>Ga0209164_1000032_pt1 | contig 409038 bp, 297 predicted proteins | sample MTBNYHSulfiMetaG_FD_187458 | JGI IMG/M metagenome (GOLD analysis project Ga0209164, IMG submission 187458) | Enrichment culture microbial communities from rom New York Harbor, USA that are MTBE-degrading - MTBE-NYH (New York Harbor Sulfidogenic)... | ecosystem: Environmental > Aquatic > Marine...
ATCATATAACGGCTTTTATCCTATTGATTCTAAAACGATAATGTACCACCCAAGGACCCTAGAGTCAAGCGAAATATTCACTATGTTTCACTTTTTCAATATGTTAGACTTTTTGCGAGTTCATCATAGATACAGGGAAGCCGAACCAGTAAATTAAATCTACTTCAGTCTTTATGTTGTTATCATAAAATTCAAGCGTAACAACTTTTTGATAATCATATGTCACTGGTTCTTTGCTAAAAAGTGTGCTAAATGCTTTGTCTACATCATTTAAAAGTAATACAGTCGTTGTATTGCCTTTAAAATCAAATGAGATATGGACAGAAGCACCATCATCATTATACTCCGAGATTGTGACTCGTTGACCTCTAAAAATTAAACTGCCAATCTGATCGTAAAACAGTCCGAGATTCTCAGAATCAATGCAGTCTTCTATATATTTAACTTTCTCTGGATATACTGTTGTGAGATTACAACCCAATGAGAGAACATGGTATTTTAGGTAATAGTGTTGTCCAATTATGTTACTTTCAATCGCACCAATGAAACCAATTCCAAAAACAAAATACATACAACTAAATACTAATATTTTGTATATGATGTAACTCCTTGCTTTCGTTTTAAATTCCACGATCCAGCCGAAACTGGTGTCATATTTTGCGCTGCCAAACTGGACAATCGCTCGTATGCTAATCGTAGTCATCTCCTTCAGGTAGTGGTGGCAACACCCACTCTTTCCCGTGTTCGATCCACCATTGCATCGCTTCTTCTACTGTGGCATCCATTTTCAATTGATTGGATGTCCAAAAGGCAACTATCGGGTTGAGATCCGTTTCCCCGTTCCGGATCTCGTTCATCACTTGTGGTAACACATCCAGGCCCAATTTGCGGATATGTTTAAGTTGCTTGTCTTTTCCATCAATGTCCTTATTCTTTTTTGCTAAGTTCAGGTCAGACTGATATTTCGTGAACTTTTGGGTAGAGTTTTTCCGATCGTGCTTCCACCAGTACACATAGGCCTTGAGACATGCCTTCGCATCAGCCACTGAATAGCCTGAAAATTTAGATACTTCACCGAACTCAAACCGTTTTTTTGTCAGAACGATCATCAGATACTCGAGAGGCAGGCATTTTTCAGGTTCTTGTTCAAATTTTTCCATAAGAAAAGGGATCACTTGACGGCCGAGATGATACATTGCCCACCATTCTTCGTTTACACCAAATCGCTCCATGCCCTCTAATTCGAGGGATGACCGCTCATGCATCAGGATTTTCCAGGCGGCATAATGCGTTTCGAATGTTTCCCTGAGACCCGTCTCCGGAAAGCAGGGCGTCAGGTGAATGAGCAGAAAGAGATGCAATATAAATAGACATCTGGATAACTTGAATTGCCGGTTGATCTCTTCGGTGGTGGCGACTTCGGCCCGGGCGAACAGGCCCGCGCAACAGAGGGAAATAGTAAACAGCGACCATTTGAAATGTTGTGAAAGATGGGTCATGGCGCCCCCTGTCGTGTTCCGGTGCGGAGTTTGCCGAATCATTTACGGCGGCCGAATGGTGCAATAAGCCTGGCACTCCGGCCAGCGCAATCCTGTTCAGTGAACATATAGATGACGCAGCGCGCAGAAGCGGTCACATTATTTGGCAGTAGTGAAATACAGGCAGAAAAGGGTTGCAGCCAACAGTGAGAGCGAAGGAATGCGTGCCCTGTGCCTAGAATTATGGATGTAGAGGCTCAATTGTCAGCCTGACACATGCTCCAGCGAACGTCGCGGCGCGATTCCGCTGATGCTGGGCGTCAGGCACCCCGAGTTGCGGGCCGGCCCGGACCCGCCAGGGCACGCCGGCGGTCATGACGGTTACACGCCTCCGTCGGGGCGCTCGCCGCCGATCAGCGACCAGTGGGTGTGGATGATGCGCCACTGCCCCGCCTGGCGGTGATAGACCTCGGTGCAGTTCCAGGGGGAGTACGCCGTGACCGTGCCGTCGGCGTCGAGCCCGGCCCAGAGGAAACGGTAGGTGAGCAGGGCCGCATCACCCACCCTATCGACGCGCGGATCGATGATAGCGATGGCCGCGGCGCCCCCGCCCTGGCCGCGCATGCCGTTGTAGAACCCGGTGAGCTGGTCGATCCCCGTAAGTCGTCCGGGGAGGATGGGATCGAAATAGGTGACCTGGGGTACCGAAAGGGCCAGAAATCCGTCGGGATCGCCCTGGCGCCAGCGTTTCAGGGCGGCTTTCTCCAGGGCCACGATCTCCGCCGCGGCCGGGGCGAGCTGGGCCGGCTTGGCCGTGATGGGCAGCGGCAGCGTGAGCTCGGCGGGCTGGCGGTGCCCGATATACGACCAGTGCGAGTGGAGGATCTGCCAGGTGCCGGCGCGGCGCACATAGACCTGGGTGGTGTTCCAGAAGGAGCTGCGCTGCATCTGCCCGTCGGCGCCGCGGCGGAGCGAATGGTAGTTGTAGGTGAGGACGGCCAGGTCGCCCGCCAGCGCCACCCGTGGCTCCACGAATTCGGAAGCGTCGTACCGGATTTTTCCCTGCAGCGGGAGCAGGTATTCCCTGTAGGCCTTGGCGCCGACCACCGGGGCGGCGAGACCCGGGTCGACATACATCACATCGTCGGTGCTGATCTCGACCCAGCGCATGGGATTACCCTGACGCCACTGTTCCATGGCCTCGTTCTCCAGCCGGAAGATGGTATTGGCCGGGGTGTCGGGGCCGTTCAGGTCGGGGGTGACGAGTTCCGGGGCCGGGAGCGGTCCGCCGCCGGCCACCGCCGCCAGAAAAAGAGTGGATGCCCAAAAGAAGACCAAAAAAAGGATGGAATCGGTCATGGATCGCCTCCGGTTATGCGTAACCTGTCCAGTCAGGGTGTTGTCCGCCCGCATGTTTCACCTGGAAAGAGCCGCAGCGGGCGGTCCCACCTGCTGAAAAACTGTGTGTCCACAGCGTACGACAAAAACAAGGAAATCGCCGAGCAGACAAATGTAGCACAAATCACCTTCCTGTCAATGGCCAAAACATGGACCCGCCGCGGCAAATAATGACGTGCCCCGGTGGCCCGTCTGGGTTCTCCCGCTGTCTTGATCCAGGGCGATGGCTGTCGCCGTTGGTGGTCAGGATCACCGAGCGGTACTCATCAGGGCATGGATGAGCTGGAAAAAGTTGGTCACGCTTTCTTAGGGAGGGGCAGGGAGCCGAGCTCGTCGATGCAGAACCAGAGGCGGCGGTCCCCGCCCGGCGTGGTGTCGGCATAGTTCTTGATGGTGAGGAGAAAGAGGTTCTGTGGACGAGGGCGGTGGATGAAATCGCGGAAGGATAAGTCGCCGTCGAGACCGACGAGATAGCGGAACCAGGAGATGTTCTCGGTGAGGGGGGCGATGACGGGACCGGTTTCGTCTGTGACTTCAAAGTACTCGTCCCAGGTGGGATCTTACCTCATTTCAGTCTCCGACGCTTACGTTGTCCGTAATCTTCTGAATATAGATCCTTGCGGGCAGCCGCGCTCCCATCCGCGGTCGTTCGCCGACCGGTCGGCGGACATTCGCGTGCGAATCAGAGCGGCACTGCGTGCCGCACTCCATAAACGCTTTTTTTTCATGCTTTACATTCGGTGAGAGTGAGTTGTTTCCTCTTCCTTCATCTTCAGCTGATACCTGAAACATTTTTCAATCCGCGGTCGTTCGCCGATTGATCCGCGGCTATCTGCGTTCAAAAACAAAGCGCTGTCCCCCCTACGCTCCATCGATGATGGAGCTACGGGGGGCAGGCCAGCGAGCGCACTCCACAAGCGTTTTCGATTCAGCGAATTGCCTTGGGGAGGGGAAATTTCCCGGATTCCCGTCGCCGGTTGCCATCTGCCTTCAGCCTTTATCCTTCATCCTTCAGCCTTCATCCCTCTTTCCTCTTCACCTGATACCTGTCACCTGAAACCTTCCCTCTGCCATTTTTGAATTTTTTTCCGGCCGCGTGAATCAAACCATCCAATGCACCCCGCTGTTTGACCCTCAAACGTCACTGAGTGTTGTGCCCCGGCATCGGGGAATCTCCCGCCGCCCGGCGGGAAGGAACAAGGAGGAAGTTATGATATTGAGCAGATCTATAGTGAGAATATGGATTTTGACCGTTCTGGCCGGCCTGGCGCTCAGCCTGGCCCCGGCGGGCACGATCCAGAAAGACCGGCCGCTGGCGCCGGCGCTGACGGGGATGGGTGACTTGCACATGCCCGTCACCACCCGCAGTGAAAAGGCGCAGCGGTTTTTCGACCAGGGCGTGGTGCTGGCCTACGGCTTCAATTTCGCCGAGGCGGAGCGCTCGTTCCGCGAGGCAGCCCGTCTCGACCCCGAGTGCGCCATGGCCTACTGGGGCATCGCCCTGGCCCTGGGACCCAACTACAACGCCCCTATGGCCGACGAGGCCCTGCCGCCGGTGCGGGAAGCTCTCGACCACGCCCGGCGCCTGGCGTCGAAGAGCACGGCCTTCGAGCAGGCCATGATTCAGGCCCTGGTGGCGCGCTATCCGGCCGAACCGGTGGCCGACCGCACCGCCCTGGACGCCGCCTACGCCGCGGCCATGGCCGACGTGGCCCGGCGCTTCCCCAACCAGCCCGAGGCTGTGGTCCGCTACGCCGAGGCCCTCATGAACCAGCATCCGTGGGATCTCTGGGAGGCGGATGGCCAGCCGAAGCCGTGGACGCCACGCATTCTGGCCACCCTGGAGGGCGCCCTGCAGCAATGGCCCGATCATCCCGGCGCCAATCACTACTACATCCACGCCGTAGAGGCGTCCACCCGCCCCGAGCGGGGCCTGACCGCCGCCGAACGGCTGGGTGACCTGGTGCCTGGCGCGGGTCACCTGGTGCACATGCCGGCCCATATCTACATCCGCACCGGCCGGTATCACGCCGCGTCCGAAGCCAACGAGCGGGCCATCGCCGCCGACCGGGGCTATATCACCCAGTGCCGCCAGCAGGGCATCTACCCCCTCATGTACCACCCCCACAACTGGCACTTTCTGGCGGTGACGGCCACCCTGGAAGGCCGCCAGCAGCGCGCGGTGCAGGCGGCCCGCCAGATGGCCAAGATCGTGCGCGGCCACATGCGGGGGGAATACACCACCCTGCAACATTTTTTCTCGGTTCAGTATTTCGTCCTGACGAAGTTCGGCATGTGGGACGCCATCCTCCAGGAAACGCCCCCGCCGGCCGAGCTGGCCTACCCCACCGGGGTCTGGCGCTTTGCCCGGGGCATGGCGCTTACCCGACTTGACCGTCTGGACGAAGCCGGGCAGGAGCTGGCGGCGCTGAAGAAGATCGCCGCCGACGAATCACTGCGCGAGGTCACCATCTGGGGGACCAACAACTACTATGACCTGCTGGGCATCGCCGTGAACGTGCTGGGCGGCGAGCTGGCGGCGGCGAAACAGGATTACGACCGGGCGGAGAAGCATCTCCGGACGGCCATGGCGGCGGAGGAAAAGCTGATCTACGACGAGCCCGCCTCCTGGTTTCCGCCGGTTCGCCAGAACCTGGCGGCCGTCCTGCTGCAGGCCGGCCGGGCGGCTGCGGCGGAGGACGTCTGTCGCGCCGATCTGCGCCGCTATCCGGACAACGGCTGGACGCTCTTCACCCTGGCCCGTTGTCTGGAGGCCCAGGGCAAGACCGCCGCGGCCGAGCAGGCCCGGGCGGATTTCCAGCGGGCCTGGCAGCACGCCGACGTGAAAGCGGTGACCATTCTGCCGTAAACGGCGCGGGGAGTCCGAAGCGGGGTAACCTGAGCCATTTCCGGCCCCGGTGGTCGCGGTGAATGCACGCCGCCGCCGCCGGGGCCGGTCTCTTCAATGAACAAATAATGCAACTTCCGGTCCGACCGGCGGGTAAAAGACAGGATGGACGACCGGACGGTCTTCCGTCCGAGTATACCCTGCCGCCAGGATCCCCGGGGCTGTGCCGGGGCCGGCCGCCAGGCATGATGCCCGAACCCGCTGCCGGTCGCCCGTCGCTCCCGTCGGCTCTGGCCGAGGGAACACCATCCCCGTTCATCAGGAGAACACATGACCAAGAAAACCCTGCTGCTCATGGCCGCCCTGTGCGTCATGGCCGGTCTGGCCGCCGCCCAGGTGGACGCGCGGCTGCTGCGTCAGCCGGACGTGTCGGCCACCCACATCGCCTTCGTGTATGCCGGCGACATCTGGATCGTGCCCAAGACGGGCGGCATGGCCCAGCGGCTCAGCTCACCGGCGGGTGAGGAGATGCTGCCCCGGTTTTCGCCCGACGGGCGGCACATCGCCTACAGCGCCAATTACGACGGCAATACGGATGTGTACGTCATCCCCGTCATGGGCGGAACGCCCACCCGGGTGACCTACCATCCCCTGGACGACCGCGTGGTGGACTGGCGCCCCTCGGGCGAGGGCCTGCTCTTCGCCTCCGCCCGGGAGAGCGGCCGGCAGCGGTTCAACCAGTTCTACAGCGTCGCCGCCACGGGCGGTCTGCCCGACAAGCTGCCCGTGCCCTACGGCGAGTTCGGCGCCCTGTCCCCCGACGAAAAGATCCTGGCCTACATGCCCCAGTCGCGGGACTTCCGCAACTGGAAGCGCTACCGCGGCGGCTGGGCGTCGGAGATCTGGCTCTTCAACCTGGAGACCCTCGCCTCCGAAAACATCACCCGGAATGACGCCGTGGACGGCCACCCCATGTGGTACGGCCGCACCCTCTACTTCCTGTCGGACCGTGGACCCAACCAGCGGCCCAACATCTGGAAATACAACCTGGATTCCAAGACGTACAGACAGGTGACACGATTCACCGATTTCGACGTGACCCTGCCGGCCATGGGTCCGTCGGATATCGTCTTCGAGGCCGGCGGCACACTCTACCTGCTGGACCTGGCGACGGAAAAATACCGCGAAGTCGAGGTGGAGGTGGTAACGGACCTGGCCACCCTGCGGCCCAAGCTGGTCAAGGCGGGGAGCGGTGTGGAAAGCGCCACCGTTTCGCCCAGCGGCAAGCGGGCCGTGTTCGAGGCGCGCGGCGAGATCTTCAGCGTGCCGGCCGAGCACGGCGTGGTGCTCAATCTGACACAGCGCTCGGGTTCGGCCGAGCGGTATCCGGCCTGGTCGCCCGACGGCAAGCACCTGGCGTACTGGAGCGACGCCTCGGGCGAGTACGAGCTCATGCTGCGGCCGGCCGACGGCTCGGACGAGGCCCGACAGGTGACGAACCTCGGCCCCGGCTTCCGCTACGCCCTCTACTGGTCGCCCGATTCGGCCAAAATCGCCTTCATCGACCACGCCCATGTCATCCGCCTGTTCGACGTGGAATCCGCGGCCCTGACGGAGGTCGACACCCTCGACTGGATGCTCCATCCCACTCTCGGCTCCTTCGAGGCCCAGTGGTCGGCCGACGGGCGCTGGCTGGCCTACGACAAGACCATCGCCAACTATCATTCGGCCGTGTTCCTGTATGACACCCGGGACGGGCAACGCCACCAGGTGACCTCCGGCTATTACAACGATCATCATCCCACCTTCGATCCCGAGGGGAAATACCTGTATTTCCTCACAGACCGTGAACTGGCGCCGGTCTACGGCGGCCTGGACGCCACGTGGATCTATCCCAACAACACCCGCATCGCCGCCGCCGCCCTGCGCGCCGACGTCCCCTCGCCCCTGGCCCCGCGCAACGACACGGAGCCGGTGAAGGAGGAGAAGCCGGACCAGAAGGAAAAGGCAGAGAACGGCAACGACAAGCCGGCGGAAGCCGAAGAAGCCGCGGCCGGTGAGGCCGGGGAAGCCGCGGCGGAGGAAACGGCGGCGCCGCCGGATCCGGAGGCAAACGCCGCGAAAAAGGCTGAGGCGGCCGGGAAAAAGAAGAAGGCCCTGGAGATCGAACTGGACGGCCTCGAAAAACGGGTGGTACTCCTGCCGCCCGACCGGGGCAATTACACCGATCTGCGGGCGCTCAAGGGTCAGGTTCTGTACCGGAAACTGCCTTTTGCGGGTTCCGCTGACCGAACGACACCGATCATGGCCTATGACCTCAAGGAGCGCAAGGAGACGCCCATCCTCGACGACGCCGACGGCTTCGTCATCGCCGCCGGCGGCAAGAAGATGCTGGTGGCGCAACGCCGGGCCTTCTACATCGTCGATATCCGTCCCAAACAGAAACTCACCGACCGCCTGAACACGGGCGACATGGCGATGATGATGGATCCGCGGGCCGAATGGCGGCAGATCTACACCGATGTCTGGCGCCGGTACCGCGACATGTTCTACGATCCCACCCTGCACGGGCTGGACTGGACGGCCATGCGCGACCGCTACGGTGCCCTGCTGGATGACGCCGTCACGCGCTGGGACGTCAACCATATCATCGGCAACCTCATCGCCGAGATCAGCGCCTCCCACACCTACGTGGGCGGCGGCGACGTGGAGTCGCCGGCGCGGGAATCGGTGGGCCTGCTGGGCATCGACTGGGCGCTGGAGAACGGAGCCTACCGCGTCGCCCGCATCGTGGACGGTGCGCCGTGGGACTCGGAGGTCCGTTCGCCTCTCCGCCTGCCCGGCGTGGACGTGAAGGAGGGGGACTACATCCTGGCCGTCAACGGTATCCCGCTGGACACGGTCCGGGATCCCTGGGCCGCCTTCCAGGGCCTGGCCGGCAAGACGGTGGTGCTGCGGGTCAATGACCAGCCCTCGGCCGAGGGGGCGCGGGACGTACTGGTGGAGACCATGGCCAGCGAGGGCCGCCTGCGCCATCTGGAATGGATCGAGGCCAACCGCCGCCGGGTGGACGAAGCCTCGGGCGGCCGCGTGGGCTACGTGTACATGCCCGATACGGGCGGGGGCGGACAGACGGAGCTGATCCGCCAATTCTACAGCCAGATCGACAAGGACGGCTTCGTCATCGACGAGCGCTTCAACAGCGGCGGCCAGCTGGCCGACCGGTTCGTGGAGCTGCTGGGCCGGCCCATCGTTCATTACCTGGCCTGGCGCTACGGCGCGCCGGTGCAGCAGCCGCGCATGGCCAACCCCGGTCCCAAGGTGATGCTCATCAACGGCTGGAGCGTGTCGGGCGGTGATGCCTTCCCCTATACCTTCAAGGACCAGAAGATGGGGCCCATCGTCGGCACCCGCACCGCCGGCGGCCTCATCGGCCCGGCCGTGGGCCACCGCACCATCGACGGCGGCTTCTACACCGTGCCCGAGGGCCGCATCTACGGCAACGACGGCCAGTGGTTCCCCGAGGGCATCGGCGTGGCGCCGGACATCGAAGTGGTGGACGACCCGTCGCAGCTGGCCCGGGGCACGGATCCGCAGCTGGAGCGGGCCGTGGCGGAGGTGATGCGCCTGCTGGAGGCGAATCCGCCGCGCGAAGTGCCGCCGCCGCCCTTCGAGGACCGCACGGCCGGGGGGTCGAAGTAATCACCTCGTTTCTCTCATCAACGGGCGGCGTCCATCACACGGGCGCCGCCCTTTTTTTTAGCCGGCCGGTTGAGGCCGCTGCCGTTCCCTTTCCACCGGTGGCGCCCGATGGTATCATGGGGATGGACGTTCACGGACAGCCGATCCGGCTGCCGGATCAGGCGAGGCGGTGCTGATGGTTGGGAAACGAGGCTATTCGCGACGGACGTTCCTGCTGCTCTCGGCCGGCGGGCTCGTGGCCGCCTGCGGTCCACCGGACGATGCCGACATATCGACGGCCGGTGATTCCCACCCCGCCATCCCTCCCGAAAAGATCATCCGCCGGAGCCTGGGCCGCACCGGCCTGGAGGTGCCCATCGTCGGCATGGGCGTCATGAACACCCGCGACCCGGCGCTGCTGGTTCAATCGTACCGGTTGGGCGTTCGCCTGTTCGACACGGCGCCGGCCTACGGCGACGGCGACAACGAGCGGCTGGTGGGCCGCTTCCTGGCCCGCACCGGGGCGCGGGAGCGGATCATCGTCCAGAGCAAGGTACTGCACCCGGTGGGCATCGGCTTCGGCCGGACCCAGGAACCGCTGTCGCGGGAGCAGATCCGGGTGGCAGTGATCCGGAAGGTGGAAGAATCCTTGCGGCGCCTGGGGACCGATTACCTCGACATCCTGCTCTACCATGCCGTGGACAGCCCGGGTCGGCTGCGCGACCCCGGGGTCCGCGATGCCCTGCAGGAGCTGAAAGAGTCCGGGAAAGTCCGTTTCCTGGGGGTTTCCACCCACAACGCCCGCCTGGTGAGAGACATCGCCGCCGATGACGGCCTCGATATCCTCATGGCCCAGCTCAACGTTACCCTGGCCGACGACGCCGGCTACCTGGCCGACCTGGAACGGGTCGCGGCGGCGGGCAAGGGGATCATCGTCATGAAAACCCAGGGCGGCAACCGCCTGGCGCCGGGTATCATGAACCACCGGGCCGTCCTCAAGTGGGCCCTGCGCCACCAATGGGCGGCGGCGGCCGTGCCGGGGTACACGTCAGTGGCGCAGCTCAGCGAGAACTTCAGCGCCGCCCTGGACCTGGCGTACACTCCGGCCGAGGGGGAGTTTCTGGCGCGGCGGGGACTGGTCGCCGACATGGGCTTCTGCCGCCTGTGCCGGCAGTGCCGGGACGACTGCCCGCGGGGCGTGGATGTGCCGGCCCTGGTGCGGGCGCACATGTACGCCTTCGGCTACGCCAATCCCGGCCTGGCCCGGGACACCCTGGCCGCCGTGGCGCCGGGTGCCGGCCCGGACGCCTGCGCGGGGTGCGAGACGTGCGTTGTGCGCTGCCGCCACGGCGTGGATATCGCCGCTGACCTGGCCCGCCTCTGTACATCCCGTTTCATGTTGTCAGGGTAATATCCATACTTTCCTAAGCCATACCAATAAAATGCCGGGTCTTGGACAATGGCGCATGCCGTCCGGCGGTTCCGGGCTACAGCCAATCGCCATGGATGAAACCGGTCCGCCCGAAGCTTGCGGACCCGATCCGGATGCGTCATGCCGAAGGGGGTCATGCTTCGTGGCCCGTCCGCTTCGTGCGGCCGACAGGCGAGGGTGGATTTCGGAAAAAAACAGACCCACCGCTGAAAAAGATCTAAGGGACAGGATGAAAATTAATTATAATGGAAAAAATCTATTTTTCTTTTTGCAACGATGCATACACAACGGAGGCCACATGGGCGCCTTGACCAGTGCAGGAATGGGTCGAATCAAGGCTGTCCTGAGGGATCGGCTTGAACATGACGGCCCGTCTTTCTTTGGACGACACTGTCGGACAACCGGCGTTCCTCTTCCGGGCAGAATATCCATCGCCCTGCTTTTGCTGCTGCTGCTGGTGGGATCAGGCCGGGCCGATGACCCGGCCTGGGAGGTGATGACCTCCGGCACAACGGCCACCGTCGTCGGTGTATATGCCGCAAGCCCGGCGGATGTCTACGCTGTGACCCGAGGCTGGACGGATTTCCGGCACTGGAACGGAATTGCCTGGTCGGCCATGCCTTGCGGGAACCAGGATTGCATTACACTGAAAACCTATCTGATCCCTTTTGGCATGTGGGGCGTATCGCCATCGCTGGTGCTGGCCTATGGGGCGGGGTATTCGGATAACGGCATGGTCGGGTACTGGAACGGCGTGAGATGGAATCATCTTGGCTGGGTGGAACATATTGAGCAGATTTACGATATGTGGGGCACTGCCGCCAACCAGCTTTTCGCCGTCGGGTATTGGTATATCTATCGCTACAACGGTTCCAGCTGGACACCGACCTCCATGCCGGGTCTCGATCTGCGCTGCATCTGGGGAACAGACCCCGCCAACGTATACGTGGCCGGCCTATCTTCTTCGGCGCCCTATGACTCCAAAATACTGAAATTCAACGGCAGTACGTGGCGAGAGATGTATTCCGGGCCGGCCATGGGCGGGCAGGCACTGTGGGGGACTGATGACTGCACGATTTTTCTGGCGTCCGGGGCAAAGATTTACTATTACAACGGGGTGGCGTGGAGCTGGATGAAAACAGACGGCACCGCCACGCTCAATGACATCTGGGGCATGAGCGCCGACGCCGTCTTTGCCGTGGGTGACAACGGCCGCATCACCCGCTATGACGGGGTGCGCTGGCATGAGATGGATTCGGGCGTCACCGTCAATCTGCACGGCGTGTCGGGAGCCGTTACGGAAGACGTGTCGGGTACGGTCATTGATCTGTATGCCGTGGGTGATTCCGGCACCATCCTGCATTGTACATACCCTTATGAACCAGTGGTTCCCGAGTATGCGCCGACCGTCGCCGACACTCCCGGCAATGTGGCCGTGGTACAGGGCGTTGTCACGGCGACGGGCGAATATACGGAAAGCCGGACGGATATTTCGCTGGGTGGTCCGTTGCCGTTATTTTTTCAGCGCATCTATGCCTCCAATCTCGGGAATGATCCGGATTTCTGGCCGGCGATGGGCCACAACTGGTCCTACAATTTTAACGTACGCTTGTTTATGCGCGGCTGCGGTCTGGCCAAAGTCCTGATGGCCGACGGTCGATCCCTGTGGTTCGAAAAAACCGGTCAAACGTGGCAGCTGCTGACGCCCCGCTGTACTCCTTACCAGCTGGTGGAATCTGCCGCCGGCTTCAGACTGGCGGATCCGGCACAGGAGATCATCTATTCTTTCAGCCGTTACGGCCGGCTGGACCAGATCGCCGACCGTAACGGGAATGCCCTGGTGCTGACCTATGATCCATGGGATATTTGGGGATTACGCCCCCGAAAAGTCGAAGACGGCCTGGGCCGCAGCCTCACTTTCACCTTCAATGGCGACCAGTTAACCAAAGTGATGGAAAATTTTATGGGATACTCCTGCGCCTACACCTACGAGCAGGGCAACCTCACATCATTCAAGAACATGCGCAGCCTGACAACCAGCTATGCGTACACTGCGACAGCCGACCGGCAGGGATTGTTGACCACCGTCAGTCTCCCCCGGGGGAATATCCCCTGGCAGCGGACGTACGACGAGCAGGGACGGGTCGCCAGCCAGACGGACAGCGAAGGAAACACTACCCGGTTTGCTTATGATGAGAAACAGGCCGGTGAGACGGTCGTGACGGATCCTCCGGGATACAGCCGCCAGTATCTTTATGACGCCGCCTATAACCTCATCCGGGTGCGCGACGAAGTTGGGCTGGATGCCTTGTTGACCTATGATACCCGGGACCGGCTCGTCGAGGAGACCGATCGAAACGGAAACAGCACGACCCGCCAGTATGATGAGGTCTCGGGCCGGGTCATTGTCGAGACGGATGCCCTGGGGCAGCAGACCCTGTCTGCTTACCTGGCGCAGCAAAAGGACGGATTGTACTTTTACGATTTGACGGCGGTGCAACTGCCGACGGGGGACCAGTTTTTGCGGACACCCGATCCGTGCGGCAATCCCCTGCTGCTGACGAATCCGGCAGGCGACACGGTGGCGTATACCTACAATTCCCGGGGCCAAACCCTGGCGGCGACCAACGCCGCCGGCGGGCTGACAACGTATGCCTATGACGATGCGAGTGGCATGCTGGTTGGCATGACCGATCCGGCTGGAGAGACCACCACCTTCAGCTACGACTTGCGCCGGCGGTTGTCCAGGATCACCCACGCCGACGGGGCGTCGGTCCAGTACTACTACGGCGCCACCGACTGTCTCAACCAGTTGTTCAACGCCAACTTCCGGTCCATTTATCTGTCGTATGACGACAACGACAATCTGGTGACCATCACCGAACCCCTGGGCAAGATCACCACCTACACCTATGATGGCCTCGACCGGATCATCGCCGAGCAGATGGCCGGCCTGGAGCCGGTGACGTATACCTACGATGAACGGGGATTTCTGCATACGGTCAACCGGCCCGTCGAAGGGATCACAACCCTGAATCGAGATCCGCAGGGCTGGATATCGTCCGTGACCGATGAGGCCGGGATCGTGGCCGAATTTCTGTACGATGCCGAGGGACAGATCCAGGCGTTTCGCGACGGAGAGGCCAGCGAATGGAACTATACCCTGGATGAACTGGGCCGGGTCCGCCAGATCATCGATCCGCTGGGGAACATCAACGAACTCGGCTACGATTCGCTGCATCGTCTGACCGACCACCAGGATCCCCTGGACCGTCGGATCCACTATGATTACGGTGCCAACGGCCTGCTCGCGGATGCTGTGATCAATCCCGAAGACAAGGAGGCGGCCATCCGGGCCGATTATGGACAGGATCCCCTGGGCCGACTGACGGCGGAGACCGACCCCAACGGTATGATCTGGGGCGCCGCCACGGACGAACTGGGCCGGTTGACCATGGAGACGAATCCACTGGGGCAGGCGTACGCGTATCATTACGACAGTCGGAACCGGCTGGCCCGCGTCGACCTGCCCCCTTCGGACAAGAATGGCGATCAGTATGCCGAGTATACGTTCGATAACAACAGCAACCTCAAAAAAATACATATCGTGGGCGACGGGGAGACACTTGATCTGGAGTATGATTACAACGACCTGAATCTTCTCACCGAGACCGGCGGGGTGAACATCAGGTACGGGCCCACGGGCAATATGGACGTCTGTAACGGCATCGATGTGCTGATGTGTACGCATCCATACCCCTATGTGGGGGAGGTGGTGCTGCGGGAGTCTGCGCCGCGGATCGAGATCCGCTACAGCTTTTTTCCCGAAAATCGCAAACTGTACGTTCATGAAATTCGGTCCGATGGCGTGGACGAGATTTGGTCCACCACCTATGTCTATTTCAATTCGCGCCAGCAGGTCCGGCGTATCGAGCGACCCAACGGCCTGGTGACGGAATACCGTTATGACGCGGCCGGTCGACTGGATGGCATCGATGAATACCCGGCCAATGAGCCGACAAACAAGCTGAGCTCCATCTCCCTGACCCTGAATGAAGCGGGGGAGCTCACCGAGGAACGAAATTCGAGCACCGCTCAGCTGTCGGTGCAGCTGCAAAATCTGGATTTCAGCTACAATGCGGCAAGCCAGATCAATGAGTTTGGGCATGACAGCCTCGGCCGCGTCACCGAGGATACCTGGCGGACCTACCAGTGGGATCTGGCCAATCGTTTACGTTCCTATACCCGCAAGAGTGACCAGGAAACCGTGGTTATGACCTATACGGATCTGGCCCTGCTGGAGACACAGGATGTGTCCGGGCAGGCGGCCCGCTTCAACAATTGGAATTATGCGTTCGAATTGCCGGCGGTTTCCCAGGTCTGGAATGCCTCCGGTGATCTCTGGTACTATGTCCATCTGCCCGACGGCAGCCTGCTCCATCGCATCGATGCGCAGAATCCGGCCGGCCATGGCTACTACCATTTCGATCACAACGGCCACACGATTTTTCTCTCCGATGATGAGGGGCGGATTACGGACACCTACATGTACGCCCCCTTCGGCCAACTGCTGGCCCGGGGCGGGCAGACGGACAATCCGTTCACCTTTATGGGCCGTTACAATGTGATCAGTGAGGGAGAGTCCGGTTTGTACTTCATGCATGGCCGCTGGTTTGACAGCCGGACGTGCCGTTTCCTCAGCCCGCCGCCCCGCGCCATGTTTGGTCCGCAGGGCATGAATCCCTATGCGTTCAAGGAAAATAAACCGGGCGTGCGGGGGGCACCGGGAATCGGCGAGACGGGTTATCTGTCCACCATGTTGTCACGCCTGGCCTTCGACCCGAACGCCACGGTCTCGGCGGCGGCGACCGGAACAGGATGGCTGGCTACGCGGGACATCGCCCGGCGGGAGAGTATCGCCGCCCGGAATCTGGGCGACGTGGCACGACGCGCCAACCTGCGGCAGCTGGCCGAAAGCAAGTCCCTGGCGCATCGGGCCGCCATCATCGGTGACACGGCCTCGGCGGTGGGTTCGGCGTTGGGGGCGTTGCAGGAATGGGAGCAATGTCAAAAGGAAGGTCAGCCCATGTGGATCGCGGCGTTGCGCTCCACCACCGTGGCCGGGGCCGGTTGGGCGGCGAATTGGGATTTTACGGGGGTGGTCGCCGAGGGGGTCAGCCAGGTGGTGCGCGTACCGACCATCATCGGCGGTCGCTGCAGCAGCCGCGCCCAGATGGCCTATACGGACATGATCCGCAACCAGTTCGTCATGGGGATGGTCCATGATCTGGGCGAGAAATTTTACACCCAGGAACCCATGGTCCGGTTGTTGGAAAAGATGTTCCGGGAAAATGGCCGGACATTCCGTGTCTCCCTTGGCCGACGTGGTCGCTGAGCAGGCTTCCCCGCGGGAAGGAGCTATCCGGAGATTTCCCGGCTTGACAAGGGGCAGTGGCAGAGGCGTACTCTGCAGCAGCGCCGCCAACCGATCCTCGATCGGCCAGGGTGCCGGCCCGGACGCCTGCGCGGGGTGCGCCGCCTGCGTCGTCCGCTGCCGCCACGGCGTGGATGTCCCCGCCGACCTGGCCCGCCTCCGAACCGCCCTCCTCACATCCTGAACCGCGCCTGTTTTCCATCCAACCGAAACGAATAACCGCTGAGTCGCGGAGCACGCGGAGCAGAGATAATTCCATATGGCAAATATGTATATCCGGGCTGGATGGAGCAACGACGCTTTTCACTCATTGCCAACCTCTGTACTCTGCGTCTCGGTGGTTATATTCTTGAGAATAAAGTTTATGGATGGAATTGGGTCAAGTTGACCGCCCGGCCGGACCGGGTCGTGGTAAGATGGAAGAAACAGAGCATCACGAAGCATACTTACCGAGAGGAGGCGCGGGACAGGATGTTTTCACACAACCGGGATGACCTCATCCGGCTGGACGGGGATGAAGCGAGGGTCCGCGAGGTCCTGCGGGTGTCCGAAGGGAGCGACGAGGACGACGAGAAATGGGCCGTCATGGAACTGGAAGAGATCGAGGACGGCGAGGTCTACATGGTGGAAGAATACATGGGCCATCTGACCCTGTACGAACGGGTAGCCGAACCGCCGTCCGGCGTCCGCTATCATGAGGACAACATGGTGGACATCCGGGACTGGCGCGATGAACCGCACGGCCGCACCCTGCGCTACGCCGAGGGGCGCGACGCCGAAGGCAACGAGGTGCTGCGTATCGGCGACCTGTACCATCGGGAGGACGACGATGTGCGCCCCTATGGGCCGCAGAACCGCTGGCTGGCCCGGGCGGAAACGCCGGCCCGGGAGCTGGCCCGCCACGACCTGCCCGGGGGCTACGGCCCCTCGCCGGCCGTGACCGCCCTCAACTATTTGTTGGCCTTGATTTTACCATTGTGGGGCCTGTTTCACCTTTATATCAAACCGGTGGCGTTTCCCACCTGGTTTGTCATCCTCGGGAGCGTGGCCATGCTGCTGGCCTGCGTCGGTCCGGCCTTCTTCCTGTTCCGGGCGGCCCAGATCGGCGGCGGCACCTTCGCCCTGTGGCTGGTGACCATCATCCTGGAACGCTGGTCCCCCTTCGGGGAGATGGGTGTCGGCACGTTTTCCCTGTCGCTGCGGCATCAACTGATCATTCTCCTGCTGCCCTGGATCCTGCTGTTCGTCTGGCGGCGCCTGTTCCACATGGTCATGGACGCGGCGGTGTACGCCGCCCTGTCGGCGGTGGCGCTCTACACCATCGGCCTGGGTGTCGTGGCCTTCTTCGACGAGGACCTGGGCTGGCTGGCCGACTGGTGGTACTATTTCCGCCAGTCGCCGTGGGGCTACATCTGGCTGGCCCTGTTTCTGGTCTGGCTGGCCCACAAAGTCCGGGATTACTGGCGGGTGCCCTTCAGCGGCAAGGGATTTTTCGCCCTGCGGGAGAAGGTGGCCGGCTGGCTGACCGACCATCAGGCCCTGGCCCGGGCGAAGAGCATCGGCCGGCGGCTGGACGACCTGGCTGATGCCCTGCGGTTGTCGGAAAGCGCCGCGGTGCAGCGGCTCTCCTTTTACGAGGCCGGGCTGGAACAGGCGGCGCGGGTGTTCAAGAAACTGGGGTCCATGAAGGACCGGGCGGACAAAACGGCGCCCATGACCGATCAGGTGCGCGACGACCTGGCCGTGCTGGCCGAAGACCTGCAGGCCATGGCGTCGGGGGGGCCGGCGCTGCGTCTGTCACCGTACCTGCGCAACCTGGCCGACGTGTAGCCGGCCATTGATGGATCGGAGCATAAATTATTCTTCTTAATCATTGAACGATGATTCTCTCTGTGTCCTCGGCGGCTCCGCGGTGAGACATGGAAATCAAGACCAGCCCACATCGTCGGTGATGCGGCTAGTGCTTGATCACCAGGGTGAACTCCTGTTTGTCCAGCTGCCGGCCCAGCACGTAGCCCATGACGCCGCCGCCCACCGCGAAAGCGGCCGGCAGGATGGCGTCACTGGCCGGGTCCTCCTCTTCGGGGGTGTCGCCCGACGATAGCAGCAGGCCGATCCCGGCCAGGCCGGCGGCCATGAGAGGGATCAGGGCATACCGTTTCTTCCCCTTATGGCCCGTGACGAACAGGGTGGCCAGGCTGCCCAGGGGGATGCGCTGCTCCCCGCGGCCGACCCTGGATGCACCCGAGGATTCCCGGACGCGGACCACCAGCCGGTCGTTGTCCATGCCGAGGACCTTTCCCTTGATATAGGTGCCATCCACCAGCATGGCGTCGATCGTCCGATTTTCCAGCAGTGCCGTCAACCGGGCCGTGTCCGTGTCCTGCACCTCGATGACGGGCGGCCCGTCGGCCGGGTCCTGTGCCGACAGCCCGGCACAAAGGCCCAGCATGATGAAAGCGGTCAGGGCAACCCGTGATGGTTTCCGTTTCACGCTGAAAACCTCCGTTGGTCATATTTTCCAATCAAGTTCACGTCGTATCGGTTTTCCAGGGCTTTACACATGTGGCGGCCACCCGTTGACTGATTCTGCCAAGGATCTCTTGGCGTTCTCGGCGCCTCCGCGGTGAGGCAGGGGCGTCATTTAGCGTTTTCCGCCGGCGGATCGTTGGCGAAATGGGCATGGACCATGAGCAGGCGCCCCCCGGCGGGCGCCAGGACCAGGCTGAAGGGCCCGGCCTGCCAGGGCGCCGCCGGGTCCGCCCGCCGGAAGTGCCAGCGGCCGGCGACCACCATGGCGGTGCCGAAGATGTGCATGGTGGTGTCGTCCACCCAGAGGCGGCTGAGGCGGTCGGTGCCGCCCGGCACGAAGCCGAAGCCGGCGTGCAACTCGCGCACGGCCGGCCAACCCTGCAAAATCCCGGCCTTCTCCGATGAGATGTACGTGAGATCGGCGCCGGAGTGACACAGGTCCGCGATGCGGTCCAGGTCGTACGCGTTCCAGGCGACGACCCATCGCTGCAGCAGGCGGTTTGCGGCGTCATGCCACGCGTCCGCTGGGATATCCTCCCGGGCCGCGGCCAGGGCGACGCCGGTCGGCTGGCGGCGGGCCAGGTCCGCCTCGGCGGCGATAAAACCGAACGCCGGCCAGTAGCGGTGATCGGCGGTAATCTCTTCCCACAGCCCCTGGGCTTCCGCCGGATGGCCGTTGTACAGATGCCAGGCGGCGATGCCGTAGCCGCATGTGTTGGTGTTGAGGGCCGAATCGGCGGCCCAGGCCTGCACCGCCGCCGGGGTGAATTCCCCCTTGAACAGGCGCAGCAGGCGGTAGTACGCCTCGTTTTCCCCGACCTGCATGTCCGGCCGGATGGTGGCCAGGACGGCGTTGATCTCCGCCGGACGCTGCCGGCGGAAACCGGTCAAAGCCAACCAGTAGCTGACGGCCACCCGCCCGTCGTCGTCGGTGACGGTGGTCAGGCAGCGCTGGTAGGCGTCCCAGGCGCCGTCGTAGTCGCCCCGCAGATAGCGGGCCAGGCCGAGGTGGTACCAGATGTCGAAGTCGTCTGTCTTCAGGTCGGCCGCCCGGGCCAGGTCGGCGGCGGCCAGGCGGAATTTGCGGACGGAAATGTAGCGGTGGCCGCGATGGCGGTACAGCATGGCCGCGTCGGGGAAACTCTCCATGCCGCGGCTGTAGACGGCGATGGCCTCGTGATAGCGCCACAGGTAGGCCAGCCGCCGGCCCAGCATGATGTATTCTTCGGCCGTGGGTTCGCCGTCGGCATAAGCGGCCGCGGCGGCGGCCAGGTCCTGCTCCAGGGCGGCCAGGGCCTCCCCCTCGGCCGGCGTGGCGAAATAGCTCTCCCCCAGCAGGGAGATGACTTGGGGATCTGCGGAGCCGCTCTCCGTTTCCGGTGCGGTGGCCGGCAGGGCCGTCCCCAGAAAAAGGATCCAGACGATGATCACAAGGTGTTTATTCATGGCCGATGTGTGTCTCCTGTTCAGGATGGGTCAGACAAAGGGTATAACCATAGTAAATTGTTTTCCGCATTTGTCAATGCCCGGACGGTTTCCCATTTGGATGTGGGGATATGGGTAAAATAGAACAATGATGACGGAGGGGGAGAGGATTGCCAGAGTTCTTCAGTCTACCGTCAGGATGTTCGATTCCCTGGAACCCATGAAAAATCTCTGTGTACTCAGTGCCTCCGCGGTCATGCTTTCGGTTTGTTCGACCATGGCGTTGTTCTGACGGCGTGAGGTTCGAAGAGAACGACAATCGGCCGGAGGGGGCGAAGTGTCATGACGGCAGATTGATGGTAGCGGCCTCGTCGCGGGGGATGGGTGAGAGGGTGGCGTCGTCGTGGCTTTCGGCCTCCGGAGCGATATCCATGGCGTGGCGGCGCCACCAGTCCCGGGCATGGGCGGACGTCCAGTGACCCGCATCCCGGCAGCGGGCCAGCTCATCACGCAGGGCTGCCGCCCCGGGCGGTCGGGCGGCGGGATCTTTGGCCAGCCCCTGCAGCAGGATACCTTCCAGATCGGCCGGAACGTCCGGCCGTCGCCGGGACGGAGAAACCGGTGCCCCATGCAGGTGGCCGCTGAGCAGGCCGGGTACAGACGTGGCGTCGAAGATGGGCCGGCCTGTCAGCAGATAGCAACCGACGGCGCACAGGGAATAGATATCGCTGGCCGGACCGGCTTCCTCGCCGCGGATAACCTCCGGGGCGATGGTCTCGGGTGTTCCGGTCACCATGTCTTTCTCGGACGGTTGGTCGCGCCGGTCATGGGCCAGGCCGAAATCGAGGAGCTTCACCACGTCCTGCTCGCCCCCCTGCTCGCAGAGCATGATGTTGCCGGGCTTGATGTCCCGGTGGATGATGTTCTTGCCGTGGGCTTCGGCCAGCGCCCCGCAGGCGCCCCGCAGTACATGGATCACCCGGCCCGGCGGCAGGGGGCCCGTGGCGTCGACGATGCGGCGCAGGTCGGCGCCGTGCAGCAGTTCCATGGCGTAGTAGAAGATCCCCTCCGCCGTGTGGCCATAGTCGAAAATGGTCACGGTGTTGGGGTGGGTCAGCCGGCTGGTGTGGCGCACCTCCTTTTCGAACCGTTCCAGGTTGCGGCGGCCGGTGACTTCCGGCCGCAGGAACTTGACGGCCGTCGGCCGTTTGAGCAGGGCGTGGCGGGCCAGGTAGACCTCGCCCATTCCACCCTTGCCCAGGAGGCGGTCGATGTGATACTGGCCGATGCGCCGGGCGTCGAAGTTGGCCCGCCGCAGCCCCAGGTGCACCCGCGAGGCGGTGACGGCCACGGCGATGGCCCCCCACAGCAGCACCTGGTTCTGGATCAGCGAATCCAGGTGGAACGCGGGCGACAGGGGCTGGTCGGGGAAGGCGTAACTGGCGCCGCTGCGGAGCTGGATGACCAGGACGCCGACGGCTGCCGGGGCCGAGAGGAGCAGGGTCCGCCAGGCGGTGCTGGGGATGAGCACGGCGCGCGCCAGGAGGAACAGCATCAGGAAGGGGACCACGGCGGCGAATCCCGAAAAAGTGAGGTAATGGAGCCGGTCATACAGAAGCAGGGTCGGTGCCACCAGCACCTGCAGGAAAACGGCGTCGAGTACCAGCAGGATTTCCCCGGGCAGGCGCCGCCGCCACAGGATGGCGGTCACCAGTGACGACGAGACGGCCATGAAGAAAAGGATGGCGTTGGGAAAGGTGAAGCAGAACCGCTCCACGGCCTGGCCGAAGGAACGGTCCGGGGCGGCGGTCAGTGTGGCGACGAAGGCGAGGCTGAGCAGCACCAGGATGGCGGCCACGGTGCCGCTCAACAGCCGGAGACGGCGCTGCAGGAACGAGCGGATCTCTTCTTCGAACCGCGAATCGCCCAGGATCAGGCCGGTCCGGCTGCGTCCGCCCGTCGTCATGTTTCTTCGGTTATCCGTGAGTGTTGCCATCCCGATTCCCTAATACCAGCTGGTCTGTGTCGACTGATCTTGATGTACGTCATCCGGCGTGTCGTTGTTGCATTGTGATACGTCCAGGCAGGCATATGTTCGATGTTTGGCCTTGGAAAATGAAGAAGTCCTCGCCGGCGATGGCTGGCCAGCATCGAACCTTGGCCGGGGCCTGGTGTACATCAGATGAAGGGCCATGGCGGCAAACAGAGCCAGGCCGGATGAACATCCCGCTGGTTCGGATGATGCGTCATTCGCGCCGGGCAGCGCTGCCCGTTCCATACGGCCAATCCCCATTCGCTGATGGATGCCTTTTCTGAGCGGCTGAATTTTATGGACGGGGCCATTGGTTTTCAGTATATGCTGCTCATCAAAAACCGCTTAAACCAGGGTGGAACGTGCGAGTGGGCGGAATCGGCCTGGGGGCCATGCCTCCACCATCATGCCCGGCTCGACGGGAGATAACGGGAACGGATGAACCAAAATGAATGACTCCGTTAAACTTACAGTGCCAATATTGCGATCCTCTTGTCTGTCGGCATCCCCACCCTCTCTTGGACATATTCCACGGGCCAGGGGTTTTTTCGGAAAGTGCCAGTCGGCGGATTCTGATGGGATCCTTGTGGCTGGGTATCCTGGCCCTGTCGATTCAGGGCCTGCGGCAGCCCTGCGGTACAGTCCCGTCCTGTCGCAGTTGTTGATCAGCGAGGCCACCTGGCTGGCCGTCTACGCCGCGCCCCGCCTGTTCCGGGGTGATCCCGCCGCCGTCCCGTGGGGGATTGCCGGGTCTTTTGTCGCCATCGTCCTGATCTGGCCGTTTCTGATCCCCTGGCGACACCTCTGGCGGGGTGCGGATGAGGGCATCGGCCGGCTATTCGTACCGCAGGGCATCCACCGGGTCGGCCCGGGCCGCCCGCGTGACATGATAGGCGAGCGCCAGAATGGCAATGAGCAGCGTCATGCCCAGGGCAGTGACAAACGCCGGGATCCCCGGGGTGACCTTGTAGGCGAAATCCTGCAGCCATCTGTCCATCACCAGCCAGGCCACCGGCCAGGCCAGCAGGTTGGCCAGCGCCACCCAACGCAGGAAATCACGGGAGACCAGGGCGACGATTCGCGACGTGGATGCACCCAGTGTTTTGCGGATGCCGATTTCCTTGGTTCGCTGTTCGACGATAAAGGCGGACAGCCCGTACATCCCCAGACAGGCAATCAGCACCGCAATCCAGGCGAAGGTGTTGAACAGTTTCCCCGTCCGGCGCTCGGCCACGTATTGTTGCTGGAAGGTATCTTCCAGGAAATAAGACTGAAAGGGGTGTCCAGGTATGATCTCATGATAGACGGCCTCCATCCGGTCCAGGGCCCGCCGGGTTTGATGACCGTCGATCTTGATGAGGACATATTCATAGTATGGCCGGTACATCCGGAACACAAACGGCCGGATGGGGGTATGCAGGGAGCGGGCGTGAAAATCGTTCACCACGCCGACGACCGTTGTGGTGCGCAGCGAATCCTCCCAGGCGGGATGGCTGAGATAGACGGTGCGGCCGATGGGGTCGGTCAGCCCCATGCGGCGAACGGCGCTTTCGGAGAGTATGCAGGCCGATGCCTCGTCGCTGGGAAATTTCCGGGAAAAACTGCGCCCCTGCAGGATGTCCATGTCGAATGCTTCGAAAAAATCATAATCCACCACCGTGTAATCCATGGACACGGCCTCGGCGTCATTGCCCTCCCAGTCGATGGGAATGGACTGGCCGACACTCAGGGGGAGGGTCGCACTGGTAGTGACATGCCGGATGTCCGGTTCCAGCAACAAGCGGGACTTGAATGCCTCGTAATTCGATTTCAATGCGACATTGTTGTTTATGACCACAATGTTTTCCCGGTCCAGTCCCAGATCCCGGGTGCTGATGTAGTCCAACTGGTCGGAGACCACCCGAGTGCAGACAATCAGGCCGATAGCGATGGCGAATTGAACAACGATGAGCAGCCGGCGAAAACCGGCTTCGGTCCGCCGGCCGGTGATTCGCTCCCGCAGGATGACCACGGGCCGGAAGGAGGAGAGGAAGAAGGCGGGATACGATCCCGCCAGCAGACCTGTTCCGACAAATACCATCCCCAGCACGAACAGGGTGCCGAATGTGACATCCCCCCAGAGGGACAGCTGCTTGCCGCAAAAAAGGTTGAAGACCGGCAGGGCCGCCAGGGCCAGGATGACGGACAGGCCCAGCGCCAGGCCGGCAATCAGCAGCGCTTCCCCCAGGTATTGCCGAATGATCTGGCCGCGCCGGGCGCCGACGACCTTCCGGATGCCGACTTCCCGGGCCCGCTTGGTGAACTGGGCCGTGGAGAGGTTCATGTAATTGATGCAGGCCATGAGCAGAATGAAGATGGCGATCCCGGAAAACAGCGCCACCTGCCACACCCGACTTGCCTGGCCGTCCTCATACAGATAGACTTCCCGCAACGGCTGGAGAACCGGCCGGAAAGATACCTCCGGACCCAGATGTCGCTGGTAGATATCGGCGATCCTGGCCTCGAAATCACTTCGTATCACACCGGGTTTTAACAGTATGTACGTCGGGCCGGTCCATTCCGACCAGCGGGCCAGGCGATCCTCGCCCAGGAAATCGATGCGGGCGAGAATATCAAAGCGCAAATGGGATGTCGCCGGATAGCGGCCGATAACGCCTGTCACCCGGAAATCACCTTCCATCCGGTCGCAGTGGATCACTTTGCCCAGGGCATCTTCATCGCCGAAGATTCGCCGGGCGGCTGGCTCCGTCAGGACAACGGAGTATTTGTCAGCCAGGGCGGTTTCGGGATTGCCACGGACAAACGGGAAGGAAAAGATCCGGAAGAAGCCCGGATCGGCCAGGTAAATCCCTCGTTCGTCCAGTTGCCTGTCCTTGTAACGGACCATGGAGGACGCCCATGTAACGAGGCGACTCACTTCCTCCACTTCGCTGTACTCTTCCCGCAGGGCCGGACCCAGGGCACAGGTGATGTCCTTATACTGGCGGCCATCGGGCATTTGATTCAATACCCGAAAGATCCGATCGCGCTTGACATGGAACTGATCGAACGTCATTTCATCCCGGATCCAGAGGCCGATGAGGATGAAGCAGGTCAGCCCCAGGGCGAGTCCGGCGATGTTGATGAACGAATACAATTTCCGGCGCAAAAGATGACGGCCGGCTGATCGGATGTAGTTGTGGATCATGTTCATTCTCCATACCATGGCTTCGCCGACACACGTGGTGAGCAGCAACAGGATCTGTCCGGTCCGCCAGAGGAAGGCGCGGATTCGGCCGCTCCGGGCAAGACGGTGTCGAAAACCGGCGGCCAGATCCTCCTCGATGGAGGCCAGCACGTCAGGATCTCCCGCTTGACGGAGGAACCAGCGAATGGGTCGGGCAAGACGGGGGGGCGGCTCACTCATCGATGGAACTCTCTTTTCAGGTCGGGCACGCCGGACCAGATGGCCTGATTGACCACCTGGATGGTGGCCAGTCTTTCCTCGCCCAATGACGTCAGGCGGTAATAGATACGCGGCCGGCCGCCCTTGGCTGTGGATTCGCCGGCCGGTACGCTGTAGACATACCCGTTCTTTTTCAGCCGGCTCAAGGGGGCATAGATGGCACCCGACAGCCATCTCATCCCGGTATCCCGCTCGATTTGTTCACGAATGGAAATTCCGAAGGCGTTATCGCCCAGTTTCCAGATGGCCAGCAACAGGATTTCCTCAATGCGGGAAAGGATTTCCATGGTCTACCTCCGAAAGCAGATGGGCTATAAATAATACGAAACGAATAATACCATACATAGTATACGGGCAGCATGTAAGAATGTTTGGAAAATATGGAACATGGCGGCGAATTTTGCGGCGACGAACAGATCTGCTTCAATCGAAAATGTTCTTTGGCCACAAGTTATGCCATTGGACCAAATGGATGTATGGCCGCTAATCCGGGCGTCAGGGTCGCAACATCCGGTGATCAACGGCCAGCGTGCGATGGCCCGGTGTTTCATATGCGACGAGCCATCGCCGGTGATGATCCCATGGCGGCCTGTCGCCGGCCGGATGACGGCTTCTCCGGCGGAAATGAAGACGCCCGCCGGGGGGCGGGCGCCGAAGGAGGCCGAATTCAAAACAGCCGGGGTTTTACATCAGGTTCAGGGCGGTGGCGGCATAGACGGCCAGGCTGCGGATGGGCTCCCAGTAGATGCCGAAGACCAGGGTCGGCACCACCAGCAGGGCCAGCACGGCCATGACCACGGCCGGCACCGCCGGCGTGACGGGCGCCTCGCCCTCGGGCGCGCGCAAAAACATTTCCCGCAGGATCCGCACGTAGTAGAAGAGCGCCACCACGCTGTTGAGGATGCCGACGACGGCCAGCATGACGAGCCAGAACTGGTTGGTGCGCAGCAGGGCGGCGAAGAGGTAGAACTTGCCGATGAATCCGGCCAGGGGCGGCAGCCCGGCCAGGGAGAAGAGGAAGACGCCCATGAAGACGGCCAGCAGCGGCGCGCGGGTGCCCAGGCCGGTGAAGGCCGGCAGGTCCGAGCTGCCGGTGCTGTCGGATACCAGCTGGATGATGGCGAAGGCGCCCAGGTTCATGAACAGGTAGACGATGAGGTAGAGCATCACGGCGGCGGTGCCGTCCGTGTCCAGCACGATGACGCCCATGAGCATGTAGCCGGCATGGGCGATGGAGGAATAGGCCAGCAGCCGTTTCACGTTGAGCTGGTTCAGGGCGGTGAAATTGCCCAGGGTCATGGTCACGGCCGAGATGATGCCCAGGAGGGTGATCAGCGGCCACCTGGCCTCGTGGGCGCCGGCGGCGGGAAAAATCTCCGCCAGGAAGCGGAGGATCAGGGCGAAACCGGCGGCCTTGGGGGCGACGGACAGAAAACCGGTAAAGGGTGTGGGCGCGCCCTGGTAGACGTCGGGACACCACTGGTGAAAGGGCACGGCGGCGATCTTGAAGCAGAAGCCGGCGAAGACGAACACGCCGGCCACCACCACGGCCAGTTCACCTACCTGGCCGGCGCCGAGCAGCGTCGTGGAGTAGAGCAGTTCGCGGGAGATGCCGGCAAAGGACGTCGTGCCCGTCAGACCGTAGAGCAGGGACATGCCGAAGACCATGATACCCGAAGCCACGCCACCGTAAATGACGTACTTCAGCGCCGCCTCGTGCGACCACAGGTCGGCCCGCCGGAAGCCGGTCAGGATATAGGAGGAGAGGCTGACCAGTTCCATGGCCAGGTAGGCCATGAGCAGGTCCGTGGCGGCCGACATGAGAAAGAGGCCGGTGCAGAGCGCCAGCAGGATGGCGGTGAACTCGGCCATGCGCCGTCCGGCCACTTCCCGGGAATTGTTGGCCAGCACCAGGGTCAGCCCGGTGGTGATCAGTCCGAAAAAGAGGACGAAGCGACTGAAGGCGTCGCTGCGGAACAGGCCGGAGATCTCGGTGACACCCGATACCCTGGCCCCGGCGACGCCGGCCAGGGCCAGGGCCACCAGGCCGATAAAGAGAATCAGGCGCGTCTCGCGGCGCTGCCCGGCACGGGTCAGACCGGCGACGAGCACGGCCAGCATGCCCAGGGCCAGAATCAGGACGGGGTAGAGGGACGGCAGGTTATCCCAAGTCATGAAGGTACTCCTTTAGCCCTGAAACATCTGCAGGATGCTCAAGAGTTTGTCGGTGATCAGGCTCATGGCCGGGGCCGGGTAGATACCCAGCAGCACGATGAGGGCACCCAGCGGATAGAGGGTGAAGCGTTCACGCCAGGTCAGGTCCGGCAGATCGGCGTACTTTTCGTTGAGCTTGCCCAGGAACATGCGCTGGATGGTCCACAGGTAATAGGCCGCGGTGATGATGACGGCCATGGCCGAGATGATGGTCAGGGTCCGGAAAACGGGGAAAGCGCCCAGGAAGACCAGCACCTCGGAGATGAAGCCGCACAGCCCAGGCAGGCCCAGGGAAGCCATGAAGGCCAGGCCTACGGCACCGGTGTACTCGGGCATCCGGTAGGCCAGGCCGCCGAAGCCCTCGATCTCGCGGTGATGGGCCCGGTCATAGATGACACCGGCCAAAAGAAAGAGCATGGGGCTGATGAGGCCGTGGGTCCACATCTGGAACACGCCGCCGGTGATCCCCTGCGGCGTGAAGGAGGCGATGCCCAGCAGCACGAAACCCATATGGCTCACCGAAGAGTAGGCGATGAGTTTCTTAAGGTCCTTCTGGGCCAGGCAGACGAAGGCGGCGTACACAATGCTGACGCCGCCGATGAGAGCCATGGCCGGAGCGAACCATTCGGTGGCCTCGGGCAGGATGCCGAAATTGACGCGCAGGATGCCGTAGCCGCCCATCTTCAGCAGGACGCCGGCCAGGATGACGGAGATGGGCGTGGGCGCCTCCACGTGGGCGTCGGGCAACCACGTGTGGAAGGGAACGATGGGCACCTTGATGGCGAAGCCGATAAAGAGAGCGACAAAAACGATCTTGGAGAAGGCGAAGCCCAGCAGGGCCGGTGCGTTGGCGAAGTCGTTCTCGGTGATGAGCTTGATGATGTTGAAGGTGTGCTGCACCGGTGTGCCGTCCACCAGGGTGGTGGGACTGGAGTTGAAGTAGAGGGCGATGATGGCCAGCAGCATGAGCAGGGAGCCGAACAGGGTGTAGAGGAAGAACTTGATGGCGGCGTACTCCTTGCGCGGACCGCCCCAGATGCCGATGAGAAAGTACATGGGCAGCAGCATCACTTCCCAGAACACGTAGAACAGGAAGAAATCCAGGGCGCAGAACGTGCCCAGCATGCCCGTCTCCAGCAGCAGGAACAGGGCGAAGTAGCCGCGCACGTACTTCTCGATGCCGAAGGAGGCGATGCAGGCGATGAAGGAGATGAGCACCGTCAGCAGGATCATCAGGATGGACAGCCCGTCCACCCCCAGGTAGTACTCGATGTTGAACGAGCGGATCCACACGAAGTGATGGGCGAACTGGATGCCGGTGTTGGCCGGATCGAAGATCATGTACAGGTACACGCCCAGCAGCAGCGGGACAGCGCAGGTGATGGAGGCGACGGTCCGAATGAGCTGCTTTTTCTCTTTCGGCAGGGCCAGGATCACCGGGATGCCCAGCAGGGGTGAAAATACGATCCAGGACAGAAGTGTTGATTCAGTCATGGCTGCTATTCCCTCAGTCAAATAAGATAAATCGAATCAGAATCAGCACCAGGCCGCCGCCCAGCACTCCGTAGAGATAGGTCTGGATGCGCCCCGTCTGCCAGCCGCGCAACCAGCGGCCGAGGGCGCCGCTGGCATGGGCCAGGCCATTGACGAGACCGTCGACGATGTAGATATCGCTCATGCCGTGGAGCCAGCTGATGAAACGGGCAAAATAGCCGGTCAGGTTGACGATGCCGTCAATGATGTACTTGTCGAACCAGGAGGATACGCGGGCCAGGCCGACGCTGCCGGCGATGGCCGTGGCGTCGTACAGTTCGTCCACATAGTATTTGTTGTACACCACCCGGTGGATGGCCGGGAAGCGTTCCAGCATACGGGCCGGGATTTCCGAACGGTTGTCCCGGTAGAGCATCCGGGCGAACAGGAAGCCGGTGACGGCGATGAGGACCGAGGCCAGCATGAGGGCCCATTCGGTGGAATGGGCGTACTCACCCCATTTCACCAGCGCCTCGCTGCCGTGGAAGACCGGCGCCAGCCAGTGCTCCAGCCAGTTGGGCAGGTGCCACAGGTGAGGCAGGCCCATGACGCCGCCGACGATGGACAGCACGCCCAGGATGGACAGGACCACGGTGATGGCCCTGGGGGATTCGTGCAGATGCCGCTCGGCTTCTTGGCCGCCGCGGAATTTGCCGCTGAAGGTCATGTAGTAGGACCGGAACATGTAGAAGGCCGTCAGGATGGCCCCCGTGGCGCCGATGGCCCACAGGACCCAGCCCGGCACCAGGGTGTTGCCGTTGGAAAAGGCTTTCCACAGGATCTCGTCCTTGGAAAAGAAGCCGGACATGAAAGGGAAGCCGGCGATGGCCACGCAGGCGGCCAGGTACGTCCAGCGGGTGGTGGGCATGTAGCGGCCCAGACCGCCCATGTTGCGCATGTCCTGCGGGTCGTCGTCGTGGTTGTGCACCTTGTGGTAGGCGTGGTGCATGGCGTGGATGACGCTGCCCGAGCCCAGAAAGAGGCAGGCCTTGAAAAAGGCATGGGTCAGCAGGTGGAAGATGCCGGCCCAGTAAGCGCCGACCCCCACGCCCAGGAACATGTAGCCCAGCTGGCTGACGGTGGAGTAGGCCAGCACCTTCTTGATGTCGTTCTGGAACAGGCCGATGGTGGCGGCGAACAGGGCCGTCAGGGCGCCCACCAGGGCCACCGCCGTCATGGCCGTGGCCGACATGGCGAACAGGAAATTGAGGCGGGCCACCATATAGACGCCGGCCGTCACCATGGTGGCGGCGTGGATAAGGGCGGAGACGGGGGTCGGGCCGGCCATGGCGTCGGGCAACCAGACGTAGAGGGGGATCTGGGCGCTCTTGGCCGTGGCCCCCCAGAAGAAGCAGAGGCAGGCGAAGGTGGCCACGCCGATGCCGAAGATGGTGGCGCCTTCCAGTCCGCCGGCGTAGAGCTGTACCTCGCGGAAGACCACCGTCAGGCGCTCGGGATGGACCAGGCTGAATCCGCTGTCGGACCAGCCGCCGCCCAGGGCCCACATCAGGGCGAACAGCCCGACGATAAAGCCGAAATCGCCTATTCGGTTGGTGATGAAAGCCTTCATGCCGGCCTGGGCCTTGTCGATGTCCTTGTACCAGAAGGCGATGAGCAGGTAGGAGCAGAGGCCCACGCCTTCCCAGCCGATGAACATGAGCAGGAAGTTGTCGCCCAGCACCAGGGTCAGCATGGCGAACATGAACAGGTTCATGAAGCTGAAAAAGCGCCAGTAACTGACGTCCTTGTGCATGTAGGCCGTGCTGTAGATATGGATGAGGGTACCGACGAAGGTGACCATCAGGGTCATGATGGCCGACAGGGTATCGAACCAGAAGGCGAAGGGGACGTGGAAGGTGTCGATGCGGATCCAGTCGAACAGATAGCAGAGCAGCTGGCGCTCGCCCTCGGGCAGTCCCATGAGGCGGATGAAATAGCCCAGGGTGATGAGAAAGGAGAGACTGGGCATGAGAATGGCCACGGTGTGCACGGCCTTCTCGCCGAACCTGCGCTGCAGCCGGGCACCGAAGAAGCCGTTGACGGCCGCCCCCAGCAACGGCAGGGCGGGTATGAGCCAGATCCAGTCTGCGGTTCCGATATGTTCCATGCTCCTACTCCTTCAGATTCACGGCGCTGGCGGTGTCGATGTTTCGCACGCTGCGGTAGAGGGCCATGACGATGGCCATGGCCACGGCGGCCTCGGCGGCGGCCAGGACGATGACGAACAGGGCGAATACCTGGCCGGAGATTCCGTTCTCGATGTAGCGGGCGAAGGCGATGAGGTTGATGTTGGCGGAATTGAGGATCAGTTCCACCCCCATGAGCAGGCCGATGGCGTTGCGCCGCGAGAGCACGCAGATGAGGCCCAGGCTGAACAGGATCGCGGCGACGATCAGGTAATGGGGCAGGCCGATGATCATGATGATTTCTCCTCGGGCGGCGGAGTCTTGATTTCTTTCTTCACCAGCATGACCGCACCGATCAGCACGGCCAGCAGCAACAGGGAGAGCACCTCGAACGGGATGAGGTACCGGCTCAGGAGGGCGTCGCCCATGTCACTCACCGTCGGATCGAACTCGGGCGACGGGTTGGCCGGCCAGGGAAACTGCAGGGCGATGAACACCAGCACGGCGCCGATGACCGCTCCCACCAGGATGGCCGGCAGCCGGCCGACGGCCAGATTGGAGGCTTCCGCCTGGCCGATGTCGCGCGTCATCATGATGGCGAACAGGATGATGACCAGCACCCCGCCGACGTACACCATGATCTGCACGGCGGCGAGAAACTGGGCGAACGCCAGGGCATACAGCCCGGCCACGCCGGCGAAGGTGCCCATCAGGGCGAAACCCGAGTGGACGATGTTGCGCGAAAAGGCCACGATGGCGCCACCGCCGACAATCAGCAGGGCAAAGATGATAAAGGCGACATCACTCAGACTGATGGCTGTCAAAAGGGTCATGATCACTGCTCCTTCTCCGGATCGCCGTCGGTTTTCCACCGGACTTTTCCCCGCACCTTGTCCGGCTCGATGGGCGGCGGTTCGTCCCATTCCTTGCGGGCCCGGGTGATGGGCTCGTTCTGGGGGAGACCCGGCGACTCCTCGCCCTTGACGGGTTTGTGGACAGGGACGCGCTCACCCGGCTTGACGTAGCGGTAGACCAGGTTCACCACATTGGCCGTACTGGCCTCGAACTCGGTGCTGTGGCGTACGGCGCCGGTGGGGCAGTTTTCCGAACAGAGACCGCACACCATGCATTTGGCCACATCCACATCGAAACGGGTGATGTAGCGCTGGTTGGTCTCGGGATCCCGGACCACGACCATGCGCAGGCAGCCGATGGGGCAGGTCTTCTCGCACAGGTTGCAGCCGATGCAGAGGGCGGTGTCCACCTCCAGGATGCCCCGGAAAAGGGGTGGCAGCATCTGCTGGACCGGCGTCTCGACGCGGTCCGGATACTGGATGGTGGTGGGTTTGCGGAACAGGTAGGAAAACGTCACCGACAGGCCGTGAAAGATCGAGGTGAACGCGTTCTTGATATTGGCAAAGTAATCCATGACGGTTGTAGCCACGATAACTTACTCCAGCACTTTGAAATAAAAGGGATCCTGCATTTCCCGGACGTTGAGGATGGTGCGCCGGATGAACAGGATCAGCACCAGTCCGCCCAGGGCCGTCAGGGCGAGGCGGATCACCAGGTGCAGGGTGGCACCCAACGGCGACTGGGCCAGCAGCACGAACAGGGCCGAGCCCATCATGCACAGAAAGCCGAAGGGGACGAAATACTTCCAGCACATGACCATCAGCTGGTCCACCCGCAACCGCGGCAGAGTCCAGCGAATCCAGATAATGACGAAGACCAGGACCAGGGTCTTGGCGAAAAAGACCACGACACTGAGGAGAATCCACAAGGTTTTGGCACTCCCCTGGGCGCCGGCCACCATGCCGGGCAGATCGGCGATGCCGGGGATCTGCCAGCCGCCCAGGAACAGGGTGGTGATGAGGGCGGACATGACCCACAGGTTGGCCCACTCCCCGAAGAAGAAGAAGACGAAACGCATCCCCGAGTATTCGGTCAGGTAGCCGGCCACCAGTTCGCTTTCGGCCTCGGGCAGGTCGAAGGGGGTGCGGTTCCCCTCGGCCAGGATGGAGGCGAAAAAGATAAAAAAGGCCATCAGGGTGAACGGGTTGTTGAAGAGGTACCAGTCCCAGGGGAAGCCGCCCTGGTGGGCGATGATCTCCTGCAGGTTGAGGGTGCCGGCCAGCACCACCACGCTGAGGATGGCCAGCCCGCTGGGAATTTCATAGGAAACGATCTGGGCGGCACTGCGCACCCCGCCCAGCAGCGACCACTTGTTGTTGCTGGACCAGCCGGCCATGAGGATGCCGATGACCACCAGGGCGGTGATGGCGGTGACGTAGAAGATGCCCACGTTCAGATCGGCGGCGACGATGCCGTAGCCGAAGGGGAGGGCGGCGAAGGCGGCGAAGGTGCCGGTGAAGACGAGATACGGGGCGAAGCGGAACAGGGGCTTGTCCACCTCGTTGGGGATGACGTCCTCCTTGAGGAAGCACTTGAGGCCGTCGGCCATCCACTGCAAAAAGCCCTGGGGGCCCACCCGGTTGGGGCCGATGCGGGACATCATCCGGCCGGCCACGCGCCGCTCCACCCATGAGGTCACGCCGGCGAAGGTGGCCACGAACGACAGGACGATGGCGCCCACCACCACCAGCCACAGGGCGAGGGCGCCGGTCATTTCCCACGGTTCCAGCTGCCAGTTTCGGGATAACTCGAAGAACAGTTCTTTCATGATGCCTACCTGTCAATTTCGGGTGCGACCACGTCCAGGCTGCCGAAGAAGGCCGTCAGGTCGGCCACCATCAGGCCGGGCACGATCTTGGGCAGGACGGTCATGGCCGTGAAGGAGCCGGTGCGAAAACGCACCCGCAGCGGCTGCTCGCCGCCGTCGCTCACCAGGTAACAACCCATCTCGCCGCGGGAACTCTCCACGGCGGTGTAAATCTCGCCTTTGGGCGGCGCGATCTTGCGCGGCACCTTGACCTTGACGTCGCCTTCGGGCAGCCCCTGAATGGCCTGGCGGACGATTTCGGCGGATTCCAGCATCTCGTCGATGCGGACCCAGTACCGGGCGTAGCAATCGCCGGTCTGGCCGCGGTAGCCTTCGCCGGTCACCACGCGGAAATCGAAGTCGGGGTAGGCGCTGTAGGGACGGTCGCGCCGCAGGTCGTAATCGACGCCCGATGCCCGCAGATTGGGGCCGGCCAGACCGTAGGACACGGCGTCGGCGGCCGGGATGACGGCCATGTCGATGAGCCGCCGGACGAAGATCTCGTTGCCGGTGATGAGGCGGTTGAATTCGGGCACGAACTTCTCGAAGCGATCGAGAAATTTAAGGATGTCCTTGTCCAGGCCGGGTTCCAGGTCCCGGGGCACGCCGCCGATGCGCATGTAGCTGTAGTTCAGGCGCGAGCCGCAGATGCGCTCCATGAAGTCGTTGACCGTCTCCCGTTCGCGGATGGCGTGCAGGAAGGGGGTGAACGCCCCCAGGTCCATGGCCATGGTGCCGACGGCGATGAGATGGCTGATAATGCGGTTCAGCTCGCAGGCGATGACGCGGAGATATTCGGCCCGGCGGGGCACTTCCGTGCCGAGCAGGTTCTCCACGGCCATGCAGTACACCTGGTTGCCGAACATGGCCGACAGGTAGTCCACCCGGTCGGTGTAAGGCACGAAACCCGGATAGGCGGTCATCTCGCCGATTTTTTCGATGCCGCGGTGCAGAAAACCCACCGCCGGATCGATCCGGGCGATGACCTCGCCCTGCAGCAGCAGGCGCAGGTTGATGACCCCGTGGGTGGAGGGGTGCTGCGGCCCCATGTTGACCATGGTGGTTTCGCCGTGTTGATCTTCCAGGATGAGTTGGGTCATGACGCGGATCCTTCCTTGGAATCGGTTTTGGGCGCCGGATCCACGGCGCAGGCCTCGTATTCGGCATCCAGCAGATCCAGCGGATCGGGCCGGTCCGTGGAGATGCCGTGGTACTCTTCGGGGTAGACGTAGTCCTTGCGCAGGGGATGCCCTTCCCAGTCGTCGGGCATCATGATCCGGCGCAGATCGGGGTGGCCGTCGAAACAGACGCCGAACAGGTCGTACACCTCCCGTTCGAACCAGTCGGCCACGCCGTAGAGATGGCTGATGGTGGGGACGACGGCCTCATCCCGCGGCAGGGTGATCTTGAGGGTGCATTCCATCTTGTCGGCCAGAGAGCGCACCGTGTAGGCGATCTGGAGCTCCTCGCCGGTGTCGATACCGGTGAGGCAGGCCAGGAAATCGAAGCGTTCCTCAGCCCGCAGCCGGGCGACCACCGCGGCAATCTGGCCGGCCGGGACCTGGATCCAGTCCAGGCCCACTTCGTTCTCCCGCAATTCCAGGGGCACATCGGGCAGGGCCCGGGCCAGGGTTTCATGTATCCGCTTGATGTCGCTCATTGCAACTTCTCCGAACTGGTGGTGCGGCGGATGCTCCACTTGTCCTTCATCATGCGCTGCTGGATGGTGAGCAGGGCATGATTCAGCGCTTCGGGGCGGGGGGCGCAGCCGGGCAGATAGACATCCACCGGGATGATCTTGTCCACGCCCTTGACCACGGAGTAGCTGCGCCGGAACAGCCCGCCGCAGTTGGCGCAGGAGCCCATGGCCATGACGTATTTGGGTTCAGGCATCTGATCATAGAGCCGGCGGACGCGGTCGGCCATCTTATAGGTGACGGCGCCGGCCACCAGCAGCAGGTCAGCCTGGCGGGGCGTAGCCCGGAACACGGCGCCGAAGCGGTCCAGGTCGGTGCGCGGGCCGCCGGTCTGCATCAGTTCGATGCCGCAGCAGGCAGTGGCGAAGAGCAAATACCAGATGGAATTCTTGCGGGGGGTATTCAACAGCCAGTCCAGCTTGGTGGGCATGGCGAAACCTTCTCCCCAGTGATACATGTCAGACCTCCTCTTCGGGGGTGGGTTCGACGATGTGCTTGAACCATTCGAGATCGCCGCGAACCCAGAGAAATACCAGGCCGATGACCAGGATGACGACGAACAGCAGGATCTCGATGAAGGCGATGGCGCCGGTGCCGAGCTCGGTCCAGCGGCGGAGGGCGACGATGACGGGGAAGGTGACGACCACTTCCACGTCGAAGATCAGGAACACCAGCGCCAGCAGGTAAAAACGGGGATTGAAGTTGTACCACGCCTGGCCGGTGACTTCCTCGCCGCATTCGTAGGTGGTGTTGCGCTTGTCCAGGTCCATGCGTTTGGGGCGGATCAGGGCGCCGGCCGCCAGGGCCATGAGCACGAAGCCCATCCCCAGGGCGATGAACGTAAAGACCATGTACTCCTCAAACAGCATTGATCCTCCTCAGGCCGACTCCAGATAAAAAAGAATCTGTATTCTAGGGTAGAGATTGAAAAAATACAATAAACTTACACTATATATTTGAATTTTTTTATCAAATTTTGGAATTGGGTGCCAGCAAAATCTGGGTGGCGACCGGAAAAAGTGTCCGCCAGCCTGCTTCGCGACGGAGGACTCAGTTCAGGACGGGATATGGGGCCCCAGCCGGGCCAGGTAGAAGGACGGCGGGCGGGTGGCGCGCTGGGTGCGTACGTTCATGAAGATATGCACGGTGAATCCTTCCACCAGGATGTCTTCCTCACCGGCGCGGCGCACGGTGTACTCGATGCGCAGACGGGGGGTGCGCACGGCACGGACGACGGCCCCGATCTCCAGCAGGTCGTCGTAGCGGGCCGGCCGGCGAAAGACAAGACCCGCCTCGATGACGGGCAGCTGGTAGCCCTGTTCCTCGATCTGCCGGTAGGGCAGGCCGTAGTGGCGCAGCAACTCGGTCCGGCCCACTTCAAAGTATTCGAGATACTTGCCGTTGTACACAAATTGCATCTTGTCCGTATCGGCATAGCGGACGCGCAGCGTGGTGCGATGCGTCAACATGTTTCCCTCCGCGGATGACGGTCCGGCCCCATCATCCCCGACGCGCGGCGCCGGGTCAAGCCCCAACATGGGCGGCGTTCAGTTGTCCACGTCGAGGGTGTGCAGAACTTTGCGACGGTAATTGCTGGCCAGGCAACAGGCGTCCAGGTCGCCGATCCGGGCCGTACGCCCGACGTGGGAATGTCCGCAGAAGGCATGGCTCACCCGTGGATCGGTGGCGATGATCTCGCCCAGCCGACGGCTGCCCATGAAGGCGTTGCCGAAGGCCCATTCGGCGTCCGGCTTGCGCAACAGCAATTCCTCGAACGGGATATGATGGGTCACGACGATGACCTGCCGGACGCTGGCCGGCAGGTCTTCCAGCTGCCCGGCCAGGCGGGCGCAGCAGAACTCGGTGAACTCCCCGTCGGACAGGGGCCAGCGGATGTAGCGGCCGTCCATCCACTCGAAGCCCGAAGGCAGTCTCTTCTCCACATACTGCCGCTGAGTGAAATGGAAGGACGGATCCCGGAACGAGTAGTCGTACCAGCCCACATTGCCCACCACGGCCACCGGGCCGGCGATGTAGGGCTCCCCGTCGAGAAGATGCACGCCGTACCTGGCACACAGCTCGGGGATGATCTCGGTGTATGTGGTGTAGGAATCCCCCTTCTCCGTCCAGAGATCATGATTGCCGGGCACGTACAGGATCAGCCCCGGAAAGCGGCTCAGGGACTCGAAGGCGGGGCCCAGGTTTTCCGCGGCAAACGAGACCACGTCCCCCACCAGGATCCAGCGCAAGGACTTCTCCCCGGCCAGGCGTTCCAGAAAATGGTCCAGGGATTCGCCCCACAGATGCAGCAGGTCGAGGTGCAGGTCATTGGTCAGGGTGAATCGGGTGACGGTCACACCGTTCCTTTCGGTGGCCGTGGCGGAGCTTAGGTATCCAAAGCCACCAGATAGCCGCTGTGGCGGCGGATGTTGATCACCTGCCCGTCGTCGAAGAGGAGGTACTGGCCCTTGACGCCCGCCAGGCGGCCGGCCAGCGACCCGGCCCGGTCGAAATTCACGCTGTTCAGTTTCGCCGGATAGTCCAGGACCGGATAACGGATCTCCAGCACGTCGTCGTCAGGGGTCACATAGGCCTGCAGCTCCGGCGGCAGAAGCGCCGCGGCCCGTTCCTTGGCCGCCGCCAGGTCGATCTCCGGGGCCGGTGCCAGGGCCAGCATGCGCCGCCAGTGGGTCTTGTCGGCCAGATGGGCCTTGAGGGCCACCTCGGCGCAACCGGCCAGGTAGCGGTTGGGCGTGCGGGCCAGAATCACGGCCCGGCAGGCGCCCTGGTCGAGCCAGCGGGTGGGGATCTGGCTCTGGCGGGTGACGCCCACCTTGAGGCCGCTGGTCACGGCCAGGTACACGAAATGGTCCCGCAGGCAGTGCTCCCGGGCGTAGTCCATGTCCCGGGCGATGCCTTCATGGGCCCGGCATTTTTCCGGATGCAGCACGCACTCCTCCGTCTGGGGAACGGAAATGAAGCACGGGTAGCAGTATCCCTGGCCAAAGGACGTCCGGGTGATCCGTCCACAGTGGATGCAGTTGATCTGATGGAGGTAGGTCAGGCCGATCTGGCGGCCGACCAGGGGGTTCAGGTCCACTTCCGCGGCTCCCAGCCGCAGGGTGTACGCCGCCACGTCCTCCAGCCGGGTTTTCATCTTCAGCAGGTTGCCTTCGCAGTGCATGGCGGTCCTTGACAGGATGTGCGGTTTCGTCCGGCCGATGCGATCCGGTTCACGGGAGCCGCCGGCCCATTGTACAGCTTACCACACTCGGGGCGGATAGCGCCAGCGAGACGGTGGGGCGGCGACGCCCGGCCGGCGGCGCCAGCGGGGGCGGCTCCGACCGGACTCCATGGCCGGCCCTATTCGTAGCGGAGTGTCTCGACGGGGTTCGAACGCGCCGCCCGGAGAGTCTGATAGCCGACGGTGGCCATGGCCAGGAGGAAGGCCAGGAGACCGGACAAGAGGAAGGTCCAGACGTCCAGACCGACCCGGTAGGCGAACCCGTCCAGCCAGCCGCTGAGCAGGAGGTACGCCGCCGGCCAGGCAATGACGTTGGCCGCGATGATCCAGCAGCTGAAATCACGGCCGAGCAGGAAGATCACGCCGGCCATTGACGAGCCGAGCACCCGGCGGATGCCGATCTCCTTGATCCGGACCTCCACGGTGAAGGCGGCCAGCCCCAGCAAGCCCAGGCAGGAGATGAACACGGCCAGCAGGGTCATGATCTGGCTGAAATGGGCCATGCGTTGCTCGGCGCCGTACAGTTCGTCCAGCTGATCTTCCAGGAATTGGTACTCCAGGGAATAGCCGGGGAGGATGGACCGGATGGTCTGCTGAATGGCCGCCAGGGTCTGCGGTTTGTTCTCGGGATGAATCCGGACGTCGATGACGTCGATGCCCCAGTTCAGGAGGATAATCATCGGTTCCACATCGTGATGCAGGGAGCGGAAGTTGAAATCCCGAATCACGCCGATCACGGAAAGGGTATTCCCCCCGACTTCGATCTGGCGGTCGACGGGATTGTCCCAGCCGATGGCCCTTACGGCGGCTTCGTTGAGGATGACCGTGCTCCGGGCGTCTCCGGGGCGGTCAGGGTCGAAGAACCGTCCGTCGCGCATGGAGACCTTGAAGGTATCCAGGAATTCGAGGCCGACGCCCATGATGGCCAGCGTCGGCAACTGGTCGTCGGATGTTTTCCCTTCCCAGTGCACCCGGTCGCCGCTGACGCTGGATTCCAGCTGATCCAGGGACGTGTTGGTGACGCTGACATTGAGAACGGCGGGATTCCGCAGCAGGGCCGTGCGGATGGCGTCATAGTTTTTCCACAGCTCGCTGTTCATCTGGATGGAGAAGACATTATCCGGGCTGTAACCCAGATTCTTGGTTCGCATGAAATCCAGCTGGTGGTAGATGACGATGCTGGAGATGATGAGGATGATGGACAGGGAAAACTGAAAGACCACCAGGGCCCGCCGCAGGACACGCTGTCCGCCCGGCTGGCCGATGTCGCCCTTGAGGGTTTGGGCCGGCTGGGACGAGGAAAGGACAAGGGCCGGGTAAATGCCGGTGATGATGCCCGTCAGCAAGGTCACGCCGCCGATGATCAGAAAAAACAGGGGCGAAACATCCGGAGCCAGGGTTTTGCCGGCCAGCAGGCTGAAGAGCGGCAGCGCCAGTTTGACCAGAAGCAGGGCCACGACCATGGCCAGGCACGACAGCAGCAGGGATTCGCCTATGAACTGGCGGATGAGCTGCAGGCGGCCCGCCCCCAGGATGCGCCGCATGCTGATCTCGCGGAACCGTCGCGACGCCCGGGCGGTGGCCAGGTTGATGTAGTTGATCCAGGCAATGATGAGGGTGAACAGGCCCATGGCCAGGAAGATGTAGATGTAGACGACGAGCCCGCCGCCGTTCAGGTCGCGCAGATGGATATCCGGGACGCTCTGCAGCCGCGCCGTGATGGGCTGTCCCGGGGCAATTCTGGCGATGAGGGGCTTCAGCTTTTCCTCGAATTCCCGGGCGGAGGTGGATTCCGCCAGCTCCACGTAGATCTTGAAACTGACATCCCGCCAGTTGTTCAGGTCACGGCCGAACTTGGCCACCATCTGGATGGAACCAAGGCAGGTGAAGCTGTGGTGGGTGTTGGGCGGCAAACCCTCGTACACGCCGGTGACGGTGACCATGGCCCGGCCTTCCAGCAGCAGGGGCCGGCCCAGTGGATTCTCCTCGCCGAAGAACTGCTCGGCCATTCGTTGGGGAATGATGACGGAATTGGGGTTGTCCAGGGCCGTGTCCAGATCGCCGCGGAAACCGGGCAGATTGAACATTTCCAGAAAATCAGGATCCACCATGGCGAATGGTTCATTGAATCGCTTGTCGGCCGATATCAGCGACATAACCGGCGTGAAGTACAGGGTCGAGCGGACCACTTCAGGAAATTCCGCCTTGAGGACGCCGGCCAGTGGGGCAGGCTGCGGGGCGGACACCCGGCTGGCCCCGGATGGAGTGTGGTACACCTTGCAGACACGGTACAAGGAATCCGGCCGGGGGTGATAGCGATCGTAACTGAGCTCTTCCTGAATCCAGATCATGATGAGGATGAAGCAGGCCATCCCCACGGCCAGACCCAGGATGTTGATGAGGGAGTACATGCGGTAGCGCCACAGATTGCGCCAGGCGGTCTTGAGATAGTTGCTCAGCATGACGGTGCTCCAGTAGGTTGAATTGAGTAGTCGGCGGGGAATGAGGCCCAACACCTGCTTCCAGTACCAGCGGGTGGCGGCGGTCTGACCCTTTGTGCGGGCCAGTTCGCCATAATATTCCTCGAAATCGCCCAGGGGCGTTTCATATTTTTTGTCGGTGAGGATCCGGCGCAGCAGCCACTGGGCGAATCGCGGCGGTTGGCGGAGTTTGTTCCGGTTCATCGTTCACTCTCCGGCTCGGCCGGGATGTCCGGCGTCAGGGACCACATGGCCTGCTGCACCTGCTGGACACGGAGCAGTTCGGCCCGCCCGGCCTCGGTGAGGCGGTAGATCCGCTTGTGGCGGCCGCCCCGCTCGGGGGTGGCCTCGGACAGGTACGAATCGAGATACTCCTTTTTGACCAGGCGATCCAGGGGCATATAGACCGAGCCCAGGGAATGGGGCTCGCCCGTGATCTCCTCCAGCCGCTGGCGGATGGGCAGCGAGTAGGCCAGCTGTCCCAGCTGCCAGACGGCCAGCATGATGAGCTCTTCGGCGCGCGTCAGTAAGGGCATGATTGATCTCCTGTGAACAAAACCCAAAACTTGGAACAAATATTCATACGGCGGCCGGAAAAGATTTGTTCCAAATTTTTAGTTTTGCCCCGGTTTTCCCGCTCCTGGCCGGCCCATCCGGCGCTGCGCCGTTCGGCGAGCTGCCCGACGGAGAGGGCACCTTCCGGCATTGGCCGGGCCGCAGGGATATCCGCATCCACCAGACCCTTCAGCGACGGCGTGCCGCAGGGCACCCTCCGGACAACCATGGCCCGCCCCCGCTTTTTCGTCGGTTGTCTGGGCCAACGGGCGAGGGGCGGGTCAGCGGGAAGTAACAAATTTTGTCAGTTTGATGCAAAAATGTGACACATATCACAACACCGGCCACCGGATCCGATGATTCCCCAGCAGGGTACGGGCGGTCGTTTGCGCGCTGAATCTGCTGGAATTATCCCGTTTTTCGGGCTGTCGACGGACGGGGATACCCTGCCGTACAGGCCATGAAAAAAATGTGGCAGATAATTTGCGTTTGGAAGGGTGAACGATGAAATACGGTGATTCGTCGTTCCTTGGGGGAAGTAATTGCCGTGAGGGCCTGCTCCACACCCCGATCAAGGACACCTGGTTTGGGGGCAGGCCTTCATTTTTTGTGGCTGTTTTTCTTTGCACACCGATGACCGCCCCGGCCTGATCCCAGCCGAAATCCCCGAGAACAAGCGGCCCGTTTGCCGTCACCGATGGTATAATGATCCCCACCCGGCGAAATCGGGCCCGATGCCGCCGCCGGAGGAACGACGGATGACCATTATGATCCACACCAGCAAGGACCAGCAGATCGTCATCGCCGGCGAAGCATTCATTCTGCTGCCGGAGCGGGCGGTCTTCTGGCCGGAGCGGGACACGGTCATCGTCACCGACCTGCACCTGGGCAAACCGGCGCCGGCGCGGACGGCGGCCGGCCCGGAGGACACCACCCCCGCCGACCTGGCGCGTCTCGCCCGGGTTCTGGAACGAACCGCGGCCGGGCGGCTGCTCATACTGGGCGATCTGCTGCATGCCCGATCCGGTTCCCGGGTGGAAGCGGTGGCGGAATTCGCCCGCTGGCGCGTGTCCCGGGCGGCACTGGAGATCACCCTGATCCGGGGCAATCACGACCGCCTGGCGGGGGATCCGCCGGAGACCTGGCGGATCCGGTGTGTGGATGAACCGCTGCTCCTGGCCCCCTTCGCCTTTTGCCATTACCCGCCGGCGGAGAACGCCGCCTACGCCGTGGCCGGCCATCTCCACCCGGCGGTCGTCCTGGCCGGGCCGGGCCGGCAGCGGCTCCGCTTTCCGTGCTTCTGGTTCGGTCCGGAGCAGGCCGTGCTGCCGTCATTTAACGAGAATGCCAGTGCCTCGGTCATCCGGCCCCAGCCCGGTGACCGGGTGTTCGTGCTGAGCGGCGACGCCGTCCTGGCCGTTCAGCGCTGAACGGCCGTCCCCGGCCGATTCGTCGGCACGGTCTTCTCCGGGGGGTCGGAGAGCGGTCGGCGGCCGACGCCTTCCCGCAACGGGCGTGGGCGTCACGGGACCGGCCGGCTTGTTCCCCGGGGTCGTCCAGTTCCGTCGTTGCGTCAGGCCCGGAAGTTGAACATGCTGCCGCCAGTGGCGGATGACGAAACCGGTCGGGAGGCCATCGAATCCATGCCACATCCCCGGCTGCTGATCATTGTGGTGGATCTCATGGGCCTGCTCATCGGCGCGGCGGGCACGGTGTTCTGCCTCGTCCGCGGACAGATCGCCGCGGCGGCAATCCTGGTCGGGATCATGGCCGGACTGGTCGTGCTGATCCGGCGCCATCTGCGCCCCGTCTCCCTGCCCCTTCACGGGCTGCGGCATGAGCTGGTCATCCATGACGCCGCCGGCCGGCGCGCCACCTGGCGCATCATGGCCCGCCTCACCCCCGACCGCCGGCTGGACCGGTTCGACGATGGCCGGCTGACCTGCAGCGGGCGTTTTCTCCGTGCCACGTCGTCGGGCGGTGACGTTCGCCTGCGGCGCCATTCTCCGGGCGACATATCGGTCCGGACCCGGTTGCGACCGCCTCTGCCCGCCGGACAGGAGGTGGTCAAAGACCTGACGCTGGAGATGGAGGACGCCTACCGGAATCCGGCGGAGCACCATTCGTGGCGGCCCCAAAACGAGATGGATTACCTGGAAATCGTGGTCTTCTTCCCCGCGGACCGCCGGCCGCGGGAAATCCGGGGCATACAGGAGGCGAAGGGAGAGCGCCGGAACCTCTACAACGTCTCGTACCCCGAGGAAAACGGAGCGGCCGTGCTGCGGGTCAATCACCCCGCCAGGGCGGCCGATTACCGGCTGGAATGGGTCTGGTAAGACGGGTGGCCGCCGGCGTGCGTGCGTTCCGTTCGATCGAGATTCAGGCTACGAGGTTTGAAGGGAAAAAGCACCGCCGGAATTGGCTTGGTTTCTGGTGGAAGGTTTCGTTTGCGACGGGTGGGTGTTTATCCGGCACGAACCAGACGCGGCGAGGGTCTGATCAGGGAGCATGCCGAATACCCGGCGGTGCAAAATATGAAAGAGCAAATTACCCCTTGATCCAGCGAGGGATCTATTCGGAAATCTGGTACACGACGAAGTATTGCTCCGGCAGGAATTCATGCACCTCCACAGGTTTGAATCCGGCGCCGGCCATGTCCTGATCCACGGATTCCTTGGACATCTGCTGCTCGGGCGGCGGGCCCCAGGGGCGTTCCTCGAACGGCTTGGGGCGATAGTCGATGACCACCAGGCGACCGCCCGGGGCCAGGGCCTCCCGCAGCTTGCGGGCGTAGGCGGTGCGCTCCTTGATGTAGTGCAGCACATCCACCATCAGGATGGTGTCCACCTCACCCCGGGGCAGCAGGGGATCGTCCGGTTCCACCTTCTTGAGCTGTACGTTGGCCAGTCCCTCGGCGCGGAGGCGGAAATCCAGATAATCCAGCATTTCCTGACGGATATCCACCGCCAGGACCCGCCCGGTCGGCCCGACGGCCTTGGCGACGGGCACGGTGAAATAGCCGGAGCCGGCGCCGATGTCGGCCACCCGCTCGCCCGGCTTCAGCGCCAGGGCCTTCATGACCTCGTCCGGTTTCTGAAAATCGCGGCGTTCCTCCCGCTCCAGCACATACAGATAGCCGTTCAGCCAGATGGCCCGGCTCACTTCCTTGAACAGGGCGTCGTCGCGGTAGGCGGCGAAGGCCTCGTCCTTCAGAATGGCCCTGACGTCCCAGTAACCGGCGCCCTGCAGCCGCTTCAACGCCTGCAGGCAGCGGGTCTTGTCACCGCGCTGCGCATGCAGCCGGGCCAGGTCCAGCAGGACGGCGGTGTGGGGTTCCTGGACGAGCCAGCTCATCTGCTCGGCAATGCGGACGGCATCGTCCAGGCGGCCGTCCTGCACCGCGGTGTCGTATTTCTGGCGTAACGCCGCCATGTCCTCGGGCTTCTCGGCGTCCTGGGCCCACAGCCCCGTCGCCCCTGACACAAACAGGACCATCATCAACCAACCCATCCAGCGCTGCCGCGGCGATCGTGAAATCGGGTGCCATCGGGTCATGTTGTACTCCATTCTCATCTTGTCGGCCGCTGCAATCCGTACGCCTAAGGTACGCGCATCGGCCGGGTTTGTTTGGAATCCGGGATGAACGGGGCCGGGGGCGGATGGATGGCCGGAAGGCCCCACGGACTTTTCACCCGAATGGGAAATCACACGGTTCAATGATGCGTGCCGGGCGAAGCGTCGCCGGCGGATCCGGCCCGTTGCCGGCCGGAGGAACGGCGCCGAAACGCCAGATAGACCGGAATGCCCGCCAGCACCGTCAGAATGGCGATGCCGGATTCCAGGGGGCGCTCAAAAAAAGCCAGGCCGAGGATCAGGACTCCGGTACCCATATAGACAAGCGGCGCAATGGGGAAGCCGGGCATGGGGGCGACGGATTCGCCGCGGCGCCGCAGTTTGAAGACGCCCAGCACGGCCAGAATGGGAAAAATGCCCAGGGAAAAGCCCATATAGGTCAGCAGCTGATCGAATGTGCCGAACAGCACCATGACCAGGGCGATGCCTCCCTGCAGCAGAATGGACTTGTGGGGGACTCCGTAACGGGGATGAACCTCACCGGCGAAACGGAAGAAGTAACCGTCCACCGCCATGGAAAAATAGACCCGTGGCCCGAGGATGATGAAGGCGCTCAGGGAGGAGAACAGGGCGAAGGCGATGAGCAGGGAGAGGATGCTCTCGAAGGCCGGTCCGAACAGGTTGCCTACGGCCAGGCCGCCAATGGAGATCACCCCCGCCATCTCCGCCGGTGGAGCGGCATAGATGTAAAAGATATTGAGCAGGACGTAAAGGAGCAGCACCGCGCCGGTGCCCAGCAGCAGGGAGCGGGGCATGTTGCGCCGCGGGTCGCGGACTTCCGAGCCGATGTAGGCGGAGGCGTTCCAGCCGCTGTAGGCGAACATGATCCACATGAGGGACAGCCCGATGGTTTTCCAGCCGCCGAAATCGAATCGGAAAGGCTCGCCCTGGCTGAAATGGCGGAAATCACCGCTGCCCAGCAGGAAGCCCACGGCGATGAGGCCGACGATCAGGCCGACTTTCAACAGGGTGAGCAGGTTCTGGACGGTGGTGCCGAATTCGACGCCGCGCATGTGGATGAGGGTGAACACGGCGATGACCAGCATGGCCATGGCTTTCTTGATGAGGACCGCTTCGGTGTCGGGCGCCAGCAGGTCCCATTCCAGCAGGGCGGGGAAGGCCCGCGCCAGGTATTCGCTGAAGCCGATGGCCGAGGCGGCGATGGGCGCGGAAAATCCAACGAAAAACGAGACCCAGCCGCTCAGAAAACCGGCCAACGGATGGAAGAGCTGCGAAAGAAAGGCGTACTCGCCGCCGGCGCGCGGGATGGCGGCGCCCAGTTCGCCGTAACTCAATGCGCCGCACAGGGCGATGACGCCGCCCGTCACCCACAGCCCCAGCATCAGCCAGGGATTGCGCAGATCCTGCATGAGCAGGCCGGAGGTGGTGAAGATCCCGGCGCCGATCATGTTGGCCACCACGATGCTGGTCAGGGAGAAGGGGCCGATTTTACGCTGCAGGCCGTTGGTCGTCGAGTCTGATTTCATGGATCGCGCTACCTTTCGGTGTGAGGCTCTCTGGATCGGCGGATGATGTGGCGTTCAGCCGCGGTGATCACGCCATTCGAACAAGGCTTTTTACTCACTATGAGGGAAAAAGGTTGCCCGAGTTTGCAAAATGCGAATCCAGGAGGTGGACGGCCGGTGAGGGCCGATGCCGGTGCGGCCGATCATCGCCTGCCGGGGAAGGGGCGGCGGCCGCCTGGCAGCTTTCGGTCCACGGACGGGGTGACATCGTCTCAGTCTTTTTGCCCGGGCGGTGAAGAAACGCCGCGCTCAGTATCTGTTCCGCGGAGCCTGGATCCCGAGATAGCAGCTCATGCGGCTCAGGTCGTAGGCCACATACAGCAGGTCGCCCACCAGGGTCGGCTGCGGCGCTTCCACCCGCAGCCAGGCGACGTTGGGGTTCGGAAAGAGTAGCGCCACGTCGGTCTGCAGCTGTCCGCCCGCGGCCAGTGGCAGCACCCGGGTGTCCAGGAGCGTGCCGCCGGCGTCGTAGGCCGAGATAGTGACGTCCTGGCGGGTGGTGCCGGAGTTGGTGATGCGCAGATAATTGCCCCACGCCGCGGGATCGGCCACCAGCGGAAACACCAGATCGCCCGAGGGCCAGGTCACACCGCTGGCGCCGTCGAACCGGAACGGGCCGCTTTCACTGAGAAAAAGTTCGAAACCCATGAGGGGTTCATCCATGGAGGAGATCTTCAGGTAAGCGGCATCCCGGTATACGGTGCCGTCCAGCATGTTCCAGATCTCGCGGGTGACCTGTTCGCCCGGGGCCACCGGATCGGGCCAGTCCATCTGGCTGAGGATGGTGCCGTCGGCGTCGTACAGGGTCATCTGCAACTGGGCGTCGGCGTCGCCCATGTTGGATACGGTAATGCCGGTGTAATAGTTGCCGGGATCGGGGATTTCGTTGTAGATGACCGAGTAGCCCGCCTTGTCGGCCGCCTTTCGGGCGACGGGCCGCGGGATGAATGAGGGGAGCCCGGCCAGGCCGGCGTCCACGTAGTTGCCGAACAGTTCGAAGCCCAGCAGCGGCCGGGGCGCTTCCACCTTCACGAAGCGGATGGCCGCCAGATCCGGCACGTCGAATATCCACTCCAGCAGGCGGACATATTTGGCGAAGGGCGGGATCACCACCTGGATGCGGTCCAGGAGTTCGCCCGTTTCCGCATACGCCCACAGGGTGGCCACCGTCTCCTCGTCTTCGGGATTCACCAGGGTGATCCCCGTGAAATAGCCCAGGGCCTGGCTGGAGATGACATAGGGATAGACGAGGGTGCGGCTTTTGGCCTCGCTGATGGGGATGGTGACCGTGGTCTGGTCGTCGCGGGTGCCGAACGAGGCCACCCCGGCCAGGGGGGCGTCGGCCGCCAGAACGACCCACACGCCGGCGGCGAAGGCCGCCGGGGAGAAGAAGGCGTCCACCGTTTCGTCGAGCACTTCTCCCGGGGCCAGCTCGGCCAGGGTGTACATCTCCACCATGGCGCCCGTCTCGTCGACGGCCGCCAGCAGCAGGGATGTGGATTCGTTGCCGATGTTGACCACCGTCAGTCGCGACCACCAGCCGTCGTCGTCGGCCACGTGGGCAGCGTAGTATTTGCGCAGGGCGTGCTCCTGGCCGACCGGGAGTTCGGGACAGAATTCGCTGATGACGTCGTTTTTGTTGGACGAATGATCGTAGGTGATGGATCGGACACGCAGGTAGTAGGTGCCGGCGGGATCGAACCCCGACAGGGGGACGGAGTCTTCCTGCAGGGAATCGGTGGTGGCCAGGAGTTCGTAGGGCCCGCCCTGGATGGGTGAACCCCAGATTTCGTAGTGGCCGAGATAACTGGAGAACGGGATGATCTGCCAGCTGAGCACCCCGTCGGCCTTGCTGAAGGCCCAGGTGACATCCTCGGGGGCGACGGTCTGGCGGGCCTCGAAGTCGCCGTAGCGGTCCAGGCCGTTCAGGAACTGGCGCAGGGTGTCGTCGTGGGTGTACAGGGCGTTATAGTCGATATTGAAACCGTAGGAGGAGGTGCCCTGCTGCATGGCCGTCAGGCCGGTCAGTTGGGCGGGCAGTTCGCCCGAGAGACGGTTGCCCTCCAGACGCAGGGCCTCCAGGGTGGCCAGATTGCCGATCTCCGACGGGATGGAACCGCTGAGGCGGTTCCTGGCGAAATCGAAGCTGCGGATTTCGGCCATATCGCCCAGTTCGGACGGCAGGCTGCCCGTCAGCTCGTTGTGGTCGCAATCCCAGTACCAGAGATTGTCGCACTGGCCCATCTCGGGCGGAATGGCGCCGCTGAGCTGGTTGCGCTGCAGCGCCAGGATGTACAGATCCTGCAGCTGCCCCAGCTGGGAGGGAATTTCACCCGTCAGTTCGTTATAGGAGAGATAGAGGTACTGGAGCCCCGCCAGATTGGCCAGCTCCGTGGGAATGGGGCCGCTGAGGTGGTTGTTTTCGAGATAGAGCCGATAGATGGCGGTCTGTCCCAGTTCTGTCGGAATGGTCCCTTCCAGCTGGTTGTTGCCCAGATTGAGCAGATCCAGGGTGGCGATGTTGCCGAGCTGGGTGGGAATGGGGCCGCTGAGGTCGTTGTTGTTAGCCCTAAAGGAGCGCAGGGTGGGCAGATTGCCCAGCTCGGTGGGAATGGGGCCATTGAACTGGTTATTGGTGAGGACCAGGCTGTCCAGCTGGGTGAGTTGTCCCAGTTCCGACGGCAGGGGTCCGCTCATGTCATTGCTGGAGAGCGTCAGGATTTCCAGCTGGGACAGATTCCCGATTTCCGGTGGGATGGGCCCGGTGAGGTTGTTTTTGGAGAAGGTCAAAATCGTCAGCTCGGTCAGGGCCGTGACCGCCACGGGGAAGGGGCCGGTGAGGTTGTTGCCGTTGGGGTAGTTGTCGAGGCGCAGCTCGACGACGTGGTTTTCCGCCTCGTCGCAGACCACGCCGTACCAGGTGCACTCCGTGCCCGGCGCGCCGAGCCAGTTGTCGTTGTGAACCCAGTCGGCGCCGCCGGTGGTGTTGTAGATGGCGATGAGGGCGTCCCGCTCGCTCTGGGGGAATGCGGCGGTGAGGAATCCCGTAGCCAGCAGCAGGCAGCCGGCCAGGCACAGGGCGTTTTTCATGTTTCTCTCCCTTTGGGGTCTGGAGTTGATAGAGCCATGCAGTATCTTATTCATACCATACTTGGCGACGATGGTAAAGCTCTGGCGGCCGCCGGCCCCGGCCAGGAGCCGCGGGGTACATGCGTGGCGGCGATTGTACAAGGGCCGTACAATGGAGTATAATCGGCGGCTGAGGCAGAAAGTTGCCGTCTGACCGAGATATTTTGCGGGGAGAAGGGCAGTCCATGAAGGTGCGGATCAATGACCGGGTGGAGACCATCGCCCGTGACACCACCGTGGCGGACATCCTGCGGGCGCGCCGGCTGGAGCCGGCCCAGACGCTGGTGGAGCTCAACGGCCGGATCGTGCAGCCTGAGGATTTCGACGACGTCCGGCCCCGGGAGGGCGACACATTGAAGGTGTATACCATCGTCTGCGGTGGATAATTCGTTCTCCATCCTTGACCTGTCCTCCACAGCGCGACAGAGCGAAGGAGGACGAACCCGGAACTCTTCACCGCTGAAGCATGCCAGATCGAATGTGCCTTCCGTTCGCGGGGAACGGATGGGCGAGGCGGCGAAGGATTGGCCGGCGGCATGTTGGGAAAATGCAACCATCACCATGCGCTCCCCGCCGGGCTTGCCCCGGCGGGAGCGAGGACTGAAAGCCAGAAAAAGGGTATGGCAAGGGAATGGCCCCACCGGCCTGGCGCCGGTGGGGCCATGTCCTATTTCTCCATGGGAAGGAAGTCATCCAAGGGGGCGTGCATTTCATGGGTGATACACCCGAGCCATGATCATTTTCCCGGTCTGCGGGACGACGGTGAGGCGCACCGCCCCACCGGCACGAGGCCGGTGGTGGCGATGGTAACAAAAGGCGTCCAACGGGCTGTCAGTCACGGCCCCGCTGGCACGAGGCCAGCGGTGGCCGGCGACCGTCGCCCGCACCGGCCCGGTACGTCACAGTACCCCGGGTTTGCCAAACCCGGGGCAGGATGTATCCCTTCGGGAAACATTCCCGGCATTCCTTGGGTTGCGGTGGATTCTGGCCCCGCCTTGGGCGAAGGCGGGGTACGGGGAACACCGGCCGGACGCGGGATGAACGAAAGAGCGAAGGGGTACGGAATCCGTCTATGGTGGCGTTGTGAAGAACGGGCCTCTTCCTCCACCCCTGTCCGGGGCGCCAGTGAGGTTCGCCGAATTTTTCACCAACCGCCTTCCGGCAGAGGGCGCCTATGGCACCGGCGGAATCGGGGCCAGATCGGGCGCCGCTTCAATGGCCGGCAACGGCAACGGGTCGGGCAGGGCATTGACAGCATCGATCAACATGGACATGGTCACCAGGAAGAAGGCCTGCAACAGGATGGCCAGCGGCAAGCCCACCATGGGGATGAACGACAGGCCGCCCAGCAGGAGGACCAGGATACAGTAGATGATCATCCAGCCGGCGGACAAGGGCGGCCGCGCCAGGTCCAGCCGCTGCAGCAGCCGGTTGTAATCCCGGGCAAATCCGGCCAGGACCTGGAAAATCCAGTACAGGTTGAAGAAGGGGATGAACAGGAAGCCCACCGCCTGGCCCGGTGACATGCGGCGGTGGTCGGGGGGGAGGTTCTTCCAGATTTTATAGAACAGGATCGGAACCAGGACGACGGCCACCAGGGTCACGAGGAGCATCCCGCCGACGGCGAGAAACGCCACCGGCAACAGCTCGGACCGCTCCTGCCCCACGCGGAGAAACGCCAGTTCGACGATGGCCAGCAGAACGTTCAGGGCGACCAGGATGGACAGCGAGCCGTAAAAGCCCCCACGCGAAATCCGCCGGGACGGGGTGTAGGGGCGGGTCAGGGCTGCGGAGGGCCGCCGGCGCAGGAGGTGGTGCAGCCGATAGCCGGCCCAGAAAAGACCGGCGCCGGCCACCCACGGCATCATCCAGTACAATGCGCCCAAGGTCGGAGTCAGCAGATCTTTGAAATCAAAGGAATAATAACTTTCAAACAGGTTGGGAAGCCAGTACATTGCCTCCTGGATGATCCCCTGCAGGGTCGCGCCGGCGAGGGATCCCAGGAGCAGGGCGACGCCCGGCCGCCGGCTCAGGCGGTAGAAGAGGATCCAGGCGGAAGTGACCAGCAGGACTTCACTGGTGAAATTCAGCACCAGGCGCCAATCAAAGGACATGGCAACGGAGAAACCGTCGCCGGAAAAGAGGGCCGGTCGCAACCATATCTGGAAGACGATGCCATAGATGAAAAAGACGACGGTCATGAGCAGCGGCACGGGCCAGTCCCGCCGCAGCACGTGCACCAGCACCGTGAACATGACGGCAAAAAGAACATGCCAGATCAGACTGCTGACCAGGGCGGGCAGACTGGTCATCTGGGTGAGAATTTCCTCGGGCATGTTCTCTGTCACCAGCAAAAAGTAATAATACAGATAGCTCAACAGTTTGGCGGGGATCACCGCCAGAATTAGGCCGACACCGGCCAGGAAATTGATTCCTTCGCGCTCAACGTCGAAGAGATCCACGAAGCGTTTGGCCATACCGGACCCTCCCTGCCAGAGATTCACGCATCCATCGGAACCGGGTGGACGGCCGGTTCCGTTCATCTTCACATAATCGGGGAGAACACCAATGGGCGAATCATAGCACTGGGCGCCATCGGTGAGAAGAGAAATGTTTCCGGCCGTGACCGGACGTGCTGAACGTTCAGCAAAGCACCGTGGTCTGCTGTAATCGGTGGGTATTGACGGCGCACTCACACAGGGAAATTGTCGGGATCAGAAATCGGGATCCTCCACCCCGGCCCCCAGCCGCTGTAGATGGCGGTAAAAGGCGGGGTAGGACTTGTCGACGGCCCGGGCGCCGGCGATGGTGACGGGTCCGCCGCCGGCCAGGGCGGCCACGGCGGCGGCCATGGCGATGCGGTGATCGTGCCGGGAATGGATCGTCCCCCCCGCGAGAGGCCCGCCGCGGATCGTCATGATGTCACCGTCGATGGTGATGGCGGCACCCAGCCGGCGGAATTCGTCATGCAGGGCGCCGGCGCGGTCGCTCTCCTTGTGGCGCAGGCGATGCACGCCGTGGAGGGTGGTCTCCCCGGGGCAATGCACGGCCAGGGCCACCAGGGGCGGGAACAGGTCGGGACAGTCGGTGGCGTCGAACGAGAAGGCCCGGAGATCCCCCCGGGCCGCGTGCACGGCGGCCGGCGTGACCCGGATGCGGGCCCCGGCGGCGGTGAGCGCCGTCACAATGGCCCGGTCGGCCTGGGCGGACGCGGCGTCCAGCCCCGTGACCGTGACATCGCCGGCCAGGGCGCCGGCCACCAGGGGGAAGGCGGCGCCGCTCCAGTCCCCCTCCACGGCGTATTCCCTGGCTTGATAACGCTGCCCGCCAGGGATCTCGAACGTCTCGTATTTCTCGTGGCTGACCTGTATCCCGAAATCGCGCAACAGGTTCAGGGTGAGGTCGATGTAGGGGCGGCTGCGCAGCTGGCGCACGCGGAGGATGGAACGACCATCGGCCAGAGGCAGCGCCATGAGCAGACCGGTGAGGAACTGGGAGGAAAGGCGGCCGTCCACCGCGACGGTGCCGCTGCGGAGCGGCCCCCGGACGCGGACGGGCGGTAATCCGTCGCCGGTCGTGCAGCGGACGCCCAGCCCGGCCAGGGGATCCGCCAGCATGGTCACCGGCCGTGAGGCCAGGGTGCCGCGTGCCGTCAGGGTAATCTCCCCTTCGGCCAGGGCGGCGATGGGGGTGAACATGCGCAGGCAGAGGCCCGACTCCCGGCAATCCAGCTCCGTCTCACGGGGATCCAGGGGACCCCGGACGGTCCAGGCGGCCTCGTCCTCCATCACCGCGGCGCCCAGGCCGCGGAGTATGCCCAGCCCGGCCCGCACGTCGTCGCAGTGCGAGACGCCCGTCAGGACGGTCGGCCCGTCGGCCAGCAGGCCGGCGGCCAGGGCGCGCAGCAGCACGCTCTTGGAGGCCGGCGCGCCGACAGTGCCCTTGACGGTGGATGGCTGGACGGTGCATTCCATAGAGCACTCACCTCGATACGGGAGATTGTGAAGGCTGGTCCCGCGTTTGTCAATGGCCGGCATGGGCAGGACAGGCTGCCCCGTCGCCCCGTGCGCATCCGGAGCGGGCGGACAAGGGCGGCGGCGTCAGTCGGCCACCGGCGCCGCCGCTGTCCGCGGCAGGCCGCGGAAGCGGGCGGCAAATTCACCCACCCGCCGCAACCGCTCCGCTGCCTGGCCCTCCCCCTGATAGATCCGGCAGATGGCGCTGCCGATAATAAAGCCGTCCAAAGGACAAAATCCTTGCAGCTGCTCCGGTTGGGAAATACCGAACCCCAGGAGCAGCGGCACGTCGGTATGTTGCCGCAGCTGTTCCAGCAGCCGGCGGATCTCGGTGTCGGCTTCACCCCCGCCCGTGACCCCGGTGCGCGAGACGACATAGAGAAAACCGGCCGCCCGCCGGGCGATGTCGGCCATCCGCCGGAGCGAGGCGGTGGGTGTCACCAGGTAGATGAGGTGGACGCCGTGAGCGCGACAGGCCTCGTCCAGCTCGTCGGCCTCCTCCAGCGGCAGGTCGGGGACGATGAGCCCCTGGACGTCGTTTTCTTGCAGCCGGCGGGCAAAAGTGTCCACCCCCTGGCGGGCGACGATGTTCATGTAGGTGGTCAGCACCATCGGCCGCGGGAAGCCGTCCCGGCGGAGTTCGGCGGCCAGGCGGAAAACGTCGGCCACCCGCATCCCGCCGGCCAGGGCCCGCCGGCAGGCCAACTGGAACGTGGCGCCGTCGGCCAGGGGATCGGCGAAGGGAATGCCCAGCTCCAGAATGTCGATGGCATCAGCCAGGGTGTCCACCAGCCGGCGGGTGAAATCGGGATCGGGATCGCCGGCGTACACGTGGGCCATGAAGGCCAGCCGGTTTTCCCGGCGGGCGTGATCGAGCTGTCGGTCGAGGATGTTCATTGGCTTTCCTCCATGACGGCCAGGTCCTTGTCTCCCCGGCCGGAGAGATTCACCAGGACCACTTGGTCAGGTGCGAGCTCCATCTTGAGGACATGGGCCAGGGCATGGGACGATTCCAGGGCCGGAATGATCCCTTCCGTCCGGGACAAGAGGCGGAACGCCTGCCGGGCCTCCTCGTCGGTGACGGAAACGTAGCGGGCCCGGCCCGTCGCCAGCAGGTGAGCATGCTGCGGTCCCACGCCGGGATAATCGAGGCCCGGCGCCACACTGTGCGCCTCGCCGATCTGGCCGTCCTCGTCCTGCAGCACATACGTCCGTGCGCCCTGGAACACCCCCTCGGCGCCCCGTTCCAGGGTGGCGCCGTGCACGGCGCCGTCGCCGCCGGCCTCCACGCCGATCAGGCTCACCGCCGGGTCGCCGAGGAAAGCGCTGAAGATGCCGATGGCGTTGGAGCCGCCGCCGACGCAGGCCACCACCGTGTCGGGCAGGCGGCCGGTCTGGGCCAGCATCTGCCGGCGGGCCTCGGCGCCGATGACCTTCTGGAAATCCCGCACCAGGGAGGGGTAGGGATGGGGACCCGTCACCGAGCCCAGCAGGTAGTAGGTGTCGCGCACGTGGGTGGTCCAGTCGCGCAGGGCCTCGCTCACGGCGTCCTTGAGGGTGCCCTCGCCCGGCGCGCATTCCACCGGGTGCACCGTGGCGCCGCACAGGCGCATCCGCTGGACGTTGAGCTGCTGCCGCCGCACGTCTTCCACGCCCATGTAGACCTCGACGGGCATGCCGAACAGCGCCCCGGCCATGGCCACGGCGATGCCGTGCTGGCCGGCGCCCGTCTCGGCCACCACCCGGGTCTTGCCCATGGTCCGGGCCAGCAGCATCTGACCCAGGACGTTGTTGGTCTTGTGGGCGCCGCCGTGCAGCAGGTCCTCCCGCTTGAGATAGACCCGGCCGCCGGCCCGGCGGGAAAAATTCTCCGCCAGGTAGACGGGTGTGGGGCGTCCGGCGTAATGGGCCAGCAGGTGCTGCAGCTCGCGCTGGAACTCCCGGTCATGCATGACCCGCAGCCAGGCCCGCTCCAGCTCCTCCAGGGCCGGCATGAGGGTTTCGGGCACGAAGCGACCGCCGAATCGCCCGAAGCGGGTGCGGTCGGCGGCGTGGCGGACGAACCGCCGCATCCGGGCGGCGTCCTTCCGTCCGGGCGCCAGTTCCACTCCCGAGGCCGTGTCCACGGCGAACGGATCCAGGGGCAGATCGGCCACGTTGTCGGGCGTCAGGCCGCCGGCCACGAAGATCTTGCCGGGCACGGACCGCAGGAGGGCGGCGTCGAAACGCTCGCCCGTGCCGCCGTAGCGGCCGGCGCGGGCCGTGTCGAACAGGTAGCTGAAGACCCCGTAGCCGTTGATCTCGGGCAGCCGGTCATTGACGCGGAAGGTCTTGATGACCGGCTGATGAAACTGCCGGCAATAGTCGGGCGATTCGTCGCCGTGGAACTGCAGCAGGTCGATGCCCGTTTCGGTGGCAATCCGCTGCACCTCCGCCACCGGCGCGTTGACGAACACGCCCACGCTGGCGATGGTGAGGGGGAGTTGGCGGATGATGGCCGCCGCCTGATCCGGCGGGATGTAGCGCGGACTGGGCGGGAAAAAATTGAAACCCAGGTAGTCGGCGCCGGCCGCCACGGCCGCACGGGCGTCTTCGGTTGTGGTGATGCCGCAGATCTTGACCCGCGGCCGGCGCAGGGACGCCAGCCTGGCACCGACGTCGGGCGCCTGCATGAGGGCGGTGCCCACCAGCACGGCGTGGGTGTCGGCGGCCAGGATGTCGGGCAGGGTGTGGAAGCCCGATTCGCTCACCACCAGCCGGTCAGCGGGAATCATGGCTTTCAGGCGGGCGGTCACGGCCAGATTGACGTCCAGGTTCTGCAGGTTGCGGTTGTTGATGCCGATGATCCGGGCCGGCGTGGTGAGCACTTTTTCCAGCTCGGCCTCGTTGTGGACCTCCACCAGGCCGTCCATGCCGTACTCGGCGGCGATCCCCAGGAAGCGGGTGATCTCCCCGGCGCTGAGCAGGGCGGCGATGAGCAGAATGGCGTCGGCGCCCAGATGGCGCGATTCGTAGATCTGGCTCTCGTCGACGATGAAATCCTTGCGCAGCACTGGCAGGGCGGTGACCGCCTTGACCCGGCGGATATCGGCCGGGTCACCGCCGAAAAAGGGGCCGTCGGTGAGGACGGAGATGGCGCTGGCGTAGCGGTCGTAGATGGCGGCGATGCGCGTGGCGTCGTCGTCGCGGATGGCGCCGGCCGAGGGGGATTTCTTCTTGATTTCGGCGATGATGTGATGCCGCCCCTTGAGATGGGCCACCAGCGAGCGGCGGGCGGGCCGCAGGTCGCTGCGGGGCACGTCCACCGGCAGGGATTGCCGCTTGACGGCGACGATTTTATCCAAGATCATGGCTGACTCTCCGTAGTTCTTCGAATTTGACCCAGGCGCGGCCGCTGTCGATGACATCGGCGGCGCGGGCCACGCCGTCGGGGAAGGTGGCGGCCCGGCCGGCGGTGATGAGGCCGGCGGCGGCGTTGAGAAGGACGATGTCCCGCCGGGGCGAGCGTTCGCCCTGCAGCACCTCGCAGAAGATGCGCGCGCTGTCCTCCACACCCGTGGAGGTGATCTCGTCGGGGCTGCACGGCTCCAGGCCGGCCTCGGCCGGGTGCAGGTAGTAGGTCTCCACGTAGCCGTGCTGCAGCTGGGTGATCTTGGTGGCGCCGCACAGGGTGAGCTCGTCCAGGCCGGCGCCGTGGACCACCATGGCGTTGTCCAGACCGATGCGCTGCAGGGTGCGGGCGAACAGCTCGGTGAGGCCCGGGTCATAGACGCCGATGACCTGGGCGCTGACGTTGGCCGGATTGAGCAGCGGGCCCATGAGGTTGAACACGGTCCGCACGCCCAGTTCCTTGCGGATGGGGCCGACATGGCGGAAGGCGGGATGATGGTTGGGGGCGTAGAGAAAACCGATGCCGATCCGTTCGATGCAGCGCCGGACCTGGTCCGGGTCGAGGGCGATGTTGACGCCGAGGCGCTCCAGCACGTCGGCGCTGCCGCAGGCCGAGGAGACGGAGCGGTTGCCGTGCTTGGTGACGATGACGTCCGCTGCGGCCAGCACGAAGGCGGTGACGGTGGAGATGTTGAAGGTGTTGCTCTGGTCGCCGCCGGTACCGCAGGTGTCGAAGAGCGGCTTGACGGCCGGCCGGATGCTGACGGCCATTTCGCGGAGGGTTTCCACGAAGGTGTACAGCTCGTCCACCGACACCCCCTTGTGGTTGAGGGCGATGAGGACGGCGCCGAGGCGGGCGTCGGACAGCTCGCCGGCCATGATGGATTCCATCAGGTGGCGCGATTCGGTCACCTGCAGGTTTTCCTTGTTGCTGAGCTTGGTGATGATGGTGTGGAAGTTCATCGGACGACCTCCAGGATATTCTCGATGATCCGGCTGCCGTAGGTGGTCAGGATGGATTCGGGGTGGAACTGCAGCCCTACCAGCCGGTGCTCGTCGTTCTCGACGGCCATGGGGATGCCGTCGCAGGCGGCCGTGATCCGGAAAAAATCCGGGACACGGGAGCCGTAGAGGGAGTGATAGCGGGCGGCGGCGAACACCTCGGGAATGCCGCGGAACACGGGCGAACCGGTGTGCCGGATGTCGGCCTTCTTGCCGTGGACCGGCTCGGCGGCCGGTTCCACCGTGCCGCCGAAGGCCTCGATGAGGCACTGGTGGCCGAGGCAGATGCCCAGGATGGGCACTGTCGGGTGGAACCGCCGGATCAGGGGGATGCATACGCCGGCCTCGGCCGGCGTGGCCGGGCCCGGCGACAGGATGACCAGCCTGGGCTGAAAATCGTCGATGATGCCGGCCAGCCGGTCCAGGGGGACATGATTGCGGTAGACCAGCAGGCGGCAGCCCTTGGTCCGGAATTCGTCCACCAGGTTGTAGGTAAAGGAGTCGAAGTTGTCGATCATCAGGACGTTCATGATTCCACCCCCAGGGCCTGCAGGCAGGCGTCCGCCTTGCGGCGGGTTTCGTCGGCCTCGCTTTGCGGATCCGAATCGTAGACGATGCCCGCTCCGGCCTGGACGCGGGCCACGCCGTCGCGGATGGTGACGGCCCGGATGACGATGCAGGAGTCGAAATCGCCCAGGGGCGTCAGGTAACAGACGGCACCGCCGTAAAAATTCCGCTTTTCCTTTTCGTAGCGTCGGATCAGCTCCATGGCCTTGATCTTGGGGGCGCCGGTGAGGGTGCCCATGTTCATGGTGGCGCGGTAGGCGTGCAGGGCGTCCAGGTCGGGGCGCAACGTGCCGCGCACCGTGGACACCAGGTGCTGCACGTGGGAGTATTTTTCCACCGTCAGCAGGCGGGGCACGTGGCGGGTGCCGGGGACCGACACCTTGGCGATATCGTTGCGGGCCAGGTCCAGCAGCATGCAGTGCTCGGCCAGCTCCTTGCGGTTGTGGAGGAGCTCCAGCTCGTAGCGGGCATCCAGTTCGGGGTCGATGTGGTCCTGGCGGCGGCCGCGGGGCAGAGTGCCGGCGATGGGCCGGATCTCCACCGTCTTCTGGCGGCTGCCCGACACCTTGAGGCAGGTCTCGGGGCTGGAGCCCAGCAGCACGTAGTCGGGCGTCTGGAAATAGAACATGTAGGGGCCGGGATTGATGGCCTTCAGCCGCGCGTAAATCTGGAGGGGATTCTCGTCCACGGGGGTGCTGAACGTGCGGGACACCACGCACTGGAAAATGTCGCCGGCGGCGATGTGCCGGCGGATGTCCTGCACCAGCCGGCCGAAGTCCGAGTCGGTGACGGATGCCGTCACGGCGGTGCCCGCCGGCGCCGGCGGCGGCTCGAATCGCCCCGCCTCCCGGGCCGCCTGTTCCAGGCGCTGGAGCTGCTCCATGGCGGCGAACTGGTCGCCGTTGGCCGTCTGGTCGATGACGGGGTAGCTGGCGATGAGATAGGTCTTCTGCTGCAGGTGATCCACCACGAACAGGCGGGTGGCCCAGTAGAATTCCATGTCGGGCAGTCCGCCGTCCGGTGACGGCGGCAGCGCCTCGAAATAGTCGACGGCATCGTAGCCAATGACGCCGAACAGGCCGCAGAACGGGAGGTCCAGGGTGATGACGGGCTGCAGGCGGAAGGCAATGCGGCGCAGCACGTCGAAGACGTCGGGCTCCTTGAGGCGGGTCTCCTCGTCGGCCAGATCCGTCGACCGGGGCAGGCGGCCGCCCAGGCTGTCGGCCGTGACCTCCGCCGCTTCCATGAAGGGGAAGTCCGGCGTCAGGAACTGCAGGTACTTCCGGCCGACGCCGTCCAGGGCCCGGATGATGAACCGGCCGCCGCGGATGGTGATTTTCAGCGAGGGGGCGGCGCAACCGGTGCTGAGGCGGCCCGATTTTTCGTCGATGTCGGCCGATTCCAGCAGGAAGCCCTCGCCGGCGGCGCGCAGGCGGTCGAACATGGCCAGGGGGTCGGCGGCGAAGTCCAGGATCTTGTAAACGGTTTCCAGGGTGCCGGCGGATGTCGGGTTCACAGGGTCCTCCCTTCGCAGCGGGCCAGTCCGGCCAGCTGCTGCATCAGGCGTTCGAATTGGTCGGGATAGAGGGACTGTTTGCCGTCGGACAGGGCCGCGGCCGGATCGGGGTGGACTTCCACCATCAGGCCGTCGGCACCGCACACCAGGGCGGCCTTGGCCAGCTGGACCACGTAGTCCCGGTCGCCGGCGGCGTGAGAGGGATCGACGATGACGGGCAGATGGGTTTTCTGCTTGAGTACGGGGATGGCCGTCAGGTCCAGGGTGTTGCGGTAGGCCGTCTCGAAGGTCTTGATGCCCCGCTCGCACAGGATGACCCGGGTGTTGCCCGTGTTGAGCACGTATTCGGCGCTCATGAGGAAGTCCTGGATGGTGGCCGACATGCCCCGTTTCAGCAGCACCGGCTTGCCGGCGCGTCCGGCCGCCTCCAGCAGGCGGAAGTTCTGCATGTTGCGGGCGCCGATCTGGAGAATGTCGGCGTAGCGGGCCACCATCTCCACCTCCTCGCTGGACAGGACCTCGGTGACCACAGGCAGGCCGTAGCGGGCGCGGGCGGCGGCCAGCAGCTTCAGCCCTTCGAGCCCCAGACCCTGGAACGAGTAGGGGGACGAGCGCGGCTTGAAGGCGCCGCCGCGCAGGAAGTGCGCCCCGCTCCGCTGCAGGCGTTCGGCCGCGGCCATAATCTGGGTCTCGCTCTCCACGGCGCAGGGGCCGGCGATGACGGTGAAATTGGGACGGCCGATGAGCCGGCCGTTGAGGGCGATGACCGTCTCGGCCGGATAGAGGTCACGACTGGCCAGTTTGAAGGGCGTCAGCACCGGCATGATGCGCTCCACGGCGGGGTGGTTCTCCAGCCGCAAACCGGCCAGAACCCGCTCGTCGCCCAGGGCGCCCAGAACCACCTTCTCCGTGCCGGGCATGTGGAGCGGCTTCAGCCCCAGTTCCTTGATCCTGGCCAGGATGGCCTCGATCTGCTCGGGGGTGGCATTGTTTTTCATTACGATAATCATGGCTGTCCTCAGTAGTGGGTATTTCGGGACGGGCGAACCCGTCAGACCGACCGGGCGGCGGATCTAGCCGCGCCAGGGAGGGCGGGGGTGTTGGTGCCCCGGGCTGTCGGCTCCGGCGGGGGTCTGGCGGTCGGTTTGGCGTCGTGTCATCATGTCGCGCTCCAGGGGTCCGGGCGGGCCACAAAAAAACCCACCCGGGCGGGTGGGTTTCGTTTGTTTCCTCTGGGTACAGTCTTGTCAGGGAATCAGATCCGAAACCCGCCCGGCGCCGCGATGCCACCACCAGTACTGGCGGGGATCGTGTCCATGACTGCCGTGCGCGTTCCGAATCATGGGCCGATTGTAAAAACGGCCGGGGCGAATGTCAAGGAAAATTACTATGTATAGAAACAAAATATTTCTATTGACAGAAACAGGGGCGATCTGGTAGGCTTCCACTGCCATGAACATGAATTTCAACGATGGACAGTACACCTATTATTACGGCTCCCAGCCCTAGGCTGTCCATCCGGTGACGATTCCGGCCGTGCGGTGGACAGCCGCACGGCCTTTTTGTGTATAAAGGCCGTGAACCCGCGAGGGAACACGGCCTTTCACGTTTCAGGGAGGTGAATGATGAACGGAATCAGACTGGCGGCGTGGCGCGAAGCGGGCCGCAGCCGCTTCACGGTGGGCAGTGTGACGGTGGGGGCGGACCTGCTGCTCATCGCCGGTCCGTGCAGCGTCGAGAGTGAGGAGCAGATGCGGGCGGCGGCGGCGGCGGCCCGGGCGGCCGGGGCCAACATGCTGCGCGGCGGCGCCTTCAAGCCGCGCTCGTCGCCGTATTCCTTCCAGGGGATGGGGCTGGCCGGTGTCAAGATCCTGCGGCGGGTAGGAGACGAGTTCGGCCTGCCGGTGGTGACGGAGGTGATGGACACCCGCGATGTGGCCTGGCTGGGCGAATTCGCCGATGTGCTGCAGGTGGGTGCCCGCAACATGCAGAATTTCGCATTGCTCCGGGAGGTGGGCCGTTGCCGGCGGCCGGTGATCCTCAAACGGGGCATGAACGCCACGCTGGAAGAGTGGCTCTCCAGCGCCGAGTACATTTTGAGCGAGGGGAACGAACAGGTGATTCTCTGCGAGCGGGGGATCCGCACCTTCGAGCGGTACACGCGCAACACCATGGACCTGAGCGCCGTGCCGGCCGTCCACGAACTGGCGCACCTGCCGGTCATCGTGGATCCCTCCCACGGGACGGGCAAGGTCAGCCTGATCCCGGCCATGTGCCTGGCCGCCGTGGCCGGCGGGGCCGACGGCCTCATGGTGGAGATGCACGCCCGGCCGGCCGAGGCCCTGTGCGACGGGGACCAGGCCCTCACGCCGGAACAGTTCGCCGCCGTCGCCGCCCAGGTCAAGACCCTGGCCGCCTTTGTCCGCAGCAGCGGTGCCGACGACGGGCCGGCCACGGACCTGGCCGAGTGCCGCCGGCGCATCAACCAGCTGGACGCCTGGATCATGAGCCTGCTGCGCAGCCGCATGGAGCTGGCCCTGCAGACCCGGCGCTTCAAGAGCGACGTGCTGGACGCCGGGCGGGAAGAGGAGGTCCTGGCCAATGTCATGCACACCGTGGCTGGGCCGCTGTCGGCCGATTTCTGCCGGGAACTGTATGGCCGGATCATGGCCGAGAGCCGCCGGCTGCAGGATACGGCGACGGGCGATCATCCGGCCGCCGCGCCGGGCGGCACGGCAGGCTTGTCCGAAAAGCCGGGTGACGCCGCATGGCGGCCGGGGGTGCGCTCATGAAGATCGCCGTCATCGGGTGCGGCCGCATGGGCGGCTGGCTGGCGCGGGAACTGGCCCGCGAAAACGAAGTGGCCGTCTTCGACACCGACCCGGGCCAGGGGCGGGGCTTGAACGGCGTGACACGGCTGGAGGCATTGTCCGGGCTGGCCGCCTTCGGGCCGGCGCTGCTGCTCAACGCCGCCCCCCTGGACCGGACCGTCGCGGTGTTCGAGTCCTGCGCCCCGCATCTCCCGCCCGGCTGCATCCGGGCCGATGTCGCCTCCATCAAGGGGCGGCTGCCCGAGATGTATGCCGCCGGCGGCTTCCGCTGGGTGTCGCTCCATCCCATGTTCGGGCCGACCTTCGCCCGCCTGGATGACCTCAGCGGCGAGAACGCCGTCATCATCCGCGAATCGGATCCGGCCGCCGCCGATTTTTTCCGGCATTTTTTCGCGGGGTACGGGCTCACGGTCTCTGAATGCACCTTCGCCGAGCATGACCGGCTGATGGCCTACTCCCTGACCCTGCCCTTCGTGGCCTCCCTGTCGTTCGCCGCCTGCCTGGACGAGCGGACCGTGCCCGGCACCACGTTCGCCCGCCATCGCCAGGTGGCCGAGGGCCTGCTGGCCGAGGACGACGCCCTGCTTGTCGAGATCCTGTTCAATCCGTTCTCCCTGCGGCAGCTGGACCATCTGACGGGCCGGCTGGAATTTCTCAAGCACATTATCCGCCAGCGGGACACGGAGGAGGCGGGGACGTTCATCCGCTCGCTGCGCGCCAACCTGCAGGCGCATGGGGCGGCGGTCCGGTCCGGCGAGGGCCGTGAAGCGGTATCATCGCCCGGCCCGGAGTGAAAATCAAACGTCTGGTCTCCTGAAACTTCGTATGGGGTGGTCATGTTTTTAATGGCGTGCCCGCCTCTTTTCGGATAGAATCACCTCCTTCTCGGTCTGGTTTTTTCATCACATACAATCTGTTCGCGGGAGGAGAGAGATGCGCACGACGAAACTCTTGACGGGACTGGTGATGCTGGTGGCACTGACGGTGATGGTACCGGCCGATGGCGAGTCGCGGCCGGCGACGCCGGCGGAGCAGGAGTTCGTGTTCCGGATTCTGACTACCTTTCAGCAGGCTTTGCCGACCGGACCGGCCGGCTGGGACGAAACCCGTCGCACCGAGGTCAAGCGACCGGAACGGGTAACGGTGGGCGTGGAGGATTCCGGTCCCATGATGGTGGACTATGGAATCGGCTGGCTGGACCAGGTCAAAAAGGAAGCCTTCGGTGCGCGCGTGGCGGAAATCGGTGCCAACCTGAAACCGGTTGCCCAGCAACCCGAAAACATCAAACTGCAGCAGAAATACGAGGCCCTGGCCACTGCCCTGGGCCGGGCCATCGAGAAAGGGGACATGGCCGAAGCCCAACGGATCCAGAAAGAGATGGAATCCGTGGGCCAGCAGCTTGGCGCCGTGTACGAGGCCGAGGGCCGGCAGATCGAGGATGCCATCGCTGCCGCGGAGCCCCACGATATCAAGGCGGATGTGGTGCTGTGGGCCAACATGAACTATGTGGATCTGACAGATGAAACTACTGAGGAGCCCGCCATCGCCGGTGGGCGGGTGCTGCGCGTCCACAGCGAGGGCCGCATCAACAACACCTGGCAGGAAGGGGTCACCTATGTCCTGTTCGGTTCATGGCGCCGGGTGGACAATGAAGGCAACCCCTACTGGGAAGCCGTGCCGCCGGCCGACAACGCCCATCTCAAGGTGCGGACCCTGCTGGTGCGGGTGCAGGCCGAAGAGGCGCGCGCCCGCCAGATCCTGCAGGGGATGAACTGGACCGCCCTCAAGGGATTGCTGGCCCGCTAGCGGGGGTGGCCGGAGGACGATTTCCCACCCCATCGACACGTTTTGCAAGCGGTCGGGATGACGATGGTCCGTTGTCCCGGCCTTTTTGTATGCCCCGTGGAAGAGGCCGGTGGCAGAAGGTCTTTACATCCATCAGGGGGATTGCTACATTTGGGCGGGATCGTCAATAATCAGGCAGGAGGTGCCATTATGCGGGGCAAGCGGTTTCAGGACAAGGTGGCGCTGGTGACGGGCGCCGGGCGCGGGATGGGCCGGGCCACCGCTCTTACCCTGGCGGCGGAAGGGGCCGTGGTGGCTGTCAACGACCTGGCCGAAGAGGCGGCGCAACAGGTGGCCGCGGAGATCCGGGCCGCCGGCGGCCGCGCCGGGGCCTGGCCGGCCGACGTGTCCGACGCGGCGGCGGTGGACGCCATGGTTTCCGGGGTTGTGGAAGCGTACGGCACCATCCACATCCTGGTGAACAACGCCGGCATTCTCCGCTCCACCTCGCCCCTGGAGAAGATCCCGCCCGAGGAATGGTCCCTCATGCTGCGGGTGAACGTGGACAGCGTTTTCTGGTGTACCCGGGCGGTGCTGCCCGTCATGAAGCGGCAACGCTACGGCAAGATCATCAACATTTCCTCTTCAGCCGGGCGTTGCACCAGCACGTTCGGCGGCGCCCACTATACCACCAGCAAGGCGGCGGTGCTGGGCCTGACGCGCCACACGGCCCGCGAGGCGGCTCCCTTCAACATCAACGTCAACGCCGTGGCGCCGGGCAGCATGGATACGGAGATGGTCCGCGAGCTGGCCACGCCCGGGCACATGGCTCGCGAAGCGGCGGCCAACCCCCTGGGCCGGCTGGGCACGGCCCAGGACGAAGCCAACCTGGTGGCCTTCCTGGCCGCCGACGAGTCGTCCTATATCACCGGTGCCACCGTGGACATCAACGGCGGCGACCTGATGATGTGATTGTTCCTGTGAAATCGGTGGAAAGGGAAGGTCGCACCGGCCGTCCGCGGGATGCCCGGCCGGCAATCAGCGCCGCCGGGCCAGGGCCGAGGCGGCGTGGGCCGGCAGCCCCTCGGCCAGAGCCAGGGTCCGGGCCAGGTTTACCATGGCCGAAACGCCCTCGGGCAGCACCCGCTGCCAGGTCAACACTTTCAGGAAGGTGCCCACCCAGACGCCGCCGGTGAAGCGGGCCGCGCCGCCCGTGGGCAGGATGTGGTTGGTGCCGGAACCGTAGTCGCCGAACACTTCGGCCGACAGGCCGCCGATGAACAGGGAGCCGTAGTTGCGCAGGGCGGGTGCCAGGGACTCGGCGGCCGGCCCCATCAGCTCCAGGTGCTCCGGAGCCAGCTCGTCGGCCAGTTCCACCGCCTGCTTCAGGCTGGTCACTTCCACCAGCAGCCCGTTGTCGAGGCTCTCCCGCGCCGGGCTGTCCGGCGGCAGAGTCTCCAGCTGGACTGCCAGCTGTTCGCCCACCTCCCGCAGGATGGTCCGGCTGGGGCTGACCAGGATGGGGGTGGCGTCGGGGTCGTGTTCGGCCTGGCCCAGCAGGTCGGCGGCGATGAGATCGGGATCGGCCGTGTCGTCGGCGATGATCATGAGCTCCGACGGCCCGGCGGGAAACTCGATGCCCACGGTGCCGTAGAGCAGCTGCTTGGCGGCGGTGACATAGCGGTTGCCGGGACCGACGATGAGGTCCACCCGGGGGATGCCCACCCGGCCGTAGGCGGCGGCGGCGATGCCGTGAGCGCCGCCCAGGTTGAAGACCCGGTCGGCGCCGGCCAGGACGGCGGCGGCCATGGTGACGGGATGCAGCCGCGGACTGAGGACCACCACCTCCTCCACGCCGGCCACCCGGGCCGGGATGACACCCATGAGGACGGTGGAGGGAAGGGGATAGCGGCCGCCCGGGGCATATACGGCCACCCGGCGCACCGGGCGCACCCGGTGGCCGAGGTCCACCCCGTCCAGTTCGAACTCCAGGTCGCGGAACATGCTGCGCTGCCTTTCGGCCATGATGCGAATCCGCCGCGCGCTCTCCATCAGGCTGTCGCGGGTGGCGTCGTCCAGCCGCTCCAGGGCGGCCGTCAATTGCTCGCGCGGCGCCTCGAAGGAATCGCCGGCGAACCCGTCCAGCCGCTCGGCCCATTCCCGGACGGCCGCATCGCCGCGCCGGCGGATATCGGCGACGATGTCCGGCACCGTGTCGGGGATCTCCACGCCGCGTCGCCGCCGGCAGCGCTCCAGGGCTTCGTCGAAGGTGATCACCTGGATCATGATGTCTGCCTCCTTCGTTCCAGTTCGGCCAGTACCTGGTGCAGGCCGATGCCGGCGCCGGCCAGGCGTACCATCAGAAAGTATACCAGATCGGCACACTCCCAGACCAGGTTGTCGGTGTCGGGGGCGGCGATCACCTCCTCCGTCTCCTCGCGCAGCTTGGCGGCGAGCAGGTCCGGAGAGTTGGCCAGGCGGGCGGTATAGCTCCCGTCGGGCTGCCGGGCGACACGCTGCCGCAGGAGGGTTTCGAGGTCCGTCAGCGTGAAGGGCAGGTCGCCGAAACAGCCGGCCGCGCCGGTGTGGCAGGTGGGCCCCGTCTGGTCGACGATGAAGCGGATGGCGTCCCGGTCGCAGTCCAGGTCCGCCCGCTGCAGAATCTGGGTGTGGCCGCTGGTGTCCCCCTTGACCCAGAGTGCCTGCCGGGAGCGGGAAAAATAGGTGCCGCGGCCTGTCCGCAGGGCTTGGCGGAGGGTGTCGGGGGTCTGCCAGGCCAGCATGCGCAACCGGCCGGCCGTATCGGTGACCACACAGGGCAGCCGCCCGTTCCCTTTGGCGAAGTCGGCGCAGGCGACGAAGGCATCAGCGGCGTCCAGCCGGCCGGTGTAAAGGGCCATGCCCACCTGGGCGTCCATCCGCCGGGCATCGAGCCAGGCCACCTCTTCGGCAGTGGTGATGCCGCCGGCGCAGGTGACGGGCCGGTCCGTGACCGCCAGCAGCTCGTCGATTTCCTCCCGGTCGAAGCCGGCCATGTGTCCTTCATGATGGACCTGGGTCACCAGGAAACCGCCGCATAAGGGGGACAACCGCCGGATGCGGGCCAGGGGCGCTTCCGTTTGCTCCTGCCGCCAGCCGTGGCTCAACAGGCGACCGCGGTGGTGATCCACGGCCACCATCACCTTGTCCCGGGGCAGCTGCCGCAGCAGCGCCTCATCGGCGGCCGTGCCCACGATGATCTTGCGGGCGCCGGCCCGCAGCAGCCGCTCCGCCCGGGCCCGGTCGCGGATGCCGCCGCCGACGCGGCAATCGGCTTCCCGGCACAGCCGCTCGATGAGGGGCAGGTTGTCGCCGCGGCCCATGGCGGCGTCCAGGTCGATGACGGCGATATCGCCGAACACCCGGAACGAGCGGGCCAGTTCCAGCACATCGGCCCGTTCCAGCTCCTTGCGCCGGCCTTCCACCAGCTGGACGGCCCGGCCGTCCATGAGATCGATACTGGGAATCAGCATAGTCGGACCTCCGCGCCCTGGCGGGCCAGGGCTTCCTTCAGGGATCGCACCGTCCAGGTGCCGAAATGAAACACCGACGCCGCCAGGACGGCATCGGCCCCGGCGGCGAAGGCCTCCACCATGTGGGCGGGCGTGCCCATGCCGCCCGACGCGATGAGGGGGATGCGCAGCCGCTCCGCCGCCCCGCGCAGGCCGGCCAGGTCGTAGCCCCGCTGCCCGCCGTCGTTGTCCACCGAGGTGAGGAGGATTTCGCCGGCGCCCAGCGACTGGACGCGGTCCAGCCAGTCCGCCAGGAAGATGTCGGTGACGGTCCGGCCGGCGTCTACCACGATCCGGTGCCCGGCGGGTGTGGCCAGGGTGTCCGCCGCCACCACCACGCACTGGCTGCCGAACCGGCCGGCCAGCTCGGCGATGAGTTCCGGCCGGGCCACGGCGGCCGTGTTCACCGCCACCTTGTCGCAGCCGGACAGCAGCAGGACCCGCGCGTCCTCGGCGTGGCGGATGCCGCCGCCCACGGTGAGGGGGATGAACACCCGACGCGCCACCCGCTCCACCACGTCGGCCATGGTTTTCCGTTTCTCCAGACCGGCGGTGATGTCGAGGAAGACCAGCTCGTCGGCGCCTTCGTCGTAGTACCGTTCGGCCAGCTCCACCGGGTCGCCGCTGTCGCGCAGTCCCTTGAACTTGACCCCCTTGACCACCCGGCCGCCTTTGACGTCCAGGCAGGGGATGACACGTTTCATCAGCATGCCAGCACCTCCCGCAGAAAGTCCAGTCCCCACCGGCCACTCTTTTCGGGATGGAACTGACAGGCGGTCAGGTTGCCCCGGCGGAAGGCGGCCACGAATCCCCGCCCGCCGTAGGTACAGACCCCCTGCCAGTCGCCGGGCGCGCCCGGTGCCAGGCCGGGCAGGTAGTAGGAATGGACGAAGTAGGCGGCACCCGCCGTCATGATCGCGTCGAATGCCACCCGGTTCCAGCCCATGTGGGGCACCTTGAGGGCCAGGCCGTCAAAGCGTTCGTACACGCCGGGCACCAGGCCCAGGCCGGGGATGTCAGGCGCCTCGGCCGAGCCGTCGGCCAGGAGCTGCATGCCCAGGCAGATGCCCAGCAGACGCTTCCCCCGGCCGGCATGCTCGGCCAGGGTGCTGGCCAGGCCCGTGGCCGCCAGATGCTGCATGGCGTGGCCGAAATGACCGACGCCGGGCAGGATGAGGCGGTCGGCGCCGGCCAGCTCTTCCGGCCGGCGGCAACGCCGCCAGGGCAGGCCCAGGGCGTCCAGGGCGTTCTCCAGGCTGCGCAGGTTGCCGCAGTCGTAATCCACGATGCCCATCATGCCAGCACCCCCTTGGTGCTGCGGGCCTCGCCGCGCGTCCAGGGCGTCATGGCCTCGGCCAGGGCCAGGCCCGTGGCCTTGAACAGGGCTTCGGCCATGTGGTGGGTGTTTTCGCCGCGGACCTGCTGATGCAGTGTGATGCGGGCCGCGTCAGCAAAACTGCGGAAAAAATGGCGGATGTTTTCGCAGGCCAGTCCGCCCAGCTCCGGCCGGGGGAAATCGGCGGCCAGGGCGTACCAGAAACGGCCGCCCACATCCAGGGCCGCCAGGGCCAGGGCGTCATCCATGGGCAGCCAGCGCTGGCCGAAGCGCTGGATTCCGGTGCGGTCGCCCAGCACTTGCCCCCAGACCGTGCCCAGGACGATGGCCGTATCCTCCACCACGTGGTGCTCGTCGGCCGGCACGAGATCCTGTGCCTCCACCTCGGCGGGCAGGCCGGCGTAGTAGGTCAGCTGCTCCACGAAGTGGGAAAAGAGGGGGAGGGGCGTCACGATCCGCTGCAACGGCTTCTCTCCGCCGAGGACGACGCGGACGGCCGTTTCCCGGGTTTTCCGCTCCAGGCTGAAAATCTTCTGTTTCATCGATTCCTCCTTGTGGGTCAACACAGCACCGGTGGCACGGCCCAGGCGGTAAAGGCCCGCAGAAAGGCGGCCGCCTGGTCCTGGTCGGTGACGCTCACTCGCAAAAATCCGGGCAGGACGGCACCCATGCGTTTGACCAGAATCCGCCGGCTTTCCAGGAACAGGGTCAGGGAGGCGGCCCGGCGGCAGTCCAGCTGCAGCAGAAAGAAGTGGGCGTCCGACGGATAGCGGACCACGCCGTGGGCCGCCAGCTCGGCCTGCAGCCATTCCCGGGCCGCCACGGCGGCCCGCAGGCGCTTCGGATAGGCCGTGTCCTCCCGGATCAGCTCCGCCGCCAGGTATGCGCTGACCGCCGTCACGTTGTAGGGTGAACGCAGGGCGTCCAGGCGCCGGATCAGATCCGCCGCGCCCAGCAGGAATCCACAGCGCAGGCCGGGCAGCCCGCGGGACTTGCTGAGGGTCCGCAGGATCAGCAGGTTGGGGAAGCGCTCCAGCCAGGGGATGAAGTTCTGCCCGCAGAATTCGGCGTAGGTCTCGTCCAGCAGGACCGGTTTCCCCTTCGCCCGGGTCAGGACCTCCCCCAGTTCGGTCTTGGGAATCCGCCGGCCGGTAGGATTGTTGGGCGAGGCCAGCACCACCAGATTGCTGTCTGGGATTTCCTTCAGCAGGCGGGGCAGGTCGAGGGCGAAATCGGGGCGAAGGGGGACCTCCCGATACTCGGCCCCGACCATGGCAGCATAGACGCCGTACATGGCGAAGGTGGGCCGTACCGTCAGGAAGCGGGCGCCGGGGCGGCCCAAGGCCTGCATCACCAGGCGGATCCCCTCGTCGGCGCCGTTGAGGGGCATGAGCGCTGCGGGTGCGACGCCGAAAACGCCGGCCCACGCCTGCCGCAGGTCATCGTATTCGGGGTAGTAGGTCAGGACGTCGGCGGCGCCGGCCAGCAGGCGCCGCACCAGCCCGGCCGGCGGGGCGGGGCCCTCGTTGGCGTCCAGGCGCAGCCGCCCGCCGCGGCCGCTGACGGGCGCGTAGACCGGCAGGCGGCTCAGGCGGTCGATTTCCTTGAAAACGGTTTGCTTCATCACAGCACCACCCTGGAGAACGGATATTCGAGGATGTCAGTGGCCCCGACCCCTTTCAGCACGGGGATCAGACGGGGCACGTCGCCCCGGGGGACCGCCGCCTTGACGGCATAGCCGTCGTCGCCCGACAGGGCCGACACGGTGGGTTTGCGCATGCAGGGCAATACGTCCAGCAGCCGGGGCAGGTCTTCCCGGGAGATGTTCATCTCCAGCATCACCCGGCGGCGGGCGTCCAGCACCGATTTCAGCAGCATGACCAGCTCGTCGATGAGCGGCCGCTTGGCGCCCGCGTATTCCCGGGGATTGACGATGAGACGGGTGGACGACTCGAGGATGCGGTCCACCACCACCAGGCTGTTTTCGGCCAGGGTGCGGCCGGTGGCCGTATTGTCGACGATCATGTGGGCGTCCTCGGGCGGAAACACCTCGGTGGCGCCGTAGCTGCGCACGTAGATGTAGTCCCAGCCGTGCGCCTCGAGATAGCGGCGGGTGACGGCCTCGTACTCCGATGCCACGACGATGCGCTGGCGCCGGTATTCCCCGCTGCGGGCCAGTTCTTCGGGAACGGCCGAGACGATGGTCACCGGGTCCAGTCCGGTGTCCAGCAGCTCCTGCACGCCGCCGTCCAGCTCCACCACCCAGTCGTGACCGGCGAAGGCTACGTCGTGGCGGCCCATCTCCACCATGTTCACGATGTTCTGCGGCTTGAGGATCTTCAGCTGGAAGCGGGGGTCGGAGCAGAGCGGCCGGTAGTTGCGGCCGTTGCCGATGATGCGCAGTCCGGCATCGGCCAGCAACCGGACAACGTTGTCGTACATCCGGCCCTTGGGCAGGGCCAGGCGGACAAGGGGTTCGTGGGTCATGTGGTTCCTCCGAAACAAAGTGGCAGACACAAAAAAACCCGGGTGACACTACCCGGGTTTGGGAAAAAGCTGCGATATTGGCCGGTTCGCACCTCACCCGGGTGGAGACAAGACATGATGATGGTGATGGTGCCGGCCGCCCGCGGCCACGCCGTCCGGACGCGGCGCCGGCGAGACGGTACGCCGGCCGGGGCGGGCGATGGCCCGTCGGGTGGCAGCGTGGCGTTGGCGTTCTGTATCGGTCATGTCAATCCTCTGGCAAAAAAAAAGCCTTCCGGTGGACCGGAAGGCTGGTGAAATCCGAAAAATCCTGTTCAGGGGCACCACACCGCCGGTCAGCGTCAGGCTGACGGATGATGGGGGTGATGATGAACCTGAACAATGATCATGGCAAACCTCAATTGTATCTTCTAGCGCACACCCCGTATGGATGTCAAGAAAATTTCCATGGATTCAGGACGGGCCAAGACCCTGCCGCGGCCGTCAATCCCCTTTTTCATACAGGGCGGCCACCGCGCCGGCGGGATCGCGGATGACGCAGTAGCGGTCCCGGCCCATGGTTTTGGGGCCGGCGATGATGGCGCCGCCCTTTTCCCGGCAGTGGGCCATGCTCTCGTCGAGATCGGCCACGGTGATGTAGATGAGCCACTGGGGGGGCAGCCCGGCATTGGCGCCCCGGGCGTGGCAGATGCCGGCCACACCGCGACCGTCGGCCGGCGACACCATGGCATAATCTTCGTAGTCGCCCATACTGACGGGTGAAACGTTCCAGCCGGTGACAGCCTGGTAAAAATCCCGGATGGTGGCGGCATTCTCCACGGTGAGGTCGGTCCAGGAGATGCTGCCCAGCGGCGGCTTTGGTGCTTCATTCATGGATGTTGCCTCCTGAATGAATCAGATTGCCGTTTCGGGTTGGAGATTCACACTGGCGACCAATAAGCCGGCGTACGGTCCGGCCGTCAGAAGGGCCGGTCCTGCATGATGATTTCCTTGTCCATCTTGGTGGTCCTGAAGATGAAGAACTTGGTCACGCCACCAAAGTTGATGGAGAGCTCCGTCACCACTTGCCAGTAGTACTCGTCCAGCTTCTCCCGGTTCAGGACTTTGTGCTTGTCGATTTCCCGGCCCGGGGCGACGGCGAGCTCGAGATTGTCGCCGCGCAGGGTGGCATGATCGCCGGAGCGGACGATACGGGCGCGGGTGACGGTGATTTCGCCGGATTCCGAGTGGTTTTCCACGGAAAAATCGGCGCTGTTGACCTTCTTTTCGCTGGTGTAGCCCAGGCGGAATTCGACCTTGATGGTAAACGTCTGGCCCGCGGGGAGCGTGATCTCGAACGTCTCGTCGGTCCGCAGGACGCCGGCGAGGCACGAGGCGGAAAGCAGCAGACCCATCAGGAGCGGTCCCACGAATTTTTTGTGCGGCATGACCCAATATCCTTTCTGTTGACGATGCGGCGGCAGTGGATCACGGGCGTCCCCGACAACGAAACACGCCTTTGGACGCCGCCGGCCTTCAGCCAGCGGTGCATCCGGCCTTCATCCCGGCAGCGTGCGTCCCGTGATGCAGCGTATACGGTAGCAGATCCCGGGTGTTCAGGAAACAGACAAATTTGGCAATCGCCGGTCCGCGCCGGAATTCCGGCCGCCCGCACCGCTGAACAGAAGCGCGCGGCCATCGGATTGAACCTTTGCGCCGCCGGCGGGATGCAGTATCATGGAGGGTGCAAGGAGGTATCATGAATCCATATCGTCATGCCTGGATCATGCTGTTTTTGTTGCTGGCCGTACCAGCGGTGACGCTCCTGGCCGGCGGGCCGGCCGTACTGCCCCTCCGGGAGCGGACGGCGGCGGTGAACCGGCTGCTGGAAGAACGTCTGAACGACGTGTTGTCCCATGTCATGCGGCGGGAAAACATCGACATGTGGCTGGTCATCTGTCGCGAATACAATGAGGATCCCGTGTATCTGACCCTGGTGCCGGAGCCGGCGTTCGCCGCCCGGCGTCTGTCCATCCTCCTCTTCTTTGACCGGGGCGAAGCGGGGGTGGAACGCCTGGTCCTGAACCGCTTCGGCATCGGCAAATACTATCAGGGTGCCTGGAATCCCGATGAGGAAGAGCAGTGGGCCTGCCTGGCTCGCCTGGTGGCCGAGCGCGATCCGCAGCGCATCGGCATCAACGAGTCGGCCGAGTGGGCCTTCGGCGACGGGCTTTCCGCCGCCCTGAAGACAAAAATGGTCGAGACGTTGGGTGCCACATATGCGGAACGCCTGGTATCGGCCGAAAACCTGGCCGTGGGCTGGCTGGAGGCCCGCACCGATGCCGAGCTGGAAATCCATCATCACATCGTGGCCATGGCCCGGGCCATCATCGCCGAGGCGTTTTCCAACCGGGTCATCACCCCGGGGGTGACCACCACCGCCGATGTGCGCTGGTGGATGCGGGAACGGATGCGCGAGCTGGGGGTGGCGCCCTGGTTTCATCCCACCATTGACCTGCAGCGGGCCGGCGCGGGCGACGACGAATTCGGTATGGACGGCGTCATCCATCGCGGCGATATGCTGCACTGCGACCTGGGTTTCACCTACCTGCGCCTGAGCACAGACACCCAGGAGCTGGCCTACGTATTGCGGGAGGGCGAAACCGAGGCCCCGGCCGGTCTGCGGGCCGGACTGGCCCTGGGCAACCGGTTGCAGGATATCCTCACCGCCGAGATGCGCCCGGGGCGCTCCGGCAACGAGGTGCTCCTGGCGGCGCGCAAAAAGGCCGCGGCGGAGGGGATTACCGGATCCATCTACTCGCATCCCCTGGGCTATCACGGCCATGGTGCCGGCCCCCTCATCGGCCTGTGGGACCGGCAGGAAGGGGTCCCCGTCCGCGGTGACTATTCCCTCTACGCCGACACCTGCTATTCCATCGAGCTGAATGTCAAACTGGCCGTGCCCGAGTGGGACGGCCAGGTGGTGCAATTCGGTCTGGAACAGGACGCCGTGCTGCGGACGAGCGGCGTGGTCTACCTGGACGACCGCCAGACGACGCTGCACCTGGTGCGATAAATCCATCATCCTGTGACGTCATGGCTTTCTGCCAGGGGTTCTTTGCGCTGGGTGCCGACAGGTGCCCGGGGGTGCAGTAAAATTTGTATTCTTTCCACATTTTCGTAAACAGATCTCTTGTTTATGGTAAACTTTTAGCCGTAGTCACCGATAAACTGTTAAACCACATCAACGGGAGGTCATCATGATCCATTTTGATCCGGCCCGGCAACCACAGTTGCTCGGCCGCCTGCAGCAGGCCGTGCCTGGCGTCGAGGCGCAGACCGTGCGCCAGGTATTCAGCTCCCTCCAGCCGCCGGGCCAGGATATCGCCCAGCTGGCGGACCAGCTGGTGCAGACTTTGCCTGACAAACTCTCTTTCCTGCCGGGCAGGGATCTGGAAGGGGCCATCAATCGAGACAAATCGTTTCCGTCGGCCCTGGAGAGCGCGGGGCGGCCCCGGATCACGCCGGAACAGCTGGCCTCATCCATGGCCAAAGTCGCCGGCGGCGTGCAATCGCTGCCGGCTGAAGACGGCTTCGGGGCTCTGCGGCAGACCGTGGCCCGGATGATTTCCCTGTTTCAGGCGCAGCAGGACATGACGGGGCAGTTGTCGCGGCGGCTGTTGATGTCCGCATTGCCGAATGTGGCCATGGCCGGACAGGACGCGGCGGCGGTAAATATCAACAACAGCCACCGCGGCGTGGACGAAGCGGCGGTGAACATCAACAACAGCCACCGCGGGGTGAACGAGGCGGCGGTGAACATCAACAACAGCCACCGCGGGGTGGACGAAGCGGCGGTGAACATCAACAACAGCCACCGCGGGGTGAACGAGGCGGCGGTGAACATCAACAACAGCCACCGCGGGGTGAACGAAGCGGCGGTAAATATCAACCAGAATCACCGTGGCGTAAACGAGGCCGGTGTGACTATCAACAACAACCACCGCGGGGTGAACGAAGCGGCAGTGAACATCAACAACAGCCACCGCGGGGTGAACGAGGCGGCGGTGAACATCAACAACAGCCACCGCGGCGTGGACGAGGCGGCGGTGAGCATCAACAACAACCACCGCGGGGTGAACGAGGCGGCGGTGAACATCAACAACAGCCACCGCGGGGTGAACGAGGCGGCGGTAAATATCAACCAGAATCATCGCGGCGTGAACGAAGCCGGCGTCACCATCAACAACAGCCACCGCGGCGTGGACGAGGCGGCGGTGAGCATCAACAACAACCACCGCGGGGTGAACGAGGCGGCGGTGAACATCAACAACAGCCACCGCAACCTGGAATAACCGGACAATCTGTCGAACATTCCCTGTGGCCGGCGGAATTTCTCACACCGCCGGCCGTTTTTTTGAAACATTCCCCTTGACAGCCACGTTTATGACACATATACTGTGTATATCCTGTAGACACACTATGGGGCGCACAGGAGGTCAATGGGGATGTTTATTGTGGTGTCACCCCTCAATCCGGATCCCATGTACAAACAGGTCACGGATCAGATCAAGCAGGCCATCGCCGGCGGCGAGCTCAAGCCGGAGGAGAAACTGCCGTCCATCCGCGAAATGGCCCATGAGCTGAACATCAGTGTCATCACCATCAAGCGGGCCTATGCCGACCTGGAAAACGAGGGCTACATCTTCACCCGGCCGGGCATGGGGTCCTTCGTGGCCCACATCAGCCCGGCGAGCCTGCGCCGGGAAAAACTGGCCGAATACCGGCGGGAGCTGGCCGGCATGCTGGCCGGCGGCGAAAAATACGGCATCGCGGTGACCGACCTCATGGCCATCCTCGAAGAGTTGAAAGGAGAGTAGTCATGGAGACCATTCTGAACGCGCAGGACCTTTGCAAGCGCTACAAGGAGTTCACCCTGGACGACGTGTCCCTGACGGTGCCCGCCGGGTACATCAAGGGGATCATCGGCCCCAACGGCGCCGGCAAGACCACCACCATCAAGATCCTCATGAACCTGCTGCGGGCCGACGGTGGCGAGGTGGAGATTTTCGGACTCAACTACCGGGAAAACGAAAAGGAAATCAAGGACCGGATCGGTTACGTGGGCGAAGAGCAGTTTTTCTACCTGACCAAGACCGTCGGCTGGACGGGCAAGTTCGTCGCCCAGTACTACAGCCGCTGGGACGAGAACCTCTTCGACCGGCTCCTCATGGAGTTCAAGATCAGCCGCACCAAGAAGACCCGCGAGCTGTCGCGGGGGATGAAGGTCAAGCTTTCCTTCGCCCTGGCCCTGGCCCACCACCCCGACCTGCTGATCCTGGACGAACCGACCTCCGGCCTGGATCCGGTGATTCGGCGTGAGTTGCTGGATTTCCTGAAAAAGGTCTGCGCCGAGGAGGGGAAATCCGTCCTCATCTCGTCCCATATCACCGACGATCTGGCCCGCATCGCCGACTACATCACCTTCATGAACGAAGGCCGCATCATCTTCGAGGAAGAGAAGGACGAGCTGCTGGCCAGCTGGAAACGGATCCATTTCAAGCCGGGTGCCGTGCCGGCGGAGCGGGTGAAGGACCTCACCCACGTGGAGGACCACATGTTCGGCAGCGTCGGCGTGACCCGCGATTACCAGAAAATCAAGTCGGAGTTGGCGGACGGCATCGCCCGCGGCGACATCAAGGTGGAAAACGTCAACCTCGATGACATCCTGATCACGTTTGTGAAGGGGAAGTGACATGTGGGGCATCATCAAGAAGAACGTCATCTGGTTCGCCACGTACACCGGGCCCCTGTTCAGCCTGCTGATTTTCTACAATGCCTGGTATGGGAATCCCAGCCTGTTCCGGATCGTGTTTTCGGGCGGCTTTATCATCCTGTTCACCGTCGGCGCCCTTTTCATCTGTGAACAGGCGGAGGTGAAGTCGGGCGGCTATGAATTTTTGCAGACGCTGCCCCTGACGCCGCGGGAGATCGTTGCCGGCAAGTTCACTCTGGTGCTGGCCAATGTGCTGTTCTGCATGACCCTGTTGCTGCTGTACGTGCTGCTGAGCTATACCCGTGATGTCTGGCTGGCTGGACTGTCGGTAGCCTGGGTCTTCGGGGCCCTGGCCCTGGTGGTGTCAGGCGTGCTGTACCTGGCCATCTATCGTTTCGGCCTGTCGGCCGTCACCAAGATCGCCTGGGCCGTCATCCTGTTGTTCATGAGTGTTCCGGTGATCGTCGATATCGCCACCCGTGGCCGCATCGCTCCGGTCCTGGATCTGTACCATCTCATCGCCGGCCTGCCGTGGCTGGTCTGGCTGGCCTTCTTCCTGGCCGGCCTGGCCCTGTATTACCGGCTGCTGCAACGTTCCGCCCACGCCCTGGCGGTGCGGCAATCGGCCGGCTGATGGAGGCGCCTGTGTGGGGAATCATCAAGAAGGATATGATCTACTACCTGTTTTATTTCGTTGTGGGTGTGGTGTTTCCGTTATTCGGAATCTGGCAGGACGGTCTGGATCGCGGGGGAGTGGTTTTCATGGGCATGTGCCTGGCCATGACGGTGCTGTTTTCCATGTTTCTGAACGAGCTGATGGAAGAGAAGAGCCGGGGGTATGAATTTCTGAGATCACTGCCCCTGACGCCCTCGTGGATCGTGGGCGCCAAGTTCATCCTGCCCGCCGTGTTCGCCGGGGGCTACATGGCCATTGCCGGAGCGGTCCTTTGGCTGAACGAGGCGAGTTCCGCATTCCGGATAACCGGTTTCCTCTACCTGCTGGCCATGGCCCTGCTCTGCCTGCTGCTGGTTGGAATGTTCTTCCTGGCCCTCTACCGGTTGGGATTCACCCGGCTCTACCGCAGTACGGTGCTGACCGTTTCGTTCCTGATCATGCTGGGGCCGGTGCTGGCCCTGCTCCTTCTGGGTGACATGCTGGCCGCTTGGCAGGACGTGGATTGGCAGCGGCTGACCACCGTCCCGGTTCTTGTTTCGACAGCCCTGATCGGACTATCCGGCTATGCCATGCTGTACCGGGCGGCCGGCCGGGCCCTGCGCCGGCGGGAGGAATAAAATGCTCGGAATCATGAAGAAAGACGGTTTCTATTTTCTGCTGGCCGGCGGCGTGATCATGCCGTTGGTCCTCCTGGCCGAGGGCCTGCTGCTCCCCGGGTATACCCTGCCCATGGCCGTCGCCAATCTGCTGGGCATGTTCATGCTGGCGGCCGGTCCGGTGGCCATCGTCGAACAGGCCGAAGAGAAGAACAACGCCTATGCCTGGCTGAGCACGCTGCCCCTCAGGCGGCAGGAGATCATCGCCGCCAAATTCCTGCTGGTGTTTCTGACATTGACAGCGGTGGTGGCCGGCAACATCCTGCAGGTCTACCTGCGGGTTCCGGCCGCCGAAACGGCGACCCTGCTGCGCAATATTTTCCTGCTGGGTGGCGCGGGGGTGTTGCTGCTCATCGGCGTCATGTACAACGGGATTCTGGGCGCCGGCTATACCCGTTTTCTGATGGCGGTGGGATTTGTGGCCGTATTGCTGGGCCTGGTGCCGCCCATCCTCATGAGCATGAAATCATTTGATGTGCGAAACCATATCCCCATGATTCGACAGTTTTTGCTGGACCTCGATGCCGGCCTGGTCATCGCCGCCGGTGTGCTGCTGTATGTCGCCCTTCTGCTGCTGGCCATCCGGCTCATGCGCCTGACACCGCGGGAGAAAAACGTTCCCTCGCTGATGTGAAGCGCCAATGTTACCGCTACAGCGTCGGGTGCCGATCCTTCCTTTCGGGTCCGGGCCTCTCCCGCGGAATCAGCGAATGGTGATCCGTGTCGTCGCGCCTTCCCGGGTGACCTCGGCACCGTGGAAGGTGGCCGTGAATCCGGTGGCCGTCACGCGGGTCGTGCCGTCTTCGTCCGTGGTGATGTGCGGCGCTTCGGCCAATCCCGTGACGACAACCCGCCGGACACCGTTGAACAGGGGGTGCTCACCGGCGCCGACGGTCAGGGCCGCGCGGTTCATCACCTCCAGCGAACCATGATCGTTGGACAACTTCAGCCAGCGCAGATGAAGCACCTCGGCCTCCGGCAGCGCCACCACGTTCATGGGATCGAAACCGGCCGGCCAGAGCCGGCTGCCGGTCTCTACGACGAGCCGCGGGCCGGACGTTTCGAGAAATTCCTGACGCTGTTTGCTCTTCCCGTCGAGTAATTCCGCCACATCTTCCCGGGCCTGCTGCTGAAAAAGAGTCTGTTCCGAAGGGGAGAACTCGGCCGCGGACGCGCTGCGTGCCGCCAGGACCGGGGCCAGGAGCTGATCCAGATAAGCCTTGTTCGCCGACAGGGATGTTTTCCAGCCGGGGGCAAACCGGTCCAGCAACAGGGCCAGCCAGCGGCCGGTGGAGTAGGCCCGCCGCCGGACGTCGGCCGGCGCGAAACCGCCGGCGGGTGCACCTTCCAGGGGGCCTCGGCCCGCGGCCTGGTATTCGATGTAAAAGGCGGTGCCCTCCACCAGCTCCGTCTCCCGTTCGTAGGTGGCCAGGGCCTCGTCCAGTTTTTCATGGCGCTGGCGGCGCAGGTCCAGGGCGGTCCGGGCCCAGGCGGCGGCCCGGGCGTCATCCGCGCTGCCGACGGCCCGCCGCAGGGCTTCCGTTTCCAGCCGCCGGCCGGCCAGCAGATCGGCGTCGGTGGTGGGGTAGACAAAGAGCGAGGCCTCGTTGGCTTGCCAGTCGGGATGATGGGTCCCTTGGAAGACGTGGAATTTTTCGTGTAACACTACGGCGGCGTAGTCCTGCGGCGATTTTTCCTTTCCTTCCTCCCTGGACGGAATGATCATCAGGGTGGCCGTCCGCACGCCATTGAGATCCACCGATGTATTGGCCCGGATGATGGGATGATGTCCTTCATACACCAGGACTTCCGGCTCCTCGGCCAGGGGCGAGAAGCCCTCCGGCGGGGCAGGGTGCCCATAGAGATATGTCCGCGCGCCGTCATAAATGGCGGCCGGGATGGTCAGCGGCTCAAAGCCCGGCCAGAGTGGTTGCGCGGCCATCTCCTGCTGTGCCGCCATGATCCGGGCGGAAAGGGGCGCATCGGCCGGGGCGGCCAGGACCGGCGCGGTACAGAACATCAGGATGATCAGGCTCGGAAACACCAGGCAATTCATTTCTCCTCCGGTCTTTTGGGTGAATCGGTCGGCCGATGTCGCGCGCCTGCCGTGGGACGAGCCGTCAACGACAGGCATCACATGGCCGGTATCTTAGCATATCTACGTTGGTCCGGCTCCCCGGGTTCCCGGCGCCGCGGAGACGGAGTGTTTTTTTCGACGGGAAAGAGATGGCCCAAAGGGACGCCCATCTGCTACAATCCATCAAGAACCGCCACATGGCGCGGATTCTTCACCATGGGCTGACACCGACAATCACCAGGAGGCCACCGCTTGTTTTTACCCATCGGCGATACCCCCAATCCCCGGAATTTTTTCCCCTGGGTCAACTGGACCCTCATCGCCGTCAACGTGCTCATCTACCTGGTCATCAGCCTGCCCCTGTCCTTCCAGAGCGTCGATCCGCGGGATCCCCTGCTGCTGGAATACCTGCGGACCATCGCCCCCTCCCTCCCGTCGGGCGTGCCCCTGCGCGCCGTGCTGGCCCACCTGTCGGCCTACGACCTGTTCGTGTTCAGCCACGGTTACAAGCCGGCCGCCCCGCAGCTCACCGATCTCTTTTTCGCCATGTTCCTGCACGGCGGATTCCTGCACCTGGCCGGCAACATGCTGTTTCTCTGGATCTACGGCGACAACGTCGAACACCGCCTCGGCCGGCTGGGCTATCTGGTTACCTACCTGGGCACCGGCGTGGCGGCCACCCTGGCCTTCGCCCTGTTCGCCGGTGATTCCATGATCCCCATGGTGGGGGCGTCGGGGGCCATTTCGGGCGTGCTGGGACTCTATTTCCTGCTGTTCCCCCGCAACCAGGTCAAGGTGTTCGTCTTCCTGTTTCCCTTCATCCTGGACGTCTTTCTGCTGCCGGCCCGGCTGGTGCTGGGCTTTTATCTCATCGTGGACAACCTGCTGCCCGTATTCCTGAGTCGGGGCGATTCGCCGGTGGCGTACGGCGCCCACATCGGCGGCTTCATCGCTGGCCTGGCCGTGGCCTGGGTGGGCGAACGGGCCGGCTGGCAATGGCCCGGCCGCGACACGTTCTGGCAGAAGCGGCAACGTCCCTCCCGCGGGGCGACGCCGGAGACGGCGGCGGATCCCGCGGTCGATGTTCTGCCCGACATTCGCCGGGCACTGGCCGCCGATGATCCCGAAACGGCGCTGGCGATTCTGGGGCAACTGGACCGCCGGCAGCTGGAGGGATTGTCGCCGGCCGAATGTGTCGATTTGGGCCGCCGGCTCATGCACAGCGGCCATGCCGCGGCGGCGGTCCGCCTGCTGCGGATTTGCCTGGCCCATCATCCCCGCTCGCCTGATCTGGCGCCCGTCTACCTCCTGCTGGGCCTGATCCGGCTGGAACAGGGGCAGCCCACCGCCGCCTACCAGTACCTGCTGGAGGCCCTGGACCACGACCCGGACGACGAAACGGCCGCCCAGGCCCGCCGGGCCATGGATCGCATCCATGTGTACCGCCGGCGCGGCTGAGTTCCATCGCTGTTTATGCCGTTCGTTGGTCTGCCCCCGTGTGGTACAATATCAACAAATGCATCCGCCGTTCTGAAAGGTATACATGAAGTCGTCGTCCAGGGGGTGGATTTTTCGGCGGATCGACGGCCACGAGTACGCACGAGGAGCACGGCGTGCCAAAGACAGAAGGCTCTTCCCGGGATGAATCCGGCCTGGTGGATTCCATGCTGATCCTGACGGATACCCGTGGTGTCATCCGCCGCGCGACGTCATCCGCCGCCGCCGCCCTGGGGGGTGACGGCCATTCCCTGGCGGGCCGGTCCCTGGCCGGGCTCAGCCCCGATTTCGAGACCCTTCTGCCCCGGCTTCGCGCGGCTTTGGCCGACGTTTCCGTCACCAACGAAACGGGCATCAGTGCGGAGTTTCGGCAGGGTGGTGTTACCGCCTGCATCCTGCCGGCCGCCGGCGGCGAACCGGCCGGCTTCCTGGTCCGACTGGCCGGGACCCTGGGGGCCGCCTTGGCGGCCCCGTTACCGTGGAGCGAACTGTTCGATGCCATGCCCCAACTCATTGTGCTGCTGGACCGCGACCACCGGATCGTGCGGGTGAACGAGGCGGTCCGGCAGCGGCTCAACGTTCCGGATGGGGGTGTGATCGGCCACACATGCTGTGAAATTTTTCATCAGACCGATCACTACGCCGAGAACTGTCCCATGGAGCGGCTGCGGGAATCGGATCAGCCCACCACCGTGGACATGGAAATGGAGGCTCTCGGCGGCTGGTACCGGGTCATCTGCTCCCCGTTCCTGGATGAGACGGGACGCCTGCGGCACGTTCTGCATGTGGCCACGGATATCACCGATCACAAACGGGCGGTGTCGGAACTCCAGGAAGCCCGCGAGCGTTATCGCAGCCTGGTGGAGGCGTCGGCCGACGCCATCCTCCTGACCGATCTGGACGGCCGCATCCTCATGGCCAATCGCGAGGCCGCCGTCATGCACGGTTTCGGTACCAGTGAGGAATTCCTGATCCATTGCCCCCACGCCATGGACATGGTGTCGCCTGATGATCGGGTGCGGGCCGTCACCAACATGAAACGGACGTTCAGGGAGGGCCTTTCCCGGGGCCAGGTCTATCGTCTCCAGCGGAAGGACGGATCCGAATTTCTGGCGGAAGTCAGCGCCTCGGTGGTGCGGGATAGCCAGGGGCGGCCCGTGGCCTTCAACGCAATCGGCCGCGACGTCAGTCGCCGGCTGCAGGAGCAGGCGGAACGGGAGCGGCTGACGGAGCATCTGCGCGAGACGAGCCAGCTGCTGGAGGCCATCTTCAATGCCATCCCCGATGTACTGGGGCTGCAGGACCGGAACCACTGCATCATCCGCTACAACGAGGCGGGCTATCGTTTTCTCAACCTGCTGCCGGAGCAGGCCGTGGGGAAGAAGTGCTACGAGTTGATCGATCGAACCCGCCCGTGCCGTGTCTGCGCCACGTCCGATGTCTATCAAACGAAACAGACGTCTCAGGTCGAGAAGTATTTTCCCGAGCTGGATATGTGGCTGGACATCCGCGGCTACCCCATCCTGAATGACCAGGGGGATGTGGTCCAGGTCATCGAGCATCTGCGGGACATCACCCGCGAGAAAAAGGCCGAAAAAGCCCTGCGGGAGAGTGAAGAAAAATACCGGTCCATCGTGGAGAACACCCTGGTGGGCATCTATATCCTGCAGGATGACCGCATTCGCTACGGCAACCAGCTGCTGGCCGACATGTTCGGGTTCACGGAGACATCGGCCATGGCCGGCGTGTCGGTCTGGGAGCTGGTGGCGCCCGAGGACCGGCCCCGCTTTCAGGAATTCCTGCAGGCTCCCCGCTGGCATCAACCCCCGGAAATGCCGCTTGAATTCAAGGGGTTGCGCCTTGACGGCACCGTATTCGAAGCGGAGACGCTGGGCAGTGTCATCGAATTCGAAGGCCGAACGGCCATTCAGGGAGCCGTGCGCGACGTTTCCCGGGAACGGCGCCTGAACGAGCAGCTGATCCAGGCCCAGAAAATGGAATCCATCGGCCGCCTGGCCGGTGGCGTGGCCCATGATTTCAACAACATCCTGACCAGCATCATCGGCACCTGTGAACTGATCCTGAACGATGTGCCGGCCGAGTCCGCTTTCTATCCGGATCTGCAGGAAATATTCCGGAGTGCCGAGCGGGCCGCCAATCTCACACGGCAATTGCTGGCCGCCAGCCGGCGCCAGATCCTGAAACCGAAAGTGGTGGATCTCGGCCTGACCGTGTCGGCCATGGAACAGATGCTGCGCCGGACCATCGGTGCAGACATCGTCCTCACCATCCGGCGGGAGGATCCCGAAGCCCGGATCTGCGTCGATCCGGGGCAGATGGAGCAGGTGATCCTCAACCTGGTGATCAATGCCCGGGACGCCATGCCCCAGGGGGGCAACATCCAGATCGACATCCAGCCGCTGCTCATCTCTGAAAGCGACAGCCAGCTGTATCCCGGCTGCAAAACGGGGGAATATGTCCAGTTGGCCATCCGGGACACGGGCATCGGCATGACGGAAGAGGTGCGGCAGCGGATCTTCGAACCTTTTTTTACTACCAAGCTGCCGGGCAAGGGGACGGGCCTCGGCCTGTCCACCGTGTATGGCATCGTCCGGCAGAGCCATGGCCACATTTTCGTCCAGAGCGAACCGGGTGCGGGCAGTACGTTTCGGGTCATCTTCCCCCGTTCCGGGGCGGCGATGGTTTCCGAGGAAGCCGCCGCGGCGGAGTTGCCCCTGCTGAACGGCGAAGAGCGGCTGCTGATCATCGAGGACGATGAGGCGGTCCGCCGGTATGCGGTGCGGATTCTGGAGCAGTTGGGCTACCGGGTCTGGTCCGCCCCCTCGGGGGGGGAGGCCCTGCGTCTCTGCTCGCTGCAGGCGGAGGCGTTCGACCTGATCCTCACCGATGTGGTGATGCCCCACCTCAGCGGTCCCGAGTTCGCCCGCCAGATCCGGCAACACTGGCCGGCGGTCAAGGTGCTGTTCATGTCCGGCTATACGCGCGACGACGAGGGCCTGGCCGTACGCCTCGATCCACAGGCGCCCTTTTTACAGAAACCCTTTCGCCCCATTCAGTTGGCGCAGAAAATTCGGGAAGTGTTGAGCGAGTGAGGCTGCCGGGGCCCCATCGTCCTCCGGGGCGATATCCGGGTATGGATGCCGGCCGGGGGAGGCGTCATGATCTCCTGTCTGCTGATTGCTTTCCCATCACCGTCCGGATCTTGACTTTCCGTCCATTCTTGCCTATAGTCATCTGCCCGGTACCACGGCCGCCGCCCACGTTCCCGCGGCGTCGCCGAAGCTGTGGGCGGACGGCGCCACAACTCCACCCGTAACGTCCGGTGCGGTACCGCTGGAACCAGCTCAGCCACAGGAGAAGGTCATGGTCAGGAACTATCAGCCGCAAGAGATCGAAGCCCGCTGGCAGGTGCGCTGGCGGGACGGCTTCAGCGCCTTCGCCCAGCCGGATCGCTTGCGCCGGTCGGCCGGAGACAGGCCGAAATATTACGTGCTAGACATGTTTCCCTATCCCAGCGGTACCCTGCACATGGGCCACGCCCGCAATTACTCCATCGGCGACGTGTTGGCCCGCTACTACCACCGCCGCGGGTATGAGGTGCTCCATCCCATGGGCTGGGACGCCTTCGGCCTGCCCGCCGAAAACGCCGCCATCAAGCACAACGTCCATCCCGACCAGTGGACCCAGCAGAACATCACCACCTTCAAGAAGGCCATGCATCAGCTGGGCATCCATTACAACTGGGACCGGGAGGTGGACACCTCGAAACCCGACTACTACCGCTGGACGCAATGGATCTTTCTGAAATTTCATGAGATGGGCCTGGTGGATCGTCGGGAAAGCCTGGCCAACTGGTGCTCCCGCTGCCAGACGGTGCTGGCCAACGAGCAGGTGGTGGCCGGCGGCTGCGAGCGCTGCGGGGAGGCCGTCACGCAAAAGTGGCTGCCCCAGTATTTTTTCCGCATCACCCGCTATGCCCAGGAACTGCTGGACGACCTGGCCCTGCTCCCCGACTGGCCGGAACGGGTCAAGGCCATGCAGGAGCACTGGATCGGCCGCAGCGAGGGGGTGGAGTTCGACCTGGCCGTGGACGGCCTCGACCGGAGTTTCAGCGTCTTCACCACCCGGGTGGACACGGTCTTCGGCATGACCTACGTGGTCCTGGCGCCGGAGCATCCCCTGGTGCGGGAGCTGGTCCAGGGGACCGGCCGGGAGGACGAGGTGCAGCGCTTCGTCGACCGTGTCCTGGCCCAGGACCGCTTCCTGCGGGCGGCGGAGGAGACGGAAAAGGAGGGCGTCTTTACGGGTCGTTACGCCGTCAACCCGGTGAACGGCCAGCGGGTGCCCATCTGGGTGGCCAATTATGTCCTGATGGAGTACGGCACCGGGGTGGTGATGGCTGTGCCGGCCCACGATACGCGCGATTTCGCCTTCGCCCGCCAGTATGGCCTGGAGATCGTCCCGGTGATCATGCCGCCGGGCGAAACCCTGACGGCCGAAACCATGACCGACGCTTACGTGGAGCCGGGCATCATGGCCGCCTCGCCCCCCTTTGACGGCCAGCCGTCCGGGGAGGCCATGGCCGGCATCGCCGACATGATGGAGGCCGGCGGCTACGGCCGGCGGCAGGTCAATTACCGGCTGCGCGACTGGTGCATCTCCCGGCAGCGTTACTGGGGCTGTCCCATCCCGTTGATCCACTGCGCCGCCTGCGGCACCGTGCCTGTGCCCGAAGAAAAGTTGCCGGTGCGCCTGCCGCACATCGAAAACTATCGCCCCCAGGGCCACTCGCCCCTGGCCGAGGCGACGGAGTGGTTGCGCACGGCATGTCCGCGCTGCCAGGGTCCGGCGCGGCGCGAAGTGGACACCATGGACACCTTCGTGGACAGCTCCTGGTATTTCCTGCGCTATGTCAGCCAGCCCGACGACGCCCCCTTCCACCGGCCTGAGGTGGACGCCTGGCTGCCCGTGGACACCTACATCGGCGGCATCAACCACGCCGTCATGCATCTCATGTACGCCCGCTTTTTCGTCAAGGCGCTGCGCGACGCCGGCCTGCTCTCCTTTTCCGAGCCCTTCGCCCGTCTCTTTACCCAGGGCATGGTCACCCTGGGTGGTGTAGCCATGAGCAAGAGCCGCGGCAACGTGGTGGGCATTGACCAGATCGTCGCCACCTTCGGCGCCGACACGGGCCGTATTTTCACCCTGTTCGCCTCGCCGCCGCACAAGGAGATGGAATGGAACGAAGAGGGGGTCGAGGGGATCTACCGCTTCCTGGGACGGCTGTGGCGCCTGTTCGACGGCCGCTGGTCCCTGGGCATCCGGACCTACGACCCCGAAGCCCTCAGCCCGCGGCTGCGGGATCTCCACCGCAAACGGCACGAGACGGTGAAGAAATTCACCGAGGACATCGAGCGGATCCATTTCAACACCGCCGTCGCCACGGCCATGGAGCTGGTGAACGACATTTACGGCCTGGAAGCCGAAGAGCCGGTGGCGCCGGCCGCCCATCCGGTGGTGGCGGCCAGTCTGCGCGACCTGACGGATGTGCTCGCTCCCTTCGCTCCTTTCCTGGCTGAAGAGTTGAACGAACGGCTGGGCGAGTCGGCATCGGTGCATGACCGGCCCTGGCCGTTGTGGGACGACCGGGCGCTGGTTCGGCAGGAGATCACCCTGGCGGTCCAGATCAACGGCAAGGTGCGGGACCAGGTGACGGTGGCGGTGGATGCCGGCGAGGCGGCCATCCGCGAGATGGTGCTGGCCAGTGAGCGCGTGCAGAAGCACCTGGCAGGGAAGGCACCCCGCAAGTTCATCGTCGTGCCCGGCCGTCTGGTGTCCATCGTGGTGTGACGGTTTCTTCCCTGGCGGTCTTCCCCCTGATCGCCCGTTGTCGTGCCGCCTGTCCCCGGTAAAACATAAAAAAAGCCGGCCCCATGGCGAGGCCGGCTGTGGTTCGGCGGTGGCGGTGCGACCGCTCACTCGCCCAGTTTGACCGGTTCGAAGGTCTTGAACAGACTGACGCCGGCATCCCGGGCCGTCTGGGTGAAGTCGGCCACGTCTTTTTCCATGACCGCATTTACGTCGGCCAGGTAGGTGGTGAGCATCTTCTGCACCTGTTCGTACTTGACCCGGGCCGGTTCGGTCAGGGGTTCGAACTCGTTGGACACCATGCCTGACAGGCGGAAGAGCTGCATGCCCAGCAGGTCACCGGTGTCGGTGATGCCCTGTTCGCTGCGGTCGGGCATGACCTGCTCGCGCAGGCCCTTGAGCTTTTCGCCCAATGCTTTCCCCTGCTTCAACAGGTCGGCTTTCTTCTCCTTCTCCACACTGCCGGCATTTTCCTGGACGGATTTGAGCATCTTCTCGGCCTCGACGATCTGGCCATACGCCTTGAAGAGGGTCGCCATCCAGCCCTGAATCTCCTTGGCCGTCTCGTAGTTTTCCCGCAGGATCCGGGGATCCATGTCGAAGCGGGGATCGGTGGTGACGCTAAAAGGAGCGGTGACCTCCTCTTTGTGGTAGGTCAGACGGGCGGTGTACTGGCCCGGCAGGACCATGAGGCCCGACTGGCGGCGTCGCCCCCAGCGGGACAGGGCGGCGGGCATCTCGAGGCCGTCCTCGCGCAGGTCCCACACGATGCGGTTCATCCCTTTTTCCGTCTTCACGTCCTCGATCTTGCGGATGACCTTCCCCGCGCTGTCGAGGATTTCCACCTTCAGGTCCGTCTGGCCGTCACGGCCGCGCCGGCCGGGCGGTCCAGGCGCCGCCTCGGCGGCGGGCTCTTCGGCCTCGGCCCCCTCCGCGGCTTCCTTCCTCTCCCCGCCGGCCGCTTCCTTTTTCTCCTCGGGCCGCAGCAGGAACTGGAGAACGGCGCCCTCGGGCGGGTTCTCGCCGCGGAATTCCGTGTCGCCGGGACTCATGTGGGAACTGGCGTCGAAAGTGCGGAACTGGATGGTGTCCTTGACGGGGAAGAGGTGGATGCTCTTTTCCAGCAGCGAAGCGGAATACTCCCGCAGCGGGGCGATGTTGTCCAGGATCCAGATGGCCCGGCCGTGGGTGCCGATGATCAGGTCATTCTCGCGGGGATGAACGGCCAGGTCGCGCACCGGCACGGTGGGGAAGCCGTTGGTCCACTTCTGCCACGCTTCGCCGCCGTTGAAGCTCAGGAACAGACCGAATTCCGTGCCCAGGAAGAGCAGGTCAGGGTTCACGGTGTCCTGCTCGATGACATGGCAGAAACCGTCGATGTCACCGGTGGCCAGGCTCTGCCAGGTCTGGCCGTAGTCGCGGGTGACGAACACGTAGGTGGTCCAGTTGCTGCGCCGGTGATCGTCGAATACCACGAAAGCCGTGGCCGCGTCGAACCTGGACGCCTCCACGTGCGGTACCCAGGTGCCGGCGGGGACCAGGCCCTGCTCGACCAGGGTGTCTGACACGAGGATCCAGTTTTTACCCGCGTCCTTTGTCAACTGGACGTTGCCGTCATCGGTGCCCACCCAGATGACGCCGCGCTCCACCGGGCTGGGGGCGACGCACAGGATGGTGGTGTGATTCTCGGCGCCGGTGACGTCGAAGGTCAGGCCGCCGCTTTGGGCCTGCTTCTGCTTCTCGGGGTCGTTGGTGGTGAGATCGGGGCTGATGATCTCCCAGGTGTTCCCCTTGTCGGGGCTGCGGTGCAGAAACTGGCTGCCGTAATAGATGGTGGCCGGGTCGAAGGGGTCGATGGCGAAACCGGCGTTCCAGTTGTAGCGGTGCTTGACGTCCGTCTCGGTGGGCCGGATGTTCTTGCTGTAACCGGTTTTGTGGTTGAAATAGAACAGATATCCGGCCTGGGACATGGCGTACCCGTAATCGCTGTTCTCGGGATCGGGTTCGGTGTCGAAGCCGTCGCCGCCGCCGACGCGCACCCAGTGATAGGCCCAGATGGCCCGGTCGGTGAGGACCTGGCTGGGGCCGCGCCACGAGCCGTTGTCCTGCAGGCCGCCATAGACGTTGTAGGGGAGATCCATGTCATAGCTGACGTGATAGAACTGGGCCACGGGGATGTTGGTGACGAAGCGCCACTGCTTGCCGCGGTCGCGGCTGATGACCACGCCGCCATCGTTGCCCACCATGAGCAGCTGGCCGTCGGGGTGGAGCCACATGGCATGGTAATCCGAGTGGGACTGCCCCCACGACGTCAGGCTCTGGAAGGACTTGCCGCCGTCCTCGCTGACTTTCAGGCGGCTTTCCAGGCTGTAAACGATGAACTCGTTGGCCGGATTGACGCGGATATCGCAGTAGTAGAAAGGCCGGCCGGCCACGCCGGGCTCGTTGTTCACCGTTTTCCAGGTGTAGCCGCCGTCATCGGAGCGGAGCAGGGCGCTGCGCTTGGCCTCCACCAGGGCGTACACCACGTCGGGATTGCTGGCGGCGAAGGCCAGGCCGATGCGGCCCAGTTCGCCCTTGGGCAGGCCGTCCTTGTCGGTGAGTTTCTTCCAGTTCTGGCCGCCATCCACGGTGAGGTAGAGGCCGCTGCCCGGGCCGCCCGAGTTGAAGAACCACGGCCAGCGCCGGTGCTCCCACATGGCGGCCAGCAGCTTGTTGGGGTTGTCGGGCGCCATGACCAGGTCGGCCGCGCCGGTTTTCTCGTCCACGTAGAGAACCTTTTGCCAGGTCCGGCCGCCGTCGGTGGTCTTGAATACACCGCGCTCGGGATTCTCGCCCCAGGTGGTGCCCATGGCCGCCACGTAGGCCACATGGGGATCATGGGGATCCAGATGGATGCGGGAGATCTTTTCCGTTTTCTCCAGGCCCAGGGCCTGCCAGCTCTTGCCGCCGTCGGTGGACTTGAACACGCCGCGGCCGACGCCCACGGAGTTGCGGGGGTTGGCCTCGCCGGTGCCCACCCAGACGATGTTGGGGTTGCCCGGCCAGAGGGCCACGGCACCGATGGACGATGCCGGCTGGTCGTCAAAGATGGGGGCCCAGGTGATGCCGCCGTTGACGGTCTTCCACAGGCCGCCTGTGGCGCTGCCCACATAGATGATGTCGGGATCCGACTCCACCGCGGCGATGGCGGCGATGCGGCCGCTCATGTTGGCCGGGCCGATGAGCCGGGGTTTCATCTGGGCAAAAATGTCGTTTTCCGCTGTGGCCAGTGCCACGCCGCCCAGGCTGGCCATGAGGGACAAGCCCAGGAATAACACGATGAATCGTTGCATGCTACCTCCCGGAAATAAAAGATGTGTGCATTGTTGTAGACTGTCTGCCGAATGTTTCCACCAAAATGTTTTTTACGATGTGCCTGATGCGATGTTGCAGAAGATGGGTTCAGAATGATGTCGGGGTGCGGTTGCGGCCTGCTCCGGCGAAGCCCCGTTGTGAGTGCGCCCGCTCGCTTGTCACGGCGAAGTCCCGTCTTGCGGGACGAAGCCGGCAGGGCGTTATGTTCTCTGCGAAACAGCGCCACCTGTGGAGTGCGGCGGCACGACGCCGCTTTGTTTTCAGCGAAACAACGAATGGTCATAATCCATGCCGGCCGGGCGCGCGGTACCCCGGGTTCGCCGAACCCGGGGCAGGTTGTATCCCATCGGGAAACATGCCCGGCAATCCGTCGGCGGCGGTAGATTATGGCCCCGCCTTCGGCGAAGCCGGGGTACGGGGAACGTCGGCCGGGCGCAGGAAAGTAGTCCGGGTTCGCCCTGGTCGCGGAGGTCAGACCTGCCGCCGCACTCCACATCTGCGCTTCCGGTGTCCCCAAAAAACAGGCACCCCGCCGGGGGTGCCTTTGCTTATGGATAAGGATCACTGTCCTGCTGAGACCCAGGCTGATGTCTACAGGGGCTTCCGCTCCTCCACCATTTCGATGCCCAGCTTGGCCAGCTCGGCCATGACCGGTTCATACACGGCGGGATCCATGGGCCGCTGGACGCCGCGCAGGGCGATCTTCCCCTCGGCCATGAGTTTCACGCCCACGGCCAGGGGCAGGCTGACGGTGCGGGCCATGGACGTCGCCCCGTGGGGAATGCCGAAGTCGATGAGGGTGGAGGTGATCAAGTCGCGCGACCCGTCCGGGTTGGCCACCATGAATTTGTGGCGCAGCACGATCATGTCCCGCTCCCCCTCGGCGTAGTAGAGTTTTTCCTGCAACCGGTTGCTGAGGACGTCCAGATAGTTGTCGGCGGTCACCGGCTCGTCGCTGAACAGGCCCAGCCATTCCAGGCGCTGGATCACGGGCGCGTCCGCCGTCAGGTTCGCCTGGCGGGCCACGGCCGCCTTGACGTCATCGGTGGGGGCCACGCCGGCCACGCCGGCCATCATCTGGCGGTAGGTCTTTCCCTCCAGGCCGGGCACCGGGGTCTCGTCGATCATGCCCAGGTCCACCAGCTTCTTGAAGGTGTCGCACCAGCCGGGGAAGCGGTACGTGCCGCGCTTGACGGTCTGCGCCTCTTCCAGGCCGTACAGTTCCACGTAGGGCAGGGAGTCGCGGTTGGGGTACACTTCCAGGTGGCCCACCCCGTCGATCTCTTCCCGCTCGATGTCCAGGAAGAGATCCCGGCCGGGGATTTCCACCACCTGGCCGTCCTTGAGGTAGCGGGCCGAGTTGCGCGAGGCCAGCACCACGCCGCGGGGGCTCCAGGAAAACTTGTAGCCGAAGGGATTGTCGTTGTCCTCGGGGGCCGGCAGACCGCCGCAGTAGGAGTAGAAATGCTCGATGCGGCCGCCCTCGTCATGCACCTCGTGAATGATCTTCATGGCCGACATGTGGTCGATGCCGGGGTCGACGCCGATCTCGTTGAGAAACAGCAGGTCGCGGCGGCGGACCTCATCGTCCAGCTGCTGCATCCCCTCGCTGACATACGAGGTGGTGGCCATGTGCTTGCTGTGCTTGACGCACAGGTTGGCCACCTTGACGTGATGAATCCAGGGCAGGAGGCTGACAATGATGTCGTGCTCGCCGATAAGCTCTTCCAGGCGCTGCTCGTCCTTGACGTTCAGTTCCACCGCCGTGCCGTTGGCGTAGCCCTCCACCAGATCTTCGGCTTTGCTGACGGTGCGGGACGCGACAGTCACGGGCAGCCCGTGTTCCAGCAGGTACGTCACCCCCGGCTTGCTGACCAGACCCGCCCCCAGCACCAGGATCCTGTTCATGATGGCCTCCTATGTGATGAATTCTTGCATGTATGCGTAATCAGGAGTGAGCTGGCCCTGATGCAGGATCAACGCTTTCCTGATGTATTCGTGCAGCCGGATGTCGGCCAGTTTCCGGCTGAAATCCGTGCCGACCAGCTCGGGGATATATTCCTTGAGGACGGCCGAAAAATCTTCCGACGCCTCGCGGGGAAACTCACAGGGCAGGTTGTCCACGGCCATCACCGTCACGCCGTCGGCGGCGATGTCGTCGCTGAAGGAATCGGTGGCGGGATGGTAGGTGAAGCAGGCGTGATCGGGCATGGTGGCCTGGCGGGTGATCTCCACCGAGCCGTCGATGTCGCAGCTGATGTCGCCGATGACTTTCAGCCGGTGGTCGGGCCGGGCGCGCAGGTAGTCGCGGGTGACGAGGCGCGGATAGTCGGGCGTCCAGTAGATACAGTTGACCAGGATCTCCAGCCACGGCAGGTAGTGCTCGAAGATGCCCCGGTATTTCTCCGGATGGCGGTAATAGTCCTGCAGCTCGAATTCGCCGGCGCGGGGCACCACCAGGTCCTCCTCGCGGAAGACCACCTTGTACAGGGTGTGGGGATCGGGCGCCAGGGAGCCGGGCGCCTCGCGCAGCTGGGCCGCCGGGATTTCCTGGACGGGCAGCTGGTCGAAAATCTCCTGGGCGCCCTGGGAGACATTGCCGTAGCCGGCGAAGCCCACCACGAAGGGGCACAGTTCCGGCGGGAGGCCGTCGAGGCTGATGCGGGCGCCCACCGAGCCCAGCTCGGCCTTCACCTCTTCCACGGATGAATAGTCATAGGCCTGGCGGATGGCGGCCAGCGGGGTCTCGACCCCGGCCAGGCTCAGCTTGCGGCCGTATCCGTGCAGGGTTTCCACCATGCCGGCCAGGCCGGCGTAGCGGCCGAAAAAGATGAGGCGCCGGCCGTGCTCGTCCAGGATGCGCTCGTAGTCCACCAGGTTGTTGCCCAGCTCCATCATCCGGCGCAGCATGGGCATGTTGTGGGCCTGACCCTTGATGGTATGGGAGAAGAACACATAGGTCTTGCCCCGTTCCAGCAAGGTGAGGGGAATCTCCTTGACGGCCACCACCAGGCTGGACGGGCAAAGGTCTTCACTGACCTCGGCCCCGGCGGCGCGGTATTCGTCATCGGTAAAGACCCGGATCGGCGACGGCTGGACAATGGTCCGGATACCATGCTGCTCGCGGAGCTCGCGGACGTGGTCGGGCGTCAGCGGTACGCGACGCTCCCACTCGTTCTTGTCCTCGCGGCGAATGGCTATGACAGGCCCCATATTCCACCTCTCCAGTTGAATCCTGGACATTACCAAAGGAGTACGGGCAAGTCAATATCTAAATGGCGCCATGGGACCGGCCGGGGAATGAACTTGACAATACCGTCTGGATTCTATATTTTACAGCTTTTCGAGCATTTCGTCCGACAGGAGCCACCCATGCGTCTGAACCGATTCTTCCTGCCCACCCTGCGGGAAGCGCCCACCGAAGCGGAAGTCCCCAGCCACATCCTGCTGCTGCGGGCTGGCTATATCCGCCAGCTGGCGGCGGGCATCTACTCGTATCTGCCCCTGGCCCAGCGGTCGCTGCTGAAGATCCAGGCCATCATCCGCCAGGAAATGAACGCCATCGGCGGCCAGGAATTTCATCTGCCGGCCATGCATCCGGCCGAGCTCTGGAAGGACACGGGGCGCTGGGACGTCATGGGCGACAACATGTTCCGTCTCAAGGACCGCTGGGGCCGCGACATGTGCCTGGGCATGACCCACGAGGAGGTCTTCGCCAAGATCGCCCACTACGAGATGCGCTCCTACAAGGAACTGCCCCAGTACTGGTACCAGATCCAGACCAAGTTCCGCGACGAGCCCCGGCCGCGCTCCGGCCTGCTTCGTGTGCGCCAGTTCACCATGAAGGACTCCTACTCCTTCGACCTGGACCGCGCCGGACTGGACCTGAGCTACAACGACCACTTCAATGCCTATTGCCGCATCTTCACCCGGTGCGGCCTGGAATACCGGGTGGTGGAAGCCCACTCGGGCGCCATGGGCGGCAGCCAGTCCCACGAGTTCATGGTCAAGGCCGAGGCCGGCGAGGACTGGGTGGCCACCTGCGGCACGTGCGGCTACGCCGCCAACACCGAGCGGGCCACCAGCCGCCTGGCCGCCATCGCCGACGAGGATCCGCCCCGGCCGCAGCCCGTCAAGGTCAGCACCCCCGGCCAGAAGACCATCGACGAGATCAGCCGGTTCCTGAAGGTGCCCGGGTCCGGCCAGATCAAGACCCTCATCTACATGGTGGAATCGGAGCCGGTGCTGATCCTCATGCGCGGCGATCACCAGCTGAACGAGGCCAAGCTGGAGAGCGCCCTGGCCACCACCGTGTTCCGGCCGGCCCTGCCCGAGGAGATCCGTCAGGCCATGGGCGCCGACGCCGGCAGCCTGGGACCCGTGGGTGTCAGGGATTTCCGCATCATCGCCGACCATGCCTTGCAGGGCCGCAAGAACATGACCACCGGCGCCAACGAGGACGGCTTCCACATCCAGGGTGTCACGCCCGGTGTCCATTTCCAGGCCGAGTACCGCGACCTGCGCACCGTCCAGAGCGGCGAGGGGTGTCCGGCCTGCGACGGCACCCTCTCCGTGGACAAGGCCATCGAGATCGGCCACATTTTCAAGCTGGGCACCAAATACAGCGAGGCCCTCAACGCCCGGGTGCTGGACCAGGCGGGGGCACTCCATCCCGTCATCATGGGAAGCTACGGCATCGGCGTGGAGCGCATCCTCTCCTCGGCGGTCGAACTGTATCACGACGAGTACGGCATGATCCTGCCGGTGAGCATCGCCCCCTTCGAGGTGATCATCGTGCCGGTGACCGTGAAAGATCCCGAGCTGCTGCAGGCGGCCGAAGACATGTACGCCCGCTTCCGGGAGCAGGGCGTGGACGTGCTGCTGGACGACCGCGACGAGCGGGCCGGCGTCAAGTTCAACGACGCCGACCTCATCGGCGTGCCGTTCCGCGTCACCCTCGGCCCGAAGAAGCTTAAGGAAGGCCTGGTGGAGATGACCGTCCGCCGGACCGGCGAACGGACGGACGTCCCCCTCGCCGACGCCGTCGTCACGGTGGCCGGGCTCATCGCCGGGCAGCGCCGGCAGCTGGACGACCGCGCCGCCGCCCTGGAACTGCTGGAGGGCCGCGCGTGAACACCGATTCCCACATGACCATCACTTTCCCCGACGGCTCCAGCTGCCGGGTGCCCAAGGGAATGTCCCTGCTGGAGATCATGGCCGAGTCCGGCCACAAGTTCCCCCAGCCGGTGGTGGCCGCCAAGATCAACAACCGCCTGACCAACCTGCGCCACAAGCTGCGCGTCGATTCCCGGGTGGAGTTCATCGACTGCACCCACCCCGAGGGCTTCCGGGTGTACCAGAGCTCTCTCTGCTACCTGCTGGGCATGGCCGTCTCCCGAGTCTTCCCCGGCATTCAGATGCACGTGGAGCACAGCCTGTCCAAAGGCCTTTACTGTGCGCTGCACAAGGACACCCCCCTCACCGAGGACGAACTGCGGCGCATCCAGACGGAGATGGAGGCCATCGTCGTCGCCGACATGAACATCCACAAGGAAAAGACCTATCTGGATGAAGCGCGGCAGTTCTTTGACAAGTCGGGCCAGGACGACAAGATCCGCCTGTTCCGCTACAGCAATCCCCACACCGTCAACATGTACCACTGCGACGGTTACCAGAACTACTCCGACTGCCCCCTGGTCTCCACCACCGGCCTGCTGAACCTGTTCCGACTGGTCTTTCATCCGCCCGGTTTCGTCATGCTCATGCCGGAGGTGTACTCCGCCGCCGCCGCGGAAAACGGCCCCGAGGTGCCGGACTTCGTGCCCCAGCCCAAGCTGTTCCACGTGTTCCAGGAATATCAGGACTGGCTGGAGATCCTCGAGCTGGAAAACATCGGCGCCTTTAACGAACTGGTGGTCCAGGACAAGTTTTATGAAATCATCCGCATCAGCGAGGCGCTTCAGGAAAAGAAGATCGCCCGGATCGCCGACGATGTCAGCCAGCGCAAGGTCGTACTCATCGGCGGGCCCTCCTCGTCGGGCAAGACCACCTTCAGCATGCGCCTGGCCGATCAGCTGCGGGCCAACGGGCTGAACCCCGTCCCCATCGCCCTGGACGACTACTTTCTGGACCGGGACAAGACCCCCCGCGACATCAACGGCCAATACGATTTCGAGAGCCTCCGCGCCCTGGACGTGCCCTTGCTGCGGAAGCACTTCGCCGCCATGGTGGAGGGCCGGTCGGTGGAGTTGCCGCGGTACGATTTCATCACCGGCAGGCGTATCCTGCGCCATCGCCGGGTGGAGATGACACCCCACACCGTCATCCTGTTCGAGGGGATCCACGCCATCAATCCCGAGCTCCTCAAGCACCTGGCGGCGGAGCTCATCAGCCGGGTCTATGTCTCGCCGCTGACCACCCTGAACCTGGACAATCACAACCGGATCCCCACCACTGACGTCCGCCTGCTGCGGCGGATGGTGCGCGACTACCTTTTCCGGGGCTACGACGCCCTGGAGACCCTGCAGCGCTGGCAGGCGGTGCGCCGCGGGGAAACGGCCTATATCTTCCCTTACCAGAACGATGCCGACCATTTCTTCAATTCGGCTCTGGTCTACGAGCTGGCCATCCTGAAGCGCTTCGCCGAGCCCATCCTGCTGCGCATCAGCACCGAGCATCCCGAGTACAGCGAGGCGCGGCGGCTGCTCAATTTTCTTTCCTATTTCCAGGACATCCCGCCGGAGCATGTCCCCTCCAATTCCATCCTGCGGGAGTTCATCGGCAAGAGCGTGTTCCGCTATTGAGACCGGCCGGTTCATGCCTGGCGTCCCGGCACACCGCCATTCCGTCCGGGAATGAAGCCTTGCCTCCGGCGCTGATGTGAGATAAAATCTACAAACATATGAACACCCTGGAAATTGGCGATGTCACCCCGGAATTGAAAGAGTATGTCCGTTCAAAGGGCGGTGTCATTTCCATCGGCTATTTCTATCAGATTTACGGGTGATGACGAGCCGTCAAACGGCTGTCCGGTCGGATGGCTTCACCCGCTGACATGTATCTCCTCTATCATCAACAGACGGAGTTCGACAAAGCTGTCGTCGACGGGCTTGTTTTTTACATTGAAAAAGAGATCTCAAAAACCCGGTCGAGGATTGAATTTCTGATCCCCGACACAGGCTATTTCGAGATCAGCATCTGTAGATAACTCAGGAAAGGCAAATTTAGATCGATTTGGCGATGCGTCGGCGGGTAATGCCCAACTGGAGAGGGCGAGGACGGGCTGCCGCGGCGGTCAGGCGGCGGTGAACCGGCGCATGGGCCAAGCGGCTGGATGAAACAGACGGCCGGTTCAGCCGCTGGAAAGGAGTGTCTGGCATGAATGATCGTCGGGCGTTCATTATGGGCTTTTCCGGTGTGCAACTCCCGGTCCGTCAGGGGTGGCGGATCCGGATGCCGGTCCTGCTGGCGCTGGGCTTTTGTCTGGCAATGCTGCTGTGCGGACAGGCCGTGGAGTCGGGTTCGGTGGAGGGGCAGCTCATGGTCAACGGCGAAGCCACGGCGCTGAATTATGTCTACGCCTGTCAGAAACCGGGCTTTTTCGACAAGAGTCAGCTGGACTCCATCGTGATCCTGTCCAGCATGGAACTCCCGGCCAACGCCCTGTCGGATCAGTTTGAACGGCTGCGTCTCCAGCGGGAGAGCGGACTGGTCTGCCTGGAGCTGACCATCGACTCCGGGCAGAATCTGATCTCCGTCTCACTGCGCCATTCCGGCTTCCGGGTAAATCCCAGCGGCAATTCCACCCATTACGTGCTGGAAGTGGACCGGTTCGATGATCAGGTAGTGGCGGGGAATGTCTACTGCACGAAAGAACAGGAGTTCGCCGGGGCCACCTTCCGGTTCGATGCGAAATTCCATGTGTCTTACTATCACGAGGAGAAGGCGCCGCCGCCCACCGCCGCGGAAATGGAGACCGCGGCGGCCAGCCCCCAGGCGGCCGTCTACCGGGCCTATGAGAACGCCGTTCAGGAAGGGGATTTGGCCGGTCTGAAGAAACTGGTGACGGCGGAAGTGGCGGCCATGATGAGCGAAGATGACGCCGCGGAAATGATGGACATGATGAAGGCGTTCCTGCCGACAGAGGTGAACTTCCTCCGCCTCGCCGTGGACGGCGACTCGGCCGAGTTGTCACTCCAGGGCGTGCTGGAGGGGGAGAGCGTGAAAGGCTCCGGCCGGTTTGTACGCCAAAAAGGCGAGTGGCGGCTGGAGAAGGTCTCCTGGGAGTAGGCGGCCAGGGCATGACCCGTGGCCGCCATGGAGGAGAGTGATGGTTTCCGACGTGGCAAATGCCATATCTTACGTACATTATGATTGGAGGAAAGCATGATGATGACGGATGGACGCCGGGCGATGCGGCCGGTGAAGAATGTCCCTTGGGTGGTGCTTGGTGTGGCGATCCTTCTCGGCGCGGCCTGGGTGCTGGCCGTGGAATCGGGCACGGTGGAGGGCACCCTCACCGTCGACGGCGAGGCCACCACCCTGACCCATGCCTATGCCCACCAGCGGACGGGTCATTTCGACCAGACGAAACTGGACGCGGTGGTCATCCTGTGTGACAAGGAGCTGACCGAGGCCGCCGTCATGGATCAGAATGAACGGCTCAAAATGGAAAAAGAAGGGCCGTTCCACGCTCTGGAGCTGTCCATCAGCCACGAGGGGAAACTGACCAATGTCAAGGTGCGCCACCCCGTGTTCGACTGGGGCCCCAGCGGGAACTCCACCCGCTTCACGCTGACCCTTGACCGCTACGACGAGGCGGGCGTGGCCGGAAAAATCACCTGCAACGGGGAGCGGAAGGCCAAGGGGCACGCCTTCACGTTCGCGGCGACGTTCGCGGTGGAGTACACGAAGCCCGCCCAATAGACCGCGGGATGGTTCGCCCGGGTTTGATGCCGACTGGTGGGTGGAATTTATTTCTCGGCCGGTGCCCGTTTGGTGCTGACGGCGAGGCTGCCCGACGGGAAGGTGGTCTCCAGATCCGGGCGACTCTTCAGATAGAGGGCGAATTCGCGCAGCCCGCCGCGACCGCGACCGCCGCCTCCGCGGTCAGGATCGCTGACGTTGTGGGCGGCGAAGCAGCCGCCGACGGTCAGCCTGGGCAGGACCGCCTCCAGGTAATTGCGGTACCAGCCCTTGTCGGCGTCGCAGAACACGAAATCGAACGGGCCTTCCAGCGCCGGTACCAGCTGGTGGGCGTCGCCCAGGCGGGCGTCGATGAAGCCGTCGAGGCCGGCCGCCCGGAAGTTGGCCACCGCCTCGGCGTGGCGCCCCGCGTCGATCTCGATGGTGATGAGCCGGCCGCCCGTCTTGCTCAGGGCCCAGGCGATCCAGATGCCCGAGCGGCCGGTGGACGTGCCGATCTCCAGGGCGCGGGTATAACGGTTCTGGACGATGAGGTCATGCAGCAGCTGACCGTCGGACGCCGGGATGTTCATGTCCCGCCACTGGCCTCGCCGGGAGTGGAGAAATTGCCGCACCCGGGTGTCCATGTCTGTTGCCGTACCGGCGGCCGTCGGCGGCGGCGCATCCGCGGCCGGCCGCTCTGCTGTCTGGATGGTCGGCGGCCGGGTGGCAGAGGGCGGTGATTCTTGCGCCGGCGTCAGGCCCGGACCCAGCCACAGGATCAGCAGGGCGGTGGCCGACACGATGGCGCCGATAATCAGGAATCGTTTCATAATCACTCCTTGTCCGCCGGCAGGTCCAACGAAGGGACGCCGGTTCCCGCCTCCGGTCCGCATGACATCACGGGCGGACGTTGTTGTCCATCCCATTAGATACATGCTACACCCTCCGTATTTCATCTTTATTTCAGCGTGTAACAAACTGTAACCCGCCGACTGTCCTGCCGCCGTTCCGTTGGTCCATCCCGACGTGCGGTCCGGCCCGAATCCCGTTGACAGGATGAGCGGACGGGATGTAAACAGATGGTGAGCGGTTTCTCCTCCCGCCGGCGAAAACCGTTCATGAGCCGTTGGCCGGTTCGTAAGCGGGATGCCAGCCATCCGGCTGCTGTCGATGGGGAAGGCCACTTTGCCGGCCCGGATTTATTCACCCTCCCAACCAAAGGAGTCCACAATGAACGAAAGTACAGAATCAGCCCGCAAAATCCGTGAAATCCAGAGGGAGCGCAAGGCGGCGCACAAGTATTTTTATGAACGTTCCGAGGTGTATCGCACGTTTGTCGAGTTAGAACAGAAAACGTTCCGTGACGGAAATCTGTCCAGAAAGCACAAGGAGCTCATCGCCATCGGCATCTCCCTGGTGAACAGCTGCGAATCGTGCCTGGAATGGCATATCAAGCAGGCCCTGGACGCCGGGGCGGTGACCGAAGAAATCATCGAGGCGCTGGAGGTGGGTTTCGAGATGGGCATCGGCCCCACCACCGTCACCAGCCGGTTCGCCATGAAAGTGCTGCAACATTACGGCGAGGACGGGGCGGAAGGATGAAGAAGACAGATGTCAGGTGTTAGGTATCAGGTGTTAGGTATCAGGTGTCAGGTTTCAGGTATCAGGTGGTGATGGAAGAGTGGCGCACCCCCTCTCTCCGGATGCAAACCGTTTACGGGAAAACGTTTATGGAGTGCGGCGGCTCGACGACGCTTTGTTTTTTCGCGCCTGCCCACGGATCAGGCTGAATGATGAAGGATGAAGTACAAGAGGAGCCTTCCCTTTCCCTTCACCGGATGAAAAACCTTTAACGGAAAACGTGTATGGAGTGCGACGCGCAGCGCCGCTTTGATCTGACCGCGACTGGGAAAAGAAGAGGTCAGGCTAAGCCGGGCAGGACGATATGGTTGTCTGGTGGCTGCGGGTTGCCGCCGCCTGCGGCATCCAGCCGGCGGGATGAGCAGAAATTGGGGCTGGTTTGTTGCCGCTTTTCGCGCTACCATCGGCGCATCCATCCCTTCACCGACGGGGAGAATGGATCGACCTCACCGCAAGGGGAATCGCATGAAGTATCATCATCTGGGTATCCCGACGTCCATCCCCCGGGCAGGGGAGATGTACCTGGCACAGTTCGACATCCACTGCACCGACCACCGCGCCAACCTGTTCGGAATCCAATGGATGCGCTACGGCCCCGGCTGCACCCTGCCCCGCGTCGTGCAGGAGGTGGCCCATGTCGCCTTCGAGGTGGATGACCTCCACCGCGCCCTGGAGGGGCAGGAGGTCATCATCGCCCCCAATTCGCCCAGCCCGGGCGTCACTGTGGCCTTCATCCTGGCCGACGGTGCGCCGGTGGAGCTGCTGCAGTTCCATGACGAGACGGATCCGGCCGGGCCGCCCACCGCGGGGGTGGGGCGGGCCACGAACGTTGAGCCGCTCGAGGAGGCGCCATGACCCTGCGGTCGGATATCCCCGACGATCTGTACGACGGGCCGGTGCGGCTGGTCTTCGACCGGGTGGTGACACCCCCGCCGCGGGACGGGTTCGTCCCCTTCTACCATTTCCGGATAGTGAATGAAGCGGAAGAGGACGTCGGCCACATCAACTTCCGTGTGGGCGACAGCCGGCATGTGATCATGTGCGCCGGGCACGTCGGCTACGGGGTCCGGGAGGAGTACCGCGGCCGGGCGTATGCGTACCACGCCTGCCGGGCCCTGGCGCCCTTCCTCCGGGAGCACTACGATACGGTCATCGTGACGGCCGACCCGGCCAACGCGCCGTCCCTGCGGGTCATCGACCGGCTGGGGGCCGTCTTCCTGGACGAGGTGGCAGTGCCGGCCGACGATCCGGCGTTCGCCGCCGGCGCCCGCCGCAAGCGCCGCTTCGCCTGGACGCCCTGAGCCCTCTACTTGTCCGCGGACGAGTATTTGTTAACAATGGCCTTGTGTATGTTTTTCAAGATTACGGCAATGATGCGTTGTGACCGGATTCTGGCTTCGTATGTCGATGAGGATATATGAATCAATAATCTCCCACCCGGAGCTGTGCCCGTGGTCTATTGATGTCCCGACAGTGAAACGGAGTGGATGGCAGCGTCCGTTTTTTGAACAGAACGGAATGCTGACCCGGAGGAGGCGGCAAATGGAGTATGACGAGGACAAGGTGGATGAAGTCGTCCTGGCGCTTCTGTATCTGACCATGTTCGAGGATCATGGCGTCACCCGTGCCTGGAAGGGGTATGACTGGGCGGTCCTCGATCGCCTGTACGAGAAGGACTGGATTTGCGATCCCAAAGGCAAGGCCAAATCGCTCTGCCTGACGGATGAAGGCAAGCGCCTGGCCGGGGAGCTCTTCCAAAAGCATTTCGGACAGGGCGGGGGATAGTCCTTTCCAGGCGCCGGTCTTCCTGACAATAAGGTGACAGAGGGTGTGGGCGAGACAGTGGAGTACTCCGGGTTTGCCAAACCCGGAACTCTGGCCCTGCTGAAGTCCATTCGAAAAAACCGCCTCCCGGCAGAAGGCGGCTACGGGCGCGGGGGTGGTACCCCGGGTTCGCCCTGTCCTTTGTAGCTCAGAGAGCGAAGGAGGAAGAACCCGGGGACGATCCTGGCACTACAGCACGATTTGCGCCTTCCGGCAGAAGGCGGCTGCGACGTCGCCCCTGGCCGGGCGCAGCGACGAGTGGGTGCAGCGGAATCAGGCTGTCCCGCCTTCGGCGAAGGCGGGGGTACGGGGAACGCCGGCCGGTCAAAAAATATCCGGAAACTTTTGCTGTGTACTTTACGTACCATATTCGTGCCGTATGTTACGGAGCAAACATGGAGGCCCACCCATGAAACGCCTGACCCTTAACGAAGAAATGTGCCTCATCGCCATCTGGCACCTGAAAGACGGTGCGTATGGCGTGAGCATCCGTCGTAAAATCAGGGAATTGACGGGCCAGTCCCTCATCCTGGGGACACTGTACAACATGCTGGACCAGATGCTGCGCAAGGGCTACATCGTCTCGCGCCCGGGCGAGCCGACGTCGCAACGCGGCGGCCACAACAAGGTCTACTACTCCCTCACACCCGGGGGGGAAGGCGCCCTGGCCCATGCCCGCCGGCTGCGTGACCGCCTCTGGGACAGCCTCCCCCTCAACGCCTTCACGAGAGACGAGCCATGACCCGCCCGTCTCACAGGCCGCCCCGCGCGGCACACTGGATCGCCCGGCGGCTGGATCGCTTCAACGGGGAGCACGCCCTGTGCGGCGACCTGGAAGAGCTGTACGCCGAAATCCGGGCGGACCGGGGGACATTCTTCGCCGCCGCCTGGTACTGGGGGCAAACCCTCATCTGCATGGTGACATGCGCCAAACTGCATCTCATCTGGAGCACCCTCATGATCATCAACTATCTCAAGATCACCTTCCGGCATCTGTTGAAACACAAGGCTTTTTCTCTCATCAACATCGTCGGCCTGGCCATGAGCATGGCCATCTGTCTCATGATCATCGTCTTCATCGAGGATCACAAGAGCAGCGACCGGTTTCACGAGCACCGGGAGCGCATCATGCACATGTACACCACCGATGCCAATTTCGGGTGGGATGTGGACGGCTGGGCCTGCACCACGGGCGCCCTGGCTCCCTACCTGGAGGAGCATTTCCCCTGCGTGGAGGAGACGGTCCGGCTGCGCAAGATGCATGGCTCCGTCCTGCAGGCGCAGACGGCCATCCCCCTCCGCGGCCTGTACGCCGAACCGTCGTTTCTCTCCGTGTTCACTTACCCGCTGCGGGCCGGCGACCCGCGGACCGCCCTGCAACAGCCCTTCTCCATCGTCATCTCCGAGGAGACGGCCCTGACGCTGTTCGGCCGGCAGGATCCCATGAACCAGACCATCACCCTGGAGGACCTGGGTGATTTCACCGTCACCGGGGTGCTGCAGGAACAGGACGTGAAATCCCACTTCGTGTTCGACGCCCTGGTGTCGTTCGCCACGGTCCTGTCCCTGGAGAACAGCAAGGTTTTGGATACGGACGTCAACAGCTGGTCCTCCTTCAACCGGTATTACACCTACGTGCTGCTCAGGGAAGGGACGGATCCGGCGTTGCTCACCGAGGGGCTGCCCCGGATGGCGGCGGCGCTGATCCCCGCCGCCGAACGGGAGCGGTTCGGTTTCAGCCTGCAGCCCCTGCTGGACATCAACCTGGGCATCAACCTGGCCAACGCCATGCCCGGAGTCAACCCCCGGCTGGATATCTTCATCATCCCCTTTCTGGCCGGCATCGTCATGTGCCTGGCCTGTTTCAACTACATCATCCTGTCCATCGCCCGCTCCCTGCGGCGCACCCGGGAGATCGGCCTGCGCAAGGTCATCGGCTCCAGCCGCGGCCAGGTGTTCAAGCTCTTTCTGCTGGAAACCTTCGTCATTACATTCCTGGCACTGGTCGTGGCCGGTGTCCTGATCTTGTGGATGATCCCGGCCTTCAACGACGTGGACGCCGTCCGGAACGCCGGCCAGGAGATCAACCTGGCGGCACTGAAGGAGTTCGGCATCTACCCCGTCATCATCCTGTTCAGCGTGTTCGTCAGCCTGGTGGCGGGATTGTACCCGGCCATTTACCTCTCCTCTTTCCGCCCGGTGAACGCCCTGCAGGGGATCTCGGGGGTGAAAGGCTCGTCGCACCTGCGGACCCGCAAAATTCTGATGGGGATTCAGTTCGGAGTTTCCCTGGCGGCGGTGATGCTCATCGTCTATTTCTACCAGCTGCATGTGTACTGGCTCACCTTCGACCGGGGCATCGCCACGGAGAACATGGTGAACGTGGCCCTGATGAACGTGAATCCCGATACATTCCGGAACGAAATCCGGACCAACAGCAACGTGGCCGGTGTATCCTTTTCATCAACGGTGCCCATTTACGGCGGTTATAATGTGGCCGCTCTGCGTTCGCCGGCCATGGATCAACCCACGCGCGCCTATCAGTACAGCGTGGATCCCCAGTTCATCCCCAACTTCGGACTGGAACTGGTCGCCGGCCGCAATTTTTTCACCGGATTGGCCACCGACGAGACCCGGAGCGTCATTCTCAATGAAGCCGCCGTGCGCCGGCTGGACCTGGGGACGCCCCTTGACGCCATCGGTAAAACGATGGTGTACGGGGAATCTTCAGAGGTCGTGGTGGTCGGCGTGCTGGCCGACTTCAACTTCCGCCAGCTGGAAAACGCCATCGATCCCCTGGTGCTGGTCAATCATCCCGCCGAATTCAATTATGCCAACGTCCGCTACCTTCCTGGCAGGAAAACGGAGATGGCCGCCCTGCTCAACCAGACCTGGACCCGATTCGACCCGGTCCATCCGGCCTGGCTGGAATTCCTGGATGACGCCGCGGCCACGTTCAACGGCAACATCGAGGGGACCATCGTCCTGTCCGCCTGGGGCAGCGGCCTCATCATCCTCATCGCCCTGCTGGGGCTTCTCGGCATGGCCACCTACACCACCGAGCTGAAGGCCAGGGAAATCGGCATCCGCAAGGTGCTCGGCATCACCACCTTCGGCGCGGTGTACCTGCTGTCCCGCAGCTACCTGCGCCTCATCGGGGTGGCGGCACTGTTCGCCATTCCCGCCGGCTATTTCGCCGCCGACGCCTTGCTGCAGTTTTTCGCCTTCCGGCCGGAGCCGAGCTTGTGGGTGGCCCCGGCCGCGCTGGCGTTCATCCTGGGCCTGGCCATGCTGACCATCAGCTCCCAGATCGTCAAGGTGGCCCACACCAATCCCGTCGAGACCATGCGGATCGAATAGGCGCGGGTGGGGAAAAAGGTTTCAGGGATCAGGTGTCAGGTGAAGAAGGAGAGGCTGAAGGCTGAAGGATGAAGGATGACGGATGAAGGCAAGCAATAGCAGTCACCGCATATATCTCGTTGAAAAAATGACCTTTGTGGAGTGCGCCGGCTCGACGGCGCTTTTTCTTGAACACGGAAGGCCACGGATCGAACAGAACGTTGCCGATGTCGGGTGAAGAAGCATTCGGGCTGAACGAAGAGGGCAAGAAGCCGCAGCCATTTGATATATCTCGTTGAACAGATGTTGTTTATGGAGTGCGGCGCGCAGCGCCGCTTTGGTTTGGCCGAAGCTGCCCGCGGTTCGGGTCCCGGACAATCAAGGATATCCTCAGGACCCACTGCGGGCGGTTGAACGATGCAGGATGGTCAATCAAGGAAACCCGACCGTTCGTGACTGCGTCCATAACCACCGCAAGAATGATGTGGAGCATCCGGTTGCATGGCTGTTTTGATATAATGCCGCAGACGACATGTTGAATCAACGCTGCGGTGAACGGACAGAAAGTCTCATGCACCGGCACCTTATGGTGACTGACGGACCATGACGGCGGCGAGGCGGCGGAATGCGCACGGTGGAATACCAGCGACATGAATATCACGGTGAACCCGAGGCGGTGGCGGCGCCGCTGTGGGCGTTCGTCTATGATGTCCCCTACCTGGCCATCTGCGGTGTATTCCCCCCGCTCCACATCCTGAACCAGATATTGGCGGCGGGCGGCTCGCCCGGCGGCATGGGCCCGGGCGCCACCTGGACGCCCTTTCAACTCTCCGCCGAGGAGTACCGGACGATACTGCCGCTGGTGCTGGCGCCGGACCGGACGGCGCTGACGGGCTACGCCCGGTATCCTGACCAGCGCCTGTTTCTCGATCCCGATCTGGATCATATCACGGATCATCTGGACTGGGTCGGGGCGGCGGGGGCCAGGCATCGCATAGCGCCATTTCCGGGAGACGGCGGAAACGAATGATCCCCCCGCCGGGGAATCCGCCTGCCTCGCTGGCGTTCCCATGGCCAGTCCGATGCGTCATGAAGAATCCCGTTGACAGGGCGGCGGGGCAGGGGTACAACTGGAGGCGATGTCAACCCGGCCCTTTCGAAACGATACTTCTTCCCGGTGGCCGGGTTGCGCGCCGGGGCGGGTGACCGGAGGAACCAACCATGCTGATCAAATGTTCGACATGCGGGCGGCGGATCCCTCCCGGTTGGCTGTTTCTGGGACTTCCCTGGAGCAAGCACCGCTGCGAGCAGTGCGGCACGGTATTTTCCGGCACGATCCTCCGTTTTGTCCTTGTCTCGCTTTCCACCGGACTTCTGGGTTACGTGCTCTTTGGGGTGATCAAGGGGAAGACAGACCCGCTGCTGCTCCCCTTGCCGCTGGTCCTCACCCTGACGGTGTTGTTCCTGAATCTTCCGTGGCAGCTCAAGAGGGTAGACGCACCATCCGAAACCGTCGATCGCGACACTCCCTGACAGGTGAATCCGTGATTCGACGCCGGACTATCCATGAAGCCCTGTAATTGTTGATAAGAAAAACGTTACGAAGATCCACGCGATGCGTCCGGCGCCTGCCGGGCGGCGCAATTCAAGGCGAAAGGGTGAAAGGGCGTGCGGACACATCGGCATGAGAACCACCGTTCGGCCGAAGATCGGAGGATGGATGAATAAATGGTCCATCTTCCTTGTGATGGTGCTGACCATCGGGTGCGGCACCGTAGACGACGATGACTACCTACCCCGCGACGGTGATATCGTCTTTCAGACCTCCCGTTCGTCGCAGAGCATGGCCATCCAGAGGGTGACGAATTCGCCCTACAGCCACATGGGGATCGTCTATATCCGGGACGGCGTCCCCTTCGTCTACGAGGCGGTGCAAACGGTCCGGCTCACGCCTTTGGCCGACTGGATCCGCCGTGGCGAGGGCGGGCGGTTTGTCGCCAAACGTCTGGCCGGCGCCGACCAGACACTCACTCCTGCTGCCTTCGCCCGCATGCGCAAGGCGGGAAAAACCTTCGAGGGGAAGCCGTACGACCTTTACTTCGAGTGGTCCGACGAGCGGATCTACTGCTCGGAGCTGGTGTGGAAAATTTTCCAGCGGGCACTGGATATCGAACTCGGTCGTCTGCAGACCATCGCGGAGTTCGACCTCTCCGACCCGGCGGTGCAGGCGAAGATCGGGGAGCGCTGGCCGGGACAGCCGCCCGCCGGCGAGAAGGTCATCTCACCGGCGGCCATCTTCGCCAGCGAACGCCTGGTGACCGTTCACGTAAAATAATGCGACAGGGGCACCGCCGGCGACGCGGTAGGCACCTGACCGGGTATTTCGAGAAGGAGTCTGGGCATGAGTAAAACACGGGGCGCCCATGTCTGTGCCGTCTGTGGAATGACATTCGCCAACCGGGATATGTATCCGGGGGAAGCACTCCGAACGGGTGTGTTGCAGGAGATCACCCGTGAACATCCCGGCTGGCGTCCGTCCAGGCGCCCATCATCATGATGAGTCAGAACCGGCAGGAAGCCAAGGTCCCGCTCCGCTCCCAACACGACGACCAGGCCAATCTCAAGACGGAACTGGAAATCCGGCACCTGCACGGAAAGATCGCTCATCTGTTGTCTCACCAGTGGGAGTGTCAGGCCCAGATCCTGGAGATTCAGCTCGACCTGCTGGCGGAAATCGCCAAACGAAAATAGCGGCGAAAGATCATGGGTGCGGGTGGCACCCACCCGCGTCAGGTTGCCGTACACATCACTTTGCTGGACAGAGGTGTGACTATGCAGATGACAGGCATTCCTTTCGGCATCACCGACTGGTCGGAGATCGAGCCGACGGAGCATCCGGGCGAGCGGGGCAAGGCCTTGTGGCGAACCCGCACCTTCGGGGGGATACGTGTGCGGATGGTGGAGTACACGCCGGGCTACCTGGCCGACCACTGGTGCGTCAAGGGGCACATTCTGCTGTGCCTGGACGGCGAACTGCGCACCGAGCTCGAGGACGGCCGGGTGTTCACCCTGACGCCGGGCGTGAGCTACCAGGTGGCCGACGACGCTGAGCCCCACCGTTCCAGTACGACCATGGGGGCGAAACTGTTCATCGTCGACTGACACGCGGGAACGGGTATTTAAGTCGATGGACAACCCGGTGGGACGGCGCCGATACGATCCGGCCGGAGCGGCGCCTGTCGAGGCCCCAGCCGGTAAGGGAACGGAGGAGACATGATCGCACGCATCTGGCATGGCTGGACGACGGCGGAGAACGCCGACGCCTGCGAGCGGCTCCTGCGCGAGGAGATCTTTCCGGGGATCGCCGCCAAGGGGGTGGCCGGCTACCGGCGGATCCAGCTGTTGCGGCGGCCGCTGCCCTCGGGGGAGGTGGAGTTCGCGACCATCATGTGGTTCGACTCGTGGGACGCCGTGCGGGAGTTCGCCGGGGACGATTACGAACGGGCCTACGTGCCGGAGAAGGCGCGGCGGGTGCTGGCCCGGTTCGACGAGCGGTCGCGGCACTATGAACAACGGTCCGAGGCGGCCTATTAAGGCATGACAGTCCTTCGCCGCCGTGCCGCGAGATGGCGGGTTCCCTGAGCGGACTCGCGGGTCCCGGCGGGCCCGTCGGACGTCGCCGGGCCGGCCGATTGTGTGGCGAATCAGGAAATCGGTTGTACCGTCATCGGGCGGTGGTGGCGGACTGGATATGAGGGGAGCTCTAATGGCTTGAAGATCCGTCAGAGGGTCTGTTTTGCCTTTCCGGCAACCTTTTCATTTTTACGATTGCCTTTACCAAACCTGCGGGATTATGATAACCATTTCGTGCAGCGACGAGTGAAAGAAACCGCGCCCCGCCGCGGGCCGGCCGCCGGGGCCGGGCGGCGGTGGTCCTGGGCATCATCCCCTTATTCATCCAACCTCCCGGTGCGGGAGCCATCATGACGTGGACCTGCCTTTGGCACACGCGTGCTGTGGGCGGTTTGCGGAGAGGTACGGTGTCCGCGCCGGCCTATTCATACCAACCATTTCGAGGAGTCATCATGAAGCGTACAGCCAACCAGATTTTTGCCCTTTCAACCTGTTGTCTCGCCCTGGTGCTGAGCCTGGGCTGCGGCAACGGGCTGACGGACCAGCAGACCGGGGAGATCCGGGACCTCATCCAGGAGGCGCGCAAGGAATTGAACGCTCTGCGGGTGGATGAGGCGTTCTACGCCCGGCAGGGATACCCGGCCACGGAAACCTTCGATGCCGACGCGGCCAGTGCCCTGGTGGATGCCCAGCTGTCGGCCATGAACAAGGCCCTGGATGCGTTCAAGGAATCCGGCAACGATTTTGCCGCCATGAACCGGGCGGCCGCAGAGGAGGAGCAGAAGAACCAGTCCCGCCGGGAGGCTTTCAATCGCTGCGCGGCCTTCTGGAACATCCACTACAACCGGCAGGTGGACGTGTTCAACACCCACCGCATCTATTTCGCGAAGATCTATTCGTCCATCCTGGGAGAGACGCTGACCGAACAGAACAGCGACCGTCAGACGGTGGCAGAAAGGCTCGATGGCCGTTGGCGGTCCCTCTGGCTGAAAGAGATGTTGATCGCCGTGGACACGGAGAAAGGCATCTCGCCCGCGCCGGATAACCCGGCCTCCGTGGTCGACTCGGTGCAGGAGATCAACCGCAAAATCGACAACGCTCTCCGGTTTCTGGACGAAATCGCCCAGGCGGCCGACTGAGAATATGTCGCCGTCCAAGCCGGGCGAAATATTACGAAAATGTTGACTCGGTGGGGGGGCATCGGATATACTGAAAGCAGGTGAACGGTACAGCTTCGAGATCAAATATCGGTACCAGGTCCTCGTTCCGAAGCGTCAGATCATGCATTTATAGCCGGAATGCGGATGTCCGCAGCGCTCTGACCTGAATGAAGTGTACCGTTCACCCTTTTTGTTTTCACGGAAAGTACATCCCCCCACATGATGCAAAACCCGGTCCCGGGCATGACTCGGTGTGGGACCCTGCCGGATGAGCGGTCCGCGGGAGAACCCGGATTTCCGGCCGCTGGCGCGCCGGCAACAGAATTCCGGAGAGGATGATCATGCAGATTCGGGAAATTCGGGTGGCGGATGTGCCGGTATTGTTCGAGGTGCGGGTGGCCACCCGCGAGAATGCCCTGTCACGCGCCAAACTGACCCGAATGGGCATCACGGTGGAATCCGTTACCACCATGCTGGGGTCGACTCACGCCGGGTGGCTGTGCGAGGTGGATGGCCGGGTGGCCGGGTTCGCCATGGGCAACCGGGCCACGGGCGAGATGTGGGTCATCGCCCTGCTGCCTGAATACGAAAACCGGGGCATCGGCGGCGCGCTGCTGACCCGGGTGGAGAAGGACCTGTGGGCGGCCGGCTGGGATGAAATCTGGCTGACCACCGACGTGGACACCGCCCTCCGTGCCTACGGCTTCTACCTCCGGCAGGGTTGGCTGGACAGCGAGATCCGCGATGGGCTCCGCGTCATGAGGAAACGGAATCCCAACCCGGTCTGAACGGGGTACCTGTAGTCCGGGTTTGCCAGACCCGGCACTCTTCCCTCGTATACATTGTCCGGAACGATCCGCCTTCCGTCAGAAGGCGGCCACGGGCGCAGCCCGCGCCGGCCGGTCCGTTTTCATCCCCCTGCGCTTCGTCCCGGGGAAGCGGCGGGGGACGGAGCGAGAGGCCGCCACCAGTGAGTTCTCTCCGGAGGCCCACCGCAGAAAGGGCTTGCCTTCGCGGTGCAGGTGCGGGAACATGGCGATGACCGCCTGTGAGAAAGAAAGGTGGCAGTCATGCCGACCCTGCTGGCCTACCGGGACTACTCCGGCCTGGGTGACTGGATCATGGCAACGGCCGTCCTCAAGATGGTCAATCACCAGTACCCGGATATGGAGATCTTTATCCACCGCCGCCACACCACGCCTCTGATCCGCGAAATCGTCGAACAGAGCGGTCTGCGCTTCACCGGCTGGCGGGACGGCCGCCGGCGGCCGGAGGACTTCCATTTCGCCAGCGGGCATATGCTCTATGCCGACGTATTCCGGGCGACCCGCCGCGGCCAGGTACTGGAGCGCCATTTCATGGAGGACATGGTCCGGACCTTCAACCGGAACACCGGTCTGGCTCTCCACTACGAGCCGGATACCTTTTGCACCTTTACGGGCACCGAAGTCGCGGTGGACGTGGCCGACGACTACATCCTGATGGTGTCGTCGGGCAAGCGATGGGTGTACACCGGGGGGAAGGACTGGCGCCGGCGCCATTTCCGCCGGCTGGCCGAACGCCTGGCCCGGCACGGGCCGGTGGTCCAGATTGGCGCCGCCGGCGATCCGCCGCTCCCGGCGGCCCGTCACCACTACCTGGGCCTGCCGCTGGCCAGCCTCCATTTCCTGATGCGACGCGCGCGTTTATTCGTCGGCCTGGACAACGGGTTGTCCCACTGGGCCGGCCACCACGGCTTTCCGACGTTCACCATCTACTGCGGCCGGTTCGAGCATCCGGTCCATTCCATCTACCCGGGCCAGGTTCCCGTCGTCGCGCGGGACGTGACGGCCGTTTACGAGGCCATCCGCGCCGGGGCAGATCCACCATTACCCGAATCGCGGTCCGACTGATTCATGGATGCCGCCGCGCTGGGGGATTCCAGAAAAACCCCGTCCAACGGTTCTGCCTGTGGTATGATCGTGCCAGGGAATCCAGCCCCCGCATGGAGTGCGCATGACGGGCAAGAAAGACAAGGTGCTGGTGACGGGCGCCGGGGGATTCATCGGATCCCATCTGGCCGAGTGGCTGGTGCGGCGCGGGCATGCCGTCAGGGCGTTTGTCCGCTACAACTCGGCCGACCGGTGGGGCTGGCTGGACCACTCCCCGCTGGCCGCCGAGATGGAAGTCGTCCGCGGCGATATCCGGGACGCCGATGCCGTGGAGCGGGCCCTGACGGGCTGTGATATCGTCTATCACCTGGCCGCCCTGGTGGGGATCCCCTATTCCTACGATGCGCCCCGCGCCTACGTGGCGACCAATGTCGCCGGCGCCGTCAACGTGCTGCAGGGCGCCCTGCGCCACGGAACGGGACGGGTCCTGGTGACGTCCACCTGTGAGGTGTACGGCACGGCCCGCTATACGCCCATGGACGAAGACCATCCGCTGTCGGCCCAGTCGCCCTATGCCGCCACCAAAATCGCCGCCGACCAGCTGGCGCTGAGCTATTACCGCTCATTCGGTTTGCCCGTCACCATCGTCCGGCCGTTCAACGCCTTCGGTCCCCGCCAGTCGGCCCGGGCCGTGATTCCCACCATCGTCACGCAGCTGCTGGACGGCGGCCGGCCGCTCCGGCTCGGCAACCTCGCGCCTACCCGGGACTACACCTACGTGACCGATACGGTACGTGGCTTTGCGGCCATCGGCGAAGCGGAGCCATTCATCGGGCACGTGGTGCACATCGGGCGGGGTGAGGAAGTGGCGGTGGGTGAGCTGGCCGGCATCATCGGCCGGCTGATGAACGTTCCGGCGGAGATCCACAGCGATGAGAAGCGGGTTCGGGCGAAAGCCACCGAGGTGGACCGCTCGGTGGGCGACAACAGCCGCCTGGTCAAGGGAACCGGCTGGCAGCCGGAATATTCCCTGGAAGCCGGGCTGCAGGCCACCATCGACTGGCTGCGCACTCATGCGGCGCGCTACCGGGCCGAACACTATACCCTCTGAGCAGGACCATGAAAGTCGTCATCCTGGCCGGTGGAGAAGGTAAACGATTGCTGCCCAGCACCATCCGTCTGCCCAAACCCATGGTGCCCATCGGCACCCGGCCCATTCTGGAGATCGTCATCGAACGGCTCAGACGGGCCGGCATCAGGGAGCTGATTCTGGCCACCGGCTATTTGCATAACGTGATCCAGGCTCATTTCGGCGACGGCCAACGCCTGGGGGTCCAGCTGGAGTATTCCATGGAAAACGCGCCCCTGGGCACGGCCGGACCGCTGGACCTGCTGCGCCACCGGCTGGATTCGACGTTCCTGGTCATGAACGGCGACATCCTGACAGACCTGGATTTCCAGCGGCTGGTGCGCCACCACCACCATCGCCGGAACACGGCCACGGTGGTGCTGGTCCGCAAAACCGAAGCCGTCGATTTCGGGGTGATTCGTCTCGACGGCGACGACCGGTTGACCGGCTGGGCGGAGAAACCGGCCGCCGAGTACCTGGTCAGCGCTGGCATCTACCTGCTGGAGCCGTCGGTCCTCGAGCATGTGCCCCACCGAACCCCTTTCACCATCCCGGAGCTGATGCTGACGCTGCGCGACCATGGTTTGGCCGTGCGGGGCTTTCTCCATGAGGGCTACTGGCAGGATATCGGCCGGCCGCATGATTATGAACAGGCCTGCCGTGACCTGGCCAACGGAGCATTGGCATGACCGGCCCCCCGGCGCATGTCCTGGTGACGGGCAGCGACGGTTTTGTGGGCCGGGCCCTGACCCGCCGCCTGTGCCGGGACGGTTACCGTCTGACGGAGGTGGACCTGACCCGGGGCGTGGACGTTACCCATTGGGACCAGCTCCGGCACACGGCGCCGTTCGACGTGGTGGTGCACCTGGCCGCCCGGACGTTCGTGCCCGACTCTTTCCGGCAGCCCCATGACTTCTATCATACCAACGTGACCGGTACGCTCAACGTCCTGGAGCTGGCCCGCCGCCACGGCGCCCGGGTGGTGTACGCCAGCGCCTATGTCTACGGCCGGCCGCGCTATCTGCCCATCGACGAAGCCCATCCGGTGCAGGCCCTGAATCCCTACACCGCCGGCAAACTTCTGGGCGAGGACCTGTGCCGGGCCTACCACCGCCATAGCGGCGTCCCGGTGGTGATCCTGCGCGCCTTCAATATCTATGGTCCCGGCCAGCGGCCCGAATTCCTGATCCCCCGCATCGTGCAGGCCTTGCCGCAGGGCGAGGTACGGCTGGCCGATCCGGACCCACGCCGTGACTGGCTGTACCTGGACGACGCCGTGACGGCCTACACCAAAGCCGTCGCATTCAACGCCGAGCCGTGGGTGGTCTTCAACGTGGGTGCCGGTCAAAGTCACTCGGTGCGGGAGGTGGCCGACACCGTCCGGCGGCTGGGGGGGCGGCCGTTCACCGTTCATTACGAAGGCCGGCGGCGGGAGGGTGAGATCGATGATCTGGTGGCCGATTGCCGCCGCATCGGCGCCGCCCTGGACTGGCGGGCGACGGTGGATCTCACCGAGGGGATCCGGCGGCTGCTGGCGGAGACATACGGCCATTTGCCTGTCCCGGACGGGCAGAACCCGGCGGCAGGCGGATCGAGCCGGGCGATCGACCGGCCATAGGCCGCCGGACGTTGAAAATCCTGTGCCCAGGGAAGCCTGTATGAACGAACCTTCCACTCTGCGGGGTGTCCGGGACGAGTTGCGGGCTCTGCCCGCCCCCGTCATCGTCTTCAACAAGTCCCATTCGGGCAGCCGCCTGCTGGCGGATATCCTGGCCGCGGCCGGGAAATACATGGGCGCGCACCTGAACGAGTCCAACGACTCACTGGATCTGCTGGAGCTGGTGACGTGGCTGGTGGACCATTATTACCCGGACGATTCCCGCTGTGGCGGTCGCCCGCCGCCGCGGCGGAACATGACCTGTCCACCCTGGTCCGGCGGGTTTTCGCCCGGCACCTGACCGGCCATGACCGGTCAGACGGCCAGACGTGGGGCTGGAAACTGTGCGAGACGGCCTATATCCTCCCGGTCCTCGACTACCTCTTCCCTGACGCCCGCTACATTCACCTCATACGCGACGGCCGCGACGTGGCGTTCTGCGATCACGTCGGGGCCAACGACGCCTTCTGGCGCAAGATTTATTTCAATACCGACCGGATCCGCCGCTGGCGCAGCCTGCGCCTGAATCTGGCCGACTACCGCCTGCGCAGTCATGTGTACAACGCCCTCCACTGGGCGAACAGTGTCACGGTGGGCCGTCACTACGGCATGATGCTCCGCCACCGTTACCTGGAAGTGAAGTACGAGGATCTCTGCCGGGATTTCGTGCCGGCGGTGGAGCGGCTGCTGGAATTCCTGGGACTGGCCCACCGCATGGATCCGGTGATGAAGCTGGCGGGCAGGGTCTATGCCACGTCCGTCGGCAAACATCTGGCCCAGCCGCGCCGCAAGGTGCGCCGGGTGGTAAACCTCATCAAACCCCAGCTCGTTTCCTTCGGTTATCTGGCCGATGACTGACGGCGGTTGTCCGCCCGCCATGGGGCGGCTCACCCGCCGTTCCCCCGGCAGGCTTCATTCCGTTCGCTCCCGGAAGCGGACGGCGTCCCATTGCCACCATTGCGCCGGCCGACGGAGCAGCTCGTCGCGGAACACATCCATGGTCCGCTGGGTGAGATCCCGGGCATCCGACTCCAGATGGCCGGTGGCCGGGCGCTCCAGCAGGGGATGGATGGTGATGCGGTGGCGTCCGTCGGCCAGGGAGTCGAAGCCCATGGCCAGGGTGGGTACATCATGGCGCAGGGCCAGGCGGGCCGGCCCGGCGCTGACCCGCGCCTCGGCATGACCGAAGCGGACCCAGGTGGTGTGATGCTCGACGGTGGTCAGATCATTGAACGTGATGACCACCCCGTTGCGGGCGAAGATCTCCGCCGCCCGTCGGGAGAGGCCCTGGCCCACCAGCAGCCGGGTATGGCCGCAACGCCGGCAGAAGGCCTGCAGCCGTCGCTCCATGACAGGGACCGGCATGAGGTTGCCGAAGCTGATGACATGGTCGCCGAAGAATTTGGCGGCAATAATGAAGCTGAGGAAATTGCCGAGGTGATTGCCGAACAGCATGGCTCCGCGCCCCCGGTCCAGGGCGGTCCGCAGATGTTCCGTGCCTTCAACGACGACGCGGCGATGCAGTTCCGCCAGGGACAGACGTTGCCAGTAATGATGCTCGATGAGGGTCCGCCCCACCCAGTGGATATTTTCATGAACCAGTTCCCGCCACGCCGTCTCGGTCCGGTGCGGATCCCCCACCACCGCCCGCATCATGGCCTGCATGCGCGGCCGCACGGCCGGCGGCCGTGAGGTGGACCCGATGAGGCGGGCAAAACGGTAGCCGGTGCGCTCCGGCAGCAGGCGGAACAGGGTGTCGGTCGTGAGGAAGGCTCCGGTTCCCAGGGTGTAGAGCAGGGATTTTTCGACGGCGTTGCGTACCGGTGACGGCCTGTTCACGGTTCTTTCCTCGTCGCCGGGACACCTGCATCCGCCACGCCCGGCGTCATCTTGTTCCTCGCCGGCTCGCGGATCAGCTGGGTGGCCACCAGGCTGCGGTAGGTCTCGCAACGGGCCAGCAGCTCGTCGTGGGTGCCGTCGTCCAGCAACCGGCCCCGGCGCATGACGATGAGGCGCGGCAGATGGACCACCGTGGCCAAACGATGGGCGATGACGATGGTGGTGCGGCCGGCCATGGCCACGTCCATGGCGTCGCGCAGTTGCCGTTCGGTGACGGCGTCCAGGGCCGAGGTGGCCTCATCCAGCAGCAGGATGGGGGCGTCCTTGAGGAGGGCGCGGGCGATGGCCAGCCGCTGGCGCTGCCCGGCGGACAGGTTCAGACCCCGGTCCCCCAGCCGGGTGGCGTAGCCGTCGGGCATGGCCCGGATGAATTCCTCGGTCTGGGCGGCGCGGCAGGCGGCCATCACCGCGGCGTCGTCGGCACCGGGCCGTCCGTAGCGCACGTTCTCCATGACCGTGTCGTCGAACAGGACGATATCCTGGGGCACCACGGCGATGGTTCGGCGCAGCGAGGCGGCCGTGACGGTGGCCAGATCCCGGTCGTCGATGCGGATAACGCCCTCCTGCGGACGATAGAATCGCAACATCAGGTTGAACAGGGTGGTTTTGCCGGCCCCGCTCTCGCCGACGATGCCCACCCGCTCACCCGGGTGGATGAGGAGGCTGACGTCATCCATGGCCCGTTCGCGCCCGCCGTAGTTATACCCGACGTGGCGGAACTCGATGCGCCCCGCCACGGGCTGGGCCAGCGGCCGGGCCCCGGGCGGGTCCGTTTCGGGCGGGGCGTCCAGTACGGCGGTGATGCGGTCCAGGGCCGTGCCGGCCAGCTGCCAGCGCGACATGAGCATGCTGATGGTGCGCACCTGGGGCATGATGATGAGCAGGTAGAGCATGAAGGCGATGAGCTTGTCGGGCGCCAGTTCCTCGCTGACCAGCAGGCTGCCGCCGAACAGGAGGATCAGCATAAAGGTGATCACAGCCAGTGTTACCGAGATGGGTTCCACCAGTGCCAGGAAGCGGGCGGTGCGCTGCTGCAGGGCCAGCATGTCGTCCTGGCGAGCCTGAAACCGGGCCCCTTCCAGTTCTTCGGCGTTGAAGGCCTTGACGATCTCGATGCCGTACAGGAGGGCGTGCAGGTGGCTGATGAGGGTCCCCGAGGCGGCCTGGCGCTGCTGGTGCAGCTTGCGGGCGCGGCGGAAGAGGGCGCGCAGCACCAGTCCGCAGGGCAGAATGGTCAGCAGGAGCAGCAGCGACAACTGCCAGCTCAGAATGAACATCATCACCACGCCGCCGGCTACGATGAGGGTGATGCCGAAGACGTTGCCGATGCTGTTCTTGATGAACCACTCGATGTCGGTGAGGCTGGTGGTCAGGATGTCGATGAGGTTGCCGATGCGGCCCTGGCGGTGATACTCCATGGGCAGCCACAGGAGATGATCGACGTATTGCTTGCGCAACCGGGCGGTCAGGCGGTGGGCGACGTCGAAAATCAGCAGCTGCGAGGCGCCGTTGGCCGCGCCGGCCAGGCCGATGGCGCCGGCCAGCAGGAGCAGCAGGGGCACGGGAATCGTCGGCTGGCCGGCCTTGAGAACCACGTCGGCCATATTCTTGACGATGAGGGGCAGGGAGAGGTAACAGCCGGAACCGACGCCCATGCAGAGCAGGAACAGAAGGAGCCGGCCGCGGAACGGTTTCAGCAATGCTGTCAGGCGGTTGAGGGTGGACATCAGTGCGGACTCTTTCCGTTGGCCGCTTCGTCGAGGATCAACCGGGCCGCCCGGGAAATGCTCCCCGCCGTGCCCAGGGAATCACGAACCTTGACGTATCCGTTCCGGATGGCGGCGGCCCAGTCCTCGTCTTCCAGCAGCCGGAGAGCCTGGGCCGCCAGCGGATCGGCCCGGACCTGCCGCTGCCGCAGTTCAGGAACGAAGGCCTCACCCAGCAGGATGTTGGGCATGGCGATGTAGGGGGTTTTCAGCAGCCACCGCCCCAGGTTGTAACTGAGCCGGTTCATCTTGTAGACCACCACCATGGGCACGCCCAGCAGGGCCATTTCCAGGGTGCCGGTCCCGGCCTTGACCATGGCCGCCCGGCAGCGGCTCAGAATGGTGTATACGTCCGTCGTGATGAGAGTGACCTGATTCACCATGCCGGTCTGGTGAAGGGTTCCCTCGATGAGATCCCGCCAGAGATCGGCCGCCAGGGGCAAAACGAACTGCATCCGGGGGTGGCGGTCGAGAATCTGACGGGCGGCGGCCAGCATGATTCCCAGCAGCTGGCGCAGTTCATGGTAGCGGGAACCCGGCAGCATGGCCATGACGGGCCGTTCCGGATCGAGGCCGGCCTTCCGGAAGGCGGCCGAAGCGTCTTCGTCCGGCGTGACGGTGTCGAGCAGGGGATGGCCGATCCATTTTACGCGGGCGCCGACACGCTCGTAGACGGGTACCTCGTAGGGGAACGTCGCCAGGATAAGGCTGGCCAGCCGGGCGATGCCGCGGGCGCGCCAGCGGCCCCACAGCCAGACCTGGGGCGGAAAATAGAAAATGACCGGAATTCCCTGATGCTTGACGAACCGGGCGAAGGTCGTGTTGAAGCCTTCGTTGTCCACCAGGACGACGGCGTCGGGATGCTCGTCCATCACCTGCGCCTGGAGAAGATGATAGACTTCACGCAACGGCCGGATATAACGGAATGCCTCGGAGATCCCGACCACGCCGAGGTGGGAGGTCTGGACGCGCACGTCCACCCCGGCGGCCCGCATTCGCTCGCCGCCCGCCCCGAACAGCGTCAGCGATTCATCCTGCTCGCGCAGGGCATGTCCGAGCAGCGCCACCTGCCGGTCTCCTGAAACTTCGCCGGCTACCAGCATGATTTTGGTCATGGGCGATTCCCTTGCTGAACCGAAACCGCGCCGCAGGTTTTCGATGTTTTCTCAACGGCGTCGATGAATCCGCATCCGTCCGTACCCTGGTGGTTTGGTTTGATACTCCACTACCAGTATAGCAAATGTCGACGGCGAGAGGGATGCTTTTCTTGCGTGTCGACCTTGCGCCGAAAAGATGTCTCAGTTTGGAGGGGGGCGATGGGCCAGGTGCTGGTGCAACAGCATGGCGGTCCGGCGCGTGGCACCGGCCTGGGCGGCGATGACGGTCCGGGCGAGGCGGGCCATGGCCTGCCGGCGGTGCGGGTCCCGCAGCAGCCGCCGGACGGCATCGGCGAGGTGGCGGTGATCCGGGACCTGAAGGATAGCCCCCGCGTGGAGGAATCGCTGCAGGGCGTCGCGGAAATGGTCCATATGGGGTCCGCATACCACGGCCCCGCCGCCGGCCGCCGCTTCGATGACATCCTGACCACCGCGGCCGGCCAGACTTTTGCCCACCAGGACGACATCGGCCCGCTGGTAAAAGAGGCTGAGTTCGCCCAGGGTATCGATGATGAGGACGTGACGCCGGCCTGCGCCGGTCGGTCGGCCGGCATCCACCGGCCGGCTGCGGCGAAGAACTTCCAGACCGTGGCGCCGGACATCGGCCGCGACGCTGTCCACGCGCCCGATATCCCGCGGCGCCAGGATCAGGAAAAGGTCGGGAAACTCGTTGGACAGCTCCTGTACCAGGCGCAGGCAGAGGCGCTCCTCGCCGGGATGGGTGCTGCCGGCCAGCAGCACCGGGATGTCCGCCGGCACGCCAGGTAGGGCCGGCGTGTCCGCCGGCCCTTCCCGGGAGGACAGCGGTGTGCCATCATACTTGAGGTTGCCCGTCACCTGGATGACGGCCGCCGGCACGCCCAGCCGACGCAGCCGCTGGGCGTCCGCTTCCTCCTGGAGGCAGACCAGGGACAGGCCGGCCAGCAGGTCGCGGAAGAGGAAGGACCAGCGCCGGTAACTGCCGGCCTCGCGCTCGGGCATGCGCCCGTTGGCCACCATGACGGGGATGTTTCGACGGGCCGCCAGACGCAGCAGATTGGGCCAGTATTCCATCTCCGTCAGAACGATGCCGTCGGGTCGAAACTGCGCCAGGGCCCGTTGAACGGCGCCGGGGAAATCCAGGGGGAAATAACGCATTGCGGCGCCGTTCAGCAGCCGAACGCAGCCCAACCGGTAGGCGTCGGGTGTCGAGGTGGTGAACACGTAGCGGGTGTCCGGTTCCAGTTCCCGGAGTGCGCCGGCCAGCCGCAGGGCCACCTTCAGTTCTCCCAGGCCGGCCCCGTGCAGCCACAGGAGCGGGCCGGCGGCGGAATCCGTGCCGGGGCCGACCGGCGCCGGATAGCGGCCGAAGCGCTCGGGCCATGTCGGCCCCAGCGCCCGGCGGCGCAGCCAGGTGTACCCTCCGAGCGGGAGCAGCAGCAACGGATAGGCGATGCTCAGTGCCAGCCGGTGAACCATGCCGCATGGTAATGAAGTTGCCAGGGGTTCGTCAACAGAAACCGCTGCCGGGGGTGCACCCGGCACTGGAATTCATGGCCGGGATGCGCTAGACTGGCGCCGAATGGATGGCGGCCCGGCCGGTCCTCCGTGCCGGCAGGCGGTGCCCCAGGCGACGGACCGCCGGAAGGATGTTGGGGTGAAGCGGCGACTCAAGAGCAACATGCGCATGCCCTGGTCTCTCGAGATCTGGGAGGAAGACCTGCCGACGGGCGTCACCCTGGTGCGGAAGTGCCTGTACCGGCGCAACGCCCTGCTGCGCCGGATGCAGGTGATCGGCCTCCGCCGCGAGGCGCGCATCCTCAAGCGCCTGAACCGGCTGGCCCCCGGGGTGGCGCCGCGGTTGCTGGGTGATTCGGAGGCGTCCCTGGAACTGGAGAAACTGGCGGGGCCGGTGCTGGACGAGATCGCCGACGGGCTGGCGGACGACGGGAACCTGTTTCAGCAGCTGGCTGGAGCTGTCGGCCGCATGCACGCCGCCGGGGTGGCCCATGGTGAACTCCGCCTGGGCAACCTCATGCTTCATGAGGACCGGGTGGTCATCATCGATTTCGAGACAGCCCAGGAGGACGGAAGCCGCTGTTTTGCGCTGATGCGCGCCTGGGATCGACTTGGGTTGATCTGGTTGAAGCAGCACGTTTTCCGCCTGCCCCTGGACGACGACGACCGGGCGTTTCGCCGCCGGCACCGGATCCTGGGGGTGCTGTTCCGGATCGGCCAGGCCCGCGACATGAAGGTCAGGTAGTGCCGGCCGGTTCGTGAAAAATGCGGATCTTCTGGACGGCCAGCAGCGAGACCAGGCTCATGCCGGCCCCGGCGAAGAAGGGGATGCGGTAGTCCACCATCCAGAGCAGGCCGCCCAGGACGGGCAGCACCACGGCGGCGATATGATTGATGGTGAAGCCCACCGCCATGCTGGGGGCGATGTCACCGGGGTCGGCGATCTTCTGGAAATAGGTGCGGATGGCGATGGCGAAGTTGAAGAAGATGTGGTCCAGCACGTAGAGCAGGCCGACGACGATGCTGGAATCGGTCACGGCGTAGGCCACAAAGATGAACAGCAGGCTGAAATATTCCAGGCTGAGGACCTTGCGCTCGCCCAGGCGGATGATGGCCTTGCCGATGAGGGGGCTGAGGAAGTAGTTGACCACGTTGTTGATGACGAACAGGGCGGTGATTTCCTGGATGGAAAAGCCGAACTTTTTCACCAGCAGGAAAACAGCGAAGGCCATGAAGATCTGGCGGCGGGCACCGGCCATGAAGGTCAGGAAATAGAACAGGGCGTAGCGGCGGCGGAGGATCATCCGCTTGTGCTGGGGGACAAGGTCCTGGCGGGTCGGATTTCGCAGCATGGCCCAGACGCCGGCGGCCAGGATCACGCCGCCCACCAGCAGAAAGAGTTCGCGAAAGTCGAGCAGCGGGGCCAGCACGAAGATCAGCAGTCCGACACCGATGTTGGCCGCCGCGGCCAGGCTGCGCAGCTTGCCGAACACCCAGGGGGACGTGTCCCGGTCGAAATACTGCAGGGTCAGGGACTGGTTGGACGTTTCGAAATAATGAAAGCCGAAACTCATCACCAGGGTGGTGAAAATCAGGCCGCTCCAGGATGGGAAGAAACCGGTGGCGGCCACGCCCAGGCCGAGGATGGCGACGGAGAGGGCCGACAGGTGATGCTCGCGGATGACCAGCATGACGAAGACGGCCAGCAGGGCCAGGAAGCCGGGGACCTCGCGCACCGACTGGATCAGGCCCACCTGGTTCCCCTCCAGCCCGGCGACATGAACGGCGAAATTGTCAAACAGGGTGCGCCAGGCCTGCAGGCCGGCGGTGGCGCTGACGGTCAGCACGGCCAGGAAGAGGTACATGGGCTGGGCCCGCACGGCCCGGTAGTCGATGGCGGTAGTGACGGTTTTGATGGTATTCCTCGCTGCGGATGACGGTGATGCGGCCCGGAGCCATGGCGGCCTATTCGATATTCTGCACCTGCTCGCGGATTTTTTCGATCTCCGACTTGATCTCGATGCCCCGCTCCTTGATATCGCGGATCTCGCTCTTGGAGAGGATGGTGTTCACTTCGCGGTTCATCTCCTGCACGATGAAATCGAGCTTTTTGCCGGCGGGACTCCCCTCGTCCAGTGACTGACCGAACTGCCGGATATGGGCCCGGAAGCGGTCGATCTCTTCGGCGATGTCGGAGCGGTCGGCCAGGTAGGCCACTTCCTGGTTGAAACGGGTGGGATCCAGCCGGTCCCGTTCGGGCAGGAGCTCCTCGATCCGCTTTTGCAGGCGCTGCCGGTAAAAATCCTTGTTCTCCTTCTGGAACCGGGCGCATTCTTCCAGGTCCCGCCCGATGATGGCCAGACGGTCGCGGATGACGCCGGCCAGAATCTCTCCTTCCTGGCGGCGCATGACCATCAGCTGGTCCAGGGCATCGTCCAGCAGCTTCAGGAAACCCTTCTGGAATGAGGACTCCGTAAAGGCCTCACGTTCGATGCTCTCCAGGATGCCGGGCAGGGTGAGGATGTCCCGCAGCTGGATATCCTCGGTGATGCCCAGCTCCGTCTTCAGCAGGCGCAGCTGGGCCAGATAGCCGCGGGCCGCGTCCAGGTTGACGGCGCGGATGTCCCCTTCGGGGGAGCGGACCTCCACGAACAGGTCGAGGCGGCCGCGTGTCACCCGCTGTTGGAGGCGGGCGCGGATTTCCTGCTCGAAATCGACGGACACGCCGGGGAACTTGATGAAAATATCCACATAGCGCGTATTGACCGATTTGACCTGGATGGTGACGGACAGCCGCCCCACAATCCCCGTGGCCAATCCGTAGCCGGTCATGGAATGAATCATGCTTTTTCTCCTGTCTGGATTCACGGTGCCGGAGGTTCCGATACCGGCCAGCCGGCGTCGGCTTCAGGACCGTCCAACGTCAAATCTGAAACTGCAGGTCGTGCAGTTTTTTGTACACCTGGCCGAAGCGCAACAGTTCTTCGTGGGTCCCGGTTTCCACCACCCGGCCCTTCTCCAGGACGATGATGCGATGGGCGTTGCGCACCGTGGACAGGCGGTGGGCGATGACGAAGGTGGTGCGGTTCTGCATCAGGTTGGCCAGCGCCTGCTGGACCAGAAGTTCCGATTCGCTGTCCAGGGCCGAGGTGGCCTCGTCGAGGATCAGCAGGGGCGCGTCCTTGAGGATGGCCCGGGCGATGGCCAGGCGCTGGCGCTCGCCGCCCGAGATGCGGACCCCCCGCTCGCCGATGATGGTGTCATAGCCGGCGGGCATCTGGCGGATGAAATCATGGGCCAGGGCGGCCCGGGCCGCCGCCTCCACATCGGCGGGCGACACGTCGGCCGAGCCGTAGCAGATGTTGTTGCGGACCGTATCGTTGAAGAGGAAGGTGTCCTGGGTCACGATGGCGATCTGCTGCCGCAACGAGGCCAGGGTGACGTCCCGGATAGTGTGGTCGTCGATGTGGATCGAACCGGCGGTGGGATCGTAGAAGCGCGGCAGCAGGTTGACCAGGGTGGTCTTGCCGGCGCCGGAGCTGCCGACGATGGCCAGGATTTCACCGCGGGGCACCCGCAGGTGGATCTCTTGCAGCACCGGCAGGGGTGTTTCCCCGTCGGCGTCGAAGTGAAAGGAGACGTTCCGGAATTCGACAGCGTACCGGATGGGGGGCAGCACCACGGCAGCGGGCGATTCCTCCACCTCTTCGTGATGCTCCATCAGGTCGAAGATGCGGTCCACCGAGGCGAAGGTCTGCTGGAAGGTGAGGTGCATCCGCGACAGGCGGCGCACCGGATCATAGAGGCGGATCATGGAGGCCATGAAGGCCCCGAAGGCGCCCATGGTCATGGCCCCGTCGCGGATGTGGAAGTGGGCGTAGACGAGGAGCGGAATGAACACCATGATGCCCACCATCTCCATGAGGGGCGGGTTGAAGGCGCTGATGCGGCCGGCCTTGAGGTTGAACCGCCACAGCCGCCGGGTGGACTCCTGAAACCGCTGCGCCTCGAACTCCTCCATGCTGAAGGCCTGGACCACCCGCTGGCCGGAGATGGCCTCCTGCAGGATGTTGCTGATGTCGGACAGGTTTTCCTGGCTGTGCCAGCTGTAGCGCTTGATTTTCCGACCCAGGTGGCCGGTGAGCCAGACCACCAGCGGCAGGATGAGAAAGGAGAAGATGGACAGCCAGAAATCGATGTAGAAGATGACGGCCACCAGGGCCAGCAGGGTCAGGAGCTGCCGCACGTAATCGGCCAGGTTGCGCGAGACTGTTTCCTGGATGCGGTCCACGTCATTGATGACCCGGCTCATGAGCTTGCCGGTGGAATTGCGGGAAAAAAACAGGGTGGACTGCCGCAGCAGATGGCTGAACAGGTCGTCGCGAACGCGGCGGATGATCTTCTGCCCCACATAGATGGTGCCATAATTGGCGAAGTAGAGGCTGAAGCATTTGATGACGGTGAGAATGAACAGGGCCAGGGCGATGCGGAGGTACAGGTCGGGTCCCTCCAGGTGGAAGAGCTGGTACAGGAAGTCGTACTTGCTGTCCGCCGGGGCGTCCGTGGCGCCGGGAACGAGGACGTTGTCGAAGATGGGCTTGATGAGGAGCATGATCAGGCCTTCGGCCACGCCGACAATGGCCAGCAGCACCATGCTCGTCGCCATGACAGCCACGTACGGCCGGAGGTAGGGGAAAAGTTTGCGCAGTTCCTTCATTCTTCACCTGATGGCCCGGGCAGACGAGTCAGTGTAGTATCTTTTGCCCCTCTTGTCAAAGGCTTTGGGACGGCGGCGCGGGCACTGGCGGTACGGTTCTCGCCTCAGTAGCCGGCCACGGTGATGGTTACGGGAGGGCTGGCCACGGCGGCCTGGGGAAAGCGGGCCTGGAAGGAGTGGCGGCCCGGCTGCAACGGCCAGCGCAGCACGTACGGATAGGGCACGGCGGGCTGGGGGCGGCCGTCGATGATCCAGACGATTTCCGACACCGCCGGCGCCACGCGGGCCTTCAGGGCCAGGGTCTGGAAACGGCGCGGTGTTTCGGGGTCCAGCAGGAAATGGCTGCCGTCCACGGGCTCCCGGATCTCGATGCTTGCCCGGGCTGGACCGGCGGCGGGCACGGGTGGCGGACCGTAGCCCTGCCGGGCGCTCCAGACGGCGTACTCCGGCGGCAGGATGACGCAGGTTTTGAGCTCCACCTGGCCGGGCGGCGTGGCCGGCGTGGCCTGGCGGCCGGTGCGGGCGTCCACGGCGAACGGACGGTGTACGGTGCAGGCCGTCACCGGTTCGGTGCCCGGCCGGAAATACTCCCAGACCACCTGGCTGCAGTGCGGCGTGGCGCGCTGGCCGGAGAGGGGGCAGATTTTCAGGGTCCGGTAACCGGTGGGTGGCGGAAAGGGCGTTTCGAGGATCCCCCGGTTTTCGGCGGGGTGGAGATGTTCCATGATCTCCTTCACCAGGCCGGCGGCGGCCAGGCCGCTCAGTTCCTTCATGCGGTCGTTGTCGGGATGGCCCACCCAGGCGCCGACGATGTAATCGGCGCTCCAGGCCACCGTCCAGGCGTCGCGGTAGCCCTGGGAAGTGCCGGTCTTCAAGGCCACCGGGAAGGGGTACTCCAGGCGGCCCATGCGGCTGAAGGAAGGAAGCCGGGCCAGGGGATCGGCCAGGTACAGGGTGACCTGGCGGGCGATCTCGGGGGGCAGCAGCGCCTCCCCCGTCACGCCGGACGTCTCCTCCCGCCAGACCAGGCGGAACTGCCGGCCGTCGTTGGCCAGGCAGCCGTAGGCCGCCACCAGGTCCTCCAGGGTGACGTACATGCCGCCGATGGCCAGCCCCAGGCCGTACCATCCGGCGTCGTGGTCGGCGTCGGTCAGGCCGAGGCGCTCCAGGAAGCGGTAGGTCCGCTCCAGCCCCACCGTCCGCAGCACCTCCACCGCCGGGATGTTGCGGCTGTTGGCCAGGGCCTGGCGATACAGGAGCGGCCCCAGGTACGATTCGTCGTAGTTGGTCACCGAATAATCGCCGCTGGAATGGGCGATGGACAGCGGCAGGTCGGCCAGGACGCTGCCGGGTGTGTATTTCGCGTCGGCCAGCCCCAGGGCGTAGATGAACGGCTTGAGGGTGCTGCCCGACGAGCGGGGGGTGGCGGCGTAGTTGATGGCGCCTGACCAGCGGGCGTCGTTGTAGAATTCGGAGCCGAGATAGCCCCGCACCTTGCCCGTGGCCCGCTCCGCCACCAGCAGGGCCACATTGCCGGCGCCGCGAGCCCGGTAGTCGGGCATGGCCCGGCGGGCGACGGCGTAGAGCCGGTCCTGCAGGCGCAGGTCCAGGCTGGTGCGGATGGGCCGGGCGGGAATGCCGAGGTCCATCCCGGGCAGGAGCTGCTCCAGGCGCAGGATGGCGTGAAAGCTGTGGAAGGGGCGGTATTCCCGGACCGGCATGGCCAGCCGGAACAGATGCCGGCGGGCGGCGGCGTGATCGTCGGTGGAGATGACCTGTTGCTCGTGCAGCAAATCCAGGATCAGGGCGGCCCGACGCCGGGCCTCGCCAAAACCCTGCGGATCGAACAGGTTCATCCGGCCGGGTGCCTTGGGGATGGCCGCCAGCAGGGCGGCCTCGGCCCAGCCCAGGTCCCGGGGCGGTTTGCGGAAATAGCGGCGGGCGGCATAGGCCACGCCGTGGATCTGGTTGCCCATGGGGACGATGCACAGGTAGTGGCGCAGCACGTCGGTGCGGCCGTGGCGGCGGACCAGCAGGCCGGCGGTGACCAGCTCACCCAGCTTGCGCCAGTAGGTGCGGCGGCCGGGTCGCTGCATCCGTGCCACCTGCATGGCGATGGTGGACGCCCCCTGGCGGGGCCGGCCCTGCAGATTGCTGGCCACCGCCCGGCCCAGGGCCCGCAGGTCGACGCCGCCGTGCTGGTGGAAACGCTTGTCCTCGATGGCCAGCAGGCAGGCGGTGATCCGCTCCGGCAGGGGGTCCGGCAGGGGCCAGAAGCCGCGGACAGCGTCCTCGTCGCCCGCTTCACCCAGGTAGTTGCCGAAGCGGTCCTCCAGGAAGGGGGTGGGCGGCGGCGCCGTCATCTCCAGGGAATCGTGCACGTCCCACCACACGGCTACGGCGGCGCCCAGCGTCAGAACCGCCAGACTGACGGTCGTCCAGAACAGGGGGCGCAGGTGCGGCGGACACCGCCCGGGGCGGCGGCGCGGGTCCAGCCGGCGCGCCAGCCGCCGGACGGCCGGGTGCAGATGGCCGATGAGTCGCTTCATCATCCTCACCCTGTGCCGGTCTTCGACGGTCATTCCTTCCGGGGCTGGATGCGGACGCGGGTGCCGTCCGAATGGCCGTAGACCGACAGCTTGTACATCATCTCCGCCCGGGCCGGCGGCTGGGTAAAACTGCCGGCGATGCTGGCCCGTACCCGGAAGAAGAAATCATAGGTGCCTTTGGGCAGGCTGTCGAAATAAAAGGTCACCCGGTCGTCCAGGTACTGGGCATAGGACGGTTGCAGGGTCAGGGCGCCGCTGGGCCGGGCCTCGGGCGGCGCCGTGGCCAGGTTGGGGTTCAGCGGCTCGAAGCCGGCGGCCAGGGGCGCCTGGATGGCCACGTAGTGCCGGTCCGTGGCGTTGACCACCCGGATGTGCTCCTCCACCAGGGTGCCCATGGCCAGTTCGATCTCCTGGCCGGTCCGGGCCGGGATCTTGTCCGGCGGCTGGCCGGCGGCGCCGTATACGAGCATCTCCCGTTCCACCACGAAGCCCTCATTGGCCTGCCGGACCTGATCGCCGGTGCCGGCCGGCACGTAGTCCACCCGCAACCAGGCCAGGGGCGGCCCGGCGGCCCCGGTATCCGTCAGGGAGACGCGACCGGGCGCTGCCGAGGTGGTGCTGAACCGGCTGACCACCTGGCCGCTGGTGTCCAGCAGCTGGCTGTCGGGACCGAAACTGAACTGCAGCCGGGCGCCCTCGCCCGGCGGGGCCGGGATGTCGAGCACCGTGGCCAGGGCGCGCAGCGCCGCGGCGTTGGCGTTGGTGTCGCCCCAGCCGTCGCCGGCACCCAGGGAGACCAGTTCGTCCACCAGCAGTTCCACCCGCGGATTCTCCGGCTCGGACCGGTGCAGGGCCCGGGTCACGCTGGCCAGGGTTTTGGTCTCGCTGGCCAGGATCAGACCGCCCCAGCTCTCGGCGCGGTACTGCAGGCCTTCGTACACTTCCCGGCCGTCGCGCAGCTTGAAGACCATGCTGCGGATCAGGTCTTCCTGCAGCCGCCCGATCTCCCGGGCGAAGGCCGGTCCCTCTTCCTGAAAGGCGGCCATGATCCGGGCTTCGCTGTACAGGTCCATGCTCGTCGCCCGGGCCAGGAGGTCCTGGGCGTAGGCCTCGTCGAATTCGCCGGCCCGGGCCAGGGCGGCCAGGGCCTCGGCCCGTTCCACGAAGGAGTAGCCGTCGATGAAGCCGCTGTAGTCGGAACGGAGGGACTCCTTGAGGGCATCGATACCCCGGCTGAGCATGGCCGGCTTGAAGCGGTAGCCCTGGGCCTCGGCCTCCAGCAGGAATTCCACCACATAGGCCGTCAGGCTGACATAGGCCGTCGAACCGGGCCAGGCGCTGAACAGGCCGCTGTCGTGCTGCGTTTTCTCCAGATAGGCGAACGTTTCTTCCATCTGGTGCCGGCTGGCTTCCAGGCGGCGTGAGCGGCCGATGCGGTCGAAGATGTCCATGAGGGCCAGTTCGGGGAACATCTGGCTGACGCGCTGCTCGGTGCAGCCGTGCTCGTAGCGGGCCAGGTAGTCCAGAGCGGCCAGCATCCGCAGCAGCGCCGGCCGGCCGGTGACCAGGGCCGTCTGCCGCACCGTCCCCGGCCGCGGTTCCTCGCGCGGGGCGGGAAAGGCGGCCGCCTCACCCGGCGCCAGGGTGGCGAAGGTTTCCAGGCGACGTGGTCGCTTGTCCTCCCGCACGGGGAGGGTGACTTCGAAGGCGTCACTGGCACCGTCGGTGCGGCGCTCCACCGCCAGGCGGACCACCACCCGGTTGTCTTCGCCCGTGGCGGCCTCGGCGGGGACGGACAGCGGGAAGAAGATGCGCTCCGGCTGATCCTTGACCCAGGTCAGGGACCGGCTGCGGTCGCCCGTCACGGTCAGCCCCTCCACCTGGAGTTCGGCGCGGCCGGGACCGCCCTCGCCCTCCACCACCCGGCCGATACCGCCGGCCAGGAAGGTGTCGCCGGGGCGCACGAAGCGCGGCAGCGCCGACTGGACGATGAGGGGCAGGCGCACCGCCAGCATGGATTTGGCGGCGCCGAAGCGGTCCAGGCCGTTGGTGGCCACCGCCCGGACGGCGAATTCCGTCAGGTTGTCGGGCAGCTTGATGGTCACCTCGGCCACGCCGCCCGTCACCATGACGGCCGGATTGAAGTACGGCACGGACTCGAACTGACGCCGCACCGTCACCCGTCCGAACAGACCCGCCTCCTCGGCCTCGGCGCCGTCGCCGCCGGCGATTTCGTCCACCGACAGATTGCCGACCACCTCGTTGCGGGTCTCACGAAAGCGCAGGATGGATTCCACGGGATCGATGAAGGATGGCACCGGGTCCAGGGGCTTTTCCTTGCCCAGGGCCAGCACGGCCCGGTCCACCAGCCACAGGGTGACCTCGCCGTCCAGGGGCTGCCCGCCGGGCGTGGCCAGGCGGACGGTCATGGTGATGGTGGCCCCTGGCTGGCACTTTTCGGGGTGCTCCAGGCTGACCTCCAGGCGGTTTTCGCGGGGCTTGACGGTGATCCAGGTGGTGCTGGCCATGGCCTGGGGCTTGCCCCGGTCTTCCTTGCCCCGGGCCAGCGCGCCGGCGGTGCCGGGCAGGCGCCCGCGCATCAGCAGCACGTGCACCGGCACGCGGGGTGTCATGTCGCCGGTGATGGGCAGGGTGAACAGACCCTGACCGCCGGTGACATCGAGCCAGTGATAATCGTTGGCCGCCGGTCCCTCCACCACCACCAGGGCGTGGGCCTCCTGAAACGGGCTTTTGAGGATGAGGGTGGCGGTGTCCCCGGGAACGTAGTCTTTCTGGTCCAGTGATGTTTCGAAGACGTTGGCCTTCGGTTTTTCCCAGGCGACGGGCGTTTCACCGGCCACATAGAGGTCGGCGTACACCTTCTGCAGGCGGCCCAGCCGGTCACGGGCGGAGATCTCCACCACGTAGACCCCCGACTCTTCCACCGTCAGGGGGATGGCCTGGGGCCCGTCATCCGACACGTGGTCGCTCTCGGTAATGACCTCGTCCACCACGTCGGTGACGTATTTGGCCTTGCCCGTGGTGAAGTCGCTCTCGCGGAGGTAGGAATGCCATTGCCGTTGCAGCAGTCGCACATGGAAACCCTTGCCGGCCAGCGGCTTGTCGTCGGGTCCCACCACCAGGACCTCCGGGGTGATGGAGGTGGTGTCCTTGAGAAGACGGGGCAGTTTCAGGCCCAGTACGAACGGCGGCAGGGCCAGGACCGACCGCGTGGCCGTGACGGTCTGCTCATCGGCACCGCGGACCGTGGCTTCGGCCACATAGCGCCGCGGCCGGGCGTCCTCCTCGGCGGTGGGATCGATTTCCAGCCGGGCCGAACCGTTCTCGTCGGTGACGTCCGTGACGTCGATGCTGCCGGTGGACTGGAAGGCCCGCCCTTCGCTGAAACGCTCGTCGGAGGAGAAGATAAATCCCGGATAATCGGGAACCTGATGGCGATAGGGGAACTGGGTGACCTGCCAGGTGACCTCCTGGCCGACCACCCGGCCGCCGGCGTAATAATCGGCCGTCAGGGTCAGGGTGAAAGGCTGGTCGAGGGGGGTCCGGTCGGGGCCGGCGATATGGACCTCGAAACGGGGGATCCGGTAGGCTTCCTTGCGGAAGTCCACCTGGGCCAGGTCGTAGCCCTCGTTTTCATCACGGATGGCGGCGAAAAACGTGCCCGTGGGCAGGTCCGGTTCGTCGAACTTCACATAGAAGCTGCCGGCGGCCGTCAGGGTCACGGGGTAGGTGAAGCGCAGGCCGCCCGGTCCTTCCACGATGACGCTGCGCGGCCGGTCTGGATCGGGCGCCAGGATCTTCCCCTGCCGCCGCTGCCGGACGTAGCCCTTGATATGCACCGGCTCTTCGGGACGATAGACCGGGCGCTCGGTGAAAACGTGCGCCTTGCGGACCGCGGCCGCCTTGCTGTTTTCCGGGTCCAGGTTCAGCCAGCTCAGCCAGGGCGAATAGGAACTGTACCAGTGATTGTCCATGAAATGGGGCGGCGGTTCGTCGGGATCGAGCACCAGGACGTCATCCCCCTTGCGGACGACCATGCGGCTCAGGCGGTGCCGGATACGCTGCGTGTGCTTGTACCGGTAGCGGCCCGCCTCATCGGTGGTGCCGCTGATCACCGTTTCCCACTGGTTGTTGCGCTCGCCTTCGATGCGGATCCCGGCGCCGGGTACGGGCTGCCCGGTCTGCAGCGAGGTGACGACGAAGGTGACGGCCGACTCCTCCTCCACCGTGCTGAGGCTGAGATCCGTCACCTGGATGCGCACGAAATGACGGTAGGTATCCGTGCCGATGGAACGGTACCCCACCAGATAGTGGCCGGGGCGGTCCTCGCCGGAAATGGCGGCCAGATGGGCTTTCAGGTCCAGGCCGAAGGTGATCTGGCCCTGCTCGGTGCGCATGGGCAGCGGCTCCAGCCGGGAAACCAGGGGGCTGCCCAGCAGACGGATCTGCTCGGCCATGGCCGTGGCGTAGGCGGGCTCCTCGCCGGGACCCGGCGGCCGCTGGCTTTCGTCCACCATCACCGGTTCCACGGGGAAGGGCCAGAAATTTCGGCTGAGGGGGTCGATCTTGTGCAGGCGCAGATCCAGCTGTTCTTCACCCCGCCCTTCCATGGGGAACATCTGCGGACCGTACCGCTCCACGATGCCCTGGCTGCCGAGCCATCTCAGGTAGGGCTCGGCCTGGCGGTAGAAGAAATAGAGGGACGTCTCGCCCGGCGGCTGCATTTCGCGGCCGTCCAGGTTGCGCAGGCCGGCGGGCTCCAGGCGCAGCCGATACACGTCGTTGCGCCGTGCCGCGAAATGGAGCAGCAGCCGGTCCCCCTCGACCTCGAAACGGAAGTCGCTCACCGCCGGCAAAAAATGGACCAGGCGTTTCACCTGTTCCAGGGACACCGGCCCCAGATTGTCGCTGAATTGCAGCACAACCGGCTCCCGGCCGGTACCGCAATCAAGGGCCTGTTCGCGGGAATAGACGCTGCCGCGAACGGCCACGGGGTACATGGCGCCGCCGCAGCCGATGCCTGTCAGGCGGAAGAGGGGCTTGGTCTTGAAGGTATACCGCACCAGAGCGCCCCGGATCCGGTCATCCAGGGACAGGCGCAGATGCAGCCGGCAAACCTTGCCGTGGGGGATGGCCTGGCGGAAGGTGATCTGGTACTGCACCGGTTCGTCCAGGGAGGGACGTTCCAGTTGCTTGACCACGAAATCGCGGTCGGTCAGCCAGTAGCCATCGCCCTCGCCGGCGCCGGGCAGGGGCTGCACTTCGAAGGTCACCATCCGGGCCAGCCGGTCGATGTCCACGGGGTCGGCGAAGGAGAGGTTGATATCCCGGATGGGATCCAGGCCGTCACTGCCCGGGGCCGGCTGTACCTGCCGCGGCGGATGCATGAACGTGACCAGGGTGATGCTCTGGCCGGCCGTGGCCACGGTATAGCGGCCCAGCGCCGGCCAGGGGATGGTGGGCAGGAACTGGAGGGTGCGGGCGTCCACCCAGCGGTACTCGCCGGGATGGGCCGGGCTCAGGCGGAACAGGTCCCGCGGCCGGTCCAGGGGGCCGCCCCCCGCCGGGCCGCGGTCAGCGGGGAAGAAAATGGTGATGGGATCATAGCCGCGGAGGAACGTGTCGGGCACGATGCTGACGCCGCTCTTGCCCAGGGTGTGGTCGACGCCGCGTTCCTGGGCCGCACTCCACGATACCGGTCCGGCCAGCAGAAGACAGAGGCTGATGAGCAGGGTGATGGTGCGGCTGTTCATTGGCGTTCCTCCTTCAGGTAGTTGTCCAGGACATCATCGGGGATCCCCTGGCGACTGCCGGTGGTCCCCAGCACCACCGGCCGGTACTGCACCGGGGCGTCGCCGCCGGCCACCAGCAGCAGGTAGTCGCCGGGCGGGAGCTCCCGGAACATCAGGGGCCCCCGGGCCAGTTCCACGTTGTTCATGTCCGTCAGCCAGGCCGTGAGGCGGTCGGTGTCGGTGCGGATGCCCGCGCCCACAAGGCCCCGGGTGGTCACGCGGAAGGTGAAGGCCTGGATTTCACCGGGCCGGACAAGCCGGTGCGGCGCCTCCTCGCCGGGGGGCAGGATCTCGGGTTCCAGACGCGTACAGCGCAGGACGCCGGTCCGGGACTGTCCGGCCAGGGGGCGGGCGCCCAGCCGGTACGTGCCGGCCGGCAGCCGCCGGACCAGGTGGCGGTCGGTGACGGTGCTGGCCGCCCGCAGGTCGAGAACGGTCTCTCCATCATGCAGGCTGATGACTCCCGGGGCATCCGTCGCCACTGTGAGCAGCTCCGGCGCCGACAGGGTTACCGTCCAGGCCTGGGGGCCGTCCTGCAGGGTCAGCAGACCGGGCGCCAGGGGGACGGGCGCCGCTTCGGCCGATCCGGCCGCCAGCCGGCGGGCGGGCCGGTCCGCCGCGTCCATCCAGACGCTGATCAGCCCCGTTTCGTGGTGGATCTCCAGAATGCCCGGCGCCGCATCGAAGGCGGCGATCCAGGGCCGCTCCCGCACCACGCGCGGCGCGCGCAGCCGGCCGTCGGCACTCCACAACCGGGCGGACAGCTCTTCACCGGCCACATACAGTCGCTGGCCGGCCGGCAGGGCGGCCACATCGAACCGCAAGGTGCCGGCCCGCGCCGCCACGGTTTCGTGGCCGCCGCCGGGCGTGATCCGCACGCTTGTCTGGAGTGATGCCGGTATCTTTTCGGCGCGGAACAGGGCCGGGGCGGTGGCGGTGTTGAGAATGGTCAGCAAGCCGCCGGTGGGGGTGAGCGACCGTTCGCCGTTCTCCTCGAGGCAGGCGACCAGGCCTTGCGGATCGTCGGCCTGCCAGGCGTAGGCCATGATGCCGCGGCCCATGGTCAGTCGCAGCGGTTGGGGGCCGTCGGGCAGGGTCAGGAGCAGGGAGCGGCCGGGCGGGATTTCCTGCTCCAGGGAGGGTGTCTGGCGGAAATCCCGCTGTCCCAGGGGCGGAAAGGATGTCAGGTGCAGGGTCACCCGCTCGCTGCCCGTTTCCCGCATCCGGGCGGAGCGGATGACGGGCCGGTCGCCCGTGGACCACATCCGGGCCTGGTAGCTCCCCTTGCCGGGGATGCCGAAGAAGGTGTCCGTCGGTTGGGCCAGCATGCCGGCCCAGCGGTATTCTTCCGGCGGCGCCTGTCCGGCCGGGTAGGCGCTGATGCCCACCGGACGGTCGACGGTCTCCGCCCGGAGCAGCAGGGGCGCGTCCAGATCCTGTTCCAGCGACGCGTGCAGGGGCATGTCGCCCAGCAGGACCGTGACCGGTTTTTCGCGACCGATGACGAAGGGCTCCAGCCGTACATCAGCCGCCGCCGTCGCCACCAGCCAGCCGCCGTCGGCGGCCAGGGCCACGGGCTCTCCCTGAAGGGGCAGGCACGGCCGCTCCAGGGCCGGCGCGTAGAGCAGCGCCGCACTATCGGCCAGGCAGCGCCAGCTCAGCCCGGTGGTGTCCCGCAGCCGGGCGGCCGTCAGGGCAGGTTCCATGCGGCTGTCGCCGGTCAGGTTGATGGTGCGGAAGTCGAGGGGCGCGGCGGCGATGTCCGCGGTGTCGCCGGCGGATTGCCAGGCCAGCAGCGTGTATTCGGCGTCGGCGGCCAGGGGGACGATCAGCTGCTCCTCCCCTTCGGCCAGCAGGCGTCCCTGCCGGTACAGGGCCAGGCCGGTGCGGCCGGCGCTGCCGGTGAAACGGATCAGCCCTGCCTGGCGGGTGGTGAAGGGGATTTTCAGCACCGTATCCGCCAGGTTCTCCCGCATGGAGAACGGCGCTTTCTGGCGGGGCAGGGCCTTTTCCGGCCGTTCGTCCATGGTGACGGTAAACGGTTGGATATCGGCACCGACGGCCACCAGTTTCAGCTGATATCTGCCCGCCGGGAGGCGCCGGGAGATCAGGAAATTCCAGTCATCGGGCCGGTCGTCGTTCCAGGCCAGCAGCTCCGTCAGGTTTTCGTCCCACAGGTACGCCTTGACGTCGGTCCGGCCGAAACTGGCGATGTCCTGCAAGGTCTCGCGGCTGACGCTGACCGGCAGGGTGTGCGGCAGCTCCGTCACGACTCGCGGTACGCCGGGTAGCAGGGCGTCCGTCGTGATCCGGAGGGTATAGGGCACCCGGTTGTTCTCCTCGACGCTGCGGACCTCGATCCTGTAGTCGCCGGCGGCCAACACGCCCTCGGCGAAACCGTCGCGCACCGTCATGGCGCCGGCTCCGTCCGGGCCGTGGATAGTGGCCGTGAGGGTCGGCTTCAGCCACACATGGACCTTGGCGTCGGCCGTCATGGCCAGGGTGTAGACGTCGGGCGGCCGGCCCGATTCCTCCAGCCAGATGTTGTCCAGCGGCTGATTGAGGGTCAGGGGATGGGGCCCCTTGCCGCGAATTTTTTCCGCTTCCGTCACCCGCCGCAGGGTGACCACCCGGCGGCTGTCCACCGGTTCCGGCAGGGAGAAATAGTGATAGGTGCCGGGTTCCAGCTCCATGGTGATGGGGCCGGCTTCGTCCGTGGGCAGCAGCGGCCAGCCGTCGGCGTCCTCCAGCCGTCGGGCGAAGGTCTTCCCCAGGCCAAGGGCGTCCAGGTGATAGGTGCCCGCGTCTGTCAGGGTGAAAGGCAGACGGATGGCGTCGTCGGCCGGTACGCTCCGGCGCACGATGCCGCCCGGTGCCAGTCCGGAAACCTCCGCCAGGGGAGTGCGCCGCAGGTGAATGCCGGCCCGGCCGGCGCTGTTGCCCCTCACCTGAACGGAGACCAGGTATTCTCCGGGGCGAAAGTATTGCTGTACCAGGGCGTTGCGGCCGACACCATTCTCCGTGGCACCGAAAAGGGATGTGGTCAGGCGGGTGCGCACCCGGATCCGGGTAGCCAGGCGGCCACTGGTCTCGAGGCGGTAGAGACCGGCTTCGGTGACCCGCAGGATGTAAAATTTGGCCTCGCCCCGGGCAAAATCGACGTACAGGGGATCAGCCTCGGTCAAAATGGTCAGGAGGGCGGCCCAGTCCTGCGGTTGGGGCGGCGGCGGCGGCATCAGCGAGACGGCGTTGGCCCGGACGTTGAACAGGGCGGTGCCGGTGCCCGTGTTGCGGAGCGTCACCTGGTAACGGCCGGGGGTGACCAGATTCTTCAGGTTATGGGCCGTCTCGTTCAGGCGCAGTTCGAACGAGCCGCCGGTCACGTCCAGCAGTGAGTTTTCGGCCACCGTGGCCGGAAACGTGACCTGTTCGCCCGGCCGGAGCGTGGCCGGCAAGGGTTCCGTCAGATCGATGGGCAGAGGCCTGACCAGGAGCCCCGACTCAACGCCCGGGCGCTGGTTCAGCCAGACGGTGTAGTAGTTGGCGGAACGGTCCAGGGTGACCTGCGGCCAAAGAATGCTCTGCCGCTGCGGGCCGGTGGTGGCGGCCGGAGATTCCCAATCCATGACGCCGGCTTCGTTTTTCAGGCGCAGGTCAAAATGGAGGATGCCCGTGGAACGGGGATTCATGGCCAGCACGTAGTAGCCACGGGTGAGTTCCAGCTCGCTGCCGGCCGGCACGAAGGGTGGCGGACGGTAGCCGCGCGGGCGCGACACCATGAACGGCGCGGCCTGATATTCGGCCGAAGCGCCGGCCGCCGGATTTTCGGCGATAGCATAGGTGCCGGTGGTCTCCACGAACAGATACACCGAGGCCGAGTTGAGCAGGTTGACGCGGCGGGCCAGCGGCTGGCCGGCGCCGACGTTCAGGGTGCTGGCCTCGAGGGGTGTCTTGCTGTCCGCGGCGATGAGGAGGGCCGTAGCGTCGATGGCGTCCCGTCCGGCGGCGGAGTGGATGCTGGAAATCCAGAACTGGTTGGGCTTGTCGGGCAGCTGATGGCGGTCCTGCTGGACGAAATAGTCCAGTTCCAGGGTGTCGCCGGGGGCCGCCGTGACGATGACCCAGTGGCGGGGGCTGCCGTAATTGGTATAGAGGCTGCACCACGGATCGCGGGACTCCTTGGTGATGTCGGCCGACTCACCGTACCCGAAACGGCTGTCGTTCTCGGACCAGTAGCGCACTTGCAGCGAGGTGGCCTTCTTGTCCGGGCGCACCAGCTGGAAATAGTTGGTATCCCCGCCCACCAGAAAAGCGTCCCGGCCGAAAGGGGACATGGTGAAGAGCCGCTGCCCGTTTTCACCGAGATAGGGGACTCCCTGGCGCAGGTAGAGGGGATGCTCGCCCGTGTTCTGGGTCCAGTCGGCGGGCGGGCCGCCGTAGCAGGTCAGCAGGTAGAGGCCGGGATTGAGATCGTGGTGGAACTCCAGATACTGCATCGGCTGCCCGGCCACGGGTTCGAAGTCGCCGGCGGTGGGGCGGACGTCGGCCAGCCAGGATCCGTCCTGCCAGAGCCGGCAGTCCCGCAGGTTGCGGCCCATAACCTCCAGCCGGAAGGTCTGGCGCTGCTCGATATGAATCCACCAGGAGCGCTGCTCGAGATCGCCCAGGGCCGACTCCACCACCTGCCGCGACGGCAGGAAGGGCAGATCGCGGAGTGCGGCGGCCTCATTCATCTCCCGAAAAGGGGCGACCGTGGCCGTCACCTCGCCACTCCCCTTCGTGTGCGAATGCAGTCGCAGCTTGTAGGTCCCCTGGTCCAGCAGCAGATCCAGGCGGCCGTCCGTTTCCCCCATCACCCCGTCGGCAGCGAAGGGGCCGGCCATGCGGTCGAGGATCTCCAGACGGGTTCCCTGGCCGCTCTGGGCCCGGAGGCTGTAGCGGCCCGCCTGATGGACGTGCAGCAATGTATCGTTCGTTCCCCGGGCGTCGAAAACCGTCCGGGCCAATTCCGCGGGCGACGCCGGCTGGTCCGTCACCGGAAGCATGCCTCCCGGCCACGCCGCCACTCCCAGCAGCAGGATGATAAGACGCCTGGTCCATGCTGACATACCCTTTCCTCCTCTTTGGCGCTTCGGGCCCGGCCGTTGAACCGTATCCGCGGCTGCGTTCGGAAGACCGGATCCGGGGATGGTCGACAGAAAAATGGCTATTGGCTGGTATATTACCATGGTTGTTTTCGGCGGCGTAGCGGAATTCATCGCTTCGGTCGCCCCTGGCCGCTTTTATGGTGTTGGACCCTCAGTGGGGCGAAGAGTTCCCGCCGCACGGCATCCGGCCCCGGCGGGGGAAAAAGGCACGCCGGGCGGATGTTCCGGCGCTCCGCCCAAACCGGTGAGTCGCCGGCACCTGCCGGCGAACACTCAGGGAATTTCGGCGCCAGTGGTGAAGGCCCCCCGCTGCAGCAGGGCCATGAGCCGGCTCACCAGCAGGGCGAAACCGCTGGTGTCGATGGCCTCGCTGGGGTGATTGACGGTGGCGGACAGGGCATATACGGGGCCGTCCGCGGCCGGCTGCAGCAGATGGGTAAAATTGAGCACGCCCGGCTCGGAACCGCCCTTGTAGCCCAGGCGGTGCCACTGGGCCGGATTGGCGAGGCCGGGATTGATGGCCAGGGCCGGATCCTCCCGCAGGGCATATATCAGCCGGCACAGTTCACGGGTGGTGATGTGCCATTCGATCTCCTCCACCATGACGGGGCTGCCGTCATGGGCGATTTTGTCGAGCGGGAAGTCCTGCACTTTGTCCAGCAGCCGGCGGCGGCCGGCGACGTTGGCGGTGGCGTAATGTTGTCGGGTATCCGGTCCCATGCCCCACTTCAGGGCGAACATCTCTCGTGTGGACAGGAACGGGCGCAGCCGCGCCGGAGCGAGGGCCTCCACCTGCTCGCGTCCGGCCAGGAAAAGCAGGTGATCGGTGGCGGTGTTGTCGCTGATGCTGATCATCAGGTTGGCCAGGCTGCGCACCGTCAGCGGGCTGCCGGCGGGCCAGTTCTGCAGGATGCCTGACGGCAGGGACATCCGGCCGGTTTGCAGGGTCACCACCTGGTCCCAGCGCAGCGTGCCGGCCCGGACCTGCCCGCCGATGGCCTGCAGGACGTACAGCTTGAACGCCGAGCCGACGGCCAGGGGAGTGTCGCTGTTCAGCGAGAAGAGGGTCTGTTGGCCGTCGCGGAGCAGGGTGACGGACACCTGGCCCGGGATCTTGCTGAATTCCTCACGCAGGCTTGCCGGTGAGTCATCGAACAGGGTCCAGTGACCGAACCAGAGCCCGACGATCTGGCGGCGGCTGTTGAGGGTGATGCGGCACGGCGTTTTCCCCTTGGTAAACACCAGTTCGTAGTTGCCGCCGCTGCCGACGATCTGCTCCAGGTCGCCCAGGGCGCCACGGTAGGTGTCGAGGATCTGCCGGATCTGCGGCACAGGCACCTGCTCCAGGAAGGAAGGGTGAAAGAAACGCGCCAGGTCGCCGGTGTCCGGGTCAAACAGTTCGAACAGGACCTTTTTTTCGGCCTCGGAGGCCGGATCCAGCTCCGTGGCCGATACGCCGACCGGCAGGAACGTCAGGCACAGAAAGAGGAACGGAATCAGTCTGCCAGGCATAGGCTCTCCTTTGGCGGAAGGGTTCATGCTCACTTTACGCGCCGGCGGCGGTGTTATTCGCGCGACCGTCATCGGGACGAAGGCCACCGGCCGGGCATTGATCCGTCGGCGTCGCAATGGTATGCTGGTGCAGGACATGCCACATCTTCTGCCGGCGGAGGAAAAAACCATGGAAAAATTCATCCTGCAGCGGGGACGAACCGCCCTGCTGGTCATCGATGTTCAGGAACGTCTGGCGGCGGTGCTGGATCAGGAGTGGCTGCGCCATGTCGTGGCCAATATCCAGCGGCTGCTGCAGGGGATGGAGGTCCTGGGGTGTCCGGCCATCCTGACGGAACAGTATCCCCACGGCCTGGGGGCGACGGTGCCCGAGTTGCAGCTCTTCCGCCAGAAGATGCCGGTCCTGGAAAAAAGGGCCTTCAGTTGCTGCCGCGACGTGCCGCTGGTGGCCGATCTGCAAAAGCGCGACATCGCCCACGTGCTGCTGGCCGGCATGGAAACCCATGTCTGCGTGCTGCAGACCGCCCTGGATCTGCTGGCGTCCGGTGGGCGGGTTCATGTCCTCGAGGATGCCGTCATCAGCCGCACCCGCGACAACTGGCGGGCGGGCCTGGCATTGATGCGGGACGCCGGCGCCGTCATCAGCACCACGGAGATCGCCCTGTTCCAGTTGCAGGAAACCTCCGCCACCGAGTCCTTCAAACGAATCTCCAAACTGGTGAAATGAGCCCCCCGGCCGACGCCGCCCCGGGACGGCGATGGGCTCAGACGAAGTAAAGGCCGGCGTACCCCACCACACTGGAATAGTCACCGGACACCTCGCCCGAAGTGGCATAGCGGACCAGTTCCCCCCGCGTGGCGCCCAGCCGGCGGCAAGCCTGCATGACGGTCACCGTGGCCGCATAGCCGCACATGGAGATATTCTCCCGGTTGACGACTTCGTGCAATCCCTCCGGATTCAGCGCCTTCATTTCCGCGATGGCCAGGGAGTCCTTCTGGCGCGAGATATCGTCCGGCTCGAAATGGCTCATGTCGGAGCTGGCCACCAGCAGGGCCGGCTCATCCATCCGGCCCACGGTGTCGGCCAGGGCATCCCCCAGTTCCAGCAGGACCGGCAGGCGGCCGGTGCCCAGACAGATGGGGACGAAGGTCAGCTCGGGCTGCAGATAGCGGAGGAACGGGAGATGGACCTCCAGCGAATGTTCCCGGGAGTGGGCCAGGGTGTCGACGCGCAGATCGGGAAAGCGGTCCGTGAGGCGCCGGGCCGTCTCGTCGTCCAGGGGGACCTCACCCAGTGGCGTTTCCCAGGCGCCGTCGCCCATGATGGCCAGGGGCGCGCCCAGCCCGGTATGGTTGGGGCAGAGGATGATCACCCGGCGGGGAATCCGTACGCCGGCGTACACCTCGCCGGCCACCGCTCCCGAATAGATATAGCCGGCATGCGGCGCCAACAATCCCTTGACCTCGCGTGTGTCGGCGACGTCCGGAATGTATTTTCGCAGATCCCGTTCCAGAGCCGCAGCCGAGGCCGGGTAGAACGTGCCGGCGACGGCGGTCCTTCGAACATGCATCGCTTCCTCCTCTCCCCGGGCTGAGCCGGGGGGTATCCCCGCCATGATCTCCCCCCGGATGGCGGTGCCGGTCCCTGGCGGAATACCCTTCAACTGGCTGAGATAGAATCCCGTGATCATTATAGCCTGTTTGCTGTCAGGCGACAATGCCTGTTTCCGGTGCCGCCCGGGCGTTGTCCGCGCCGGGCTCAGGCCGGCCGGCGGCACAGATTCCCTGCAATAAGGTGTGGATTTTTTCCGTAAAATATCGTAAAATACAGCGTTTATTGCGGGTTCATCCGGGGATTAGATTATTTTGGAGTTGAGGGTATGGGAGATTCGTTCGCCGCCAACCTGGTTCCGGTCAATATTGAAGACGAAATGAAGAAGTCCTATCTGGACTATGCCATGTCCGTCATCATCGGGCGGGCGCTGCCCGATGCCCGGGACGGCCTGAAGCCCGTGCATCGGCGGGTGCTGTTCGCCATGAACGAACTGGGCAACGTTTACAACAAGTCGTACAAAAAGAGCGCCCGCATCGTCGGCGATGTCATCGGTAAATATCATCCCCACGGAGATGTGGCCGTATACGATGCCATCGTGCGCATGGTGCAGCCTTTCTCCATGCGTTACCCCCTGGTGGACGGCCAGGGCAATTTCGGTTCGGTGGACGGCGACGCGGCGGCGGCCATGCGTTACACCGAGGTCCGGATGGCGCGTATCGCCGGCGACATGCTGGCCGACATCGACAAGGAGACCGTCGGCTTTCTCCCCAATTACGATGAATCACTGGTGGAGCCGGATATCCTGCCCACCCGGGTTCCCAATCTCCTCGTCAACGGAACGTCCGGCATCGCCGTGGGTATGGCCACCAACATTCCACCGCACAATCTCGGCGAGGTCATCGACGCCCTGATCCATCTCATCGACCAGCCCGACACCGGCCTGCTCGACCTCATGGCCCTGGTTCCGGGGCCCGATTTTCCCACCGGCGGATTCATTTACGGCCGGCAGGGCATTATCGACGCCTACAAAAGCGGCCGGGGGATCATCCGTATCCGTGCCCGGGCCGAGGTAGAGGAGACGGAAAATCAGCGGCCCAGGATCGTCATCAACGAGATCCCCTTTCAGGTCAACAAGAGCCGCCTCATCGAGCAGATCGCCGGCCTGGTCCGGGAGCGGAAACTGGAAGGCATCGCCGATATCCGTGACGAATCCGACCGCGAGGGCATGCGCATCGTGCTGGAGATCCGGCGGGACGAGGAGCCGGAGATCATCCTCAACAACCTCTACAAGAGCACCCAGCTGCAGGTCAGTTTCGGCATCAACCTGCTGGCCATCGACCGCAACCAGCCGAAGCTGCTCAACCTGAAGTCGGCACTGGAGGTTTTCATCGAGCACCGGCGCGACGTGGTGACCCGCCGGACCCGCTTCGATCTGCGCAAGGCGCGGGAGCGGGCCCATATCCTGGAAGGGTTGAAGATCGCGCTGGAAAATCTGGACGAAGTGATCCGCCTGATCCGGGAATCCAAGACGCCCGCCGAGGCCCGTGAGCGGCTGATCCATCGTTTCAGCTTTTCCGAAGCCCAGGCCCAGGCCATCCTGGACATGCGGCTGCAGCGTCTCACCAACCTGGAGCAGGAAAAGATTCTGGAAGAGTACGGCAGCGTGTTGCAGCTCATCGACGAGCTGGAGTCGATCCTGGCCAGCGACTTCAAGCTGATGGAAGTCATCAAGAGCGAGCTGCAGGAGATCCGTCGCCTCTACAGCGACAAACGGCGCACCGAAATCCTGGACGAAGCGGCCGAGCTGGACATGGAAGACCTGATCCCGGACGAGGATGTGGTGATCACCCTTTCCAACACCGGGTACATCAAACGGACGCGCGCCAGCGAGTACCGGGTCCAGCGTCGGGGCGGCAAGGGGCGGCGCGGCATGACCACGCGGGCCGAGGATTTCACCGAGCACGCTTTCGTGGCTTCCACCCACAGCTATATCCTGATCTTTACCGACCAGGGTCGCCTGCATTGGCTGAAAGTCTACGCCATCCCTGAAGTCGGCACATCGGGCCGCGGCCGGCCCGTCATCAACCTGCTCCGTATCAGCCGGGAAGAGCGGATTGCCGACATGATCGCCGTCAAGGAATTCGCCGAGGATGAATTTGTGGTCTTCGCCACCGCCCGCGGGCTGGTGAAAAAAACCTCCCTGGCGGAATTCTCGAATCCCCGGGTCGGCGGCATCGTCGCCCAGACGGTGCGCGAGGGTGATCGCCTTATTTCGGCCGTGAAAACCACCGGCGACCATCAGATCTTCCTGGCGTCGCGGAACGGCTTGAGCATCCGTTTTCACGAAAGCGATGTCCGGCCCATGGGTCGCGCCGCCCAGGGCGTGATCGGAATCCGCCTGGAAGAGGATGACGAAGTGGTCTCCCTGACCACGTTTGTGGACGATGGCTGCATCCTGACGGTCACGGAGAAGGGTTTCGGCAAGAAAACGCCCACCGATGAGTACCGTTTGCAGAGCCGCGGCGGCAAGGGCATCCGCAATCTGCGCATCTCCGCCAAGAACGGCTCGGCTGTAGGCTCCCGATACCTGGTGGAGGATCGCAACCTGTTTCTGGTGACGGCCAAGGGACAGATCATCCGGATGAACACCGAACATATCAGCACCATCGGCCGATCGACCCTGGGTGTCAAACTGATCGATCTGGATGAGGCCGACTATGTCACCTCCCTGACGCTGGTGGACGGCGACGACGGCCCGATGGAGGAAATTACGGAAGATGTCATCCCTGAAAACGGCCAGTAAATGGCTGCATTTCCTGCTCGATCATCTGCGCTTCATTATCCTGGTGACGATCCTGATCCTGGTGTTCGGCGGAGTGATCATGATTTCCAATCGGGCCACGCCGGAATCCCTCTTCCTGTCCGCCCTGGAAAAGGAGGGAATCGGCGAATACGAGGCGGCCCGCGAGATTTTCCGGGAAATCGAAACCCAGTTCCCGCGCTGGGAGAAGATCGGCGAAGTCTGTTATCATCTGGGCAATCTCTGCTATTTCCACGAGAACGATATCCACGGCGCCATGAACTACTGGCTGCGGGTGCTTCTCCTCGACCCGGAGTCACCCCATGAATTCGCCATCCGCACCCGGCTGGCCGAAGTCTACCAGAACACCGTGGGAGACACGGAAAAGGCGGTGGAGCAGTGGCGGCATCTTATCGACAAATTCCCGGAACGGCCGGAAGTCCATCATTTTCGACTCAACATCGTCAAGACCCACGTGCGCACCGATCAGTTCGAATCCGCACTCATCGAACTGAAAAACCTGCAGGGCGAGGTGACGGATAACCACCTGCAAGACCAGATTTCCCTGCAGATCGGCATGATCTACACCTTCCAGAAAAATTATGCGCTGGCCCAGAAGATTTTCGAGGAAGTGCTGGCCAGTCCCCATTGTGAGGAATGCCGCAATATGGCCGTACTTCATCTGGTGGATGTGCTGGAGGCCCAGGAAAATTACCAGAAGGCCGTTGAAATTTTGGAGCAAATTCCTGATAATGTTCTCGTACCGGAAAGCCGGCAGGCCCGGATCGCCAGTATCCGGAAAAAATGGCGGGAGAGCCGCTGAGGTGGCACCCGTCGGAAAAGGAACCATACCATGGCCGACAAGAAAAATGTTCCCATGAAACTGGCTTACCCCCAGGGCAAGGAGAACATCAAATTCGTCAATCACTTCATCTTCTCGCAGATCGATATGGATGTCGTTCTCGATATCGGTGTCGTGGATCCCCGCAAGGTGATGGAGATCAATCACAAGGTGCAGCAAGGGCGGCTGGATCCGGAAGACCATCTGGAATCGGTGATCGTCCAGCGCCTGGGGATGAGCATCAGCTCCTTCATGAAGTTAAAACATCAGATCGACCAGATTTTCAGCAATCTCGAGAAACAGGGCGTACTGGTCAAGAAGCCGGGGGGGATGACAACCCAGTAGCCCGGTTCACCTGGCCGGGAGGGCGGCGGCGTCCGTCCGGGCCCGCTGGCGACCGGGGGAATGGAAAGGCCGGCGCACGGCGTGTCTTTCCATGATCGGATTCAATCTCTGCACTCTCAGGGAGAGCTGCCTATGTTGTTAAAAGGTAGTCTGAAAGTTACCACCCTGCCTGAAATCCTGCATTCCATCTGTATCAGCAAGGAAACGGGGATCCTCACCCTCCAGCAGTTCAACGTCAAGAAGAAGATCTATTTCGAGGAGGGGAAGATCGCCTTCGCCTATTCCAATCAGCGCAAGGATTCACTGGGCGACGTGTTGCTGCGGAGCGGAACCATTGCCCTGGAGATGTATCTGAAAACGGCCAACCAGATCCGCCCCGGTTTGCGGCATGGCCAGATCCTGCTGCGGGAGAAGGTCATCACCACCCAGCAGCTCATCACTGCCGTCCACAGCCAGGTCCAGGACATCATCTTTTCCCTGTTCCACTGGGTGGAGGGGACGTTCGAGTTCGAGAAGGAAGAGAAGAACAAGGAAACCATCAAGCTGAACATCTCCTCGTCGGACCTGATCCTGTCGGGTGTCAAGCGGATCACCGACTGGTCCATCATCTCCAAGATGGTCGGCGCCATCGATAATGTCCTGGAGGAGTCGCCCGAGTTCGAGACCAAACTGGGCGAAATTCAGCTGGATGACCAGGAAAACGACATCGTGAAATACGCCGTCGGGCGTTCCATCGAGGAGGTGCTGGGATACAGCCTGCTCAACGATTACGAGACCTGCCGCCTGCTGGCCGGGTTTATCACCATCGACCTGTTTCGGATCCGCAAGTCCCAGTTTTTCATCCTGGAGCCCGTCACCGATATCGATACGGACAAACTGAAGCGCATGGCCGACCTGTTCAACAACATCTTCCGGCACATCCAGGCCACCCTCCGCAACAGTGCCGGGCCCATGGCCGAAAAGATCCTCAAGAACTACTACATGGAAGTGCGCCAGACGGAGAAGGAACTGCTCAAGAACGTGGAGATGAAGGATGACGGCGCCCTGGACAGCGACCTCCTCGATCTCAACCTGATGAACCTGGACATGGAGAACAAGACCGAACGGGTCTACCAGATGTATCTGAAGGTTCTCAGTTCGTTGCTGAAAGCCGCCCGGGAGCTGCTGGGCGGCGATGAAATGGCCCGCCTGGATCAGGAAATCAAGGAACTTGTGGAGCGCATGACCGTCGAAACGGAGGAGTGACATCCGCCGCGCCTTCGGGGGGCCGCTGCCTCAACGGGACAGGTCGCTGAGGGTGATCTGGAAGTCGAGGCGAACCTCGTCCTGCCGTTCGCTGATGGAGATTTCCCGCCGGATATTTTTCAGCTGGTTGCGGTTGCGGGGATCCTTGTACAGGACATACAGCAGGTAGTCGCCGCCCGGCAGCCCTTCGATGCGGAAGCGGCCGTCGCCGGTGGTGATGGATTTGGGCAGATTGCGAAACGAAGCATCGCCGATGGGCCGGGCGAATACTGTCAGTCCGGGCAGCGGACGGCCGTCGGGGTCGAGAACGTAGCCCCAGACCCGTACCCCCGTGCCCAGGCGGATATCCAGGGTGGTGGTTTGCCCGCTGGTGAGAACGATTTCCTCGCGGTTCTGCGGAATATAGCCTTCCAGGTAGACATTCAGCCGGCCGACCCCTTCCTCCAAACCGGAGAAGGTGAAGCGGCCGCCGGAATCGGGTTGGGTGGATCGCGAATAACGGCTCTCGTCCGGCGCGGTCACGTCGAGGCGCACCCTGGACTGGGAAAAATCCAGGGAGCGGTCGGCGGAGATGGTGCCCGTGAGCACAGCCCCCTGCTGGAGATCGAAGATCACTTCGGCGGTCTCGTTCCGGGTGAGGTCCACGGACTGCGGCTCGGGAACGATGATTTCCTCGCTCTGGGTCAGCAGCTGAACGTGGTATTCGTCCGGCTCCAGCATGACGAACCGGAACTGGCCTTCGGCATCCACCGCCACATTGAACGGTTGGGTGCGCGACTGGCGCGATGGGATGCGCCGGGCCAGTGCCTGCAGGTCGGCCGGGATCTCCATGCCGCGTGCGACCCGTACGAAACCGACGATCTGGCGGCCTTCCGTCAGGATGATTTCCACCAGGTTCTCCTGGTGGAGCGAGACCTCCACCTCGGGTCCCGGCTGCGGCTGGCTGCCTTCGGTCCAGATTTCCAGCCGGGTGCGTCCCGGCGGCACCCCTTCGATGGTGAAGCTGCCCTGGGCGTCCGATTCGCCCATCTGGGTGCCCAGCCGTTCGGGGTCGCGTGGTGTGGAGACGCGGATGCCGGCCACGGGGTCCCCGGCCTCGTTGCGGACGGTGCCGAGGATGGTGGCCCCCGGCTCCAGGGTCAGCACCAGTCCGGTCTTCTCCTCCATGTCCGCCAGGCTGATTTCGCTGATGGTGGAGGCGGTGTACCCTTCGGCCCGGGCCGACAGGTGATAGCTTCCCGGCGGCACGCCCCGGATCTCGAAACGACCTGACTCGTTGGTCTGGGCAATGAACCGGCTGCGGCGGCTCAGAACGTAGACGCTGGCCGGGAAGATGGTCTGTCCGTCGCCGTCACGGACTTCACCGGACAGCTGCCCACTGCCGGGCAGAACCACGTTCCGCACCAGCATTTCGCCGGCCGCCACGGGCAGGATCTCCCGCAGTTCGCCGCAGAACAGGGTATACTGGCGGGGCAGCAGGTCACGGAAGATGAAGAACCCGTTGTGGTCGGTCATGACCTTGGTGGTGGTGAAGAACTGGGTCGGGTAGCTCATCATTTCGGCCGGCAGGATTTCCACCACCTGGAAAGGAATGATGTTGCCCAGGGCGTCGGTGACATGGCCGGAGATCCCGCCCCGGTCGGGATCGGAGTAATCCCGCCGTTCGAAGGCCAACCCCACCACGGCGTCACCCTGGCTGGGCGCTTCAGGCAGGGCAGCCCCATCGCGGTGGGGCGTGAGCCCGGTCGGTGGTTTGGGGCCGGCCGGCCCGCCCGCCGGTCCCTCGCTGCCGGATTTGCCGCCAAACAGCACGAACAGTGTCAACGCCAGCAGGAGAATAACGCCCACAATCAGAAGCAGGTTTTTGCCGTCCATAGCCGCTGCCTCGCCCGGTGATGAATCGAAAACCGGTGAATGGAATCCCCTTCGGGAGGATCTGAAAGCGGAGCCTCGGTCGTCCGTCCGGACGAATGTCGCCGACGCTCCGGGTTCATCACTCTCCATTTTTACCTTAAAGCCACATCGCTGACAACCATTTTATGGGCCGCCCGGCTCTCCCGGCAGTCCTGCGGCAAGAAGGCCTGGCGCCTGCCGGAAAGATCGGGTACAATAAAAGGTTCCGGATCGCACGGCGAAATCCAGCAGGGGTACCCGATGATGACGAGAAACACCGCACTTACGGCACTGATGGGGCTGGCCGTCGGCCTGGCCCTGGTGTTCATGGCGGCCTGTCAGGCCGAGCCCGAGCCTGCTCCCCAGGTGGCGGAGCCCGAGGAGGGAAATCAGACGATGACCACGACCCACAGCGTTACGGAGGCGCTGGCGCAGTACGTCCCTGTCCGCCTGGAGTACGACGCCAGCGGGCTCAGCGACAAGGAGCGCCAGATCATCCAGAAACTGATCCAGGCGGCCAAGTATATCGACGAGATCTTCTGGCGACAGGCGTATCACCGCAACGTCGAGCTGCGGGAACAGCTGTCCCGGGCGACCGACCCGGCCGGCCAGGATCTGTTCCGTTATTTTCTCGTCAATTATGGACCCTTCGACCGGTTGCGGGACGACGAGCCCTTCTGGGGGACGGAGACCAAGCCGGCCGGTGCCAATTTTTATCCGGCCGACCTGAACCGTGAGGAATTCGAAGCCTGGATCGGCGAACATCCGGAGGATGAGGCGGCTTTTCGCAGCACCTTCACCGTGATCCGGCGGGACGAAGGGCGTCTGGTGGCGGTGCCCTATCACGTCGCCTACGAGGAATTCCTGCAGCCCGCCGCCCGCCTGCTGCGGGAGGCGGCGGCCCTGAGCGACAACGAGTCGCTGAAGAGGTACCTCGAACTGCGGGCCCGTGACCTGCTGACCGATGATTTTTTCGAGAGCGATATGGCCTGGATGGATCTGGCCGACACGCCCATCGAAGTGGTCATCGGCCCTTACGAAGTTTACGAGGACAAGCTGTTCGGCTACAAGGCGGCCTACGAGGCATTCATCACCATCCGGAACCGTGAGGAGAGCGGGAAGTTGGCCACCTATGCCCGCTACCTGACGGAGATGGAGGAAAATCTGCCCATCCCCGACGAGCACAAGAATTTCAACCGGGGTGCCTCGTCGCCGCTGACGGTGGTGGATGAGGTGTTCACGGCCGGCGATACCCATGCCGGCGTGCAGACCAGTGCCTTCAATCTACCCAATGACGAGCGGGTGCGAGAGGCCAAGGGCTCCAAGAAGGTGATGTTGAAAAACGTCATGCGGGCCAAGTTCGACCAGTCTCTCACCCCCATTGCCATGCGGATTCTGGCGCCCGAGCTGCAGGATGAACTGGATTTCCAGGCCTACTTCGACCACGTGGTTCTCCACGAGATCAGCCACAGTCTGGGCCCCGGCAATATCACCCGGAACGGCCGGGCCACCACGGTCAGCACCGAGCTGAAAGAGTTGTACCCGCCTCTCGAGGAGTGCAAGGCCGACATCGTCGGCGTCTGGAACTGCCTGTTCCTGGCCGAAAAGGGAGTCTTGCCGGCGCGGGAGCGGCAGCAGTTCACCACGTATCTGGCGGGGATTTTCCGGTCGGTGCGGTTTGGTATGGGGTCGGCCCATGGCAAGGGCATGGTGATCCAGTATAATTTCCTCAAGGAAAAGGGCGGGCTGAATTTCGATCCCCAGAATCGTCGCTACGGCGTGAACTTTGAAAAGATCGGTCCGGCCGTTCGCGAGCTGACCCGCCAGGTGCTGCTGATCCAGGCGGAAGCCGATTACCAGCAGGCGAAGCGGTTCGTGGAGAAATATGGCCGTGTGCCGGATGAAATCACGGTCACCCTGGCTGAACTGGAAGACATTCCGGTGGATATCCGGCCCATTTATGTGCCGCTGCGGTAAGCCCTGACGGTACCGCCGGCCGGCCCGCCGCCGTCCGGATAGCGGTTACGGACAGGGCACATCCGGCGGCTGGTCTTCCTCGAGGCGACGCCGGGCGTCGGGGTAGGACAGAGGGCCGGCCACCACTTCATCGTTTTCCAGCAGACCCTTGATGCCCTTGACGATGAGGAGCGCGGCCACTCCCTCGCGGCGGATCACATAAAAATCGTTCAGATTGCGGGACAGTCCCGCCGTCAGATGGCTGTTGTCCGGCATGGTCATACCGGCACCCGGCCCGCCCGGCAGGCCGCTGCCGGCGGCGAGGCCATACCAGGGGAAAATGACATCCCCGACCTGCTGAAAGGTCCCGGCGATGAAATAGTCCGGCCGGTAGGTCCGCTCGGCGACACCCGTTTCGGGCCGCATGATCCAGCCTTCCCAGAAATAGCTGCCCTCGTCTTCGGCATAGAGAATCAGTCGCCGGTCCAGCAGAAAGCCGGTGACGGGTTTGCCCAGCAGGACACCCTCCACGCGCCGGGAAACAGGATCCACCGTGTAGTGCAGCCAGCCGGTCCGGCCATTGGCGTTGATCCACCAATGCGTGGGCGGTGCGGCGCCGGAGGCAGGTTCGCGGGCGTCCATGGCCGGCCCGGCCGGGGCGGGGGACGCGTCATGGGCCCGGACGGCCGGTACGGCGGCGAGCAGGGCGCAGCAGACGGCCGCCGCCAATCCGCAGCGGATGAAGAGCGGTATGGGGGAACGCATGTCGGATCTCCTTTAGCGGCAGGGTCGCCGCCCGCCAGGAACCCCCGGGGAGAGACAGGCTCCGGGCGGGACGTCGTTTCGTCGTCCCAACGAGAGCAGTATAGCCCGCCCGCCGGTGGAACGCAATGCCCGCAGCCCCCTCCGCCCGTCGAAACGGCACGGAATCATTCCGTCTCGATGCCGGCCAGGCGAAGGATGAAGTCGGGGGTTCGGGGTTCGCCATGGAAGAACGCCGGTTCGACGCCACGGGTGATGGCCCAGCGATGCAGCCAGCTGATGCCGGCCGGTCCGGTGTAGGTGTCGGGCAGGTCATAGGCGGGATCCCGCAGCACGTCTTCCAGCGGCGTGAACCGGTATCCCCGGGCGGCGATCCGCTCCGCCAGCGCGCCCAGGTGACGGGCGTTCAACTGGTTGGCGTGGAGCAGCAGCACCTGGGGGATTTCCCGGCCGAGCAGTTGGCGGGATTGCCGTTCGTAATAGTCCAGCTTGTCCATCATGTAGGTGAGATAGGCCTCGCCGATCCGGGCGGCCAGGGCCTGGTCCGCGCGCTGGAGGGCCCGGTCGTAGGCCTTGGAAAAGATCCATTCGGAGTTGTCGATGGTGACGGGGGCCACGGCGCAGCCCCGCTCGGCCAGCAGATCCAGGACGGCCTGGCGGGTGGCCAGGTCGCGGCCCGTATGCAGGCAGGGGTGACGGAAGTAGCGCAGGCGTTGGCCATACACGGCCAGGAGGGGCCGCAGCGCGTCTTCGCCGCGCCGCAGATCGTCGCCGAAGGCGTCCAGGGACACCTGGTGAAGATCGGCGTGGGACCAGGTGTGATTGCCCAGTTCCAGGCCGGCCTCCAGCCAGGCGCGCAGCAGATCCTGCCGGGACGGATCGGGTTGTCCCTCGCGCAGCAGCTTGTTGCCGTTGACGAAACCGATGGCCGGGATGCGGTGTTCGCGGAGCCAGCGCAGCAGGCCGGTGGTAATGGTCCGGGCCGTCGCCGGTGAGCGGTCGGTGGTGCAGACGAACGGCAGGTCATCGATGGTGACCGCCATTCGCCGGACCGGCGGTTCGCCGGCCGCCCGCAACTGGCCGGCACCGGCCAGCAGCAGCAGTGCCAGCGCCAGGCAACGCGGCCGGGCGCGGCGGTGATGATTGACCATTGCCCTCATGCCGATCTCCTGCCGCGACGTGTGGCTCACGGCGAGGCCGTCGCGGGCGAGGCCTGCCCTTGCGGCGGCGCGTCGCCGTAACGCTGCCACCACCACAGGAAGGCGAACATCAGGCCGGGTGTCTTGGCCTTGCTCTCGTCGTAAAGGAAGTCCCGGATTCTGTCCCGCGGCAGCTTGATCACCTCGATGTCCTCGTTTTCCACTCCACCGCCGGCGGAGCGGCGCTGGCGACCGGTCACCTCGGCGTAATAGAGGTACTGCCGGGCACCCGACTTGCCCACGGAAGTGTAGAAGGATGTCACGGCCCGCAGATCGGCCAGGGGGACCTCGTAGCCCGTCTCTTCCCGGATTTCCTCCCGGGCGATTTCGGCCAGGGGCAGCTTCTTGTCCACCAGTCCGGCGCACAATTCGTACGTGAAGCCATCGCCGTTGTGTAGATAAACCGGCGGACGGAACTGCTTGACCAGAATAAACGAACGGGTGTCGGTCTCGTACAGGAGCACGGCGATGCTGTCGTGCATCACGGCGATGTTCCAGCGCCGCCGGCGCCCGTTGAGCGTGTAATCCATGCGCTTGAGCTGAATGTATTCCACACCGCCCAGATCGCTGATGACCACGTCTTGGAGAATGAATTCCTTGTCCATAGTGTCTGCCCTCGGGAGGGTGCCCTAGAGGTCGATGCGCCGCGCCAGGTTTTCGGGATAGGGATATTCCATGTAGCGGGCGGTCCGCCGGGCGACGGCCTCGCCGCAGTAGCGCAGCACCACCCGCAGGGCCATGTCGATGCCGGCGGAGATGCCGGCCGCGGTGATGACGGTGCCGTCCTCGACCACGTGCCGGGTGCGGTCTACGGTGACCTGCGGAAACGTCTCGGCCATCCAGTCGAACGTCTGCCAGTGGGTGGTGGCTGTCCGGCCGTCCAGCAGGCCGGCCTTGCCCAGGAGCATGGCCCCCGTGCACACGGAGGTGACCGTTTCCACCTCACGGGCCTGGCGGGCGATCCAGTCGATCACCTGCTGGTTGTCGATCTCCCGCCGTACGCCGTAGCCGCCGGGGATGACCAGGATGTCCAGGGGCGGGCAGGTCGTGAAACTGTAATGGGGGACCACCTGCAACCCCCCGCGGGCGGTAATGATGGCGCCCCACTCCGCCACCAGCAGCACTTCGAAAGGGGCGGGCGTTTCGCGGCGCAGATTTTCGTCGAGACGGGTGCAGGAGAATACCTCGAAGGGGCCGCAAAAATCCAGGACCTCCACCTCGGAAAACACCAGGATGCCCACGCGATGCTGTTTCATGTTCGGCCTTTCAGCGAAGGGGTAGCCGGCCCGGATATCCCGCCGGCCCATGGAAGGGCCGCGGACCCGGCCGTTCCGGCCCGGACCGGCAGAGGGGAACGGTGTTTGCGCCGCAGCTTCAGTGCTGCCTTTGGGCCTCGGCCAGCTGTTTCAGTCGAATGACGAACAGGGATTTCAGATTCTCGCAGTTGATGGAGTAGCGGAAGGCCGGGCAGTCATGGCATTCCTGAAGCCGGACCCCGCCGTTGTTGGCGCGGGCGATCCAGCATGGCTTGTTGACGTCCTTGGCGGCCTGGCAATGGGCGTGGTGGGCGTCGTCGCATTTCCTGAAATCACGGCAGGGAATCAGGGCCAGCAAGCGGCGGATCCCTTCGAGATTGAGGCCCAGTTCGGTGATCATGCGGCGGATGCACCGGATCCAGGCGATGTCCTGCTCGTCGAAATAACGGGTGCCGCCGTCGGATTTGATGGGGATCAGCAGACCCTCATTCTCGTACATGCGCAGCGTCGGCACAGACACGCCCACCATTTCCGCCGTTACTCCGATTTTGTAAAGCTTGCGATCTTCCGGCAGTTGTGACATGATAAACCTGCTTTTCAAGTAGATTGTTATTAATGGGTTATAACATTTTATAATACCAGTTGAGCCACACAGCGTTCCCTAGGGGCGCGGCCCGGCCAGCCGGCCGGTCACCAGTTCGGCCGCCTGCCGGGCCGATAACAGCATGCCGCCGAAGACAGGTCCCATCCGGTGGCTGCCCAGGGCGGCGTTGGCGGCCATTCCCATGACCACCAGGCCCGGGGCGATCTCCATGGTGTTGCGGACCACCATCTCTTCGGCCGGCCCGGCCCACATGGGTCCCTGCCCCATGATCCGGCCGCTGGGTGTTTGCAGCGCCAGGCCGTGATCCTGGGCCATGCGGGTGATGGCGCAGTCATGGCCGGTGCCGTCGAGCACATAACGGGCGGCGATGGTCAGGGGGTCGACGTGCAACCGGTTGAGTTCCACCGACGTCCAGTTGATGACCAGGCCGGCGATGCCACCGTCCACCACCATGATGTCCTCGACGTTGATGCAGTTCATGATCCGGGCACCGGACCGCAGGGCGCCGAAAATCAGCCCGGCGGCCAGTTCGATGGAGTCGGCCAGCCGGGATCCGCTCATGTCACTGGGGCGGTGGCGGATGCCGAACTCGTCCAGCAGCGGAGCAGCCTCCTCTTCCACGATGACCTCGTTGAATTTCATGCCGCCGCCCCAGATCCCGCCGCCCGGGGCCAGTTTCTTCTCGAACACGGCCACCCGGTATCCGGCCGCGGCAACAAGGGCCGCCGCGGTCAGTCCGGACGGACCGGCGCCGACGACGGCGACGTCGAGATCGAGGATCTCCTCCAGCTTCTGCATGTACGCGCGCAGGATGTTGCGCGAAACGTCGATTTCCCTGATGTCCAAGGCACCCACCATCCAGTAAAATCTATAGTGCTACTTCAGCTTCAGCGAGCCTGTAACATTCCATTATACGCAGATGGAATGTAGATTTCAATCAATAGTGGAGGAAAAATTGCGGGAGAAGTTATTTTACGCGAAGACCTGTTCCGACAGGGCCGCGCGGGTGATGGCACCGTGGGACGCATGCCAGGCCGTGCGGCCGTCACGAAAAACGAATACCTGGGGGGACTGGTGGGCGATCCCTGTCTCCCGGGCGATGTGCCGGGACAGCTCCTTGTGCTCGACGACGTTCAGCCGCCAGCACGGAATGTCCGGGTGCGCGGCGGCGAAATCGTGGACGTCGGCGTTGGCGCCGGCGGAAATGGGGCAGCGGGTGGAATGCTTGAAAAACACGACGGCTGTGGCGTGGCTCCGGTCGAGCAGGGACTGGAACTGATCGAAGGACGTGCATTCCTGAAGCATGGTCGCTCTCTCCCGGGCGCGTGATATGGCGGCCTGTCCATCCGCTCCGGCGGTCCCGGTCTGCGCCGCCGACGGCAGCGGATTATCCACTATAGATGCATGATTGTCCCGGGAGAGGCAAGGTGTTTTCAGCGGCGGGTCGCCGGTCAGGAGACCGCGTCCGCGGCCAGTCGTTCCAGCGCCCGGGCGTAGGCGGTGAAGGCCGCATCGTCGAACAGCACGAAGATGACCTCGGCCGGTGATTGCGTGGTCTGCAGTTCGCCGCGGACGGTCTGCAGGGCCACTGCGGCCGCCGGGTCCAGCGGATAGCCATACACTCCGGTGCTGATGGACGGAAAGGCCACCGAGCGGCACCCCCACTCACGGGCGACGGCCAGACTCGACCGGTAGCAGGCGGCCAGCCCCTCGGATTCACCGGCCCGGCCGCCTCGCCAGACGGGCCCGACCGTATGGATGACGTGCTTCGCCGGCAGGCGGCCGGCGCTCGTCCGGACGGCCTGGCCGGTGGGCAGGGAACCGATCCGCCGGATGATCTGCCGGCATTGGGCCATGATCTCCGGACCGCCCGCCCGATGAATGGCGCCATCCACTCCGCCCCCGCCGCGCAGGCCGCTGTTGGCGGCATTGACGATGGCATCGGCCTCGCGGCGCGTGATGTCTCCCTGCTCCAGGTAAAGGCCGCAATCTCCCACGGCCAGGCATGTGCGCCTCATGGTTCCGCTCCGTTCTGTTCGCGCACGGTCACTCCGCCCTTCAGCGCGGAGCACCGATGAATATATTCTCCAGCGTGCTCAGCAGGACCTTGGCCTCCACCGGTTTCTGGATGAAATCGCGGCAGCCCATGGCCAGCATTTCACGGATTTTCTCGTCGTGGCCGTAACCGCTGAGGATGACCACCGGTATGTCGGGGCGACGGGCGAAGATCTCCTGGACGGCGTCCCGACCGTCCATGACCGGCATGTTGACGTCCAGCAGAACGGCGTCCAGCTCCTGCTGATGCTCGGCAAACAGAAACAGGGCCCGGGCGCCGTCCTCGGCGACGATGGTCCGCATCCCCATTTTCTGAAAGAGCTTGTTGAGAAAATCACGGTTGATGCTGTCGTCCTCGGCGATGAGTACGCACCGGCCTTGCAGCTTCTCGTACCGGCGGCCCAGATCGGGGACCAGATCCCCCAGGGGGAGGGTCGCGCCGGGGGGCGCGAAACGTACATTGGGAATGTACATGGTGGCCCGGGCGCCGCCGTTGCCGGCCGGATCGTGGTCGAAATAGATGAATCCCTGGTGGTTCTTGATGATGCCATAGACGTTGGCCAGGCCGAGACCCGAGCCCTTGCCGTGCGGCTTGGTGGTGAAAAAGGGATCGAAAATGCGGGGCATGATATCCGCCGGAATGCCCGGGCCGGTATCTTCCACCATGATCTTCAGGTATTGCCCGCGGGGGATGACGTGATTGCCGCGATGGATGTCGGTGGCGAATTCCTCCAGGCCGATGCTGATCTCGATGCGGCCCCCGTCGGGCATGGCGTCCCGTGAATTCAGGAAGAGGTTCAGCAGCACCTGCTCGAACTGGGAACGATCCCCCTGGATGAACAGCGGACCGGTTTCCTCGGTGATCTCGAACTCGATTTTCAGGGGGATGGTGCGCCGTGACAATGCGATGACGGAGTCCACCACGTCCCGGATGCTGAACCAGGTTACCACGTATTTCCCCCGCCGGGCGAAGCCCAGCAGCTTCTTGGTCAGGGCGGCCGCTTTTTCGGCGGCTTCCTCGATCATGGAGATATCCTTCTGGGACACGTCCTCGGCGGGCATCTGCAGGCGCAGCAGCGACGTGTGACCCAGAATGCCCTGCAGGATGTTGTTAAAATCGTGGGCCACCCCTCCGGCCAGGGTGCCGATGGATTCCAGCTTCTGGTAATGGATGAGCTGCTCCTGCATCCGTTTCTGTTCGGTGAGATCCGTCAGGTTCACCATGAGGGCGGGTCGGCGTTCGAAGACGGACAGCGTCGAACGTACCAGGAAGGATTTTTGTGAATCGTCACCGCACAGCAGCCGCAGCTCGAACTCCTGGATCCGGTGTTCATGGCGCCGCGTCATGACCAGGTGGGAGCGATAGGCGGCGAGATCGTCGGTGCAGACGAAGGGTTCCACTTCCCGGCCCACCAGCTCGCGCTGGGGATAACCCAGCATCCGGGAGAGCTGGGGATTTACGAAGACGAACCGGTTATCCTGGATGATGGCGATACCCGAGGGGGAGGCTTCCACCAGCAGGCGGTGCTTCTGCTCGGAGGCCGTGAGCTCGGCGGTGGTTTCGGCCACCAGCTGTTCGAGTTTTTCCCGCTCCCGGCGGTTCAGATAGTTCTTGTAGCCGAACAGACCGACGATGATGGTGACGATGCCGGAGATGATGATCAGCAGGAACCAGACGGTCTGGGTGAACGGCGGTGTCACGTGCAGGGTGAGGGCAATGGTTTCGTCGCTGAGGAAGCCCTGGGAGTTGAGGGCCCGCAGGCGGAAGGTGGTCCGCTCCAGGGGCAGGTACGGATAGTACACGTGATGGTCGCCGGTGGGCTCACCCCATGTGTCGTCCACGCCGTCCAGCATGAACTGGAACCGGTTGCCCGATTCGTTGAGGAAACTCAGGCAGCGGAAATCGATATTGAGGCTGCTGTCGTGGTCCAGCTGCAAAATGCCCTGGCCGAAAGGGACTTCCGCCTGGTTGACCTCGATCCGTTCGATGCGGACGCGGGGCGGCGGCGGCGGAACGGACCGGGCGGGGGTGTATTGTATGAGGCCCTGGGTGGAACAGAAATAATAGGCCCCGGTGATATCCTGAAAGATGCTGTTCTTGTTGGTGATCTCGTCGTGGGGCAGGCCATGCATATCGTTGAAATCACGAGCTTTGTTGTCGACGAAGTAGCTGATGCCCCGGCTGGTGCCCACCCAGAGACGGTCCACCGCGTCCAGATAGAGACACCAGACATGATCCCCCTGGTAATCGTCGGCCGGTGCGAAGGGCGTGAAACGCCGGCCGTCCCACCGATAGATCCCGGCGCCGATGGTGCCCACCAGGATGTCCCCGCCGGGCAGGCGCAGGAGGCACTGCGACCCGCGTCCTTCCAGGAGGAGGCTCGAGGCGAAATGCCACTGGCCGTCCGGCCGCCGGTGCAGAGTCAGAATGCCCACTTCCAGGCAGAGCCACCAGGTGCCGTCTTCCCGGGCCATGATATCGTAGATGATGGGATTGGTGATGAATCCCGGCAATTCGATGGCCTGGAAACGGGGGAAGCGGCCGCTGAAAAGGCCATGGTCGGTCCCGACCAGCCAGCCGCCGTCCGGCAGCGGCGACAGCTTGTAGACTTTCGCCGCCTGCAGGGGACCGTCGTCGGCGGGTGTGCAGGTCTCCCCGCTGAAGCGGTAAACGCCCTGGTCCGTCCCCAGCAGCATGTCCCGCTCGTTCACGGGCTGCACTTCGGTTACGGTGACCTGGGGCAGGTAGACCTTCTCACCCAAACCGATGTCCGGGTAGAGAAACTGGAAACCGCTCTCGGTGCTGACCACGAGTCGGGAATTCCAGCGCTGGATGCTCCAGACGATATTGTTGCTGAGCCCGTTCCGGGTGCTGTAGACGGTGATGGAGCGATCGGAGAGCTTGGCCACGCCCAGTCCGGTGGTGGCCCACAGGTTGTTTTCGTAGTCCACCAGCAGCTTGGAGATGTCGGTGTTGTCGAAGCCATTCTGTTCGGCCAGCCGGCGAAAGGAGCCGTCCGGCCGCTCCATCAGAAGGCCGCTGCTGGAGCTGATCCAGGTGACGCCGGTCCAGTCGCGCACGGCGCACCGCAATTCCACCGGTTGGGTGGAGGGGTACACATCGTGACTGGTTTCGCCGGCGGCATCCACCACCGTCAGCCGCCCCGGACGGGTGAGCAGCAGCTCGCCGGTGCGCCGGTCCAGGAAGATATCCCGCACCGGGTCATCGGTGCGCCGGTTCAGATGGGGCAACAGGACGAACCGTCCCTCGCGGCGGACGCATATCCCCCGCTCGGTTCCCAGATACAGGTCTCCGGACGGGTGGGGCAGCAGGGCGTAAAGTGCATTGTCCGGCAACCCCTCGGCCGTCGTATAGTGGCTTTCTTCGAACTGGGTCAGGCGAAACAGGCCGCTGTCTGTCGCCACCAGCATGGCCCCGTCGGTGTCCGCGGCGAGGGCGTGCACCTTGGGCTGATTGCGGACACTTTTCATGCGGCGCGGCACAAAGCGGCCGTCTTGAAGCAGGGCGACGCCCTGGTACGTCCCGGCCCATATCTGGCCCGTGTTATCCTCGGTGATGGCCTGGATGTAGGAGGACGGGAGGCCGTCCTTCATGGAATAGTTCTGGCAGCCATAACCGTCATAGCAGGATATGCCGCCCAGGGTGCCGATCCAGATCCGTCCGGCCCGGTCCTGAAAGAGGCAGTTGGGCTGGTTCTGGACCAGTCCATCCCGGACGCTGTAGTTCCGCAGGAGAAAAGACCCTTCGGCGTGGTGGTCGGCCCGCAGACCGGGCGCACTCCCGCCCGCCATCAGCAGGACCATCACCGCAATCCAGCCAGGATGCCGTCGGCGGCCGGTCTCAGCAGGGGATGATTTCCGCATCGTGAAACGCTTCCTGTTCCAGTGTGTCCATGTCGATATTGCCTTCCACCTCCACCATGCGTTCGATCCGGCCGTGGGTTTCCGGCCGGCGGGCCAGCATGAACGTGCAGCAATCGGAATAGGGCAGAATGGAAATGTCATAGGTGCCGTAATGACGGGCCAGGTCCACGACCTGCTGCTTGTTCAGGCCAATGAGTGGCGTGAACACGGGCAGGCGGGCCACGGAGTAAATGGTGCGCAGGTTCTCCAGGGTCTGCGAGGCGACCTGGCCGACGGAGTCGCCGGTGACGAAACCCAGGGCGTCCTCCTTGTCGGCCACCCGCTGGGCGATCCGGAACATGACCCGCCGGTAGAGGATCATGCGTTCCCGGGCCGGGCAGAAGGAGACGATGGCCTTCTGGAGGCGCTGAAAGGGCACCATGTACAGCCGTGACGACGGCTGGTAGGCCTGCAGGACGGCGACGATCCGCTGGATCTTGTCACGGACGCCGCAGGCGTCCATGGTCTGGTTGTGAAAATGAACGTACGTGACCCGGCAGCCGCGGTTGTAGAGGAGCCGTGCCGCCACCGGACTGTCGATGCCGCCCGACAGCAACGAAACCACCTTGCCGGAGCTGCCCACGGGGAGCCCGCCGCAGCCGCGGAACAGATCCGTGTAGATCAGCATGCTGTCCTTGAGAACATCCACGTGGAACGCGCGTTGCGGCTGATTGAGGTTGACCGGCCAGCCCTCGGCCACCAGGACGGCGCCCAGTTCCCGGTTGATCTCGACGGAATTCATGGAGAACGGCTTGTAGGAACGGCGCGTGCGGATGGCAAAGGGCACCTTGTCCATACCGGCCGTCAGCCGGCGCAGGAAGGCCTTGGCCTGATCCAGGTCGTGGGACAGGCGATGGGCGAAGAAAAAGGTTTCCACGCCGGGGATCCGCGACAGCATGTGCCGGTAGTCATCAAGAGAGGCGGCCGGCCCCAGCGGCAGAAAAAATTTGCCCATGGTCTGCCGCACCTCGCCGACGCCGCCCAGGTGGCCGACGGCATGGCGCAGGTTTTTCATGAGGATCTTTTCGAAAAAGGGGCGGTTTTTCCCCTTGAGGATCAATTCGGCGGAATGTACGCCGGCCAGATGAAAGGGTTCGCCGGCGGGGAAGCTGAGTTGGGCATCGTTTGTGGCCATCGCCGGTCATTGTAGCAGAGAACCGCCGGTTTGGGGATAGGCTTTTCTGATGTAATTGATTTCACTTGAAATCAGGTGTCGCTTCGGGTACCATGCCACGCAACGAAAAGGAGATGGAAATGGACGTCCAAGCCAACACCATTGCCGTCATCGGCGCCGGCAGCTGGGGTAGCACGCTGGCCCTGCTCCTGCATCGGAACGGTCACCGGATCCGGGTCTGGTCCTACGAACAGCAGGAGGTGGACAATGTCCGCCGGAACGGGGAGAACACCCGCTTTCTGCCCGGCGTGCCGGTACCGGCCGACATCCTTTTTTCCACCGATTTGTCCCAGGTCATCCACGGCGCGGAAATGTTCCTCATGGCCACCCCTTCCCAATACATGCGCAGTGTGGCCCAACAGCTGGCGGCCCTGTCGCCGCCGCCCGGCCCGGTGGTGAACGTGTCCAAGGGCATCGAGAACCGCACGTTGCGGCGGATGTCCGAGGTGCTGACCGAGACCTTGCCGGACGGATTCGGGGAGTACATCGTCACCCTCTCCGGTCCCAGTCACGCCGAAGAGGTGAGCCGTCGCATCCCCACGGTGGTGGTGGCGGCGTCGCCGAATCCGGACGTGGCCACCCGGATTCAGCAGATCTGCATGTGCGAGACCTTCCGGGTCTACACCACCCTGGATCTGCTGGGAGTGGAACTGGCCAGTTCCCTCAAGAACATCATCGCCCTGGCCGCCGGCATCTCCGACGGGCTTGGCTACGGCGACAACGCCAAGGGTGCCCTGCTGACCCGGGGCCTGGCCGAGATCAGCCGGCTGGGCGTCGCCATGGGCGCGGAGATGGCGACCTTTGCCGGACTGGCCGGCATGGGGGATCTGATCACGACCTGCATGAGCCGCCATTCCCGCAACCGGTACGTGGGCGAACAGATCGGGCGCGGCAAGAAGCTGCAGCAGGTACTGGACGAAATGGTGATGGTGGCCGAGGGGGTGCGGACCACCCTTTCGGCCGTCGAACTGGGCGAGCGGATGGGGGTGGAACTGCCCATCACCCGGGAAGTGTACAATGTGCTCTTCGAGGACAAGGATCCCCTGCAGGGTGTCCTGGATCTCATGCTGAGGCCTCCGAAGCCGGAAATATACTGGTAGGGCGCGTGCGTGGAACTGAGTGATCTTCTGGCGGCACTTCTCGAAAAGAACCGCTTCTTCTATCGACGCTACTGCCTGAAATACATCAAGAAGCCGGACCTGGTGGACGACTGCCTGCAAAGCGGCTACGAGAAATTCCTGTGTTGCCGGCGGCAGTTCGATACCCTGCAGGAAGCGGAGAAATACCTGTGCCGCTTGCTCAGCAACCACTTCATCGATTACCTGCGTCGCTCCATGCACCATCATGCCCGGCCGGTCGCCGTCACCGAGCGGTGGGACAGCACCACCGCCGAGGCGCTGCCCGAACAGCAGCTGGCCAGCAAGCAGCGGGAACGGTTCCGGCGGCAGGCCGTGGCGCGCATCTGCCGCGGACTGGAGGAATTGCCGCCCCACCAGCGGGAGATCGTCCACCTCCTGTTCCTGCGCGAACCGCCGCTGAGCTGCCGGGAGATCAGTCGCAAGAAGAAGATCCCCATCACCACCGTCTACAGCCGGTTTCGTTCGGCCATCAAGTCGCTGGGATCCCTGTGCGACGACCTGGCGCGGGAATGGGAGAAATACTGATGAACGGGCGGTCTGCCATCCGCCGGCCCGGCCGGTCCGTCCGTCGGAGCAGACAGCCGGAGCGGGCGGTGGCGTCACCGCACCGCAGACAGGATGTGAGCCCATGAAATGTGCGGATGTGAATCTGCCGGATTTTCTGAACGGAAACCTGGACGCCCCGGACATGGAGCGTACCTTGCAGCACCTGGAGGAATGCCCGGCCTGTCAGGCGGCTTTCCAGCAGATGTTGGCCCTGCGGGTGCAGGCACCGGAGATCGAACGATCCCTGTCGGCGGATTTTTACGATTTCCCCCGGCCGGCGGCGGCGACGGGTGGCTGGTGGTGGCGCCTGGGCGCTGTGGCCGCCGCGCTGGTCGCCCTGGTGGGCGGCCTGTTGGTGATCCTCACCCTCTTGCGGCAGGATCCCGCCGTGCAGCTGGCCGAAGTGCTGGAAAGCCGGGCCTATGAATATGTGCCGCCGGTGACCCGTGGACCCGACGAAGCGCCGCCGGACCCCGCCCGGGAACAGATCATGGGGTTCTACCTGGCGGGTCGCTATCCGGAATTCCTGCGTGCCGCCGAAAGCTGGCTCGAGGCACATCCCGCCGATGAGCGCCTGTTGTTTTTCAGTGGTGTGGCCGCCTATCAGCTCGGTCGTTATGACGAAGCCGAATCCTGGCTGGCGCGGGCCCTGGAGATGGATCCGTATCGCCGTCCCGAAGTGATCTGGTACCTGGCCAACGCTCTCCTGCGGCAGCAGCAGACAACCCAGGGGCGCCGGTTCCTGAAAGAGCTGGCGCCCCTGAAACATCCCTACGGCCGCCGGGCACAAGAGGTGCTGGCCGTGCTGGACCGGCTCGACGCCGTCACCGGTTGATCCGGCCACTCACTGTTCGGTCGTCGGCTCAATCCACCTGCTTGCTCAGCCAGCGGTTGAACAGCCACATGCCCAGGGCCGAGGCGAAGCCGATCACCATCAGGATGATCCAGCCCATGGCGTTCCAGGTGGGATCCAGCTCCAGCAGGCCGTTGGGCAGCTGTTTCGAGTTGTGGCACATGATCTCGTTGAAGATGGCGGCGCCGCCGAAACCGCTGATGATGGCCCCCATGGCGATGGGCAGGTTGGCGTAGCCGAGGAACAAACCCTCCTTGCCGCGGGGCGCCAGGGCGCCGATGTACTCGTAGGAGCGGGGTGCCGTGAACAATTCGCCGAAGGCGATGAGGCCCACCGTTGCAATACCCATGACCGAGCCGATGGGCAGAATGGCGAACAGGATGTCCGTATCCAGGCGGATGTCACGCACCATGTAGATGGGGACCAGGTTGATGAGCATGGACAAACCGACGATGATGTTGCCGATGATGATGGAACGCACCGGTTTGAGCTTGCCGAACATCCTCGTGATGAGAAGCTGGAAGAAGACGATGACGAACGGGTTGGCGGTGGTGTAGATGTCCACGGCCGGGTCGGTCTCCAGGACCTTCTTCCAGTAGAGGGGCACGATGTTGTAGACCTGGTTGTAGAGGAACCAGAAGCCGGTGGAGACCAGCAGGAACAGCGAGAAGCGCAGGTTTTTCAGCACCACCACCATGTCCACCAGGATCCGGCCCACCGATTTTTTCGGTTTCCCCTCGGCCGCCGCCTGGATGCGGGCGTGCTTCTTGGCCAGATCGTCGGGATCGCTGTAGAGGAAGAGCACCACCAGGAAGGAGATGATGCAGAAGGCTGTGCCCACGGCAAAGATATAGCTCAGGTCGAACTGCTTGCGGATGGTCCAGCTGATGAAGCGGCCCAGCAGCGAACCGATGTTGATGACCATGTAAAAAATGGCGAAGGCCAGGGTGGCCCGCGTGCCGGCTGTTTTTTGCACCGTCCCCGAGACGCACGGCTTGATGACGGAGCCGCCGATGCCGATGAGAAGCACACCGAGGACGACCGTCAGGACGATGCCGGCGCTGACCGTCACTTCCGGTTCGATGGTCTGGCTGAGGGTGGTGAACCCGAACCAGACGGGCGTGCCGTTCAGGAAGTAGCCGATGGCCATCAGCACGAACGCCACCAGCAGCGCGCGCTTGAAACCCACCTGGTCGGCGATGGTGCCGGACAGGATGGGCAGAAAATAGATCAGCCCCCACAGCACCGTGCTGGACAGGATGCTGGGCCAGTACTCGCCGAGGCCCAGCTGCCCGAGATAGATGACCAGAAAACTGGCCACGGCGTAATAGGCGGAGCGTTCGAAGAGTTCGGTGAGGTTGGCCGTCCAGAACGGCATGGGGAAGCCTTTTTTCTGTTCTTCCATTCAGTCCTCCTGAAAAGCGTTTTGACCGCGTCGTGGCAGCTCCGGGCCGGAGTCCTGCACTATTTGTGCAAAAATACGGCGCTACTATAGCCAAATCCGGTGGACAAGTCTACGAAAAACGGAGGGAAAAGTGGCGGCGAGCCGGGGCGTCGTCCGGGTCAGTACTGGCGGTCGAGAATGTAATCGGCGATGGCCGCCAGGGATTCACGCGACGGGGAGGAGGGGAAGCCCTCGATGAGCAGCCGGGCCTGCCGGGCGTACTGGCGGGCCCGATCCATGGCCCGCGTCAGGCAGTCGTGGCGCTGCAGGGCGGCCCGCAGACCCGCCGCCAGGCCGGCGTGGTCGCTGTCCGGCCGCATCATGTCCCGGGCCAGCCGCTCGTATTCCGGGTTGTTCTCCGCCAGCAGGAGGATGACGGGCAGGGTGACCTTGCCTTCCCGCAAGTCGTTCATGACGGGCTTGCCCAGCTTTTTCTCGTCGGCGGTGAAATCGAGGATGTCGTCCACCAGCTGAAAGGCCAGTCCCAGCGACAGGCCGATCTCGCCCAGCGTGTCGATCTCTGCGTCCGGGCGGTCACTGGCCAGGCCGGCAATGCGGGTGCAGGCCGAGAAGAGGTGGGCCGTCTTGCGGGCGGCGATGTCCAGATGCTCCTCCACCGTCAGGTCGATGCGCTGCAGCACGTCCAGCTGGATGAGCTCGCCCTCCACCATCTTCTTGGTCACGTCCAGCAACACGTCGAGGATGGGAAAGCTGCGCCGGGCGATGGCGATCTGGAAGGACGTCATGTAGAGCCAGTCGCCCATGAGGACGGTGATCTCGTTGCCGAAGACGCTGTTGGCCGAAGGGCGGCCGCGCCGGGTATCGGCCAGGTCGATGATGTCGTCGTGGACCAGGGTGGCGGTATGGAGGATCTCCACCAGGGCGGCGAGATGATAATGGCTGTCGCGCAACGGGCCGAACAGGCCGCCGGTGAGGAGCACGATGGCGGGCCGCAGCATCTTGCCCCGGCCCTGGACGATGTAGGCGCCCACCCGATCCACCATGGCGTCCCGGGAAGAGAGATAGTCGCGGATGAGCTTTTCCACCCGGATCAGGTCGGCGGCGACGGGGGCGAGAATCTGGGTCTGGTTCATGGGTTCGTCCTGTTCATGCGGCCGGCTGCGAGTATATCATTCCGCGCGCCGTTCACCAAACAGCTTTTTGAAGTTGCGGGTCGTGTGCCGGGCCATCTCGTCGGCTGTCATGTCATGCAGCTCCGCCAGGGCGGCCACCACATGCATCACGTGGGCCGGTTCGTTGCGCCGGCCCCGGTGGGGTACCGGTGCCAGGTACGGCGCGTCCGTCTCGGCCAGCAGGCGGCCGGCGGGCACGGCGGCCGCGGCCGTGCGGAGGTCGCCGGCGTTCCGGAACGTGATGTTGCCGGCGAAGGAGATGTGCAGGCCCAGTTCCAGGCAGCTTTGGGCCATGGCCGCATCGCCCGAGAAGCAGTGCATGATGCCGCCGGGATGGGGCGGTGACCAGTGTGCCGCCAGCAGGGCCAGGGTATCGGCGGCGGCTTCCCGGCTGTGGACGATGATGGGGCGTCCGAGCTCGCGGGCCAGGATGAGCTGGTCGCGGAAGACGTCCCGCTGTCGATCCCGCGGTGAGAAATCATAGTGATAATCCAGGCCGATCTCCCCGATGGCCACCACTTCCGGCTCCCCGGCCAGGTCCATGATCTGGCGGTACCAGCGGTCCGAGGCGATGCGGGCGTCATGGGGATGAATCCCTGCCGTGGTGGCCAGGCCGGAGTAGCGGCGGCACAGCTCCAGGGCGTGTTCCATGGAGCCCTGTTCCGGCCGGGCATTGCCCACCGAGAGGATGAAAACGACACCGGCCTGGCGGGCCCGCTCCAGGACCGCCTCGCGGTCGTCGTCAAAGTCCGTCATCTCCAGATGGGCGTGGGAGTCGATAATCATCGGTCCTCGTGCCGGGGGTGGCGGCCGGCCAGCTCCGCCCACCGTTCGCCGATGGCCCGCTCCACTTCACGCCAGGCTTCGGCCAGGCTGATCTGATGCCGCTCCGCCAGCTGCCGGCAGGATTCGTACTCGGGGGTGACCTTGAGCAGTCGCTCGCCTTGCCACCCCGCCTTAACCAGCACCGGTCCCAGCGGGGTGTCGACGGTCAGCTGGCGGCGGCACAGCTCGGTGCGCGCCCAGGCCGAGCGACGGACGCCAAAGGTGGTGCTGTGCTGCAGCAACAGGTCCGTCAGGCGTTCGGCCTGCTCCGTCCGGCAGAGAAGCGACAGGCAGACGCCGGGCCGGAATTTCTTCATCTGGATGGGCGTCAGCCAGACGTCCAGGGCGCCCTCGGACAGCAGGCGTTGGGCCAGGTCGCCAGTGTGCTCGGGACTCATGTCGTCCAGGTTGCACTCCAGCAGCTGCACATCCGCCGGGATGTCCCCGGCCGGTGGGCTGTCCGTCAGGATCATGACACGCAGCACGTTGGCGCCGCCTTCGAGATCACGGGTCCCGGCGCCGTAGCCCAGAGCGTGCAGGACGCCGGCGGGCATTTTCCCGGGGTGCAGGACCAGGGTTTTCAGAACGGCGGCGCCGGTGGGCGTGGTCAGCTCGCCGCGGAAATGGCCCGCGTACATGGGGAAGCCTTCCAGCAGGGCGGCGGTGGCCGGCGCCGGCACAGGCAGGATTCCATGGGCGCAATGGACGGTCCCCGAGCCGACATTCACCGCGGAGCAGGCGAAGCGGTCGATGCCCAGCTGATGCAGGCCCAGGGCGATGCCCACGATGTCGACGATGGAATCCACGGCGCCGACCTCGTGGAACGCCACCTTGTCGATGCTGGTCTGATGAATATGGGCCTCGACCCGGGCCAGGTTTTCGAAAATGGCCACCGCCTGCCGAATGACCGGCGGCGGCAGGGGGGACTCGAGGATCATCCGGCGGATATCGGCGAAGTGGCGGTGGTGGTGGTGCCCGTGGGCGGCGGGGGCGGCGGGGGCGCCGGCCGGCGCGCGGCCCCCGGCGTCAGGGTGGTGATGGTGGTGGTGCGGCCCGTGGGAATGACCGGGCGCGGCGTCGTCGGCCGGCGAATCCGTGGCCGGATCCAGCGTGACCACCACCTGGGTGGCCCGGATCCCGCGCTTGTTCACGGGCCGGCATTCCAGGGTGTATCCGGTCAGCGGCAGATGGTCCAGCTGGCGGCGGATCGCCTCGAAATCCGCGCCGGCATCCACCAGGGCGCCGAGAATCATGTCGCCGCTGCAACCGGCAAAAAGGTCGAAGTACAGTGTTTTCATCGGGGGCAAAACCTCCAAAAGATTGCCGCAATCGCTCGCTGATTTGATATAATGGGCCCGTTTTGCCGGATTCCCGTCACCACGGGCCGCGCATGGCCGGCGGCGTTCGTGAGCCGGCAGTGACGGGATGACCTGCCGATGGGGTGGCCTGCCGGTGGAACGGGACCAGCCGCGGTGCCGGAGACTCGCCGGTTTCATCCGCCGCCGGAGCGAAGGCCCACTATAATATAGCCCCGGGTGGAAAGCAAGCCATTGAGGGAGCAGCTCATGTCCCAACAGGATGTTCCGCAGATCGTCATGCGTCTGCCGCACGGCGAGGTGCCGGTCTGGACCGTCAGTGAGGCCCCGCCGGCGGCCTTCGTCCGCGCCTGTGTGGTCCCGCTGAACCCGGACCGCGTGGGGGTCATTTCCGATGCCAATGTCTTTCGCCACTACGGCACACCGCTGGTCACGGCCCTGGCCGAGGCCGGCTGCAACGTGTCGACGGTGGTCCTCGAGCCGGGCGAAAAGACCAAGAGCCTGCCCATCGCCGATGAAATCTACGGTTACCTGAGCATGACCGGCTTTTCCCGGCAGTCCCTGCTGCTGGCCCTGGGGGGCGGCGTGGTGGGTGATCTGGCCGGCTTCGTGGCCGGGACCTACATGCGGGGCATGGCTTACATCCAGCTGCCCACCTCGCTGCTGGCCCAGGTGGACAGCGCCATCGGCGGCAAGACGGCGGTCAACCATCCGTCCGCCAAAAACCTCGTCGGGCTCTTCTATCAGCCCGCCGCTGTGTGGGCGGATACCGCCTGGTTGCGGACCCTGCCACCGGAAGAATTTGCCAGCGCCTTCGCTGAGGTGCTCAAATACGCCCTGGTCCTGGATCCCGAGCTGTTCCGGATCATCCGGGAGATCGAAAGCCTGGCCGTGTTACGCGACCGGGAGGATCTTCTCGCCGATGTGGTGCGGCGCTGTGTCCAGGCCAAGGTCGAGGTTGTTCAGGAGGATGAGCGCGAGACCGGTTACCGGCGGGTGCTCAATTTCGGCCACTCCTACGGGCACGCCCTGGAGGCGGCCACCACCTTCAGCCGCTTCCGGCATGGTGAGGCCGTGGCCTGGGGCATGATCCTGGCCCAGGAGCTGGGCCGTACCCTGGGGATCGTCGGGGACGACTGGGCCCTGGCCAGCCAGGACCTGGTGCGGCGTTTCCTGGAGCTGCCGCCCCTGATGGACCTGTCGGTGGAAGAGGTTTGTCCGTTTCTGCGCCGGGACAAGAAAAACACCGGCGGGCAGTGCTTTTTCGTCTTCTCGACGGCGCCGGGGGCGTATCGTTTCGAACCGGCGGTGGATTTCGAACAGGTGCAGACGGTCTGCAGAGGATTCGTGAATGTCCCACAGCCGCGATGAGAAATCCCGCCGGGTCCGGGAGATGTTCGCGGGGATCGCCCGCAGCTACGATTTCCTGAATCACTTTTTGAGCCTGGGCACGGATGTCTACTGGCGCAAGAAGGTCTTGCGCCGGATGTCCGCCATGCAAAACCGGACCGACGGACCCTGTCTGGACCTCTGCTGCGGCACGGGCGACCTGTCGCTGGAGCTGGCCCGACACTGGCGCGTGGTGGGCTGCGATTTCTGCCATCCCATGCTGGTCCTGGCCCGGCGAAAGATCGCCCGCCGGAGGCAGCGGCGCCGCACCGTACGGCTGGTGGAAGGCGATGCCCTGCGGCTGCCCTTTCCCGACGCGTCTTTCCAGGTGGTGACCGTGGCATTCGGTGTCCGTAATTTTGCCGACATGCACCAGGGGCTGCGGGAGATCCGGCGGGTTCTGCGTCCCGGCGGTGTCCTGGGGGTGCTGGAATTCTCCCACCCGGTCATACCGGTCTTTCGTGGCCTGTACCGTTTCTATTTCCAGCGGATTCTGCCCCGGCTGGGTCACTGGGTTTCGGGCGACCGCTCGGCCTATATGTACCTGCCGGCCTCTGTGGACGATTTTCCGGCGGCGGAACCGTTCCGGGAGATCCTGCAGGTCTGCGGATTCGTTGAGACAGACTTCGAACGTCTGACCGGCGGTGTCGCCGCCCTGCACGTGGGCCGGCGGCCGCCGGCGTGACGGCAGGCGGGTTGTCGCTGCAGGCGCCCGGCTAATCGACGGGCGCGCCGGGTGGGTGCCGGACGAAGACACCGTCGTACAGCGCCAGGTCATCGCCGGCGTCGGAACGACCGGTGAACGGGAAGTACGCCTCCCGGATACCGTTGGCGCCGGTGCTGATGATACAGGGGAAGCCGGAGGGGCCGGTTTCATACATGAATTCATTGCCCCAGGCGTCCCGGGCCGGCACGTCGGCGGTATATTCCGGCACCAGGATCTCCGTCAGGACGGCATGATCGTAGTGGTCGGGGAGTTCACCCGGCTGGTTGATGGCGTATACCTCCATCAGCGACTGGATGCGACGCATCTGCACGATGGTTTCCTTTTGCCGGGCGGTCTCCTTGGCCTGCATCAGGTTGGGTACGGCGATGGCCGCCACGATGCCGACGATGACGACCAGGGCGATCAGCCCGACAACCGATCCGATGATGATCAGGACGATGGTGAGGGGTTGCATTCCGCCGGATCCGGACATGAGTTTTCCTCCCGTAGAACTGACTTTTCTGTCATTGTAATGAAAGTTCTTGCAAAATACAGCCGGATTTTGCAAAATAGCGAATTTGCACGACGACCGCTCCCGGCGGTCGGGAAAGCGAATATTCGGCAGGCTGACAACCCTTGCCTGATCAAGGGTAGGGCCGGGCGTGTCCTGTAAAAAAGACTTGCATTCCCGGGGGGCCTGTGCTTATATAGAACGCTATCATTTTTGACCATGGAGGAGACTGTTGTTAAGAATCAGGTTGACACGCAAGGGACAGAAGAAAAGACCGTTTTACCGCGTGGTGGTGACGGAGAAAGATGCCCCCCGGGACGGGCGGTTCGTTGAAATCGTGGGCCATTATAATCCTCTTCCGGATCCTGTGGAAATCAAACTGGACATGGAGAGAGTGCAATACTGGATCGGCAAGGGAGCCAAGCCCAGCGACACGGTCAAGGGACTTATTCAAAAAGCGACTGCTTCCTCATGATCGACCCAGTTCATCCGATTTCTGCCTTGTGCGAATAAAGTGACAAGTTCTTCTTACAGGAGGAGTTAATGAAAGAGTTATTGGAGATGATCGCGAAAGTCCTGGTTGACAATCCGGAACAAGTTCAGGTCACTGAAGTCGAAGGCGAGCAGACCACAGTCCTGGAGCTGAGAGTCGCCCAAACCGATCTCGGCAAGGTGATCGGCAAGCAGGGACGCACCGCTCGTGCCATCCGAACCATTCTGGGGGCGGCCGGCATGAAGATTCACAAGCGTTTCGTTCTGGAAATTCTGGAATAAGGTGTCCGCGAACCAGCAGGTTATCGTCGGAACCGTTATCAAGCCTCATGGCATAAAGGGGGAAGTTGCTGTCGGCATCAGCAATGACTCTCCCGAATTGTTCCGGACGGGACGCACATTTGTCCTGCGACGGGAAAAGGGTCCGGAACGGGTGTTGGAAATCGCGGCGGTGCGCTTTCATCAGGGCCGGGCCCTGATCTCCTTCCGGGGGATTCACGACCGGAGCGCCGCCGAGCAATTGCGTCGCTATGATCTTTACATTCCGGCCGCGGACTTGCCGGCGACAGAATCGGATGAATTCTACCACTTTGAGGTTCTGGACAGCCAGGTGGTGGATGAGTCCGGCCGGCGGATCGGTCGGGTGTCGGCCATTCTCGAAACCGGTCCGGCCGTCCTGCTGGACATCGAGACGCCGGGCGGCAGTTTCTATCTGCCCTTCGTCGCCGAGTATATCGCGCAGGTAAGACGCGCGGAAAAAGAGCTGGTCATCCGGAATTTTCATCCCCTGATGACACTCGATGCGGAATGAAGATAGATGTCATTACCATTTTTCCGGAGATGTTTGCTTCGGTCTTTGATTTCGGTATCATCCACAGAGCCCGCCAGGCGGGAATTCTGGAGTTGAACTGCCTGGATCTGCGCGATTTCGCCACCGACCGGCACCGCATGGTCGACGACCGGCCTTTCGGCGGCGGGGCGGGGATGGTATTCAAGCCCGAGCCGCTTGCCGCCGCCATCCGTTTCCGGCGCGAAACGTCTGCGGCGGCCCGGACAGTCTATCTGTCGCCGCAGGGCCAGGTGCTGAATCAGGCCCGGCTGCGCGCCCTGGCCGGCCAGGATCATCTGATTCTGATCTGTGGCCGCTACGAAGGGATCGATCAGCGCATTATCGATCTGTTTGTGGATGAAGAGCTGTCCATCGGCGATTATATCCTCAGCGGGGGTGAAATCCCGGCCATGGTGCTGGTGGACGGCATTACCCGCTGTCTGCCGGGAGTGGTCGGGCATCCAACCTCGACGAGGGACGAATCCTTCGAGACCGGCCTGCTGGACTATCCCGTGTACACGCGTCCGGCCGATTTCGAGGGGCGGATGGTGCCCGATGTTCTGTTGTCGGGCGATCACGCCGAGATCACCCGCTGGCGTCGGCGCCAGGCGCAGGCGAAGACACGCCGGGTCAGGCCGGATTTGTTAAACCCGAATGAAAAATAGATGTGAGGTATGCATACATGAACAAGCTGGAATTTGTTGAACAGGATTTCATGCGATCGGATCTGCCCAATTTCCGGATCGGTGACACGGTGCGGGTGCATGTCCGCATTACCGAAGGGGAAAAGTCCCGTATCCAGATTTTCGAGGGCGTCGTCATCGCCCGCAAGCACGGCGGCGTCCGCGAGACCATCACCGTTCGCAAGACGTCTTTCGGCTACGGTGTCGAACGCGTCTTCCCCCTCCATTCCACTGTCGTGGACCAGATCGAGGTGGTCCGCTCCGCCCGGGTGCGGCGGGCCAAGCTGTATTTCCTGCGCCAGCGTCGCGGCAAGGCCGCCCGTCTGCAGGAGATCCGTCGCGACCGGTAGACTGCGGCCGCGTCCTCGTCATCCGTCCGCTCCTCCTCGTTCCGCGAATATTTCCCATGTTGTCATTGGCCGTTTTTCGGCCCATGTGTATAATACCGGTGTGCCCGGCCATCAGAAACCACTGTTTGAAATGGATTATCCGTATCCCATCGAGGATTATTTTTTTGGCGATGGCTATCGTCTGATCGCCGGTACCGATGAAGTGGGGCGCGGCGCGCTGGCCGGCCCGCTGGTGACGGCGGCCGTGATCCTCGATCCCACCCGGCCCGTCGACGGCATCGATGATTCCAAACTGTTGCTCGCCCCGGAGCGGGAGCGGCTCGCCGCGGTGATCCGGCGCCAGGCCCTGGCGTTCGCCCTGGACATGGTGGACAATGAAACCGTCGACCGGATCGGCATTGCTGAAGCCACCCGGTACTCCATGGCTCGTTCGCTGGGCAAGCTGAGAATCCGACCTGAACTCGTTCTCATTGATTTTATTGAATTGGAGACACTTGACATTCGGAGCGTAAGTTTGATAAAAGGGGATCAGGTGTCTTTGAGTATCGGGGCTGCCTCTATCATGGCCAAAGTGTTCCGGGATCGTTGGATGAAGCGGGCTGCCGTTCGATACCCTGTTTATGAGTTCGAGCAGAACAAGGGCTATGGAACTGCCCGGCATCTGGATTTGCTGAGGCTGAACGGGCCGTGTCCCTTGCACCGGAAAACGTATAAGCCACTACGAACAGGACTGGGAAAGCATGGCTTTCTTTAACCGGCAAAAATTTATCAAGAATGCCCAGAAGTATGTCAATCAGGGGAAACTTGAAAATGCCATCAAGGAATACGAGAAAGTCCTGCAGCATGATCCCAATGACATCAGCCTGCTCAACACCATCGGTGACCTGAACCTCAGCCTGCGCCGTACCCAGACAGCCATCAGCTATTTCAAGAAAGTCGCCCAGAAATATACCGACGATGGTTTTTACGGCCGCGGACTGGCCGTGTATCGCAAGATCGTGCGCGCCGATCCCCGCAACCTCGAGAACTCCGAAATCCTGGCCGATCTGTTCATCAAGGAAGGCGTCGTTTCCGAGGCCAAGAAAATGTACGCCGAGATCGGCAGCGAATATCTGCATGCCAATAATTTTTCCAAGGCCTACTCGGTCTTTCGCAAGCTGGGCGATCTGACCCAGGACGATCCCAACATCCACCTGAAGCTGGCGGAACTGGGCCTGAAACTGAACAAGCGGGAGAGCGCGCGCGACTGCTACGTGAACGCCGCCGTCATCTGCACCAAGCAGAAGAATTTCACCCTGGGCATGGAAGCCGCCAAAAACGCCCTGGAAATCGATCCCCAGCATCAGCCTACCCTCAAGATCCTGTTCAAGCTCTCTCTCGAGAAAAATGAGTTCAAGCTCATTACCATCGCCCTGGAAAAAGCCCTGGAAATGATGCCGGACGATCCGGAAAACCTCGAAATGCTGGGCGAGTCGTATCTCTTCCAGGGTCGTCTGCAGGATGCGTTCAGCGTCCTGTCCGAAATTTACCAGCAGAACGAGGAAAAATACCACCTGTTGCACGACCTGGCCGAAGCGGCCGTCAAACTGGATGACCTCGATCTGGCCGTGGCCGCCATGGACGAGATCGGCAACACGCTGATCACCCGCAAGGAAAACCAGAAGATGGTGAGCCAGCTGAACGCCATCCTCGAAAAGGACGCCGTCCACGCGGGCGCCCTGCGGCTGCTGGCGGACGTCTATTACAAAACTTCGGACAACTTCAACTACGTCGAGGTGCTCAAGCGCCTGGTGGAAGCCTCCATGGCCGCCGGTGAATACCAGGAAGCCATCGGCATCGTGGAAAAACTCATGGGCATGGATGTGTCCAACGAGGAATATCTGGAATACCACCGCGAGGCGTTCACGCAGCTCTATCCCAACGAGGACTATATCCCGCCATTTTCCGGTGAGCGGCCGGCGGCCGATGTCAATACCGGCGTGTTCAAGCTCGATACTTCCGAGCTGGCCGAAGAAGCGAAAATTGATCCCAAGAGCGAGACGGACACAGCCCTGGAGATCGACCTGCTGCTGAGCTACGGCCTGAAGGACAAAGCCAAGAAGAAACTGCAGGAGCGGATCAGCAAGGATCCCGAAAACATCGAAAGCCGGCGGAAACTGCGCACCATTCTCAAAGAGGAGGGCGAATCGAAACAGGCGGCCAACATCTGTTTTGAAATCGCCAACATCCTCACCCTGCGCGGAGAGCACGAGAAGGCGGCCATGTTCATCGAGGAGGGCCGGACCCTGGATCCCAGCCGCAGTGACATGTCGCTGCCCACCGGGCTTCTCAAGAGCGAGATCCAGTTTCCCGATGAGGGCGATACCTCCAATACCGGTTTCGATGTTCTGGATATCGAGGAATCCATCGATCTGACGGATGATCTGTCGGAGATCCTCATCGGCGAAGAAGAAGCCGAGGGACAATCGGAGGTGTCCGAACCCTTGCGGATCCAGCCGTCGGTGAGCCAGGAAGAGGAACCGGTGCGGCCGCCCGACATGGATACGGATATCAACCTGCGCCTGGAAGAGACGCTCCGTTCCTTGCAGGATCTGGGGCTCAACCCCGAGGATCTCGGCATGGAGAGCGTGAGCCGCCCGCGCCCGGCCGCCCCGGAGAAAAAGCCGGCACCGGCCGAGCCGCCGCCGGCCCAGACCATGGAGAAGGACGCTCTGGACGCCCTGGCGGACGATCTGTGGACCGAATCCCCGGCGGCGAAACCGCCGCCGGCGGCCGAGACACCGGAACCATCACCGGCGGTGGATGAGGTCGAGACCGAGGTCCGGGAAGAAGTCGAGACCGAGGTCCGGGAAGAAGTCGAGATCGAGGAAGAGGAGGTTCGGTTCAACCTCTCCGTCGTCCGGAAGGAGGAGACGCCGGCCAAGAAGACACCCGACCCCCCGGCCGTACCCGAGTCCGTCGCTCCGAAGGAGGTGCGACCGCCGGCGCGCGGATCCTCCGCCGGTCTCTCGGACAAGGAGCTGGAGGCGACGCTACAGGAGATCGACTTTTTTATCAAGCTCGGTTTCAAGGACAACGCCATCGAGGAATTGCGCAATCTCCAGGCAAAACATCCGGATCATCCCGAAATCTTCGCCCGGCTGGAGAAACTGGGCGCCGCCCCCCAGGTTCCGCCGACTGCGGTGGAGAAGAAAAAACCGGAATCGGCCGCCCTGGAAACGGATGATCAGGAAGAGATGTACAAGGGTGTTTCCGGCTTCGAGCAGCCGGCGGAACTGGCCGAGGAGATCCCGGCCGAGGAGGTCGACATCGACCTTTTCCGCCAAAAGCTGGCCCCGGAACAAGCTCCGGAGACCGCTCCGGAGACCACCCCGGAGGATGAAATCCCGCAACTGGAGGAGATCGCCCCGGAGGACGTAAACATCGAGCTCTTCAATTACGTGGCCGATCAGGCGGTGGAGGAAGAGGCCGGTCCACGCAGCAGTTTCGAAGCCAAGAAGAAAATGCCCAATGTCCCGCCGGTGGAAAAAGAGGCGCCGGCGGAAGCGGAAGAGCAGCCCGACGCCGAGTCCATTTTCGCCGAAGTCGATGAGGATGGTATTCTGGACAACCCGTTGCTGTTCAAGGAAAAAACGACTTCCAGGAAGACCGATTCCGAGCAGCAGGGCCTGTACCTGACCAGTGATGCGGAAGAAAAGGCCTACGATTCCGAACAGGGCGCCCCCCAGAATGTCGCCACCATGCACAATATTTTCGCTGACATCGTCGAGGAGGCCAACAAGGTTTTCGCCAGCAATGTGGACGATGAGGAAGGCGATTTCGAAACCCATTACAATCTGGGGATCGCCTACAAGGAAATGGGACTGCTGGATGACGCCATCGGTGAATTCCAGAAAGCTTTTCAGCTGATCAAGGATGAACCCAGTTCTCCGCAATTCATCAAGGCCTGCCACATCCTGAGCGTCTGCTTTTTTGAGAAAGGGCTTTACAAATCAGCCGTCAAATGGTGTGAACGGGGTATCAATTGTCCCGGCCACGAGGAGCACGAATACAAGGCACTGAAGTATGACCTGGCCCAGGCTTACGAGCGTCTGGACAACGGGAAAAAGGCGCTGGAAGTCCTGACCGAGATCTGCGAGGTGGACATCAATTACCGGGATGTCACGGCCAAGATCGAGGAGCTCCGGAAAAAAATCGGCTGATCGAGCGAATTCATGTCCTCTTCGCCCCGTCCCAATTCGTTTTTCGCCAAATATACCTTTGTGATCTATCTGATCTATTGCTTCTATGTGGGGGCGCTCATCACCGCCATGCCGTGGATCCCGTGGATCTGGGAGAAAAACTATTTTCTGTACCGTTTTCCCGTCATCAAGCCGGTCCTGCTCAGTCCGTTTTTCCGGGGTGCCGTATCCGGCCTGGGTCTGCTGAACATCCTGCTGGGCATTCTGGCCATCTGGAACCGCAAGCGGCGCTGACACCATGTCTCTTCTGCCACCGCCGCCCATTCTCTATCACATTTCGGCGGGCACGTCGGGCGCGGGCGACTGCCCGGAGCCGTGTTTCCGGGAACTGACGGCGGCGGGCGTGCCCCTTCTGCAGATCCGCGAGCCCGGCCTGGCCGCGGCGGACCTGCGGGTCCTGGCTGCCCGCCTGCGCCGGCAGTGCCGCCCCGGGCACGCCCTGATCCTCATCAATGACCGGGTCGATGTGGCCCGGGCGGCCGGTTTGGATGGCGTGCACCTGCGGGCAGACGGTAGGCCGGTGCACCGGGTGCGGGAGCAGCTGGGGCCGGATTTCATCATCGGTTGTTCGGCCCACGATGAGGCCGAAGTGCGGCGGGCCGAGGACGGCGGGGCGGATTTCGTGGTGGTGGGCCCGGTCTTCCCGACGCCTTCGAAGCCGGGTCACCCGGGGCTGGGCCTGGTCCGCCTGCGGCAGATCCGCCTCTTTTCCGTCATCCCGGTCCTGGCCCTGGGCGGGATCGGGGCGGCCAATGCCGGCGCCGTGCTGGAATGCGGGGTCCACGGTCTGGCCGGCATCCGCTTGTTTCACGACCGGCGGCAACTCGCCACCGTTCAGGCACTGACGGCGGCCCGGCGGGGACTACCCGGCGCCGGAGCTCAGACCGGCCAGGATTCTTGCCCGTAAACGGCGTCCCAATACAGCAACTCGTAGCGGCTGGCCGTCAGGAACATCTCACGCAGCGGATCGTAGGGGTATGTGCGGGTGACCTCGTCCACCAGATCCGTCAACCGCGCCACCAGCTGACGATATTCGTCCGTTCCGTATACCCCGGCCCATTCCCGGTAGAGGGGGCGGGGATTCCCCGCCAGATGTGACTGGTGGTGTTCGGCGATGGCGGCATAGGTCCAGAAACAGGGCAGGGCGGCCGTCAGCGACTCGGGAAACGGTTTCAGACAGCTGGTGGCCAGCAGAAACGAGCGATACGACAGATTGGCCGGGATGGCGGTAACGGCCGCCGCTTCGGCCACGGTGTGACCCAGCTTTTTCAGAAAGACCTCATAGCCCTGCAATTCGCTGACGGCCTCCAGGTGGGCGATGTCCAGGACGCGGCGACGCTGATCGGCGGTGTCGGCCCGCGAGGCGATGAGACAAAAGTTTTTGATGGTATCCACCAGGTAATGATAATCCTGCAGGATATAGAAGACGAATTTTTCGGCGGGCAGCCGGCCCTCAAAGAGCTCCACCACGAAGGGATGATGAATGATGCGCTCCCAGACGGGCCGGGCATCCTCGCGCAGGCGTCGGCAGACGGTCATGATTTCCTCCCCCGGACGACCACATAGTCGCCCCGGTCATAGCCGGGAACGGGTTCCTCCACGGCCTCGTTGGTGTAGCGGGGATGGCGGGTCAGGGTCTGGACGAATTCCAGATCCGTAAAGCCGTTCTCCTCCAGCAGCTGGCGGATGTCGTCGGTGGAACACCAGTCGACGCCGGCCATGAATTTCAGGGGATACGGACAGGGCGGCGCCGTTTTGGGATCATGGTAGCCCCGCCGGTAGGCCAGGTCGTACATCAGGGCGTAGGAGCCTTCCCGCGGCAGGTACGAAACGATGAGGGTCCCGCCCGTCTTGAGGACGCGCCGGGCTTCGCGGATGGCCTGCCGGCGGTCCTGAACGTAACTGAGGATGGTGCCCAGGAGCACCGCGGCAAAGGATTCGTCCGGGTAGGGCAACTGCTCGGCGCCGGCGATCCGGACCTCCACGCCGCGCTGCCGGGCCAGGGCGGCCATGCCCTCAGCCGGCTCCACGCCCTGACGGATGCCCAGCCGTTCCTCGAACAGCCCGCTGCCCACGCCGACACTGAGGGTCTGTGCCGGATCGGTGACGAAGACCTTCTCCGCCAGCAGTTCCGATTCGAACACGGCCCGATTGCGGCTGAACCATTCGTCGAAGTCACCGGCCTCCTCCACGAACGCCGAGGCCCGGCTGGCGGCCAGCAGATCCAGGTGGCGCAGGAACTGGTGGCCGCGCTGTTCCAGCAGCAAATAGGCGAAGTGATTGGTGGGACCGTGGCCCGCGCCCAGCCGCAGGGCATAATCGATGGCCATGGTGATGTAGTCCTTGGCCCGTGCCACCGCCTGGGTCAGGGACAACCCCTGGCCCAGCCCCGTGGCGATGGCCGCCGACAGGGTGCAGCCGGTACCGTGGGTATCGCGTGTCTCGATGCGCGGACTCCGGAATTCGGTGAATTCCCGGCCATCGAACAACAGGTCCAGCGCATCGCCGGGCCGGTGCCCGCCCTTGAGGTAGACGGCGGCCGGGCCCAGGGCGTGAATGCGGCGCGCCGCCGACGCCATGTCGGCCGGCGAGTGGATGGTCATGCCGGCCAGGGTTTCGGCTTCGGGGATATTGGGGGTGACCACGGTGGCCAGGGGCAGCAGCTCGCTGACGAGGGCCTGTTGCGCGTCGTCCCGGATCAGGCGGGCCCCGCTTTTGGCCACCATCACCGGGTCCACCACCAGGTGGCGCACATTGAACTGCCGGATGCTCTCCGCCACGGCCCGGATCACCTCTCGGGTGGCCAACATGCCGGTTTTGGCCGCCTCGATGCCGATATCCGCCGCCACGGCTTCGAATTGCAGGGTGATGAACTCGGCCGGCACGTCGTGAATGCCCAGCACGCCCACCGTATTCTGGGCCGTCAGGGCGGTGACGACGCTCATGCCATAGCCGCCCAGGGCGGCGATGGTCTTCAGGTCGGCCTGGATTCCGGCTCCACCCCCGGAGTCGGAGCCGGCGATGGTCAGGATGCGGTGCAGTTTCATGTGGATGTCCTCCTCTTCCCGCAGGTTCCGGGAAGGCCACCAAACAAAAAGGGCATCGCCACGGGGGATGCCCTTTGTTGTTCATGATCTCCCTGCGCTGGCATTATCCAGATCAGGTTCAAAGGGTATGATCTCAGCCTCGACGGCACCCCTGCGCAATGAATTGTCAAGGTTTTGTTTTACTGCATTTTTCCGTCGGAATCAAGGGGAAACCGGCCGGGCGGATCAGCGGCCGGCGGGATGGGGCGGACGAGCCGTTTCAGGCGCGGTGGTGACGGGCAGAAGCGCCAGTTGATACGGCGCACTCCCTTTGGCCGGGTCCTGGATGCGGATGCGCACCTCCCCCCCTTCGTCTTCACGGGGCAGGAGCTCGACGGTGCCGCGCCCCTCGATGACTTGCAGGACATAGTCTGTCCCCGGATCAAGGCCGCCGGATCGGGCAAAGTAGTATTTCAGCGAACCCACCGGCTGGCCGCTGATCTTGTAGGCGGTGACCCGGTCATGCCGGATGCTGAACACCACGTCATCGTCCACTTCGGCGAACAGCTGGAAGGCGGGGGCCGCCTTGCGGGGGGCCGGGTTGGCGTAGACGGAGAACCGGTAGGGGCCGGTGCCGCCGAAGGCGGTGTCATCCACCTCCACCAGCAGGGTGAAGGCATTGATGGCATCGCCCTGGCGAATGATCCGGATGCGTCCCCGGCCCTGCTCGGGGAAGAGCACGACGGGGAAATCATCCGCCCGCAGCGGCCGGTGGAACCGGCAGCGGACGTCCTCGGCCGGGCGATGGCTCCGCTGCTCTACCCACCATTCCCGCTCCCGGAACTTGATCAGATCCAGTCCATCCACCTGTCCGGACCAGGTGACGAGGAGCGCCGAGTCGGGCCGCGGGGGTGCCGCGGCGGTGCCGGCGGGGGAATCATCGCCGGCGGGCGGCGCGGGACGCTCACAGGCCGCGAGACAGGCCAGGGTGACCATCAGCAGGAAGAAAACGGACCGGGGGTGTTTCATTTTGAATGTCCAGGCTGTCGGGCCTGCATGCGGCGCCCACGCCCGCCCGGCGCAGGCGACGTCCCCGACGGGGCGCCGTTGCCGTCCGCCGGGGGCGACCGGTCTCAATGGTGAATGTTGCGGATGGCTTCGAAATAGAGACGGACGTCGCGGTCGCAGAAATCCTTCATGACCAGTTGCGGGAAGCCCGAGGGGCCCGGGTCCAGGCCCATCAATTCGCCGCTCAGGCGCCGGCCGTCCACATGCAGCACTTCGATGAAGCGAATGTTGCGCTGTTTCAGATCCTCGATGAGGGGCTGCCAGTTCTGGTTCATCGCACTACCTCTTTTCTCGGCGTTTCGCACCGCAGGCGCGGCTTCAGTATACTGTGAGAACCGCCAAATGCCAATCCATTTCCCCGTTCGGCGTCACACGAGGCGGGCGGACAGGATGCGCAGGGACGCAGGAAACTGTCAATGGATCTGATGCGTGGAAGATGTGTCGCTTCGGGAATCGTCCCCCAGGCGCTCCTTCAGCAGTCGCCGCTGATGGCCGAGGAGATGGGTGGCATCGCCGGACGGGTCCGCCGGTGTACCCTCGGCGCCGGTGATTTCGTCCACCGGAGATCCGTCCGGGGCGGCCGGAGCCGACGGATTCGGGAACGACTGTACGCAATGCCGATGGTGTTGGGCCATCAGCTGCTGGGCCTTGATGAGCCTGTACCGTCTATATCGGTCGCGGAAGATGAGCACCCCGATGAGGAACAGAACCAGGCCAAAAATTCCCCATACCCCCAGTGATGACATTTTTATCCTTTCATGGTGATCCGTCGCAGTGTCACAATAGCATACTGCATCCGGCGAATCAACCTGCGAAGTGGCAATGTGCGCCACCGGTACGTCCGGTCGTGGGCAGGGCCGCGCTTGCGCCGGATGCCCCGCAGCCTGCCGGCGAGTGGGATTTCCGGTGGGTCGGGAAACGTGAAAAATGGCCGCCGCCCCCGCATTCGACGAACCCGGGGTGCACTTTTGCCGTATGTTAGGGGGTGTTTAGGGAACTTCAAGAGTGAGGTGATTCATGAAGCGATTTCACGCGTGTGCCGGACGGCCCCTGCTGCTGCTCGGCCTGCTGCTCCTGGTCGCCGGCGCCCTTATGGCGGCACCGGAGGCGAGGCTGTTGCGCTATCCCCATATCCAGGGGGACAAGGTCGTGTTCGTCTACGGCGGCGACCTCTGGACGGTTTCCGCCCGGGGCGGCGAGGCCCGCCGTCTGACCTCCTTCGGCGAGGGCTTCGAAGTCCTGCCCAAAATCTCGCCCGACGGCCGCTGGGTCGCCTTCAGCGGCGAGTATGCCGGCAACCGGCAGATTTACGTGATCCCCTGGGAGGGCGGTATCCCCAAACAGGTAACCTTTTACCCCGACGTCGGCAACATGCCCCCGCGGGGCGGCTACGACCACCTGGTCTACGACTGGACGCCCGACGGCCGGAAGATCCTCATCAAGGCCAACCGCACCCCTTACGGAGAGCGCATCGGCAGGTATTTCCTGGTGGATCCCGCCGGCAACGGCGTGGAAGAGCCCCTGCAGGTCCCGGAAGGCGGACCGGCCTCCCTGTCCCCGGACGGCACCAAACTGGCCTACAGCATCATTTCCCGCGAATTCCGCACCTGGAAACGCTATCGGGCCGGCCGGGCCCAGGATGTCTGGATCTATGACCTGCAACAGAACCGGATTGACCGGCTGACGGAGTTCGAAGGAACGGACAACTTTCCCATGTGGGTGGGCGACCGGATCTATTTTACGTCCGACCGGGACCGCCTGCTCAACCTCTACTGTTACGATCTGAACACCCGCCAAACCCGCCAGGTCACCGATTTCGACGACTATGACTGCCTGTTCCCGGCGCGGGGGGGGCATCAGATCATCTTCCAGAAAGGCGGCTACCTGTGGGTGCTGGACACCCAGACCGACCAGGCCCGCCGGCTGGAGATCACCCTGGCCGACGACCGGCCGGCCACCCGGCCCGTCTTCAGGAACGTGACCCGCAACGTCGAGGACTACACCATCTCCCCGTCAGGAGCCCGGGCCGTGTTTTCCGCCCGCGGCGACCTGTTCACCGTGCCGGCCGAGCATGGGCCGGTGCGCAACATCACCCTGTCCGAGGGGTACCGGGAGATGGGCGCCCAGTGGAGCCCCGACGGCAAGTCCATCTCCTATCTGGCCGAAACCGAGGGCTGCTACGAGATTTTCATCCGGCCCCAGGACGGTTCGGGTGATCCGGTCCAGCTGACGTCGGGCAGCACCAGCTGGATTCTCGGCCATGCCTGGTCCCCCGATTCCAAGAAGATCGCCTACGTCAACATGAGGAACGAGCTCCTGCTGCTGGACGTGGCATCGCGCGCCGTGAAAACAATCGACAGCTCCAGCCGGAACCGGATCCAGGACGGGCAATGGTCGGCCGACAGCAGCTGGATCGTCTACACCAAGATGGCCGACAACAATATCATGCGCGTGTGGGGCTACTCCCTGGCCGACGACCGGTCCGTGCCCCTGACCAGCGCGGTCTTTTCCAGCTATTCGCCCAGCCTGGACCCGGAGGGGAAATACCTGTATTTCATCTCCGCCCGGGATTTCAACCTGCGGGAACGCGATTTCTCCGCCACCATCTACGCCGCGACGCTGCGCGCCGATGTGGAGTCGCCGCTGGCGCCCCAGTCCGACGAGGAGATACCGGCGGCGGAGAAGCCGGCCGGGGGCAAGAAAGCCGAGGCCAGGCCCGAAGCGGAAGCCGGCGAGAAAGTGGCCGATGCCGCCGCTGGGGAGAAAGAAGGGGACAAGGTGGAAGAAAAGAGCCTGGTCATCGAGGCGGACGGGATGCCCGGGCGGGTCGTGGCCCTGTTGACGGAAACGGGCCGCTACCGTCAGCTGCAGGCCGTCAAGGGCGGCATCGTCTTCCTCAAGGGGAGCGAACTGCAGCAGTTCAGCCTGGACAAACGCAAGGCGTTCACCATCACCAAGGGGGTGCAGTCCTACTCGCTGACCACCGACGGCAAGAAGGCCCTCATCGGCCGCGGGAATGACTACTTCATCATCCCCATGAAACCGGGGGTGGACCCCAATGAAGGCAAACTCAACCTGGGCGGCATGGAAATGCGCATCACCCCACTGGTGGAATGGCGGCAGATCTATTCCGACGCCTGGCGGATCATGCGCGACTGGTTCTACGATCCCAACCTGCACGGGGTGGAATGGCCGGCCATCCATGACAAGTACGAGGTCATGCTCCCCTACCTGGCCCATCGTGCCGACCTGGATTTCCTCATCGGCGAGATGATCAGCGAACTCAACGCCGGTCATACCTACGTCTTTCCCGGCGACGCCCCCGCGGTGGAGCGGGTGGACGTCGGCCTGCTGGGCTGCGAGTTCAGCGCCGACGGCGACCATTATCGCATCGCCAAAATCTATCACGGCGAGAACTGGGACACCCGCGCCCGCTCGCCCCTCACCGCGCCGGGGCTGAACGTGGCCGAGGGGACCTACCTCCTGGCGGTGGACGGCCAACCCCTGACCACGGCCGTCTCCCCCTACAGCCTGTTGCAGAACAAGGCCGGCCAGCAGGTGCGGCTGACCATCAACGACCAGCCGGCGGAGGAGGGCGCCCGCCAGATCACCGTCATCCCCATCAAGTCGGAACTGCGGTTGCGCTATCTCGACTGGGTGGAGCACAACCGGGCCATCGTGGACCGGCTGTCCGGCGGCAAGATCGGCTACGTCCACGTGCCCAACACCGCCTTCGAGGGCTTCGAACAGATGTACAAGTGGTTCACGCCCCTGACGGGCAAGGAGGCGCTCATCGTGGACGACCGCTACAACGGCGGCGGCTATTCTCCCCTGGACATGGCCGAGCTGCTGGCCCGTGAGCCCATCGCCTACTGGTCCCGGCGGCATCTGGATCTGGTGAGCCAGCCTTTCATCCTCAACGACGGCCCCAAGGTCATGCTCATCAACGGCTACTCGTCCTCGGGCGGCGATGCCTTCCCTTTTTATTTCAAGGAGATGAAGTTGGGGCCCCTCATGGGCAAGAAGACCTGGGGCGGCCTCATCGGCTATGGGTACTCGCCGCGGTTCGTGGACGGCGGTGGCATGGCCGTGCCCAGTTCGGCCTTCGTCAACAAGCAGGGCGAGTGGGATGTGGAAGCCGTGGGCGTCGATCCCGACATCGAGGTGTTCGACGATCCCACCCTCATTGCCCAGGGGCGCGAGCCCATGCTGGAGGAGGCGGTGAAGTACCTGCTGGAGGAGCTGGAGAAGAACCCGCGCCGGAAGGTGGACACCCCGCCCCATCCCATCCGCAAGTAGCCTGTTTTTCTTCCATGTATGATAGCGAGCCCCGGTCATTACGGCCGGGGCTCTTTTTTATGCGAAACGTCGAAATGTGAAAAACGCCACCGCCGGGCTTGCCCCGGCGGATGCGATGACTGGATGCCAGAAAAGAGCATTGGAAGGGAATGGCCACCACCGGCCTCGTGCCGGTGGGGCCGTGTGATTTTTTGATTCTCAGTTGTCGACGGACAGACGGCGTGTTGCAGGAAGAAATTTCTGGCCGACATCCTGTTCAGAGCATGTGGAACGTATCCGTAGAACACCGCTCCACCGGCGCGAGGCCAGTGGTGGTGGTTGGCCAGACGATCGATCCGCTGGCCGTCAGTCATGGCCCCGCCGGCACCCGGGGGCCATCGTTCCGCACCCCTGTCTTGAAATCATGGAAAAAATAGACAGTTTTGACAGTTTCTGATTGCCACGCCCACGATTTGATCGTATCCTTTTACTATAGTGTAAGAAAGCATGGAGAGTATTCATCGTCCACCGGCGCCTGGGGGATCCGCTCGACGGAACCCGCATAGGGCGTCCCGCGGCCGGCCGGAGCCAGCCCTTGGCCGGCCCGGACACGGCGGGCCTTCAACGCGCTCGCCGGGCGGGTATATGGATCGGACGGGTTGGCGTGTGTTCCCCTTAATGACGAAGTAGGAGGTGGAATTATGAGAAGCTTCATGCTGTATGTGCTGGTGTGTGTTGTGCCCTGGCTGTACGGGGAGGAGACAGCCATCAAGGGCGATCTGAACGAAGACGGGGTGGTGGATGCCGCGGATACGGTGTGGCTGGCCAATTACCAGGCGGGTAACCTGGGGCCGCTGTATGAGGCGGGAGACGTTTACGCATGGGACAGCATCGTGGGCGTGCTGCGCTACGTGCCGGGGGGGGCGTTTCAGCAAGGGAAGGGGCCGGGTGACCCGTGCAATTATGCCAATGAGACGCCCTTCACCCACACGCTGACGGCGAATCTGGCGGTGATGCGGACGGAAGTGACGCGGCGGATGTGGGCGGCGCTCAAAGTGCGGCAGGTGACGTTGCCGGCCGACCCGACGGACACGAACGCAGGTGCGGGCATGGACAACCCGGTGCAGTACGTGATGTGGTACGAGGCGGTGCTGTTCGCCAACCTGCTGAGCGTGGAGCGGGGGCGGACGCGCTGCTATTACACCGACGCGGCCTTCACGGTGCCCATCGATGCCACGAGCTACACGACGGGCCCGTTTTACTGTGACTGGTCGGCCGACGGCTACCGCCTGCCCACGGAGGGGGAGTGGGAGTACTTCTGCCGGGCGGGGACGACGACGCCGTTTTCCGTCACTGAACCGAACTTTACAACCTGCAGCACGTATTGTACAGCCGGCAGTTTGCCCGCTCTGGAAAGCGTGGCCTGGTATTGTGCCAACCAGACTGATCCGGCGGGCAACAACACCTCGAAGCCGGTGGCTCTGAAAGGCGAGAACCCGTGGGGTTTGCAGGATGTGCACGGCAGCGTGTGGGAATGGTGCTGGGACCGGTATGGCACGTATCCGAGCGGTTCCGCCACCGATCATCGGGGGGCGAGTAGTGGCTTCACCTGGGTGATCCGCGGCGGCAGCTGGCTCAACTACGCCACCGACTGCCGGTCGGCGTATCGCGTCTACACCGCCCCGGACTCCCGTTCCTACCGCCTCGGTTTCCGCCTCTGCCGGTCCGTGGATTGAGCCCCTGGCTCCGGCTTCGTCCCGCCGGGCGCACGGTACCCCGGGTTCGCCGAACCCGGGGGAGTATTCCTGTAAGATTTAACGTTTTTTGGATGGCGGCTCACCGGTTTTCTGTTGATCGTCGGCCGCCTTTGTCCCACTTCGCTCCGCCGGGCGGGGCGGTGACGGGGGGCAGGCGAATGGCGGTATTGGAGACGGGCGTTCCTTAAGAACGCATCCCCACAACCCCCATCCTACCCAGGGTTCGCGCCGCTCACCTTGGGCTGCCGAAGGATGTCCCTGCGGGACGTAAGACCGGCGGAGCGGATTCAAGGCAAGGTGGTCAACGATCAAAACATTTCGGGGTCATTTCGGGGTCGGACCAAGTCAACATTCTGAAATAAAACATCATGCGCTCAAAAATTGGTCGATTTTTACCCTTAGACGCCACTTTTGGGAGGGTAATTTTTTCGTTGCGGGCGTGGCGGCGTGGCGTGATGATCGGCACGCGACGGCACAAAGAAGTAAACAGTCCACTGAATAGATGCCGGTTCATGTTTATTCCACATGTCGCGACGCGATCCGATCCCGAGCCTGTTATCTGGACGGCCTTTCAGGCCTCTATTCTCTTTCGGGGCGCTCTTTCCGGGGGCTCGCTGCGCTCGCCCCCGGAAAGGATGCATAAAGCCGGCCAGAGAATGGTCTGTTATCTGATATTGCTGCAATATGGACGACAAATATACAATCCATATTGAATCAGGCAATTATCTCGCCCTTTCAGGGCTTTGCCTGCCTATCCCGTTCTTTCCCAGGGCGGCGGACGGCCACGCGTCGGCCGCGTGTCCGCCCTTGCCCTTCGCTCTATAATTGCCACCCTTCGGGCGGCCCAAAAAAGAGAAAAACAGAAAATACACGTACCCTGCAGACCTTGCCCTTCGCTATAGAATGTCAGCCTGGCGGGCTGGAAAACAGGGGAACGGCGCCAGGGGTAGACCGATATTTCCCAAACAGGCAATATACATTAGGCCCGTAGGGCCGACGTCCTGCCAATGATGAATGCCAAGGTGAATGAAGAAGGCCCGGAGGGCCGATCCGTCCGGTTGCCGGGGGTGAGCGCAGCGAGCCCCCGGACAGGATGCAAAAAATTGAGAGGAGGCCCGAAGGGCCGGCCAGAACACAATCAGGCGATGGGAAATGGTACATTCAACCAGGTACATGGATCGAGTTTGGAAAGAACGCCAGAAGATCCGGAAGACGGGCGTTCCTTCAGAACGCTTCTCCGTTATCCCCGTCCTGCCCAGGGTTCGCTCCGCTCACCTTGGGCTGTCGTCGTATGTCCCTTCGGGACTTAAGATCGGCGGAGCGACGGAGGAAGTGCCGCTTTGGCCGGGCTCGCCGCGAAGCTGACACAAAAAGCGCAGCTGTCGCTGCGCACTCAACCTGCCCTGCAGCCGAATTCTTGCGGCGACGCTGGCGCCACCCGACAGGCGCCCGGTGACGAATGAACAATGATTGCCATGGGGAACCATGAACACCGCCGGGAGGGGGTGCTCCCTCGATCCCCCCGGCGGCGTGTCATGTTGTGATGCCGGCTACCGCGGATCGTAGCGCAGGAAGGCCGTGAAGCCGAGGGCGAAGGCACCAAGGGTGAAGAGGATCAGCAGGGCGCCGTCCAGCAGGGACCGGTCCAGGGCCGCGGCAAAGGCGTGCTCGGGCGGCTGGAAGCGGGGCAAACCGCTGGTGTCGATGGCGCCGCGATCGCGCGGCCGCTGGAAATTCACCTTGCCGTCGCGGACCGTGATGGTGAACATGTTGCTGTCGCCCGTTTCGGCGGCCCGGGCCTCGGCGTAGGCCGTCACTTCTTCGCGGTAGCGGGACAGGGCTTCCTCGTAGCGGTGTTTCAGGTCCACGTCCGTGCCCGCCAGGTTCATGACGGCCAGCTGGTACAGGGAGGCCGGCGAGAAGCGGGTGAGGGTGTAGGCCAGCTGTTCCTGGCGCTGCTTGCGGTTGCGCAGGTCTTCCCAGAGCCGGGTGTTGTGGGCCTCGATCTCCGCCTCCACCACCTTGCGCCGGGCTTCGTCCTCCTGGAGCCATTCCCACATGTGGTCATCCTCGTTGCGTTCGCGCTCGGCCGGGCTCAGGCCGGCTGTCCGCCGGCTGCGTTCGCGCATGACCTCCGACAGCTGGTCGAGGTAGCGGTCCCAGCGATCCTTGGCGAAGGTGTCCTGCTGCCCCTTCAGCTCGGCCACGCTGGGTACGGGCGAGAGCTGGGTCGCCGCCATGAGGCCCACCCGCGGCAGGATCAGCACGAAGATCACCCAGGCCACCAGCGAGATGAGGAACGACACCGCCGGGCGGCGGGTGAAGGTCGAGATCATGAGGCCGCCGGCGACGAAGAAGGTGATGTACAGGCCGGACACGCCGAGCACGGCCAGCAGCTTCGGCCAGTGGGCGGCCGTCAGGGGCACGCCCTGCAGTTCCACCAGCAGGACGCCCAGCAGGATGGGCAGGCTGAAGGGGACCAGCACGCCCAGCCAGGCGCCGGTGAATTTCGCCGCCACCCAGGTGGCGCGGGGGACCGGGTTGGCCAGGGCCAGCTTGAGGGTGCCCGCCTCCCGCTCGCCGTTGATGGCGTCGTAGGTGAACAGGATGGCGAACAGGGCCAGGACGATCTGAACGATGAGCACGAAATCGAAGTGGCGGAAGACGGCGAACAGGGGATCGTCGGAATAGATGCTGCGCCGGAGGGCGGCCGCCTCCCGCGGGGTGATGTCGGCCAGCCGGCCCACGTCGTTCTGCACGCCCGTCACGAAGACCTGCAGCGGGTCGGGTTCCCGGTACACCATGGTGTCGAACGAGCTCCAGGACCGTTTTTCCTGCAGCTGCTGGCTGACCAGGGTCCGGGCGGCATCATACTGCTGCACCGAGACCTCGTATTCGTTGATGCCCACCTGCACGCTGAGCAGGATGAGCAGGGCACAGACTCCGAAGAGGATCAGGAAGCGCGGGCTGTGAAACAGGGTTTGCAATTCCTTGCGGACGATGGTCATAAACATATGAGAACCTCACCTTTCCTGTGGCGGTGGCGCCGGTCGCCGCCGCCTCAGCGGGGATCGTAGCCCATGAAGGCGAAAAACGCGCCGGCGACGAAGAGGACGTTGAAGCAGAGCAGCAGCCCCGCGTCGGGCAACACGGCGCCCAGCAGCAGCGGGAGCCCGGGTGGCTGAAAATCGAAGGCCGGTATTTCATGAGGGTTGATGGTCTCCTCGGTCTCGTCCTCACCCGCGCGGCGCATGCGGACAAGGACGCCGCCGGGATTGAGGCCCGTCTTTTCGGTGATGAAGGCGGCATAGGCCTGCTGGTATTCCTGGACCTGGCGGTAGAATGCCTCTTCCAGCTCCAGGGATGTGCCCGACAGGGCGGACGCCGAAAGGGAAAAGACCGTGGCCGGCGAGCACCGGGCCAGGCCCAGAGCCAGGCGGATCTGCGCCGCCTGCCGGTTGCGCCGCTCCTCGTTGAGACGGTCCGTCAGGGCGCGCATCTTGCGCTCCCGCTCGTCGGCCATCTCGCCCATCATCTTGTTGAAGCGGCTCATGACGGCCATGGTGTCGGTCCCCTCGCCGGCGTCGAAATTGTTCATGCGCTCGCGGTCCTCCCGCCAGAGCTGGGCGGCGTAGCGGGCCTTCTGGGACGAGATGAGGTCCACCGAAGGCACGTCCACCAGCCGGCCCGAAACCAGGACCGCCCCCCGGGGGACGACCACCACCGCCAGAACCCACAGGGCCAGCAGTACCAGGAACGACTGGGCGGAACTCCGCGTCAGCGACGAGATGCAGACGGCCAGGGCGACGAAGGCGCCGAAGTAGAACAGGCCCAGGAGGATGATGAGACCCAGCCGCAGCCACTCGGTGCCCGAGAGATGGGCGCCCATGAAGGTCATGAGCAGGCAGCCCAGCAGGATGGCCAGCAGCAGGGGGACGCTCAGGGCGATGAAGGCGCCGCTGATCTTGCCCAGGAGAAACTCGTGGCGGCGGAAGCTGCCGGACAGGGCCAGGCGCAGGGTGCCCCGCTCCTTTTCGCCGCTCACGGCGTCGAAGGCGAACAGGATGGCCAGCAGGGAGAGGACCACCTGGAAGATGAACTCCAGGTCCAGGAAGCGGAAGGTGGCCAGGATAGGCTCCTCGTTGAAGCGGCTTCCTTCGGGGATGAGTTCGCCCCTGCCGCGGACCTCCACGGTGCGGCCGATGTCGTCGGAGACGCCCTTGACCAGGCTCTCCAGCGGCGTCGGCGGCAGAAAAATCCGGTTGTGCCGGACCTCCAGCCAGCTGGTCAGGCCCTCCATCTGACGGAGGTTTTCCGCCCTGGCCGCCTCGAAGCGGGAAAGGTTCTGCTGGTAGCCCCTTGCCCCCAGAAAAAAAGAGAGGACGATGAGCACCGCGCAGACAGCGAAGGTCACGGCAAAGCGGCTCGAGCCAAGTATGTCGCGGATCTCCTTGGCGATGACGGTGCGGATGATCATGCCGCACCTTCCCGGGCCGGTGTTTCATGCCCCGACATGTAATCGAGGTAGAGCTGCTCCAGGTCGGTCTCGCCTAGATCGGCGCCGGGGATCTGCATGACCAGGCGTCCCTGTTTCATGATGCCGATGGTGTCGGCGATCTCTCGGGCGCGGAAGATGTCATGGGTGGACATGAGGATGGCCTTGCCTTCGGCGCGCAGTTCCGCCAGCAGGCGGATGAACTCGAAGGCGGCCTGCGGATCGAGCCCCGATGTCGGCTCGTCCAGCAGAATGGCCGGCGCGTTCTTGAGGATGGCGATGGCGATGCCGCATTTCTGGCGCATCCCCTTGGAGAAGCCTTTCAGCTTCCGGTCGTGGGCCTCGTCCTGGAGCCCCACGCGGCGGAGTACGTCGCGGTACTCATCCCGCCGGCAGTCGGTCCGGCCGCTGAGGCGGGTGAAGAAATCGAGGTTCTGGACGGCGCTGAAATTGGGATAGAGCATGACGTTTTCCGAAACGTAGGCCAGCCGGGCCTTGGCGTGCAGCGGGTCGCGGTGGGTGGCGACGCCGTCCACCCGGGCCTCGCCGGATGTGGGCGGTATGAAATTCAGAAACAGGTTGATGGCCGTGGTCTTGCCCGCGCCGTTGCCGCCGAGCATGCCGTAGATTTCGCCGCCGGCCACCGTGAACGTGACGCTGTCCAGGGCCAGCTGTCCGTCCTCGTAACGCTTGGAGAGTCGATCCGCCTCCAGCAGCGGATGGGGATGAAGGTCTGTATCGGTCTGAGTCATTTTCGATGTTCCTCCGGTTGTTCAAATCTGTGGATGGATCCGGGTGCCCGGCCGCCCCGACGAACAGCATCAGCCGCCGGCGGCGTCAGCGCCGCGCCAGGCGGATGCCCACCACGACGATGCCCAGCACCAGGGTGACGATGAGCCCGACGATGATGGCCGTGGCCTGGATGTCCGTTTCCGCCTTGACCTCCACCACGAGGATCTTGTCGTCGGCGTTGACAGGCTGGTTGTCGGATAGGGCGCTGGTGCGCACGCGGATTTCATAGCGCCCGACGGCGATGTCGGCGGGCGGCGTGAAGCGCAGCTCCACCCGTTGCTCCTGGCCGATGTCCAGCTTGGGGATGACCGGCGGCTGGATATCCTTCCGCCAGTTGAAGGGCGGTTCGGCCCTTATCTCCACGTTGTCCAGGCGCCGGGTGCCCTCGTTGACCACGTCCAGGCTCATGGTGACGGGGGCCGGCCCGGTGATGGACTGGTAGAGCTGCGGCGCCCGGATCAGCAGCCGGCCCTTGCCGCGGGGCACCAGTTCCAGCCGCACATACCCCACGTTCAGCCGCCGGATCTCCTCCAGGCTCCATTCGTGCCCGTCCGCCCGGCGGATGAGATCGGGCTGGTCCGCCGGAACGAGCAGCACGTAAAACGGGATGGACTGGTCCATGGGCACCGCCGCTGTGGGGCGGTCCGGCAGCGACACCTGCAGCAGGGCGCGGCGGGTGTGGGTGCTCTCGGTGAAGCGGATCTGGGTCAGGCGCGCCTGGGACTCCGGGTCCTGGAAGAAGCGGTTGATCTGCTCCGGCAGGTTGACCACGTCCAGGAAAAAGGTGTTGCGGGTGCCGCTGAACAGTTCCAGCTGCAGGTCGAAGGAGGCGGTCTCGCCCAGTTCGGCCTCCTGGGAAAACTGTTCCGACTGGACGATGACCTTGTCGACGCTGGCGTCTTTCTGCAGAAAGATCTTCATGGTGCGGGAGGTGCCGTTGCCGTAGACGATGTTGACGGTCACGGCGTCGAGATCCTGCAGCAGGGTGAAATCGAGTTCCTTGGGCTGACCGAAGACCAGCTGGTCGATCTTGGCCTCGTACGGCTGGCTGACGATGGCGCCTTCCTCGTTCATGAGGGCCACGTAAACGTAATTGATGACGTCGGGCTGCAGCGAGCGGAACAGCTCGTCTTCGATGTTGAGGAGTTTGCGGAATTCCTCGCCGCCGCCCGAGGTGTTGGCCAGGGTAAGCCGAACCCGTTTGTTGCCGGCGGGGTCCTGGTACTTGACGGCCCGGACGACGGAGACGTACTGGGTCTCGAACAGGACGGCCAGCAGCGACTGCTGGTAATTGACCTCGGCGTCGGCCAGGAGGGAACGGGCCCGCTCCAGATCCGCCTGGGGGATCAACTGCTGGCGATACAGTTCCTGGTTCCGTTCGAACTCCCGGCGGGCGAAGTCGTAGGCCTCCTTGGCCCGCTTCAGGCCCAGCAGCCGGTATTCGTCGTCGCGCTGGTTGAAGAAGGAGTTGCTCTGGGCCAGCAGCCGGGCCGCATCGCCGCCGGCCATGCCGGCCAGGATCAGCAGCAGCACGAGGATGTATCGAATGGTTCGGGTGTGGGGCACGATGGTCATCTCCGTATCCGTTCACTCGCCACGCCGGATGATGGCCGGCCCGGCCGGCGCGTCGGGCTTGGGCAGTTCGACGGTTTTCTCGCGGTTTTCATGGCGGAAGGTGAGGCGCATCGCGGCGCCGGTGGCCAGTTCGTCATACATCGACGTGAAGGCCGGACCGTCCTTTACGGCGCTGCCGTTGAGGGCCACGATGGCGTCGCCGGCGACGGGGCCGCCGTTTTTGATGGGTTCCGGCGCGTTGGGCAGAACCGTCTGGACCACCACCGCCCCCTCGCGGTCGGTCAGGACCAGCCCCAGGCCCAGGACGGGCGTCAAGGATCCGCCCGCGCCGCTGCTGGTCACCATCATGCGCTGGACCCTGGGCAAATGAGCCGGATCGGCCTTGGTCAGACCGATGAGCCGCATCTCCTGGCCGCGGCGGATGCCGAGCTTCAGTTCATCGCCCGGGTTGAGCGCCTTGTACAGCTCGGCGATATCCTCGACGGTGCGGATCCGCTTGCCGTTGGCCATCAGGACGAAGTCCTCGGGCTGCAGGTCCACGTCGCGCCAGGCGGCCTTGCGTTGGTCCACCGGCAGCACGATAACGATCTTGACGTCGTCGCCCTGCTGGACCATGACGGCGCCCAGTTCCTCCAGTACGAAAGTCTCGGCGTCGCCCGCCGTGACATAGCCTGTCTGGGCGAAGGCGGCGCCAAGGCAGAAGAGCGTGATCGAAAGGGTCAGAATGATTCGGTGCAGCATTTCCATCCTCCTTGACAGTGTTCGAACGTTCATACGGCAAGATATCAATCTGGTTTTCTTTCAATGAGTTAATGGATGTTAAGGGATGTTAAGACATGTTAAGGACACTGGAATCCCCTTGTGCCGGCACCGTTTTGGGGTATAGTGATTTTTATGAGGCAACGCACCGTCATCCGCCTGATCACCCTCGTTTCGGTCCTGGCCCTGCTGGGCCTGGTGGTCATCCAGGTGGTGCTGCTCCAGCGGGCGTTCCGCTTCCAGGAACAGGTGTTCGAACGGAACACCCTCAACGCCCTGCAGGAGGTTTCGCGGGAACTGGAAAAACGGGAAGCGACGCGGGCCGTTCTGACGGTGGTGCAGAACCCGGACGAGACGGCCACGGTGTCCCGAGTCCGCCAGCACCGCCTGGAACGGATCATCCGGGAAAAACCGCCGGAGACGGACGGCAAGGTGGAAGATTCGGCCGAGTACCAGTTCCGGTTCAGGATGCCCGACGGTTTCAGCCTGACGGACGACGAAATCCAGTTCTCCCTTGAAGAGGAGACACCGGTGCGCCTCTGGCTGCGCCGGCAGGATAACGGCCGCGAGGTTACGCTGCTCGAGCAGACCCTCCCGCCGGGTGAACACAAGGTGCCCCTGGATCGCGACAAGTACCGGGAGGGGACATGGCTCGTCCTGCTGGCCGCCGGCGGGACCACCCGGGGCTGCCTGCTGGACCCGCCGGCGGTGTCGGGCCAGTCGGTGACCCTCGACGGCAATCTGGAACGGAAGGAACAGCTGGTGGGCGACGTCATGAACCTCCTGGTGCGACTGGAGGGCCAGCCCCTGACCGAACGTCTGGCCGGGGTGGACCTGCCGGCCATGCTCCGGGAGCGGCTGGCGGGCGTCGGCATCCGCCTGCCTTTCAGCTACGCCGTTTTCCGCGGGGATGGCCAGCTGGCGTACCCCGACGGGGTGCCGGTGGAGACCGCCGCGCGGCTGCGGCAGTCCGCCTTCGAGGTGGGTCTCTATCCTTCGGACCTGTTCGCCGAGGAGCACCGCCTGCGCCTGCATTTCCCCGGGCGGGAAACCTACATCCTGGGCCAGATCTGGCCCATGCTGGGAGCCAGCGGCGGGTTCATCCTCCTGCTGGTGCTGGGCTTCGTCTATATCCTGCTCACCATCCGCCGCCAGGGCCATTTCGCCCGGCGCCTGACGGATTTCATCAACAACATGACCCACGAGTTCAAGACGCCGCTGTCCACCATCAGCCTGGCCTGCGAAACCATGGCCACTCCCGGGGTGGCCGGCGACGAGGTCAAGGTGGAGCGCTGCCGGGGCATCATCCGCGAGGAGATCGGCCGCATGCGGCGCCAGACGGACAAGATCCTGCAGCTGGCGGTGATCGAGGAGGGGACGGGCCAGCTGGAACTGGACCTGATCGACGTCCACCAGCTGGCGCGGGAGGTGGCCCGCAACTTCGTCCTGCAGGTGGAGGCGCGCGGCGGCAGCCTGGACATGCGGCTGGACGCCGCCCGGACCGTGATCAGCGCGGACCCCGTCCACCTGGCCAACATCCTCCACAACCTGCTGGAGAACGCTCTCAAGTATTCACGGGGCGCCCCGCGCATCACCGTGACCACACGCGACGCGGCCGACGGCCTGGTCTTGACGGTGGCCGACGAGGGGATCGGCATCGAGGCGCGACACCTGCCCCACGTCTTCGAAAAGTATTACCGCACGGCCACGGGTGACCGCCACGACGTCAAGGGCTTTGGCCTGGGACTCAGCTATGTGCGGCTGCTGGTGGAGGCCATGAACGGTCGGGTCCGCCTGGCGAGCCGCCCGGGTGAGGGGACCACCGTCACCCTGACCTTCCCGAGCGCGGGGGAACCTCATGAATGAAGACGCCGCCGCCCCGCGCATCCTGATCCTGGAAGACGATCCCAACCTGGGCTACCTGCTGCAGGAGAACCTGGAGCTGCGCGGCTACGCGGTGACGTGGCGCACCGACGGCGAGGCGGGCTGGGCGGCGTTCACCGGCGGGGAGTTCGACCTGTGCCTGGTGGACATCATGATGCCCCGCAAGGACGGGTTTACCTTCGCCCGGGAGGTGCGCCGCCTGGACAAACAGACGCCGCTGATTTTCCTCACGGCCAAATCCCTCAAGGAGGATCGCATCGAGGGCTTCAGGATCGGTGGCGATGATTTCGTCACCAAGCCCTTCAGCATGGAGGAGCTGCTGCTGCGCATCGAGGCGGTGCTGCGCCGATCGCGGATCCGGGTCGATGAACCGGCCGCGCCCAGCGAGTTCGCCGTGGCCGGTGTCCGTTTCGATTTTCCGCGGCGGGTGCTCACCGTCGGCACCGCCACGTACAACCTTACGCCCCGGGAAGCGGAGCTGCTGCGGCTGCTCCTGGTCCACCAGGGGCGGGTGCTGCCCCGGGCCGAGGCGCTGCGCCGGATCTGGGGGGACGATTCCTACTGCAACTCCCGCAGCATGGATGTGTTCGTCTCTCACCTGCGCAAGTACCTGCGCGACGAGCCCCGGGTGGAGATCCTGACGGTGCATGGCCAGGGCTTCCGCCTGCTGGTCAGCGATGAATAGGCCGCCCCTCCCCGATGGCGGGTTCTCCGAAACGACGCCGCACTGAAACATGCACCGACACTCATCGTATGATACTATTCTACGGGTAAACAGGCATTGGGCGGCGATCCACCGGCCGGGACAAAGGCCGCCCCTCGGGGGACGTTTCAATCCACGCCCCCGCGCGGGGGGCGACGTTAAAATTGATTCTAGGCCATTCTGTTGCGTTTGTTTCAATCCACGCCCCCGCGCGGGGGGCGACCAAGCGCAAAATCCATTCCTGCCCCAATGGCATCGTTTCAATCCACGCCCCCGCGCGGGGGGCGACTTATTTTGAGCCCCGCTGGAATGGACGGACAAAGTTTCAATCCACGCCCCCGCGCGGGGGGCGACTCAATCTGTTCCCGCTGAATGTAGTAGTCCGTAACGTTTCAATCCACGCCCCCGCGCGGGGGGCGACCGGAGAGTGCGGCGCGGAGAATGTGGGAAATGGAGTTTCAATCCACGCCCCCGCGCGGGGGGCGACGAACATGCCGTGTTGCCCGATGGCCGGCACATCGAGTTTCAATCCACGCCCCCGCGCGGGGGGCGACGAAAAATCGCGGCGGCTACCAGCCGTGCTACAGCGTTTCAATCCACGCCCCCGCGCGGGGGGCGACTGTGTCAACCATTATTTCACCGTCACGCCCGTTGTTTCAATCCACGCCCCCGCGCGGGGGGCGACCCGATTGCCGCCGGGCCGCGTGTGCTCTTGAATACAGTTTCAATCCACGCCCCCGCGCGGGGGGCGACAGGGCGGGGCGAGGTTAGGCACGGCAGGCGCGGAGTTTCAATCCACGCCCCCGCGCGGGGGGCGACGCACGCGGTGTGGCCGCCGCATACGCTGGTCCGATGTTTCAATCCACGCCCCCGCGCGGGGGGCGACCAAACAAAACACAAAACATCGTTGCAAGCCACTCAGTTTCAATCCACGCCCCCGCGCGGGGGGCGACATCCAAATGCCAAATGGTATCATTACCGAAACGGGTTTCAATCCACGCCCCCGCGCGGGGGGCGACTCGCCCGGAAAGCAAGTATATTCTGGTAAAACAGAGTTTCAATCCACGCCCCCGCGCGGGGGGCGACTCCCTGGAAGCCGGAAAGCTCCGGGATCTGGTTCGTTTCAATCCACGCCCCCGCGCGGGGGGCGACGCCTGCGTGCCCACAACGAAATCCACCACATCGGTGTTTCAATCCACGCCCCCGCGCGGGGGGCGACTCGGTAATTTCCGATTCGGTGTATTGCGTCAAATGTTTCAATCCACGCCCCCGCGCGGGGGGCGACTGGAAACCGTAGCCGTGTATGGGTCGGTATCGTTGTTTCAATCCACGCCCCCGCGCGGGGGGCGACCATAGCAATCATCGGAGCATGCTTTCTTGCCCGGAGTTTCAATCCACGCCCCCGCGCGGGGGGCGACGTTGCCGCTCACGATATATTCCGCATAATCAGCGTTTCAATCCACGCCCCCGCGCGGGGGGCGACCAAGGGGTAGAAGGGGGAATGGCGTGGAAATAATTGTTTCAATCCACGCCCCCGCGCGGGGGGCGACCAATCTTGTGACGGCGTACACGTCGGGGACCATGTTTCAATCCACGCCCCCGCGCGGGGGGCGACCATTTTTATTTCTGTTATACAGCCTTCCCAATATTGTTTCAATCCACGCCCCCGCGCGGGGGGCGACCCCGGTCACGGAGCGGGTCCAACGCTACATCGAAGTTTCAATCCACGCCCCCGCGCGGGGGGCGACCAATAGCTTCTGGCTGGGCCGACATTTAATCGCGGTTTCAATCCACGCCCCCGCGCGGGGGGCGACATGTGGTGGATTTCGTTGTGGGCACGCAGGCATTCGTTTCAATCCACGCCCCCGCGCGGGGGGCGACCCCCGCCGTTGATCTGCCAGCGGTATTGGATCAGAGTTTCAATCCACGCCCCCGCGCGGGGGGCGACCAGGTAGACGGACCCCTCTTTGTCAACGGTGAAAACGTTTCAATCCACGCCCCCGCGCGGGGGGCGACCCCCGCCGTTGATTTGCCAGCGATATTGAATTAGAGTTTCAATCCACGCCCCCGCGCGGGGGGCGACCCGAAGAATTGAACCGCCGGCGCATCGCCACCAAAGTTTCAATCCACGCCCCCGCGCGGGGGGCGACCATGTCGTAGGTGTCCGGCACGAGCACGTAATCGGAGTTTCAATCCACGCCCCCGCGCGGGGGGCGACCTCTATAAGATACCCTTGTTTTGCAAGGGTATCGTTTCAATCCACGCCCCCGCGCGGGGGGCGACTTGACCAGGGCATGATAGACCGCATCGACTACCTCGTTTCAATCCACGCCCCCGCGCGGGGGGCGACCCCGGTCACGGAGCGGGTCCAGCGCTACATCGAAGTTTCAATCCACGCCCCCGCGCGGGGGGCGACGGAAACCGTAGCCGTGTATGGATCGGTATCGCCGTTTCAATCCACGCCCCCGCGCGGGGGGCGACCCGAAAGGCGCGGCCTGTATTGCGCCATGCACGAAAGTTTCAATCCACGCCCCCGCGCGGGGGGCGACCCGAATCGGTGTAATCGCAGCGCGTGCCGTCGTCGTTTCAATCCACGCCCCCGCGCGGGGGGCGACTTCGACCGGGTCACAAAACTGGAGCAGCAGCGGAAGTTTCAATCCACGCCCCCGCGCGGGGGGCGACTCACCCGGCTGTAGCGGCATCGCCTTGTTGTAGAGTTTCAATCCACGCCCCCGCGCGGGGGGCGACGTCGGGCGTGGAGAGACCCGTCGCCGCATGGTCTGTTTCAATCCACGCCCCCGCGCGGGGGGCGACGCGCTTTGCAGCCCCCCGCCTGAAAAAAGGTCTGCGTTTCAATCCACGCCCCCGCGCGGGGGGCGACAGTACAGTCGTAAGACGGTCACCACTCTATGCTTCCAGCTCTATCCGCGCTGAACCACTCTCTTTGGAGATTGCACATGGCTGGGAAGACGCTCATGCTATTTCCAATCAACTATTTTTGAACGTGTTACATAAATCGCTAACCCACCAGCAATCGGATGGGTATACAAGGTCAGCGATTCAAATCATCAGCGGCTCGTCAAGATCAATAGCCGCTTTGGCGCCATGATGCTCGATCCTTCGTCGCCAGTTTGTTCCCAGATAGTAGAAGCGCAAGGAATCTTCGCTAGAATTGTAGGTTGTGAGCAGTCGCGATTTGAGCAATTCCCATTGGGCCGGCTGGATCTCACATTCGAATACTGAATATTGCACGCGTTGGCCAAAGTCGAGACAGATCTTGGCTATATTCCGCAATCGCCTTTGGCCTTCTTCCGATTCCGTCTTGACGTCATACGTAACCAACACCATCATCAGAATCACCTCCACACGAAGGGTGGATAGAAGTCGAGGTCCCCCCGAATATACCTCGACATGAGCATGGCCTGCAGATGAAAAAACAGGCCGATCGGGGCTTTATCCCCTAAAAACGGATGAATGAGCTCTTCCTTCTTTCGATCCTGATATGCGGCGATCACCGTTTTTCGGGTGGTATCATCCATACGAACTGCGCCTGATTCAGTAGCTCTGAACCCTTTCGCCGTCACCTGGCCGCGATTGATCAGGGACAAGACAACACGATCCGCGATGAACGGTCTAAATTCCTCCATCATATCAAGGGCCAAACCGAATCGCCCCGGTCGGTCTCGATGCAAAAAGCCGACTGCCGGATCAAGGCCTACGCCCTCGCAGGCGGAGACGCAGTCCTGATGAAGCAACGCATAGAGGAAGGATAATAGAGCATTAACCGGGTCAAGGGGAGGGCGACGGTTCCGATACTTCAAAAAGAAATGTTGCTTGTCGCGCAATATACAATGGCTGAACACTCCGAAATAATGATGTGCCGCTTCGCCTTCATAACCTCTGAGATGCTCCAGAGACCGGCAGGCCTGCACTTGCTGGAGGATTCCTTTCAGACGTTTGAGTGTTTCCTCTACTTCCTGACTACCGTCGATCATGGGATTGTTACGAAGAACTCGCTGCAAGGATGTCCGGCTGGTCGCGATTTTGGCGCCGATGATGGGAATCGCCGTCTGCAACGATTTCTCCGGATCATCGGCGAAACGATATTGTTGCCGGCGCAGGAGCACATTTCCAGAGACGGATCCGGTCATCCTTGCCAAGAATTTACCGTGACTGGAAAAAAAGACCAACCCGACACCGTTCTCACCGCAGAACCCCATGAAGGCCGGAGAAACCATTATCCGCCCCAGGCAACAGATATTACCGATGGTTTGAATCGGTAACTGGAGCTTTTTTTTCTTCTCTATTTCAACGACCAGCGTTTCACGTTCCTTGTGGAGATAAGCACCGTCGGTCGTGATGTAGAGAGTATTCAGGTATTTTTTCATGTGACCGGAACACCCCGCGCAGTTTTTCACCGCCGCTTTACTACCGTGGGATCAATCGTCCGAGAAAATTCTGTCAATATAAATTTTTCGGCGCCGGTGATCGAATTGTTGCGGCATGCATAGATCGATCAACGAGCATCTCCTGCATTTTGGGCCGGCATCGGGTGGTGGAGTTGAACCGGAACTGACCATCTGATGGATTGCCCTGGCCACGTTCTCCGTTTCCGTTCTCAGTGCCGAATCAAAGGCAACCTCCAGCCGACGATGACTGGCGCCATAAAAAAGGGCTCCGCCTGAAACGTGTGTTTCCAGCATTTCTTCCAAACACATGGCCTGCGCGCAAAGTTGAACCTTGTCGGCATTGCCTCTTTTCGGTCTGCCCCTTTTATACTCAACCGGAAACACACGCCAGAATCCCGTGACGCCCGGCAGTTTAACGGCGCTGAGTTGGCGTAACCCCCGAGGATAACTCTTCTCTTTTCCCTCAACTGCGGAATCTCCGGAAGAGGAGCCAGTCTGTCCAGACGTACATATCCGGGGAATTTCCGCTCTGTGGAACTCGACCAGATCAGTTTGACCGGACAATCCCAGCCGGGCTGAAGATATCCTCAAACCTCTCACCCGGATAAGATCGCGTCGTTTTTCCCTCTCCATTTTGTGCACCTTTTCATGAAACAGGTGCCCCTGCATGGTGAGCGCGTTCTCTGCCCAAACCATTTCCATGTATGCCAACGCGCACTGACGCGGGCAGAACAGGTAATGTTGCAAGGCGGATAGTTGTAAATATTCCTCTTCGGGAATCACGACAATTTCTCGATGATCTCCACCCCGTCGGGTTTGAGTTCATGTTCGACAGAGACAGCATAATCAGAGAATGATCTGGCCGGACCGCTGCTTTCCGGGATTCTGTCCACCGTCACCAAGTCGAAAAGTCGGTGCGCCGGCGCATTCCCCAGTGGTGAAGAATGCTTGAACACGATCAGACGGCGAGCATTCATTTTACCGCGAGCCGCTGAATGATCGTGATCAAACATATTCTGCAGCGATTCCCAGAGCAGATTCAGATCACCCTCGGAGAAGCCGGTTTTTTCAGCGAAATGGGCCGAGATATATCCTTCAGTCCGATAGAGACCATAATGAATCAAGGCTTTCTTGCCGATGGTTCGTTCCTTCTCGAGATCCCGTTCATGAGTCACGGCCATCCGGGTGATGCTGATTTCCTCGGGCAGCACCGGTTCGATGCTCTTGGCGAAGTTTATCTGAACAGGACCTCTCACCTGCCCGCAATTGATCTCTGTCGTCATAACAGCTCCAAACGTTCGGACATCGAAAAAATTCGCGCACATCCAGCTGGTAAGTTCTCGGGCCTTTTGCTCATCCTTGGGCAGTTTCTTGGCTTCCGGTTTGATATTCAGGGCAGTATAAGCCAGTTCGTTCTGGCGGTTCAGCACGGCCTTTTCCTTCACGTAGATTTTAAAGCCTTCCGCCTCGCGTCTAGTAATTTCCACATAGTTCCTGATTTTTCTTTTCAAGCATACATCGGTCACAAGGCCAAGTGATGTTTCCGCATCAATTCGGGGCATGTTTCCTGCGTCCGGATCACCGTTCGGATTCCCATTTTCCACATCGAACAAATAGACAAACTCGTAACGATTGTTGATCGGCTCCATTTTCCTCACTCCTTTTCTTCACTGACTTCAGCGCCCTTTTTTTGGAAGAAGCTCTGACGTTGGTGATAATAACCGATGGCGAACTCCCCCTGTTCTTCCAGTTTCAGGGTTGCCGGCAGAACGGGGGGCAGGTGTCCCATAATTTCACCCAATTCCTTTTCACGGAAGATTGCCAAGCCTGTTCTGTCACTTTTCAGCTTTTTCAGATGGTTGTGGGAGAGACGAATAAGGACCGCAAAGGCAACACGAGGTGTTGCCGAGGCAGACGAAAAATAACGATCTTTGATGGTTGTGTTGATACTTCCTCCGGAGGCGTCCTCCTGGATCTTTTCCAGCAGCGCGAAAACTCTCCCGAGGCAATAAGGCACTGTTGATCGTTGATGATCTAAAGTCACCGTTAACTCCTTTCCAAAGTTTCGATTAAGGATTGCCTTGATGAATGATGCGCGATAATACGTCAATCTATTGAAGCCCTGGTCAGTGTGCATCCGCGAAATCAAAATGGACAGGATATTCATGGGATACGATATTCCGGTGAGAATACTCCGCATCAGGGGACCGGAGATATTCGGCGGGATATTCTCGGTTTTATGCAACGCCGCCGTCTCGATCAAAAGTTGATAGATGGAGGGATATTCTGAATCGACGTTATCCTTATTCGGAATAAGTTGTAGATTGGTAAAATGTCGACCAATGTGGGCGGCGACGGACTCGACACGATCCACGTGCCAGAAACGAACGGAAATTCGCGCGGCGTTGGGCGCCAATCCCAAAACAAAAAACCGACCAGTATCCTTGATTTCCTCCGGAATACGACCGGCCCGGACAGACTTGAGAAACGCGGAAAGATCATCCGAATAGCCCGCATCGGCACGGCGATCGAAGATATCAGCGAAAAAATCCGAAAATATTTCGTTCGCTTCCGCCCAGAACAGGGTTTTTGTATCTCCGATGGTCAGGTTGTGTTTGGGCTGATCGACGAGGTAATTCAGCGCGCCGGCGATAGCCGATGCCGCCTGTATTGAGACCGGGGCAGTTTCATTCTTATGCTTCCCGTATGATTCTGCCGCGTCAAGATTGCACGATACCAGCGGAATATCATTCTTTCCGCCGACCCCTTTCTTGATGGTAGGATGGGCGTGGGCCGAAGCACTCAGCTTTCCCGTCACCAGACAGCGTCTCGAGGCGCTTTCCTGTCTTGCCGAAAGTGAGCTGTAATAAGTCGTCCACATCAACTCGATTTCCGGATCTTCGAATACACTTTGACCCGGGCATCCCTCCACCTCAAATATGACAAAACTCCCCAGAAAATCATTCCAATGTGGCGAACTCCGAAGATAATCGATGTTGTTTGTTGATGCGCAGAATTTACGTATCGCCATGGCAGACGGGGGCCGCATGGCGGTTGCTTCAGCAATCGTGTCGATCAATTCAACAAACAGTACGTTCCGCTCCGGCGTAGCGATGAATTTGGACGGATCATCGTTGTTAGCATCCCTCGCAACGCCAATAATGTAATCCGTCTTATCCCACAGAAAATAGGGCATAGGCTTTGAGGTTCTTTTGCCGTCGAATTTGGGCACGCGAACCTTTACCGGCCGGACAATCTTGCCATCAGTTTCACGAAGATCCATGATAGGATTTTTATTATCAATAAGTTGACCATTTGGGTTAATGATGATTTTGAAGCTTATGTTTTCTTTGCTGTAACCCGGTTCACAGATATCCACATCGGGATTTTCGAGCAATTTTCTATATAATTTGGTGAGTTCTTGCAGAATCATCGGAGTACCTCCGTGGAATCAGGATGAGGGATCTCGATGATTCCGTCATTCATCTTTGCCCGAAAAAACAGAGGCTGAACGTCTTTCAGATCAGAAAAGTCCATATCAAACAACATGAAACCAAGATCTTGTTCTCCCCGCAGCGAGGATGCGGGGATCACATCCACCGGCTCGAAAGATGCCGAGAATTCACGAGTGCCCAGATAGGGTTGATGATGGCATTGGCCCTTTTTTGCTCGCCTGTTGAATGTATCCAGGTGTTTGCCTGCATTCTCACCATCATCCTTCATCGGTTCAAAATGGGCCTCAATGATATAGGCCACATTGCGCAGAACCATGGCGGTACGTTGTTGACGATTGTCCTCAATGAAGATTTCGATGGGGGGATGTCCCTCCCTCATGACCTTGTTTACCGCCCCTTGGGCGAGCTTCTTGTCCAGCTCGTTGCGGCGGATATTGTCGAATTGGATTGGATTGAGAACATGGATTCTGTCAATGATCCAGCGGATGGAGGGTTTCCAATAAATGGCTTCGATTACCGCCCTGGCGGCAGAAGGTGTCATGACGTCATAGCTGACCCGTTCCACCTTCATCTCGGGTCTGGTAAAACAGGCCCACTCACCCCACACTCTCAACTTTACGCCGTAGCTCATAGCGATTCTCCAACTTACAATATTAGGGATTCCGTCTCTAAAAAGACGGGATTTTCTGTTTTCAGCCCGACATGCTTGTCGTACAGGTCGTTACTGATCAGCATGATATACTGACCATCGCCCAAGAGATCCTCCAGCACGCCATTTTTCAATAATTCAATGAACACTCTTTCACGCAAGGGCACGATGAACCGTTGGGTTCTCTTGCGAAGCTCTCGAGTGACAAACCCCTGACATTTGTAGAGTTCGGTGGCAAGGATTTTTCCTTCTTTACCATAGGCGACGATCACGTTTCGAGTTACGGCATCTATCAGGGAGAATTCGTGGGCGATCTGCCGAAATGGAATCGCATCATACCTGCGGGCGCACAGGTCGAGAATCCCCTTGCGATCCATCTGGTGGACCTTCTCTTGTTTCCAAAAGAAATCATGAAAATACGCCATCACGGCATCCAAGCCCAATGGATCCGCTTTATACCGGTCAAGAATCCGCTCACCCGATTCGGCACTTTGTCTGAGGTGACCCGCCGGGGGGAGAGATTCCCCTCTGAAAACATACACTGTCCCGCAGGCTCTCCTCCCTTCTCGGTTGCATCTTCCCGCGGCTTGGGCGATGGAATCAATCCCGGCGATCGCCCGGTAAACAACGGGGAAATCGATATCCACCCCCGCCTCGACAAGCTGGGTGCTGACCACCCGACAGGGCAAACCGAGTTTCAGCCGATCTCGTATGTTGACCAGGGTCTCGTTCCGGTGGGCCGGGCACATCATCGTGCTGAGATGATAGCAGTGAGCGATATCCGTTTTTTCGGCAAGGGATTCCCATATTAGTCGGGCATCCTTGCGTGTATTCACGATGGCCAGAACCTGCTCATGCTGTGCGAGATACTCGGAGAGTTGTTCCTGGCTGACACGCACTTCCAATTGTTCAACGCGCACTCGCTGAAAGCTTCGATACAGACTCTGGGGTTCCGGTATGATCTCATGAATGCCGGACAGCCCCTGTTTCAGCACCGGTGACTGGTTGAGCGTCGGCTGGGTCGCCGTACACAGAACCGCTGAACATCCGTAGTGATCAGTCAGCTCCCTGATTACCTGCAGACAGGGATTCAGCAGAGACGGGGGGAGCATCTGCGCTTCGTCAAAAATCAGAACACTCTTCGCAACATTGTGCAATTTCCGGCACTCGGAGCTCCGGTTGGAATAGAATGACTCAAAAAACTGGACATTTGTGGTTACGATGATAGGCGAATCCCAGTTTTGAGAGGAAAGACGGTTGAACGTGGTTTCACGATCAGGCTCCATATTACTGTGGTGCTCCGTAACAGCACCATCGCCGAAAATATCCCGAAAGATTCCGGCATTTTGGGTAATGATACTCGTGTATGGAATGACGTAGATAACTCGTTTCAGACCATGCCGTCGGGCATGTTCCAGCGCAAAAGCGAGGGATGACACCGTTTTCCCGCCACCGGTGGGAACGGTCAATGAATACAGACCGGGTGGGCCCGCAGCCGCGTCCAGGCACCATCGTTGAATCTGTCGCCTTTTTTTGTTTATCTCGGATTGCTCCTTCTGATCCAATCGCTGTCGATAGAGCTCCAGAGATGTCAATAGTGCCGATAGGGGAATTGCATTGTTTCTAACGGAGGATTCCTCGGGGGACATGAATTTCTCGGTGTTCAAAAAATCCGCATCCGTCAATGTGGAAAACAGCATTCTGATCATGAAGTGCATTGAAAAACAGCTGATCTTTCTTGTTTTGTCATCCCCTGGTATAAAATCCTGCGGGTGAACCCTGTGGATATGATCCAACAAGTAGGGTTCAATAGCGCTGAAATCCGGGATTTTTTTGTTCAATCGGCGTGAAAGTGAGGAATCATGCTCATCCTTTCCGTTCGGTAATCCGCCATGATGGCCCGCCACGGAATAGGCGAGGACCAGGCCGGCAGACAAACCTAGGCGCTTAACCAACAACTGCGCCCCGGCTGTTGAATGATCTACAACAATATTTCCCTTTCCTTCAAGATGTGCTTCGGGATCGTAACCACTCACTCCCGCAATCCTCGCCTGGAATTCGGGTGAGGCCTTGCCGGCATCATGTGCGTAGGCGATGATTTGTGCCAGCTTCTTCAATCCGAACGAGCCGGCAAATTCACCGGCCAACCGGGCCGTTTCCGATAAATGGTCCTTCAGATAGTGCAGGTCCCATGGCCCGGATTGAGTATCTTGCTTAACATGGGCTAATATTTCATCAACTGCCAATGTGGGTCTCCATCGACACTCCCCTCAATACCTCAGGAGGCTGCCAGACTAGATAGCTAGCGTAAGTCAGAACTATCCCGACGGAAACACATCCGGATGGATATGCATTTATTCAAGAAATGCCTTCGTCTTACCCCAGTCGACATGAGAAGAGCTATACGATGCGGATTACATTCGTTAACAAATTGATTATATTACAGTATCGGTGGTTTGGCAATATTTGTTTTTTGTAGTAATTTCCATATCACCCTGGGCTGTCGGCGGGTGCTCACCGTCGGCACCGCCACGTACAACCTTACGCCCCGGGAAGCGGAGCTGCGGCGGCTGCTCCTGGTCCACCAGGGGCGGGTGCTGCCCCGGGCCGAGGCGCTGCGCCGGATCTGGGGGGACGATTCCTACTGCAACTCCCGCAGCATGGATGTGTTCGTCTCTCACCTGCGCAAGTACCTGCGCGACGAGCCCCGGGTGGAGATCCTGACGGTGCATGGCCAGGGCTTCCGCCTGCTGGTCAGCGATGAATAGGCCGCCCCTCCCCGATGGCGGGTTCTCCGAAACGACGCCGCACTGAAACATGCACCGACACTCATCGTATGATACTATTCTACGGGTAAACAGGCATTGGGCGGCGATCCACCGGCCGGGACGGCGGGCGAACGCGGCCGAGCGCCACCTTTCCCATCACGATCTGGAGATACATCAGTCACACAAGGAGGATATTCAGATGAAACTGGTTTGGCTACTGATCATGGGCAGCCTGTTGCTGCTGCAGGCCGGGCTCGCCCTGGCCGAGGACGAGGACCCGTTCCTCTGGCTGGAGGACGTGACCGGCGACAAATCCATGGAATGGGTCAAGAAACAGAACACCGTCACCGTCGGGAAATTCGAGGCGGTACCCGGCTTCAAGGACGCCTACGAGAAGTTTCTGCAGATTCTCGATTCCAAGGAGCGGATTCCCTATCCCACCAAGCGGAACGAGTACCTGTACAATTTCTGGCGGGATGCCGAGCATCCGCGCGGCATCTACCGCCGCACCACCCTGGACGAATACCGCAAAGACAATCCCGCCTGGGAGACCATCCTCGACATCGACGCCCTGGCCAAGGCCGAAGGCGAGAACTGGGTCTTCAAGGGGATGAGCGCCCTGTATCCCGACTACGACCGCGCCCTGGTGCGCCTGTCGCGGGGCGGCGCCGACGCAACGGTGGTCCGCGAGTTCGACATCCCGAGTAAGTCCTTTGTGAAGGATGGTTTCACGCTTCCCGAGGCGAAGCAGAACGTGAGCTGGATCAACAAGGACACCCTGTTCGTCGGAACCGATTTCGGCGAGGGCAGCCTCACCGAGTCCGGCTACCCGCGGATTGTCAAGATCTGGCGTCGGGGCACCCCTTTGTCCGAAGCGTCGGAAATTTACGAGGCCGATCCTTCGTCCGTGATGGCCATCGGGGCCCGTTTCTTCAGCGAAGACGGGCACATGGACTACGTCATCGACGGCAAGACCTTTTTCACCCGTGATTATTACGTCCTGCAGGACGGCAAGCTGACGAAGCTGGCCGTGCCGGCCGATGCGGACATCACCGGTTATTTCAAAAAGCATCTTCTGTTCAGCTTGCGTTCCGACTGGACCATCGGCGACAAGACCTTCCGGAAAGGCTCCGTCATCATCGGTCCCGCCGACGACATCCTGGCCGGCAAAATGAATTTCGACCTGTTGATGGAGCCGGGCGAGCGCCTGTCCATCGAGGGCGTGTCCACCACCAAAAGCACCATCCTGGTGACGGTGCTGGACAACGTGGTGGGCAAGCTCTACCAGTTCACCCCGGCAACCGACGGCGGCTGGGAACGGCAGGCGGTGCCGGTGGAGGCGAACGGTTCGGTGGGCGTCTTCAACACCGACGAGCAAAGTGACGACTACTTTCTGTCCTATGAGAGTTTCCTGACGCCCGACAGCCTCTACTTCGTTCCCGGCGAGACGGGCAAGCCCGAAAAGATCAAGAGTCAGTCCGCCTTTTTCGACGCGTCGCCCTACGAGGTGAAGCAGTTCGAGGCCGTGTCCAGGGACGGCACCCGCATTCCCTATTTCGTCATCATGCGCCAGGATGTCGAACTGAATGGCCAGAATCCCACCCTGCTGTACGGCTACGGCGGGTTCCAGGTCTCCATGACGCCCGGCTATTCGGGCAGCCGCGGGCTGTGGCTGGAGAAGGGGGGCGTGTACGTCATGGCCAACATCCGCGGCGGCGGCGAATTCGGACCGCAATGGCACCAGGCCGCCCTCAAGAAAAACCGCCACAAGGCGTTCGAGGACTTCATCGCCGTGGCCGAGGATCTTATCGCCCGCAAGATCACGTCCACCGACAAGCTGGCCATCCAGGGCGGCAGCAACGGCGGCCTGCTGGTGGGCGCCGTGATGACCCTGCGGCCCGATCTCTTCAAGGCCGTGGTCTGCGCCGTGCCGCTGCTGGACATGAAGCGCTACACCAAGCTGCTGGCCGGCGCCAGCTGGGCGGCCGAGTACGGCGATCCCGACGATCCGGACATGTGGGCCTATATCAAGACCTACTCGCCCTATCACAACGTGAAGAAGGACGCCGAGTACCCGGCGGTGCTGTTCTACACGTCCACCCGCGACGACCGCGTGCATCCGGGCCACGCCCGCAAGATGACGGCTCGCATGCAGGCCATGGGTCACGACAAGGTGTACTATTATGAAAACACCGAGGGCGGCCATGCCGGCGCCGCCGACAACAAGCAGCGGGCCTACATGATGGCCCTGGGCGAGGCCTTCCTGTACGATCAGTTGTTCGACAAGAAGTGACGACAACCGGGTTCCGGCCGGTCGTCCGGCCGGAACCACTCCTGCCCGGGCCCGGCACGGGCGGGAGTCGGCCTGCCGGCAGGTCCTGACGAAGTCAGACCCTTCTTTCCTTCAGCAGGTCGCGGATGTCCGTCAACAGCTCCTCTTCCTTCGACGGTTTGGGCGGCGCCGCTGGCGCCGCCTCCTTCTTCCGCTTCAGGGAATTCATCCCCTTGACCACCAGGAAGATGGCGAAGGCGATGATGACGAAATCGAGAACCGTCTGGATGAATTTGCCGTAACCGATGGTGACGGCGGCCGTCTCGCCCACCGCTTCCTGGAGGGTGACGGCCAGCTCGCTGAAATCCATGCCGCCGATGAGCAGCCCCAGCGGCGGCATGATGACGTCAGCCACGAACGACGAGACGATCTTGCCGAAGGCCCCGCCGATGACGATACCCACCGCCATGTCCATCACGTTGCCGCGCATGGCGAATTCCCTGAACTCTTTCATCATGCCCATCACATACCTCCCATGGTTATTTTCACTGCCAGCACTGGAACGTGCGCCAGGCCGATGGACCCCGGCTGGCTAAAATGGGCGTACTGGACGAGAAGTCACACTAGAAATACTCCATGACGGAAGGCTCCGTCAAGGAAATTGGTCGGGCATGGTACGGATGGATCCGTTGAATGCCCCGGGCCTACCAGGCGCCGGTCCGATCCCCGGCTGTCTCGTATGGAGATGACGGCAGCGGCGCCGCCGGGATGGCGCTCAGGAACTGCCCTGCCTGGTCGCCGAACAGGGCGAACACCAGGATCCGGCCACTGTTGTCGCGGGTCTCCACCACCAGGTAGCCGCCGAACATGTCCTCCAGATCCGGCATCAGCTGGTGCAGCAGGGCCACCACCCGCCGGGGCGGCGGCGTGCTTTCTTCCGGATCCTGGCCGCCCAGTTCGGCGCTGCAGGATGACCGTGGCAAGCCGTTCTGGTCGTAGGCGGTGATGGTCACCTCCACGGAACTGAGGGCGTCCGGGTCGGGATTGACCACCGCCAGCCCGGTGAAGTAGCCGATGTCGCCCAGCCGGCCGTTGGCGATGTGCCCCAGGATGAACCGGTTGTGATCGGCCCGCTGCAGGGGCAGGCCCGAATAAAACGCCCCGCCACCGGCCGGGCCGAAGGTGATGGCGCCCAGGATTCCGCCCGGGCCGGAGGGAACGACGCTCAGAAAGCCGGTGGTGGGCTCGGTCAGGCCGAACAACTGGGCCAGGTCCAGCCGACAGGCCGCCCCGGCTTCCAGGTCGACCACGGCATCGGCGATGGCATCCCCCTGATCATCGAACAGCCCCAGGGCCAGCGCCTGAAATGAGGCGGAGGAATTCACCAGGTGGAGGACCGATTCATACGCCACACCCAGGTCACCGACGGCCATGTGGGCGGCGTACAGGGTTTCGGCCGGGGTGTCGGCCGGCAGGGCCTCCAGGCAGGCCACCGCCGCCGGCGTGCCGAAGATTTCCACGGCGACGACAGGCCGGTCGCTGCGGCCGCGCAGATAGTCCCCCGTCCCTGCTTCGGGGAAGAGGGTGGCCACGTGAAACGATGACCGGGCGTGGCCGTCCAGGCGAACATGATGGCGGGCTTTCTCCACCCCATCCATGCCCCGCAGGATCAGGCTCACCTCGGCCGTATCCCGCGCTGGATTCATGACAACCACCTCGGTCAGCGCCTGATCTCCCACCAGGATCACGGGCAGCACAAAATCGGCCACCGTCTGCCAGGCGTCGGGCATGCGGGCGCCGTCCAGGTAAAAATCGCCGGACCGGGAGTTGACCAACCACAGCCCGTGGGCCTGGCCGCCGGCGGTGAAGGCGCGCACCCAGGCGTCGGTCTGTTCGGCTTCGGCGCCCAGCAGGTCGGCCGGGTAGCGGGCGAACTGCCACCCCGGCGCAACGGTCTCCGCGGCCTGGGCCGTATGGCAGGCTGTCACGCCGGTGAGTCCGCCGGGCCAGGTGTCGGTCTCGGTCCGGTACAGGTCGAGGTTCAGCAGCAAATCATTCTCCCCGAGGTTCACCACCGAGAAGGAAATGTCCCGGCTGCGCGGCAGGTGCAGCACCTGGTAGCCGTAATCGGCCACGGCGGCCACGCCGTCCCGCCGGCTGACGCCGCCCGAGCCCGTGCCGCCGGCCACGCTGAGGATATCGTCCTCGGCCAGGCGGGCGCCGGTGACGGGATCCACCACCACGTCGGCGATGGTGTCCAGGCTGAAGGAGTAGTGGATGAGGCCGACCTCGTCACTGGTGCACAGGGCCAGTTTGCTGTTGTCGGCGAAGGCCACCAGCACATCCGGCCAGAACCGGCCGTCCAGGTTGTCCACCAGCAGGGCGGAGGGTTCATGCTGGAAATGGAGACTTTGGGCTTCGGCCGGGTCGAAGCCACCGGCCGGACCGGCGAACACCACCCGCAGGGCTTTCTGGCCGGCCAGGGCCACGGCCAGGTCACAGCGACCGTCATGGTTGAAATCGGCGGCGCCAATGTCTGTCGGCCCGTCGCCGATGCCGGGCACCGGGACGGCCGTCAGGCTGCCGTCGCCGCTGTTGCGGAAGATGGTCAGGGCATGGTGGAGATGGTCGGCCACGGCGATGTCCCGCGCGCCGTCGCCGTCGAAGTCACCGCAGCAGAGGGCCCGCGGTGATCCGCCGGCGGGATATGATGCCTCCGTGTCGAAACCGGCGCCGAAGCGGATGGTCAACATTCCCGTCTCCTCGCTGGTGAACAGGTAGTCGCGGTGACCGTCACGGTTGATGTCGCGCAGGACGGCGTCGGCCGGTGTCGCCGCCAGATCCTTGCACCAGCGCGGCCGCAGGACTTTGGCGGCGCCGGGGCCGAACAGGTCCTCCCAGGTGAAAAAGAGGAGTTCGCCGCCGACGCAGCCCACCAGCACGTCGGGCCGGCCGTCGGCGGTCAGATCGGCCGCGTCCACCGTCCGGGGCTGCCAGCCGGGCAGGAACCGTTCGGCGCCGTCGCCGAAGGTGCCGTCGGTGCGGCCCAGCCGCCACAGGAGCATCTGCCGCGGCTGGTCCACCACCACCAGGTCGTCGGTGCCGTCGCCGTCGAAGTCGGCCAGGGCGAAGTCGGTGACGGTGGCATTGAGGGTGGAATTGGCCTTGGCCGAATCCGGTTCGCCGCCGGCAAGGCGGAAGAGAGGGACGGTCCCGGGGCTGAAACCGGTGTTCAGACCCTGGCCGGCGAACTGGGTGGTGGCGCAAAACCAGAGCGGCAGCACGGGATCGTCCTCGGCGAACACGTACTGGCGCAGATCCAGGTAGAAGAGGGTGCCGGTCTGGGCCCGCACCCCGCCGGCGCCCCAGTTGCTCAGGGCAGTGCTGGGCCATACCCCACTGCCGATGCCGATGGTGACACCGATGAAATCGCCGCCCTGGGTGGGGGTCCAGCCGGTGGTGCTCTCGTTGAGGCGGATCTGGATCACCGCTTCGCCGGCCACGTAGCGGAACAGCTGCACGGCATGGGGGCCGATCTCCGTCACACCCGCGGCCGGGCCCAGGGCTTTCACCCGGCCGCGGGCATCGATGGCGTATTCCGTCAGGGCCAGGTCGCTCACCGTTTCGCCGGCGGCGGGGAGGGGCGACGCCGTGTCCGGCCCGCCCGTGGCCAGGGTCTGGCTCAGGTACGCCCCGTCGGGCAGCACCAGCCAGATGAGGGCCGGGTCGGCCGGGGAGGCGGTGGGAAAGCTGTCCGGCCGCAGGGCGAGATGCAGGTACGTGGCGGGAACCACCTGGGATGGACTGTCGGGATCGATGCTGCCGGACTGTTCCGGATTGAAGTATATTTCGACGAAAGTCTCCGGAGTCGCGGTAGTTACGGTGAGCACCTCTGACATCCCGCTGGTCACCCGGTTGGCGTTCCAGTAATAAGGCCCGACCCAGGAGCGGAGGGCGAGGTGAACTGTCTGATTGGGCAGCAGGCAGAGACGATGGGTGGTGGCGGTCCGGTCGGGGATGGTCCGGATCACCGTGAACGGGCCGGTGGGTGATTCACCGGCCAGGATCTCGTACCCGCCCTCCGGGGCCCCCTCGTCATGATGACCGGGCTCCCAGGTGAGCAGGACCGACGTGGGCGTCACCTCGGCGGCGGTGAGGGCGCCGGGAGGGGTGGTCTGCCAGCGGGGGTACTCGCCGTCCCACGAATTGAGATTGCAGAAGTCGTTCACCGCCGGATCGGTGGTGTACAGGGCGTTGGCATCCAGCAGCAGGCCGCCGTAACCGACCGCCGGATAATTCCAGGGATAGAGGTTGACCAGGTTGGTGATGCTGGCCGGGATTTCCCCCTCGAGCATATTGGCGGAAAGCCACAGAAATTCCAGGTTGCTCAGGTTGCCGATCTCCGGCGGAATGGGGCCCGTAAGATGGTTATGATGCAACAACAGATACTCCAGCTGGCTGAGGTTGCCCAGTTGGGAAGGAATGCCGCCGCTGAGGTGATTCTGGCGCAGATGGAGGACTTGCAGGTTGCTCAGGGCCCCCAGTTCGCAGGGAATGGCTCCCGTCAGGTTATTGCTCTGGAGGTAGAGATACTCGAGATTTCCCAGTCGCGACAGTTCGGAAGGGATCGATCCTTCCAGATTGTTGTGATGACCGCGCAGGGAACGCAGGCTGCCCAGATTACCCAGTTCCGGCGGGATGGGGCCGCTGAGCTGGTTTCGGTCCATGGTGAGATATTCCAGAAGGCTCAGATTGCCCAGCCCTGACGGGATCGCTCCCGTCAGGTTGTTGGCGTACAGGTGCAGGTCCAACAATTGACTCAGTTGACCCAGTTCCGACGGGATCCCGCCGCTGAACTGGCAGTGGGACAGGTTCAGGCACCGCAGCCCCGTCATCTGCGCGAATTCCGTCGGGATGGGGCCGCTGATGGGATTGCCGTTCAGGCAAAGGGTTTCCAGCCCGGTCAGGGTGAACAGCTCCGGAGGCAGGCTCCCTTCGAACTGGTTGCCCATCAGCGTCAGACCCAGCAGGGCGGTCATATCGCCGACGGCGGGCGGGATGGGGCCGCTGAGACGATTCCAGTTGAGCTCCAGGGATTGTAAACGGGGCAGCGGACTCAGATGGCCGGGGAAACCGCCCGACAGGTCGTTGTCACTGAGGTTGAGATACTCGAGGTTTTCCAGGTGGCGAAAGCTGTCCGGGATTTCTCCGGTCAGGAGGTTGTCCGCCAAGTACATGGAGCGCAGGGCACCGAGTTCGCCCAGTGCGGCCGGAATGTCGCCGGTCAGCTCGTTGGCAGAGATGTCGAGACATTGCAAACTGCCCATGTCCCCCAGTTCCGGGGGAATGGGGCCGCTCAGCTGATTGTTCCAGAGTTCCAGTACTTCGAGATGAGTCAGGTTGCCCAAGGCCAAGGGGATTTCTCCCGCCAACTGATTTTCGATGAGATTGAGGTACACCAGCGCCGGCAATTCACCCAGCCGGTCGGGAATGGGGCCGGTGAGGGAGTTGATGCTCAGATTCAGATGGAGCAGGTTCGACAACTGGCCCAGCTGGGAAGGGATGGCGCCGTCCAGCCGATTCATGCCCAGGTTTAGATCCGTGAGAGTTGGTAAATTGCCCAATTCCGGCGGGATGGGGCCGCTCAGCTGGTTGTTCCAGAGACCCAGTTCGCGCAGGCGGGACAGATTCCCCAGGGCGGACGGAATCCTGTCCGTGAACTGGTTGTTATCCAGCCACAGGTACTCCAGCAGAACCAGGTTGCCCAGCTCGGACGGGAGCGGGCCGCTGAGGGAGTTCATGCTGAGACTCAGGTGGATCAGGTTCGACAATTGACCGAGCTGGGACGGAAGGGAACCTTGCAGATCATTGCCGGAGCCATAGAGTTCCCCCAAGTTGGCCAGGTTGCCCAGCTCGGGGGGCAGTGCGCCGTCCAGCAGATTGTCATTGAAATTCAGGTATTCCAGCCGGGACAGGTGGCCGAGCTCCGGCGGGATGGAACCGGTCAGCTGATTGGCGGCCACGCTCAGCCAGGTGAGGTTTTCCAGCTGGCCCAGCGCCGTGGGAATCGGGCCGGCCAGCAGGTTGGCGCCCAGATTCAGGCTGGTGAGGGCCGCCAGGTCACCCAGCTCGGGCGGGATGGGGCCGTCCAGTTGGTTGTCGTCCAGTGACAGATCCACGAGCTGACCCAGATTGCCCAGCTCCGGCGGGATGGAGCCCGAGAGGGAATTGCCAGCCAGGGAGAGAACGTTGAGATTGTGGAGTTGACTCAGCTGGGAGGGGATGGGGCCGGTCAGTTCGTTGCCGCCCAAAATCAGTACGGCCAGGTTTTCAAGATCGCATAACTGCACGGGGATGGTGCCGGTCAGCTGATTGTTCTCCACATGCAGCACCAGGAGATTACCCAATTGACCCAAATCGGGAGGAATGGTGTCAGCCAGCTGGTTATATTCCAGATGCAGGTTTTCGAGGGAGTTCAGGTTGCCCATCTCGGGTGGTATGGCGCCCGTCAAGTCGTTGTCAGAAAGCCAGAGGTTTTTTAACAGTGTCAGATGGCCCAGTTGGGAAGGGATAGGGCCCTCGAAACAATTCATATGCAGGTCGAGTGATTCCAGCTGGACCAGATCTCCCAGCCAGGCGGGGAGAGTCCCGTCCAATTCATTGCCACACAGACCGACATTTCTAAGGGCCGTAAGATTGGCAAACGTGGCGGGAAGCGGCCCGGTGAGCGCGTTGTCGTTGAGCCAGAAGAGTCTAAGAGCCGCCAGGTTGCCCAGTTCCGGTGGCAGGGGGCCGGTCAGCTGGTTGTTGCCCAGATCGAGATACGTCAGGGCCGTCAGCTGGCCCAGTTCGGGTGGCAGGGGGCCGCTGAGGGAGTTGATCCAGAGATCCAGCCGCGTCAGCTCGCTCAGGTGACGCAGGGTGTCGGGCAGGGTGCCCGTCAGGTTGTTGTCGCGCAGGTTCAGCTCGATGACATGATGGCCGTCCTCGTCGCAGACCACGCCGTACCAGGTGCATTCCGTGCCGGCCGGTCCCTGCCAGTTCTCGTTGTTGAACCAGTTGGGGCCGTCGGTGTGGCTGTACAGGGACGACAGGGCCAGGCGCTCGTAGATGGGGATATCGGCCCGCCCATGACCGATCCAGAGCGTGGCCAGGATGATGGATAACACTATTCTTCTGATCATGTCCCCTCTCCTGTGGCTGCCGGCCGCACGCAGCCGGTTCAGCCGGGCCTGACCTGGCGTGGATGCCGCCGCCGAAGCCGGCGCCATTCTGCGACGCGTGCATAGTTTGGGGCGGCAGCGTTCCCTAAACTGCACGAGTGGCGGTCATGGGCGGTTTCCGTTTTCGGTGATGGTTCACTTAATTGTAACCCGGCGCTGTGGCAGAATCAACTCTCGATTCAAAAGGAGTCATGACCGGGGCGGGATGTGCTGACCGTTGTGAGGTCGTGTTCCATTCATTTCAAAAAGCGTCAGCCGGACGCGGGGCGATTGGAACTCAGCTGGAGAATGCCGCGGGCTAGTCGTCATCGTCCGATGCCGGGCGGCGGAGATGGAGATCCGCCGGATCGATCCGCTCCCGTTTTCTGGGTTCGGCTGATTTCTCGGCACTGGCCGCCGCATCTGCGTCGTCCTGGCCGGCGGCGTACTGCTGCTCGGCCTGAAAATCAGCGGCGGAAAGCTGTTTGCCCTCGAAAAAGTGAGGACGCCGGGCGCCCACTTCCATGGCCAGTTCGGCCTGGCGGGCCAGCTCCCGGCGCAGGCCGTCCAGCCGGTGCGCCGCTGTGGGCGGTTTACCCGAAGCGGGGCTCGATTCCGCGGGGTCCGGATCCTTCTCCGCTACCCCGGCCAGGGCCAGCCAGGTGTGCAGTTTGTGCAGCCCGCGGGTTAGGGTATCGCCCGCTGGTTCACGCTCCCGGATGGCGTCGGGGAACGGCGGCACAGGGGCGGCCGGGGGTTCCGCCGTGCCGGCGCCGTGACCATAGGCGGCGGTGATGGTGTCCTGCCCGGTCGCCGGGCGTGCACCCCGCTGGCCGTCGCCGAAACGGATCTCGCCCGTTGCGGGATCCGCCTCATAATGCGATTCTTGGGAGACCCACCGGTCGCCGGCCATTTCCCTGACCAGTTTTTCCGCCGCGCCGGCCAGGCCGTCGCCCAGCCGGGCCAGCGGGGCCATGATTTCCCGCACCGTCTGCGGGTCCGCGCCGGTGCGGCCGGCCAGTTTTTCCGAGACGGCCCCCATCGGCTGGGCGGAAGCTTCATTCCAGTCCCGGTCGCTGGCCACGCGGCCCTGGGACAGGTTCACCCCGGTGTATTTCGACGAGCCGGGCGGTGGTGAGTTGAAGTCACTTTTCATGATGATACTCCGTGATCTCCTGGCGGGGAGACCGGGCAGTCCGGACAACAGGCGGATCGTCACCGGCCGTGGCCGGCGCCCGGCGCTCACCCGGGCCCGGACGTGCGGGGTGAAAAACCGCTTGCGTCGTTTATCGGCCGTCGGCGGGAAAAGTTGCCGCCGAAATGGTCTGCGGCAACTTGCCGGCCACCGCCAGGAAGCGGATTCGTCGACGTCCACCGCGGCACGACTTCTCCTTTCGGCACCGGTCGGGCGGATTCAGCTTTGCGGCAGCCGGGCGATTCGTTACAATGTCACGCGGATACCGTATCTTTCAGGCGCAGGAGAGATGTCCCATGATACAGATTGAACTGTTGGGCGATCTGGTGATCATTCTGGCCGTGGCGGTGGTGGTGGTGACTCTGCTGCATCGCCTGCGGGTGCCGTCCATCGCCGGTTTCATCGTGGTGGGCCTGCTCATCGGTCCCAACGCCCTCGGCTTCATCCGCGACGTCCACCAGATCGAACTGCTGGCCGAAGTGGGGGTGGTGCTGCTGTTGTTCGGCATCGGCCTGGAGCTCTCCCTGGAGCGGGTGCGGCAGCTGTGGCGTTATGTGCTGCTGGGGGGTGCGGTACAGGTCGGGTTGACCATCCTGGTGACAGCCGGGCTGGCGGTGCAATTCGGTGCCACCTGGCCGGTGGCCGTCTTCATGGGTTTTATCGTCGCCGTGTCCAGTACGGCCATTGTCCTGCGCGGCCTGGCCGTTCGCGGGGAGCTGGAGACACCCCACGGCCGGCTGGTGCTGGGGATTCTGATCTTCCAGGATCTGGCGGTGGTGCCCATGATGCTGGTGGTGCCGGTGCTGGCCGGCAGTGGCGCCTCCCTCGGGCAGACGGCGGCCGCTCTGGGCACCGCCCTGGCCGTGCTGGTGGGGATCCTGGTGGCGGCCGGCGTGGTGGTGCCGCGGCTGCTGGAGATCATTTCCCGGACGCGGCAGCGCGACCTGTTCGTCCTGGGCGTGTTCACCATCTGCCTGGGCACGGCCTGGCTGGTGTCCCTGGCCGGAATTTCCCTGGCCCTGGGCGCCTTCCTGGCCGGACTGGTGGTGGCCGGCAGCGAGTACCGTCATCAGGCGCTGGCCGACCTGATCCCCCTGCGGGAAATCCTGGCCAGCATCTTCTTCGTGTCCATCGGCATGCTGCTGGATGTGGGCGCCATCGGCCAGAACATCCTGGCCATCCTGGGATTGCTGGCGGCCATCATTGTCGGCAAATTCATCCTGGTCAGCCTGGCGGCGGCGCTGCTGCGGCTGCCGCTGCGCATCAGCCTCCTCACCGGCCTCATCCTGGCCCAGGTGGGTGAATTTTCCTTCGTCCTGTTCAAGGCCGCGGCGAAGCAAAACCTGCTGCCGTCGCCGCTGGACGACAACCTCCTGGTGGCCGTCATCCTGTCCATGGTAATCACGCCTCTCCTCATCGTGGCCGCGCCTCACCTGAGTTACAGCCTGGGCAAGGTGCCCTGGCTGAAGCGGCGGTTGCGCCTGCGGACCACCGACGACGCCGCCGCCGAGAAGAGCTGGCGGAATCATGTCATCATCGCCGGCTACGGCCTGGCCGGGCAGGAGTTGGCCACGACCCTGCAGCAGCGGGCGATCCCGTTTCTGGTGGTGGATCTGAATCCCGCCAACGTCCGCCTGGCGGCCGAACGGAACAAACCGGTCTATTTCGGCGATATCGCCCAGGCCGATGTGGAGGAGCATATCGGCCTGGCCAGGGCCCGGGTGCTGGTGGTGGCCATCAACGACACGGGGGCGGTGGTCCGGGCCGTGCGGCTGGCCCATCAGGCGGCTCCAGGCGTGCCCATTTTCGCCCGGACGACCTATCTGCAAGACGTGGACCGCATCCGTCGGGCCGGCGCCGCCCAGGTGGTCTGCGCCGAGGTGGAATCGGCGGCGCGGCTGAACGAAGTGTTGCTGGACCACCTGTGCGTCTCCGAGACCGAGTGCCGGGATCGGCTGGCGGACATCCGGTCACAGGCCGCGGCGGAATGATGCGCCGCGCACTCCGCGCGAACCCTCGCCTCTCCGTCCGGCCATATCCGGCCACTAGCCGGCCATCACCCACAACACCAGCACGAGAAGCGAGGCCACGGTGACAGGGACGCCCACCCGGGCGTGCTCGCGGAAGCGGATGACGACGTTCATCTGCCGCGCCTGTTCGATGACGATGAGGTTGGCGATGCTGCCGATGACCAGCAGGTTGCCGGCGAACGTGCTGGCCAGGGCCAGCACGTACCAGGGCTGGGGCAGGGATGTTTCGATAAACCGCGTCAAAACCATGACCGCCGGGACGTTGCTTACCACATTGCTCAGCAGGACCGTGGCCGTGATCAGGACGGGCATCTGGTCGAAATGAAGTCCGTGTCCGGCCAGCCAGGCGATGACGGTCCCCGGCAGTCCGACGGCCTCGATGCCCTGGATGACCACGAACAGGGCGCAAAACAGGGTGATCAGGTGCCAGTCGATGAGGCCCAGGATGTCGCGGGTTTTCATGCGCCGGCTGCACAGCAGCAGGGCGGCCACGCCCATGGCGCTGAGTTCGCGCGGTGCCGGGGTGAAAAACAGGAGGATCATGATCAGGGTCAGCAGCAATCCCTTGGTGCTCTGCCAGCGGTTGAAGACCGGCCACTCCGCCGCGCCGTCCCCGGCCGGGGGCGGCGGGGATTTTCGTTCCATGGTCCGACGGTACAACGCCAGCAGGATCAGATAGCTGAGACCCAGCGCGGCCAGGCTCGGCGGTCCGCACCACCGGAGGAAGTCCCCGAAAGAGAGCCGGCCGAGCTGGCCGATGAGCATGTTCTGCGGGTTGCCGATGATGGTGGCCGCCGAGCCGATGTTGCTGGCCATGGCCAAACCGAGAAGATAAGGGACCGGGTCGCGACCCTGGCGAGTCACGGCGGCGATGATGACGGGGGTGAAGGCCAGGCAGACGATGTCGTTGGCCAGGATGGCGCTCAACACGGCGCCGGCCAGCATGGTCGCCCCCAGAAAAACACGCGGCTGCTGCAGCAGACGGGTCAGGGACAGCGCCACCCGGGTGTAGAAGCCGCCCAGGCGCAGCTGGGCCGATACCACCATCAGGGCATAGAGCAGCAGGATGGTGGGGAAGTCGATGGCCGTCACGGCCTGCCCGGGCGACAGCACCCGGGCCACGACCATGGCCACCGCGCCCACCAGCGCAATGCCGGTCCGGTCGAGGGCCAGGCCGCGGATGCCACCCAGGGCCACGCCGACATAGGTCAGGATGAAGATGACGGCCGCTGTCCAGATCATGGCATCGCCCCCGGAATGACCGTCGAATCCTAGCGCGCCGGTCCGGAAGGCGTGGCGGCCAGGACCAGCCGTTCGGTGCTGATCCGCCCCCAGGGATCCGTGGCCTCCACCACGATCTCCCGGGCACCGGCGGCGGGCCGGGCGAAATACATGTGGTCCGTGGCCACGGGCTCCACCCAGGTCCGCCGGGCCGGGAGCCCCTCGCCGCGGTAGAGACCTGCCGCCAGGGGATCCTCGCTGCGGCGGCGGTCCATGGGGCCGCGCCGGACGCCGTTTTCGTACCAGTCGATCTGCCAGCCGTCGCCGGCCGCCCAGACGTTGGCGGCCAGCTCGCCGGGGAAGGCCATGACCGCACCGGGCGGATAGAGGCGCAGCTGCCGGTCGTGGGGAGTGGTGCTGTCCAGGTAGCGCCAGCGCAGCTCGGATCCGCGGGCCTCGTATACGGCATAGCCACGCGGGGCGCCGTCGACGCACACCGGGCCCGTCCACCACGCGCCGCAGGCCGCGCCGAGGACGTGGATGTCTGCCCCGCCGTCCTTCAGAAATTCGCACTCGTGCATGTGGCCGCACAGGACATACGCCCGATAGGGGGCCAGCAGATCGTAGAGCGCCTGCCGGTTGGTGAGGTGGATGGTGGTGCTGGAACGGGGGCTCGAATACCGTTCATGGCGCAGGTTATACGGGGGGATGTGGACGAAAACCGCCACCGTCCGGCCCGCCTCCACCAGGTGCAGGTCGCGCGCCAGCCAGTCCAGCTGGTCCCGGGTCAGGTAGCCGATGTAGCTGCGGCCGTACCAGAACACGGTATCCAGCACCACGCAATGGATTTCGCCCAGTTCGAAGGAATACCAGGCCGGGCCGAAGTGCCGGTGGTACGAGGCCGTGGACGATTCGTCGGTGAGGGCGTCCAGGTCCACGTCATGGTTGCCCAGCACCTGGAAGAAGGGGATGCCCAGCTCCCGGACGGACCGCTCGTAGTCGGCGAAGAGCGGGACGCGGTCGAAGACGATGTCACCGCAGGTGATGCCGAAACGGGGCGGGCTGTCCAGCTGCCGGATGGTCCGTTGCAGGTGGGGGACGGTTTCGGCGAAGTACTGGCGCAGGTCCTCCTCGTTCTGGACCTGCGGATCGGCGACCAGGACAAAGGACTCGCCCTCGCCGCCCCTCGTCGCCGGCGCCAGGTCGAAGCTGGCCGTCATTTCGTACCGGGCATCGGGCTGGATGGGCCGGTAAAACGCGGCGGTGCCACTGGCATTCTGCGGGATGCGACTGCCGGCCGGCAGGCAGACATGGACGAAGGGCCGCCGCCCGTCGCTGATCAGTTCGTAGACGCCCTCGGCGTTGCTGGTGACGACGTTCAGGCCGTCGGTGACGGGGACGCGGGCCAGGCCGCGGCCGTCCAGGGTCACCTGACCACGGATGCGTACCGGGCGAGTGTTCGGTGCAAGGGCCGCAATCCGCGCTGCCCGCGTCGCCCGCGGGAACATGAGTCCGGCGGCGGCCAGGCCCGACAGTTTCAGGAAAGATCGGCGATCCGGCATGGTCAACTCCTCAGCGAAGATGGGGCACGGGCTGCCCGGGATGATTGGACGATGGCCTGCCTGGCGGGGGGAAGACCCGTGCAGCGCGGCCGGGCGGGATTGCCCGCCGGCCGTCAGGTTTCGGCCCTCTGACTGCTCCACCAGCGGGCCCAGCGTTCGGCGTCGGTGCCGAAATCCTGGCCCAGAATTTCCTTGAGCGCCTTGTTCACGAAGAAGCTGAGGCGATGCCGGTCCGGATCGTGGCGCATGACGTCCAGCAGCGGCTCCACCGCCCGTTTGTCGGCAATTTCGCCCAGGGACTGCACCGCTGCCAGGCGCGTTTCGTAACTGCCGGCGGTGAGCAACGCCAGGAGATTGTCCAGCGGCGCGCCGTGCTCCACCAGCAGGCGGGCCGTCCCGGTGAAGCGCTGCGGGTAGCGGGCCGAGGGCACGCGGCTCACGGCTGCCGTCAGGGCGTCGCTGCCGTCGTCGCAGCGGGCGGCCAGGTCGGCGCCGTGCTCCACCAGCGGTGGGATGGCCTCGGCGTTGCCGCAGGCGGCGGCCCACCAGAGAGCGGTGGTGCCGTCGGCGGCGACGGCGTTCACGTCGGCGCCTTCGCGGATGAGCATCCGTGTGACGGCCTCGAGGTTGCCGACGGTAAACACGGCCTGGGCGGCCAGCATGAGGACGGTGTAGCCCTTGCCGGTGTGGGCGTTCACGTCGGCGTCCATGATGATGAGGTCCTCCATCTGGTCGATGAGCGCTTCCTGCCTGACGATGAGGGAGCCCACGGCGAACATGAGGCCGACGCTGGCGGGTTCGGCCAGTTCGTCCAGCCGGGTACCCATGTCGATGAGCCGCCTGATTCGTTTCTTTTCCGCGTCGTTGGGCGCGTCGCCTTCCAGCAGCTTCAGTTCCTTCAGCTGCCCGATGACGGCCACGGTGTTGGGATCGCTCCAGAAGGTCAGGGCGGCCAGCCGCTCCCTGAGTCGGGGCGAGATCCGGGCGCCATGCCGGATGAGGGCCTCGGCCAAAGCCGGATTCTCCCGCTCGATGGCCAGGGCCACGGCGGGGATTTCCTCGCTGGTGGTCACGTCAGGGTCGGCGCCGTGGGCCAGCAGCCGTTCGGCCATGGCGGTGTGGCCGCCCTCGATGGCCAGCAGAAGGGGGGTGACGCGCTCCCTGTTCCAGGCGTTGACGTCGGCGCCGCGGGCCAGCAGGATGTCGGCGATGTCCAGGTTGCCGCCGGCGGCGGCACTCATGAGGGGCGTGCGGTCCCAGGGGGAGAGGGTGGCGTTGACATCGGCCCCGCGCTCCACCAGTTCGCGGACGATGGCCGCCGCCGGCCCCTCGCAGGCCAGCTTGAGGGATTCCACCAGCCATTTGCGCACGTTGGCCCCCCGCTCCAGCAGCAGCCGAAACAGGGCGTGATGGCCGCGGCGGATGGCGTTTTTCAGCGGCTGGCCGTCCTGGGCGTTGATATTGGCCCCCTGGTCCAGCAGGTATTGGGCCATGTCCGTCGAGACGGCGTGGGACAGGGGTGTGCCGGCAGGATGGTCGCTGGCGTCGAAACTCTCCGACAGAAAATAGTGGGTGTCGTCCACCGCCGCCCCGGCGGCGAGCAGGCACTTCACCAGGGGCAGGTCGTCCTGCTCCGCGGCGAACATAATGGCCGGCATGAGGCGTTCGTACCCAAAGGCCTTGTTGGACGGCCAGCGGGGCAGCAACTCCTTTACGGCGGCGACGTCGCCGCCCTGGGCGGCCGCGTGCATTCGGGCGTACAACTGCTGCATTTCCGGCAAGGCTTCGGCGCGGATCTGCTTGAAAATGGTCATCTTGTCTCTCCGTTGCCCGACCGGCGTCCTCGCAGCCGAGCGGGCCTCCCTATTGTAGACGGGAAAAGTCGCGGCTTCAATATTCTTGTGGAGGTTGTTCATGTTCCTGCGGTCGAAGGGATCCGTCCCCCCACCGGCCGGTTGGACGGTCACTCCCCCGCCGCGGGGCTGAACATAGCAAGTACTTTCGATTCTTCTGTATATTCGAATAGATTCGCAACATTGAAAATATGACAGGCCGGTTACAAATACTGCGGATGTATGGAGGAACGATGAGCCGGTCATTTTATTTCGGCCCGTTCATGGAATTCTCATGAAACAGTCAACGTGCGTTAATCCGGCTCGGGTATTGATGAGGGCAATCTTGACAGGCAGGTATCACCATGAGCTCAACGGACAGTGCCCTGGAAATCAGACACCGCGACGGGGAATTTCAGCTCAGCGGCACCATCCAGCGGTTTCCGCTGGTGGGTGTGATCCAGTTCATCAATATCGCCGAAAAGACCGGGGAGCTGCGCGTCACCCACACCGGCTCCGGCAACCGGTGTTCCCTCTTTTTTCTGGAAGGGCGGCTCGTTCACGCCCAGTACAACGAGATGGACGGCGCCAACGCCTTCGAGGTGATCCTGAACTGGGGCGAGGGGGAATTCCGCTTTGTTTCGGCCGTCGAGGCGCCCCGTCACAGCATCGACAAACCGTTGCCCATGCTGCTGGAATCCCACAAGCGGCTGCGCAAGCTGCGCAGCGAAAGCACCCCTCTGCCCGAGGACAATACCAATCTGTTCATCGTCTCGGTGGTGGAGAACGTGCCGTCCATCACCTCGCCCGAATGGCAGATTCTCTCCCTGGTCAACGGCCGCCGGACCATCGGCCAGATCTGCGAAAAAACGGGCGATGAGGAAAAAACCAAAAAATTGCTGCGGAGCCTGTTTTCCAAGGGGCTCATCAGCACCACCGCCACGGTGCTGAAATGGCAAACCCTGGTCCCGGTGCGCCAGTCGGACCGGGACGCCGGTTCGGAGCGGCCCTATCCGCCTCTCCTGCGCACCAACCTGGTCCTCAACGCCATCGACGGTCTCATGAATCTGGAACAGTTGAACCGCAAGCTGAATATCGCCGAGAACGACCTGCTGGAGGACATCCGCCTGCTGATGGAAACCAAGTGGATCCGGTTTTCCAGCCAGGATGCCAGGGTATTCGAGGATCTGCGCAAGGATCTGTAGACCTGGGCCTGGGGGGAGTGCATCGTCGGCGATGGCTCAGATGCCGTTCACGTCGAAATCGATGATCAGCCGCGACCGTTTGACTTCCAGCTGGCGGAGACGGATCCCCGCCTGCAGGAACATGGTCTTGGAGGCTTTCACCACGTCCGTGGCGGCGTACTTGTCGGACAGGTAGACCACTTCCCGAATGCCTGACTGGATAATGGCCTTGGCGCACTCGTTGCAGGGGAACAGGCCGACATAGATGGTGCAGCCGCTCAGGTCGCGGCCGACGCTGTTGAGGATGGCATTGAGCTCGGCATGGCAAATGTAGGGATATTTGGTGTCCAGAAAAGGCCCCTCCCGATCCCACGGCAGGGTGTCGTCGGAGCAGCCGATGGGGAAGCCGTTGTAGCCCACGCCGACGATTTTTTTCTGGGCGTTGACGATGCAGGCGCCCACCTGGGTGTTGGGATCCTTGCTGCGGTAGGCCGACAACAGGGCCACGCCCATGAAATAGTCATCCCAGGAAATGTAATCCGGTCGCTTGTCGGTCTTGGGCGTCATGGCACCTCCTGCGGGATCCCAACGGGTGGGCTATTGTAGCATGATCCCCGGCGCCGGCCAAAAAAAAGCGGCGGGAACGTGGAGCGGTGACCGGTCCGGCCGGGCGCCGGCCGGCGGGATAAATCCCCCATCCCCTTTGCGGCATCCTAGAAAAGTTGGCGTGCGTTTCCCGCCGTTCGTTTGGGGGGAACAATTCTGCCGCCGGCGCGTACAATGCTGCAGAAGGAGCGCTGCCCGTGATCCTGCGCCTGATCTTCATGGTGGGAATCCTGCTGGGACTGGATGTCTATGTGTACCAGTCCGTGCGGACGGTGTCGCGCCGCTGGCGGGCCGGGCACTGGTTCCGGCGGCTCTACTGGTGGATTCACCTGGCCTATTACGCGGCCCTGCTGGGGGCGGGCGGGCTGGCCCTGGCCGGGACCCGGCTCCCGTCGCGGGTGTTTTTCTACCTGATGACCCTCTTCGTGCTGCTCTACGTGCCCAAGCTGGTGGCGGCGCTGGTCCTGCTGGCCGAGGACGTGGTGCGCCTGGGCCGCTGGTTGTGGCGGAAGGTGCGCCGTCCGGCTGCGGCGGTCTCTGCGCCGCCGCCCGAGACGCCCGTGGGGAACCCATCGCCGGCGGGGATTACCCGGGCCGAATTCATCAGCCTGGCCGGTCTGACCCTGGCCGGGCTGCCCTTCGCCTCCATCGTCTACGGCATCGTGCGGCAGAAGTACGATTACACCGTGCGCGAGGTCACCGTCCCCCTGCCACACCTGCCGCCGGACCTGGATGGGCTGACCATCGCCCAGATCTCCGACATCCACGTGGGCAGCTTCGACAGCCGGGCCAACGTCGCCAACGGCATCGCCATGGTCAACGACCTGGGCGCCGACCTGATCTGCTTCACCGGCGACCTGGTCAACAACCTGGCCGATGAGATGGAGCCGTATCTCGGCCTGTTCGCGAGCCTGCGGGCCCGGGAGGGCGTCTTCTCGGTGCTGGGAAACCACGACTACGGGGATTATGTGCGCTGGTGGCAAAATCCGGAGGAGAAAGCGGCCCATTTCCGGCGCATGCTGGCCCTCCATGAGCGCCTGGGCTGGCGGCTGCTCCGCAACGAGCACGCGGTGGTAGAGCGGAATTCGTCATCCCTGGCCGTCATCGGCGTGGAGAACTGGAGCGCCCGTCGCGGCTTCGGCCAGAGAGGCAACCTGCCGCAGGCCATGCGGGGCACGGAAGACCAGCCCGTGAAGGTTCTCCTGTCCCATGATCCCACCCACTGGGACGGGCAGGTCCGGCCGGACTTTCCGGACATCGACCTGACCCTGTCCGGCCATACCCACGGGTTCCAGTTCGGGGTGGAGATTCCCGGTTTTCGGTGGAGCCCCGTGCAGTACGTCTACCGGCAATGGGCCGGACTGTACCGGGAAAACGACCAGTATCTGTACGTCAACCGCGGCTTCGGCTTTATCGGTTTCATGGGCCGCGTGGGCATCTCACCGGAGATCACCCTGCTCCGGCTGGTCCGGCCGGCCGATGGGCCGCCGTCCGCCACGGAAAAGCCGCTGGTGTGAGCCGGCCGTCACACCGCCCGTCTCAATCCGCCGGTGCGCTTTGTTGCAGAACGTCCAGCTTCCCGGTGACCACCGCCAGTTCGCGGCGAAGGAGTTCCCGCTCCGCCGGCGGGGCCTGCGCCAGCCGGCATTCCAGCTGCCGCCGCTGCTGGGTGTAAGCGAACAGCTGGACGGTGCGCAGGCGGTTGGGATAGCCGATGTGCTGCATTTCCCAGAAAATCCCGGTCAATTGACGCAACGTTTTGGCGGACAGGCCCACCTGGATCAGGGCCGTATCCTCCAGCGCCGCCGCCGTGGTGGTGCCGTGGACCTGCTCCATGGTCTGCCGGACCTCGTCCATGAGGCGGGTGTATTCGTCCAGCGCCGTCTGCAGCCTGGCTACGGCGTCCTCGAAATCCGCCATTGCCGGCGGTCCGCCGCCCTCCTCCTCCGGCGCCGCCGCCGGCAGCCACAGCAGCCCGCCCAGCAGCATGACCATCAGCCAAGATCTCATGGTGCCTCCCTCGAATACGGAATGGAAAAAAGTGCCCCTACAATAGCAGAAACACGGGCCCGGTGCCAGGTGTTCCTGATGGACGGGTTCGCCCGGGGTTCGGGGTGGCGGCGGAGGCAAGCGCCTGTCCGGGTCGCAGCGGGCCAGCGTGACCGCCGGTGGCCGTCAGACAGCACTGGCGGCCCGGGCCAGGAGCCGGTCGTAATCGGCGTCGCTGCGCACGAAGACGCCCAGGTTGCCCAGGCGCACCTGGCGCAATCCGGCGGCTGTCACCGCGTCGTGGGCGGCCAGCATCTGCTCCACGGTGGGCGGCGGCACATCCTTCAGCCGGTGGGCCGGGAAAAAGGCGAGAATGGTGAACGGGATGTCGGGATCCACGGCGGCCACCCGCCGGGCGGTGCGGGCCAGCTGATCCTCCTCCACCCAGCCCGGGATGTACAGGCTGAGCACTTCCAGCACGAAATCGCGGCGCCGGATCTCTTCGGGCAGTCGCAGGATCCAGTCGTTGTCCACCCCCGTCAGGCGGCGGTGGACGTCCGCTTCGAACGCCTTGATGTCCAGCCAGAAAGAATCGACGCCGGCCGAACGCAGCGTGTCCAGGTGCGCGGGGGTCAGACCGTAGCCGTTGGTTTCGCAGAGGATCCACAGGGGCAGGTTCGCGCCCTTGATCTTTTCGGCGCAGCGGGCCGGCAGGCCAGGTCGCCGCCGGTGAAGGCCACGATGTTGCGCGCCGGGCCGATCCCCTGGGGCGACATGGTCAGCTGGTCGGGCTGAAGGCGTTGGGGACACAGGGAGCCGCGCCGGCCGGTGGGTTCCAGGTAGATCCCTTCCCGAAAGGAGTGCGCCGGATCGAAAGGGATCCAGTGAATCTCCACGCACGTGCCGCAGCCGCGGCACAGGTCGCCGGCGTGATAGGCGGTGGCCCGCTCCCGGGGTTCGCGGACGGTGACGGCGGCGTTGTAGAAGCGCGCCTCCTGCAGGATGTCTTCAGGGGAGTACCACTTGCCGTCCACCTGCTGGCTGAAGCGCCAGGAGTGGCACTTGGCGCAGTCCATGGTGCAGCCCGACTGGTAGACGGACAGATAGTGCTCGGGGCGGGAAAGGTCCGCCGCCACGACCCGGCGGTACGGGACGCCGTCCACCTGGCGGTAGGCCAGCTCACAGGCCGGACCGCTCTCCTTCTCCCCGTGTATGGTGCAGCAACCGGGACTGAATCCCTGCCGGACCAACGAACAGTGTGGTTTCATTGGCCCGATTATAGAACAATCGTCGCCAAATTTCTACAATAATGATAGCGATCCGCCGCTCATTTCGGGCGAGACGCCCGGCGGCGGTGCGGCCCGGATCCTAGGTGATGCGCAGCACCTTGGCGCCGCGGATGCGGCCGGACTTCAGTTCGTGGAGGGCCCGGTTGGCGTCGGCCAGGTCGTATTCCTCGGTGTCGGGTTTCAGGGGGACCTCCGCGGCCAGGTCCAGGAATTCGCTCACGTCGCGGCGGGTGACGTTGGCGACGCTCTTGATCTCTTTTTCCTGCCAGAGATGGGCCGGGTAGTCGAGTTTTTCCAGATACGACTGGTCGCCGGCCTCCTTGCGGATGGCGTTGATGACCAGCCGGCCGCCGGGCGCCAGGTTGCGCAGCGCCTCCACCACCGGCTTCCAGGCGGGGGTGGTGTCGATGATGGCGTCCAGCGGGGCTGGTGCCGTGTCGGCCGTGTCGCCCGCCCAGGCGGCGCCAAGCTCCCGGGCGTGCGCGCGTTCGCCGGGATTGCGGGCGAAGACGAACACCTCACTGGCGGGGAAGCGGTGACGGACCATTTTCAGGACCAGGTGGCCCGAGGCGCCGAAGCCGGTGAGGCCGAGCCGCTGGCCGTCGCTGATGTGGGTCAGGCGCAGGGAGCGGTAGCCGATGGCCCCGGCGCACAGCAGCGGGGCGGCCTCGGCGTCCGTGAATGCGGCGGGGATGGTGTAGGTGAAATCGGCCGGCACCGTCATGTACTCGGCGTAGCCGCCCGGCATGTCGCGACCCGTGGCGCGGAATTCGGGACACAGGTTTTCAGCTCCGCTGCGGCAGAATGTGCAGGCGCCGCAGGCCGAGAAGATCCAGGCCACGCCCACCCGGTCCCCCTCGGCGAAGCGGGTGACGCCCTCGCCCCGGGTGGCGACGCGACCCACCACCTGGTGGCCGGGGATCATGGGATAGCGGGGCGGCGGTGTGCGGCCCTCGATTTCGTCCAGCTCCGTGTGGCAGACGCCGCAGGCCGTGACCCGCAGCAGGATTTCCCCGGCGTCGGGCTCCGGCCGGGGGACGTCCCGCGGCTCGAGGGGATTTTCCGTCCGGCGGAGATGGTGGACGCCCGTCAGCAGCATGGCCTTCATGGTCGATTCTCCCGGAGTGATCTTCTATCAGCATACCATATCCGGACGGTGGGGAGAGACGGGGATTTTTCCGGCCGGCGAGGGTTCAGCCGCCTGATTCGGCCTGGCGGGCGCGCAGGCCGCCGGCGTGCTGGATGCCCACGCCGGCCACGATGAGCAGGAAGCCCAGGATGGTGGCGGGGCGGATGGTCTCGCCCACCACCAGGGCGATCCAGAAGAGGGACAGGAAGGGGCTGATGAAGATCATGGCCGACACCCGGGCGGTGGTGTCCGACAGCTGCAGCGCCCGCTGCCACAGGACGAAAGTCACGCCCATCTCGGCCAGGCCGATGTAGGCCGCCCCCAGCAGGCCGCCGGCGGGCACCGACCAGGGCACGTCCGAGAAGAGGGCCGCCGCCGCGGCGACATAGGCGAAACCGAACAGGAAGTTGAGCATCAGCCGCACCATGGCGTCCCGGTCGTCGCGCAGGCTGAGGATCCAGTAGACGGCCCACACCCCGGCGCTGGCCAGGGCCAGCAGCACCCCTGTCAGGTCGGCGAAGCGCAGGCTGAACGGTTCGCCGCGGGTGGCGATGATGACCACGCCGGTCCAGCAGAGGAGCAGGGCGGCCAGGCTGGCGCGGGAGACGCGCTGGCCCAGCAGGGGGATGGAGAGCAGGGCCAGGACCACCGGCCAGGTGTAGTTGAGGGGCTGGGCCTCCTGGGCCGGCAGGCGGTCATAGGCGTGGAGGAGCAGCAGGTAGTAGGCCAGCGGGTTGAGGAGGCCCAGCAAGGCTGAGCGGAGGTAGTCCCGCCGGGCGAACTGGCGCAGCCTAGCCAGTTTCCCCTGAACGATGACTATGCCGCTCAGGACCAGGGCCGAGACGCCCACGGCGTAGGTGAGGAGCTGCAGGACGTCCAGGTGGCGCAGCGAGAGCTTGAAGGCCGTCGCCACCGTGGACCACAACAAGACTGCCATCAGGGCATAGGTGTAGGCTGATTTCTGATTGGACATGGAATTCTCCGCCTATTGGGGCCGGTCCGAATGGATTAGATGTCGGCGCCTGCTCGATGCTTCAAAAAGGCGGACCACTTTGACGGGCCCGGTATCGAGGAAATACCTGGGCGTTGGGCGCGGCTCCTTTCCGCCGGCGGGATCGAAAAACGTGCCGGCTGTTGTGCAAAGGGGAATCAGGCACATCCGGCGAGGGACGCGGCCTGAGAGGATAGACGGCACGAAACGTGTTGTCGCGAAGAAATTGATACAGGACAGGTGTGAGTGAATTATTCGACATTTTTGGAAATCATAGTAAAATAAGAACAGGTTCATTAAAAGGAGTCGGTTGTGAAACAAGGCAGCCTGTGGGACGGGAGTGGACGAGGCGGATGGAATGTGTTCACGTTTACCTCGCTGTGTTTTGGCTTCGTTGCTGGCCTGTGGGGCCAGGCACCGGTCGTGGTGGCCGATCCTCCGCCGGACGCGCGAAAGATCGTCAGCCGGATGGAGGAAGTGCGCCAGCGGATCCACGAAGAACTCCGGCAATACTCATCCTATCGCAACTACCTCGTGCATAACGAGCGGTTCGATTTCAGCCGGGAGCTGCCTGTCCGGATGGATTACACGGCGCCGTGGTACAAGGAATACAAGGTGCCGGAAGACAAGGCCTCCGGTCTTATCTATTCAAAGGTGTTTCAGAGAATCCTGGACAGCGAGGTGCAGCACGCCCGTCCGGGTTTCCGCGTGGTGACGGCCATTTCGTTGCGCAATTACGAGTTTGAACTCGAGGGCGCCGAAACGGTGGACGGCGAACCGTGCTGGCGCCTGCGCCTGAATCCGAAACGGGAATCCAAGTTTCTGCTGAAAGGACTTATCTGGATCAGCCAGGCCGATTATCAGACGGTCAGGCTGGACGGGCATCCCGCCAAAAGCCCCTCTTTCTGGACCAAGGATGTTCACCTGATCCGCTCCTATCGGAAGGTGGGGAATTACTGGTTGCCCTGGGAGGATCGGTCCGTCAACGAGATCCGTATTTTCGGACGCACGGAATTCCGGATTGATTACCAGCGGTACGAACTGCCCGGTCTGGCGGATACTCCCCTGACCGGCGGCGCCAGGCCCCAGAGCCGGTCTCACGGTGACCAATCGTCCCTGGATTGACGCAGCGCACTTTTCGGGAAGCGCCGCTTGCCGGCGAAGTTAGCGGAAGAAACCTCCCCGCGACCATCCCTGATCAAACCATCGCTCCGGGCAAGAGCGGGGCCACGCCCGTCGCCTACCTGTAACCGCCTGCCGCCGGCAGGCGGTTGAATGGCCACGCCCAGCAGGCGCTAAGCCGGAGGCCACCGCCGGCCTTGTGCCGGTGGGGCCATGTCATTTTGTTCAGATGAGGCGCGGTCAATGGGCGGACGACGTCGTTCAGGTCCGAAATCTCTAAACAACACAATGTTTACCGTTCGCAGAACGTATCCCGAGAACACCGCTCCACCGGCGCGAGGCCGGTGGTGGCGGTGAGCATCTGGGGCGTCCAGCTGGCCGTCAGTCACGGCCCCGCCGGCGCGAGGCCGGCGGTGGCCACACGCCCTGCCTGCCCCGGCCGGGCGTAGTGTAAAAACCGACATGAAAAACGATGGATCTTTGAAAAAATGATACTTGAGCCGCGGGGGCGATGCGGCTGGGCTCGGGGAGGTAGTCCATGTTTGCCCTGTTATCCGAAGCTCGAAAGAGCGAAGGAATGCGAACCCGGGGCACCAGAAAGGTGCCGGTGACGGGAAGGTGCTCAATCCAACCACAGCGGCCAATAATAATTGAAAATAAAAGGTGTATTAACCTTGACCTAATGGGAAGCTGGCATTCTGTGTCTCTACATTGTAACCAGGGAGCAGGAAACATGTTCCGTGGACCGGAGACGAAACTGGTGGGCATCGGCCCGGCGGACGCCCTGGCCGGCAAACCCGATGGGAAACGGGCCCGGTCACTTCCGGGCGACACCGGCCCCGAAGATCGCGCGCGCGACTTGCCAGACCGTCATCCTCGTCCCGAAGAGGCCGACGGGGCGACGGAAACTGTCGGCGTGGCCTGCCGGCGCCTGCTACGTCACCCTTTCGACACACTGGTCCTCCGCTGGAACTGGAAGGCTGCCTTGCTGAGCGCCCTGTTCCGTGGCATCCTCTTTTTCGCCACCAATATCAGCGCCGGTCTTCCGGCCGCCGTGGCGGCCATGAGCAAGGAATTCATTTACCGTGTGCTGACCTCCGGTTTCTACGGGGCGTTCACCCAGGCGTTCCGCAAGGCCCGCCCGGCCTGGCTGGCCTCGCTGACCCTCATCGGTTTCCTGCCGCTCTTCCAGCATCTGCTGGAGTTCATGGTCCACTGGCTGGGTGGCACGCCCAAACTACTGGTCAGTATCGGCGCCTCGGTGGGATTCACCGCTGTATCTACATTGTTCAACCTGCATGCCATGCGCCAGGGCGCGCTGGTGGTGGGGCGCGAGGGAAAATCCCTGGGGGCCGATTTTCGTCAGATGCCCCTCATCGTGTATTCGTTCATCGCCTGGTTGCCACGGCAGGTGGTTCTCTTCCTGCGCCGGCGAGGCCGGCCGGGCAAGACGGTCTCAATCGACCAGCATAAAACCTGAGCATCTGTCCCTATGCCGACGCCTAAAATCATTGCCGAGAGGGTCGCACCATTGAAATCCTTGCACCTGACCAACAACTACCACGCCGCTTCGGGCGGCATCAGCACCTTTTACCGGGCCATGCTGGAGACGGCCGAGGAGCTCCGCTGGTCCATGTGTCTGGTGGTGCCGGGAGAAAAGGACCACATCGAGGAACCGGGTCGCTACACCAAAATCATCCAGTTGCGGGCGCCGTGCACGCCCTTCTTTGACCGGCGCTACCGCCTCCTGCTGCCCCACAAGTACATGTCCCCCTTCCACACCCGCCTGCGCCGGATTCTGGCTGACGAAAAGCCGGACCTGGTGGAGATCTGTGACAAGTACACCCTGATCTACCTGGCCGGTTTTCTTCAGCGGGGCTGGATTCCCGGCGTGCCCCGGCCGGCAACGGTCGGCATCAGCTGTGAGCGGATGGATGACAATGTTCGTACATACATCAGCGAAAGCCGCCGCGCGCAACGCTTCTGCCGTTGGTATATGTCGGAGGTCTACTACCGGATGTTCCGCCACCACATTGCCGTGTCCGATTATACGGCGGCGGAACTGCGGGCGACTCCCCGCGGCCGCGAGGCGCCCCACAAGATCACGATACTGCCCATGGGCGTCTCCACCCGCCATTTTCTCGCCGCCGGGCGCAATCCGGATATCCGTCGCCAGCTGCTCCTCAAGGCGGGGGCCCATTCCGGCGCGGCGCTGCTGGTGTACGCCGGCCGCCTGGCCCGGGAGAAAAACCTCGACCTGCTCTGCGACACCATGACGGAATTGGCGTGGGATGCCGGTCAGGATTACCGCCTGCTCATCGCCGGCGGGGGACCGCGGACGGAATGGCTTAAGGAGGAATGCCAGCGGCGGATTCCCGGCAAAATGGTGTTTTTGGGACATATCCAGGACCCGCGAGTCCTGGCACAGGTGCTGGCCAACTGTGATGTCTTCCTCCATCCCAACCCCTGCGAACCGTTCGGGATCGCCCCCCTGGAGGCCATGGCCGCCGGATTGCCCCTGGTGGCGCCGGCCGCCGGCGGGGTCCTCAGCTATGCCGACCGGAGCAATTCCTGGGTGACGGATCCGTCGGGGCGGAGTTTTGCTGCCGCCGTCAGACATATCTTACAGGACGAACGACAGAGGCAGGAAAAGGTGCACTGCGCTCGCCTGACCGCCGCCCGTTTCGACTGGCGCTCGGTGACGGAATCCTACTTCGCAACTTACGAGGCATGGTGCGCTCCCGGGTTCAGCGGATCCCGGGCCGCCGTTTCCGTCTCCGTCCCGGATCGGCTTTCTTCCTGACAGGCATGTGGCGATGATTCCGGCGCGCTATGGTGAGAATTCCGCCCAGGCAGCAGATTCACGCCGCGCCGCCGGGGTCGCCTCGCCGGATGCGTTTGGCCGGCACCGACGGCCCGGCGACGACCGACCTTCTTCGTAGGCGGCGTAGACTTCCCCCATCACCTGGTCCCAGCAAAACGTCCGGGCATGTTCCCGGGCGGCCAGCGACATCCGGAAGCGTCGCCAGGGGTCGGCCAGCAATTCGCCGACAGCTTCCACATACGCCGACTCATCGGCCGCCACCCGGCCGGTTTCGCCATCCCGCACCAGGAAGCGGGGCCCGCCCGCAGCGGTGACCACCACCGGCACTCCCGAGGCCTGCGCCTCGAGGACGACATTGCCGAACGTATCGGTGCGGGACGGGAACACAAAAATGTCCATGTCGGCATAGGCGGCCGCCAGCGCGTCGCCCAGCAGGACGCCGGTGAATTCGGCGCCGGCAAGATGGCGCTCCAACCAGGGTCGTTCACTACCGTCGCCGACGATGAGGAAGCGGAAGTTTGTCTGACCGGTGGCCCGCAGCCGTTCCGCGAGCGTCGCGAGGAAACGGACGTTCTTTTCCGGCTCCAGCCGGCCGGTAAAGCCCAGCCGGATCATGCCGTCATGGCGCGTCCGGTGGCCCGGTGAAAAACGCTGAATGTCCACGCCGCGGCGCATGAGAAACGTCGGCCGGCCGGTATGCCGCCGCACCAGGTCCGCCAGTTCTTCGTTGGGGGCCAGGTTGACGCGGGCCAGGCGATAGAAGCGCATGACCAGGTGGAGGATAAAGGCCTCGGTCCACCGACAGATCCCGGTGCGAGTCTGGCCGGGCAGCCGGGTCAGCAGCTTGTCGAGGCGCCGGGCACCGAATTCGTGGATGTTGGTGTGCCAGGATCCGACCAGGGGCAAGCCCAGGCGATAGGCGACGATGGCGCCCAGCAGACCCATGTCGCCCGGGCTGGTGACGTGAATCAGGTCGGCCCGGAAGTCGCTGACGGCGGCCTGGATCTGTCGTGTGAACCGTGCAAAGAGGGGGTCGAAGTACAGGTTCCGGTCGACGGGGAAGGCCAGGTGGCTGCGTTTCAGCTCCACGAAGGAGATGCTCCCGTCGTGGCCGGTCCGGTGTTCATTCCCGGCACGCACCATGAGAAAGGGGTGCTCCTGCCGCCGGGCATAGTCCTCCAGCTGGCGGCTGGTCAGGGCCACCCCGTTGACCTGGTGATAGGAGTCGGTGAAAAAGGCGATCCGGGGTACGGCGTTCATAGGACAACTCCCCCCTGGTTGAATACGGTCAACCGCAGCGCTGGCCGCAGACGGCGGTGGCCCAGCATACGCATCAGCCCGAGCAGGTACTCGACCCAGGGCGGCCCGACACGCTTCCAGTAATAAGCCAGCGGACGCAAGCCGTTGTCCTCCCGTAAAAACACCCGGTCGGTCCAGTGCGGGCGGTGGTGGCTGTCCCGGGGAAAGTTCCGGACGATATCGGCCGCCATCTCCAGCTGTCGCAGGCGCACGTCGTCATGATACGTTGGCATGATGAGCACCTCACTCTGGCCGTCGTGCCGCACCATTTGGACAAATTCTTCGAATGTTCGGGCCTGGCTGAGATTCAGGATGGCGTTTGGGTTACACCCGTGCCGGTCGCCGCCCGAGATGACGGGCCGGCCGGCATCGGCCGCCAGGCGGATGACCTCCCGGTTTTCGCACCAGGGGCGGTACCCGTTCAGCTCGAAGGCATGAATGTGGGACAGGTGATCCGCCAGGAACCGTCGCACGGCCAGCTCCTGCTGATCTGACGCCAGTCCCTTGGCCTGCCAGAGCGGATGATTCAGCACCACCAGCGTGGTCGCCGCACTGTTGAGCCAGAGCAGGATTTCATGGAGTTGCGCCGGTTGTGGATCGGCTGTGTAGGCCTGCATGGCCGCCAGCTGGGCCGGGGCATCGGCCGACGACATGTTGTGGATGCCCAGATGAAAAACGGCGTTGGCCACCGGGACGGTCCATTCGACGGAAATGGGGATGTCCGCGCCGGGGCAATCCCGGCGCAGGTCCAGCGCCGCCGTGATGCTGTCGTGATCCGTAATGGACACCAGGGCGTCCAGCCCAAGTCGATGGATATGTTCACGTTCCGATGCCAACACCTGGTGAGGCGAGACTGGGGGGGTCCAGTAGATCCGGCTGAAATCCAGCGGGCTGCCGCGCTTGTTCTGGTAACGGTCCATATCGCTCTTGAACATGTTGGCGATGAAGGGGATGCGGGCGGCATACTCGGGCACCATGCCCAGGCTCTCGTGAGATTCATGGGTGTGGCTGTGCAGCGATACCGCTGTGGCGTAGCGGCCGGACGGTGGCGGCTGTCCAGCATAGAGCCGGATGCTCCGGCGGATGCGGGTCAGTTTCATGGCGTATCACCTCCTTTCGTCAGAAGAGCAGGATAGGCTTTCAGCGTTAATGAATGATTATAATCACTGTTTGGAATGTATAATTTTCCATTAGAAAAACTTATGAACATTGAACAGCAGATTAATTTGACTTTCTCTAAGACGAGATTAGAATGAGTTCAAGAATGTTGAAGGGAGAGACAGGATGGACCGAAGATACCCGATCCGGAGCACCAGGCGGGGTCGTCATCACTCCTGGCTGGTGATGCTGCTGTGGCTGACAGGTATGATCGCCGTCGCCGGGCAGGAAACGGCACGTGATGCCGCCGCGACGATGGGGGTGGATGAAATCGTCCGTCGCATGGAGGCGGTGCGGGTGCGGATCCATGAGGAACTGCTCCATTACAAGTCCTACCGCACCTATTTCGTGCACAATGATCGGTTTCACTTCCAGCGGGAACTGCCTGTCCGGATGGATTACACGGCGCCGTGGTCGAAGGCGTATTCGGTGCCGGCGGAACAGGCCTCCGGAATTTTCTATTCCAAAGTATTTCAGCGGATTCTGGACAGCGAAGTCCAGCACGCCCGGCCCGGTTTCAGCAAGGTGACAGGGATCACTTCACACAATTATGACTTTACGCTGGAGGGGGCCGAGACGGTGGATGGCGAGCCGTGTTGGCGCCTGCGCCTGAATCCGAAACGGGAATCCAAGTTTCTGCTGAAAGGACTTATCTGGATCAGCCAGGCCGATCATCAGACGGTCAGGCTGGACGGGCATCCCGCCAAAAGCCCCTCTTTCTGGACCAAGGATGTTCACCTGATCCGTTCCTATCGGAAGGTGGGAAATTACTGGTTGCCCTGGGAGGATCGGTCCGTCAACGAGATCCGTATTTTCGGCCGTACGGAATTCCGGATTGACTACCAGCGGTACGAACTGCCCGGTCTGGCGGATACTCCCCTGACCGGCGGCGCCAGGCCCCAGAGCCGGTCTCACGGTGACCAATCGTCCCTGGATTGACGCAGCGCACTTTTCGGGAAGCGCCGCTTGCCGGCGAAGTTAGCGGAAGAAACCTCCCCGCGACCATCCCTGATCAAACCATCGCGCCCGGCCGGCGCGGGGTACTTTCCCGCGGTACCCCGCCTTCGCCGAAGGCGGGGCAGTCCGGTTCCTTTCTCTCGTGCGGACACGACACGATGAGGATCGGAGTTCCGGGTTCGGCGAACCCGGACTAGTGCGCCCGTGAGCGTACATGGACAGAGAGGTGCGAGTCCTCTCCAGACGAACGTCTCAATCTGTAGCCGACGGTAACTGCGTCGTCGCGAGGCGGGGTGGGAAGCAACCGGAGGCGAGCGGCCAGTCCGTAGGATGACGAACCCGATTCGGCCTGCTGCATCGGCGAGCCTGCTAGTCAATGGCGAAGCCCGGACCCGCCAGGGAAGGCCGGCGAGCTGAGGGAGGCGTGGCAAAGCGACGCCGGCAATGCAGGGGGTGGCTGGGGACGGAATGGCGGCGACGGTCATGTACGTGAAGCGGGGAGATCTGCCGGAGTCGGGGAGACGAAGGCAGAAGTCAGAGCGCCCATAGTAGTGAGGAAGGATCTGTAATGGATCTGGAGCGAAGGGGCGCAGGAAGGTGGATGCGTGAAAGACGCACAACCGGCGAAGAAACCGGCGCCAGTGGCCCCCGCGCGGGGTTCTAAGCAAGCCGGAGAAGTACGGGCCCGATGGGCGTGGACGGAACCGGGGGTGTGGACGGAGCGCATGTTGACGGCTCTTGAACAAGGAGTGAAAGGAGGGCAATGGTTCAGCCTGATTGACAAGGTGTACCGGCGATCCACCCTGGAGCGGGCGTTTGCGAAAGTGAAGGCCAGGCGGGGCGGAGCCGGAGTGGATCACGTCACCATCGACCGGTTTGAGAAGCGTCTGGAGCGGAACCTGGCGCGGCTGTCGGAGCAATTGCGAATGGGCAGCTACTGTCCGCAGGCGATCCGGCGGGTGTGGATACCCAAAGCGGGGAGTCGAGAGAAGCGCCCGTTGGGGATCCCCACGGTCCGGGACCGGGTGGCCCAGACGGCACTACGGATGGTGATGGAGCCGATCTTCGAACGGGACTTTGCCGAGCACAGCTACGGGTTTCGTCCCGGGCGAGGGTGCAAGGACGCGCTGCGCCGGGTAAACGAGTTGCTCCACGCGGGCTATCACTGGGTGGTGGATGCGGATCTGAAGAGCTATTTCGACACGATACCGCATGAGGCCCTGATGGACCGGGTAGGGGAGAAGATCAGCGACGGTCGCGTACGGGACCTGATCCAGTCGTACCTGAAGCAGCGCGTGATGGATGGACTGGCGGAGTGGGCGCCGGAAACGGGCTCACCGCAGGGTGCGGTGATCAGCCCGCTGCTGTCGAACATCTATCTGGATCCACTGGACCACGACATGGCCGACAACGGGTACGAAATGGTCCGCTATGCCGATGACTTCGTGATCCTGTGCCGAACGCCAGCGGAAGCACGGCGGGCGTTACAGCGTGTCCGACAGTGGACGGAAACCCGTGGGCTGCAGCTACATCCTGAGAAGACGGGAATAGTGGACGCGAGTCAACGGGGCGGATTCGACTTTCTTGGCTATCACTTCGAGCGGGGTCGGAAATGGCCCAGCCGCAAGAGCGAGAAGAAGCTGAGGAATGCGATCCGGCCGCACACGAAACGCTGCAACGGACACAGCATGGAAGCCATCATCACGCGAATCAACCCGATCCTGCGGGGCTGGTTCGAGTACTTCAAGCATGGCAACAAATACACCTATCCACCCCTGGACAGTTGGGTCAGGATGCGCTTGCGGAGCATCCTGCGCAAACGCCGGGGGGGCCGCGGCCGCAGCCGGGGCAAGGACCATCAGCGCTGGCCCAATGCCTACTTTGCCAAGGGTGGGTTGTTCTCCCTTGAAGCAGCACACATCCTGGCTCGTCAATCCTCGCGCAGGTAACCACCAACCGGAGAGCCGTATGCGGGAGATCCGCTCGTACGGTTCGGAGGGAGGGGCGGAGCTAATCACTCCGTCCCTACCCCTATCTTTCCGCGCCCCGCCGTGTCGAGAAAGCAAAGCGGCGTCCCCCACCGCTTCGTCGATTGCGGAGCTGCGGGGGACAGGCCGAACCCGGGGTACGTGCAATCCGCCTCCTGTTGGAAGGCTGTTTTTACGAGATGGATTGCTATCTGCGCGGGCCACATCGCCCATCGCCGGTCCGTAAAACAAAGCGCTCTCCAGCGAGCGCACTCCACAGGTGGCAGGCGCGGTCTGCCGCGGTACCCCGCCTTCGCCGAAGGCGGGGCAGTCCGGTTCCTTTCTCTATGTGCCAACACGACACGATGAGGATCGGAGTTCCGGGTTCGGCGAACCCGGACGACTTTCCGCGCCCCATCGCCGTGTCGAGAAAGCAAAACGGTGTCCCCCCACCGCTCCGTCGATTACGGAGCTGCGGGGGACAGGCCTGCCGCCGCTCGCCCGGTTTCGTCGCGCAAGACGGGACTACATCGGGGCAGGCCAGCGAGCGCACACAACCGCGCCCGTAGCCTCTGCTGGCGATACATTGTCAACGGCCGGCCGGTTACTCGTTGTCCGGCTCCGCGCCGGTTTGACCGGCCTGTTGACGCAATTCCTGCGTGGTCATGTAAATGTCGCCGCCGATGCGCGCCAGGGACTTCTCCACACGCTGCAGATCGTCGCGCAACCGGGCGGCGGTGACTTCGTCCGCTGAGAGAATCCGCAGGTATTTCTGCCGCAGCTGCCGCTCCTCCTCCGAAGCCCCCAGCACCGACAGGTTGCCGCGGATGCGACGGTGCTTGTTGGCCAGGGCGTCGGACTGGGGCTCCAGACGGTTCTGTTCGCGCTTGAGCTCCTGCCGCTGTTCCTTCAGGTCGACCAGGCGTTCCAGCAGGGCTACCGCGCTTTCGGGCAATACTCTGCGGGTGCGGAGCTCCCGCACCAGGTCGCCGCCGGTCTCATCGAAATCCAGGAAGGTCGTCCGGGTCCATGTGACGGGCACTTCCACCCGAACGGAGGAATCCGCCGCCAGGACCCGGCGGAAGAAAAAATGGCCAGGCGTTTCGTACCAGGCCGGGCACTCGTCGCTCAGGATCATGTCGGGCAGATTTTTCGCCAGGCGAAGGACCATCACCCGTTCCACCGGGGCGTGGTTGCGGCCGGGGAAGGCGTAGGTGGTGCGAATCTCCCGGGCGTATTCGAGACCGTATTCGGAGAGGGCAGCCTGGCGGATCGGCCCCTCCTCGCGGTGGATTTGGACAGTCATGGTCACCTCGGGATCGAGACCGAAGTGAATGTAGCTTTTCTCCCGCGGGACCAGGCGCTTGATGAACCCTTCGCCCCGGAAACGGGTGCCGGCGTAAACGGAGCATGTTCCCTCCTCCAGCACGAGGTCGGTGGTATTCTTCACGAAGACCGACGCCAGAACGGGGGCGTGGTGGTCGTCCGTCATGTTGTCGGCGCCGTCGGCCGGCGGCGCGTACTCGAAGTAGGCGACCGGTTCCCCCGGCAGCGACTGGTTGACGAAGGGGAGCAGCAGGGAATGCCGGGCCGCCAGGTCCACCGGCGCCGGGCTGGTGTAGGCGAAGATCTCGCCCAGGGCCCGGGTGCGGGCCGTTTCGAAGTCGGCGCCGTCCAGCGGTCCGGGGACCTCGGCGATGATCTCCACTTCCGTGGCCATGCCACCAACGGTCAGGACAGCGCTGACGATAAGATCGTACCCCTTCCGGATATACAGGTGGGTAATGCGACAATCCTGAAATCCTTCCAGAGTGACCTCCAGGATATACTCCCCGGGCTCCAGGCCGCAGACGACGGCGATGCCCGTGTCACGGGTCAGACCGGACCACTCCATCCGGGTACCCACCTGTTTCATGGTCACGGTGGCGCCGGGAATGACGAAGCCGGTCTCATCCTTCACGAGTACGTGAATGCAGCTGGCCAGCGTGCGGGAGGGGCGGTAGTGGTCGGCCGGATAGATGCCGCCGTCGTCATCCCTGATGCCCGGAGGGCCGGCCTTCTCTTCATAAGGCAGACGCAGGTTATAGTCGTAGGACAAGGGGCGGCCGCTGACGAACTGCAGGGCCACCTGCCGCCAGTCCTCGTCGCTGATATTGTGAGCCGTCGCCCAGCCGATGAGCCGAACGTCCTCCCCATCGATGACCATTCGATAGGAGGTGTCCCAGGCGGGCATTGCCGTGAGATAGGTCAGTTCCACCGGTCGCCGGCTTTCGCCGCCAATCTGAAGATTGACAAAGGACGCCTCCCGGAAGAGATCGGCCGCCCGGCCGGCCAGCACGTCCGCCAACTGGGCCGCCAGTCCGGGTTCCCGCAGGGTGAGATGAGTGTCGTCGTCCAGGGGGATGTGATGGAAGAAACCGTCGGCGGTGCGCACCGTCATTCGGTCGGGCCGGGATGGCGTGGCGCCGGCCGGCTGGAGACCCACCAGCCGCCCTTCGATGATCCGATCCGGGCGGCGGATGGCGACCACGGTGCCGGCCAGCTTGCCCAGCAGAGCGGCCCGATGATCCTGGGGCAGCAGGGCCAGGGAAAATTCGCGCTGCAACCGTTCCAGGGGCGAGGTGTGTATCCAGCGGACCGATTCCAGTTCTCCGGCTGGATCCCGATACATGAACGACTTCAGCAGATCGTCCACCTGCCGGGCGTGCAGGGGGATCTGCAGTTCCGCCGGGCCGGTGATTTCGGTGCTGCGGGTAAGAGAACCCACGCCGCAGGAAAAGAGGCGGATCTCCCGCAGCGGCAGTTCCGCCGCCCGCTCCACCGCCATGATGCCGGCGGTCAGCACCAGGGCCAGCCCCATGAGAAGGAGACGGCGGTTCATGATCGGCCTCCGTCCGGCGGATACTGGATGCGTGGGGCCAGGTCATCTCGATTGTGGCGGAGATCCTCCAGTTCCTTCTCCATGCGCTTGACGTCCGTTCGCAGCCGTTCGAGTTCATCCTCGTCCTGGCTCAGCTGGCCGATGTACTTGCGCCGGAGCGCCTCTTCCTCCGGCGAATCAAGCAGCACCCGGATATTCTCGCGCAGCCGGTCGTGCCCCTCGGCGATGCGCCGGATTTCGCCGCGAGCCTCTTCGAGTTTCTTGTTCAGCGCATCGATCGCGCGCGCCCATTGCCGGAGTTTGACCAGCTGGTCCAGGGTCGATTCGTCCACCAGCCGCCCCTGCCTCAGTTCTTCCAGCTGACCATCGGTCAGGGCCGTGACCGGACTCTCCTGTGCCTGAAGGACGATTTCGGTGGCGGAGAGCTCCCGTTTCTGCCCGGACTCGACGGTGGTGTCCAGATACCAGCGGGTATCGTCCTGGCGCAGCTGGGCCAGGTCCGTCTCCAGTGTCGCTTCGGATTGTTGCCGGGGCAGCTGCAGAACCAGCCGCCGGGTGGCGGCGGACAGATTCTGCACCTGGAAACGATAGTCCCGTTTCATTTCCCGGTGGCCGGTCATCGTTTCCTTTTGAATAGAGACCCGCCGCAGGCGGCCGGGGGAGTCCTCGTCCCAGCCGTTGACCAGCAGTTCCGCATCACGTCCGTAATAGACGAAATCGCTGGCGCCGGCCGGCAGCCGCGGCAGAAAGGATTCGCCCCGGAAGTAGTCCTCCTCGTAGACGGAACAGATCCCGCTGTCCAGCAACTGGCCGGATGAATTGGTGATCCAGAGGGCGTTGAGCGGCTCATCGCCGTAAGAGACAAAACAGATTTTTTCGCCATTCAGCCGGCCGTCGAAAAAAGGCAACAGGACAGCTTCATCGGCCGGGACGTCCACCGGGGAGTCGATGCGGTAGGCGAACGCTTCGCCCTGATTCTCGGCCGGCCGGCGGAGGGCGTTGAGCTGCTCGGCCATCTGCCTCGCCAGGTCCTCTGTCTCATAAAGTTCATCGATCTCCGACTGCAGGTCAGGGAGGTCCTCGGGCAGCTCCGGCCGATCCACCATGCGGGGTCGGGAGAGATCATACTGGTAGGAGAATGGGCGGTCGGAGACGAATTCGAGCCGGATGTCCCGCCAGTCCTCGCCGGTCGTGTTGTAAATGGAGGCCCAGCCCCGGCATTGGAGGCCGTCGGCGTCGACCACCAGCCGATAGGATGTTTTCCATACGGGGAAGGTGGTCAGATAGGCCAGCAAGACGCGGCGTTCACCGTCGCCGCGGGCCCGGATGATCACTTCCCGCTTCTTTTTGAAGAACTCGGCGGAGAGCGTTTCCAGATAGCGGCCGAACTCCGATTCGAGCCGCCGGTCCTGAAATTTGACGGCGATGATGGCCTCCAGGGGGATATTGACCAAATCGGCCGTTTCGGTGACGAGGCTCAGATGGCCCTCGGCCTTGTCCCGCTGGCCCGGCGCCGGCGGCTGGATGCCCAGCACCCGGCCCGTGTGACGGTCATCTGCCGTCTGCACGGCGACAGCCACGCCCTGAAATCGTTTCAGAATCTGGTGCAGGTTGTCATCGGCTTTCAGATCGAAATTGTAATTCTCCTTGAGCACGGTCAGCGGCTCGCTGTGGTCCCAGACCACCCCTTCCAGTCGTCCGCCGTCCAGATCGTAGAAGTTCATGGTCTTGAGCAGGTCGGCCAGGCGGTCCTCCTGCACGGCGAACACGAGGTCCTGGTTGCCGGTCACGGACGCCTGCCGCAAAACCATGCCGACGCCGTTGCGGAACAGCACCACATTGCGCACGGGCAGATCGGCGGCCAGGGCTGTAGCCGGCAAAAGAACCAGCCAGAGACTGATGAAAACATTTCGGACGAACATCATGGATTCCCCTTTCCCTACTCGATGTGTGAACGCACGCCTCCACCCGGCCTGATATGGCCAACTGTCTGTGAAACAGCCAATTATGTATTTCTGAAGCATAGGATGACCACCGGCGGTGCGGCGTTCAATTATTTTTTGAAGGGGACTCATGGCGCGGGCTGTCACAGTACCCCGCCTTCGCCGAAGGCGGGGCAGTCCGGTTCCTTTCTCTCGTGCGGACACGAAACGATGAGGATCGGAGTTCCGGGTTCGGCGAACCCGGACGACTTTCCGCGCCCCATCGCCTTGTCGAGAAAGTAAAGCGGCGTCCCCCCACCGCTCCGTCGATTACGGAGCTGCGGGGGACAGGCCTGCCGCCGCTCTCCCGGTTTCGTCGCGCAGAGCGGGACTTCGCCGGGGGCAAGCCACGGCGGTGCTGCCATCGCCTGTTCGCTTCCTCGCGGTCTACGACGAAGCCATCAGCCGGTCGAGGGCGTCGCGGATGGCGGCGTACTCCTTGAGGCGTTCCGAGGGTTTTTTGGCAATGAGGTCCAGGGCGAAGGCGGAGACCGCCGGCGGCACATGGGGGTTCACTTCCGCCGGCGGCGTCGCCGGCTGCTGCACGATGGCGTAGATGACCTCGTACGCCTCGCCCGCCGGAAAGGGGAGGCGGCCGGTGAGCAGCTCGTAGAACACCACGCCCAGCGAATAGAAGTCCATGGCTTCCTCCCGCACCTTCTTGCCAAACAGATACTCGGGCGCCAGGTAGTGGAGGGTGCCGGCCAGCATGGCCGTGCGGGTCATGGTGCGGGCCTCGAGAACCTTGGCCAGGCCGAAATCCAGTATTTTCAGGTGATAGCGGATCTCCTCCGCCAGATCCGCCAGGGGCAGCCCGGCCTCCAGGCGGATCCCGTGGCCCAGCATAATGTTCTCCGGTTTCAGATCGCGGTGGATGACGCCGGCGGCGTGCATGTCGTGCACGGCATCCACCAGCACCGACAGGAGGGCCAGGCTCACCCGCAGCGGCGGGGGGGTCTCGCGGATCATGTCCCGCAGGGTGATCCCGTCAACGAATTCCATGGCGTAATAGAGCCGGCCGTTGTGCTCACCCCGCTCGAAGATGCGGATGACGTTGGGGTGGGTGATGTGCCCGCTGATGAGACCCTCCTGGATGAAACGGTCGCGGCCCGCCACGTCCACCAGCTCCTCGTCGATGACCTTGAGGGCCACCTCCTGTTTCTGGACCATGTTCAGGGCGCGGTAGACGGTACCGGTGCCGCCCCGGCCCAGTTTTTCCAGCAACCGGAAATGAGCCACGTAGTGGGACTGCCGCCAGAAGCGGGCGGTCTTGGCCAGGCGGCGGCCCACCAGGACCAGCCCCCCCAGCGCCACGGCGGCCAGGGTGATGAACAGCCAGACCAGGGTTTGTTGCCGGCTGATGGTCAGGGCCTGGATCTCGTTGTCCTTCCTGAGGAGGTCGTTCTCCCGCTCTTTTTTCTCCGTTTCGTACCGGGTGCGCATCTCCGTGATCTGGCGCTGGCGGGACTCGTCGCGGATCTCGTCCTGTATTTTGCTGAAATTCTGATAGGCCTCCAGGGCCGCCTTGTAGAGGCCCTGCGCGGACAGGGTGCGGGAGATCTGCAGCCAGGCGTCCTTGTTCACTTCGGCGAAGTTGCCTTCGGCGGCGATGGACTGGCAGCGGCGCAGGGCGGCCAGGGACTCCTCCAGGCGGTTCATCCGGCGGTAGGTGTTCCCCATGGCCAGCAGATTTTCGGCCACAAATGATCTGTCATCGAGTGTTTCCGCGCCGGCCAGGGCTTCCTGGTACCGATCCAGGGCGCTGGACAGATCCCCCTTGTCCAGGTAAATGTTGCCGATGTTGTGATAGGTGGTCAGAATGTCGAACTGGTTGCCCAGCTCCTGCTTGATGGCCAGGGATTTCTCGTAATAATCGATAGCCTTGTCGTACTCTTTGGCATAGCGGGCGATGATGCCCAGATTGTTGAGAGCGTGGGCGGTGCCCTGGCGATCGTGGTTGGACTCATGAATCTCCATGGCGCGCTGCAGGGACTTCTCGGCGGCGGCATAATCCTCCTGCCGCCAGTAGATCTTGGCCATGTTGGAGGCAGTGTCGGCGATGGCGGCCCGGTCCTGCATCCGTTCCGCCTCCGCCAGGGCTTCCAGGTAGCAGGCCAGCGATTTTTCGTACTCGGCACTATCCTCGTGGATCATGGCGATGCTGTTCAGGCAGAGGATCACGCCATGATGATTGTCGATCCGCCGGGCGATCTCCAGGGCCCGGGTGTGGTATTCCATGGCCCGCGGGTTGTCGGCGCTGTTCTGGTAGGTGAGGCCGATGTTGCGCAACAGCTGGCCCTCTTCCCGTTCATCGGGGATCTGGCGGGCCAGGGCCAGGGCATCGGTGTAATGCTGCCGGGCGTGATGGTACTCCCGGCGGTAGTGATACCAGGTGCCGAGATTGGCCAGGGCCTTCATCTGGCCGTTGGGGTAGCCGTCCTCCTTGCTCCGCGCCAGCGCCTGGCGATAGGCGGCCAGGGATTCGTCCGGCTGGTTCAGATACCCCCGGGCGACGCCGATGTCGTTGAGGGCATCCACTTCGCCGGCCGGGTTTTCCAGCTCGCGGGCCAGGGCCAGTGCCTCCTCCCCGTAGGCCAGGCTTTTGGCGGCGTCAATGCGCCAGTACGCCGTGGACAGCTTGAGGAGGAGATCCAGGCGGGGCTGACCCGTGGCATCGGCGCAGGCCGCCTCCATCTGGCGGATCTGCTCGCCGATGGTTGGCGGATTGTCCGCGGGGGCGATGCGGCCCAGGACCATCCAGAGCCCCACCATCATGATCATCCCCAGCCGGACGCGGGCGCGCCGGCTCCGCTGCCCCGAAGCACATGCGCGGCGGGTGATGTCCGCTGCAATTTCCGTCATAGGCCACCTGTGATTTTTTTTCAGTTGCAACTATTTTAGGTGTAAAACAACAGCGGAGCAAGCTAGAATACTGTTTTACCATTTGACGGTGGGATCAGGGGGCGGGGCTGCACCTGGTGGGGGAGATTGCTCGACGGTCGCATTCTGACTGAGGGGGTTACACGATGGGGGATCGGCGATCCGTAATCATGCTGATTGGTCTGTTGGTCATCCTGGCATTCGGGAACGCTCAGGCGGCCATCGAGGTGGAGTCCTGGCCGCTGCCGGTGGATCCGGACAGCCCCGGTGCCCGCATTGGTCCCTTCAGCCTGGTTTTTTCCGGACCGGACCTGGCCGCGCCGGGCAACACCGACGAATTCTACTATGTGCTGGTAAGGATTTCCATGACGGAAGGCGTGTTCATCTACAAGGCCGAAGGTTGTCCGGTGTATGAACCGCCACTGCCCTGTCATTACGATTTTTATCTGGCCGTGGAAGTGGTCAGCGGCAACCCGGCCCTGCCGGCCGTGGACGCGGTAGAGGTGTTGCACGTTGCTCCCACCTATATCGATATCCTGTTTCGAAGGAACATGAATTTCTGGAATCTGAACAGCCAGAACAGGGTGAGGGTGAGCTATGGCACCCTGTATCAGGAAACGCCTCAGGGGACGGCCAATATGTTGCCGGGATGGCAGCCCGGTTCCAAAACCTGTTGCTGTTTTTCTGATTCTGATACGGATTTTCTGCCGGACGGCGATTGGTCCGTCCAGCTGGAGGCTTACTACTCCAATTCCGAGGGGGAGATCCTTGGTGATTTCCCGGCCGTGTTCACTCCGGAGCGTCCGGTGCTGGCTGTAGCTGGCCCGCCACAGCGCCGGTGCGGCATCACCGCCGAATGGCCGGTGGACGAGGGGCCGCCGGCCGTCAGCCCGGGCCTGCAAAGCATTCCCGAAATCCGTCTGTGTCCTTGGGGCGAATGCGCCGCCGATGGTTGGATCACCTATTGCGACGATCCCATCACCTATGCCGATGAAACCACACCACAGCCCCCTTTCGGGGCCGGGCACCTGTTCGTGGTCTCCGAGACCTGCGATAACGGTGGCTTCCTGTTTGAATCCACAGATCAGATTTATTTGAGTATCAAGGACGATCTCCGTGCGTTGGATCCGTATTTTGCCAGAGACGACTCACATTTCGCCTGGCTGACGGGCGGCGGACTGGCGGAAGCCGTCCCGCTGGAAGTTTGGTATACGAATCAACTGAATGAACTTATCGTGAACATTGATCCGGGTTTTCCCCTCGACCCTGACCGGACAGAACCCCTGCGGGTATGGATCGACCTGGGGACTGTTTTTTGCAACAGCGTCTGCGGGGAGGCCCAGGCTCACCTGGCAAGGTATGATCTGCACCTGACGGTCGATATTTGGTACAACGCGCATTATTGGTTTTGCGAGGAAGTCGACGACCTGATCCTGGGCTTTCCCGTCGCCCGGCTGCTGCAGTGCCTTCGGGGAGACCTGGATGAGGACGGCGCCATCACAGCGGTGGATATCCTGCTGCTGGCCGACTACCAGGCCGGTATGCTGGAACTGGACGACACCCAGCGGGTGGAGGTGGATCGTAACAATGATTGTCTCATCGACGCGACTGACCTGGTGCTGTCCCTGATCCCTTGGCATTCCTGGTGATGCCTCGGTCGCCCCGGTCTTTCTGCCGGGCCGTCACAAGGAAAGACATCGGCGGCTCCGATAACCGGGAGATCGCGTTGGTACGTTGTTCAGGATCCCATTACGGCCGCAGCGCAGGTCTGTTTTTTGGATGTCAGGATATCTAGGCCAAGCTTATCTTAGGGGGTTGGACCCAATGAAAAACCTGCGAATACCGATTCTGCTGGCTCTGTTGATATTTACCCTGGCTGGCTTGTCCGCACGGGCGGCCATCGAGGTGGAGTCCTGGCCGCTGCCGGTGGATCCGGACAGTATCGGCGCCCGCATTGGTCCCTTCAGCCTGGTTTTTTCCGGACCGGACCTGGCCGCGCCGGGCAACACCGACGAATTCTACTACGTGCTGGTAAGGGTTTCCATGACGGAAGGCGTGTTCATTTACAGAACCTGGGCGCCATGCCTGGTGCAGGATCCACCGCCGACCTGCTGGTATGAAATGGAACTGGCCGTGGAAGTGATCAGCGGAAATCCGTCGCTGCCGGCCATGGATGCCGTTCGGGTAAAACGGGTCGGGACGGATTATATCGATATTCTCTTCTGTCGGAACATGAACCTGTGGAACCTGACCAGCCAGAACAGAGTCAGGGTTACGTTTGGCACCCTGTCAGGGGAGACGCCGCAGGGGCCATCCAATTTGTGGCCGGGGGTATCTCAGGGGGATACCAGTACATGCTGCTGTTTCTCCGAATCAGACACGGATTTTCTGCCGGATGGGGAATGGGGCGTCGGATTTCATGCCTATTACTCCAATGTCGCCGGCGAGATTCTGGGTGATTTCCCCGCCACGTTCGCGTCGGACAGTGCCGTGCTGGCCGTGGCCGGCCCGCCGCTGCCCGTGTGTGATATCGCCGCCGAGTGGCCGGCGGGGGCAGGCTTGCCGGTGATCAGCCCGGGTCCCCAGGACATTCTCGAGTACCGGTTCTGTCCCTGGGGGGAATGCACCGCGGACGGCTGGATCGACTACTGCGACGATCCCGTCACTTATGCTGAAGAAACGACGCCCCGGTTGTCATTCGGGGCGGGTCACATGTTCGTGATCTCCGAAACCTGTGAACCCAATGGACTTCTGTTTGAACAGGAGGATTGGCTACAGGTCTCTATCCATGAGGATTATGAACTGTTCGAACCGTCATTCATCACTGACGCCTCGCAGCGGGCCTGGCTGACCGGCGGCGGCCTGGCGGATCCGATCCCGTTGCCGGTGGGCTATGATGCCAATGATTCCTGCATCAACGTGCATATTGATCCGGCTGTCTCCCTCGATCCCGAACGTACGGAGCCGCTGCGGGTCTGGATCGATCTGGGCGACATTCAACTGGGCAATGTCTGCGGCGATCCGATATATCACCTGGTCCGCCGTCCATTTGGTTTTTATGTGAATGTCTTTTACTATCCGCATTACAAGGGGTGTGACCTTCTCGTCGGGCCCATATTCAAATTCCCCGTCGCCCGGCTGCTGCAGTGTCTGCGGGGAGACCTGGATGAGGACGGCGCCATTACGGCGGTGGATATCCTGCTGCTGGCCGACTACCAGGCCGGTATGGTGGAGCTGGACGCGGCCCAGTTGGTGGAAGTCGACCGGAACGACGACTGTAGGATCGACGCCACCGACCTGATGCTGTCGCTGATTCCCTGGTATATGTGGTGAGCTTCCTCCATGTCAATCTGCTTTGGAATCAAGCAGGTGTTTCACCAAAACACGCCGTATGAATCCGGCTGATCCAATTGCATCTTGATCCTTCATCCAATTTGGTGCACACTGGAAGCGGTGTTTCGCATTCATCCATATCTGTATGACGGAGAGGCAAGCGTATGAGCCTGGAACTGCTTTCGCGCGTCCAGTTCGGCTTTACCGTGGCCTACCACTACATCTTCCCGCCCCTGAGCATCGGGTTGGGGCTGATCCTGGTGGTCATGGAGGGGATGTACATGAAAACCCGGAAGCCGATCTATCATGAGATGACCCGTTTCTGGGTCAAGATCTTCGGCCTCATTTTCGCCCTGGGTGTGGCCACCGGCATCGTCATGGAATTCCAGTTCGGCACCAACTGGTCGGTCTACTCCCGCTACGTGGGCGACGTCTTCGGCAGCGCCCTGGCCGCCGAGGGGATCTTCGCCTTCTTCCTGGAATCGGGCTTCCTGGCCATCCTCCTGTTCGGCTGGGACAAGGTCAAGCCGCGCACCCACTTCATCTCCACCATCCTGGTCTGCGCCGGCGCGCACTTTTCGGCCGTCTGGATCGTGGTGGCCAACTCCTGGCAGCAGACGCCCACCGGATATCATCTGGTGGAGCACGCCAACGGCATCCGCGCCGAGATCACCGATTTCTGGCAGGTGGTCTTCAATCCGTCCTTCATCGATCGCATCACCCACGTCTACATGGGCGCGTGGCAGGCCGGGGCGTTCCTGGTGCTGAGCGTCGGCGCCTGGTACCTGCTCCGGGGCAAGCACCGGGACTTCGCCCGCCTGTCCATCCGCATCGGCGTGGTGGTGGCCCTGGTGTCGTCGCTGCTGCAGCTGGTCACCGGCCACATGAGCGGCGTGACCCTGGCCGAAACGCAACCGGCCAAACTGGCCGCTTTCGAAGGGCACTATCCGGCCTCGGCGCCGGCCGGCATGTATATCTTCGGCTGGGTGGACGAGGAGACGGAGACGGTCAGCGGCCTGAAGCTCCCCGGCCAGCTGAGCTTGCTGGTGCACGGCGACAGCAACGCGCCCGTCACCGGCCTGCAGGCCTTCACGCCCGAGGACCGTCCGCCGGTCAACCTGGTTTTCCAGAGTTTCCACCTGATGGTGGGCATCGGCTTCCTGCTCATCGCCATCGCCCTGGTCACGGTGTTTCTGTCGTGGCGCCGCAAGCTGGAGTCCAGCCGCTGGTGGTTGTGGGTGCTGGTGTTGGCGGTCCTGCTGCCCCAGCTGGGCAACCAGCTGGGCTGGTTTTCGGCGGAGCTGGGCCGCCAGCCGTGGATCGTCTACGGCCTGCTGCGCACGGCCGACGCCTTCTCCCCCACCGTAAGCAGCGGCCAGGTCATCGCCTCGCTGGCACTCTTCGCCTTCATCTACGCCCTGCTGTTCGCCCTGTTCATCTACCTGCTCAATGAAAAGATCCAGCACGGGCCCGGCGACCACGAACTGGAGAAGGAGGGACATCGCGCATGACGGAATTCACCTTTGATCTCAACAGTATCTGGTTTGTCCTGGTGGGGGTGCTGTTCGCCGGTTACGCCATTCTCGACGGTTTCGACCTGGGAGTGGGCATGCTGCACCTGTTCACCCGGACGGATCGCCACCGCCGCATCATGCTCAACAGCATCGGGCCGGTGTGGGACGGCAACGAGGTGTGGCTGGTCACGGGCGGCGGCGCCCTGTTCGCCGCCTTCCCGGAGGTATACGCCTCCTCCTTCTCCGGTTTTTACATGGCCATGATGCTGCTGCTGTTCAGCCTGATCTTCCGGGCGGTGGCCATCGATTTCCGCAGCAAGAAGGCCCAGGCGTGGTGGCGTCGCATGTGGGACGTCAGCTTCGCCGCCAGCAGCCTGGTGGCCAGCCTGCTCATCGGCGTGGCCCTGGGCAACATCGCCCGCGGGGTTCCCCTCAACGCGAATTTCGAGTACATCGGCACCTTCTGGGACCTGTTGAATCCCTACGCCCTGCTGGTGGGCGTGACCACCGTGGCCCTGTTCATGATGCACGGCGCCATCTACGTGGTGATGAAGACCGACGGCGACCTGCAGGCCCAGGTGCGGGGCTGGATCAACAACGCCATCATTTTCTTCATCATCTGCTACGCCACCACCACCATGGCCACCCTGCTGTACGTGCCGCACATGGCCGTCAACCTCAAGAACCAGCCCGTTCTCTTCATCTTGCCGTTGCTGAACATGCTGGCCATCGCCAATATTCCGCGGGAAATCCATCACGGGCGCGAGTTCCGGGCGTTCCTGTCTTCCTGTGCGGCCATCGCCGCCCTGCTGGCGCTGTTCGGGGTGGGAATGTATCCCAATCTCATCCTGTCGAGTCCTGTGGCGGCCCACAGCCTGAACATCTACAATGGTGCCTCGTCGGCGGACACCCTCCAGATCATGCTCATCATCGCCGTGCTGGGCATGCCCATGGTCATCGCCTATACGGTGAGCATCTACTGGATTTTCCGCGGCAAGGTCAAACTGGACGCCATGAGTTACTGACGACGACGGATGCGTCCTCCGGTCGGGCACGGCCGGGGGATGTCCGCCATCGGTGGCCATGGAGGAGGGGAGGCTGTGTCCGGCTTCTGCGCCGGACCGTAACAGACACGACAATGGTGAATAAAGGAGTTCTGCCATGGAATGGTTGGCCGATCCGCAGACCTGGTTGGCGCTGGCGACACTGACGGCGCTGGAGATCGTCCTGGGCATCGACAACATCATCTTCATCGCCATCCTGGCCGGGCGTCTGCCGGAGCACCTCCAGGCCAAAGGGCGCAACATCGGCCTGGCCATGGCCATGATCACCCGCATCGCCCTGCTGTTTTCCATCACCCTCATCATGCGCCTGACGGAGCCCTGGTTTACCATATTCACCCAGGAAATCTCCGGGCGGGATGTGATCCTCATTGTGGGCGGCCTTTTCCTGCTGGCCAAGAGCACCCTGGAAATCCACAAGAGCCTGGAGGGGGTCGAGGCGCACGCCACGAAAAAGGTGGTCCGGCATCACGCCTCGTTCGGGGGAGTCATCACCCAGATCATGCTGCTGGACATCGTGTTCTCCCTGGATTCCGTCATCACCGCCGTCGGCCTGGCCAACCAGATCGCCATCATGGTGGCGGCCATCGTCATCGCCGTCATCGTCATGATCCTGCTGGCCGGCGCCATCAGCCGCTTCGTGGAGGGGCATCCCACCATCAAGATGCTGGCCCTCAGTTTCCTGCTGCTGGTGGGCATGGCTTTGATGGGCGAGGGCTTCGCACTGCACATCCCCAAAGGCTACATCTATTTCGCCATGGCCTTCTCCACGTTCGTGGAGATGCTCAATCTGCGGCTGCGCCGGGTACGCAATCCGGTGAAACTGCGCAAACCGTTCCCGCCGGAGGAGAAGAAGGCGGCCCTGGCCTCGTGAGGGACCGGGCCGGATGATCTAGCGGGCGCGCACCATGGTCATACGGTGGACCAGCTGGCCGTTGACGGTTTTTTCAAAGCAGAGGGGCGGTCCGGGCAGGGCGCGGGCAAACCAGAAGCGGTTCACCTCGCGCTGACCGTCCTTTTCATGGGTGACTACGTACAGCCAGCAGTCATAGGTGCCGGCCGGGGTGGTGTGGGATTCGGTGGAGATGCGGGTCCGGGCGGCCGGAAAGGAGGCGTGCCCCTGCAGTTCCGTCCAGGTGGCCGAGTTCTCCATGGGGTCCCCCACGGGCTGACCCTGTTCGTTTTCTTGCCAGGCCCGGAAGGATGTCCCTTCCACCGTGCTGTTGAAAAAAGTGCTCTCCTGATACATGACCGGCCGGTTGCGGGCCTCGATCTTGTAGCGGGTGGTCCGGCCGTCAGGGCAGCCTTGCCGGATTTCAGCGGCGCTGAAGGGGGTGGGGGCGTGATCCGGTTTCATCCGGTTGGCGACCGGCGGAAGGTCGTCGTCGGCCGCGAGAAGAGGGGCGGAACCGGCCGTTGTGAAGAGGAGAATGCACAATAACGTTGCCGCGACATATTTCATGCGTCTGCTCCTTGGGGGTGAATCAGCTGGAAGGATAGATGAGCGGAGCCGACCGGCGGATGCAAGGCGGTCGGCAGATGATGCCCGGGGCGGTGCCCATCCCGTGAGGCCGGATGAAGCCGGCCGGACAGCCCCCCCGGCGCGACTCAACGGCGCCACTTCTGCCAGACGTCCCGCAGGGCGCCGGCCAGGTCGGGGTGGGTGTACTGAAAGCCGTTGGCCACGGCCTGGCCGGGCATGATCCGCAGACTGGCCAGGGCCAGCTCGGCCGCCTCCCCCATGACCAGACGCACGGCGAACGCTGGGGCAGGGAGAACGGCCGGCCGGTGCAGAACCTGGCCCAGGGTGCGGGCAAACTCGCGAAAAGGGGCGGGCCGGGAGGTTACGCCGTTGACGGGTCCGTCCATCTGGGGATTCTCCAGGACAAAGACAAACAACCGGACCAGGTCGTCCACGTGGATCCAGCTCACCCACTGGCGGCCATGACCGACGCGGCCGCCCAGGCCCAGGCGAAAAAGGGGGATCAGCCGGGCCAGGATGCCACCGCGCCCCAGCACCAGGCCGATGCGGACGGGGACCACCCGTCGGCCCTGGACGGCCGCGGCGGCGGCGGCCGTTTCGGCGTCCAGGCAGACCTGTTGCAGGAAACTCCCGGCGTCGGTCACGCGGTAGCTCTCTTCGTAGGCGCGGGACGGATGATCCGGATAATAGTGGATGGCCGAAGCGATGGCCACCTTGCGGACGGTGACCGGCATATTCGCCGTCAGCCGGCGCAGGCTCTCCACCCGCGTATCGCGGATGGCCTGCTTGCGGGCGGCGGTCCAGCGCCCGGCGCCCACGTTTTCGCCCATCAGGTGGATCAGGGTGTCCACGTCCGCCCACGCTTCGTCGGGGACGGAATCATGGCGGTAATCCCATTCCACGGCGCCGGCCTTGTCGCCCAGAATCCGCCGGACCTTGGCGGTGCTTCGGCTGAGGGCCGTCACCCGGTGGCCGGCGGCCAGCAGCTCCCGGCTCAGGCGGGAGCCGATGAATCCCGTGGCGCCACTGATAAGGCAATGCATGCCGTCCTCCTGTTGTGCAAAACGTCTCAGTATTACTGATGCCGGAAACCGTGAGGGTTATTCGGCTGAGGTGATGGAAATTGTCACGCCCCCCCGTGAGTGGGAGGGGTGACCCGCGGGGGGTATCGACCCGAACCTCGCCGCCCGGCAGGCGCGGGAAAAAGCATACACATTCCGGCCGGCGTGCTCTACAATAATACTTTCCCGGCCGGTCGGAATCCGGTCGGCGGTGTAGAAAAAAATGAAGGAGCAAGCTGTGTAATGGGCCTGACACGATGGATGATGCATTCTTTTCGCTGGCCGCGGGGCCTCCTGACGGTCCTGCTGTCCGCTTTGGTACTGACCGCATGTGCCGAGGAACATGAGCCGGCTACCGGCAACGTGATCTTCATCCACCCCGACGGCAGCGCGCTGGGGGCCTGGACGGCCCTGCGCCTCCTGGACCGGGGACCCGACGGTCAGCTGGAATGGGACCGCCTGCCCCACCTGGGGGTGTACCGCGGCCATCTGCACGATTCCCTGGTCAGCAGCTCCAACGGCGGGGCCACCGTTCATGCGTTCGGCGACAAGGCCGATTATCACCAGTATGGCTTCGTGTCCACGGAGGACGATCCCGCCGGTTCAACGATCGGCCGGGTGAGTATCATGACGGCGGCCATCCGGGCCGGCCTGGCAACGGGCGTCATCAACAGCGGCCACCTGGCCGAGCCGGGCACGGGGGTGTTTCTGGCCAGTGTCCCCTCCCGGTCTCTCACCGACGACATCACCCGCCAGGTGATCCGGAGCGGTGCCGACGTCATCCTGGGCGGCGGCGAGGTGCTGCTGCTGCCCGCGGGGCAAATGGGCGTCCACGGCGAACCGGGCCGCCGCCGTGACGGCGTCGATCTCGTGGCCGAAGCCCGCCAGCTCGGCTACACGGTGGTCTTTACCCGTCAGGAACTGGCGGCATTGCCGGCCGATACGCCGAAGGTGCTGGGCGTTTTCGCCGCCTACCACCTCTTCAATGACCGGACCGAAGAGGCCCTGCGCGACGCCGGCCTGCCCCTGTATGTCCCCGGCACACCCACCCTGGCGGAAATGACCGCCGCGGCCCTGCGCCTGCTGTCGGCCAACGGGCGCCGTTTTCTGCTGGTGGTGGAAGAGGAGGGGACGGATAATTTCGGCAACGCCAACAACGCCGCCGGCATGCTGGAGGCCCTGCGCCGCGCCGACGCGGCCATCGGCGTGGCCCATGATTTCGTCTCGCGACATCCTGACACGCTGCTCCTCACCGCCGCCGACAGCAACGCTGGCGGGATGCACGTGGTGCGGGTGCCGGCCGGCGTGCCGCCGGCTGAGCCCTTGGCGGCCATGACCGGCAACGGCGCGCCCCTGGACGGCCGGGACGGCACCGGCACGCCCCCCTTCGTGGCCGCGCCCGACCGCTTCGGGCAGCGGCACCTCTTTGGGGTGGCCTGGGCAACCTTTTCCGACGTGGAGGGCGGCGTCATCATGCGCGCCGCGGGGCGGAACGCCGATGGGCTGCCGGTCAACGCCGACAATACCTGTGTGTATGAGCTGATGTACCGTACCCTGTTCGGTGTGCCGGCCTCCTGAAACAGGGTGTCCGGTCCGGCCCGGAGCGGCGGTCGGGCATGACCAGCCGGCTGAAATGGAAAGGACTGCCGGAATATGAACCCGGATTTGCCGTCATTTACCGCCCCGGTGCGCCGCCGTTCGGGCTGGCTGCGCCGGATCGGGTCGGTGGGCTGGAAAGTGGCCGTGGCGCTGGTGCTCATCCCGCCACTCCAGGTGCTGGAGTTGCGGTTCATGGACCCGCCCGCGACGACGTTCATGGCCGCCCAGGCCGTCGCCGACCGCCTGGCCGGCCGCCGGACGCTCTGGCGACATGAGAACGTGCCGGCCGGACAGGTCTCCCCCTGGTTGTTCAAGGCCATCCTGACCGCCGAGGATCAACGCTTCTACCAGCATCACGGTTTCGACCTGGTGGAGCTGGAGAACGCCCTGGACAAACACCGCCGCAATCCGCGCCGGCCCCTCCGGGGGGCCAGCACCATCACCCAGCAGCTGGCCAAGAACCTCTTTCTCGCTCCGTGGCGCAGCTTTTTGCGCAAGGGCCTGGAAGGCTATTACACCCTCTGGCTGGAACTGCTGTGGCCCAAGACCCGCATTCTCGAAGTCTACGTCAACGTGGTGGAGTTCGCCCCGGGGGTATATGGCGCCCAGGCGGCGGCCCGGCACCATTTCGGCAAGGACGCCGCCCGCCTTACCTCCCGGGAGGCGGCCCTGCTGGCGGCGGTGCTGCCCAATCCCCGGCGCTGGAGCGCCGCCCGGCCCACCGACTACATAAACGGTCGCGCCGAAGACATCCGCGAGCAGATCCGGATGCTCCCCTGGGAGACCCGCGATGACGTGCCGGTGATCCGCCTGCCGGATTAACCTGTTCCCCGACATCTTTCGCGCGTCGTGTCAGTGCGCCGGAAAATACCGGGTGATTCGTCCGGGACGGAGGCACTGTGCTACAATAAGAGCGTTCCATCATCCTGACAATGTGGAGGAAAAAATGAAACGTGCTGGACGCAGTGTGCGGGGGGGCATCGTTTTGCTGCTGGGATTGTCCGCCGCCTGGCTGATGGCGGCCGACGATCCGGCAGAGGAGAAGGGAATGGGGATGCGGCCCCGCGGCTGTCTCACGATTCTGGGCGAGGGCAGCACCCTGTTCAACGCCGATCGCGGACTTTTCGAGGGCGAGGCGGTCCTGACCATCGACGGCCATCCGGTGGTGGCCGATGTGCAGGTCATGTTGCTGGGCATGGTGCGGGTAGAACCAGATATGACCCAGGTGGTGGTGAGCTCCCACGAGTTCCATTTCGCTGGCGGGGCGGCACTGGTGACCTTCGATGACGTCTGGCTGACGCCGACATTCGGGGAAGGGGTTTATGAGCTGTCGGTGCGCGCCGTGGTGGAGACAGGCTGGGGAGATTACCGGCTGGCTCGCGGGCGCATGGTCCTGAAGGGGGAAATCGATCTCGTGGCTGGGGTAACCTCCTGGACGGTAACGGGCAAGATCTGTTTCTTCTAACGGATCATCGCTCCCCCTGGCGGGGAAATACCCCGCTGTCAGGTTGTGACACAAAATTTGGATTCGTGTTACGATATACTTGACGGCGAGCCAACGGAATGCTACCGTGTTACGGATTTAATTTTCGTAACACGGAGTGATCATGCAGCATTTCCTCCCGTCTCTGCTTCTCTGGGTGAGCCTGAGCCTGGCTGTTGCCCCATGTATTTTGGCCGAGCAATCAAGTGAGGACCAGCCGGACCCTCCGCGGATCACCGGGCCCCACACCGAAATCGAAGTGCGGGCCGAAGCGCCGGTGCTGGAGGGCAACTACCTGGGCCTGGACCAGGTGACCTTTTCCCGGGTCAGCCGTGACCAGCTGGATCAGCTGCTGGCCTACGACCTGCTGACCGGCCTGCGGCTGGTGCCCGGGGTGACCATCTCGCGCTACAACCTCATCGGCAGCTATGGCGGCGGGGAAGGGGGCACCCTCTACATCCGCGGCATGGGCTCCGGCCGGCCCGGCGGCGAGATCCAGTTCCTGGTGGACGGCGTGCCGCGCATGGTGGGTGTCTGGTCCCACCCCCTCATGGACATCCTCGGTGTGGACTATATCGACGAGGTGGACGTCGTCAAGGGCGCGTCGCCGGTCCTGTACGGCAACACCAGTTTCGGCGCCGTGGAGATCCGCACCCGTCGGCAGGAACAGGCGGGGCTCTCCTTCGACGTCTCGGCGGCGGGCGGCTCGCACGATACGTTCATGGGCGGGCTGAACGCCGGCTACCGGCAGGGCAAGGTGGACGTCTGGCTCTCGGCCGGCTACCGCCACTCCACCGGCCACCGGCCCAACGCCGGCGGCGAGCTGCAGAATTATTTCGGCCGCTTCGGCCTGGAGCCGAATCCACGCTGGCGGCTGGATGTCACCTTCAATCATTCCAACAACTTCGCCCAGGATCCGGGCGCCGTCAGCACCGGGCCGCCGCCGCGGGGCCAGTTCAACACCGACGACTGGAATGTCTCCGTCAGCCTGGAAAACAGCACCGGCGCCTGGGATGGCTATACCCGTTTCTACCGGACCGAGGGTGCCATCCGCTGGCAGCAATGGAACGACGGGCAGCAGCTGCCTGAGGACTCGGACACCGACTACCTGAACTGGGGGCTGCGGGCGCGCCAGCACTGGCGGACCGGCGACCGGCTGACCGTCGTTTTCGGCCTGGACGCCGACAGCTACGGCGGCGAATTCGTCCATCGCGTCGGTTCACAGGCAACCGTTCAGGATGCGGTCCGGTTCTGGAACGTGGCGCCCTACGCCCTGCTGGAATGGCACCTGGGAACGGCCCAAACCCGGGTGACACCCATGGTGGGCCTGCGGACCAACGTCAGCCGCTATTTTGACAGGTTCATGGCGCCCCAGGCCGGCCTGAAGGTGGATCACCGCGGCACGGAACTGCACGCCTCATTCAGCCGCGGTTTCAATCTGCCCGGTGTGTACGCCCCCTTTCTGTACGCCGACTGGGGCGGCGGCGATGCCTGGCAGGAGCTCTCACCGGAGCAGGTCTGGCATGTGGAAGCCGGCGTGGCCCGCCTGTTCTGGAGCCGTCTGAAGGGGGAGGTGACCTGGTTCCATGACCGGGTGGCGGACGCCCTGCGCTTCACGGCCCCGCCACCGCGGTTCGACAACATCGGCGACTACACCGCCCACGGCCTGGAGTTTGGTCTGACTTTCTTTCCGGTGGAACCGGTGCACGTCTTCACCGGCTACACATGGCTGATGACCGACCCGGAGCGGGTGCCCTACACCCCCCGCCACTCGTTGACCGTTGGGGCCAACTATCGGCCCTGGCGGCGGCTGACGCTGTCCCTGGACGCCCAGTACATGGACGAGCGCTGGAGCAAAAACCCCCGCTATCCGGCGCCCGAGATGCGGCTGGACGGCTTCGGACTGCTCAACGTCCGCGCCCAGCTGGACATCGCCCCCCTCACCTGGCGAGAGCGGGTCATCGTGTTCGGGGCGGTGGAAAACGTTACCGACGCGGCCTACGAATACCGTCCCGGCTACACCATGCCCGGCACGGTGATCTTCGCCGGTCTGAAAGTGATGCTGAAGTGAGGCCGTCATTGGACGGTGTCGAGAGACTCAATAGGGGGAATAGCCCAGCCCGTCCGGTTCCTTGCCGGTGGGGATCTCACCGGTCACCTGCCAGGTGGACAGATCGATGACCATCACCCGGTCGGCGTTGCTGTTGGCCACCCAGGCGCGGGAACCGTCAGGATGCACCTGAATGCCGATAGGCACCGGGCTGTCGCCGAAACGGTCCTGGAACAGGCGGCCTTCCATGTCGGAACGGGCCTTGACGGTCATGGGGATCCGGGCGATCTCCCGCCGGGTGGCGGTCTCGAACACGGCCACGTCCCCCGAGCGGGCGTTGGACACCAGGACGTGCCGTCCGTCGGGTGTGAACTTCAGACGGATGGGGAACGAAGCACAGGGGATGGTGGCCCGTGTGTCCAGGCTGGCCGCGTCCAGCACGACGATGGTGTCGTCGGCCCGGTTGGTGATCCAGACTTCGTGGCCGTCGGGTGAAACGGCCACCCCTTCGGCGCCTTTCCCGGTGGGCAGGTTCCGGAGGAGCTGGCCGGTGGCCAGGTCGATGACACTGACCGAGTCGGAGCGGATGTTGGTGACGAAAGCCCGTCGTCCGTCCGGTGTCCGGGCTACCATATGGCTGATCTCCTGGTCGGTGCCGATGGCGCCGATGACGGTGCCCGTGGCCAGGTCCACCGTCAGCAGCGCCTGTTGGGCTTCGGCGGTGACCAGCAAGTGCTGGCCGTCGGGCAGGAAGGCCAGGCCGTGAGGGCGCTGGTAGGGCGCCAGGTCGACGGTCCGGGTGACGCGGGCTGTGGGGATGTCCACGATGGTCAGGGTGTGACCGGGCGTCTGGCCGCCGTAATTGCCGATGACGGCCGTTTTGCCGTCGGGCGAGACGGCCACCTCGTGCGGACCGTCGTTTGTCGGGATGGATACGGGTTTGTCCGGCGACTGCATGGGGATGAGCCAGGCGGTGTCCGCCGCCTTGTTCAGGACGATGAGAGTGCCGGACTCCGCCGCCGGAGCGGCGGGTGCGATGGCGCTCAGGATGATGGTGCTCAGGATGATACCGAATAACCGCATGGTGTTCTTCCTCCACAATTTTTGCGAACAATCGGGCGGTTAGATTAGAGAGGGACGGGTCGGATTCAGGCGGATGCCTCTGGAAAGCGCCTTGTTTCCCTGCGTCACGGACCAAAGGCGCGCTGCCGGCCAGGCGCGGCCGTACTCCGGCTTCGACCTGTCCTCCAAAGCTCACAGAGTGAAGAAGGACGAACCCGGAACGGATTTTGAACACCAAAGCACCCGGATGCGGGCAGATGCACGCGGATCGACCGATCCGCCTAGTCGCACTTGACTCAGGTGTCCACGGGCAGGCCGATGTAGCTGCCCATGCGGGTCCAGTCGGCCGAGACGTAGACCACATCGCCGATGACCTCGCCCGTGGCCGCCACCCGGAGCCAGGCCGTCTCCAGACCCGGAAAGAGGGCCTCCACGTCGGCGGCCAGCTGCCCGCCGGCCGGCACGTCCTCCTCGACCACCCCCGTGACGGTGCCGTCGGCCGCATAGCCCGTCACCCAAACCGTCACCGGCAGATCCGTGGTATTGGACAGATGCAGGCTGCTGTCCCAGTCGGGCCCGGTGCGCACGTCGGGAAAGATCCAGTCCGTGGCTCCCGTGTTCACGCCCATGAGCCCGTCGAAGCGGAACGGCCCGCCATCCCGGCTCAGCATCAGCTCGAAGCCCAGCAGCGGCTGGTCCCCCGCCACCTTCAGCCACGCCGCCGCGTCGTAGACCGTGCCGTCGAACAGGCCCCACACTTCCCGGGTCACCTGCTCGCCCGGCGCCACCGGCTCCGGCCAGTCGGCTTCGGCCAGCAGGTTGCCCCCCGCATCCCACAGCTGCGCCTGGAGCGTCGCGTCTTCCGCCCCCAGGTTGGACACCGTCACCCCCGTATAGTAGGCCGCGTTGTCCGGCACGAAGTTGTAGTGCACCTCCCGGGCCGACTTGGCCGCGGCCGCCGCCGGCGTGAACGACGGCAGGCCGGCCATGCCGGCATTGGCGTACGAGCCGAACAGCTCGAAGGCGATGAGGGGCCGGTAGGCGGCCACGCGCACGAAGCGCACCTGCGAGATGTCCGCCACCTCGAACACGCCGCCCAGCAACCGCACGTACTTCCCGTAGCCGGGGATCTCCACCTGCACCCGGCCCAGCTTCTCCCCCGTCTCGGCATAGGCTTCCAGGGTGGCCACCACGTGATCGGGCGCCGTGTTCACCAGGGTGATGCCCGTGAAGTAGCCCAGCGCCTCGCTGGAGATGACATACGGAAAGACCAGCTCCGTGCACCACTCCCCGGTGACGGGGATGGTCACCTGGGTCTGGCCGTCCTTGGTGCCGAAGGACGCCTGGCCGGCCAGGGAGCCCTCGCCCACCACGGCGATCCAGATGTCCTGGGCCAGGGTGTCGGGCGTAAACAGGTCGGCCACATTGGCCGCCAGGGCCGCCCCCGCGGCCAGCGACGCCCAGGTGACCGTCTCCACCAGCTCGCCGGCGGCGTTCACCGCGGCAAACATCACCTCCTGCGCCGCGCCGTCCGTGTTCACCACCGTCACCTGCGAGCCCCACGCCTCGTTGTCGGCCACGTGGGCCGCCAGCGCCTTGGTCTGCGTCACCTCCGGGCCCAGCCGCACCTCCGGCGAAAACTCGCTCACCACCGTGTTGTCGTTGGACACGTCCGGCTCGGACACGGTCCGCACCGCCACGAAGAACGGTGCGGCCGGGTCGTAGCCCTCCAGATAGACGCCATATTCCGCCTTGCTGGCTGTCTGCGCCAGCAGCCGGTACGGGCCGCCGCGGACAGCCGAGCCCCACACCTCATACCGGCCGGGCGAATCATCGTAGGGAATGGCAGTCCATTCCAGGCTCCCGTTGTCCTTGTCCCAGGTCCAGGTGACGTCCGCCGGCGCCGTGGTCTGCACCTGGCCGAAGTCGGCGGGGCCGGCCTGGTTGGCGTCCAGAAACGCCTGCACCGCCGGATCGTCCGTGTACAGCGCGTTGAAACGCAGGTCGATTCCGCCGGCTGGAATATTGGTCAGGTTGGTGATTTCCGGCGGCACGGGGCCGGTGAGACGATTCGATTCCAATTCCAGGGTTTGCAGGTTGGTCAGCTGGCCCAGGGCAGAGGGCACCGGCCCGGTTAGTCGGTTGCGGAACAGCAACAGGGTTTGCAGCTCGGCCATGTTGCCCAGTTCGGGGGGGATAGTTCCTGTCAGCCAGTTCATGGAAAGATTCAAATCCCGCAGGAGGGTCAACTGGGCCAGCTCAGGCGGGATGGAACCGGTGAACAAATTGCCACGAAGGCCAAGAAAGCGCAGGGACACCAGGTTGCCCAGTTCCGATGGAATCGGACCGGTCAACTGGTTGTCATCCAACCGCAGCTGGATCATATGGGTCAGTTGGGAGATTTCGGTGGGAATCGGACCGGAAAGAGCGTTGTTGAAGATATACATCTGTGAAAGATTGGTCAAATTGCCGATCTGGGTCGGGATTTCGCCGGAGAGGCCGTTTATTCCCAGAGACAGATAATTCAGATTTGTGGCATTCCCGATTTCCGAAGGCAGGGGGCCGCTCAGCTGATTTCGTTGCAGGCTTAAACCTGTGAGGGCGGGCATACTGAAAATGGCCGCTGGAATGGCTCCGCTCAGGTGGTTGCCGTCCAGCCAGACCGTGACCAGTTTCGGCAGATTGGCCAGCTCGGCCGGGAGCGAGCCATCGAAGTTGTTGTAGCCCAAATCCAGATACGTCAGCTCCGGCAGATTCCCCAGCTGGGGCGGCAACGGGCCGGAGAGTTCATTGATCTGCAACTGCAGATTATCCAGGCTGGTCATGTTCTCCACCGCTGCGGGCAGGCTGCCGGTGAGTTCGTTACTCCCCATGATGATGGTCCGGCACTGCCCCAGGGTCCAGAACTCCACCGGGATGTCACCCGCCAGACCGTTCTGCGACAGGTTCAGAAAATCGAGCATGGTCAGCTGGCCGATCTCCGGCGGAAGGGGGCCCACCAGATTGTTGTTGGCCAATTCGAGACGGGTGACATGGTTTTCACCTTCGTCGCAGGTGAGGCCGTACCACTGACACTCGCTGCCGGCGGCGCCCAGCCAGCCGTCGGTGTGGGTCCAGCTGGCGCCGTTGGTCGCGTTGTACAGGGCTTCCAGGGCTGCCCGCTCGCTGGCCGGAATGGCGGCGGCGGCCAGGCCGGCCAGTACGATGATCCAGTGCACAATATATGGATACTTCATAAGAACCTCCATGGCTTCTTTCCCGCATCGGGGAAAAACGTCTGTTCGATGATTGGTTTTGTTAGAACCATCATACCATCCCCACCGGCCGGATCGGCCAAAATAAATTACAGGTGGGAGTGGAATAACCACGATCCGTCAACAGCCGGGCCGCGTCAGTGGCCTGCCCCGGCGTAGACCCGTCTTGCGGGACTAAGCCGGGAGAGTGCTTCGTTGGTCGAAATGACGAAACGGCGAGGGGGCGAAAGGGCGAATGATGGACACCGCCACCGCCGGGCTTGCCCCGGCGGAAGCGATGACTGGATGCCAGAAAAGAGCATTGCAGGGAAACGGCCACCACCGGCCTTGTGCCGGTGGGGCCATGTTATATTTTTCGGATGGCGAGCGGTCAATCGGCAGACGGCGACGATAGGGGCCGAAATCTCTGGCCACCATCCTGTTCATCGTATGCGGAACGTATCCGGAGAACACCGCTCCACCGGCGCGAGGCCGGTGGTGGCGGTGCGCACCGGGGACGTTCAGCTGGCCGTCAGTCACGGCCCCGCCGGCACGTGGCCGGCGGTGGCCGACCACCAACACCCGCAACAGCCGGGTGGCGGGAAAGTACTCCGGGTTTGCCAAACCCGGAATTCTGATCCTCATCGTTTCGTGTCCGCACGAGAGAAAGGAACCGGCCAGCCCCGCCTTCGGCGAAGGCGGGGTACTGCGGCAGACCGCGCATGCCACCTGTGGAGTACGCTCACTGGCCTGCCCCGGCGTAGTCCCGTCTTGCGGGACGAAGCCGGGAGAGCGCTTCGTTGGTCGAAATGACGAAACGGCGATTGAGCGAAAGGGCGAATGATGGACACCGCCACCGCCGGGCTTGCCCCGGCGGATGCGATGACTGGATGCCAGAAAAGAGCATTGAAGGGAAATGGCCACCACCGGCCTTGTGCCGGTGGGGCCCTGTCATGATGTTCAGATGAGCAGCGGTTAATGGACAGACGGTCGTTTATGGCAACCATCTCTGGCCAGCATCCTGTTCACCGTATGCGGAGCATATTACGAAAACACCGCTCCACTGGTCGTCAGTCACGGCCCCGCCGGCACGTGGCCGGCGGTGGCCGACAACCAACACCCGCAACAGCCAGGTGGCGTTGAGTGCTCTCGCTGGCCAGCCCCGCCTCAGTCCTCCACGGGCAGGCCGATGTAGCTGCCCATGCGGGTCCAGTCGGCCAAGACGTAGACCACATCGCCGATGACCTCGCCCGTGGCCGCCACCCGGAGCCAGGCCGTCTCCAGACCCGGAAAGAGGGCCTCCACGTCGGCGGCCAGCTGCCCGCCGGCCGGCACGTCCTCCTCGACCACCCCCGTGACGGTGCCGTCGGCCGCATAGCCCGTCACCCAAACCGTCACCGGCAGATCCGTGGTATTGGACAGATGCAGGCTGCTGTCCCAGTCGGGCCCGGTGCGCACGTCGGGAAAGATCCAGTCCGTGGCTCCCGTGTTCACGCCCATGAGCCCGTCGAAGCGGAACGGCCCGCCATCCCGGCTCAGCATCAGCTCGAAGCCCAGCAGCGGCTGGTCCCCCGCCACCTTCAGCCACGCCGCCGCGTCGTAGACCGTGCCGTCGAACAGGCCCCACACTTCCCGGGTCACCTGCTCGCCCGGCGCCACCGGCTCCGGCCAGTCGGCTTCGGCCAGCAGGTTGCCCCCCGCATCCCACAGCTGCGCCTGGAGCGTCGCGTCTTCCGCCCCCAGGTTGGACACCGTCACCCCCGTATAGTAGGCCGCGTTGTCCGGCACGAAGTTGTAGTGCACCTCCCGGGCCGACTTGGCCGCGGCCGCCGCCGGCGTGAACGACGGCAGGCCGGCCATGCCGGCATTGGCGTACGAGCCGAACAGCTCGAAGGCGATGAGGGGCCGGTAGGCGGCCACGCGCACGAAGCGCACCTGCGAGATGTCCGCCACCTCGAACACGCCGCCCAGCAACCGCACGTACTTCCCGTAGCCGGGGATCTCCACCTGCACCCGGCCCAGCTTCTCCCCCGTCTCGGCATAGGCTTCCAGGGTGGCCACCACGTGATCGGGCGCCGTGTTCACCAGGGTGATGCCCGTGAAGTAGCCCAGCGCCTCGCTGGAGATGACATACGGAAAGACCAGCTCCGTGCACCACTCCCCGGTGACGGGGATGGTCACCTGGGTCTGGCCGTCCTTGGTGCCGAAGGACGCCTGGCCGGCCAGGGAGCCCTCGCCCACCACGGCGATCCAGATGTCCTGGGCCAGGGTGTCGGGCGTAAACAGGTCGGCCACATTGGCCGCCAGGGCCGCCCCCGCGGCCAGCGACGCCCAGGTGACCGTCTCCACCAGCTCGCCGGCGGCGTTCACCGCGGCAAACATCACCTCCTGCGCCGCGCCGTCCGTGTTCACCACCGTCACCTGCGAGCCCCACGCCTCGTTGTCGGCCACGTGGGCCGCCAGCGCCTTGGTCTGCGTCACCTCCGGGCCCAGCCGCACCTCCGGCGAAAACTCGCTCACCACCGTGTTGTCGTTGGACACGTCCGGCTCGGACACGGTCCGCACCGCCACGAAGAACGGTGCGGCCGGGTCGTAGCCCTCCAGATAGACGCCATATTCCGCCTTGCTGGCTGTCTGCGCCAGCAGCCGGTACGGGCCGCCGCGGACAGCCGAGCCCCACACTTCATAGTAGCCGGGCGAATCATCGTAGGGAATGGCGGTCCATTCCAGGCTCCCGTTGTCCTTGTCCCAGGTCCAGGTGACATCCGCCGGCGCCGTGGTCTGCAGGCGGCCGAATGGCGGGGCGCCATAGCTGAAATAGTGGGCATCGACAAACGCCTGCACCGCCGGATCGTCGGTGTAAAGAGCATTGAACCGCAGGTCCAGCCGGGGCGCCTCCAGGCTGGTCATGTTCATCAGTTGCGGGGGCAGCGGGCCGGTCAACCGGTTACTCCCCAGATCCAGCCAGTACACATGGGTCAGCTGGCCGAACGTGGCGGGCAGGGGACCGGTCAGATAATTCCGGGAAAGGTTCATGTATTCCAGTGCAGAAAGATACCCCAATGCCGCAGGGATGGTCCCGCTGAGCATGTTGTTGGACAGGTTCAGTTCCTCCAGATTGGCCAGTTGGCCCAGCTCCGGCGGAATGGAGCCGCTGAACTGGTTTTCGAGAAGAAGCAGCGACTGGAGTTGCGCCAGATTCCCCAATTCACTGGGGATTTCGCCGGTGAGACTGTTTTGATACAGCCACAGTTGTCTCAGGGACGACAGATTGCCCAGCTGGGTGGGGATCGCCCCCGTCAGTTCGTTCCCGTATAGAATACAATTTCGCAACTTCGTCAGATTTCCCATCTGGGTGGGCAGGGGGCCCGTCAGATCGTTTGAGTTCAGATAGAGTTGGGTCAGGTTCACGGCGTTGCCGATTTCCGGCGGAATCGGGCCCGTCAAAGAATTGCTCGCCAGATGCAGCTGGGACAGATTCGGGGGATTGAACAGCGCCGCTGGGATGGAGCCGGAGAAGTTGTTTTGAGTCAGCCGCAATGTTTGCAGCCTGGCCAGATTGCCCAGCTGGGGAGGGATCGCCCCTTCAAACTGGTTGTAGTCGAGGGTCAGCCCGACGAGGTCCGGCAGATTGCCGAGCTGGCTGGGCAATGGTCCGCTCAGCGCATTGCCGAACAAGTCGAGAGTCTGCACGTTCGTCAGGTTCTCCACCGCCGCCGGCAGGGACCCTTCGAGATCATTGCCCCACAACTGAATGCTGATCAGGCTGCTCATCCCCCAAAATTCCGGGGGGATCTGTCCCGACAGTGCGTTGTCCGACAGATTCAGACCGGTGAGCCAGGTGAGCTGGGCGATCTCCGGCGGAAGGCTGCCCGCCAGGTTGTTGCTGGCGCCGGACTGGTAGCCAAGTTCCAGCCGGATGACGTGGCTTTCGTCCTCGTTGCAGGTGACGCCGAACCACTGGCACTCGGTGCCGGCGGCACCCAGCCAGCCGTCGTTGTGGGTCCAGCTGGCGCCGTTGGTGGCGTTGTACAGCGCCACCAGCGCTGCCCGCTCGCTGGCCGGGATGGCGGCGGCGGCCAGGCCGGCCAGCAACAGGATCCAGCCCAGCGTGAGATGATGATGGTTCATAGGGTCCTCCACGAATGCCTGCCCCCTTGAAGGAAACGTGTGCCGCATTCATTGTATAAAATTGTTGGAACCATCATATCATCCGGTTGTGACGCCGCAACGGGGACAAATTCCAGAAATGCCGGGAAAAACCGAAGAAGCACATCGGAACCGGCCGTACAGACGCCTCTCGCCTGCCGTTTGTGGAGTACTCTCAATGGCCTGCCCCGGCGTAGTCCCGTCTTGCGGGACGAAGCCGGGAGAGCGCTTTGTTTTGATGAACTGGTGAAACGGCGAGGAGGCGAAAGGGCGAATGTTGGACACCGCCACCGCCGGGCTTGCCCCGGCGGAGGCGATGACTGGATGCCAGAAAAGAGCATTGCAGGCAAACGGCCACCACCGGCCTTGTGCCGGTGGGGCTCTGTCATGATGTTCAGATGATCAGCGGTTAATGGACAGACGGTCGTTCATGGCAACCATCTCTGGCCACCATCCTGTTCACCGTATGCGGAGCATATTACGAAAACACCGCTCCACTGGCCGTCAGTCACGGCCCCGCCGGCACGTGGCCGGCGGTGGCCGACCACCAACACCCGCAACAGCCGGGTGGCGGGAAAGTACTCCGGGTTTGCCAAACCCGGAATTCTGATCCTGCTGAACTCCAGCCCTGATACACACCTCTTGGCAGCAGGCGGCTACGGTCGGAGCCCGCACCAGGCAGGGACTTTTCTGTAACCATCGTCGATCCGCCGAGTATTACCTCGTGAAAAATCAATCCCCCGGAGAGGTGATCATGAAAAAGTTCGGTATCATTATGGTCATGGCGATTCTGGCCGGCAGCCTGCTGCTGGCGTTCGACGTGAACCAGCAGGAACAGGAAACCATCCAGCAGACCATTCCCTTCGCCAAGGGCGGCGGCGCCAAGGTTGTCAAGATCGACAACATTTTCGGCAACATCATCGTCACCGGCTATGCCGGCGACAGCGTCGAGCTGTCGGCCGTCAAGACCGTCAAGGCCAAATCGGCCGACGCCCTGGCGGCCGGCCAGAGCGACGTGCAGCTGGACATCTACGAGGAGGGCGGCACCCTCAACATCATCGTCGACGGCCCCTTCCGCGATGACAAGGGGCACGTGAACTGGAACGACGACTTCGGCTACTGGGTCCAGGTTGACTTCGAAGTGAAGGTCCCCTTTGGCGCGTCCATCGACCTGAAGACCATCAACGACGGCGACATCGAGGTCACCGACGTGGACGGCGACTTCCAGGTGCGCAACGTTAACGGCAGGATCCGCCTCAACGGCATGGCCGGCTCGGGCACCGCCCATACCGTCAACGGCTGGGTGAAGGTGGATTTCAAGCGCTCCCCTGTCAAGGATTGCTCTTTCAAGACCGTCAACGGTGACGTCCGCCTGGCCTTCCCCGACACTCCGGACGGCGATTTCATGGTCAAGACCTTCAACGGCCAGATCTACAGCGATTTCGACGCCACGGCCATCCCTGTCCCCGCCGAGAAGGGCGAACGGAAGAGCGGCAAGTTTGTCTACAAGGGGAACCGCTTCCAGGGCATCCGCGTCGGTTCCGGCGGACCGCAGATCAAAATGGACACCCTCAACGGCGATATCATCATCGCCGCTCGCTAGTCCGTGAAGGAAGGTTATGATGAGCAAATACGCATTCACCACACTGGTTTTTACATTGATGATTTTCTGCGGCTGTCTCCCGCTGGCCGCCGATGCGCCCGCCGAGAGTGTCAGCGTCGGCTTCAGCAATCCGTCGCAGCCGGGCAAGGTCATCGTGTCCCTCATCAACGGCAGCATTTTCGTCAAGGGGACCAACAGCCGGGAAGTCCGCATCGACGCCTCCGGCCGCAACGGCGACACACCCGTGCCCCAGAGCGGGCGGCGGGTGATCCCCCGCACCGCCACCGGGCTGCGGGTAGAAGAAGTGAACAACGTCATGAAAGTGGGGGCCGAAAGCCACATGCGCGCCGTGGACCTCACCCTGGAAGTGCCCCGCACCGTCGACCTGGAGCTCCGCACCATCAACCAGGGGGTCATCATCGTCGAGAACGTCGCCGGTGAGATCGAGGTGAACAACACCAACGGCTCCCTGGAACTGCACGACGTCTCCGGCTCGGTGCTGGCCCATACCGTCAACGGTCACATCAAGGTGACCTTCGTCGACATGGACCGTGAGCGGCCCATGTCATTCACCACCCTCAACGGCGACGTGGACATCACGTTTCCCGGCTCGTTGGCCGCCGATATGGAACTGAAGACCACCCACGGCGAGGTCGTCAGCGATTTCAACATCGATGTCCGCTCCGGCGATCTGGACCAGGCCGAGACCGGCACCCGGAAAGGCCGTTATGTCATCAACGCCAGCAAGGCCCTGAGCGGGACCGTCGCCGGCGGCGGCCAGGAGCTGCGGCTGCAAACCTTCAACGGAGATCTCATCCTGCGGAAGAAGTGACCTTTGCAGCTGCGGCAGGTTCGCAACAACTCACCGTCCTGCCCCAAATGGAAGCGGCTTCACCCCACCAGGCGTGAAGCCGCGTTTTTCTCTTCGGTCATTGACGAAGAACCGAGACGGGCCCCTAACCGCCGATGGTCCGTTTCAGGTACTCCTTGAGGCGCTGCCAGGCGTCCCTGGCCGGGGCGGTATTGCGCTCGGGATCCCGGTCCACGTAAAGCCAGAAGCCATGATCCACATCGTCGTAGATATGGATATCGTTGGGGATGCCGGCCTGGCGCAGTGCCTCCACGAACTGTTTCACCTGCTCCGGTGGAATGCCGCGGTCCTGTCCGGCGAACGTTCCGTAGATCTCGTGATGGATGTGCCGCATCTGCTCGGGATCCTCCAGCAGGCGGCCGTAGAAGATGGCGGTGGCGTCATGGTTTTCGCCGCCGATGGCGTAGCTGAGGGCCACCCCGCCGCCGAAGCACCAGCCGATAGTGGCGATCTTGCCGCTCACGTCAGGCCGCTGGCGCAGGAATTTGGCCGCGGCGTCCAGGTTTGCGATGATCCGGTCCGGACTGGCCTGGGCCTCGCGCATGAGGGCGATGTTCTCCTCGCGGCTGCTGCCCGTGCGACCCGAGTAGAGGTCAGCGGCCAGCACCACGTAGCCCTCGGCGGCGATGGCGTCGGCCGCCTGGCGCACACGGTCCACCAGCCCGTTCCACTCATGGATGACGATGACGCCGCCCACGGCCTTGTCCCCTTTGGGCTCGGCCAGGTAGCCGGCCGTGTCCGGATCCGTGGCGAAGTAGTTCACGGTCTTCCCCCGGGGCGGTCCCGCCTGGCCCAGGATGGCCGCCGGCAGGGCCGTCTCCATTTCTTCCCCATGGGTCGTCGCTCCATGATCATGATTCCCGGGATGGGATCCGGCGCCGCCCGCCAGCCAGAAGGCACCTGCCGCCAGCACCAGCAGGGCTGCGCCCGTTATCATCATTCGTTTCATGTCTTGACTCCTGTTTCTTTATTCAGAATATAGATTTTATCTTTTGGATACGCGGCGGCCGCCGGAGATTCGGAATTCCACGACGTGTGGCAATGTGTGGCGATGAAGGAATGGCCGGTTCGAAGAAACGTCAGTCTGTGCCGCCGGCTTCCCGGAAGGGCTTCCGGATATCACAGCGATGGGATCGCCGCCCGGTGGGTCGGGTCAGGGACATACGACCGCCGGTGACAACACTGGTTAACGGGGCAGCCCCCGGATGGCCGCCAGGCTGAAGGCCGTGATGTGGCGGGCGATCTCGTTGACGCCCGCCGGGCTCAGATCCAGGTGCTCATTGATGATCTGCAGGGCGAAGTGCCCCGGCTGATAGAACAGGCACTGGCCGACGACGCTGGCCATGACGTGATGCAGCTGCCGGTCCGTCACCACCAGGCCGACTTCCGACAGGAGGGAGTTCAGAATGTCTTCCAGAACGCGATGGTTACGCTCCACGATGGCCTCCACCATGGCCCGCGTGCCGGGCCCTGGATTGGCCATCTCCCGCAGCAGGATCTGCCGCTGCCAGCCGGGGCGTCGCCCGTCCAGCCGCCGGCGCAGAAAGGCCAGCACGAACTGGTACAGGCGTTCTTCGGCTGTGAGCGCCGCCGGATGCGGCGGGGCCGGCGGGAAGGATTGCAGGGCGAATTCCAGCGCCGTGCGGATGACGGCGTCATACAGGTGCCGCTTGTTCTCAAAGTGATACTTGACCGCCGACACATTGGCGCCGGCCCGGTGGCAGATATCCCGCACGGTCGTGCCGTTGAAGCCTCGCTCGGCGAACAGCTCGGCCGCGGCCTCCAGCAGTCGCTCCCGGGTCTTGGGTGTGCGGATGTCCACAGTCATGCTTCGGCTCTCTTGCGGGATCCTGTCCCGGCCGGCGGCAAATCCCTGCCGTCATGAAGATTAATCATGCAATATAGCACGTTTTGTTGGTGCAATCGAGAATAAATATGGCGCCCGTCATTTCCCGGCGGTCGGCGCCGCCGGGTCCGTCGACTCAGGCGATGTCATCGGCCGGTGTCTCGTGGAACGCCGCCCGCACCTCGCCGTTGAGCAGCACCACCAGCGCCCAGATGCCGAAAGGCACACCCAGCACGAAGCAGGGCGACGACAGGCAGGGGATCAGCGACAGGATGGCCGCGGCCACGGCCAGACCGTAACTGCGCAACTGGCGCATGCGAACCGCCCCGAAAATGATGACACCGTCCAGCACCAGGGCGAATACGCTCAGCAGCAGTCCGATCCCGCTGGCGAACATGACTTCCGACATACCCGTTCCGAAACGGCCGAACTCAGGTATATGGGTCCGGCCCATGGTGAACTGCATGATATTGAGCACCGCGAAAAACAGCGCCGTCATGATGTCCAGCGCCGCCGCTACCACCATGCCGATGGCCGGTACCTGCACTCTGTCTTTGGGCATATCACGTCCTCCTCGTGGTCCATATTCAATCATCCGGCGGCGGCACGCGCACCCCACCGGATCTGTCCGGGCTGCATACAATAGCAATACGAAAGGGCGGGCCGAAATGTTCGGTGCCGGGCAAATCATCCCTGACTCGTCGGGCACTCCATTGCCGGAGCAGCGGGCGGGTGTGGACCGCGGTTCGGCGCCCGTTCATTGCCGGGTGACAGACGGAAACGGTTGTTCTAAAATGGGGCGGGCTGATGCCGGTGCAACCGGACGACGGGCTCCCGGAAATGGGGCGGCCACCCCCCGGGCGCCCGGCCATTTCGCCACCGGCAGGCTCCCTGAGCGGGAGCGAAGCCGGCCGGAACGAAACTTCGACAGGAGCACCCCATGGATCACCGACGATTTCTCACCTCGTGTTTGCGGATGGCGGCCCTCGGGCTCGGCCTGCTGTTCGCGGCGGCCTGCGGCCTGCCGGCCGCCGAACCGGTCCCCATCACCGACGGCTGGCGCGCCGATTTGCTGGCGCACCGTCGCCAGATGGACGAAGAGTTCAAGACTTCCGCCACCTCGCCCCTGGCCGCCGTGGACCGGCTCACCCTGGCCGCGGGCGACACCTGGGCCGTCACTGTCGGCGACGACGGCGTTCAGGCCCAGGCGTCCGCTGAACCTGGCGACGGCTTCACTGTACAGGCGGAAGCCGGCCAATGGCTCTGGTCGGGCGATACTGCCCGCATCACGTGCCGGGCCGGTGGCGCCGACATCCCGCCCGGCGCGGCCATCCCCGCCGGCGCTCTGTTTACCATGGGGCCCTTCACCTTTCGTTCCTATCCGTCGGCCGAGCAGCTGGTGCTGCTGGTGTTCGACGGCCGGACCCGGCTGCAGGCGGAATTCGAACATCTGCTCTACTATCCGCCCGCCCCGGAGTGCGTCGTCACCGCCCGGCTGGAACGTTTCGACCACCCGGACACCGTGACCATGCTCACCTCCCGCGGCGAGGCGAAGACCTACTACCGCTACGCCCGTCTCCATTTCCGCCTCGACGGCCGCGACCTTACCCTGGCGGCGTACACGCCCGCCGCCCGACCATCCGGCCAGGAGGCGTACCTGTTCATCCCCTTCAAGGACACCACCAACGGCGACGAGACCTATCCCGCCGGCCGCTTCATGGAGCTCCCCCTGCCGGCCGGTGACTCGTTCACCCTCGATTTCAACTACGGCTTCAACCCGCTGTGCAATTACTCCAGTGCCTGGAACTGCCCCATCCCGCCGCCCGAGAACCACCTGGCCGTGCCCGTCCGCGCCGGCGAAAAACTCTACCCCCACTGATTTGAGAAGGCTGAAGGATGAAGGCGGAAGAAAAAACGCAGGGGGGCCAACGACTACGGACCAGGCGCTGACCGACTTCCAGCCATGAGCATCTCTGCAGAGAATCGTTCATCCCAATCCATGTTGTCCGGCACCCTTCTGCCGCCCCGGGCCGGGGTGGCGGGCCGCCAGCCGGGAGCGCCGCCGACGGCCTGAATGTGCAACTTTTCCCCGGCCGGCACATCCTGGATTTCATTACCGAAACGGCGCCCATGCGTTGATTCGGACCGCCCGGCGTGATAGACTGCCGGATTTGGGGGCCGTTGTCGCCGCCGGCCACCGGCCGGAACGGGACAGCCGCCCGCCCCCAGCATTTGTCAGGACCAGGAGGTGCCTCGTGCTCACATTTCACAACACCCTCAGCGGACGCCTGGAGCCGTTCGCGCCGCTCCACCCCCCGCGGGTGAACATGTACAGCTGCGGCCCCACGGTACACGACTTCGCCCATATCGGCAACTTTCGCACCTTCGTCTTCGTGGACATCCTGCAGCGTACCCTGCGCGCGCGGGGCTACCATCTGAAATTCATCATGAATATCACCGACATCGACGACAAGACCATCGCCAAGTCCATCGCCGCCGGCGTCAGCCTGGCCGACTACACGGAAAAATACACCACGGCTTTTTTCGAGGACTTCGACACGTTGCGCATCCGCCGGCCCGACGTCATTTGCAAGGCCACGGACCACATCCCGCAGATGACGCATCTGGTACAAGACCTCCTTGACCGCGGCATGGCCTACATCAGCGACGGTTCCGTCTACTTCAAGATCGCCGCCTTTCCGGAGTACGGCAAGCTGTCCAGGAAGGACTTCGACGGCCTGCGCAGCGGCGCCCGGGTGGACGTGGACGAGTACGACAAGGAGAACGCCCGCGACTTCGTGCTGTGGAAGGCAAAAAAAGAGGGTGAGCCCGCCTGGGAGACCCCCTTCGGCGAGGGCCGGCCCGGCTGGCACCTCGAGTGCTCGGCCATGAGCATGGCCTACGGCGGCCAGACCCTGGACATCCACTGCGGCGGCGCCGACCTGGTCTTCCCGCACCACGAGAACGAGATCGCCCAGAGCGAGGGCGCCACGGGTGAGCCGTTCGTGCGGTTCTGGCTGCACAGCGAGTACCTCATCGTCAACGGTGAGAAGATGTCCAAGTCCAAGGGGAACTTCTACACCCTGCGCGACCTGACGGCGAAGGGGCACAACCCGGTGGCCATCCGCTACCTGCTCATGTCCACCCACTACCGCAAGCAGCTGAATTTCACCGAGGATGGGGTGCGCCAGGCCCAGGCCGCCCTGGACCGCATCCACGAGTTCGTGGACAACCTGGGCCGGCGCCAGCTGCCGGCGGGGGAGAGTCCCGAACTGGCGCATCTCTGCCACGAAGCGGCGCAACGGTTCCACGACGCCCTGGACGACGACCTGAACACGGCGGCGGCCCAGGCGGCCCTGTTCGATTTCATCCGCGACGTGAACCGGCGGCTGGACGCCGGCCACGTCCGGGCCGGAGACCGGGACAGGATCATGGGGTGTGTCCGCCGCATGGACGACATCTTCGACATCCTGCCGGCTGCCGGCGCGGCGGCCGAGGCCGATGCCGACATCGTCGCCCTGGTCAAGGCGCGCGAGGAAGCGCGGCGGACGAAGAACTGGGCCGAGGCGGACCGGATCCGCGACGAGCTGGCGGCCATGGGCGTCATCCTCAAGGACACGCCCGAGGGGACGGTGTGGAAGAAGAACTGATGTGGAGTGCGCTCGCTGGAGAGCGCTTTTGATGGGAGGTTTCAGGTATCAGGTAAGAAGGATGAAGGATGAAGGATGAAGGAAGAGGAATTGATGTGGAGTGCGCCGGCTCGACGGCGCTTTTAAATAGGTTTCAGGTATCAGGTATCAGGTATCAGGTAAGAAGGATGAAGGATGAAGGCGGAAAAAGATTGAGCAGTAGAAGAAAATCGCCGAAGAAGAGTGTAACGGGTGGTTGTGGTTGACAGGCAGCCGCAAGTTGTACATATAATACACGGATTGAGGGATTTGCGAGGAAAGGAGAGCGTAGTATGGCCGAGAACGAAGTGAGTCGGGCGTCCAATTTCATCCGCGACATCATCGACGAGGACCTGAAGACGGGCAAGTTCCAGGGACGCGTCCACACGCGCTTTCCCCCCGAGCCCAACGGCTACCTGCACATCGGCCACGCCAAGTCCATCTGCCTGAACTTCGGCCTGGCCGAGGACTACAACGGCCAGTGCAACCTGCGCTTCGACGACACCAACCCGTGCAAGGAAGAGCAGGAGTACGTGGACTCCATCATCACGGACATCCGCTGGCTGGGCTTCGACTGGGAGGACCGGTTGTTCTACGCGTCCGACTATTTCGACACGCTGTACGAGTACGCCATCATCCTCATCAAAAAGGGGAAGGCCTACGTGGACGACCTCACCGCCGAGCAGATCCGCCAGTACCGCGGCACCCTCACGGAGCCGGGCAAGGAGAGCCCCTACCGCGATCGCCCCGTGGCGGAGAACCTCGACCTGTTCCAGCGCATGCGCGCCGGCGAGTTCCCCGACGGCACGCGGGTGCTGCGCGCCAAAATCGACATGGCCGCGCCCAACCTCAATATGCGCGACCCGGTCATTTACCGCATCCTGCACGCCTCCCACCACCGCACCGGTGACAAGTGGTGCATCTATCCCATGTACGACTTCGCCCACGGCCAGAGCGACTCCATCGAGCGGATCACCCACTCCATCTGCACCCTGGAGTTCGAGGATCACCGGCCGCTGTATGACTGGCTGGTGCGGGAGATCGGCATTTACGCCCCCCAGCAGATCGAGTTCGCCCGGCTGAACCTGACCTACACCCTCATGAGCAAGCGGCGGCTGCTGGAGCTGGTGCAGCAGAAGATCGTGCGCGGCTGGGACGACCCGCGGATGCCCACCCTGTCGGGCCTGCGGCGGCGGGGCTACTCGCCGGCGGCCATCCGCAACTTCTGCGACCGCATCGGCGTGGCCAAGGCCAACAGCATGGTGGACATCGCCCTGCTGGAGCACACCCTGCGCGAGGACCTCAACCGGACGGCGCCGCGGGTGATGGCCGTGCTGCGTCCCCTGAAGGTGGTCATCGAGAACTACCCCGCGGGGAAGACGGAGTATATGGAAGCCGTCAACAATCCTGAGGACGAGGCGGCCGGGACGCGGCAGCTCCCTTTCTCCCGCGAGATCTTCATCGAGCGGGACGACTTCATGGAGGATCCGCCCAAGAAATTCTTCCGGCTGGCGCCGGGGCGGGAGATCCGCCTCAAGCACGCCTACTACATCACCTGCACCGACGTCGTCAAGGACCCGGCCACGGGCGAGGTGACGGAGCTGCGCTGCACCTACGACCCCGAGTCGCGGGGCGGGGCCACGCCCGACGGCCGGGTGGTGCGCGGCACGTCCCACTGGGTGTCGGCGGCCCACGCCGTGCCGGCCGAGGTGCGGCTGTACGACCACCTCTTCACCCTGCCCGACCTGGGCGAGGTGGAGGAGGGGAAGACCTGGCTGGATTACCTCAATCCCGACTCCCTGGAGGTCCTGGCCGACTGCATGGTGGAGCCCGGCCTGGCCGGGGCCGCGCCGGGGACGCGGGTGCAGTTTTTACGGCAGGGCTATTTCTGTGTGGATCCGGACGCGCGGCCGGACCGGCCGGTGTTCAACCGCACCGTGACCCTGCGCGACACCTGGGCCAAGATCCAGAAGAAGAACAACTGATTCACGGCTGAATGGTGGCAATAAGAGTGGGGGTGCCGGCCCTGCCCGGAGTGACCGGGTGGGGTACGCCCGCAACCAGTCGATGGCGAAGGCGAGGCAGGGGATTTGCGAAAACAAGGGGCCGTGCCTCCTCCGCTCCGCTGAACGCAGAGCTGCGGAGGCCAGGCCGGTCGGCGCACACTCCAAAATATATCCCACACCCGGCAGGCGCGGATAGGGGATCCGGGTGCACATTTGCCGCTCTCTCGCCACATCCGGGTTCAGACGGCGATGGTGGGCCACCGCCGGCTTCATGCCGGCGGGGCCGTGACTGGCGGCCAGTCAAACGGCCGGCATGGCAGCCGCCACCACCGGCCTTGCGCCGGTGGAGCGGTGCTCATTGGAGACCTTCCGGGTCACATGTGCCAGGTATTTTGTCCAGGGGCGCATACCTGAAATTCTTAAAGCTCATTGGAGTCTATAGAAACCATTTGACATGGCCCCACCGGCGCAAGGCCGGTGGTGGCCGATGTACGGCAAGGAACCTTGTCTGGCATTCAGTCATCGCCGCCGCCGGGGCAAGCCCGGCGGTGGCGTTGCTCATATTTCACCGCATCGCGTATCGCTTGCTCGACAAAACATGGAAAAATCGCCGTGCCTCCTCCGCTCCGCTGAACGCAGAGCTGCGGAGGCCAGGCCGGTCGGCGCACACTCCAAAATATATACCACACCCGGCAGGCGCGGATAGGGGATCCGGGTGCACATTTGCCGCTCCCTCGCCACATCCGGGTTCAGACGGCGGTGGTGGGCCACCGCCGGCTTCATGCCGGCGGGGCCGTGACTGGCGGCCAGTCAAACGGCCGGCATGGCAGCCGCCACCACCGGCCTTGCGCCGGTGGAGCGGTGCTCATTGGAGACCTTCCGGGTCACATGTGCCAGGTATTTTGTCCAGGGGCGCATACCTGAAATTCTTAAAGCTCATTGGAGTCTATAGAAACCATTTGACATGGCCCCACCGGCGCAAGGCCGGTGGTGGCCGATGTACGGCAAGGAACCTTGTCTGGCATTCAGTCATCGCCGCCGCCGGGGCAAGCCCGGCGGTGGCGTTGCTCATATTTCACCGCATCGCGTATCGCTTGCTCGACAAAACATGGAAAAATCGCCGTACCTCCTCCGCTCCGCTGAACGCAGTGCTGCGGAAGTCAGGCCGGCCCGCCACCCGGGGCCGGGATGGCAAAAGGATGTCGAACAAAAATGGATCTGGATGATTGATGGACAACTGCCTGACCGCCTGCTGGAGAAAAGGGGTCAACGCCGATCCTTTTTGGGTTGGTGTCTTTGTTCTTCCAATTTATTCCTTCGTTCTTCATCCTCCCTTCTGCTACATGAGCTCTGACACCTGAAACCTCTATTCGACCCCCCGCTTCATCCTGATTCCCCGGCCCCTATTTTCCCTTGACCTCCGTCCCCGACTGATGTATAACATGGTTCCGCTGCGCGCCCATAGCTCAGCTGGATAGAGCGTCGGTCTACGAAACCGAAGGTCGCATGTTCAAGTCATGCTGGGCGCGCCAGATTTTAAAGGACTTCCACCCGGAAGTCCTTTTTCATTCATGCCCCTGTCACACTCCTGTCACACCCGGAAAATAGCGTCGCCGATTCACCGCGATAGTTTTTGTCGGCGGGCACAATCAATGGTAAACGTCGCCAATAATCCCCGAATTGTGACAACTCTCATTGGCAATAAGCATAAAACATTGATTATCTATGGTTTAAAAATCCAAAAAAGTTACGTTAAACCGAAGTTTAGCCTTGACCCGGAGCCGGCACCCGTCTACGCTTCGCTGGTCAACATGAAATGGAGGAACCATGGCCACCATCCGCAAGCGAAACAACCGGTACCAGGTCCAGATCCGGCTGAAGGGGAAAGCCCCGGTATCGGAAACTTTCACCCGCAAGACCGACGCCGAACGCTGGGCCGCCAAGACCGAGACCGAGATCCTTGAGGGCAAATACTTCCCCCGCGCCGAAGCCGCCCGCCATACCTTCCGGGACGTGGCCGAACGTTATCGCCGCACCGTCATCGGCCGGAAAAGTCATCAGACGCGGCGGACGGAGCACAGCCGCCTGGCCTGGTGGGAACACCAGCTGGGCCCGTATACTCTTGACCAGATCACCCCGGCCCTCATCACCGCGGCCCGGGACATCCTACTCAACGAAGGCACCGGCTATACCAGCGGTCGCCAGCCGGCGGCCGGCGACGGCCGCTTGTCCGGCACGACGGTGGGCCACTACCTGCGCCTACTTATTCACGTGTTCAATGTCGCCGTGCAGGAATGGCAATGGCTGGATGTCAATCCGGCCCTTCAGGTGAAGCGGCCGTCCCAGAACCGGGGCGTCGTCCGCTTCCTGTCGAAGGATGAGTTCGGCCGATTGCACGCCGTCTGCCTGGCGAGTGGCAATCCCTATCTGCTGACCGCCGTCTTGGTTTCGGTGAGCACCGGCCTGCGGCGCGGTGAACTGATGACCCTGACCTGGTCCCAGGTGGACGTCAAAAATGGCCGGATATACCTGGAGAAGACCAAGAACCGCCAGCAAAGGGGTTTGCCCCTGCGCGGTGAGGCGCTGGACCTGATGCGCCAGCTCCACGCCCGTCGGAGCCTGGTTTCCGACCTGTGCTTCCCCTCGTTCCAGAATCCGCGCCAGCCCTACGACATCCGGCGCCCCTTCACCATTGCCCTCAAAAAGGCCGGCATCGATAACTTCCGCTGGCACGACCTGCGTCACACCTGCGCCAGCTACCTGGTCATGAATGGCGCGTCCCTTATCGAAGTCGCCGAGATTCTCGGTCACAACACGCTGCAGATGGTCAAGCGCTACGCCCACCTCAGCCCCGACCATCTCGACCGGATCGTGGAAAAAATGAATCAAAGCCTGACCAATCTGGGGTGACGCCTTCGATGTCCCGATGGCGATCTCTACCCAATGTGATTTTTTTGGCCCCCAGGAGAGATGACAAAAAAAACGGCTATCAATCGGTAATAGTCAGGGATCGGAAGAATTCGGAAACGACCTGAAATGCAACCTCAACTTCCGGTGACATGTCGCATTCCCGGGCCATTACCGCGAATGGCCGGTTCCATTCCTCAGGCGGTGGAACCAATTGCGCTGGAAGGGTATGGGGCTGCCGCCGGTCGAATGTTTTGGCGAGGCACGTGCGTGTATGCACCGGATTCAAGCCCGCCGCCACCAGCAAGTACATGTCGATGAGATCTCGCACCCGGGAATTGGCCCGCTCATTACGGGGTAATGTGTAGGCGTGGATTTTCTCGGCGAATTGCTGCTCGCCGGAAATGACCCGCACCCGGCAGCGGGCAATCCCAGCGAATTGGAGCCAATCCCGTCCTTCGAGCTCATCCACCGGTTCAACCACAACATCTCCGGCCGCTACATCCAGATGAAACCGGGCGAAGATTCGACCTGCCAGGCGCACTTCGATGGGAAAGCGGGCGCCACCGTAAGGGGCCGCATTGAGATCCTGGATTGGTGCTCCGACGAGAAACTCGAAAGGATCCAGTGGGTTTTCGGCCAGGGATAGCTGCAGCTGCCGGCGGATAGCTTCCGGTGTGGCCTCGGTGGCGGGTGTCTCCATTCTACGGGTAAATGTGAGATCGATATCCCGGGTGGTTCGAGCGACACCCATCCGCAGCTCCATGGCATACCCGCCCTTGAGAATCCACGGTGGTTCCGGCGAGTGGAACAGCCGGGCCAAAAGTCGATCGAAGGCAACTTGACGGCGAAATCGCCAGACATCCACCGCCTGATCGGCCGCCATCCGGTTCAGCCGGTGTTCCAGCGCCTGCCGGAAAGCCGTCGGCATCCCGTACCGGTTACTTGTCATATGTCCTCAACTCTCCCCCAGCAGGTCTTGCAGCCGTTTCGCATGGGACGATTGACGGAGTTCCAGGGAAGTGATCAGCCCACGCGAAAGGCCCTCCCGCAGGGCGGCGGCGAGACGATCCCGGGATAGTGTCTGGTTTCGCAGGAGATTCTCGATGGCCTGAAGAGGCCGCACCACTTTGTAGCCCGGGCGGTGCTCGATCTCGGCCGCGGAAATCCCGCCGCGGTGCAGCACCAGGATCGGCGGGTACTCGGCCATCCGGCGGAAGGATCGAGGCACGGTCATGTGCAGTTTTCTCGGCATCAGATCCGAAAGTTCATGCAGGCTAAGGGCCGTCTGATGGGAATACACACCTTGGGGCTCTCCCTGGCGATCGCACGACCAGAGTGACCACAGTACATATTGCCCCTCTTCGGTCTCGGGATACATAGCCAGCCGATAGATCCCCCGATGAACACGGATCCAGGCGCTTGTTTGCACATGATAGGATTGGGCCGCATAGGAGAATCCGGCCTCACGGGCCTGCCGGGCGGTGAAATAACCCTGCTGGTTTTCGGCGATGGCATAGAGTTTCCGCTTCATGTCCGGCATCGTTTTGTGTATATTCCTTAAAATTTTTTTAAGTATTATGCATTTCGGGACCGAAATCAAATCCTTTTTTCTGATGAGTGGTCCTTCAGACTATGTTTTCCTCTCAACCGATGACTGTTCCACAACCTTTCATACTCGCCAGGAAAACGCCGCCGACCTGGCCCATTGTGATATACGCACGGCGGAGGCCATTCCTCATCGCCGGCGGGCGCCACTGGAACTCGCCCCGGTGATTACTGAACTGGCGCAGGATCTCTACAACTTCGCCCAGTGGAACCTGGATCCTGATTCATACCGTGATGCATTCTATGTCCGTATCCACGAGAAATATCCCCCCCATTAACGATCGGGGAGGCTTTTATTTGGGCTGGATGACAGCCGTCAATGGCTGGTGACTGGTTTGGCTGGCGACCTGCAACCGCAAGAGCATGACATCCAGCAGATCGATGGCCCCGTCATGATCCAGATTGCCCATGCCGATGCATGGACCGGGCGAGAGAAGGTTCTCGGCCAGATATTCCGACAGGAACCGGACATCCTCGCCATCGATGCGGCCGTTGTCGTCAAGATCCCCGGCCGTGCCGGAGACGGACACGGCAAGCGGTTCGCTCCAGTCGCTGATCACCCAATTCACATTTGATGTATGGGGATAGGTGACCGTCTGGACGACGAAACGCAGGTCCTGCCCCATTTCCAGGCAGATCTCATCCAGCGTCGACACCAGCTTGTCCGGTGTGCAATGCAAGAGGTAATAGGGTCCCGCCGGATCATAACAAAACAGGATCCGGTATTCTCCCGGCCCCTCGTTGAACCGAATGACGTCCCATGACAGGCTGCCCGAGGGCTTGTTCAGGCCGGGTTGAGGCCAGAAAACCCAGCGGAGATTGCCAGGGGGAATGGTCTGTGTTTCCAGGAGGTCATTTTTGAAGTGTCGCTGATTCAGAAAATCGAGCAGCACCGGATCCGGGGTGTACAACCCGTTGTAGTTGAGATACAGGCCGTAGTTGTGACCGGAATTGAAAAACAATCGTTGCAGATTGATCATTTGCGCGGGCAGTTCGCCCACCAGGCTGTTGGCCCCCAGTGAAAGATCTCGCAGTTGTGTCAAATGGCCGATTTCGGAGGGGATTGCGCCGGTGAGAGAATTATGGCTCATATACAAACGGGCGAGGTTCGACAGCTGACCGATTTGGGTGGGGATCGGCCCTGTCAGGTGATTGTCGTAAAGACTCAGCCGGACCAAGGCAGACATATTCCCGATGGTGGTCGGAATTTCACCGGAGAGATCATTGTGCCCAAGATGAAGATAGGTCAGATTCTTCAGATTAAACAAGGTGGGGGGAATCGAACCCGAAAGGGCATTGCCCAGCAATACCAGTCGCTCCAGTCGGCTTAACCGGTTCAGCGTAGAGGGCAATTCCCCGGTCAAGCCGTTATCGAACAAATCGATTTCTATCACATGTTCTTCGTTGTCATCACAAACAACGCCGAACCACTGGCACTCGCTGCCTCGTTCGCCCAGCCAGTTGGTGCGGTCGTACCAGCCATCGCCGTTGGTGGATGTATACAAGTCGATGAGCGCCTGGCGCTCCGGCTCGGGTATGATGCCGTTGGCATACACCGACAAGATAACGATGACGGCTATCACCCCAAGGAATCGGATCCGGCCCGTCGCCTGTTGGCCTTTTCTCGGAGACAAGGCTCTTGTCTTTGTCATGCTTGGTCCCCCTGTATACCCCCTGGTATGAATCATGAAGGGCTATCTGTTCTGACCACCTGGATTAAATCTGTTCCGTTCTATTATTACACAAACTACAGGTCTGACGTGAACTCCGATTTCAGCGCCTGTACCTGGTTGTCGTCATTACCTGTCAAGGATGCCGGGTAAAGAGCCGATGTTGCCAAATTATCCCCAGGCAAGAATCGATTGCCAGCGGTTTTGGGAATAGCAAGATTTAACACCTGAAGATGCCATGTGGTTGATACGATCCCATTGATGAGGCAACTGGCCGGCGTCACTGGAACTCGCCCTGGTCATCACCGAACGGGCGCAGGATCTATACAACCTTGCCCAGTGGGATTTAATCCCTGATTCCCACCCTGATAGGCCTTACATCCGCATACACGAAAAATATCCCCCGCACTGATGCGACAACGTCTCTAGAGAATTTCAGCCGACAATGCCGACAATGGAGTTCCTTATTCTTTCATTTTCAGTTGGTTGACGTTGTCGGCAGGGGCTGAAAATGCCGACAATCGGCCGACAAGCATGCCGACAATGGGCGCGGTTCAACCGGTGCGGATGCAGGTGATTGTCGGCTTGGATTGGGGATTTGTCGGCACGTTGTCGGCTTCGGAAGGCCAGGCCGACAATGGGATCATGTTGATTTCAATGGGATTGAGCCATTCATTGTCGGCTTTGTCGGCCGCCGTTTCCAGTGCGCACCGCTGCAACATCAGCACCGTGCGCACCCGACCCTCCACCACCCGCCGGATCTTCAGCGTCCGCCGCTCCGCCTCCGAGCAAACCAGCAGGCCCCGTTCCTGCAGCCGGCGCCACAGGGTGGTGGGCGTCACGTGGATGGCCTCCTGCCCCGCGCCGGCCATCCCGGCGGCCGTCTGGTAGGCCGCCTCGGCGTTGAGGTAGATCCCCTCGGCGTCCAGCCAGCCGATGCGCCGCCCCAGGGGCGACCACTCGGTCTGGCGTGCCTCGGACGTGTAGCGGATCTCGCGCCAGCCCCAGGCGGCCGGCGATTCGGGCAGGCCGCCGTCCCGGGCGGCCAGATGGGCCATGCCGCTGGTGAGGGCCGCCAGCAAAAGGTCCAAAAAGCATTGCACCGGGTCGGCCGCCGCCTGCTGGCCGATCTGGGCCCGGGCCACGGCGGCCAGGGCCGTCCACATGCGCTCCCAGAGGGCCTTGGCCTCCATCTCCGTCAGCCCCTGCCGCTCCTGCCCGAAGGCCAGGAAGAGCCGGCAGGCCACCAGCAGCTCGGCCAGGTTGCTGGGCGTGCGCCGGTGCCGGGTGACCCGGCTGAGGGCCTCCCGGTAGCGGATCGTCTCAGCCCTAGCCTGGCGGACGGTTTCGGCATACCGCGGCGCCAGCCACTGGACAAATCCGGCCAGGGCCGCCGCGAAGCGGCCGTCCGTGGCCAGTTGCTGGCAGCGGGTCAGCTGGTCCCAGTCAAGGGCGTCGGGCGCCACTTCCAGGATGAGCAGCCGGGCGCGGATGCTGTGGCCGTGGGGCACGTCTTCACCCGTGGACACGATCAACCCCCGCGGCGGCCGCTCGGCCTGCAGCTGACCGTCACGCCCCAGGCGCATCCGCCCGGCCAGGTTCCCCTGGGCCCGGAAAAGCCGCTCCGCCTCGCGGTGGTAGCGCCACACGTCGGCCGCGCCGCCGTGGGGGGCGAAGTCATCCACCACGCACAATGCGTCCTTCAGGGAGAAGGCCAGCACCTCCAGGGCGTTCCCCGTGGACGACCAGCCACCGGGCAGATGCCGGGCGTCAAGGCCGGCCCCGAAATGCTGCTGGGCCAGGGCGGCCACCTCCGTCTTGCCCGAGCCGGACGGCCCCGTCAGGTGGAGGCCGAAATCGGCCGTCCCCAGCACCGCCCGCCACACGGCGGCGTAAAGGGGCAGGCTCACGGCGTCGGGCGTTACGTCCAGCAACTGCAAACTGTCGCGCACCGCCTCGCCCAGGGCCAGGCGGTGGGGCACCGGCGGCAGGGCGAAACCGCCCAGGCCGCGCGGCAGCTCCACGTCCAGGTCCGGCAGGTCGCCGGCCGGCCCGATGGCCCCGCCGCCGTGCAGGTAGACCCACTCCCCGTCCAGTTGCCGCCAGCCGGTGTGGGTGAAGATGGTCCGCCGGCGGATGTCGCGACTCAGCAGCTGGATGGCCACCCGCACGTGGTCGCGCTGCGCCCGGCCGGGGAAGAGAACCGCCTCGGCGCCCATCTTGTCGTGGACCCAGCCCAGGCTCTCGAACTGCCGCGCCGGCAGGCTGAAGGCGACGGTGCGGCCCTTGAGATGGCTCTGGATCTGGAACACCCGGGCGCTCTCCACGCCGTCGTCATGATGGACGTCGGCGGTGATGCGCGCCCCGAAGTTGCACAGCTTGACCTTCTCCACGCCGTCCTTCACCGATTTCAGCAGGTACAGCCCGTCGCGCGCCTCCTGGTAGTCGCCGACGGTGGACTCGTCCGCGTCTTCATCCTCTTCCTGCAGCACCAATTGCTCGGCGTCGTCCATGGCCCGCCGCAGGGCGTGGCGGAAACCGCGCCGGTCCCGCAGATGGAGCTCGTTGGGATCCTTCACCCCCAGCCGCTCCATGCGCAGCACGAAGGCCCGGCCGGGCCAGGCCAGCGCGCGCAGGCGCCGGGTGAGGCCGGTGACGAAGGTCCAGCCGCCGCGGTCTGGCTCCTGGATGACATAGAGGGTTCGCACCCCGGCCAGGGCCTCGGCTGTCAGTTTGTCCGTCTGGGTGGCGCCAGGGATGCCCAGCACGGGCAGCTGGTGCAAAGCGAGGGTCCAGGTGTCTGACTCGCCTTCCACCAGGAACAGGGTGTCGTCGCCCGTCAGTCGGTGCAGGCCGTAGAGGGTGGGCGTGTGCCCCCGCACCCAGCGGCTGCCGGCGGCGGCCGCCGGATGGGTGCGGATCCGCTCGGCCACCCGGTGGCCGCGCGTATCCAGGTAAGGGATAACCACCGCCCCGTGCCGTTCGTGGAGGCCCCACTCGAGCAGGAACTCCATCGGCAGGCCCTTGGCCGCGGCCAGGGCGGCCACCGTCAGGGGCGGCGTTTTATCCGCCGCCGGCCGGGCGATCTTAACTTTCGCTGGCGCTGGGTGGCTGCCACGTTCACCCCGGTTCCGTCCGATATTTGGCCGTGACGACCCGTCGTCCGGGCCGGCATCCGTTTCGTCACCCCCTGGTCCGGACACCGCATCACCCGCCAGTGCCTCCCCCGGTGTGGCGAAGAGGTCCCGCCATTCCAGTCCCAGGGCCTGAAGCACCACCTCCGCCGGGCAGCCGGCGAAGCAGTGCAGCAGCACCCGCTCCGGGGTGAACGTCACGCTCAGCGAGGGGGTGTCGTCCTCGTGGGCGGGACAGGCGGCCAGGAAATGGTGGGGATGGGTTTGGCGGACGTTCCGCAAGCGATTGAGGATCCGTCCCGGGTCCATCATTGGACGTCCTGCCTGTCCATGAGCCACGCCTCGAAGGCGTCCAGGTCGATGAGAAGCTTGCGCCCCAGCTTGACCACGCAGCGGTCCAGGCCGTTCTGGGTGCGAAAGAAGAGCTGCTCACGCAGCCAGCCGTGGGTCAGGCACGGATTGGCGGCCAGGATGTCCTTGACGGTCACCAGCCGGCGGCTCAGTTTGGCATCCTTGTTCATGGGTCCCTCCTGGAGTGTTTTGATGGAGCATGTCGCTCCAATTGGTCCGATGCCAAGGCAATCTACTCAAAACGACGCGCAAGTCAACGAAAAATTTTCATAACACATTCATGTCATACGGGTTATGCAGAGGTAAATGGACGAGCTCTCCGCCAACTACAGGATTTTTCCAACCTGTGTCACCGTTTACCAGGGAATTATGTCAAACGCAAAGTACAGGTACTGAATATGTTCCGCTCATTCGTCCGCTCCGGCCGCCACATCTCATGATCGTTCCGAAAAATTTTTTTCAAAAATCCCGCTTTCTTCTCCTCCCTGGACGACCCCTCCGAACCCATTTTGGCACTTTTCCCCTCTTTTTCATCCTTCTCCCTTCTTCCATCATCCTTCAAAATCCGCGCTTATCCGTGGTCGAAAGAGCGCAGCTGGCGCTGCGCACTCCATAAACGCTTTCCCTTCAGCGAATTGCATCCGGTGAGAGTGAATTATTTCCTGTGCCTTCAGCCTTCGTCCTTCATCCTTTAGCCTCTGTGTCTTTACCTGCCACCTGAAACCTGATACCTGACACCTTTCAATCTGCGATCCTCGATCCTCCCATCCTAGCCGCCGCCTTTATATCTTAGATAAAATAGATATAATTTTTATCTTTTTTATCTTTTCGCCTTGTTTTATCTTAGCCATCTATTGTATCTTTTGAACAATAGATCGCTAATTCATCGCAGGAGGGATTTTGTGAACTTCATTACCGTGGCCAATCAGAAAGGCGGAGTGGGCAAGAGCACCCTCTGCACCAACCTGGCGGTGCTGTTCGCCGCCGCCGGCCGGCGGACGCTGCTGCTGGATACGGATCCCCAAGCCTCCAGTGTCGCCTTCCGCGAGAAGCGGGCCGAGACCGGCGACGGCCGGCCCGCCTTCAGTGCCGCCCAGATTCTGACACCCACCGTCCACCGCGACATCGCCAACTTTTCCAGCTTCGACGTGGTGCTGGTGGACACCGGCGGTCGCGACAACAAGCTCTTCCGCTCGGCGGTGCTGCCGGCCGACCTGGTGCTGGTGCCCCTTTGCCCGTCCCAGTATGACTTCTGGGGCTCGGCCGACACCTTCGACGCCCTGCGTGAGGTCCGTCTCGGCCGGCCCGAGCTAACGGTGCTGGCCTGCTTCAACATGGTGCTGCCCAACACCCGCATCGCCCAGGAGGTCCTGGCCGCCAAGGCCGAGTTCGAGGAAGGCTACGAGGTGCGCTTCATGGAGACCTATCTCTGCAGCCGGGTGGCCTACAAGTATTCCGCCGGCGACGGCCGGGCCGTCACCGAGATGAACGGCCGCGGCCGCGATCCCCTGGCCACCCGGGAAATGACCCGCTTTTTCGATGAATTGCTCGGCTATTTGAATGAAAGGTAGCTCAATCATCCTGATTGAGTCAACGTCCCGGCATCTGGCCGGAAACCCGGGACCCAGGCAACCATCCTGAACGTTAGGGATCCGGCCACCCGCCAGCGATCCGTCGTGTTCAGGCCACGTGCCGCTGGCATCGTTGAACCCGAACGCCACGCCCCTCGCCGCGGGCGGAGCAATGGATCGTCCGCGCCAACAAGGAGGCCCCATGGTCGAACTGCGCCGTAAAAGCAAACCCGCCCCCACGAGTCTGGAACCGCCGCGCGATCCCGAGGACTGGATCCGCCGCGCAACCGCCGATGGCGACCCATCGTCCGAAGATCCACCGGCCCCGTTCACATCATCTTCACCCCCCGATTCAGAACAATCCCCATCTGCTTCGCAGTCAGATGACAAACAGACGCCCCCTGCCGCATCCGCTCCCCCGGACAAAAACAAGAAATCATCCATCCCTCGTCCTTCCTCTGACGAACGGGCTACCCAGTCGGTGACAAGATCTTCAACGAAACGAGACAGAGATTCCATCCCATCGCCAGCCTCATCTGACCCGACCAAGGAGAAGAAAGAGCCCTCACCCAAACGCCGGACACCGCCTAAACAGTCGATTCCCCCTGAGCGGGTTCCTCATCCAGGTGCTCAAGACCAATCCGCAACAGGGTCATCATCCCCTGTCACCGAACATTACGCCGTTAAACGTCGAATCCCAAGCATAAATGCGCCCTCAGAGAAGCCCGGAAAATCGCCAAAAGAGCCCTCCATTCACGAAACGGAAACAATGCCTCCCGGCAAAGATCCATCAACAAAAAAAGGCTCTCCTGCTGATAAGAAACCGATCCCCCCGGCGCTGAATAAAGAGGTGCCGCCATCCAACTCCACGACCGATCCCGCCGCTCCACCCGCCCGTTTCATCAGCTTCGCCATGGACAGCCTCACCCTGGACCTCTTCCGCGACATCGCCTTCGACCTGGACCTGGGCAACGCCGCCACCCTGGCCCACATCATCGAAACCTGCGCCGCCCTGCCCGATGAGGCCTTCCGGGAATTCCCCGAGTCCCGCGTCCTTATCGGCCACAACAAGCGGACCATGTCTTTCCTCCTCCCCGAACTCACCATCGACACCTTCTACCACCTCGCCCGCCGCCTCCGCTTCCGCAACAAGTCCGCCCTCTACCGCTACCTGATCCAGATGTATCAATCTGTTGAGGATATGCGCAAACAGGCATGAAGAAAAGGAACTCTGAAGAGGAGAGGACTGACTGACGTGTTCAGTTGATGATTCGTTGTTTCGACGACTAATGTAGTGAATGCGAAATGTCCAAGCCGCTCCCTCAGAGCCGCGACGACACCGTCGAACGCGACCTCCGCGGCCTCGTCCGCGACCTCTCACGCCCCCTGGACACCCCCCTCCAGCGCTCTCTCACCCTCCTGCGAGGACGAATCATCTCCTCTAAGTCACAAGTACCGGAATCAACAAGAACCTTGTTGCAATCCTGTGACCGAGAACGGAAGTGAATTGGCAAAGTGATAAAAATCACTATTGACCATCCGTCCTTGTAGTTCTTCGAAGTCTATCAGAAGAAGTAAATACTTGCCTGCTCTTACGATTGATATTCATCCCGTTTTAATGTATTTTAAGTAGATAAGTGTTTCTGTGCGATTGCCTGACCAATAGGGGATAAGACTGTTGTTCTACTTGCTCTCACGAGGGACGATTCAAGCCATGCCGCATACATGGCTTATTCACGCCGGAATTAAATTTCGCACTAGTGCTCATGATAATGCATATTTAATCAAACTTCAAAAAGAGACACATTCACTTGATACAATAAGATCCATAGCTTATTTTGGGAGTGTCGAACAAGCCAATTAACCTCATACAGTTAGGATCTTTCTATAGATTAATTTTGGAGATATTTATATGCTAAATTTGAAATTACGTGATGAATTCCTTGGTTCTCAGATGCCTGGAACAGCCATAGCTTTACGTAGGAAGGACAATACAGGAGCAGCACAGATAACACCGGATTTTATTCTTTCGATTACTTATCCCACAGCAGATGTCCAGACAGCATTGCGCGCGGTCAGTACAGATCGCTCGAAGCGCCCCATTGTCCTGATGGGGGACCGGGGCCGTGGTAAATCTCACATCATGGCCGTGATGCACCACGCAGTCGAATCGTCCTCTCAGGTTCAGAAGTGGGCCAACGAATGGGGAAACAGACTTGGCGCGCAGCCTTTGAGTGGGCTTGTTCTCGATGGCGGATTCTTTGCCATTTCGGAACCAGTCCACAACCATGAGTACCCTCTGTTGTGGGACCTCATATTCGAGCGTCACCCCAAGGGAGACTTTTTCAGAGGCAAGTTCAACCAGATGGGTCGGCCATACCCTCCGCGATCCCTTTTGGAGGAGATGTTCGAGGCTCAACCCGTAGCGCTGATTCTCGATGAATTCCAGAAGTGGTTCGACGGTCTGAGTGACCAGCCTGGGCCGGAAGGAATCAAATACCGGACCTTGGCCGAAAATTTCATCCAGAATCTGTCTGAACTATCCAAGGACCGACCAGATCTTCTGATTCTTGTCGTCTCGGTGCTCAATAACAACACGGAGGCCTTTAGACAAATCCACCGTGACGGTCCCGTCATCGTTGATTTCCGAGGACCCACTGCGAAGGAAGACCGGAAGAATCTGCTCCTATATCGTCTCTTTGAGAACCGCCAGAACATCCCGACGGACGAGATACGGAGTCTTCTTGATTCCTATGCGTCCGAGCGTTTCCGGCTTCGTTTCTCTCATCTTCCGGAATCCGAAAGATCTCGGGTCGTATCAGAGGTCATGTCCTGTTGGCCTTTTTCGCCTGAACTGATGGAGCTACTGGAAGACCACATCCTAATGGCTGAAGCCGCTCAGGAGACGCGCGACCTTATTCGCATCCTCGCCTCCTCCTACCGAGAAAGAGGAGAAAAAGTCCCGATCATTACACCGGCCGATTTCTTCGTGGATGATGATATGTGCGGCGTTCAATCGCTGCTGGATTCGATTGCCACAGTAGGTGAGCAAGAGAGGCTCCGGCAAGTGGCCCAACGAAATCTCGAAACAGTCAAGACAATCGGAGCCCCCGTACCCCATGCACGAGAACTGGTCAGCGCGCTCTGGATGCGATCTATGTCGCCCGGAAGAAACGCTGGCGGGACGCGACAGGAGCTTCAGCTCGACATTACACGGGCGCAGCCCGTCGACGACAATTCGTTTCAGGGTGAACTCGTTCAGTTGATTGAGGCCAGCATAAACATCCATGGCGAAGAAAGCCCGGACGGTCGCCTGCGGTTTGGTTTGGAAGAAAATCCACGCTCGAAAGTTCGTGCTTCGGCCAAGAACGACAAGCTATGGCAACACGGCGTTTCGGCTGCCGAGGTGGGTCAAACGGTCTATCCGGGGAAAGATATTGAGCACGTACGCAATACCCTGCGGCACATCCTTGTTCCGGAAACAAGGCAATCCTCCTCTCGCGTCATAGCTCTCGGCCCAAACTGGCAGAATGACCCATGGGCTGATGTCGATGATTTGGACAAGCCCTCGAAATGGGACAGGCCGGTTCTCATTGTCATACCTGAGCCGCTGCAGACCAGCGAGGGGAAGCGGGTTGATGCTCTCGGGAAATGGCTCGCCAGTCATGTCCCTGCAAAGCGGAATACCGTCCGATTCCTGTTGCCTTCGGATGGAGTGAACAGCATCTATCAGGACGCAGAACTACTTTTCTGTTCAAGGTGCTCATACCTTACCTCGATAGCGTGGCGTGATGATTCTAAATACCGAGGGCTGAAAGAAGAATTTGACAAGCCCCTTCGGGACGCGCTGAAGAAGCGCTTCGACAAGTTTGCCGTGCTGCGGCGCTGGAATTACCAGCAACCAGATCAATGCGTATTCGACGTGGAACGTGTGACCGCGCAAGGCGGGGAAATCCCGACCGCAGTCGAGAGATCTCTTGTCGAGGACCTCTTCGATCCAGCGGAGTTTCAGTCCCTGGTTTTGGAGCGGGCCAAGGAGTCATGCCTGGTAGGGGACCTGCTCGACGAGCTAACTGAACCGCCGCCGCCGGACACCAAGGATGCCATACCGTTCCTTGGTGAGACCCCCATCTATGAAGAGATTCTGAAGATCGTCTCGCGGGGCAAAATCGTGGTCAATGTCGGCGGGACCTGGGTTGGCCGCCTGCCGGAGCATTCGAGCGATGAGGAAGCGCTCCGCTTTATAAGGTCCAGGGCTTTCCGCTCCGGGCAGGAGATGCGACAGATCCAACTTGGCCTTCCGGCTGCGGTTGGTGGAACGACCGTTACGGGCCCAGGGACTCATCCTCCCGTGCTTCCACCGCAACCGCCCACCGGCGGTGGTCCGCAGCCCCCGGTGATACCTCCAATTATGCCGCCAACAGGACCTGTAGGGCCCGTGCCCCCAATGACTGCGGCTTCGGAGGTCCATCGGACGGACGAAGCGACCACCGGCATTAACCTGATTGCGTGCTTCGAAAAGTGGGGCGTTGATCCCAGCGCCGTGCTGGATACGACCAAGATCGAATTCAACAACCTCACCGTACAGCAGGTGAAGCAGATTCTCACGCGCCTTCCTTCGAGTCTCAAAGCCTCTATGGAAGTGACGTTCACCAAGGAGGGAGGCGAAGAATGAGCACACCTGTTTGGTTGGACATCATCCTGGACTCTCCCTCGCCGACAGACGCATGGAGCGGCGTCTTCGCGCGATTAAGGGAGCTGGCTGTAGCCTGCGGCTCCCCAGTCGATCTTCATAACCAGACTGTCGCTCCCGACCGCCTCCTTGCCGAGACTGCATGGGAATTATGGGGATCTTACCCGGAGGCCGCTCCCAGGACCGCAACCTACCTAAAGGAATGGTGTGCTGCGCCATCCAGCATCGGCCGCGCCGTCCTTGTGCTTGATGCCCTCTCCCTGCGCGAGATGCCCTGGCTATTGGGAGGCGCTCAAGCACGACATATCCGGCCCACCGATGTGCGTGTGACCGGCGCTGAAGCGCCGTCCGACACGGACCAGTTTGCCCATGCGCTGGGCGTACCTTCTCGCAGTCATCTGGCGGGGAATGGCGCTCCGGGCAGTTTCAATCTCTTTCCATCAAAGGCTTACACGGATGTGATCAGCGTTCCATTCGAGGACGCCGTCGGGGGCATTCCCCACGAGCCCAACGTCTTCGTGTGGCATAGCTGGCTCGACGATCTCATCCATGTTCACAAGAAACTCCCGGATCAAATCTACAAAGCCGCGGCCACAACACTCCAGGACGACGGATTCTGGACATTCGTCAACAGGCTTCGGCAAGGAAGAAAGCTGGTCATCACGTCCGACCACGGCTATGCAGTGAGCAAGCTTTTTTCGAGTGAGGAGATCGATCCGGATGTTATCGAGAAGCTGCGCGAGACTTTCGGCGCAGCCCGGTACAAGAAAGTAAATGGTCCTTGGCAGGAACGGTTCATGCCCCCGATTGTGGTGAGCCACAACGAGCACCACATCGTCATGGGCCAGAGAAAATGGAAGGTCCAAGGCGGTTACCCTCATGTGTGCCACGGTGGCTTAAGCCTTCTAGAGGTTGCTGTTCCATGGATTGAATTTGATAGGATTTAGTCAGGAGGCCAAGGTGATAATAAAAATTAAGAATTTGGGTCCTATAAAACAGGCTGAATTTGAGCTCGGCGATATGACAATCATCTGTGGCCCAAACAATACCGGCAAAACCTATGCGACTTATGCGCTTTTTGGATTTCTCTTGTTCTGGAAGGAGGCTTTTTCGATCGATGTCTCAAAAAATTCGGTACAAAAACTCATGGCAGAAGGGTCTACGGATCTTGATTTGAATGATTACATCAAGGATGCAGATGTCATTTTAAAAAAAGGATGCGATGAATATACGAAACAGCTCCCAAGGGTGTTTGCTTCATCCGAAAAGCATTTCATGGATGCATCGTTTTGTATTGACATCTCGGATAATGACATTCAGCCCAAGGAATCCTTTGAGCTGACCATGGGAACAGCCAAAACGAAACTTATCACTATTTTGAAACAACCTCCTGACCCCAAAGTTCACATATCGTTGCTGGTCGAGACAGACGAGCGTAAAGTGTCAAATTCTCTGATCTCAAGGGTTATCGGAGACGCAGTAAAGGAAATCTTATTCGGTCATCTTTTCCCGAACACATTCATTGCCAGCGCGGAACGAACCGGAGCCGCTATATTTAGAAAGGAATTAAATTTCGCTCGAAATCGCCTTCTTGAAGAAATGGGCACACTGGATAAAGAACTCAACCCATTTGAATTGCTAACTAAAGTCTATTCCGATTATGCCTTGCCCGTTAGGGAAAATGTCGATTTTACGCGCCAGCTGGAGTCTGCTGCAAAAAAGGAAAGTTTTATCGCAAAAAAGCACCATGAGCTGTTGCGGGATTTCAGTGACATTATCGGCGGTGAGTACATGGTGACTCGAAGCGATGAGCTTTATTTCATTCCAAAGGCAAACAAGCGCCTGAAGTTAACGATGGACGAAAGTTCCAGCGCCGTTCGCTCCCTTCTGGATGTGGGTTTTTATTTGCGCCATGTTGCTCAGCCGGGTGATCTCTTTGTGATCGATGAGCCGGAATTGAACCTCCACCCTGAAAATCAAAGACGAATCGCAAGACTGTTTGCCAGGCTTGTGAATCTCGGAACTAAGATTTTCATGACAACCCATAGTGACTATATAATCAAAGAATTAAACACCCTCATTATGCTCAAGCAAGATAAGCCGCATATAAAACGGATAAGGGAGAATGAGAAATATCAGTCTGAAGAGCTCCTATCTTCAGATAAAGTCAAGGTCTATATCGCTGAAGAAGCACTGATCATGTTGGATGGAAGGAAAAGGAAGACCCGTTGTCAAACTCTGACACGCGCGGATACACATCCCGAGATGGGTATTGAGGCGCGCAGTTTCGATAAGACCATAGAGGATATGAACCGCATCCAGGAAGAAATTGTTTGGGGAGATGATTAGAATGCCTGACATCGACATCCTCAACCAAATGATCAAGGATTCAGCCAAGGTTCAACTTTCCAATCATTATGACAGGATGAAAGCCGAACTCACTGAGCCGAATCACCCGAGCTCTTCCACTGTCATTTATAATATTCCTGACAATGCAGTCATCATTAGGGCAGATGCATTTTCATCTGATTCTGTATTTAAAGGATCAAATGGCGAATGCAAGCGCGCCGACTATATTATCGTATCCAACGCAGCTGGAAAGAAAGTAGTTGTTTACATTGAAATGAAGACTACAAGGGGGTCTCGTTCTCAAATCATACAGCAGCTGAAAGGTGCTCAATGCTTTCTTACCTATTGCCGGGAAATTGGAAAAACATTCTGGAATGAACCTGATTTCCTGAAAACATACGCACAACGCTTCGTTAGTATAGGACATACCAGCATTCCTAAAAGAAAGACAAGTATCTCGCGCAGTGCTGGAAAACACGACCGGCCCGACAATATGCTCAAAATCGACTGGCCGCATCATCTTCAGTTCAACCTGATTGCAGGGGCATAATATGAAGGAGAAGCCAATCATAGATTTTACTCTCCCAGGTATGAGGAAGCCGGACGGCAACCCTGAAATGGTTGCCGAGACGAAATCTCACAAGAAGGGGAATGGTTATGAGCCACCCAACCTCGGCAAGGCCATCCGTCTTCCGGTAGCCGATTTCAGCGATCCGGACAGACCACCGGTCTGTCTGGAAGTGGACTTTCCAATCGCGCCCATCAACGCCTTGGCGGGTCTGGAAGCAAGTTCAGGTGCGGCCAAGAAACCAATTTACCAGATGTCCAAATGGTGGGCCCGTCGTCAATCAAGCGTCTTTCGGAGCTTGTTGATCGCGGCCGCCACGGAAGCGCCGGGTGATCCATCCCAGGCAGCTAAACGAGTCTGGGACCATTATTACTGCAACCACCAGAAGGCTGGCGCATTCCGCAAGCTCAGGGTGCTCGATATCTTCATGGGCGGCGGGACCACTCTGGTCGAAGGCGCTCGGCTTGGCTTCCAGATGGCGGGCATTGATCTCAATCCCGTGGCCTGGTTCGTGACGAAGAACGAGCTTGCCTGCAGCGATCCCGCGCAAGTCAAAGCGCTCTTCGAGGATATCGAGGCTAAGGTCAAACCCCTCATTCAGCCTTTCTACACCACGACCTGCCCGCGGGGCCACACGGGCCGCTGGGTGGACCGGGAGACTGGTAAGGTCGTGCACATCGATCCCGCCGAGATTTCGCCGGACCAGCGCGGCCGGTACCGGTGGGAGGGGCCGGAGATCATCTACACCTTCTGGGCTAAGCACGGACCTTGTAACGCGCGAGGTTGCAATCATCGCACACCGATCTTCCGCTCGCCCGTCATCGCCGAAAAGAAGCTGACCGCCTACTTCATCCCCTCAACATGCCCCTCCTGCGGTCATGAGTTCAATATCGAGCTGGGTGAGACGCGCATGGCTCCGGGAGTCGAGCGCGTCGTGCTCGATAACGAGCCAGGCTTCACGGAGACAAACCAGGAGTTTGCACAACTCCTCAAGGACTACAGCAAGGGGAATAAAGAGGAAAAGCAGGAACGAATCAATCAGGCCTTGGAGAGGCTGGAAACAGAATCCGGTTTGCGATGTCCCAAATGCGGTTCGTTTGCCGGGGGAAAGGTCAAAAAGGTTCTTGAGGATCATCGGGGCAGACGGCTGCAGATGGGGAGTCTGGTCGCCTATGAGTTCAAAGTAGGAAACGTTAAAAAGAAAGACCTCGGCATCGAGAGCCGCCATGTCTATATGTATCTCCTGATTCATCCCAAATGGCTGGAGGGCTCGTCCGGTCTCGATGATGGTGTGGAACTGGGTGGCTACGCCGGGGCCGATCCGGAGATGACCGCCCGGTGGTTCGAGGGGCGGCTTGAGGGCATGCGCTTCGTCGAGGTTCGCGGCCGCATCCGTCTGGCGGATGAAGAGTTCGCCGAGGAGGACGAAGAAGAGGCCAGCGAAAATGAGGACAGTGCAGAGGAAGATGACGCCGAGTCCTCGACGGACCGTAAGAAGTTTGGCCTGCCCCGCGAGATCGTGCTCGCCGACGGGACACGCATCCAGACACGGGCTGGAACCGTGCCGCAGCAATCCCACTTCACCTGCCAGAAATGCGGAAAGAAACAGGACATCCTCGAATCGGTCAAGCCCACGAACCACACCGCGCCGGTGGCTGCCTACGCCCTGCAATGTCACTGCCCGCAGTGTGACGCCGAGGGGTACAGCTACAACGGCCGCTACTTCAAACCCATTGAGCCGGGAGATGTGAAACGGCTGATCATGGCCGAGCGGGAATGGGCCGACCGGAATGAGACCGACCTGAATGAATACTGGCCGCGTCAGGAGTGCTGGGACGCCTACATGATGCGGGCCAACGGCGGGGTCAACGTCGGTTGGGGATACACCCATTGGTGGAAAATGTTCAACCCACGCCAGCTTCTCGTGCATACGCAGCTTATGCGCGCCATCACCGTAGCGCCGGATAACCAATGGCCGCTGGATGTGCGCGAACAGGCATTAGGAGCATTGCAGCAGTATTTGCGCAGCATGAGTATGTTTTCGTTCTATCATGTTAGAAATGACCAACTTGCAGCCGCTCTCTCAAATCCCAACTTTCATCCAAAGCAACTTGTGCTCGAGACTTGTGTATTTCAAAAGGTCGGAAGCGGAAGATTGGGTGCCTATACATCAAATGTAATAGAGGCTCTTCGGTGGATCACAGAGCCTTCAGAAGCCATCAATTTAGGCAAGGGTGCTTCTGTAGTAGTTGGCGATTCTGTAAATACGGGCATGACAGATATTTTCTGCTGCTCTTCCACCGACCTTTCGATGCTGAACGGCACTCCCTTTGACTTGGTCATCACCGATCCCCCCTTTGGGAACAACCTGTTCTATGCGGACCTCGCGGATTTTTTCTATGTCTGGATGCGCCTGCCCCTGCTCAAGTGGTACCGCGGCATGCCGGAGCGCAAGTACTTCGAGCCGGAACGGACTCCCCACGCGGTGGAGGCCGTGGACAACACCGTCGAGCACCCCGATGACCGGGAGGACTATGAGCGGGAGCGGTTCCTCACAAACGGCATTCTCGCAAAAGTGCGAGAACTGACCGGCAACAGGGAACTCGGAGAAAAAGATCTGAATCCGCTCTACCGGCCCGAACCAGCCTCTGACTTCTATCAGAAGACGCTCACCGCCTGCTGGGCAGAGGCAGGCCGGCTCCTTAAGCAAGGTGGTCTCATGGCTTTCACCTTCCACCACAGCGCCGATGCGCCGTGGGTGGATGTTCTTGAGGCCCTCTTTAACGCCGGATACCTTCTTGTCGCCACGTATCCGATCCGCAGTGATGAGACCAAGGGCGCGAGCGGCGAGTTTGGTTCCCGAAAAATCGAATACGATATCGTCCATGTCTGCCGGAAGCGGTTGGAAGAACCAAAAGCAGTGAGCTGGGCGCGGATGCGCAGGTGGGTCAAGGACGAAGCGGCGCAGCTCAAGGAGCTTCTGGAGCATTCTCACGGGAAAGAACTTCCCGAATCGGACCTAATGGTCATTTTGCGTGGAAAGGCCCTCGAATTCTACAGTCGCCATTATGGGCAAGTCTTTTCCGGTGACGGGCAGGTACTGGGTGTCCGGGACGCACTCCTTGGTATAAACCTGCTCCTGGACGACCTTCTGGCCGGCAAGGATGAGAACGGTAAGCGCCGTCCACCCGACGCGGCGGAACCGGCATCGCGGTTGTTCCTGCGCGTTTTCCAAAACCGCCGCTCAATGGCCCGGGATGAGCTGCACAAGACCCTGCGCGGCACGGGCTTTTCACAAGGGGACATTGAGGCGCGCGGCTGGATTCGCGTGGTCGGAACCTCGGTGAATGTGATCCCCATCGAGGAGCGTTTCCAGTATTTCACAGCCCCTGGACGAAACCGCAAGGTTCTTAAAACTGACCTGGACCAAGCCCATTTCCTGATTGGTGCAGCGATGCCCGACAGTGGCGTGGATGTCTCAGACGAGCTCAACCGGGTCACTTTCCAGATCAAGCGATCGGTGGATTCAATTTTGGACTGGTACACCCAGACAGATCCGAATTCTAATGTTCGACTGGCGGCTAAGCTTGCATTAAACCTCGTCAATCATTGGCGTACAAAAGAAGCGCAGAAACCAATGTATCGGCAATTGTCACTTTTCGAACAATTAGAGGCGGAGGTCGAATAATGCGAGACATGTCCTCAACCGCCTGGCTTCGCCGCGGATCAAGCATCGTGTTTGACCGGCTCACCCTCGGCCCGCTCATCGGCGGGGGTGCCCTTGTGTCCATGCGGGAAGCTCTCAGATGGATGAATGCCTGGCCGGCTGAGCCGCCGGGCAATGGTCGGACGGTGCTGGTGTGCGGCATCGAGACCTTCCTCGATGTCATGGAACCGGCTGAGGCCCAGAATTTCCTGAAAAGCCGGGTTAAGCCTTTCGTACAGGAATTCCAGGCCCGATGGGATCAGCGTGGGCTGGTGTTCGGCTTCGGCACCCATGAGAGATCGTTTGAGCTGACAGCGTCCGACGAAGAAGTGCTGTTCATCCGCCGGGACGGCGAGCGGGTACGGCTGTCGTACTCACTCTGGGATGGGAGCGCCACCATGAACGTGGCGCGCCTGATTCGTGACGAACAGGGAAAGAGCATAACGGTTGGATACTATGTCGCAAGGATTTCCTGACCTGCAGATCGGCCGGAAGGTCGACCACCCCGAGCTGGGAGAAGGCGTGGTCGTCGGCTTCGAGCCGACGGGATTCGTCCGCGTCTTCTTTCGGTCGCTGGGTGAACGACAAGTGCCGCTGCAAGCGCTTCAGGAAGCAGAAAGCTGGTCCGACCGAGTCATCGCCGGGCTTAAACCGGTCACCCCGGAGGCTATCGAGCGCCTATGGCTGGCTGTCGAAGCCGCCGAGCTGCCGCTCATGGAAAGCGCGGCAACCCTGACCTCCGCCAAGGTGGACCTGCTACCCCACCAAGTGGTGATCGTGCATCGTGTCGCCAACGCCAGGCCCAGGAGATTCCTCATCGCTGACGAAGTCGGTCTTGGCAAGACCATCGAGACGGCCCTGATCCTTCGTGAGCTGGCCTCGCGCGGCGAAATGCGTCGGGCGCTGATGGTCGTGCCGGCAGGGTTGGTGGATAACTGGCGGCGCGAACTCAACGAGGTCTTTAATCTCGATTTCGAGGTATTTGGGTCGGAGGGAGACGTAACGGACCGGAAGTCAAATGCCTTCGCCAAGCACAACCGTTTGATCGTCTCCGTGGATACACTTAAAAGACGGGTTCGTGTCAAAAGACTTCTGGAAGCGCCTCCGTGGGACCTTGTGGTGTTCGACGAGGCCCATCATCTGAGTGTTTACAAGACCGGCAAGAAGACGCGCAAGACCGAAAACTTCAAGCTGGCAGAATCCCTTCGTCCCCATTGCCGGGACCTGCTACTGCTCTCCGCCACGCCGCACCAGGGGGATCATTTCCGGTTCTGGATGCTTGTGCGGTTGCTTGACCCATCCCTCTTCGAAGATGAACGCGATATGGTCGAGAACCGACACCGGCTTAACGCCGCGGTGGTGCGACGGACCAAGGCAGATGCTTGCGCTTCAGATGGGAGTCCACTTTTTGCTCGGCGGATTGTTCATACCCAAGGATTCACGCTCGGCGAAAGGGAGATGACGTTTTATCAGGCCCTGCTCGATTACCTGCGTGACGGGTACAACCTCGCGGCCACCCAGGGGAAACAGGGACGTGCGCTCGGATTCGTCATGACCATCTTCCAGAAGATCGCTGCAAGTAGTTTCGCCGCAGTCCGGGCGACCTTGCGCAAGCGGCTCTTGATGCTGACCGTCGAAGAAGCCATCGAGAGAGACGAGCTGCTGGATGTGGATGGTCGGGACCGCGCCATCGAAGATGCGAGGGACCTTATCCGCGAGATTCACAATCTATCTGACGACATCTTCGGCAAGGCCCAGGCTGAGCAGTTGCTCGCTGACGCCAAGGTCCAGCTCTTGAAGAAGCGTAAAGAGACCGTAGCCTTCGTCCAGACCGCGGAGAGTTACGACGACACCGAGCTTGCGGCGGTCACAGGTGAAGATGCTGTGGCGAGCCTCGTCTCCGTGGCCCTACCCGAGGAGCGAAGGAGGATTCGAGAACTCCTCGATCAGTTCCCCGAAGGGATGGAAACCAAGACAGGCGTCCTTCTGGAGGCTCTGCGGCAACTCTGGCGAATCAGCCCCGACGAGAAAGTCGTGATCTTCACCACCTATCTCGGGAGCATCGAGATTTTGCGCGCAGCAATCGACACCGTCTTCCCCGGAAAACGCGTCGAGGTCTTGAAGGGTGGCGACCACGGGGCCAAGGTGGCGGCCCAGCGGCGATTCCGCCGTCCCGATGGACCCAAGGTGCTGCTCAGCACGGCAGCAGGACGCGAGGGAATAAACCTTCAGTTCTCACGAGTGCTATTCAATTACGATCTCCCATGGAACCCCATGGATTTGGAGCAGCGCATTGGACGTATCCATCGTTACGGGCAGAAGGACACAGCCCAGGTCTATAACCTGGTCGCATCGGACACCATCGAGGGCAAGATATTTCTTCTGCTCGAAGAAAAGCTGCATGGAATAGCTCAGACCTTGGGCAAGCTGGACGACAATGGCCAGATCGCTGAAGACCTCAGAGGCCAGGTTCTAGGCCAGCTTAGCAGCCGCCTCAGTTACGACCGTTTGTACCAAGAGGCGATCCTCGATCCGACCCTAAAACGCACGCGGCAAGAGCTCGAGGTTGCGATGACTAATGCCAACCTTGCTCGTGAGGTGGTCTTCGAGCTTTTCCAGGACCTCGATAGATTCAATTTGGGCGACTACAAACAGTTCGACGACGAGGGCCGGGGCATGCAGCGGCTTCTGTCCTTCGCCCAGCGGGCAGCCCGCCTCGATGGCGCTGAGTTGCGCCCCAGCGGCAAAGATGTCTTTGTGCTGAACCGCCCGAATTCCGAGCCTCTCCGATTCACCACGGATCGTGAAAAGGCGCTTCAGGAAGAGGAACTGAATCTCCTGGGCCTCGAGCATCCGGTGGTCAGACAGTGGCTCGATGCCTATACCTCAGTCAAACCACAAGATCGGGCGCTTATCGGCAACATTGAGGGCAATGGAGACGAGACGGGCTTGATCACGGTTTGGCTCGTGGTGATCCACGGTAAGGGCGGCCAGGTCCAACAGAAGGTCGTAAGGTTGGGCATATCTGAAGGAGGCGAGCGTTCGCCATATCTGGAACGGCTGTCACAAGAGCTTCTTCGAACACACCCTTCTCAGACACACCGCTTTCAGGACAAAGGACAAGTCGGTTCCCTAATCAACGGCACGGCCTCCGAACTCCTCCATCGCGAACTGGTCTATTCGGGATTCCTGCAGGAAGAAGCGTCCTACTCAAGCCGATTACTGGCGTGCATAGGGGTTAGCAGATAATGACTAACAAGGATATAGCCAGATTCTTCAATAACGCGCGGCCCCACATTAAAGGTAATCCGAACCTGCGCGATCCCCAGGTTGAGGGATGGTTTCTTACTGGAACAAGTTCCTATGGGGCAAGCTGAATGTCACTCTCTGCAAAATACCTGCCCCGCGCTACACCCCTGGACCCAGCGGAGGACCCGCCGGGCAGCATTGATCCTCTGGGCACCCTTGGACCGGCTGAGCGCATCGCGGAGGTCCTGTTTCCCGGCTTCACGGCACGCATGTGGCGGCCCCGGCTGCTGACATTTGTGGCCGTGGCCGCATTGGTGGCGGAACGAGTAAAGAGCAAACTCAGCAATCCGGATAATGATAGCATGGCGGCCCGCTTGAGCTTCGAGCGACTTTTCGTCTCGGCTATGGTGCGCCAGCACGTGCGAGACCCTGAAAATTGGCATAGAGCAACGCGAAGGCTTCCGGGTAGTATGCTCGCGAGGAGGGCTCTTCTCTCTGGCAACACCCTTTTGGGAAGGACAAACTTCCTGAAAGGCCAAGCGGTCAACGGCCCGTACGGAGTCGTTGCGCGGCTGGCCAGACATCTCGGAGTGATCGATGAGGACGACTTGCTCGGTCGTAACGGAGAAGAACTGCTTCTGGCATGGTCTGCTGACAAAGAACTGCCGGGACTGCTCGATGAAGACAACAGCGGTTCGGCCGGTAAGCACTGGCTCGACCGATTCACGCAGGCCACGGTGGCCCATCTTGTAGAGCAACAGTGGAGAAGCCCTGGTTGGTCCGGGTGGCAAGAACTGGCGGAGCCATTGCGACCCGATGATTTCGGCAAACAGGAACGTTCCATACTTCGCAGTCTTCTCGGCGGCGATCCCATCCGTGGCAGATGCATTGAACTGTTATGCGAACCGAACACCATCGCAGTGTACCGTGGGGCCAGCGATGGCGGACGCGGTGAACAAGACCGCAAGGTGTTGCTTGACGGCTTGCTTCCTGCGTTATCGGTAAACGAGCGCGAGACTGACAGGGTTATAGATCTGGCCATTCGATTGGCGGATGCTTACGAGGAAGTCGCCAGCCATTTTGAGACGGCCTTCAATTGTCTGCTGTGGGGGCTGACACGGCGAGGTGGCCAGGCAAAGCCTTTGGAGATCGAGGCAGACAAACAGTTGCTCCCAGTCTTTTGTTCATTGTGTCGGCAGTTACCGGGAGCCGCACAACGACTGCGCGATCTCATAGAGAAAATCCCTGCCGCTCCACAGATTGCTGACCGAAATCCCCTTGAGCCTCTGGATGACATCGCATCGCAAGCAACAACCGACAGGGAGAGCCCGGCTCGTCTGATCGAAGTGATCATGGCCCGGCATCGAGAGGTTCAGACATCGAAGGGAAAAGGCATGTGGATTGAGCCAGGCGAGCGGTGGACGCTCATGCCGGGTTTCGGTCTGGCGAGCGAAGTGCCACCGCAGTCGCAAGTAAACTATCTGCATACCTTCCGTGTGCCGAATGCTTACAGTTTCCTTGCCGAGCTTGGCCTTTCAGGCGTCGAGGTGCCAGATGGGGAGGCGTAAAACGGTTGCGGAACCACCTCTGGCGGATTATTGGAAGCCTCCGGCCGATAACGGTCTGAAGGGCGGAGTAGGTAAACCTGTCTTTTGCGTGGCGACCACGTTTGAGTTTGATGCCAGCTTCTTCGAGGCTGAACTCCTTCCTCGCTTCCTCGGTCTGCGCTTCGATCACACCGAGAACGAACGGACTTTCATCATCGAGCGGGAAGAAGCACTTGCAACCACCCACGTTGGCGTTCTCGTGGACGCGTCCAAGTTCGATCCGCGCCAGACAACGCTTCAGTGGGATCAGTTGCCGATTCAAGTGCCGGGGGGCATTCAGCATGCAAAAGTGACGGTTTTGGTGTGGGAACGTCTCGTTCGTCTCATCGTGGGATCGGCGAATCTGACGCGCCAGGGCTACCGCCGGAATCGGGAGTTGTTTGCAGCACTGGATTTCTTCGACGCCCCCATTTCGGCTCCGCTGAGTGTTCTGCGCGATGCGCTTGCCTTCATCGATACTCTCTGCACTTGGTCGCGGACGCTGCCCGCCGCAACCCAGCGTATCCGCGACACGACCGAGCAAATACGGAAGCGAGTGCGGGATTGGTCGAGCGCTCCGCAGGATTTTAGCCCGAGGGAGAGACCTCGGGTCGGCCTCGTTGTCAGCCACCCCACGGCTGCGTCGGGTTCCGCGCAATCTGCGTTGAAGCAGTTGATGCAGATGTGGTTACCGCGTCGAGTTGTTGGATTGACTGTCATGACCCCCTTTGTGGGACAGCAGACTAATGGTGAGGATACCGTACTGCACAGCATGCGAGAACTGCCCATGGCGCGAAATGCCGAGGGGTGGTTGATCGTCCCGGAGGCACCAGCACCAGAGGGCGCAAATCGTCGTATCGTTCCTCTACCCCGACACTTCGGTCAGTACTGGAAGAAAAGATTCGGCAAGAATGCTCGCGTGCTCCTCGTGCCGAAGTGTGTTGACGAAGTAGATGAAAGGCCACGCGACTTGCATGCCAAGGCGATTCTCATCCAGGGCGACTCCCATGACCTGTTGATGGTTGGATCGAGCAACTTCACCCCCCACGGAATGGGGATTGGCGTGTTCAACTGCGAAGCCAATCTTGTCTTTGAGGACAAGGCAAACGAAAAACGACAGGGTCAGTCGTTTGATGACCGACTGGGGATTCCGGTCTCATGGGATGACACTGTCGGCGTGGACGATATCGTCTGGCAGGATCCTGAACAGGCTCCCGAAGACGCTCCCTCGGCCAAGCCGCATCTGCCCGCGTTCTTCGCGTGCGCAAGTTACTCGCAGACAACAGGCGAACTCCGTGTTGGCATTGACCGCACTCAGCCGGAACCAGCGGACTGGAGCATCAGTCTCGCTGGACAATCTGCGGAGCAGTCGGTTTCGCTGTTCTCACGGGAGTCATGCGTGCCTGGCGGAAGCACACTATTGCTTACGCTGGACGAGAGATCGCGTGGAGTTTGTCTCACCGCCTTACGAGTAAGTTGGACAGACAAGGATGCCAAGCGCCAGGAGGCGTTTCTGGCGGTAGCCGTCGAGGACAGGGGCACCGACCTGCTTCCTCCCGAGGAGTTCCGTGGCCTTTCCGTGGACGGTATCATTGAGTGTCTGCTGAGTGGCCGAACCCCCGCCGAGTGGATCGAGAAGCAGGGTGCATGGCGCAAACGAAACACCAGCACTGAGGCGGCCATTGAATCGCTGCGTGCTGTGGACACGACCAACTATGTCTTGTATCGAGTGCGTCGGTTTGGGCGAGCCCTTGCCGCCATGGCTGACCGCATTGCACGGACTTCGCCAACGCCGGATGCGATTCGCTACAGACTCCTGCGAGATCCGCTCGGCCCGGTTCATCTGGCCGAGACCTTGTCCAGCAGCGAGAACGGTCATGAGGGTGGACACCCCTCGGGGGCGGAAACCGGCTATCAGCTTTATGTCCTGGCCGAGCTGCTTCTGTCGATTGGTCATGTCGGCAAACAGGTGCGCCGCTCCTGTGGGCGAGATAGCAAGTGGGCCATGCCGCTGTTCCATGAAGCCCGTGAAAAGATCAGGGCGGTGATTCAGCGGATTCGCGAGCGGTCGGGCCCCTTACCTGAGGACTTGTCCCGCTATCTTGAAGCGTCCCTTTCGGAAAACGCGAGACTCCTGAAGGTAGCGGAGGAGGAATAGCCAGTGCCGGTTGAGTGGTCCATAGCGGGCGATATCCTCGAACTGGAAGGTGTGGGCAAAGCCCAGATCAATCCCGCTGACGCTCAGCGTCAAGCCGAGACGGCCAGAGTCCTTCTGGAACGGCTCCACGTGCAACCCGGCGTGTTGCTGGCCGACGAGGTCGGCATGGGTAAGACTTACGTGGCAATGGCGGTTGTCGCCTCGGTCATTGCGTCAACGCGGCGGACACATTGCCCCGTCGTAGTCATGGTGCCGGCGGGATTACGCCAGAAATGGCAACGAGATTGGGAACAATTCAAGACGCACTGCGTGCGGAATCATGCTCTGGATTGGGTGCGCGACGAGTACGCCCACACGCCGACGGAGTTTTTCAAGCTCCTGGATGACCGGGCGGATCGGCGTACCCACCTTGTGTTCATTACGACGGGCTGTTTCTCGCGGGGGCTCAACGACCCCTGGGTGAAGCTGGCGATGATCCGTCTTGCCCGTGGCATGACGAAACTCAGCGATACGCAGAAGCGCCGACTCTATCGCTGGGCGGCCGACTTGGTCCGTCAATTCTCAAACTATAGGCTCACGGAAGAGGTCACTCGTCGTTTGATGCATTCCGACGTTCTCGTTTGGAAGCGCATCCTCGTAGAGGAAAACATTCTTACCGAGGAAGACGATGATCCGATCCCTTACCGATTGGCGAGAGACGCCCATCGCATCGACTGGACGGCTCTGTTCAGCATCTTGCGAGAACTCCCTGGATGGCGACCAGAATCCGTCAAACCGACCCTCCGCAAGCAGGTGCGGCGGAGATTCAGCGAGGCATGCCATAATGCTTATAAGCAATGGCTCGACCTCGTCCGATGGCGATCCCCCCTCCTGATACTTGACGAGGCTCATCATGCCAAGAACGACTCGACGCGTCTGGCACAACTCTTCCGTCAGGGAAGTGAAGATGACGTTGCATTGCTGAAAGACAAGTTCGACCGAATGGTGTTTCTCACGGCGACGCCTTTCCAACTGGGACATCAGGAACTCATCCGTGTTCTGCGTAGTTTTTCCGCCGTGCGATGGTCGTCAAAGGACGCGCCGGTCGGAAGCCGCGAAGAATTCATGGCAGCAATGATCAAACTGGAACAGGCGCTCGACCGGAACCGTCTGGCAGGCAGGCGATTTGACCGACACTGGGGGAAGCTACGGGCCCACATGCTCGGCAGTACCGGGCAGGATGGGGATGAAGAGCAGCGAGTTCTTAAATGGTGGCGTCGTGTCGAGGTAGAACAGACAGACGCCTGGGAACAGCAGATGGTTCAGGCCTACCAGGATTGTACCACGACAAAAGAGCATGCCGAGCAACTGCTGAAACCATGGCTGATCCGACACAATCGCTTGCCGCTCTTACCTGGCACGGCCGCTATCCCTCGCCGCAATGTCCTGGTTGGCAAGGCCATCGGAAACTCTGGTGCCGGTGACTCGCGCCAGGTGGTTGAAGGGCTCCCCATTCACGAGCGAGCATTGCTTCCTTTCCTCATCACAGCGAGGGCTCAGGGGCAACTCGCGCAATCCGCCGGCACGAGGGCGTTTTTTGCAGAAGGCTTGGCCAGTTCATACGAAGCGTTTCACCACACGAGGGATGGGCGTAGCGCAACGAAAGACTTCGACGACGGACTGGCTGGCAAGATGGAAGACTCGTCGTGGTTGGTCCCGACGAAGTGGTATGAAGAGCAGATCGCGCGGCTCATTCCTTCCCGCGAGGCGTCCAGGGAATTGCGAATGGCACATCCAAAAATCCAGGCTACCGTGGGGCGCGCCGTTGACCTATGGCTTGCAGGCGAGAAGGTCCTGGTTTTCTGCTTCTACATTCAGACGGCGCGCGCTCTCGCCGAGCACCTGCGCGAGGAGGTCAACCAGAGGATCATAGACATCGCCGGCGAGAAGCTCGGTCTGGACGCCCGACGGCAGTCTTCAGACGTTCAGAGCTGGCTTGCCCGGATTGTCCGTCGTCTCTCCGACGCTGAAGGCCCCTTCAATCGAGAGATTATCTCGCTGTTGGAGGCCGCGATGGACAAGCCACACTACGCAATCCTCCGGGGCTATCGGGAACAACTTCTCGGAGTCCTGATGGCGTATTTCCGGTCGCCGGCGTTTGTTGCCCGCTACCTGCCCCTCAACGATCCGCTTGTCCGTGATGCTTTAGGCGAACGCGAGACCCGTCGCAACATCATTGCCAGGGGAATAGATGCTCTGCGGCACGCTATCCTCGAGGAGAAAGATTCATCGAACCAGACCTATCTGGGGCGGATCGGCCAATTCCTCGATTTCGCAAGTGAACTCGCGGAACGCGCCGAACGCCCATTGGCACTGAAGGAACATGAAGAATCGGACGAATCGGAAAACCCTTTGTTAGAGTATCTCGATGCCGTCAGTATCTACTCCAAACCAAGGCGCTTGGACCGTGCCGATGATGACGGCGTCGAGGATGAAACGGACGACGGCAGTTACCGCGTGATGCCATTGGTCCGCATGGTCTATGGTGAGACGAAGACGGTAATCAGGGACCGCCTGATGCTGGCATTCAACAGCCCCTTGTTTCCAGAGATTCTTGTGAGCAGTTCGGTCATGGGCGAAGGCGTGGACCTGCATCGGTTCTGCCGTCATATCATTCATCATGATCTCTGCTGGAATCCGAGCACTCTGGAGCAACGAACCGGGCGTCTTGACCGTGTTCGTTGCAAAGCGGAGGTGTGTTCTCGGTCAATTGAGGTATTCGAACCTTTTCTCGCAGGGAGCGCGGACGAGAAGATGTTCCGTGTCCTGCGGGACCGGGAACGCTGGTTTCAGGTTGTGATGGGCCAGAAGTTTGAGTTTGACGAGGCAACTTCTGAAGCTATTGCATGCAGACTCCCACTTCCAAGCGAACTGGCCCGAGCGCTTACATTCAGTCTTTCGTGCTGGTCTGACAGACCATACGCACCGGACGCGACGCACCCAGACGACGGGGTGGACCGATGATCCAAGACCTCGAACAGATTGAATACCGCCTGGGCATGCTTGAAAAGGGCATGAAGCCCGAAGGTGCCACCGCCCACCGGGGGCCCGATGATTAGTCCGTTGCGCCAAGCAGAAATGTTGGAACGAGCTCAAGGCTGCCTCCTCGGACAGCTCGCCGGTGATGCGTTGGGAAGCTTGGTCGAATTTCAGTCGCCTGAACAGATCCGGCGGGAATACCCGAAAGGCGTCCGTAATCTTGTGGACGGTGGCACATGGAACACCATCGCCGGCCAACCGACCGACGATTCCGAGATGGCGCTGTTGCTGGCCCGCATGCTGGCGGACCAGGGAAGGTACGATCCCGTGGAAGCCAGGAAAGCGTATATCTTTTGGCTGGAATCCGGTCCCTTCGATTGCGGTATGACCGTCGCCGATGGTCTGCGGGGTCGTCCCAATCCGGACAGCCAGGCCAACGGCGCGATGATGAGGATCAGCCCGCTGGGCATCTTCGGAGCCAACCACGATTTGAAGCATGTGGCCGAGTGGGCACGAGAGGACGCCGCGATCACCCATCCCCATCCGGTCTGTCTGCAAGCCAACGCATTGTTCACGATGGCCATTGCCCGTGCCATCCGCCAGGGGTGCGATGGCCGAGATCTGTACGAGCAGATCGCGACCTGGGCGGAAGACATGTCGGTGGATGGAAGCCTTATGGAAGCGGTCCGAGGTGCCGCCGAATCACCGCCAGCGGATTATGTCCACCAGCAGGGGTGGGTGCTGACGGCATTCCGCAACGCCCTGTGGCAGCTCTTGCATGCTCCGAATTTAGAGGAGGCCGTGGTGGACACAGTCATGCGCGGCGGAGACACCGACACCAACGACGCCATCTGTGGCGCACTGCTGGGCGCTGTATACGGCCGGAACGCCGTCCCCGGCCAATGGGTCGACTCCCTTCTCAATTGCCGCCCCACAGCGGGACAATCGAATGTGCGCCATCCCAGGCCCGAGTGTTTCTGGCCCGTGGACGCACTTGTGCTTGCTGAGCGGTTGATTTGCGAGCAAGGAGTGGATTCATGAAAATCCCCAACAGTCGGCAAATGGCCAAAACCTGGCCTTACATGCGACACAAGAGTTTCGAGGCGTCTTTGCGCAAGGCGGCGGAACAATGGTTTAGGAAGCGGGGACACGAAACCCATCCCAAAATGGGTTACTGTCTCGTCCGTCATGATCTGTGGGCCAAGAATCTTATCTGTGAAGATGTCGCGGATTACATTCGCCGAGAACAGGAGAGACACCTCGGCGAAGATTCATTCCCTCTGCACAAATATCTTCATCACGGGCTAAGCAGTCAGGCGATGGCATTTAATCTGATTGGCCCCCTGATCGTCCGAAACGATCTTGCTCCTTTGAAGATTGCAATTGATAAGTTGGGTGTCCCATGGCCGGAAGGGATGGTCAAAGCAGTTTTTGAGCACGACGACCGGTCAGTTTTTAACGAGGATAATGGACAACCCACGTCTATCGACATCATTTTGTCAGGTTCGTGTAACAGCCTCTTTATCGAGGCAAAGATGGTGGAACGAGAGTTTGGTGGTTGCTCTGTTTTCGCAGGTGGAGATTGCGAAGGTCGAAATCCGTATCCAGAAAGGCTTGGCGAATGCTATCTGCACCATATCGGCAGGAAATATTGGCAGCGTCTGGATGAACTTGGTTTTTCGGAGGCGGCTATTGTCAAAGGGGCAATCTGTCCGTTCGCGAACTACTACCAATTTTTCCGCGAGGCAACATTCGCCTTTTCCAAGCAAGGGAGCTTCATTCTGCTGCACGATTCAAGGAACCCCGCGTTTTTGAGGTCTGCGGATGACAGGAATGATCATGGCGGTTTGTGGCCGTTTCTATATGAAGCGATCCCGCAGAACCTACGTCATCGAGTTGGCAGATTGACCATTCAGATGGTTGTTGAGGCCATACAGGAATCGGGCGGGCATGAAGACTGGATTGAAGAGTTCAAGAGCAAGTATGGGCTTCAGTAAGCCGTTCCGAGTGCCAATTCGATGCCTAATTTGAGATGTTGAATGAAGAGGAAATATGGACGATTTACAAATGCAGCTTTTGATTGATCTGCATAAATTGAATTTTAGGCGAGGACCTGGCGGGGATGCTGAAACGAAGCGGATGTTGGCGCTGGCCGGGCTCGACCGACCGTGTCCCTTGTAGATCGCTGAGATTGGCTGCGGCACGGGCGCATCGACCATCCTCCTCGCCAACGAGCTGGATGCAGAAATCACCGCCGTGGACTCCCTGCCGGAGTTTCTCGACGAGCTTCAAACCCGAGCGAAGGAACATGGGGTGGCGGCTTTGGAGCCCCTTCCTGAAACCGGGGGGAAAGCTCATTGTTTCCGAAATTACGTGGCTCAGTGCCATGAGGCCGCCTGAGCTTCAATCCCATAGGGATAGAGAGTACCCTGAGATTGATGTCGCCTCGTCGTAATGACAACGTAAGAGTGTACCTCCATGATCACGTAAACGTGTCCCAACCCGATGCCCTGGCACAGAATCTGAACACCCGGCGCCGGGGACAGCGGACCCCACCTCTGGCGGAGCAAGACGCCCGCCACCGCGGCGCGCCCCGCCGGCCCGGCCGAGCATAAACGGCCGCCGCCCCCGTCCCGCATGGAGCGGGACCGGGTCCCCTCCCATTATCCCTCGGCCTTTTCCCGGCAGTGCGCGGCGGTGTCAGATCCGCTCCCGCCGTCTGGCATCGCCGGCGGTGGGGTCCTGCCCGCTGCGCTCGGCCCCCGGCCCGGGGGGAGTCCTCCTTTTTTTTCGTCAGCCCTTCAGTCCGGAGTGAAAGGATTGGCCGAAAAAAAACGTTTTGTGAGGAGGAATCCCATGACCCGAAAAGCCCTGCGCTACGACAGCATCCGCGAGGCGGCCGCCGACTGCCTGCGCCACTTCGTGCGGGAGGCCACGGTACAGAACCGCAAGATCTCCGGACCCGAGGACGCCGCCCAATTCGCCGTCCTGACCATCCTGGCCGAAGGCCGGCAGGAGCGCGAGAACCTGGGCCTCATCTGCCTCAACGCGGCCAACGTCGTCGTCCACAGCGAGATCGTGAGCATCGGCACCGTCAACCACGCCCCGGCCTACCCGCGGGAGATCGCCCGGCGGGCCCTCTTGAGCAACGCCACGGCCGTCATCCTGTTTCACAACCACCCCGGCGGTCAGGCCAACCCCTCGCCGGAAGACCTGCAGCTGACCCGTCACCTGGCCGACGTGCTGGGCCATCTGGGCATCCAGCTCCACGACCACCTCATCGTCGCCGGCAACGTTATCTATTCCATCACCGCCGCCCGCACGGTGGAGATCGCCGCCCCATCCCGCACCCTGTTCTGATGCCCGGTCGCGACGGACAAAACTTCCCTGGCCGGTGAACGGCGCCGGCCGGGAATGACCAAAATAATTCGGGGGTTGCGCATCCGGACCACGCAAGAAAGGAGTTTCATCATGGTCAACAACGTTCAACTCATCGGTCGTTTGGGCAGGGACCCGGAGGTTCGCGTCTCCCGGGAAGGGGCCCTGTTCGCCCGGTTCTCTCTGGCCACCGACACCGTCTGGACCGACGCCGACGGCACCCGGAAGCACCGGACCGAGTGGCACAGCGTCATGGCCTGGGGGCGCCTGGCCGAGATCTGCGGCGAGTACCTCCGCCGGGGCCGTCTGGTGTACGTGGCCGGACGCCTGCAGACCCGCACCTGGGAGGACGACACCGGCTGCCGCCACGGCCGGACCGAGGTGGTGATCCATGACCTGCAGATCCTGGATCCCCGCCCCGGCGGCGACGAGCCCGCGCCGCACTCGGCGGCGGCCGCCCCTGCGGATCTCCCCGCCTGAACGGTCCCCCAAAAAATTGAAACGCCCGGCGGCCTCCCCGCCGGGCGTATTCATCGAAAATTCATTTCAAATTCTACAGATTATAGCGCCGAATTGACGATATTCTTTATTCAACCAGACTTAATTGCCTGATAGTTTCTCGTGGAATCTTCCATAAAAGAACAATCCAGTTGGTACTTCCCCGCTATAGTGTCCGACTGACATCCCAGATTGTATTGGATGATCGGGACCGCGTAGCGCAAGTATCCTCCCTCTTGATGGAGGAAACATAACAATGTCACGGAAGCTACTTGGTGCCAGCCGCCTTCAGCGGCGCTCCAGACCGCGTAGCGGCTCCGCCAGGAACAGCTCGTCGGCGGCCGGAGTGGCGGCCTGGTCAGCCTCGTGGAGTACCGCCGGAAACTGCAGATAGCCCAGACCGGCCTCGAGCTGCGCGATCGGTACCAGGTAACTGACCCACTCGGCCCGCATCGCGAATTCCAGCGGCACGCCGGCCAGATCCTGCTCCAACAGGAATGTGAAGGCCTGCAGTTGGTCACCGGTGCGGGCGACCACGATCTTCCAGTACGCCGACGGGATTTGGATCAGAACCTCGCCGCGGTGATCCCGGCCCACGAAGACCCGGTCGCTGTCGCGTAGCCACGGCCCGGCCAACACGCAGTAACGCTCGGTGCGGGCCTGGCGGAGGATCTCGTTCTCGAGTTTGCCCCAGATGCCGCCGCGGCTGGAACGGTTGAAGTCGGCCACCTGGGGGGAGCAGTTGGTGGTGTGATAGGTGTCGCCGTTGGCCCGGCGCACCTCAGCGTAGGAGTCGCCCCAGCAGACGTCGTCGCGCCGCACCAGGTGCCCCTTGTCAAAAGCGCCCCCGTCGCGGGTGTAGAACCGGTCGGGCAACTGGTGGGCTTCCGGGATCCGTGGGTCGATGAGCCACTGCTCAATGTCGTTTTCGCCAAGGCCACCCAGGCCCCGGCGGGTGTAATCCCGGCCCGGTTCCGGCTTTTTCCGGTCAGAGTTGGCGTCAACATTGGATGCGGTCAGGAGCGACAGGCGGCGGGACTTGTTCATGACCACGGAGAAGTGCTCATAGGGCAGTACATGGCTGTCGTCATCCAGACGCGCCAACTGGTGCAGCACCTCGATTTCCGGCAGGGGCACAGACAGGCCGAGAAATTCTGGATCGTATCCGCGCCGGGTCGCGTAGTCGGGATCGACGACTGGTACTTTCATCCGTTCCGCTGCAGCGACTGTCAACGCGGGTTCGTCGACTTTTCCGGGCACCGCCGTGGAGCCTTCCACAGTGATTGTGAACGTCACCGGAACAGTCACTCGGGTACCGGCTGTCGGAGGCAATGGTACTGGTAGGGGTATGATCTCGGGATCGGGTCGCACATTGCGACCACCGTCCGGAGCCGAAATGGGCTTCAATTGCCCTGCGGCGCCGCGTTGGAACTCGTCCAGCAGAGGGCCTCGCTCTCCATTGGCCTCTACAAATTTGACGATCCGGCTGGCCCGTATCCCCTCGTTGGCGATCCAGTCGATCTCGCCGTCGTCGGCGTCTGGGCCGGCGGGTTGGCCGCTTTTAAGCAGCCAGCGCCCCTGATCGTCGGTCCGTGGTACGCCGGAGTGATGCAGCGCCACCACCTGCCAGGAGTCATTAAAGGCCGGTGCACCCGAAGATCCATGGGCGGTATCCGACTCATACCAGAGGACCAGATCCTCAATGGCCAGAAGCTGGTTTTCTCGCAGGGCGATCTGCTTGGGCTGGCCCGAGGGGTGCTGGATGAGGCTCATGAACTCCCCGATGTTGATCTTGCCGACCACGTGGAGCAGGGGCAGGAAGCGGTAGTCGACCAGGCGGCCCGAACCGTAGACCGGGGTGGTCCTAACGGCTACCAGGGCGAAATCAAGTTCGGTGTCACTCAGATAGAACCCGCACGGATCCAGGGCGAAGCGGGTGGTCGGCCGGGGATAGCCGGCCGGATCGAGCTCGTAGTCAAACTCAGCGTGAGCAGCCTCGGCGATCGCGGCCGTCTCGAGAACGTGGTGGTTGGTCAGGAGCAGCCGCGGTGACACGAGGAAACCGGTCCCGTACCCGATCTCTCGACCGGCTGTATCGCGCAACACGACGCGGCAGACCGACCGGGCGGCCAGACTGGCCTTGGTAAGATAATTCACGTCGACCAGGTCGTTGGTACCGAGAATCCGCTCCAGGGCCACCGGTGACGGGCGGATGTCGGCCTCGGCCAGTCTTATCTCCCGCAAACGGATCCGATCGGTGGGAACCAAATCCGGCGGCCGGCGCTGACGGACCTCCTCTTTCAGTTTTTTTACCGTATCCGGCGGCAGCCGCTGGACAGTGGTCTCAATCACGCTCTTGATGGCTTGGACTTTCATGCGGATTTACCTCCTTTCCTTCTGATTTGCTTATCATCCCACCGATTCTGAATCGGTGTGTTTTCTTGCAGATAGAAGCAGGGCCAGGGTGGGCGCGCGAGCTCTGGAAATCCTGGTGTCCGGCTGCCGCGGATATAGAATCGTTACCGACCCAACGGTCATCATGGGACATACGTGCCGGCCTGCCGTGGCGGCGGCGTGTCGTAGATGAACACGAATGTAGACTGTGTCTTTTCTTTCTTCGTCTGGGTGCCCAACCACTGGATCAGGTTGTCATCCTGGTGGATCAAGAGAACCAGGTCCTGGGTTTCCGGCAGGTTATCCAGCCCGATTTGGCCGTGGCGCACGTGTCGCATCCGGCTAACCAGCAGTTCCAGGGACCGGATGTCGTAAAAGGGCTGGGCTTTTTTCAGGAATTCGAGCAGCCCGACAGAGATGTACTGGACTTCCGGGTGGATCCGTCGAATCAGGGCAACCGCCGTGTATAGCCGCTCCAGCCGGGTGGCCGCCGGATCGGCCACCCGAAAGTCCAGCACGGGGCCGTTGAGCCGGGACAGAAAGTCGCTGGCCTTGTTCATCCGCCGGGTGTTTTCCTGGGGTGTTTCCGTGCCGGCGAAGATCCAGATCGCCGGTTGCAGGCGAATTATCGTTCCGCCCCGGCGATAGACCCCATCCCAGAGAGGGCCTAGGAAGTAGGAATAGGTGAACTCATTGGCCAGCGGTGCGTTAATCTCGTCCCAGAATACCACCAGCGGCCGAATGGGTTCCTCATTCTGCCGGGAGGCGATGATGTCGAAGCAGGCGATCAGGTCGTTGATAGAGGCCAGATAGGTGATGTTGAACTCGGCTATGGGCAGATCCAGCATGGCGGCCAGACGGCGGGCCATGAAACTTTTACCCTGTCCTGGCCGGGCGATGATCAGCGTGCTGAACGAGTGGGCCGGCGTGGGAATTCGTCGGTACTGCCCGACTTCCTTTATCAACTGGCCGATGGCGGCCCGCCGGCTGGCCTCCAGGGCAATGAATCCATCCACCGCAGACCAGCCGCGCCATACCTGAAATTTCGCACCGGTCGTGGTGGAGGGAAGATGTCCTGTCGATTCAGGGTTTAATGCGTCGTGCCAGGATTGATCCTCCTTCCAGAGACGCATCTCGCCCAGTTTGAAAACAGTTGTAGCCGACGCGGCGGCGGCCAAGGCGGTACTGAAACGGCGTCGAAAATTGACCTGGAGAGGGGTGTTTTTGATGATCTTTTCCATTTTCAGGATATCCTCAATTTCCTGACACCACTGCTGGGCGGAATCCAGGGCTAGCCGGAGGAGAGGAGCAAACGGATCGGTCAAATCCCCGGCATTTGCGGGGGGGATGAGTTTCTCGAGACCGGCTACCAGGGCGGCGAAAACGTTGGTGGTTCGACCTACCCGGATCGGGAGAGGAGATGGATACGAGGTGGTGACCAGCAGGTTGCCCGTGGCGGGATTGAGGGCGGCGACCCGGTTGTCTTTGTGGTGTGCCACCACCACGGGCCCGGGTGGTAGTGACGCTGGATTTTCCTCGGACGGCGGTGCAATAAGCTTCGGATTCTGAGGGTCAGATTTGGGTGGGTCGATGGCTGGATGGGCTTCTCCCCAGGCGAGGGTCATCAAGCGTTGGATAGCCTCTTGAGAGAGGTGCTTGCCATAGAACCAGGGATCTCGCGTCAATTCGAGCCCCATCGGTCCCACCACCAGCAGCTTGAGCTGAGAACGCATCAACGCCAGCCAATCGACCGAGGGATTCTTGCAGCGGGCGTACCACCTGGCCTCTGGGAATGCTTCCTTCAGACAATTCACCAGTTCCTTGGACAGGGCCCCCTTGTTGTGCTCCACAGCGATGACGACATGAATAGTCGGCCCTTGTTTTAACTCGTTGGCCAGTATTTGAAAATCCTGTTGGTCGGGAAACGCCGATTTCCGGACTTCCCAATCATACCGATTTAGCAGTTCGGGCGCCTGATGGCCGATCCGTTGATAGACCCTGACCACTCGCCAGGTTCCTGAACCCGGCTTGGCGATCGAGCGCAGCCGTTGGCAGGGTTCGTCTGGGCATCGCAGGCAATCCCGACTCAGGTGGCGGGACGGGATGGCGGCAGGCGGAGATGGGATTGGCTTCTTGCCGACGGATGCAGCCGTCAGTGCGGGATCAATGGATCGGAGAAGTTCCATCCCGGCCAGCGTCAGGGGTGTCTGTCCCGGAATGGGCTCCTGGTCGAAGAGAGAGCCCAGGAACGGGGTGTCCCGGATGTCCCACAGGCCCAAGCCGTAGATCTCAATCGGTGGGCCATCGGAGATGGACGGAGCCCGGGCGAGGCCGTGGAACAGGCTGGCGACGCCGCCGGCGCCACACAGGCTCAGAATTTGGGCGTCGGTTTCCTCTACCCGTGACCGGTACTGTCGCCGGCCGATGTGCGCGCTGGTGGGATCGGATTCGGTGGTGACAATCCAGTTCTCATCTACGAACCAGTCGCCCACGACCAGGAGGCGCAGCGGCTCCCCCCCGGCCGGATCAACCGCTTTGTTTCTGTTGGACTTCGTGTCGGTCATGGTTTCCCCCTGAACTATCGACTGCTGCTGGGGTGCCTGGCGGCTCGCCCGAATAGGATGTTGCCCCATGGATCAGCATGGGATGTTGCCAGAAGATTCCCCGGCCGCTCGGCTGGACATCGGGGCCGATTGAGGTCGGGAAAGTGTGTCTGATTGGGCGGTACCCTCCGGTGACGGGATCGACGTTACCTGCAAATGGAGCATCAGGAGGATGCCGCCGTGGTGGTGGAGGCATAAGGGGTCACCTACGAGATTTGCCACGCTTATCCCTCTCTGCGATGGAGATTAAAGGGATCTCCATGAAAAGTGAAAAAGATTCTTGACACTACCAACCAGAAGAATGGTTCTTTGAATCGGCTTAAATTGGACACTGGGGGAAATTGTTCATCCCATGTGGTATTTTCCACAAAATTAATGATCAGTGTCACTGGAATCACTGTCCAGTCTCTTCAGGATTAGTACTCAAAAGGATATCGGTTGCCAGATTATCGCTTTATCTATTTTGAGTTTTAAATTTGTGGGATCATCCAGAGGATAGATGCCTGGCAGGATGAATGATATCGTCACCTTGCGCGTGTAACCAAGAATCGAGTATGAGACTTCCGTGGGTCCCTGCTCTGCAGATTGGGCACTGCCAAAGCTTCCTGCCGCACCTTGCTGCTTAAGTTTTTCTAATTCTAGTTGTTGGCTTTTAGTAATTTCAGCTACCTTTATTTCTTTTTGTGCACCTATTATTGAACCGGCAATAGAGCTTAAAGCGCTCAGGGCGGCAGTAGAATCATTCTTCACACCGATGCTGGTTAAATTCCAACCATCCGTTAAAGTTAAATCAACCTCTGAATTAATAAGCCCTGTATTCTTGATAAAAAGTTCGTATGGCTTAGAAGTATCCGGCACTAAAACCACTTCGTAAGCCTTCGAAGTGTCAGATGGCTTATAGGAAAATGTATTAATTGTTTGGGTAGACGTGATGGCTGCGAATTTATCAGTCGTCAGATTCTTTTTGGTCTTCGTCTCACTTTTATGCTCACCAGGAGCGATGGAGACACTATTGTCTGTCTCCTGATGATGTTCTGTTTCAATCGTCATCTCTTTAGGCAAAGGGATAAATTTGATGTTTTCATCGCCGAGATTAGCAAGTCCTTTAAGTTCTTCTATCGCTTCATCGATATTATCCTTATTTATTGGGTAAAGGAACTGCGTCAAGCCTCCAATTTGAACAATTGCGTACAAATCTTCGATGCGCTTCCACTCTATGGGTTCCTTTACGTGGAGCACTGCTTTTGGAAGATAATAAGGGATTCCCCCGTTCCCGTGTCCTTGTTTTGTTGCAATAGTAGTGGAACAACCAGCCAGTAACATACTTAAAAGAACCAATAACATAGCATTTCGATTTTTCATGACGACCTCCGTGTTGTACCATAAGATTCGAAAGACACGTCTATCTGCCTGATTACTTCACTCATTGGGCTAAATACAGATCCTTTTATACTCCCGCCCAAAAGCAAACCAACAGGTCGATTGGAGCTTGTACGGAGTAAGGCCCCGGAATCACCTTTGCTGGAAGGACAAGTGGTTATTATCTGTCTTTGAAATCCAACATAGCTTCCTCGTATGTTAAATCGGTCTCTATAATGTATTCCAATAACTTCACCAAAACTATGTTCGGTCGATCTACCAAAAAAGTGCACTGGCAGCCTTATTCTGGCAAATGTATAATCTGATATATCACCATCGTCTTGAAGTAGAGCACTTGGGACGCTCTCATGTGCGAGTCCAACATCGGCTAAATTAGGATAGTTTAATCCCGCTCCCAATTCGCTGAAGTATGACAAGGTTGCCACTATATCCATCGACATTGAATCACTGCTGTCTAAATAACCCGGTTGGCATATAGAGTCACCAAGGTGCGCTCCGACAGGAGCAAGCACATGGCCACATGAAAGAAGTATATTTGCTTTATGTTTTTGAAAAACAGACCCAATAGATCCTGTTGTTTTTGTGCTATGCCCGACGCTACAGCCCATAAAGGCCGGCCTTCGCCGTTGCTGATTTGCATTACATAGCCCGATTTGTCCTATTTCCACAACATCTGTAATTATTTTCCCATATTTGCTGATAGAGATTTCTTCGGGTATGCGCAATCTTTTCGGCAATCTGTTCTTCTTCTCGTCGACGTAAATAACTAATGCATGTAAATTCGTCCATTTGTTTTCAACGATTTTGTTCGAAATACCAAAGCCTTGAATGCCATCACCCTCAGACCAAGAATTAGTTCCTTTTACCAATTCCACAGCTTCCCATTTCAGATGTTGTGGCACTAGGTTTATTACTTCTTCACCCACTGAATGGCTTACAATTTCCAGTGCATGGAAGAATGACTTTGGAATGCGGTTCTTCATGACTTAGTTACTGTAAACCAATGTTTTCGATCCAACTGAGCCCAAGATACTTTAAAAAAAGTCGACCCCATAGTGCTCAAATGATCTCAATCGAAACTGAGTACTGGATTTCAGGTGCAAGAGGTTTTGAGGATTACCTTTATTTTCAATAGACATGTACTCCCAATCAGTACTGCCTGGTTAACTTCAAGGAAACCTGCAGCAAAGCATTATGTTTAAGTGGTTTATTCAATATATTACTCGTTGTTGATCTAAATTCTCTTCTACCCTGTGGTTCTTCGTCTTGCCCTATCTGAAAAGAAGTCCATTCCCCTGAATGCGCAATGTGAGATGTATGTAGATTTTCGGTCGTCATCCATGCTTACCTACTCAGTAAATCACTCCATGTGCTCGGTATTTTGTCCTGCGCCGCTCCTCATTCGCGACCATTTTCCCGTTGGTTTGAGTCGACCGCTCAGAACGAACACTAAGGAAGCTACTTTTTCATTATGCGCGATTCAATCACGTTTTTTCAGTGGGTGTGTCGAATTTCTGAAAACAGAACAAAGCTAAAGATGATATCTAGAGAAATGTCCTTTTTTGTTATACTTGCAATTTTGTAAGATTTAATCTAGGCTACGGCCTCTTCCTAAGTGATAAATGGTATAACTTGCAATAATCCAATAAAGTATTAATTATCAATATATTGCGGGTGAGGCATTGTGTTCTGAAAAACGAAATTACTTCTGGGATCAAGATTGAATCAACGTCCGGAATAGATTTAGTGGAAGGAAGTGCTTACAAACAGGCCTGCTATTTATAGGGCAATTACGGAGTATCCACCGCCAAAGCCGCACAACCACTCATTCGAGAGAGATCCGTGGCGACGTGGGTAATGTGGGCGTGACGGGGCTGGCCGCCTCGATCCACACCGCGGCCACCGCTACGATTTAGGCCGGCACCGACGACGTCAAGCAAAGCCGCACCGAGTGGCATACCCCGTTCAGAGCAGGGCTGGCCTGGGAGCCCAACCTGACGTCCAAGACCTAAAAAACCATACAATCATGTAACCTTATCTGCCAAATCTGTAATGCATGGATAGACATATTCTATTCGGGGAATATGGTAATCACGTGGTCAGCATTCCCGCGACTGAACGAAAACAACACGGAATGGCTGATCAGCTCAATGGTTGAAACCTACACATAGGAGGGGTTATGAAAAAGTATGTTTGGTTGGTAACCATTTTGATCTGCTGGATCACGGCAGGCCTCTTTTCGGTCAGTGCCGTGCCGGCGGACCAGAACAAACCGTCCCTGGCACCGGCCCAGAGCCCCCATGACCAGCCCGTGTGGCCGCCGGACATCACCGCCACGACTCTCACGGAGATGAGCCAGGGCGGCCAGCAACTGATACCGGCCATGGTGCGTCCGGGCGCCTATCAGCTCTTGCTGGATTATATCGAAGAGTCGGGAGTGACCATGGAACCACTCTCCGTGTTGGAGAAAACCGGCGCCTGCTTCGACACAGGCATCCCCTGGGATGACGGGCGGCAGAATCCGTGGGGCATGCTGGTCCATGGCACCCTGTATCAACGGGGCGACCGCCTGTTTCCGGTGGGCCGGCCCAGCGCCGCCTACCAGGGGCTGGATCCGGGCGCCGACTTCACCAACGAACGGCTCAGCCAGGCCTGGGAGGATCTCAAGGCGGCGGCCGACGCCGGTAATCCGGGCGCGGCCATGCTGCGGGACATCTGCCTGATGAGCGCTGTCCAAACCCACTCATTCCATGTCGGCCCCCTGTACATCATGCCCACGGCGCCCGGACCGATGCATCTGCGCGACATGTGGCGGCCGGCCACCCTGCCGGACCAGGTGATGAACCTGCCCTACATGGATCCGTATTTCCGCGCACTGGAGAGCCGGACATACTGCGTGGAATTCAGCATGGCCCGAACACCGCTCCTCGATATCCTCCCCTGGCATGAGTCGCTCCCCGATCTCGATCCGGGCACCCCGGACATCAAGGTGCGGGGCTGGTATGTCACCGGCGACGGCATCGGCGGAATGCACCCGCTGGTCATTCTGTCGACGGGGTATCCCATGCAGATCTGGAACTACACCCACGCCATCATCGCCTGGGTGACGGCCGGCTTCGATGTCCTCGCCCTGGAGCACCGGGGATTCGGCTGGTCGGAGGGGTTCCCCCAGCTGGTCACCGAAGATTTTTTCACGGCCCTCGATCAGCTGGAGAGCGGCGTGCTGACGTACGGTCCGGACGACGACCCGGCCGGTGAGCCGGTCTGGCGTAACGATCTCCTACGCGGAGACACCGCCCGGACGAAACCGGTGATCCTCATGGGTCACGCCTGGGGCGCCGCCGCCGTTTCCCGGGCCATGGCCATGAATTACGGCACCGCCCAGGTGGACGGCCGCTGGGATGAATCGGGTGATTTCATCGACGCCGGCAACGATCCGAAGCTCTACAATTTCCTGGGGGTCATCACCTCGGGCGGCTGGAACGGATCGCCCATGTTTTCGTCGGAAAGTGGTTTTCTGGATTTTTTCGAGGGCTGTTGCCTGCAGGAACTGCACACCGGCTGGGCGGTGAACGGTGAGATCTGGGACAGCCAGGCCGAGTGGCCGGCCTGTTTCCGGATGGTGCAGACCGTAGGACATTACGGCCAACCGGCGGGGGCCATCCGGGCCTACAACGATAAGCTGCGCGGCTTCAAAAAGGTGCTGATTTTGGAAGGGGGCATCGACGAGGTACTCACCCATTCCGATTTCTACGATCATGGGCTCCATGAGGCCGTGCAGTGGGCCCGTTGGCTGGTGATTTTCCGCTGGTTCAACCAGAGCGGTTTGTTCCCCGGAATCCAATGGCCACAATCCAACACCCGGCAGATCGATCTGGAGGATGCAGTCTGTGAAGGCCCGGATCCGCTGAATTCCACCGACTGGCGGTACCGTCAGGCCCACAACTGGTATGAGAAAACGCTGAAGCAGTGGCTGACGCGTCACGGCATGGAAACCCACGGGGTCACCCGGGACGACAAGGGGGTGTTCCATGTTCATGCCGCAACCCTTTACGACGCGCTGGAGGAAATGGGCTACTGTGTCGCCGAGGACCGGCTCTGGCAGATGGAGACGTACCGGCGCCTGGCCCGGGGGCGCATGGCCGAGCTGTTCGGCCCCGATCTCCTGGCCACGGATATCTATTACCGGACCACCGGCTACAGTGATGAAGAGCTGGCCGCCGGCTACCGCGCCCTGGATCCGGAGAGCCGGCAGATCCTCGACGGGTATGTGGCGGGTATTAACCGGCGAATCAACCGAGTACAAAAGGAGCCACAACTGATCCCCTTCGAATTCGCGGCCTTGGGGATGACCCCGCAGCCATGGACTCCCGAGGATGTCCTGGCTTGGATCACGTTTCTCCTGCGGGCGTTCGACTCGGAGGCTTCCCTGACGACCCAGGTGGAGAACACTGTCCTGCTCCAGGAACTGGCCAGCCGTTTCCCTGCGGACTACCTGCTCATGTTCAATGATTTGCGCTGGTTGAATGACCCGGATGCCCTGACCATCCTCCCCGGCGATGCCAAAGATCACACCAGCGCGGAATACTCCGCCGCTGAGCTGGATGACATACCGCCGCTCAGCCGGGCCTGGCAGGAATTGCGCGCCAAGCGGCAACGTATCGATGAACGTCTGGCAGACCTGAACCTGACGATCAAGATGGGCAGTTATGCCTGGGCGGTGTCCGGGGCGAAGACCGCCTCAGGCAATCCAATATTGTACTCCGGTCCGCAGATGGGCTTTTCCACTCCGTCCATCATCGCCGAAGCCGCTATTTGCACACCGCGTTACCGCTGTTCCGGTATGCACGTGCCCGGTGTGCCACTCATCACCATCGGCCGCAGTCCGCTCCATGCCTGGGCGTTTATGGTCGGACAGGCCCACACGGTGGATATCTATCTGGAATCGGCAACGGATGTGTTTCTCCATCGCGTGGAAACGATTCCTGTAGCCGGCAGAGCGGATTTCATTTTACCCGTGTATCGGACTTCTCATGGACCGGTGATACACCCCATGCCTTATGACTCGGATGAGCCGGGCGGGATCATTCTTGCCTGGCGTTACGCGCACTGGGGCTATGAATTCGACCATATCCGGGCGTTGTTGGAAATGGGCCGCGGCGGCGCCGACATCCGCCGATTCGCCACGGGTGTGGATAAACTGGCTGTGAGTCAACATGTCCTTTCGGCCGATCACCAGGGCAACATCGCCTACCGGATGGCCGGCCGGGATCCGGTGCGGCCCGCGGGCGTGGATCCCCGCTTTGTCCAGCTGGGCGACGGCTCCCAGGAGTGGCCCGAGCCGGTGGCCCTGGTTCCGCGACCGTATTGTGTCAATCCAGGGCAAGGGTATTTCTGCGGCTGGAACAACAAGAGCCGGGTCGATTACGACAACTGCCAGTGGAACACTCTTTACCAGTTCGGTGCCGCCCATCGGGTCAACCTGGTCGGAGAAAAACTGGCGGATCAGGAAAACCTGACCTTCGAACAACTGCGGGACCTGGCGAGTAACATCGCCGCCACCTACAGTAGCTTTGACGGCGGCGAAGACTGGGCGTTTGTAAAGGACAACTTTACTTCAGCCGTCCTGGCCCAGCCGACCGCCGAGCGGATGGCGGCCCTGGCCATGCTGGACGACTGGGACGGCCATTTTGCCTGTTGCACCGTCGGTGACTGGATATCCGGCGAGACTCTCTGCGATACATGGGTGCTCAAGGACGCCTGGATCCGCGAGGTGTTGCGGCTGACCTTCGAAGACGAACTGGATACCGGGTCAATGTCGTATGGCGACCACTACCCGGGAGTGTTGTTCAACGTGCTGCTCCATGCTCTGGCGGATCCCTCATCGGAAACCAGCACCACCTATGACTGGTTTCTGGACCAGTCCGGCAGCGGCAAGCCCCAGAACGTTCAGGAGATCATCGTGCTGGCACTGGACAACGTCCTGGCCGAACTGGGCGGTTGCCCCTGGGATTTTTCCCGCTGGAACATCGTGTTCCGGCACGATTTCCTGGGGGAACTGGATCGAATACCGTGGAGCAACCGGTCCACCTACGCCCATTGCCTGGAAATCGGGCCGTGGGGCGTGCAGCGCATCGAGAGCCTCTTCCCCCTGGGTGAGTCGGGCAACATCGATATCTCCTCGGGACAGCCCGTTTTCGATCCTCATTTTTTCAGCATGCAGGACCTGTATCGCACGTTCACCCATCGGGTGTTTCCGGTAATCTGGCCGGATCTGCAGCCGCAGAAAGAGCTCGAGAAATAAGATGCGGGGGATCCCGGGCAGCAACCCGGGTCCCCTGTTCATTTTGCAGTTTTCACCCCTCTCCCCCGGTGCTATACTGATAAAAATGACAAAAATGATCCATCCGGGGGTGGGGGGCATTGAGCGTAACGGAAGACTACCAGGCCTTCAGGTTCAGGACCACGAAATGGCGCATCGTCGTCGCCGCCCGGGACGCCACCGAACCTTCCGCCCGGCAGGCGATGGCGCCACAAGATGCGGCGTCATTCGGCCGCTCGGACAACCCACCAAATTATTGCGGGGCCTGTCGCCCGATGAGTCCTCTATCATTATCCGTCAGAAAAATACCACAGGCCTTGCCGGGTGGGGGGGAATATAGACCAGTGATCCATCCATGCTGGGTTTAAGAAAAAAGCAAGGGGGGATCAGAACTCTCCTGTCAGATGAGATTTCTGATTCTAAGAATGGGGCATTAATTTAAGATAAGTTGATTGTTTATCGCTTTTGCAAGTGCAGAGTACTTTTCCGGGAAAGCAAGCGGCTGGCCATTTTGGATTTGAAGTTCGGCGCAGTACTGTGAAGTGTGGGGCCCAGTAACGGGTCCCTTTGCAGATACCGGATTGACGATAATGTGAGGTCGTGTTATCCTTTGGATCAATGATTGTCATAAGCCAGACTGTCAGTAATTAAAGTCCATATTTTAGATTTTCTGTCACATCAGGGATCGATTCTATGCCTAATGGTAACAGATTCAATACTACACAATGGACAATCATTTATAAAGCTACAAAGAAGGACTCACTGGAGGCTTGGGAAGAGTTGTGCCGTGATTATTGGCACCCGCTATTTTTATTCGTTAGGTCACTGGGCTATGGGTTTGAGGAAGCAAAGGATCTCATCCAGGAGTTTTTTTTTAGAGTTGTCGAGAAGCATTATTTCGACCAGGTGGATAAAGCAAAAGGGCGCTTCAGGTCCTATTTACTGGCCGCCGTAAAGAATTTTTTAGCTAATGAGTGGGACAAAAGCCACACAATCAAACGGGGCAGGAATATCATCCACATTCCAGTGGATGAGCTTCTGGTAGCAGGAGACATGCATAATTATGTAAAAACTGACCCTGAATTATTATATCAACGAGCTTGGGTAAATACCTTATTGGAAAGAGTGTTAGAAAGATTGCGTATAGAACGTACAGCGTTAGGCAAGGAGGATCAATACAATTATTTAAAATTTTCTCTAACCGCTGATTACGAGAAAATCGCTTATAAAGAGGTAGCAATGAAATTAAGTATGACGGAAGGTGCTGTCAAAACAGCAGTGCACCGGTTGCGCAGAAGATTCCAACATCTTCTCAGAGAAGAACTGAACAGATTGGTTGCAGATTCCAAAGATATTGACGATGAACTTAATTTCTTAATCTCCATTTTTACATGAACCAACCTGTTGCAGAAAATGTGATATGATTATATATAATTAATGGGTATTAATTTTCCACACGATATCGTCTCCATTTTTCTCTGCAATGGCTCTCTCTAATAGCGATACATCTGATTCCAAGATTCCATTGGGCCCCACACTTATTAGTGCGGCAGTGTTGTTTAAGACATAGTAGATGAATGGATTACCTGAATAAGGATCGATGGCAAGTGCTGCAACAGGTTGACCAGGAAGTGCGTCTATTGTTCCGGGGAATAGAGCATGCTTCTGATGGTATTCATACAAAGATATTACGATGTAATTCATTATGGCAAAAGTTTTGGCACTAATATTCAATTTGTAGCGCTTTTCCAGTTCAAGTTCATTGATCAGCATTGCAGATAACGGAACGGAAAAGGAAAGCTTTTCCGACTCCAATTTGTGGTCTTGAGTATCGAACAGTTTCTTGCCTTCCCAATAGGGATCGTCAAATATGTCAATCCATTCCGCCATAACTTTCATATAAATCATTTGATCGAAATTCAGCCAAAAGCGACATATTGGACTACTGTAAAGTATTGACGCGGCAGCTGATAGACTATAAGGAGAGTCTCCCTGAGTACGAATGAACGTTTGAGTGTTTGTCTTTAACATGTGAAAACGCCATAAGCCACGTCGCAACTCAATCTCAGAAACATGACGTAGCGCCTGACTATTGATATATCGCTGAAGGCTCTCCTTTAAGGAGGGTATCTTTTCTGACGAAAAAGGGAATTCTTCAATGTGCTTGAAACAAAAAATCGTCGTATCCAATACAATTAAATCGGCCATTAAATGGGACATGATGTCTGGTAAAGCATTCAAATGAAGTGCCAATATAATTAAATACTGACAATTCTCCAGAGCGGCATCGTATCGACCTTGTCTTAATCGCAGACAGGCTTCTTCCATCAGGAGCCCATGTATTCTTCGCATACCGATGAAAGATATCGAGTGCGTTTGATAGGGCATGTCCTCAAAAAAGCTCATCCCGCTCAAAATATCTTTCTCGTCTGGAATTGGCATATCACAAATTTCTTTCACTTCTGTCAACAATTCCTGACAGAGGGCAAGTTTTTGAGCATCTACGCTGACCTCTTCTTCCGAACGAGAATACCACCATTCCTTGCTCGGATATTTATCCCAAAAAGGGCTGTCATGCAAATAAGGGAAGTGCAGATGTAATCCATACAGTCTGCCTGATGCGTTGGACTGAAGGTTGTCTTCTTCTTCTTCTTCTGAGTCGCGTGTGAGTAAATTGCGCTGGGTCTCATTGTCGCAGAAATATATGTCTGACACATCCCGCACTCGAATACACAGACCTTTTTCAGTCAATGAGGTTTCTACTTCTTCCAATTTCATTTCAGAATACCAGTTCCCGATGACAAACAGGATGGGTAGGAACAGAATGAATAAAATTACCAGAAATTCCAGCAGTCTTCTGATTCTTGATTTCGGTCTTCGTAGACGACATTTGTTCAGAGAATCGAGAAATTCTCCTACACTCTGATATCTTTGATCGGCATTCCTTTGTATCGCTTTTGTGCATACTTTGGCAATATCGACCGGGATCCTGTAGTTCAAACTGCGAATGGGAATAAATGTATCCCCGCCCATGGTAGCGAGTGTGTCTCGACTTAACATTTTCTCAAAGGCACGGCGTCCAGTAAGGATTTCATATAAAATGGCACCCAGAGAGAATACATCCGAACGTTCATCAACCTCTTCCGTTATGCCCAAAGACTGCTCAGGCGACATATACGGCGGGGTTCCTAAAATTCGCCTGCATATTCCGGTCGTAACCGACCACTGATTCCGTTACAAATCGACCAGTGATTCCGGAGTAATCGACCAGCGATTCCGGTGAAATCGACCACTGATTCCGGTGTGAAATCGTCCAGCTTGGATGGATATACCGGAACGGGTGGACGAAATGACCGGAATGAGTGGACGAATTACCGGAAACCACCGACAGCAAAGAATATTTTTCTTTGTAGTTGGTGAGGTCTGGACGAGAGATGGGCTACTCTGTTTCTTCGACTACGGAAAGGAGGAACAGATGGCCCGGAGGAGAATCGGAATGAACAAGATCAAGGAAGTGATCCGGCTGAAAGTGGTCTGCGGCTTGAGTCAGCGGGCGATTGCCCGGAGTTGCCGGTTGTCGCACAGTACAGTGGGCGAGTATCTGGAGCGGTATATGGAATCGGGGCTGGACTGGGAAACGATGAAAGAACTGCCGGACGAGGAACTGATTGGACGGCTGGTGGTTTCAGCGCCGTTGAAGACGAAGAAGGAGCGGGAGCCGGACTGGTCGGACGTCCATCGGGAACTGCGGCGCAAGGGGGTTACGCTGCAGCTGCTGTGGGAAGAGTACCTGGCCGGGCAGCCGGACGGGTACCGCTACAGCTGGTTCTGCGAGCGGTACCAGCGCTGGAAGAAGAACCTGCCGCTGGTGATGCGCCAGGTTCACCGGGGCGGAGAGAAGATGTTCGTGGACTATGCCGGACAGACGGTGGAGGTGGTGGACCGGGAGACGGGAGAAGTGACCAACGCCCTGATCTTCGTGGCGGTGCTGGGCGCCAGCAACTACACGTACGTTGAAGCACACATGAGCGGGGATCTGGGACACTGGGTCGAGGGCCATGTCCACGCCATGGCCTTTTTCGGGGGATCGCCGCGGGTGGTGGTGCCGGACAACACCAAGGTGGCGGTCACCTCGCCCTGCCGGTACGAGCCGGACATCAACCGGACCTATGCCGACCTGGCCCGGCATTACGGGCTGGCGGTGATTCCGGCGAGGTCGCGGAAACCGAAAGACAAGGCCAAGGTGGAAGTGGGGGTGCAGGTGGTGGAGCGCTGGATCCTGGCCCGCCTGCGGCGGCGGACGTTTTTCAGTTCGGGCGAGTTGAACGACGCCATGGGTGAACTGTTGCACGAGTTGAACCACAAGCCGATGCGCCACCTGGGTCACAGCCGTCGCGAGATGTATGAGGCGGTGGACCGGCCGGCGTTGCGGCCGCTGCCGGAGCGGACGTTCGAGCTGGCTCACTGGAAGAAAGCCAAAGCGGGTCTCGATTATCACGTGCTGGTGGAAGGCAACTACTACAGCGTACACTATGGGCTGCGGGGGAAAACACTGAATGTCCGCCTGACGGAGCGGATGGTGGAGATCTATCACCAGGGCTCCCGGGTGGCGTCCCATGTGCGACAGGGCGGCCGTTACCGGTTCTCCACCCGGCCTGACCATATGCCGGATCATCACCGCCGGATGCAGGAGTGGTCGCCGGAACGGTTTCAGCGATGGGGACGGACCATCGGTCCCCACACGGAACAGGTGGTGAGGGGCATCCTCGGTTCCCGCCCCCATCCCGAACAGGCCTACCGGTCCTGCCTGGGGTTGCTGCGTCTGGGCACCCGCTATGGGCCGCAACGGCTGGAGGCGGCCTGCGGCCGGGCCCACCACTTCGGGCTCTATTCCTACCGCCACGTCAAACAGATCCTGGACGCCGGGCTGGACCGGGTGCCCGTGATGGAGAATGAAGAGCCGGCGGGAGTCACCCATGACAACATCCGGGGCCCCCGATACTATCAATGAACAGGAGATGATCATGCTGCTACAACCCACCCTGGACAAACTGCGCGCCCTGCGGCTCTCGGGCATGGCCGAGCACCTGCGGGAGCAACAGGGCCAGCCCCGGTATCACGAGCTGAGCTTTGAAGAACGGCTGGGCCTGATGGTGGATCATGAATGGGACCAGCGACGGGAACGCAAGCTCGCACGATACGTCAAAGAAGCCCGCTTCCGGGAACCGGCCGTCATGGAAGACCTGGACCTGTCCGCCGTCCGCGGCCTGGACAAATCCCTGATCCTGAAACTGGCCCAGGGGGACTGGATCCGCAACCGGCTCAATGTCATCGTCACCGGGCCGACGGGCGTGGGCAAGACCTATCTGGCCTGTGCCCTGGGACGAGCCCTGTGCGGCCACGGCTTCCGGGTCCGCTATCTGCGCACCGGCCGCCTGCTCCAGGAGCTGACCCTGGGCCAGGCCAACGGCACCTGGAGCAAAAGCCTGGATGCCTTCGCCCGGGTTCAGCTGCTTATCTTCGATGACTGGCTGCGGGATCCGCTCAAAGTATCCCAGACCCGGGAACTTCTCGAACTGCTCGATGACCGCTGGCAGGCACGGTCCACCCTGCTGGTCTCCCAGCTGCCCGTCGCCGAATGGCACCAGCATATGGGCGACGCCACCCTGGCTGACGCCGTCCTCGACCGGCTGGTCCATCACGCACACAAAATCGAAATGAAAGGCGAATCCAGACGCAAACTGAAAGGCAAACAGATGATGCAGGAGAACCGCTGATGGAAATGACGGGCCTGACGCTCATGTGGACGGCGGACCCCGTCCACATTCACTTGGAAATCCCCAGGCGGATTCCCACAGCCCCTTGGAACACTCGTCCCCAGCCACGAGTGTCCCACATTCCCACAGCGGCGACGAGTGTTTTCCAATGGATCAGAATCTGAAGAGACTGCCGTGCCGGTGGCCCGGCACCAGAAAGACCGTTCTTTGAAATAACCCAATTCGTCCACTCGGTGGTATTTTTACCTGCGCTGTGCTATCGTCAGCGTATCCGGTGGTCGATTACTCCGGAATCACTGGCCAGTTTCACCGGAATACGCAATTCGCCCACAGGAGGTTTCTTTATCAGTAGCTTGCGGACGATTATGATTGTTTGTTGACGAACCTGAAGAGAAATTGTTCTCAATTTCCATTCGTTGAATTTTTGCCACCCCCCAATCGAGAATCACCGTCTCTCCGAACTGCCCAACCATTACATTACTCGGTTTTAGATCGCGGTGAATTACGCCCCGTTCGTGGGCATAAGCAATTGCTTGGCATAAATCAATATAATGAGGGAGCAATCTCAAACGTTCATCGAGGTCATTCGTTTCCTGAATCGCTTCAGATAATGTCTTGCCCTTCACCAGTTTCATTGTGTAATAGAATGAGCCATCCTCTCTCCTGCCCAATTCATAGACCGGGACGATTGAGGGATGTTCAAGCTGAGCGGTGATCATGGCTTCACGAATAAAACGTCTGAAGGGTTGATCTGCATCATTTTTGGCGAGCGTCGGCTTTTGCTCCTGAGAGGCTAATGTAGGCAAAAGCTCTTTTAGAGCCACATCACGACCCAAACAACGGTCTTTGACCATCAGGATTCGCCCCATACCGCCCCGGGCGTATTCACTGATTTCTTGATATCGCCCCGCTTGCTCGATCACCATGCAACCACTGACGTCATGACATGACTCATCAAGAGTCACTTCACGGACATCGTTATCGTCTGACAGATCAGTTGTTATCTCCACACTGCCTGTACCGGGCCGTTCTACACTCCCCCCCCAGTCTTTCGCTTGTTTTAGCAAACAATGCGGGCAAAGCTGCTCAGAAGATCCTGGAGAGATCTCTGTACCACAATTGACACAGCGCATTATGTGCATTGGAATGTCCCCTTTATGATTCATGCTAATATTTGTACTAAAGTATTTCTGAACAAAGGTTACGCCAACATTCTTAGGAATGCAATATGCGATGAGAATGAGTGGTCATGGTTTTGCCTAAGATAACACAACTCATCTTGCAGGAGTTGAGTCCTTCGGCTACCGAACGAAACCGCGATGTTGCCTGGTGAGTGACGCGGCTGTTACAAAATGCAATCCTGACGGTCGAAAACGGGTCGACTGATGATCAACAGGATCTGACAGATCAATGCACACAAGAACCGTCCATGACCCATCTCACACCGGATGCCCGCGTCGTTCCCGCCAATGCCGGCGTTGCCTTCCGTTTGGCAGTCACTCGCACAAGGCCGTCTGAGCCGCGGGCGGGTCTGGACCGATCCATGGTGGTTCCCCACTCAAATTTAAGTAATTCTCACATACAACATAGACGTCAATTGGCAACAGAGGGAAGGTCGGAATGACAACGTAAAAATGTACCACCGTGATAACGGAAACGTGACCCGCCCCGATTCCCTGACCCAGAATCAGAACACCCGGTGCCGGGGACAGCGGACCCCACCGCTGGCGGAGCAAGACGCCCGCCACCGCTACGCGCCCCGCCGGCCCGGCCGAGCATAAACGGCCGCCGCCCCCGTCCCGCGCGACACGGGAGAGCGGGGTCCCCTGCCATTATCCCTCTGCCTCCTCCCGGCAGTGCGCGGCGGTGTCAGGTCCGCTCCCGCCGTCTGGCATCGCCGGCGGTGGGGTCCTCCCGCTGCGCTTTACCCCCGGTCCGGGGGGAGTCCTCCTTTTTTTCGTCAGCCCTTCAGTCCGGAGTGAAAGGGTTGGCCGAAAAAAAACGTTTTGTGAGGAGGAATCCCATGACCCGAAAAGCCCTGCGCTACGACAGCATCCGTGAGGCGGCGGCCGACTGCCTGCGCCACTTCGTGCGGGAGGCCACGGTGCACAGCCGCAAAATCTCCGGACCCGAAGACGCCGCCCAATTCACCGTCCTGACCATCCTGGCCGAAGGACGGCAGGAGCGCGAGAACCTGGGCCTCATCTGCCTCAATGCGGCCAACGTTGTCGTGCACAGCGAGATCGTGAGCATCGGCACCGTCAACCACGCCCCGGCCTATCCGCGGGAGATCGCCCGGCGGGCCCTCCTGAGCAACGCCACGGCTGTCATCCTGTTTCACAATCACCCCGGCGGCCAGGCCAACCCCTCGCCGGAAGACCTGCAGCTGACCCGTCACCTGGCCGACGTGCTGGGCCATCTGGGCATCCAGCTCCACGATCACCTCATCGTCGCCGGCAACGTCATCTACTCCATCACCGCCGCCCGCACGGTGGAGATCGCCGCCGAGGCCCGCACCCTGTTATGACACCCCGCCGCGGCCCGGCGCCCCACCGCCGGGCCGCTTCCTCAATATTTTCAATCGAATAAGCGTCAGCCAAACAGATCTGATTCCCCCCATCCCTTTCCTTGACAATTATGTAAATCTGACCGATAATACCGACATAGAGTCTTCCCTAAGATAACGGTCCGGCCGGCGTACCCTTTGCCGACCGGATTTTTTATGAAGGTTTCTTGGATTTGTTGTTTACTGCAACAGGAGATGATGTGGGGCAAGATCAAGTCTGAAAATGTGATATACACCCGGGCAGCTATTTTCGTCCCCCCTCTTTCATGCTGATTCACAGGAATGATGATCTAGGTGAAAATACAATCCTTCCGCATTTTCCTGTAAAGAAAGGGATTATCCTTCCATGGACAAACAGGGACGGAAGTTTCCCCAACAGTTTACCGGCGGCTGAAAACCACCCGCTCGCCGATAAGATTGACTTCATTGACAACGTAGCCTACCTCCAACCAGGCGTGCGCCTGGACATGGGTGGCGTCGTTGGCCCACCAGGGACGATACTTGCGGGCCGAGGCCGGCAATGACTCACCCAGCATCTGCTCGATCTCCCGAAACGAGAGCCGCACGGAATTCTCCCGGCTGTTTTGCAAGTAATCGGCCAGGGGATCGTATTTGTTCCCCCGGTGATGAAAAGAACCCATTCCCATTTTACATTCCTCCTTTGCATATGATATTTGCCTGCTGCTGTCAGGCGATGTCGATCCATCGGGCAATCGTGCCCGGCTGGCCGCTCGCCCCGCCAGATTCCACGGTGGGGCAAGCCGGCGAATGAGATCCTCCTCTATGGAGTTTTTCTGCGGTGTCGAGGAAAAATACACGCTGACCCGTTGTCCGTGCCGGCTGCATTCCAGCACGCGGGCGTTGATCCGGCAGTTGGTCGTTTGTCCCCCTGTGAAGCAATTGCGCGGGGAAATGTTGCCGTAGCCAGTATTAAAGCGATGGGTTACGTTATCGCAACGTCCGATATAGACAGGCTGGCCGTCCACCACGATGGCGTAGACGCCTTCGCCGCCTGGTACGCGATCCGGAATGGAGAAATGACAGAAGGGGCCATGGCCGTGAGAATGGATCGCCAGCTGGTGCACATTGTCGAATCGTCGCCAGGGATAATCCTCCCGTGGCGAGCCGTCCGGCAGACGATCAACGACCACATCGCCGATAAACTGAAACGTCCGTCCAGCCAGACGGATACTGTGATCAGCCATCGTGCTCATCCTCATGCACTTCCGCCACCAACGAAGGCTTTACTTCTTGTACGCCGGCCGCTCCTTGCCCCGACGATGGATATCCTTCAGGACGTTAAACTGGCGGCGACTCAAATGACGGTGGCGATCATAGCTCCGCTCAAAGCGACGCACCCATTTTTGTTCCGTCGGATTCAGGGAAGCAGATCCCAGGTCCCGGAACATGTGGTTCACTCGATCACACATTTTCCTCCTCCTCGGTACCGATTTTTTCCTTCAGGATCTTTCGGGCCAGGTCCCGGACGGCCTCATCCAGCAGGTGATCCTGGCTCCGGTCGGTCATGCCGGCCAGCAGCCACAGGATGCGCAGCCATTCCGGATACTCATCGACGTCATGATCGGGACCCATGGCGTCTTCGACAATATGGAGCAGGTGGTCGGTGGTATCCGGAGTCTTTACGCGACGCTCTGCCCGGCGGCGATCCTTGGGGAAGTTATGAATTTTCTTTCGTCGCCCATCCCGGGAAATGGACCGACGGACAATGCTCCCCTCGGCCTCGAGCCGGCGACAGATCTGGTAGACCTGTTGCCGCGGTGTGACACCGGTGATTTCGGATAGCTCGTCGTCATCGATCCCTGCGGGATGCTGGCGGATCTCCTGAAGGACTCGGGTGATGTTGGTTTCGTTTCTCATGATTTCATTTTTGCATATGTATTTTGGAATGTCAATAGATAATTTTTAGAAGTTCAATAAAAGATCCAGTGTTCTTTTGCGCAAGCAACAAACCCTTTTCGCGCCCAATGCGCCTGCAGAATGTGTGTCACCGTAATCAAGGGATTGAGCGGACAGGGTAAGCTATGAGAGTTTTAGATCTGAAGTGTTCAGAATTTGCCGCCCCGGAATTTGCCGGGGCCAAAGGATTTGCCGAGATCCTTGATTTTTGACGATCCTGACGAAAGATCTTTGATGCGGACGTCACGCCCGCTCCGCTTCGGATCCGTCATCAGGTCCCGGGTGATCTTGGCCTGGTCGGGGATCCTGATAACGGTCCGATCATCCGGTTCGTCGTCATCGACGCCCTTGACGATGATCCGGTGATCGTACGGAGAACCCCGTTCGGGCGGGGGTGAGGCGATGAGCGCGTCAAGGTCAATTGTGCCCGGATCGGGCTGCACCACATGGAGGGCGATCCCCTTGTGGAGGGCCATGGACACGGCACCGTCCGTAAAACCCACGTTGGTAATCACGAAGGCCTTGTGGGCGGCGAGATCCTGCTTCACCTGCTGCAGCTTGACCACCGTCTCCTGGGTGACCTTCCTCTGACCGCGCCATTTGACTTCGGCGATGTTCAGGTAGCGGCCGATGTCCGTTTCCCGTTCCCAGTACAGGTCGATCTGGTGAAGGTACTGCGGCAGGTTGGGAAAGCCCATGGACGGGATGCGGCTCGATTTCACCGCATCCAGCGGGATGCCCTCCTTGTCGGCGATGAAGCGCCGGCACAATTCCTCATACTCGCGGCTGTCCATTTTCTCCTCCTTCAGAGGAATATCAGTCCATAGAGAGCCATTTGGGGGCAAGCCCACCTTGGGCAAACAACCAAAGAACCGACTCTCTTTCGATCAGGTCATGCTCTCATTGTGGACCATCACGCGTAAAGAACTACCTGCCTCTATTTGGAGATGTAGATGCCGTTGGCGCGGAACCACTTGAAGTTGGTGCCGTTCTTGACGTACCAGAAGCCGTTGGCCGGATTGAACACCGCCATCTCCGTGGTGCCGTTGCCGTCGTAGTCACCGGGCACGGGGATGTCCGTGGCCGGGGTGGATGTGCACCACTTGAAATTGCCCATATCGCGGATGTACCAGAAGCCGTTGCCGGGATCATAAAGGGCCAGGTTGGCCGCGCCGTCACCGTCGTAGTCGCCCGGCACCAGGATCATGTTGGTGCGGTACCACTTGTAATTGCCGACGCCGCGGATGTACCAGTAGCCGGTGTGGGGATCGTAGACGGTAGGATCGGTGGTCCCGTCACCATCGTAATCGGCCGGCACGGGGACGTCCGTCGATGGGGAGGCGGTGCACCACTTGAAGTTGCCGATACCGCGCACGTACCACCAGCCGTTGGCCGGATCGTAGAGGGCGCAGTCGGTGTCGCCATCGCCGTCGTAATCCCCTGGCACGGGAATGGCCTGGGGCCGGCCCCAGGTGTAGGTGCCCACGTTGCGGACCTGCCAGGCGCCCGTGGCCGGATCGTACACGGCGATGTCGGCCACGCCGTCGCCGTTGTAATCGCCGGGGACGGGGATCTTGCCGGCGCCGCCCCATTTGTGGTTGCCCACGCCCTTGATGTACCAGTACTCGTTGTCCAGATCGTAGACCACGGCGTCGGTGCCCGGATCGCCGCCGTAGTCGTCGGCGGCGGCGACGATCTTGCCCAGGCACCACACCTGCCGGTCCGTGCCGGCGGCGGGGATAGCCATGGGGCCGCCGTGCTCCTGCGTCCACTGGGAACTCAGGACCAGCCGGCTCTGATCGGGCAGGCCGGGGGGACCGATGGCGAAGGTCAGCCGTCCGAAACCCAGGACGCGGCCGCGAAAGGTGGCGACGATGTAGGTATCCTGGTGAGGCAGCGTGGTGTCGGCCGTGCCGCCCGACACGGCGAACCAGCCCTGGCTGGCGGCCAGGCCCGGCTCGGTGCCGGAGAAGGCGTCCCAGGCGGCGGGGTCGCTCTCCACCCCGGTGAGGGTGAAGATCGCCGGGTCATAGCCCACCGGCACGGCAAACCCGGCCAGGCACACCGGCACCGGCCCGCTCACCGTGGCGATATCCACCTTCACCCCCACCTCGACGGACATGCCATAGAGGGCCACGGACGGTGTCTGCAGGCTCACCTGGGCGGTGCCGCCGGTCACCTCCTGGGCGTAAATGGGGGTGAATAATGAACACACGAGGGCAACCAGCAGCCAATACGGATGCAGCCTTGGTTGTATTTGGAGAAAAGCGTGAAGTTTCATATGGTCAGACCTCAAACCGTTCGTTCTTTTCATCCTGTGCCAAATAGATTTAAAATAATTAGCTCTTGCCATTATGATCGTAGTACCTTGAGGTTGGTGGTGGCACATCTGCGGCCTATCGCCATCGCCAGCTGGGCTGAATGAAAGCATCTCATGAAGAGTCGTCTGAAATCGTCAACTCAGCTAGAGGTGGACATAGTAGGAGACGTTTAATGGAATGTGCGAGTTGAATCTCCTGGCCATAAAGTTTGCAGGTATCTATTTGAAATGTTCGACAATTTATCAACTCTTCAATCGGCGGTGGAACTCATTGATTTTTTGAATCTTCTATTTTGGGCAATCTGATTTCAATGGGCTCGGAAACGATATCGTCAAGATAGAGATGGCCGGTTTCCGCCCATTTCTTCTGAACTCTGCGACCAAACCTTTTTTCGAGCGGCGGACCTTCTGCTTCCAGATTCCAATCCCACATGCTATAGACAACCCGGATGAAAAGCGAGGAGATTCCCTTTATTTCATCCCAATATGCTTTCTTTTCCATCGAACGCGGCGTTCCCTTGACAAGCTGATATCTGCGAAACATTACAGGAATTTCACTGGTGAAATGCAACGACTCCCCTGGTTTGACAATGCGTACCTTATCCACAGGCGGTTTACGCTGATCCAACGCTTTGCGATACTCGATCCAGATTGGATTGGTGGAGTCGTTGCCCCCCGGCCCGACATAGTCTTCTTGAATAGCTTTACCCTGCAAGGCATTTTCATAGGAGTCAAAACAATAATACCATTCTCTTAGGGGGACATCGGCCATAATGATGAGATCTTGCATCCCCGTGTTTTTCAGGGTCATCTGCAATTTCACAATGAATACAACTAAATTTGTATACTGTTCCACATTTTCGATTTTGGCCGTTCCCTTCAAGCCGATACCTTCATTCTGTGGCAATCCGGCTTGAAAATAATAAAGCATGCGTTGGTCCTGGCCTAGAATGGCACCAGACAGGCATAGATAAAAAAACATGAAGTAAAACGTGTGTCTCATTGCCCCACCTACCTTTTATGAAGTACAGTTGAAATTGTACCGTACTTCTTATTCATTTCATTGACTGTGGTTATTTCAAATGGACCTTTTCCGGTTTTTGAAAAGACTCTGTGGTCACCATTATCTTCCATCATCAAGAAATTGGCAAAATGTGCACCTGTCCCTTGACCCCATTGAATCAGGTCACCCGACACTAATGCAGCCATGCTGCTTTCTTTCCAACTCCCTTCTAACAAAGCTTTTGACATCAATTGTCCAGTCGTCCAGATACCCCAACCGTTGTACCTCATTCTTAAGTCAGCTTTCTGGCCTGTGAAATGCTCATAAAAATTAGGGAAGTTGACAATGGCAGCCGTCCGAGAACATTCAATGTAATTCGTGCTACTCCCCGCGTTATTAGCATCCGCTTCGATTGACAATCCCTTTTCTGCCTGCTTGAAAACTCTGCCTATGTGTCCTCCCAATTTTGTCGGGTCAATAGAGTTCGGATCTTTAGCCAACATTTTTTCCAGTTTACTAATGAACTTTTTATCTCCTGCCTTTCTGAGTTGCTGGGCCAATGTAGCTGCATTATCTCCTGCTTTTGAAGCGACAATAGTCAAATAGATAGTCACCTTTATAACTTTGCCATTTTTATCTTTCTTTTCGACTCGATTTTGTCGTATCTCCCACAATCCGGTGGGATCAAAGAGACGAATGGGATTATTGGCACAGTAAGAATACCGGTTAAACGATTGGGGATCAGACGTTTGTCCACTCGCTAATAGGGGATCTGCACTCGTGAATCGTCCCATCGAACTTCTATAAAATCTTGCCCCAAAGAAATCTAACTGAGTTTCATCATCCCTTTGCTTACCAGTGAACTTGACATCTTCTACAGGAATCACTTCCGGGGCGAGTTCCTCGCCATAGGGCATGAAGTCATAGGTTTTGACGATGGTGGGGACCTGGAGCCCTTGGTCCTCGAGAAATTGCAGGTCCGCACGTGTAGTGCCCAGGTGGTCCACCAGCAGAAATTTCGTATCGTAGGCGGCGGGATCCTGCAGGGCGGCGCCCAGGTCCTGTTGGCAGATGAGGTTCTCACCTTCGTAAAAGTAGAAACTCACATTGTCGAAGATTCCGCTGGCTCCCATGGCTTTGATCCGTCGTTTGCCGTCGGCGTCATAATAGTAGCGCCACTCGTCACCGCTGGTGCCATCCACGGCCCGGCAGATGTGGCCCTGGTCCATGTACTCAAGATTCAGGGATTCATTCGGAGTTCCACTCCACAGAAGATTGCCCAAAACATCATAATCGTCATTGGTGTACTTTTGGGCGCCATCGGTGAACCGGTTGGTGTCCGGATCGATGATAAAACTGATGGTTGGCGGGGGTGCGGGATCCGTACCTTTGCCTGACAAGAGATTCCGATCGCTGATGTTGCCGTAGCGATCCATGAGATATTCATACTCGCCATAGAATGTGTCGGGGTGGGTGATGTCGTCGAATTTCGCCCAACACAACCGGTTGAGCGAGTCGTAGCGGTAATCGAAGCGCAGTACACTTTCGTAGCTGGCACTCCCGGTAAATACGGATCGATACTTTCGATCGATCTGCGTGATATTGCCGTTGTTCTCATACTGGTAGGCCAGTTCCAGCAGGGTGCGTTCCGTTGGTTCCTTGAGAAGGGTGCTGTAGTCATCTGTGTAAATGGCGGCCGGCCAGCGACGATCATTGAAATCCTGGCGCCAGACGATCTCGCCGCCGTCAAAGCCATAGGCATGGGCTTCCTGCGGCGCGCCGTGAGGGGCGTAGCGGATGGTGTCCATGACGTCGGCGGCGTTCCACTGCAGGCCGCTGAGCAGGCCGTGGGCGCCGTAGCTCAGGTCCACTCGCTGGCCCGAGGGATAGATCATGGTCTGCAGGTTGCCCTGGGCGTCATAGGCCCGGTACTCCGTCAGGAATTCGACATCGCTGCCGCCCGTCTGGCCGAAACGCTCGCCTTTCTGCGCCGGCAGGCCGCGCCAGTCGTACGCAAAAAAGCGTTCGATGTAGGTGTTGTCCGGGTACGTCACATTGTCCCGCACCAGGCGGCCGAAGTTGTAATCCGGTGAGGCCGTGAAGCCGGCCGGCATGGGCTCGGTGCAAACATCATACTCGTAGGCATAGTCCACCCTGATGCCTTCAAGTGTGGTCTGCCGGGCTATCAGCCGCCCCAGGTCATCATAGCTCAGGGTTTCGGTGTAATCCCCGCCCAGGAACTTGCCTGTCAGATTGCCCAGGTCGTCGTAGGTGTAGGTCATGGTGGCGTTGTTGTATTCGGGCAACGTGGCGGCCAGCAGCTGGCCCAGGGCGTTGTAGGTGAAGGTGCGGACCTGCTGGCCCTGGTTGACCTGTGTCAGATTGTCCAACACGTCGTACGAATAGGTGGTGGTCAGGACGCCGCCGGCCGGATCCGGCTCGTCCACCCGTACCAATCGACCCAGGCCATCCTTGTACAGTAGGCGGTAGCGGCCCGCCTCGTCGATGATCTTCTCGGTGGTGCAGAGGGTGTTCGAGTCCACCCCGTATTCGATAAAGGAGGAGGTGGTGGTCTTGGTGCCACCGAGCCCCGGCTTCTGGGTCTCCACCTCGCGGCCCAGGTCATCGTAGATGTGGGTGATGCCCAGGGGATCGGATTTCGGGTGCTTCGCCCCCACCGGCACCTCGGTGGGATAAGGCTCGAATTGTACCCGTCCCAGTACATCGAACTGTTTCTCACTGTAACTTTCCGTGCCGCTGTTGAGGCTGGCCCGGGTGACGGCCGCCCGGCCGAGTCCGTCGTTTTCCACGGTGGTGGTGCGGATGTCGTTGTCGATGTAATCGTATCGTTTGACGGTGTAAGGGGTGGTGAGCGGATATTCGTAGGTGGTCAGGGTCAGCTGCTCGGCAGAGCTGCCGTTTTTGTGTTTCAGAATGACCTCCGACGGGCGGTTATAGATGTCATATTTCAGCAACAGGTAATCATCATAGGATTCCTCGATATAGTATGACATATTCCGATCGCCGTTCTGGTCGGTCCGCCGGAGTAGCAATCCGGTGAGCGGGTGATATTCAGTGAGCATATACTGCCTCTCGATACTCCCGCTGTCGAAGATCCGGGCACTCTGCAGCAGCCCGTCCGAATCATAATTGAACATGACCGTGTTTTGCAGGGTGGTGAGGTCGTAGGCCTGGGTGGCGGCGAGACGTACAAGATTGCTGCCGTTGACGGTGATGACACTGTAACTGTTCATGGTCCGGGTCCACGCTGGATTATCGGAGGGATATTCAGCGGTATAGGGATTCATGATATCTTCGCAATTCTTCACTTTCAGCTGATAAATCCATTCTGGATGGAAACGAGTGCCATTGGTGTTCTCGGACGATGGCGCTGGATAGCTGTTCCATGTAGCCGCCTGTAGATTTCCTACAGCGTCGTAGACTCGGGTGAGAAATGGTATTCCCAATAACCGCCCCGGTAGGGCGCCATACGGAAAAGGATTTGCGGTTGAATAATCCTCCGGCCAGAAATTGAGATAATCATACTTGGTGTATCGAATCAAATGCCAATCGATGGTTGTCGTGATGGGTGACCAGCCATATTCTTCTTCCTGTTCCAACAACAATTTTCTTTCTATCCAGGCTGGTGCCCCCTCTCCATCTGGTTGTGAAGAGACATCTTGGTATGTGAATACTGTTTTTTTGATTACTGACTCAGAGTGATCGGGATCGAACACACGAGTTATTTTCTCGAGAATGACAGTATTCCATTCGGGCTTATCTTGTGTAGAAAGTGCGGGAATAATGTAATTGTAATACTCGACAGCTTCATCGCAAAAGCCTTGGTTGTTAGCGGGATTGCACGTTGAGCAGAACTCATCGGGGGGATACTCCCATGTCCATTCATTGTCTTGGTTCTCATAAACGGTTTCTTCTTCAAGAAGAGGTTTTCTTTCTCCGATGGCGGGATTCAGCACGAAACTTCTCAGATCAGTGTATTCTGATTCGGACAAGTTGCCTTTGGGGCTGCCCGTCTCATCCGAGATCCGCAAAAAACCATATTTGAATATTGGATCCTCGGATATTGCACTGCTCCATTCAAGTTTTTGATAGGAAATGGTTTTTAGCATCTTACCTGTTTCCCAGCGCGGCAAACCGTAATCGGTAATGACCGCTTGGTCACCATAACCACTGGATTCTACCACCGGAAAATATCGATGGATGCTGACACTGCCATCCGCAAACCAGCTAAGGGTTTCTTGCAGTTCTGGAGTTCCTTCCTTATTGAATTCGAATACGTCAAAATAACCACTGTACGCATATTGCCGTTCGAGTTGTTCCCCCTCGCTGTAATCCGAAAGATTGAATACCCGACTGACGCCACCCAAGGCAGACTCTCCACCGATAGCCGCAAAGAAATTATATTGTGGATCACAAGTGTTGACGTCGCTGAAATTTCTCCCGGCGGTATTCCCATAATCGTAGCGTCGATAGCCACCGTCAGGGTAGAGAATATGGGATATTTTCCCCGAATGATTGTACATGAACCTGAAGGTGCGACAATCCAGCACGCTGCCGTCAGGAAGTACTCCATCTGGCAGGGTGATACTGGTAAGTAGAAATATTTGTTTATTGACCATATCATCGGGGATACCAGCAGGTTCTGCATCATGACAAAAAATATCATTACTCAAAGTAAGATCTGTATCCCCACAGGAGAAATCAGGATTCGCAAAGATGTCTCCAAATGTCAGTTCACCGTCATTCAATATAGTTAGACCATCGTTGAATTCGGTTTTTAAAGGCAGACCATTCGGCAATGTAATGCCTGTTTGAAGATAGGAGATCATTGGTTCATAGCCGAATTTATAAGTTATTATATTGCTATCGTTTACGCTTGGATAGCGTATTTTATAAAGCAGATGACAATCGATATCGGATCGCACAATTTGACTGTCGAGATACACATAATGAACAAGCGATTTATGTTCGAAAATAATCTCCATCCAGGATCCGGTACTACTTGAATATGAATAGATAATACAGTCTTTGGAATCGACCACCGACTCGTAGAAGTCAATCTGTATCCAATTCCCGTCAGGATCCGTAATCTTGCGAATCATCCCATCATACTTATGGTTCGGATCGTTAAGATCAGGATATGAATACAGGTCATAGCGTGTACCATCTTGGGCGAACACCTGATGCATGCTTTCGATGTAGTAATATCCACTGCCGTCCACGGCTCGCCAGATATCGCGATCGCCGGGCTGAATGTTGTCCGGAAAACAATACGGATTCAGTTGGCCGGATACGCATAGCCAGCTGCACTCATCACTGGTATCTGTGCTGCCATAAGTAGGACGACAATTAGTTTGTAAATCAACGAGAAGGTGTGTTGAACCATCTGTACTGACGAAATATTTCTTCGTCATGAACGTAGCTGCGTTAAATTCACAATTGGAGATGGCACTTCCAATGTATTCGAATACTTTTGTTCTCTCCGTATAAATTCCGCCCAGTGGAAGGCTCCAGCCAGGCATATTATGGGGTTGCCCGATGGGACTAAACCTTAACCAGGAATCGTTTCCGAAGTATTCCGGCACCTTCAATTGGTAAACTTCTGGTCTCTCTTCCTGTAATGGCGGGGGAGGATCGTCCTTCTCTCCTGAAGAATGTGCTACCTTGAATTCACCTCCGGAGATACCCGTCTGCCAGCTTGGTTGACGTATGCCCCAAATGTTGCTGTTATACATCAGGGTAGGGGCAAATGCGGCTTTCTCACTAAAGGGGATGCCGGGCAATTGGAAGGTCAGTGTCAGTTTGCCCGTGTAGGAATCAACGCTTTCCTGAACGGTTCCGCTGAAGTTCGCCCATGGATCAAACCCCCGCTTGAATTCCGGGTAGTTTTTGATGGCGGAAACCACACCGAACTCCAGATCTTCTGTGGCTTCACACACTAGTGACAAAACAGAAACAGATAACACCGCAGCAAACGTGATCTTTAAAATGAATTGTTTTTTCATTGTCTCTACCCCCTAGTACAATACTCTGAACGATGAATGTCGCTCGATATCTGCGGTGGGCCCTTGCGTTACCGCAATATGCGAGGGACCGGGGGACTGATCGTATTGAAAGATGTTGTGTAGGTCCTTCAGCGGTTGAAGATCAGGATCCAGGGCTTGCATCGTGTAAGTGAGTACAGTGTGATTGTTGATATCGACAACCAATTCCTCTCTGTACAATCCGAAGAGTTTTTGAGACTGATGGGATAAAGGAATCGTTTTTTCGTAAGTAAAATATCCTAAACCGCTCTCTGGATCACTGGAGTATTCGAATTCGTGCAACCGATTCTTGACTTCATGCAGAACCCAGAATGGATTTAATGATAAATACCAGCGCAATCCTCTTTTCTCTAGGGCAGATATCCCACGTCGCGGTCGGCCGTCGGTGAAGACCATCTCAAGGTTTCCACTTCCGAAGGATTGTTCCAAAGAAAATTTGGGACAATCGAAGTAGTCAATTTGTGTACCGCTCAGACCGACCATCACGCGTGGCATCGCCTCGCCGGGCAGGATCAGCTGGAAATCATGTTCGACCAGCTGAGGGGCGTTCTCGTCATCCAGGAGCACACGCAGGCATTCGTCCAACGTGAATTGGGCGTCAGTCTGGGCCAGACAGACACCAGACGATGTACAGAATATGAGGGCGATGATGAAGGAGACATACTGTTTTCTCATAATCCAACTCCTATTTATTCAATCGATTTTTTGGTTTCCGTAAGTCGTCTAACCGTTCGACCCGGGATCGTTCAGGGGGTCAGGCCCAGCTTGATGAACCATTTGCCTTGTCCATTGACGATCCGGAAGACGGCGATATCCGCACCGCCGTCGCCGTCGTAGTCCGCCGGGATGGGGGTGTCCGTCCACAGCCCGTACCAGCAGCTGCCGGAGCTCTGGTATTGGTCATGAGAGAATAGATACAGCCACTTGGCGTGGACTCCGTCGGCATCCCGAAAGAGGGCCAGATCGAGGCAACCATCCCCGTCGTAATCCGCCGGCACCGGGCGGTCTGTGCCGCTCCCGAAATACTTCCCTGTAATCTGCAGGTCGCTGGACTTGCGGATGAACCACTTGCCGATGCTGGGTCGGTAGACAGCCATGTCGTCGATCCCGTCCGTGTCAAAACCATAGTTGCCCGGCAGGGGGATATCTTCGGCCGTTCCGAAATAGACGGTCACGGTTTGGGTGTAATTGGAGGCGCTACTCAGGTACAACCATTTGACGGGGCTGGCGGAGGGCCTAAAGACGGAGGGATCCGCCAGGCCGTCGCCGTCCAGATCGGCCGGCACCGGGATGTCGCCCGTTAGGCCGAAATAAAGGCCCTGGGTCGTGCCATCCGACGACCGGCGATAGAGCCATTTACTGATATCCGGTCGGAAGACGGCGATGTCACACTGGCCGTCGCCATCGAAATCCGCCGGCACCGGGATGTCACCGGGCAGGCCGAAATAAATGATCTCTGTGGAGCTGGCCGAGTAGCGGATGTACCATCTTGCATCGGTCGCGCCCTCACGGAACACCGCCAGATCGGCATAGCCGTCACCGTTGTAGTCGGCCGGAACCGGCACATCCCCCGCGAGGCCGAAGTAGAATTCCTCGTGGTCGTTGCTGGTGACCAGGGTCATTCCTGGTCCCCGCAGGTAGTTCTTCCACTTTTGAATATTCTGGGCAGAGACCCAGCCGCAAAAAAGGAGTGGAAGCACAGCCAGAGACAGTCGTTTTAGATGACATGATGACATAAGTGTATCTCCAGGAAATGATGGATATTTTGGTTTCGTCATGCGCATTCACCCGAATCAAAATGGCAGGGATTGGATATTGCCCGCCAGGTGCTGCAGGAGAATGACCAGGTCCACTGGATTGGTGGATCCATCGCCATTCAGATCACGGTACTGTAGATCGTCGCAGGCAAAATAGACGTGGTTGCCGGCCAGCCAGGCAGCCAGCAACAAGGCGTCGACACTGTCACAAACGCCGGAGCCGTCCAGATCACCAGGTATACAACTGGGGATCATCTGTACCTGAAAGGCGCAGGCGTCCAGGTGCCAGATACCGCTGCTGTTGGCCTCGATTTCCACCTGGAGCACATACTCGATGGGCGTGAGTGTATTGATGTCTTCGTCATCGAATTCGACGCCAGCTTTATAGAGCTTCGGAGATGTTCCGGGATGGAAATCCAATGATGTGTCACTGGAAAAAACGGGCAACCCTGATTTCAGAACTGTCCAGCGATATCGCAGGCGGTTGATCGTCGGGACAGTTTCCGTGAGAATGTAACTAAAGAAAAAATCGTTTGAGAAAGTTATGGATGTCGTACGAAAAAGGGAACCATCGCAAACAATTTCGGGGATCGGTGATGGATCCTGGTTACTCACCGCCAGGGTCATGCCCGGTGCTTTCACATAATTCTTCCATTTGGATTGAGGGGTGGCGGAGATGGCCTGGAGGCACACCAGGAGGGCCACCAGCACCGCCGAGACGAAGGCATTTCGTGGATTCATGCCGGACTCCTGCACTGAGATGGTTTGGCTGCACCGTCGTCTCAGGAGTACCAATGCCTGTGTCAGAAGAGAGATCGAACTGATCGCTACTTCGTCTGGTTTATGAGTCTTCCATTCCCCGGTTTTCGCATGAGTCTGTCCCCCAGGAGAACGGTGCAAATCTGTGGTGTTGCTTCATGGTCACGGTAGGCCAGTCATGGGGATTTGTCAACAGAAATTTTGTAGTATTGCTGTTTGCCGCAGTGAACCGTTATGAATACAACGAGTGGTGAGAATCGGCGAGCAGTGGAAGAGGTTGGGCTCTGGCTGTCCTTGGAACTACGGGTCGCTGCCCGACCAAAAGATCAAAATCAAACGGAAGATTCTCTGGAAAGAAAGCCACCTGGTCGGGAAGAGTGCGGCAGATCAGAGATCCACACGATGGCTGGTTCGCCCCCCTTCGGGCTGGATTATCGGGTGGAATGGCTGGCCCGGCACAGGACGTTGGGATGCCTCAAGATCGTTGGAATCGGTCGCGGAAAAGGTGAAGGATGGGATGTCTATCGATCGCTTGAGGAAAGAGGCGGCCGGAAAAGCAATGGATGGCGGGCCACGGTACAGGACGCCGGGATGCCGCCCGGTGAGAGGAAGCGAAGGGCGACGGAGAATGGTGGGGACCGGATGTCCAACGAAGGCCGGCGGCAGCCATAGGCCGACGGAAATAACGCTGGAGGGCAGGATACGGATTGTGTGTACAACCGCGGCGCGCTTGCCCCCCCAATCCCGGCCGCGCCGCGTCCGTCCTTGCCAGGGGGATACCCCCTGGACCCCGCGAGGGTGGCATGATCAGATACGGATCAAATCCCGAAGGCTCCACTCAGGCTGATGAGAATAGGGTTGACAGGGAAGAAGAACCAAGGTACATCTTGAAAAAGGACTCATCATCCATATCGTACGGGGCTATCTGGTCAAACTTTTTCCGAAGGTCCTGAGAGGGATGCCCGGGTGTGAGATCATGGAATAAAATATCCAGGTGGATCATATTCACCTGGTGATTATCATTCCGCCGAAGTATGCAGTGACTGACGTGGTGGGACGACTAAAAGGGATGACGGCAAGCCACTTTCGGAAAAAGTTTGAATAGTTGAAGAGCGTATATTGGAAAGAGAACATCGTTTGATCCCCGGGATGCTTTGTATCGACAGTATGTGTCGACGAGGAGAAAATCATCCGGTACGTCCGTTGGCAACAGGGCCAGAATTCAGGTCAAGCGAAGCTTGAATAGTTTTAAGTACCACGGGCTTGCCCGTGGGTATCTATATATTGTTAGACGATTGAGGAGACGATGACGAATACTATAAAGCAAGCAAGATCAAGACAACGCGTTTCCAAAGATGGGGCAAAGATTAGGACGGGCTCATTTGACGACCTGAAAAGTGCACTCAGGCTATGTCGCAAGGCTGCTCGTAGAGGTTACAAGATAGCCAAGGAGAATTTGTCTGAGACTGCTGCGGCAATCAAGACCGTCTCAGAGACCCTATCGAAGTGTCTACGGTCGATTGATGACGGGAGAGTCCGGACTCCCGGCGTCGTCGACCAACTCAAGGGTCAGCTCGCCGATGTCGTGAAAGAACTCGAGCAGTTGCAACGGTCGTCTGGTAGGACGTTGGAGGAACGCCGCCAACATCTGAACAGCTTTTCCGTCACCCTCTTCGGCCGGACGATGGCGGGAAAGTCGACGTTGATGGAAATTCTCACCCGTGGCGATGGGCGATCGATCGGAACGGGCGCTCAACGAACCACTCGCGACGTCAGGGCCTACTCCTGGAACGGTCTCGAGGTGACTGATGTGCCTGGGGTCGCGGCGTTCGAGGGTGCCGAAGATGAGGAACTCGCGTTCAAGGCCGCATCGCAGGCGGATCTCGTTCTCTTTCTCATCACTGATGACGCCCCGCAACTCGTTGAGGCCGAGTGTCTTGCCAGAGTGCGCCGGCTTGGAAAACCGGTCCTTGGTGTCTGCAACGTTAAGGTTGCCGTGGATGACGAGGACGATCTGCTCCTCTTTCTCCGATCCCCAGACAAGCCGTTCGACCGAACCAGGCTCGACCAGCTCCTGAACCAGTTCTACGCCTTCGCTGACCAATACATCCCGGGCAAGCGGGTGCCGTTCGTGGTGACCCACCTCCGGTCTCGATACCTAGCGCATCGGTCAGAGCATGCCAAACACAGGGAGCGTCTACTCGCGGCCAGCCGCTTCGACGGAATCGAGTCGCGAGTCATTCGGGAGGTCGTTGGTCGAGGCAAGTTTCTGCGAGTCAAGAGTTTCGTCGATGGCGCTGTCGCCCCGATGATGGACCTCACCGATCTCCTGTTGGAGTTCAGTGCGCAGAACTCCAGCAGCGGCCGCGTGATGATCGACAAGAGGCGGCAGTTCCGCAAATGGTCGCAGGAGTTCCGTGGCCATGGCAAGGAGAGGATCAACATGCTCGTCGCGAAGGTGATGGATGGCCTGCGCGACGAAGTTCCGTCTTTCGTGGAGGACCACTACGAGAGCAGCTCGGCCGGCGAAAGCTGGAAGCGCCTCGTGGAGTCGACGGGCGTCAATCGAAAGGTTGAAAAGCTCCAAAAGGAGCTGCTGGAGGAGTGCAAGAAGGCATTGAGCGAGGTCGCACGCGAGTTGAAGTCGGAGTTGTCTTTGGTCGCCAGCCTTTCGGGTGACCGCCACATCAAGATGGACAGCATCTTCAACGTGAAGCGCGCGTGGAACTGGGGCACCAACATCCTCACTGGTGGGCTGGGCATCGCAGCGCTCATCCTCGGCAGCGGGCCGTTGGGTTGGGCCGCCGCTGCTGTCGGTGCCGTCGGATGGTTGATTTCATGGTTCTTCGACGACCGCGAGGAGAAGGCGAGGCGGGCGCGAGAGAAGCTGACGAAGCGCCTTCTCAGCAACATCGACAAGATGGAGAAGGACCTGCGTAAGAATCTTGGAGACTGGTTCCACAAGGAGTTGCTCGGCCAGCAGGTTTATGTGCTACTTGACGACCTGGGCGCAGTCACAAGCGGGCTATTCGAACTAGCCGATGCGCAGCGCACCCTAGCTTGGACGCTCAACGACCGCCAGAGGGCTCTCGGGCGCACGCTCATCGATGAGGCTCTCAGCCAGCTATGTGCGGAAGACCTGGGCCGCTCGATAGCGGATGTCGCCAGGGTCCCGGGGCTGGCCACCATGTTCCTCATCGAGCCTGACACGACCTTCCCTGGCCAGGTTCGAGACGGCCTCGAGCGCCTACTCGGAGAGCAGATCTGGTTTGTCATCAACACAAGGAATCGCTTCTCGATACTGGCTCAGGCGATCGGTCGAGACTGCGACCGGAACAAGATCAGTGTCGAGGAGAAGATCCGAGTTGCACATTTGCCGCTGGATGACCTTGGGCCGGTTGGGAAAGCGCGCGTGCGACTTGCCCAGCAACTCACAGGCCTGCACGTGATGCGATAACGCGAGAGGAGAGCTACATGGCGTCTACCACATTTGAGATCCTGGAGTGGGCCGCCGATGGCAACAAGCTACTGGAGCGGTCACGGAAGACCGTTTCCTCGGCACCAAGCGAAAAGGTGCGTGCCCTTGCCAGCAGAATACCGGCCGCCATCGTGGCTATTGAAAACGCCGTAGTTCTTGTCTTCGCTGGTCAGTACAGTGCCGGAAAGTCCACCATCATGAGAGCGCTCACCGGCCGGGAGGACATCGTCGTCGGCGCTGGCATCACCACGCAAGAGGCGCAAACGTACGAGTGGGAGGGCGTCAGGGTCGTCGATACCCCAGGCGTCCATACAGAACTGCGGCCAGATCACGACGAAATTACCTATCGGGCCATCGCGGATGCGGACCTCTTGGTCTTCGTGGTTACGAACGAACTTTTCGATTCGCATCTAGCTCAGCATTTCCGCAAGCTAGCCATCGAAAGGGACAAGGCCCACGAGATGATGCTCGTTGTCAACAAGATGCGACGATGCGCCAAGGGCAACAGCCCAGAGGCGCAGAACATCATCCGCGAAGACCTTCGCAGGGTGCTTGCGCCGTTCACTCCAGAGGATCTACGAACCTCATACATCGACGCAGAGGCGGCGCTTGAGAGCACGACTGAATCTGATACCGCCGTGGCTGCTGCCCTGTGGCGCAAGAGCGGGCTCGAACCGTTCACGGGGAGCCTGAATGCCTTCGTGCGCGACAAGGGTCTTTCCGGGCGATACACGACGGCCCTGTACAACCTCGAGCAGGTTCTACAGGAAGCACTGGCGGCCGAATCGACAGGCGACAAGGACATCGATGCGCTTGAGGAGCTGCTCATCCAGCGTCGCCGCGCCCTTTTGGAGACGCAGGACCGCATACTTCGGTCGGTTGAAAGTGAGGTGCAACGAGCCGGTTCGCAGATTCGCCAGGAGGGGCGGAAGGTCGCGGACATGATCAACGTGTCTGCTGACCAGAAGGCAGTCGACTGGGAGCTCCAGGCGGCACAGGACCGGATTCAGCGTCACGCTGAACAACTTGGGGAGTCGATCCAGGTCGTTATCGGCAAGCACATAAAGGACCTCGACGAGCGCGTGAGCGCAATCGACAACAGCGAGTTGGCAAAGGAGCTGCTACCACGCCTCGTCCATAGGATTAAAGAGGCAAGCATCTCATCCGATACAATGTCGAAGCTCAAGAAGGCCTCAGACATCTCATCGAGGCTCGGTGAGTTCCTGATCCGGAACTCCTTTACTCCCAAAGCAGGCACACTTGGAGAGCTATTCAAGCTCAACCAGTACTCTGGGACGGCCGGCCATGAGGCTGTCAAGGCGATCGGCAACTTCTTCGGTAAGTCGTTCAGGCCCTGGGAGGCTGTGAAGTTGACGCGCGCCGTTGCGAACGTGGGCCGCGGTCTCGCTGTTGCTGGCACCGTTCTCACGTTCATTCTTCAGATCAAGGAAGACGCTGACGCTGCGCAGCTCGAAAAGGATGTGCGTGAGAGCCGCTCTGCTGTGCGTTCGGGATTCAACGATGCCGCTCATGTGATCGAGATGCACTACGATCAGGCTACAGACGCCTATGTCGCTGACAACCTAACGAAAGAGATCGAGGCGATAGATGATCAACTCGCCGAGCTTAGAGACATTCAACAGCAGCGGACTGACCTGTTCCACAGTCTTGTCGGGCTTCTCAAAGAAACAAGAATGTTGATTCGTGACCTTCACACATCAGAGAAAAACGTGGTCTAACAACAGCATACATTGGACGGCGCTTCGCGCCGCCGCTGATGCTACACGTTACAGGAGAGAGATCTATCCAAGGCATGCAGCCCTCATAGAATCATCGGAGAAGCGGATTTTATAATTCATTGATATAACAAGGCTTGTGCGTAAAGCCTTCCTTCGCTGTTTGACTTAACATTATACTGAAAAGAAAGCTCTAATTGATGTGTGGTCTTTTTTGAGGGATCAGGAAGTGTGTTTGCCCAGGAAGTGCGGATTCAGCAAAGGGGGAAATCGGCGGGGGACCGCCAATTCCGTGATTCCGTAGCCCGAGAATTTGGCGATGGCGTGGAAGTCGGGCAGGTGCATGAATTCAGCGGGGAGCATGAGCTTTTCGATCTTGTCCTGGTCGTTGATGGTCTTACGGTCGCCGAAGTCCTTGGGGGAGAGCTGGCGGCCCTCCACTTTCTTGATGACCTCCCGCTCGCCGATGGAGCGGGACAAAAACTCGGCCGTGTCGGGATCGTTGAGGCGCAGGAAGAAGCCGGTGTTGAAGTTGTTGTAGAAGGTCATCTTGTTGGGCTTGCCGTAGACGTCCTCGATCTTGCCCAGGTCCTGGTTGGCCACGATCATGCAGCCGCCCTTGGAGCGGCCCACCGTCAACAAATCGAACAACACGGAGATCTGGTCCAGGGAGCCGATCTCGTCGATGCAGAACCAGAGGCGGCGATCCTCGCCCGGCGTGGTGTCGGGCAGGCTGAGGGTCTCGCGGATGAGGAGATCGAAAGCGAAGGTCATGAGGGGGCGGAAGGTGTCGGCATAGTTCTTGATGTTGAGAAGGAACAGGTTCTGGTGGCGGGGATGGCGGATGAAATCGCGGAAGGAGAAGTCGCCGTCGAGATCGACGAGGTAGCGGAACCAGGAGATCTTCTCGGTGAGGGTGGAGATGACGGAGGCGGCGGGCCCCGAGCCCCTGGACTCGATATGCTTCAGGGCGCCACGGTCGGCGATGGGCAGGGTTTTGAGCTGGCGGATGATGTCCTCGAGCCCCTGGGAGAAGAAATCCCACACGTCGGCGTTGGCCTGATGGCCGCCGGCGTGGAGGAAGCGCAGGCCGGCCACGAACACGTCCTTGGCGGCGTTGTTCCAGAACGGGTCGCTGTGGGTCTCGCGGGGCGGCTTGAAGATGATCTGGCTGATGATCTCGAAATCGGGATCGGTGCGGATCTCGTTGAAGAACCGCCAGCGCAGGCTGCGGGCGTCGAAGGGGTAGAAGACCAGGTCCTCGGCCGTGTAATGCTTGGACAGGAACTCGCCCTTGACGTCGTAAATGATGAGCTTCTCGGGCGTGTGGCAGCGCCGGATCCGCTCGCGGATGGCGCCGATGATCTGGTTGAAGAGGACGCTCTTGCCGGTGCCGGTGGTGCCCATGATGAGGATGTGCTTGGTCTCCAGCTGGCGGGGCAGCTGGAGGCCGGCGATGGTCAGGTGGCGGCCGGGCGGACCTGCCTCGCCGGCCGCGGCGGCGGCCAGAAACCGCCGCAGCTGCGGCAAGGTCACCTTGCAGGCGCCGCGAAGGTGACGGGCGCGGGCCATGCGGCGGGCGGCATACAGGAAGACCAGGATGTAGGCGCCCGACAGGCCATAGGCGAAGCAGGAGAGGCTGCCGGCCCGGCGGAGATCCGCCTCGAAGCGACGGATATTGCTCCCCAGATACTGTTCCAGCCGGGCGCGATAGGTGGCGGCGGCCACGGATCGTCCTTCGGGAAAGAACGGCCGTAGCTCACGATCGATGCGGACCTGGTTCTCCCGCCCGAACAGTCGAAAAGTTGGCAAATAATACCGCAGCAGGGCGCCGGCGGGCAGACGGAAGGTGGCTCCGCCGGCCAGCGGCAGCTGAAAATTCCGCTGGTAGGAGCGGCGCACGGCCAGGCCGACGATGACGGCCTGGACCAGCACGCCCAGCAGCAGGGCCAGGACCACCATCTTGACGTACATCTTGATGTCGGAGGTGAGGGCCTCGTGGGCGGCGTAACCGTGCATGTCAGCCTCACAGAGCTACCGCGGAGAAGCGGAGGGCGCGGAGACAAGAAGAGGAAAAAGGGCGACAGAACGTTTCGGTAGTGTTCAGCATGCGGGGCAGCGGGAGCCGATCCGGTTGGTCGGGCAAACGTGTGCTTATTTGGAATAGGGGACGTGGACGTCGGCCAGCATGGGAAAATGCCGGCGGTTCAGGGTGGTGAGGACGGCGTTCTCGGCCAGGGCCGCCGCGGCGATGATGGCGTCGGCCAGCCCCACGCCATGGCTGGGGCCATAGTCGCGCCGGAACAGCCCCCCCTGGCGGGCCGTGGCGGCGGTGACGGGCACCACGGCGAAGGTGGCGACGAAGTTCTCCAGAACCTCCCGCTCCCGGCCGTCGCGCACGCCGGCGAACAGTTCGGCCACGGTGAGGGCCGAGAGTTTCATCTCTCCCGGCTGATTCTCCAGAAAGGTGATGGCCGCCGGCTCGCCGCGCAGGTAATCGACGAGGACGTCCGTATCGATGAGGAGGGGGCGCGGCATGGCCTACCCCCGCTCCCATTCGCGGCGCAGGACGTCCAGGTCGGGCAAATCGCGCCGCCCCCGCCACAGCCCCCGGGCGGCGCGCCAGGCGGTCCGGCGGTGCTCCACGGAATCCTCGGCCAGCATGCGGTCGATGGCCTCGCGGATGAGGCCGCTCTGCTTGCGCCCGGTGCGGCGGGCCAGCTGTTCGAGTTTTTTCTTCTCTTCCTCGGTCAGGTAGATCTGGGTGCGGATCATGTCCACCTCCGACGATGTATACAGGTAATGTATACCAGCGGGACGCTTTTGTCAAGTCAGGGCCGGCGGTGGGGTGAGGGAGCGGGCGGCAGCGGCTCATTTCAGGCGCTCCAGGGGAATGGTCTTCCCGGCAAGGCGGGTGAGATGGAGATCCCGGTCAAAGCGGATCTCGGGATCATGGGCGCGCTTGAGCTCGAACTCGCGCCGGAAATCCCACGGCCGGCCGGTGTAGCGCTGCCAGAGGCGATCCTTGGCGGCGGCGAACTGGCGGCGGATGTTCTCGCCGTGTTCGGGCAGCCGGTCCAGGTACTTCTCCAGGGTGCGCAGCAGCGGATAGACATGGGCGCCGAAGGTCAGCCGGGCAGCGTTCGCTCCAAGTCGCTGACCAAGGCGCTGACGAACTCCCTGACAATGGTCTCGCAGGTGTCGGCCGCGGTCGGGTCCGGCGTCGCGGCCGCGGCGCTGCTGCTCGAGGTGGTGCAGCTGTTGCTCCGCCCGTCGCACGAGGGGCTGGTAGCGGCCGCCAGCCGCGCGGACAAGTCGTGCCACTTCGCGCTCCAGTCCGCCGCCCACGTCGCGCACGAAACCCGCCAGGCCTCGTTCAGCCGCGCGATGGTCGTCGCGCAGCGCTCGTCCTGTTCGCTCAACGATCGTTGCAGTGCCGCGCATTGCCGGCGCAGCGTCTCGTTCTCGCCGGCGAGGCGACTCAGTTCCCCGCTCTGGCGGGCCAGGATCTCGTCCCGGGCGGCCAAGACCCGCCGCGCTTCGTCCAAGAGCGCTTCTTGTTGCCTGCAGATGCTCAGTAATTCGTCTTTTCTCACCCTCGTTCCTCCGGATGTGGACGGCGGCCACGGTGAGCTCCCGGCCGGAGGGCCGCTCGCCGATGACGCGGCGGATCTCGGCCGGCGCCAGCCCGGCCCGCCGCAGCCGGCCGTAGCGGCGGCGCCATTCGGCCAGGGATATCTGTCGCTCGCCCACCGCCTGCCGGTGCCGGGCGGCCGTGGCGTCGCGGGTGTGGTCCCGGTTCATCGCCCGGTCATAGATGCGGGCCCAGAGCTTGTCGAAGGACTCAAACTGGTCCCGCTTCAGATCCAGCTTGTAGCCGTCGGTCTTGCGGGCCGGCAGCAGGAGGTGGACATGGACATGCTCCGTATTGCGGTGGACGGCCAGCAACGCGGGGTTGTCCCGGAAATGGGATTTGGCCAGGAACTCGTCGGCCAGGCGCAGGGCGTGGTCCGAGCTGACCTCTTTTTCGAAGGACAGGATCACGCGGTAATTGCGGCGGGCGCCGCGGCCCAGCTCGGCCTGGCGGTCGAGGTGGTCGGCCAGGGCGCGCTTCTGCTCGCGTTCGTCCCAGCCCAGGCGGGCGTGATCGGGGACGTGGCGGGTGGCCCAGCGGTCGCAGGCGCTCTCGCGCAGGATGTAGCGGGCGTTGGCGCCGGTGCCGCCGGCGACGCGGCTGGACGTGACCTTGCAGAAGGCGCCGCTCACGGCTCGAGCTCCTGGCGCAGGGCGTGGAGGCTGCGGGTGAAGGCGGTGTGGGTGTCCGCCGAAAAGTCGCCGCGGTGCATGTGGCGCACGGCCTGGTTGAGGAGCACGCCGATGCGGCGCAGCTGGCGGGCGGCCAGGCGGTCGTAGCGATGGCGCAGCTCGAGGCCCAGGGCGGCGCTGCGCACCAGGGCCGAGACCGATACTCCCGCCTCCCGGGCCCGCCGGGCGAGGGTCGCCTTCTCCTCTTGCGTCAGCCGGATGTCCAGGCGCCGGGTCCGCGGCATGGGACCTCCCTCAAAAGGATTTCAGCGGCTGTTCGTCGATCCGCCATTCCGCACCACTGCGGAAGGCGCGCAGGACGACGCTCTCCTCCAAGTCGGCCAGGCCCATGGACCGCCCGAAATCCGTCACCCGGTAGCGGACCGTGCAGTGGAGGGTGGCGCCGCTTTCGGGCGGCACGCCCCAGATGCCGCTGATCCGGTCGACACGGACCAGCTCGCGGGTGGCGTGGGTGGCCACGTACCAGCCGTCGTCGGTCTCGCGCAGCGGGGTGTGGTCGCGGAGCTTGTCCGTCAGGGCCAGGGTCCAGGTGGCATAGTGGATACGCCCCTTGACGGCCGTGCCGGTGGTCAGCGTCACCAGCTCGGCCGCCAGCAGTTCGGGCAGGTGCCGGTACTGTCGGTGCAGATAGTCGGTGAGATCCTGCTCCATCCGCCGCAGCAGTTTCTCGTTGACGCGGCCGTGGGCGGTGAGAAAGACGCAGCGGCCGTGGTCCCGCCACCAGTGGGGCGTGACGTCAAAATGATCACGCACCAAGTCCGTCGCCTCCTCTACAGGGAGCGGCGGCGTGGCCAGGAGCAGGGAGACGGATAGAACGACAATGCTCAGCAAAATGAGTCCAAACAGTTTCATAACCATACCTCGGGACAGGGAATGCGACGGAGCCGCAGCTCGTCGGGGAAGGTGGGCCGGCCGCCGGTCTGGAAGCGGCCGCGCAGCCGGTCCTGGTCGTCATAGCCCTCGAAGACGAACTGGTAGAGGGGGATGACGCGATAGGGCGGGAAGGTGGCCGAGGCGGCGTAGTCGAGGCCGTCCACTTCCACGATTTCCGCCACCTTGCGGCTCTCGTCGGGATAATGACTGACCTGGACCACCACGTGGATGGCCCGGGCCACCAGCTCCTTGACGGCCCGGGCGGGGATGTCCAGGCCGCCCTGCAGCACCAGGTTCTCCAGGGCCAGCAAGGCGTCGGCGGCGCTGTTGGCGTGGATGGTGCTCAGCCCGGCGTGGCCGGTGTTGAAGGCGCGGATGAGATCCAGGGCCTCGGCGCCGCGCACCTCGCCCACGATGAGCCAGCGCGGATTCATGCGCAGGGCGTTGCGGACCAGGTCGGCCAGGGTCACCGGCCGGTCGTCGGCGTGGCGGGGATGCTTGCTCTCCAGAGCGGCCCATAGCTTGCGATCCAGGAAAATCTCCCGGGAGTCCTCCACGGTGACGACAATCTGGTCGGCGGGGATGAAGCCGCCGAGGACGTTGAGCAGGGTGGTCTTGCCCGCGCCGGTGCCGCCGGAGATGAGGATGTTGCGGCCCAGGGCCACCACGGCGCGGAGGATGGCCAGGCCGGTGTCGTCGAGGGTGCCGAAGCGGAGCAGATCGCCAGCGTTGTGGCGCCGCTGGGGAAAGAGGCGGATGGAGACGCAGGCGCCGGCGGGGGAGCAGGGCGGGATGACGATGTTGACCCGGGCGCCGTCGGGCAGTCGGGAGTCGAGGAGGGGATGGTCGGCATCCAGCCGGCGGTGGATGACCTCGGCGATGCTCTCGGCGGCCAGCACCAGATCGGTGGCCGACCGCCAGCCGGCGTCCGTGGCCCGCAGCCCCTCGCCCTGGCGCCGGACATAGACGTCGCGATGGCCGTAGATGACGATGTCGGTGACGGCGGGGTCCTCCAGCCAGGGGGCGATGGGGCCCAGCAGGACCTTGAGCAGTTCCAGGTTGAGCTCGTGGCCGACGTTCATGGGGACCTCCGGGCCAGGAGCAGGGCGACGACGATGTCGGCGGCGGTGACCAGGGCGGCGGCCAGGCTGTGCTGGCTGCCGACACCCAGGCGCCAGAAAAAGGAGCGGCCCGTATCCGCGTTGGTGAACACCAGTTCCAGCATGACGCCCGGCAGGGTGTGCGGGGCGTGGCGGGCCTCGACGCCCACCAGGCCAATCCGCAGATGAATGGGAGCGGCGGACGTCAACCGCAGGCCCTGCCCGGCCAGGGACTCGGCCAGGGCGTGCCGCACGGGCGCGCCATAAGCCGCGGTGGCGGGCACGGTGGTGATGGGGTCGAGGGCGATGTCCGTCCCGCGCCAGTGGAAGCCCTCGTCATACTGATAGCCGTAATAGGCATTGCCGGCCAGACGGGCGTAGATCTCCGGGGTGAAAAAGCGGCCGATACTCTGGGGCTCGTCGCGGACATCGGCCGAATCGTCCAGAAAGGGACGGACGGCCGTCAGGCGGCCCAGAAACTCCAGCTCGGCCGCAGTCGGGCCCGGCGCCCCGGCCTGGGCCGCCGCAAGGGAAAGCCAAATGAAAATATAAAGGCTAACGCCGCGCATAGCTCCGCTCCGCCACCCGGGCCCAGGGAGAGATGAGGAGGTCCTCGGTCAGGAAGACCTTCATGGGATGGCCGGGACTCACCGTGATGGTGGGCACGATGGTGGTGTAGCGCTGCATGATGGTGTTGAGAATGCGCTCGAAATTGTCGGTGGTGCCCTCCATCATGTAGGCGCGGGTGGAATAGGGATCGGTGTGGCGCTGGGCGGCGGAGCCCAGCCCCTGCAGCACGCCGACAAAGACGGCGGTGCCGAACTGCAGCCACCAGTGGCGGTTCACATGGGAGGCCACGCCCAGGGCGCCGGTGGCATCCAGCGCGGCCAGGGCGCGCCGGGTGCCGGGGAATTCTGCGGCAGCGCCGTTGGGCAGGATGAGCCGCCGGAGGTCGATGAACAACCGGGCGGCGCCCATGTAGTTCACCACCCGGCTGCGGCCGATCAGGCGGCTGCCGGCGGGGATGACCACGAAACGGCCCGAGTCGTCGATGAGATCGCGGCTGACCACGGCCACCACCGGGCTTTCCTCCACGTCGGCCACCAGGCGGTGGACCAGCAGGCTGTCGATGAATTCGCCTTCGGCCACCCGCACCGGCGGCAGGGGACCGAAGAGGAGGGTGTTAATCTCTTTGTCCGCTGACTTCTCCACCGAAGCAGCAGATGGTCTTGGTGGCGGCGACGGATCGGCGGGCGGCGGCTCCGTCCAGCCGGTAAAGGCGGGGGACGGGGGCGCGGCTGTCTTCTCCGCGCCGGCGTAGTATTCGGCCTGGCGCAAGGAGTGGCTGTAGACGAACATGGGCTGGCGTTGCCGGGCCTGCTCCTTCTCGCGGCGTTCGTCGGCGTACTTGCGGGCGCTGAGGTTCTCGGCCCGGGGATCACCCGTCCAGCCGGCGCGGCGGCTATCCGCCTGGCGCCGGGCCAGCATCTGCTCCACCAGGCTGACCCGCCGGGCGTGATCTTCGGCGGGGACGGCCTGGTCTTCCGCCGGCCAGGCCGGCTCCATTTCCGACCGCGGCTTCGCCAGCAGCTTTTCCAGCTCGGCCGTGGGCGAGGCGGATGAAGAGCCGCGGTCCACGTAGGGCTGGTCGGCCAGGGATTCGGCCTTGCGGCGGGCCTTGTCCTGCTGCTTCTGGTCATAGGCCTGCTGAGCCAGCTGGTCGCGGCTGGGCGCCGCCGCCGGGTCGGCGTCATCGAGGGCGAACAGGATGACCAGCACGCCGGCGAAGAGGACCACCAGACCACCGGCCAGCATCAGCAGGGTGGGCCGGGCTTTGGTCTCCGGACCGTTCGTTTCTTCCCGGACACGGGTATCGGTTTCAGGGATTGCGTTCATGTCACTCTTTCTCCACAAACCAGAGGGAATACGGCTCGTCGGCCAGGGCCAGGGCGCCGCCGGGGGGCAGGGCGCCGGCCACGAGCAGATAAAACCGTTCGGTGGGCGCCTCTTCGCCACACAGGCTGCCGCAGGGGCGGGCGGTGTCATATGGTTCGGCGCGGACGCCGTCCCCGCACGCGCAGGTATGCCAGAGCTGCAGGGCCACGGGTGTGACGGCCCCCGCCGCGTCGGAAATCTCGCCGCGCAGCCGGCTGGCGGCGAGAAGGGAGAGCAGGGCGGCCGGGGCGTCCACTTCGATCCACACCACGGCGTCATCGGGCGAAAGATCGATGCCGGTGATGGTGAACAGCGGACTCACATTCGCCGACGCGTGCAGCTCCACCACCCGGCAATTTCCCACCACCTGCGCCCGTTCCACCTGTTGGGCCGTCATGGCTGCCGGCAGCAGGAACAGGAAAATCAACGGCATGATTGCGAAATGTTTCATCATGGCTCCCCGGCGGTTCTCAGTCCCGGCTGATCTCGGTGGTGTGTTCGCCGTACTTCAGGAAGAACTTTTCCTTGCCGGCGAGCACCTTGTGGATCTGGTAGTAGTCCCCCGTATCTGTGAACTTGACGGGCTGCAGCTCCTCATCCTTGTCGCGCTCGCCGACGAAAACCACCGGGCGTTCGCGGGATTCGGGCAGCAGGACGTAGGTGAACACACCGTCATCCACCGTCTGGCGGATCCGGAAATGATCATGCCGGACGTGGTAGCGGGTGTCCACGCTGAAGAGCAGGGAGCGCCGGGCGGCGGTCGTCTCCTGCTCCAGCCTCGCGGCGAACTGTCGCTCCAGCTCGTCATTTTTCTCACGGACCTGCGCCGTCACGGCCTGCTGCAGGCGGTGGCGGAAGAACTCCTGGTCGTGGATGTCCACCACCACCAGGGCGGCCGCCTCGGCGGCGGGGCGGGAGGTGAGGTGGAACACGAAGCAGTGCCCGCCGTCGGTGGCGATGATGACGGAGGTGTCGGCGTCGGCCTCCAGCGGCTTGACCACGCCCACGGTGCCGTTGGACTGGCCGAAGAAGCTCTTGTTGTTGGTGACGACGAAGTCCAGGATGGCCCAGCCGTCGGGCAGGAGAAAGGTGGTGCCCACGCCCGGCGCCGAGACCAGGGAGTAGACGCGGTGGCGGTTGGCGCCGTCGAAATTGCACTCCACGGTGCGGGGCGTGACGGCGTACAGCGCCGTAGTCAGTACTAACAGGCAAAAAAAACCATAACCCACTCGGTTCATTCCGTTCCCTCCTCGAACTCGCTTTCGTTGTATTCGGCCACCACCAGGCCGTGGGCATTGGCCACGGTGCGGTGGATCACCTTGAGGCGCAGCATGGCCAGGCAGCGTTGCTGGGCCAGTGTCTCGTCGGCGGCGCTGAGGACCGTTTTTTCGAAAACGGCCTGCACGCGCAGGTCCGGTCGGGCGCCCAGGATGGAGACGCCCGTCACGCGGCAGATCCCCTGTCCCGCCCGGCCGATGATGTCGGCCCGGACCGGCAGGTCGGCGCAGCGGCGCACCTGGGCCCGGGCGTCGGGTGCGGTGCGGGCGAAGGCCGCATCCAGGTTGCTTTTCACCGTCAGCCGGTTGTAGGTGTAGAGTTGGTTGAGGTAGTCGCGCACGAAGGCCTCCAGCTCCACCGGCAGCCGCTCCTCGCCCCGGGCGTCCAGCACCTGGAAGTCCACCGGCGTGGCCGTGCCCGTGGTGCGGTCGATGAATATGGGCAGGGGTTTGACCTCGCCGACGTGCCGCGACAGCAGCACCAGGCTCACCGTCAGGCCGATGCAGACCAGGCCCACCACGAACAGGGCGTACTTGAGGAACAGGTTGACGAAGGCCAGCCGGCCGGTGGAGCGGATAAAGTCGTCACAGCTGTTGGACATAAAACCCTTCCTGTCGGCATGGGAATAGTCACGCTACGTTGCAACGTCCGGATTTTTTGGCCACGAAGGCGGAAAGGCGCAAAGATTTTTATGGTTAGGATATTCGCCTCTTTCCGTTGTGTCATGGAATTCTGCGGCATCATTTTCTTTCCTTACACTTCTTTCCGTTTCTGTACCTTAGTCCTTGCATAGCGTCTTGGCGTCTTTGCGGCCAGGATGTGCCTTGATTTTCGTTGCGCCGTTGCGCCGTTGCGTGAGTGTTAACTTTCTGTCGCCGAGCGGGTGGCGGCGGTGACGGCGCCCGTGCCGGCGGATCCGGCCACGGCGGCGGCCCCACCGGCGGCCGCGCCGGCCGAGACGGCGCTCAGGCCCAGGCGGGCGCCGATGCCGGCGGCGGCCATGCCGATGGTGAAGGCCATGGAACCCTGCTGCCCGAAATACGACCCCGTCAGCGCCCCGGCCACCCGGTTCACCGCCAGGATCAGGCCCACCGCCAGGATGGGTCCCATGACGGCGTTGAACACATGATCCAGCGACGGCAGGCCCTGCAGGTTGGCCAGGTTGAAGCCCGTGCTCCCCACCACGGCCAGGACGATGCACAGGGCCGCGCCGTAAAGGGGGATAACCAGGAAGAAGCTGAGAACCACGCCGATCCACTTGTACATGAAGCCACTGAAGGCGTCGGTCATGCCCAGGGCGATGAAGACGGGCCCCATGACCAGGTACATGGCGAAGATCATGAAGATCCCGGCCACCGACACCAGCAGGATGAGGAAACAGGCCATGGCCACCAGGCCGCCCACCATGGCCGCCTGGTGCATCATCAGGGCGCTGGGCAGAGCGGCCAGGGAGCCCAGGCCGCCGAGGAGCCCCTGTCCCGCCACGGCCGCCTGGTCGGCGCCCTGCATGGCGGCGTAGCCCTCCATCAGCTTCAGGAAGACGGTTTCGCTGTCGGGGATGATGGCCGCCGCCAGGCGCATGGCCGCGCCGTAGAGGTTGTCGGCCATGACGGGCCAGGCCAGCAGCACGGCGCTGATCACCGCCCAGCGCAGCAGCAGCTTGGGCAGGTTGGTCCCCTTGCCGGCGGCCATGTCCATGGCCTCGTTGGCGAAGGCCCAGACGCACATGATCTGCCACAGACCGTTGCCCAGCACGTGGAAGGCGCCGGCGATGTCGTAATCGCCGTGGCCGCCGTGGAGGGCCGTCCAGATGATCTGGATGAGGGTATCCAGGGCGAAGGTGTTTTCCGGCATGATTGTTCCTTTAATCGCCGCCGGCGCCCACCAGCTGCTGAATCTGGGTCAGGTTGGCCGGCCGTTCCCGGTTCAGTTCGCCCTGGCGGTTGACGTGGTTCACCGCCTCGCGCTCCAGGGTCAGGCGCTGCTCCAGCATCAGGCGCAGCATGGAGGCGATCTCATGGTTCTGGCGGACCTGCTCCAGGGCGATGGCGTTCAGGAGGGCCATCTGCTCGGTGACAGCCGCCTCGCCCGTGCCGGCCGAGATGGCGGCGTTGGCCTGCTCGTAGACGTCGAAGGTCGCCAGCCGGTCGTGCTGGACGGCGCGGATGGACTCCAGCTGGACCTGCAGGCGATCCAGCTCGGCCAGCAGCCCCTGGTGGCGGGTGACGAGATCGTCCACGTAGCGGCGGTAATCCTCGTTCTCCTCGTAGAGGGGATTGGCCAGCAGGTAGTCCACGCTCTGCAGGTAGGCGTAATTCTCGGGTCCCGGCAGGAGGTCGGCCAGGCGCTGGGCGTCGCGATAGACGCCCTGGGACGTGGTGAGCAGGTTGCTGAACGAAGCGTGGGAGATGCGGCGGTAGATGGAGTTGATGGTGCGGTAGTAGCGGTCGAAGGTGCGCTGATACTCCCGGAAGCGCTGGATCTGGTCGTTCATCTTGCCCAGCTGGTCCTGCCACTTGTTCATGTGCTGCAGGATCTGGGCCGCCCGCTGGGCATAGGCGCCCGGATCGTGGAACACGAAGGCCGCGGCGGATCCGGCCGCCAATCCGAGGATGATAAAAAGGCAGATCGCTCGTTTCATAACCCCTCCGTAGCGTATATGGGTTCATTCTCCGTAGGTTGTGCCAGTGGCGCCTGGCGGTCCAGCCAGGCCGCCAGGGCCTGGAGCCGTTCCGGCCGGCTGGTGGCGCCGGCTGTCTCCCGCACGCAGGTTTCCACCGTCCGCCGCACGTCGCCGCCGCAGCGTTCCCGGACCCGCCGGCGCAGATCGCGCTCCTGCGGATCGGTGGTGGCCAGCCAGTAGGTGGCGGCGTCCGTCACCGGGCGCAGGATGCGGCGCAGGCCGCCACTGGACCAGTAGAGGAATTCGTGGTGTTCGGGGCGCAGGCGATAGTACTGCTGGCGGTGATAGTCGGACATCTGGAACACGTGGAAGGCGTCGTCGATCCCTTTCTGGCCGTTGAAGAAGAACGCCTGGCGGATGTTCTCCACGATCCCCTTGGACCACGGATTCTCCTCGCCCACCAGGTCCTTGATGGACTGGGTGACGATGCCCACCAGCAGGTGGTGATGGCGCCCCGTTCGGCAGAGCAGCTCCAGCCAGGCGGCCATCTCCGGACTGCGGCGCAGGTAGAGATGGGCCTCGTCGCAGAACAGGTACTTGGGCACGGCCCGGTGCGCCTCGGCGGTGATGTCGCCGTGGATCTTGGCGAAGATGGCGTAGACCAGGGCCGTCATCAGGGCCTCGTCCGACTCCCAGTCGGCCAGGTCGAAATAGCAGTAGCGGGCCAGGCGCAGGGTGTCGCGCCCCGAGTCGAAGATGGCCCCCTTGCGGCCCACCGTCCAGAGGCGGACGGCATCGGCGATGCCGCCGCGGGCCGCCTTCCGCTCCAGCGTGTTGGCCAGCAGCGACAGGGGCGGCACCGGCCGGCCGTCGGCGCGGTGGCGCAGCAGCACCCGGTATTTTTCGAAGAAGAGGGACAGCCCCTGGCGGACGCTCCATTCGGTGTGGGCGTCCAGTTCGCGGCCGATCATGACCTTGAGCAGGCCCAGGCAGAAGGCTAGCTGGGCGTCGGGCACCGGCGCCTCCAGGTCGGCCAGCAGGAAGGGATTGAAGCGGCAATCCGCCCGGTCCCGCGCCACCTGCCAGACGGCGGTCTCGTCCGGCATCTCGTCGCGCAGAAAGTCGAAAAACTCGGCGAAGCTGCGCTTGAGGTCGATGACGTACATCACCGGGCGCGTCACCAGGGCGGACATGAGGAGCTTGTTCACGAAGAACGATTTGCCCGACCCGGTGGGCCCGGTGATGCACAGATGGTGGGCCTTTTCGCGGGGGGTAAAGGGGTGGAAAGAGAAGACGCCCTGCAGGCGGTCCTGGAAGTACTCGAGGGGCGCCGGATCGCCGCCGTACAGCGTGTAGGCCGACAGCAGGTCGCCGGCGTTGGCTGAGGTGATGAGGCTTCGCCGCAGGTAGAATCGTTCATGGCCGGGGAACATGGCGAAGTAGCCGTTGCGGAAGTTGGTGCCCTCGGGAAGGCCGGCAGCGCCGATCTCGCGGAACAGGTTCTGCACCTTCATCACCCGCTCTCGCAGGACGTCGGGTGACGGGGCGTAGACCGCCAGGGCGCAGCTCCACCAGACGGGCAGCTCCTTGTCGGACTCCACCCGGCGCTGGAAATCGGCCACTTCGCTGACATAGAGGCCCGAGGTCTTGTCCACCGCCGCCAGGCTGTGGGCGATGTTCTTGTAGAAGTCCATCTTCTTCCACAGTTTTCTCTTGTCGGGAAAGCCCAGGGACTGGGTCAGGACAAAGGGAAAATCCAGCTCGTAGAACCGGCGCAGGTACAACGCCACCGTCCCGGCCGGCGGATACTTGAGGCCGATGACGGCGGCGAATTCCCGGTCGTTGAGGCGCAGGTGATTCTCTTTGGTGAACAGAAAACCCGACTGGGCCAGCTGGACGTTGAGGGACAGGTCGGGCCGATACGCCGGCGCCGCCCGGCGATTGATGAGGCGGTAAAGGGTGGTGAAGGTGGCCGGGGCGTCCAGCGGCGCGAACCCGAACCGCTCGCCGGCGGTGCGCAGGGCCAGCCAGCCCTGGTAAAGTTTGGCGATGCGGGCGGCGATCTGTTCCTGGACGAAGTCGAAGGCCTTGCCGTCGCTCACCAGGGTGGACCAGGCGGGCGCCACGCCGTCGGGATCGAAGTAGCGCAATGCGCCGACCACCTGATTCTGGTACGACCGCCGCGCCTGGTCTGACCAGAAGGCCTGCTTCTGTGCCTGCAGAAACTGCAGCACCGGATTGGTCGTCTGGCCCGGCGCCAGGGGCTGCAAGTGGGCCGGTTCGCGCAGCAGGAGGTTGGTGAGCATGAAGCCGCGGCCGTCGTCGGGCAGCTGCTCCAGGGCGGTGCGGGCGTAGTAGCTGAACTGCTCCTTCTCCGCCTCGCCCAGGCCCTCGTAGTCGATGCCGGCCAATCGGAAGAGGACCACCACGGCGCCGTCCTTCATGAGGATGGCCGGCAGGCCGTGGACGTTGGGGAAGAAATCGAGGTAGAGCAGGAGATTGTCCAGCTTCTGCTCGACCCTGTCCAGCCGGCGGTAGAGGTCCCTATAGCGTCGCATGGTGCCTGATCCGGTAGGTTTGGTTCGACAGGGCAAGGGCGGTCAGCCGCGGGCGGATGAAGCGGCCCGGGCCCGATCGCGCCAGCGGGTCGCGGGAATCCAGCCAAAAGGAGATGCCGTAACCGGCCAGACCCGTGGCCAGGCCGGCCGCCAGGGCCAGCACGCTGTTGGCCACGGTGTAGAAACAGACCATGAGGGTGAGCAGCATGGCGAACAGCGAGGCGAAGAGCTTGCCGTAGCTCACGCCCCAGATGCGGGGCACATGCTGCAGATTGCGATGGATGGGTTTAATCTTCATCGATTTGTTGTCTCAACGGCGTGAAGGCACCAAGTCCCGGATGGAGTGCTCGCGCCACGCCGCGACGGCGCCATGTGTGGCACGATTGGCCGCCAAGGCGCAAAGGCGCTTAAATTTTTTTGCCGCCAAGGCGTAAAGCCACAAAGATTTATAGGGTGTGAAGATTCCCGGTATAGGGACATCAGCGGGATATTGACCAGCATGTACTTTTCCTGCACTTCACTTTTCTTGTTCTTTTCTGAACCATAAAATTCTTCCTGGTGCCTTGGCGCCTTTGTGGCATGGAACCCCAAAATCCTCGTTGCGTCGTTGCGGCGTGGCGTGACCTTTAAATAAAGGTCGCGCACATGGCGCCGATGAACAGGGCCACGATGCCCATGACCAGGGAGGTGACGGCGTCCGTGTCGCCGTGGGCGAACTTGTAGGCCGCCCGGCCCAGGCCGATGACCCCGACGATGCCCATGACCACGGCGCCCACCGCCGAGGCGATCTCCGACACGTCGTCGATGGCGTCCTGGATGGCGCCGGAGACCTCCTGGGCCCGGACCAGGCCCGCCAGCAACAGGAAGAGCCAGGGGAGGATTCGTCTTTTCATGCCGTCCCCCTACTCCGCCCGCTTTTTGATGACGTACCAGACGACGACACCGGCGGCGGCCAGGCCGGCCACGATGTAGAAGGCCACCAGGATCTTTTTCAGCAGGGGCATCCCCTGCAGCCAGATGAGTCCGGGCAACAGCCCGCTGAGAAGTACCATGAAAACCCCTCCTTGATGGAACCGGAACGACCGGGCGCCGGCGGCTCAGCCGTGGCGGCTGACCACCCGCTGCAGGAGAACCCGGAAACCGGCCAGATCGCAGTCCAGCCGCACCAGCTTGAGGGTGCCGATGGTGGTGGTGACGATCTTCCCCTCGGCGGCCCACTTGTAGACGGTGGACAGGCCCACGCCGACGCCCGCGGCGAATTGCTTCACCGGCAGCCAGTCGTGTTTCTGAAAGTGCAGGATGTGTCCGTTCATGAGATCCATAGTAGCGGACTTGGAAAATATGTCAACAAAAATATTAATAATATAAGAAAAATTCCAATTTCAAAAAAGATGTGATACAATGCCGCCGGGTGTTGCTACAATGGAGGACCGACCATACCGCATCGGGCAGGACGAACGGCATGAGTGATCTGGAAGAACGGGTCCGCGTGAATATGCGAAATTTTCGCAAACGGCGCAAGCTGAGCCAGAAGCAATTCTGCGACGCCCTGGGCTGGGGCTATCACATCCTGCCCGACCTGGAATCGGGCAAGACCAAGTGGTCCCTGGCCCGCATCGACCAGGTCAGCCAACACTTCGAGATCCCGCCCGACTTTTTCCTCATGGGGGAGGAAATCATGCAGGAACACACCGGCATCCTGCGCCTGCTCTACCGCCTGGAGCCCGAGAAGCGCCGCTCCCTGCGCAAGATCCTCCGCGAATGGGAAGTCACCGACATCAGGGTCATCGAGGAAATCCTCAAATTCGCCCGGCGGTTCTTTCAGGCGGGGCGGAAGGGAACGAAAAAAGAAAATTGAATTATTCTCCCGAAAGAATTATTATTGTTTTTCATTGCGAATTTGAAATTTGTGTTAAGCACAGGATGAATAGCCAATCTGTGACTATGCCTTGGAGAGCTAATAACAACGTTTGTATGACGTTATAAAAAAACTTTTGGAACTCGATTCAAATCAGGGGGGCATCGCGTTGCATCGCAAGGGCAGACTGGACGGCTGGAAGGAGATCGCCCGTTACCTCAATGTCACGGTCCGCACGGCCCAGCGCAAGGAGGCCGAGGGCCTGCCCGTCCACCGCAAGGGGCGGACCATTTTCGCCTATCTGGAAGACATCGATCAATGGCTGAAAGGCCATCCGCTGGATGCGAATGATCAGCATGTCACCGCCTCTGCGGAACCCTCAGAACCACCTGCCGTCAAAAAATTTCCGATACGGGCGCTGGCCCTTGCTGTATGTGGCGCCGCGCTCGTTATGCTGATTCTTTGTTTTTGGCCGGAAAAGACCCGGGAACTGCAGGTGGAGCAGCTTCATGTGGAATTGAGTGGACGCCTGTTGAAGTTGCGTGATGCGCACGATCAGGTGCTGTGGGAAAAAGAAATGGACGGCAAACTCATCACACCGGAAGCTCATCGCAGGGCTTTCGAGGTGTCCATCAAATCTCCCAGCTGCGTGGTCGACCTGGACAATGATGGCCTCATGGAGATTCTGGTGACAGTGGGTGCGCAAGAGTATTATCAGGAAAGTTGGCGCCTTTACTGCCTGGACCAGCAGGGTCACCTTCGCTGGAAATATAGTCCCGATGAAACTATTCGCTGGGGTGACATCGTCACGTATCCCCGCTGGTATCTGGAATTCGCCACGGCAGACCTGGATAACGATGGGATTCGCGAAATCGTGGTTTCCAGCCGGCAATCGAATTTTTTCCCGAACAAGATCACTATCCTGGATGTCCAGGGGCACGGCTGTGGTGACTATTATCATGGTGGCTGGTTCCAGGATTGGCTGATAGATGATATAGACGGCGACGAAATCCCGGAAATTGTGGCCGCCGGGACGCACAACGGCTTCGACCGGGCCTGCCTGGTCGTGCTGGACAGCCGCCAAATCGACGGTTACGCCGATTATCCATCCCCGCCTGAATTCAGAGACAAAACAGTTTCTCCTGCTCGGGAAAAGGCCTACCTGTTATTCCCGCTGGATCCCATCAATCGGCTCCATTATCACTTTCGTCCCCAATTGGATCGTGTGGAAAAATTCGATAGGTTTTTCCAGCTTCATCTGCGAGTGACGGTCCCGCCTTGTAAAGTGATTGGAATTTTATACTTCTTTTTGGATCATGACCTCAGACCTCTTCATAGTACCGCGGCGGACTTCTATCTTCGTCTCTGTGAATGCGCCCGCGACACGGGCTGGGTGGACTACACCTTCGACCCGGCCGACATCGCCGCCCTTAGTAAGGAGATCCTTTACTGGGACGGTAAGGAGTGGACGACGACTCCGACTATTAACCAGCCTGCAGTCACCCCTTGAGCAGCGTTCCTTTCAATTTTTCCCTATTGTAAGGTCTGGCCGATAAATTCTGTGGAGAACCCGCGTCTCTCCCTGGTATGGACACACGAATCATAATTGCGATGAAAACCCAGAAAACCCACCATTAAGCTTAATTATTATGCTGCAATGATTTCACGGAATCATGTCGAACTGTTTGCGACGGGTATTTTGTCGTCAAATGTCGTCAACTGTCGCTTTTCCTTTTTCAAAAAAAGCTTCATATTGCAAGTCATGACAGAAAGAAAATTGGGGAAAGAGACAGCGGGAAAAGGACCCGAGTCTGCCCGGCAAAAGATCAACAGGACGAAGTCTCCTGATTTGAGATTATCTCTTCCTGAACCGGGACTCCTCATTTCATGGGGCCAGATCGCGGCTTATCTGGGCTGCACCGCCAGAACGGCCCAGCGCTGGGAGAAGAAGTACGGATTGCCGGTGAGACGTTCCTGGCCTTCGGGCAGGGCCACGGCGGAAACGTCTTCATTGGATGGATGGAGAAAAAGGGGATTGCGAAAATCAGGACGCTGACGGAATCCCTTTCACATACTCGACAATGCAATGGCTAAAGGATTTACGTTGGACGCACCATCCGGTCATCTTCTCCTCGATAGTGCGATGCGCTTCACACGTGTGCAGCCGCAAATCCGGGATGACCAAGAGGCGATCTGGTTTAGGACAGGGTCATTCAAATCCTTTGAATGTTCTATACATTATAATCGATGTTCGTTTATTCCGATCATTCATCGCCGGGGTAGTCTGTCGTCAGTCACCCCGACGGCTTCTGCTGCGAAGGATTCGAGAATAAAGAACAATCGGGCGCTCGCCGATTGAGGTTCATGGATAATGGAAATTCAGCTCTGCGGGACGGGAAGGAGTCAATATGCGGTCAGCATGGATAATGGTCATCATGTCGATCATGGTTGGTTTTGCCGGATTCTGTTTTCCGGATGATTTCGGCGATACTAACGATGTCCGGAGTATCCTTCTACCGGATTCAAATTCATCCGCACCAGGAAACGGTCTTGCCGTTTTTCGTCAGAACACTGGCTCGTCAAAAATGACACCTGGAACGGATCTGGCTTTTTTCATTTTCAATCCGAGCCATCAGGACATCCCAGCCTTGTTGGGTGGAATCGCCCAGGTGGAGTCGCGGCGTGGCGGCCTGATCTTTATTGGACATGCCAACTTCCATGCCATCGAACAGATGGTGCGGCGCGGCTTGAGTCCTGTTTATTTGAGCGATGAATTCCGCTTCGGTGGGGTCAAGAAAGAGCTTCTCCCTCCCTTTGCCGAAGACCTGGCGGACGAACCGGTGGACACGGATGGGGACGGTCTTTCCGATCCGGATGAGGAGATCTACCACACGGACCCGCTCAATCCCGATACCGACCAGGATTTCCTGGCGGATGGCGACGAGGTTTACCTTTTCGGGACCAATCCCCTGCGGGAGTCCAGCGACGGTGACCGCTACGACGACGGCCAGGAAGTACTGGGCTGGTCCCCCTCCGGCCTCGGTGCCTTAGGCGGCGACATGCCCGGTTATGTCCTTTCACCCGGTGATGATCCGCTCGTGGCCGCATACCCCAAAATCGACTTCGAAGTGAACGATGGTATTGAAATGCAGGCCAATGTTGAGACCACCATCGGATCATCGACTATGACGACCGAGACAAAAACTAAGTCCACTACCAGGCGTAGTGTAGATATCACTACATATGGTGAAGAGTCCAACTATATCTATAATAATCAAGCTGTTGATAATCCCCAAGTGCTAGCAAATCAGACAGCTGCAATAGAGAATACCCCACTTTCTGCCATGCAACCAGTAAATATTGAGAACGGAAGCCGCTTCATTCAAGAGATCACTACCGCAGGATCTCCAGTTCTTGAGTCCACCCCGCGAGATATTTGCGGAATCGATATGAGTTGTGCAACCCCCGCATTCAATGATCTCTACGTACCGCAGCAAGCACAGTCAACAGTGTCTCAGGGTCTCTATACAACTAATGGCCTGGATGACAAATGGAAGTTTGGTGATTTCGAACGAATAATCAATCTTTGGTATAAAACGAAGGCCACTGGCCGCGAGTTAGATTATTTTTGGAATGTTCAAGAGGCTCATGTTCTGAATGGAATCTCTTCAATCCTGTTTCCACTTGCGGATGGATTTTCTTGGGGAGGAGTAACTGCATTAACTAACTTGATCAAACAAACAGCTGCAATCGGTCCTGATTATTCGCTGACTGTTTTAGCAGAAAATCTTGATTGGTTGAGATATGAATATTTAAAATTTCGAACTTTGCAAAACGGCGATCCTGTGTTGGTAACTGTTCTAGATCGTCGTATCGATCTATGGATTCCCGGGTTTTTTCAAGATTCCGCCATCCAAATATGGCAAGAAAGAACAAGTACTGAGTTCCCCGCCTATCTAGGACGTATTGAGACACCAGCGTCTTGGAATGCTTGGGTTCAATTTTTACATGATGAACTTAACGTGAAAGCAGTAAACAGATTATATACCGCAAGTGAAATATTTGCAAACGACGGGCCATATGGTGTGGGAGAACACCTCAAAATTACCAACACATCGTTCGGTTCGGGGACCACTGCAGGTCTCTCGGAGGATGGCGTTCTAATAAGTAAAATAGGGATTCTAGATGTATCTTTAAACAAATCAAATTCTTCAGTAACGGCAGACGATGCAAAATCTCTCACTTTCTACAATAAATCTGGTGATGATGACGATGATAATGGGGAATCCTCCAAAAAGATTTCCATGTCTTCGACCACTCTGCGTGAAACAATTATTACTGAATCCTACTCCTGGTCTGTAACTCAAGAAGACTGGGAATCAACGACGACGGATTCGGCTGATTTCGGAACTGTCGCGTTCAGTTTTCATGTACGCAACGCAGGCACGGATATGGCCCTGGATACCACCGGTCTGCGATTCAATCTATTTATCGGTGATAATCCTGCCACCTCTGAGGTGGAAGATTTCAATCCCATTACCTTCCCCCAAATCCAGGATCCGGCCATCACTTTCGAGAACGTGGGGCCGGGGGACGAACTGCTTTTCGGGGCCACGGTGCACCTGGCCAAGCAGCAGTTCCGGGCCTTGGACGAGGGAGCATCCTTGCGTATCGCCGTGGCCGATTACTCCTACGGTTCCGACGAACTGTATTACCGCTCGGCAGCTGGCGGAGGAGTACGCTTCCTCATCGATAACGGCGTGCTCGAGCCGGAGTATTCACGCTACGAAGAGTACCTGGTGCCGGTGCAGCCGGTCTATGACGAGGATCTCGGACAATTGCGCCAGCCGACCTATGGTGAGCTGCTGGCCATCGCCGTCCCGGTGGAACATTTGAATGGAATCCTGCAATCCATCAACAACCGGTCCATCACCGATACCGCCTGGTGGTCCATGATGCTAACCACCCCAACGGATGCCTCCCTGTTTTACAAATCGACAGCTGTCGAAGGACAGACAGTCCGGCTGGAGTACCACGGCGATCAGGACGCCGATGCTTACGCCGACGCTGTGGAACTGGAGTACGGCACCGACGAGGCGGATCCCGCTGATCACCCGTCACCCAACATCATCGGTGTGCTCTATGAAGAACCGGATCCCGAAGACCCGGAGTGGACCATCGGCCGCTTCAAGGTGACCAACACCGGTACCTATGAAGCCTATGGTATGGAGGCCCGAATCTACGCCACCGATGCCACCATCGAGATCACCGACGCCCTGGTGGGCGGCAGCGGGCTGGTGAAACCGGGGGAAACCTTCGATCACCCCGACGACACCTTCCGCTGGCGATCTGCAACGGGGCGTATGCCTCTCCTGGAAATCCGCTACAATGACCCGGCGGGCCTCCATATCCTGCTGACGACGGCGACGGTCCTGGACCTGGAAGAGGATATCGACTATTACGAAGAACAGATGATCCTCAAGAGCCGGATCACCGCCGCGGCGCCGGAGACGTTTTTCTATGACGCCAGCCAGAAGCTCACCGTCGGGTATGTGAATCCGACCAGCCAATCGGTCCAGGATGCCTGGATCGCCGTGGACTGGCAGTCTCTCATGGGCGACATTCTGCTGCATGAAGACCGCCAGCTCGACCTGCTGCCGGGCGACAATTACACCAGTTTCGACTTCAAGCCGCAGGATTACCTGAGCCCCATCAACATCGGCGGCCGATTCAAGGCCCTGGTGCGGGTCATGGACCACAACGGCGCCCTCATCGACTCCAAGGTGGCTTACATGACCTTGTATCCGCGGATGGCCGACATGGCGGTTGCCTCCGCTCCTCATATCACCCTGTCACATAGCGAATGGGAAAACGCCGATTTCGCCCGGGGACGCGATCGTTGGTTTCCTTTAACAATCGGGAATATCGGCAACACCCCATTGACTGTCAATCTTTCGTCCGACAGTGTGGGGCTGACGGTGGAAGGTGATCGCGTGTTTAGCCTTCTCCCGGGCGGCACTCGTACAGTCACACTGTGGATGGACACAGCGGTGTTACCCCAGGGGTATTTTTCCGGAAATTACATCATCTCCTCCAACGATCCGGAAAGCCCAACCCTGCTTTTTCCGGTGACAGCCCACCTTTATGATCCGGAAGATGTTATTTCTCTGTTCCCGGTGGATGGTCGCCCCTGGGAACGGCGATTGTTCATCAACGGAAACTATCCGGCGGGCACCAAACTGTATTTCGACCATGATATTCCCGACGACCCAGAGAAGGTGATACCTGTTTACCTTTATAACTCCGACCGGACTGTCGTACTGGGATACGGTCCTCAGGTCAGCCCGGTGGACTACTCCCTGCGGCGGACGGGAGCCAATGATCGACAAATCGAAATCACTCTCCCCACAGCCGTGGAATCGGGTGCAACCATGCGTTTGCAATTCGGAAAGGAGCTGACGCACCAGAGAATATTTAGCAACCCACAGACTCTATCAGCCTATATTCCATATAAAACCTACAGCAATGCCAGCTTTGAGGTTTGGAAGAGACAGGATCCGGATTATGATTCATTTAACGACTCAACTGTTGATGGAAGTCTCTGGACGACATCCGGTTCTGTTTGGGAAGCTTCCGGTACACTGAGCATGGGTGGATCGTATTATAGTAGTCTGCTGGAGACGTGGGATAATTCTACTACTACAATCTGGGATCCAAAATTGTCTGATTTGAGTTCTATCAAGTATGCAATAGATATACAAATTCAATGCTATCCAGGGCATGCAAGCCGTTTTTCTATTGTGACAGTGAGTGTTGGAGAATTCATAGTGGAACAATGGAATGGTGAATATTCTCCGAAGAATTTAGTCTATACCGGTGAACTGTGTTTCAATCGTCAAACCAATTCTGTTGAATTATACCGTGATGGTCAATTTATAAACAAATTTAACATTTCCAATCAAAACACTTGGAAAGTAAGGATAAGGGGTTATGGTAGTGTTTATCAAAGCAATGCTGTGAACCTAATCAAGATTGATTGGACAAAGGTTTACACAACTCCCTCAGCTGTCAAATTGTCTTTTGGGGAATTTGACGATATTGCATGGTCAGTAAGTAATCCGGTACTTCTCGGCCCTGCAGATGAACAGGTCGAAGTTCAATTGAAATCACCCAATCTGTCATCCTACCTGAACGAGGCCATCCTCAGCCAGCCGAATGTAAACGGACACTGTACCGTTCCGATTTTTCTGGACGTTTTCTATAGTGGTACCACGATCCTGACCGATCTGATTCTCGACGATCAGCCGACGACTGCTGATGGCAATCTGATGGCCGTCAGCGTGAATGCTGATTCTCCCCTGCTCGAAGGAAGCCCTACCAGTCTTCATCTTACTGTCAGGAACACTGGCGCTTCCCATTCAGGTCCCCTCGGTTACAGCTTCTATCTTGGGGATCCTCAGTCAGGCGGGAGGCTCATCGGGACGGGGCTGCATCAATACGGCGCCGGACCGGGCGCGGAGATCACCTGCAGCTTCGATTGGGCCAATGTCGATCTTGATGTCGAACAGACCATCTACGGAGTAGTGGATCCGGCGGACAATATGGCCGAGACGGATGAGTCGGATAATATCACCAGCATGGTGGTGAACATGCAGCCTATCCCAGACCTTCATCTCACCTGCGACTCCGCCTATGTCCAGCCTGCCGTGCCCGCCATGGGACAGGCCAGCACCATCCATCTCGGCATCGCCAATCTTGGCGAGCAGCCGGTCAACGATGCCGTTTTCGAAGTCTTTGATGGAGAGAATGAACAAGTCGGCAATCTGGTCGGCAGCGTCGCGGTCGTGCTTTCGGGAGGGCAAACTATGGAGGTGTCATTACTATGGATTCCGGCCACCGCCGGTTCGCATATCCTCCATGCCCGTCTCATCGCCGGTCCTGGCTTCATAGACAGTGACCTCAGCAATAACGCCTGTTCCTTCGGACCGGTTTTCGTGTCCCGCCCGGTTTCCACTTCGTTAACCATCGACTGCGGCGACAATGGGCTCACGGATATTCCGTATGTCTCGGGTGCCGGATACGGTTATCTGGATGGCGCGGCCGAGGTGACCTGGGGGACGCTCTCCTGGCAATCCTACCGTTATGGATTTGGTGGGGTGGTCTCCTATCGGTTCGACGATCTGGATCCGGCCGCGGCGTATCATCTGGATGCCACCTTCTTCGAAGGGGATGGCGCCGGACGGACCGTTGAAGTCTGGGTGGACGGGAATTACACGGGGCAATCGGCCGACCTGGCCGACGGGCTGGTCCATCGCCTGTCGGTGGCCTTACCGCACGCGGACTACGCGACGGATGGATCGGTTCTGGTCGAATTCCGCCGGCTGGGCACGGGTGACGTTCTCGTCAACGAACTGAGCCTGCGGCAGGTGACCCGCCGGGCCATCGACTGCGGCGATGATGGGACAACGGACATCCCCTACAGCGCGGCTTCAGGCCAGGGGTATCTGAACGGTTCACCTTCCACGGCCTGGGGAACAGCGCCGGCACAGTCGGTACGTTATGGCCTGACGGGCGACGTCAGGTACCGTTTCGATGGACTCGATCCCACCCGCAAGTATCGCCTACTGGTCACCCTGTTCGAGGGTGATTCCGTCCAGCGGACCGAGCAGGTGGAGATCGACGGCCAGGTGGTCGGCGCGCTCGTCACCTTGAGCGCCACCCCGCAGGTGGTGGCGGAACTGGTGCCCCTGGCGGCGTATGCCAGCGACCAGAGCATCGAGGTCCGCATCCATCGGACCGACGGTACCCAGGCCGTGGTCAGCGAGATCACCCTGGAAGAGGAGACGCTGCCCCGCCGTTCACTGAGCGACGGTGGGGTGACGCCCGTTGCCGGGGACAATGCTACTGTTTTTACCTACAACGTAACCTTTACGGATATGGAGGGGATGATACCCTCCGCCGTAACCGTGGCCATCGACGGTCTGCCCCACGCCATGTCCGAGGCCGATCCGGGCGATACGGACACCCGTGACGGCAAGTCTTATGTGTACCTCGAAAGTGGTCTCGACGACGGCCTCCATTCGTTCGCCTTCTCGGCCACTGCCGGCGGCGAGGCGGCCACGGGCGATGTATCGACCCATCCAGGACCCCTGGTCGGCGGGGCCGGCCTGCCCGACCTGGCGGAGTATGGCAATATTCCCGGCGGAGATCAGGCTCATCCGGACCAGGTATCGTATACCTTCCAACCCCTTGAGAAAGCGGTCTGGCTGGGTTACGACGTGTTCGACATCGATACGGAAGATGAAGTGGAGGTTCTCCTCAACGGGATTTCCATTGGGTTCGTTCCATTAACGGCCGAGGCCACCTGGGGCGGACCGCAGGCCCTCCTCCTGCCGCCGGACGCCCTGCGCGGCAGCGACGGCAACCAGCTGGTCTTTCGCAACAACGTGAATCAGCCCACCGGAACGGAAACGTGGGGCGTGCGTATGGTCAGCCTGCTGGCCCGGCGGCCGGAAGGTGTCACTGTCGAGGATGTCGCAGGTGACAGCGGCACCGCCTTGCTGGTGCAATGGGATCCCTCGGTGGATGATGGCGCCGGCCTGCAGAACGTACAGTCGTATCGCGTGTACCGCGCCCTGTCCCCGATCGGCCCGTTCTCTCTGGTCCACTCCTTGGCGGCGGGTGAGACGCTGTGGGTGGATGATGCACTGGAGTGTGAAACCACGTACTGGTATCAGGTGATGGCCTTCAACGGGCTGCAAGAATCGGCCGTGCCCCTGACTACCGCTGGCACGCCACTCGACAACCTGCCGCCCTATGTGCTGGGCGTCTCTCCGTCCGACAGGGCGGCGGGCGTTCCGCCGGGAACACCCATCATCTTCCACCTGGCTGATCCGGGACGAGGCATCGATGATACGAGCATCGATGTGCGCGTCAACGGCGCTTATGTCAATCCCGCCCTGTCGGGAGACGCGGCGAACATGACGGCGACCATTTTTCCGGCGGCGGTGTACGCTCCCGGCGAGGTGGTCACCGTATCCCTGTCCGTGGCCGACAGCGCCGATCCGCCCAACGAACTGGCAGACTACTCCTTCTCGTTTGCCGCCGGCGAAGACACCCGGGCCCCCTATCTGTTCGAACCGCAGCCGGGCGACGGTGCCACCGGTGTGGACGCCAATGTGGAACTATCGGTCCTGATCAAAGATGATGAGACCGGGGTGGACCCAGCGTCCGTTGTCATGGTGGTCAATGGCATCACCATCATGCCGGTGATCTCCGATGACGATGGCGATGTATGTCTCTCCTATGATCTGCCGGCCGCCTTTCAGGCCGGCCAGGTGGTGACGGTGAATGTGGCCGCCAATGATCTGGCGCTGGTCCCGAACCACATGAGCGACAGCTGGTCCTTTACCGTGGCCACGGGTGATGAGGGACCGGTGATTGTAGCGGCCACGCCGAATGCCAACCCATCCGTGCTGGCCGGGGAGACGGTACCCTTTACAGTCACGACACAGGATGATGCTGGGGAGCTGACCACCGTAACGTGGCGGGTAGACGCTACACCAGTCAACACAGGCATTACTTTTAACGGCTCCGGCGGCGGAGACTGGGCGGCCTTTCGCGAGATCCAGATCTCCGGCGGCTCGAGTGCCTACACGGATGAGTGGATCTCTGTCGCTCTTGGGACGCTATCCACCACGCCGGCCGATTATGTCATCTATGATGATTTCGCGACTCTTGATCCATCATGGAATTTTGATGATGGTGGTACTGGCAATCCTGTGCCTTCCGCTAATGGCACGCTCAACATCACTACATCATCGTCTGATTTATCGGAAGATACGGATACATATTCCTTTGAATACAAATTCGTCAACACGTCGGCTGACTGGGTGGCCGAGGTACAAACTGTTTGTACGAACAATACCTCTTCGGACGGATGCGGGCTGCTGGTAAGCTATGATGACGATACCTGGTTCTTTGTTGGGCAGAGCTGGGATGCCGGGCTCAACGCGGACACGGTCACGTTCCGATTCCAGGTCAACGGTAGCAGCATGGTCAATCTGCCGGTCGCCGTTTCGGCCTCAACGGTTCACGTCCGTCTGCAAAAAATCGGAAACCTCGTTTATGCGTTTTATCGCCTGAATACGACCAGCGCCTGGACTCCCCTTGGGGCAGCGCCGTTCTTCAGATGGAACCTCAAGGTAGGCATGGCGGCCTGGGACACAACGACAACGGCGTTAAATGCCCAGTTCGATTCGTTCCGATTCGTCATGGGCAACCATTTACCGATGGACACGTTGCTCACCGGGGCGCAGGATGGATTCGCCGACATCCGCATTACCGAACAGAACGGTGCCGTGGAATCACTCGTGCCTCTCCAGTTAATCGACACGAACTATGACGACACGGCCGACACCATCACGTTCCCGGCGGATGCCACAGCCGCCGGAGTCTGGAAAACCTACCGATTGTATTACGGCAATCCCCAGGCGTTGAATTTCTCCACCACCTCCCTGCCCGGCGCCAACAATTTCGCCGAGCCGGCGCCGACACTGGGGGCGGAGACACCCATCATCGGTTCATCCTACACCTGGAGTGCTGCCGGAACCGGTGACCATACCATCGAGGTCGAGGCCTCCGATGGCACCAGCTCGGATTTCCGCGAATGGACGGCCACCGTCCTGGCGCCGATGCCGGACGCTCCCACGGGATTGTCGGCCGAACCGGACGACCAGAAGATGCACCTCTCCTGGCTGGCTTCCGCTGCCGCCAACGTGGCTGGCTACAATGTCTACCGCGACAGTGTGCAGGTCAATGCCGGCCTGGTGACGGTGGCGTCCTTCACCGACACGGGACTGACCAATGGCACCCAGCATTGCTGGACCGTCACGGCGGTGAGTCCGGCGGCAGCGGAGAGTGCCCCCTCCACTCAGGCGTGTGCCGCGGCCGGTGACCGGGTTCCCCCCTCCCCGCCCGTCGGACTTGCGGTTACCCCTGGCGATTCCTCAGCCCAGCTGGTCTGGTATCCCAACTGGGAGGGCGATCTCGCCGGCTATAACGTGTACCGCAAGGACCACAGCGGGACTACGTTCGCGCTCATAAACGGATCCCTGCTGGTCAGCCCGTCACTGGCCGACGCGGGACTCGTCAACGGGATGGCCTATGACTGGGTCGTGAGCGCGGTGGATACTTCCGGGAATGAGAGTGGTCTGTCCGGTATGGTCACTGCCACTCCCGCAGTGCCTCCGCCCATCGCCGTCACCATCGGCGACGCGGTGGTCTACGAAGGTGACGCCGGCACCCGGACCGCTGTCTTCGCGGTATCCCTTTCACGGGCAGCGGGTGCCCTGGTCAGCATGACCTGGAGCACATCGGCGGGAACGGCCACGGCCGATGACGATTTCCAGTCCGGCTCCGGCACCCTCGAGTTTGCCGCCAGCACCACCCTCAAGACCATCTCGGTAGTCGTCGTGGGTGATGCTACCGTGGAAGACAATGAAACCTTCTACGTCAACCTGGCCAACGTTTCAGGCGCCGTCATGGGTGACAGTCAGGGAATGGGCACCATTCTCAATGACGACCGCCAGGTGACTGCCGCCGAGCGGACCGCCCTGCTGGAATTGTACGACGCCACTGGCGGTGCGGGCTGGACAGACACCTCCAACTGGAGCGATGCTGGCGGCACTGCCTTCAATGTCCCCGGGACCGAGTGCAGCTGGTACGGAGTCGTCTGTAACGAGGATGGTTCCCATGTCGTTGCCCTGAATCTGGCCGGCAACAATCTGACGGGATCCATTCCATCGGTCCTGGCCAATCTATCCTCGCTTGAATTGATCAATCTCAGTTCGAATCAGCTGAGTGGATCCATACCGGTCGGCCTGGGAAGCCTGGCCCTGTTGCGGGAACTCGACCTGAGCATGAATGGTGGCCTGACCGGCTCCATCCCCAGTGATTTGGGGCAGCTCTCCTTCCTGAATCGTCTGATTCTGGCCGGGAACCAGTTGGACGGATTCATCCCGGCGGCCCTGGGCAACCTGTCGGCCCTGCGGGAACTTGACCTCTCCTCCAACCGGTTGATCGGCTCCATTCCCATCGAACTGGGCCAACTGGCCAATCTTGAACAGCTCGATCTCGGCTACAACCTCTTTCTCGATGGTCCCATTCCCGACGAATTCCAGAATCTCACCAATCTGCAGCTGCTGGGTCTTTCCCATACCAACCGCAATGGCGCACTGCCCGCCTGGATCGGCACACTGACCGGTCTCACCGATCTGTATGTGGATGACAATCACCTGGAGGGAAGCATCCCCTCCACGCTGGGTGACCTCAGCCAGCTCGAGCATTTGTACATCAATGGCAACACCTTCACCGGGTCGCTCCCCGCGAACCTGACCGACCTGACCAGCCTGGGCGGCAGCGGCAGTGATCTGCGGTGGAACGGCGTGGAAACCGCGGATGACGCCTTGCGCACCTTCCTCAGCAGCAAGCAGCGCCAGGGTGGTGACTGGGAGAGCTCCCAGACAATTCCCCCAGAGGAGGTGACCACGGGCCGGGTCAGTGGCAGCACCGTGGATCTGGAGTGGTTGCCCATTCTCTACACGGACGGCCCGGGCGGCTACGAGGTCCACCGGGCCACGCAGCCCGAGGGACCGTTTACCCTCATCGGCACCACCGATGACAAGACCGTCACTGCGGGCACTGCCATGGATCTGCAGCCCTTGACCACCTACTATTTCATGGTCCGGACCAGGACTGAGCCCCATGACCACAACGCCAACGACATGGTGAGCCTCGACAGCGCGGTGGTGAGCGTCACGACCATCCCGTGTGGCGATCCGGATACCCCGGTAATGACGGCCCCCGAGTATGCCAGCAGCGGGGTGGACTATACGCTGTACTGGTCCGATACGAGTCCCGAGTATCGGTATCTGCTGGAAGAGGCGACGGATCCGGCGTTCACCGATGCCGTCAGCGAGGAGATTACGGGCACGGATCTCACCCTCAATCATACCGTTACCCAATCGACCACATTCTACTACCGGATCATGGCGCTGACGAATTGCGGGGGTTCCGCGTACCAGTCCGCCTGGTCGGATCCGGTGCAAACGGTGGTTAATCCGGACCATTTCCCGGATCTGGACGACGACGGCGACGTGGACAGCACCGACGTCCTGCTCCTGGCCACCCACCTGGCCGGTGAGGCTGTGCCGCCGGGCACCCTGCTGGAACGGGCCGACATGAACTTCGACATCCTCCTCGACGCGGTGGACCTGGTCCTGATGATGCAGTACCTGGTGGGGAATATTTAATAAGCTGGAGGAATCACTATTGCGTTGAACCATCAATGCAATTTTGATACGGAGGAAGAATCACACTGAATGATTATCTCCCCCTGTCACACTGGTGTCACACTGAAGAATGATTTTGGGTGGTTTGGGGCGGTGTGCGGCGAACAGGGGCGAAAGAAAAATATTCTGGCAACTGACTGATTTTGTGATAGTATTGGATTGATTCGGTATCGCCCGAAATTGCCGTGTGACGGGGTGAAAATGGCCCGGCTAAACCTACGAAACCGAAGGTCGCATGTTCAAGTCATGCTGGGCGCGCCAGATTTTAAAGGACTTACGCAAGTAAGTCCTTTTTCATTTATGCCCCATGGTCCACTGGTGGTCCACTGCCAACCTGATTTCAATAGAGCAGCCGCGAACCGGAATCCAGCAGACATCCGCCATTCCCCGCTTATTTCCGTATATCTCTGCGCTGAATGATGCTCCCCGCGATGGACTGCAGGTGCCTGGAGCCAGATTCCCACCCTCATTATCGCCTGAAGCAGTGTCAAGAATCTTTGGCCTGATCGCCTAAAAGGGATCCGGCGATAATCCAATTGACAGTGAAAACCCAATGACGGTATAAATAATTACGGAATCATCTCTTTCCTGTTTCAACTGCCATTCTTTTGGTCGGTGGGAACGGATGGGGGGCGGGGATGGCTGGAGGACGATTGGTACGGGGCGCAGACAAGGCACAAGACCATTCCTCGTCCGAATTCTGACAATACGTTTCGGTGGGGTGGAATGACTCGCACGATCAAACATCCTGGCATCAGGAACCACTCATCATTTAGCAGACAGCCATCCGGGCCTGTCGCCTGCAAAAAACGACGATCAATTTCCAGAGATTTTCCCGCCACGATGTTCCCCGAATGTATACGCCAAAGACGTGATCGTGAACATGGCGCGGCCCCGGCGGTTGCATTATCCTACCAACTGTATCATGATGATCAGGCACGAAGACGTGTGGATCCATTCTCCGTATTCACAAGGTGACCCATGGCTTTGAAGAAATCCCAACTCTACAGTTTCCTCTGGAGCAGCTGTGACGAGCTGCGCGGCGGCATGGACGCCTCCCAGTACAAGGATTACGTCCTGACGTTGCTGTTCATGAAATACGTGTCGGACAAGTACGCCGGCCAGCCCGGCGCCATCATCGAGGTCCCGCCCGGCGGCGGCTTCGCCGACATGGTGAAACTCAAGGGCGACAAGGAGATCGGCGACAAGATCAACAAGATCATCGGCCGGCTGGCCGAGGCCAACGACCTCAAGGGGGTCATCGACCAGGCCGATTTCAACGACGAGGGGAAGCTCGGCTCGGGCAAGGAGATGCAGGACCGGCTCTCCAAACTGGTGGCCATTTTCGACGGCCTCGATTTCCGCGCCAACCGGGCCGACGGCGACGACCTGCTGGGCGACGCCTACGAGTACCTGATGCGCCATTTCGCCACCGAGTCGGGCAAGAGCAAGGGGCAGTTCTACACGCCGGCCGAGGTCTCACGCGTCATGGCCCAGGTCATCGGCATCGAGCGGGCCGGCGAGATGGAGCAGCCCACCGTCTACGACCCCACCTGCGGCTCGGGCTCCCTGCTCATCAAGGCCGCCGCCGAGGCCGCCACCAGCCGGCTGGCCATCTACGGCCAGGAGATGGATGTGGCCACCTGGGCCCTGGCCCGGATGAACATGATCCTCCACGGCTATCCCACCGCCGAGCTGTGGCGCGGCAACACTCTGGCCGCGCCCTATTTCAAGAACAAGGACAACACCCTCAAGACGTTCGACTTCGCCGTTGCCAATCCGCCCTTCTCGGCCAAGGCCTGGTCCAACGGGCTCGACCCGGCCCACGACGAATTCGGGCGCTTCGAGTATGGTATCCCGCCCGCCAAGAACGGCGACTACGCCTTTCTGCTGCACCTCATCACCTCCCTCAAAAGCAAGGGGAAGGGGGCCATCATCCTGCCCCACGGCGTCCTGTTCCGCGGCCACAAGGAGGCCGATATCCGCCGCAACCTGATCCGGCGCGGTCTCATCAAGGGGATCATTGGCCTGCCGGCCAACCTCTTCTACGGCACGGGCATCCCGGCCTGCATCGTGGTCATCGACAAGGAGAACGCCCACGCCCGCACCGGCATCTTCATGATCGACGCCAGCCACAGCTTTCTCAAGGACGGCAACAAGAACCGCCTGCGCTCCCAGGATATCCACAAGATGGTGGACGTCTTCAATCGCCAGCTGGAACTGCCCCGCTACTCGCGCCTGGTGCCGGTGGCCGAAATCGCCGACCCGGCCAACGACTACAACCTCAACATCCCGCGCTACATCGACTCCAGCGAGCCTGAGGACCTGCATGACCTCGACGCCCACCTCAACGGCGGCATCCCCCACCGCGACCTCGACGCTCTGGACGATTACTGGCGCGTCTTTCCCTCCCTGCGGCAGGACCTGTTCAGAGACCATGACCGGCCCGGCTACAGCGCCCTGCGCGTCGACCCCCGCCAGGTCAAGGCCACCATCCTCGACCACCCCGAGTTCAACGCTTATGCCGAACGGATCAACAGGATCTTCGCCGACTGGCGCGCCGCCCACGAGCCGCGTCTCAAGGCGCTGGCGGTGGGCGCCCCGCCCAAAGAGCTGATTCACACCCTGTCCGAAGATCTGCTGGCCCGGTTTGACGACGTGCCGCTGCTGAATCCGTACGACGTGTACCAGCGGCTCATGGACTACTGGGCCGGGGTGATGCAGGACGATGTCTACCTCATCGCCGCCGACGGCTGGCTGGCGGCGGCCAAACCCCGTGGCATCATCGAGGACAAGGAGAAGAAGATCAAGGAGACGCCCGACCTGACCATCAAACGCAAAAAGTACAAGATGGACCTGATCCCGCCGCACCTGGTGGTGGCGCGTTTTTTCGCCCGGGAACAGGCGGCCCTCGAGGCTTTGCAGTCAAAGCAGGAAAGGGCCGCCGCCGAACTGGAGGAATTCATCGAGGAGCATTCCGGCGAGGAGGGCCTGCTGGCCGACGCCACCAGCGACACGGGCAAGGTCACCAAGGGCGCCGTCAAGGACCGCCTCAAGGCCGTTCAGGATGAAGAGGAAAGCGATGAGGAGCGGGACGCCCTCATCCACTGTCTGGAGCTGATGGAAATTGAAGCCAACGCCAGCCGGGCTGTGAACAAGGCACAGACTGATCTCGATGAGCAGGCACTAGCTCGTTACGCTAAATGTAACGAAACCGAGGTCAAGTCTTTGGTTATCATAGATAAATGGCTTTCCAGTACACACGCAGCAGTGGAAAATGAGGTACAACGACTCTCTGGGCAGCTAGAAGGACGAATCAAGGAACTGAATCAGCGCTATGTTCAGCCATTGTCATCGCTAGAACGGAATGTGGATGTACTCTGCTCAAAGGTCGAGGGCCATTTAAAGCAGATGGGGCTGGAGTGGAACGGATAGATATCTTATGGATAACGAAAAGTCAAACATTTGTGTCTCGTGTTCGATAGCATCCAATGAGTCGATAGAAGACGATTTTCAGGAACGCGAGCAGGCTGAAAGTAGTATTATTCCAAAGGATTGGAAAATCAAAGAGATAGGTTCTTTCCATCCATTCGTTACCAGCGGATCTCGTGGCTGGGCTCGATATTATTCAGAAACTGGCGCCCCATTTATACGAATCACCAATCTTTCTCGCAATTCTATCCATATTGACTTTGAGGATCTAAGATTTGTAAATCTTCCTATTGATGCATTTGCTGAGGCGTCACGAACGAGCATTCAGGATGGTGATCTGCTGATCTCCATCACAGCTGATATTGGTATCATCGGGTTCGTTGATTCATCCGTGAAAAAGCCCGCTTATATTAATCAGCATATAGCCTTGATCCGGTTTGACCATGATTCCGTTTATAGCAAGTTTCTCGCCTACTACCTTGCATCTGAGAAGCCACAGAGGCTTTTTATCGCTTCGATGGATGTAGGTGCCAAGGCGGGAATGAACCTCACAACAATTAAAAAATTGCAAGTGGCAGTGCCCATTCTCAAAGAGCAACGCGCCATCGCCGAGGCGTTGTCGGATGTGGATGAATTGATCGGGGCGTTGGACGCGCTGATCGCCAAGAAGCGGGCCATCAAGCAGGCCGCCATGCAGCAACTCCTCACTGGTAAAACCCGCCTGCCTGGTTTCAATGGGGAGTGGAGGATACAGAAGTTGGGAGAGCTGGGGCACTTTCTGAAAGGTAGAGGAGTTTCACGGGCAAATTCACAGAGCGGTCCACTTGCTTGTGTAAGATACGGTGAGCTTTATACAATACACAATGACTATATTCGTACATTTCATTCTTGGATTTCTGCTGAGGTCGCCGCATCAGCGACGCATCTTGAACGAGGCGATATTCTATTTGCAGGCTCGGGTGAGACAAAAGAAGAAATCGGTAAATGTGCTGCATTCTTGGACGAAGTTGAAGCCTACGCAGGTGGAGATATTGTTATCCTGAGGCCATCTGCCGTGGATTCTCTTTTTCTGGGTTATGTTTTGAACACAAATAGCGTAAATCAACAAAAGGCAAGTCTGGGACAAGGAGATGCAGTAGTACATATCAGTGCTAAAGCCTTGGCTCAAGTATGTATTCCATTACCAAAGATAGAAGAACAGATAGCGATCGCTAAAGTCTTCTATGATATGGACGCCGAGATCGATGCTCTTGAGCAGAGACGGGACAAGACCAAGGCCATCAAGCAGGGGATGATGCAGGAACTACTTTCGGGGAGCACACGTTTGATATGAGTAAAATCAAACCAGATTATCGCAGCTTGCAGGAATTACTGCAGAGCAAATCGTTCTCCATCGATGAGTACCAGCGCGAGTACAAATGGGATAAGGAAAACATTGATGAACTGCTGTCGGATTTGCAGGGGAAATTCTTCAGTTCCTACAGACCAGGAGACGACACGAAGAAGGTTGGTAGTTATAGCGAGTATTTCCTCGGGTCCATCATCGTAAGTGAGCGCAATGGGAAGAAGTATCTGATTGACGGACAACAGCGCGTCACTTCTCTCACCTTGCTCCTGATTTGTCTTTACCGAAAAGCGAAGGAAAATAATTTGCCGGTTATCCAAACCATAGCACCATTGATCTTCAGCGACGATTACGGAAACCCAAGTTTCAACCTCGACATCCCGGAACGTTTGCCAGTTCTCGAAGTCCTTTTTAAAGGTGAGACTTTTAATCCCGATGGGAAAGATGAGTCCGTCCAGACGATGTACGCACGCTACCGTGATATCGAAGACAACGACTTGATGCACGATTTGGGCAATGCGTTGCCGCATTTCATTTACTGGCTGATGACTCGGGTGGGTTTGATCGAAATCTCTACGGATAATGACAGCTACGCCTATGCCATCTTCGAGACGATGAACGACCGCGGCAAGCCCCTCAGCCCAGTGGACATGCTCAAGGCGTATCTACTAGCACCAATTGAAGATGCAGACCTGCGGACCAAGGCAAATCAGATATGGAAGAAGCAGGTACTGGAGTTGATTTCATGGGGGGGGGAACTGGAACCTGAGCGAGATGCCAACTGCATCAAGGCATGGCTCAGGGCACAGTACGCCGAATCCATACGTGAACGCAGGGCTGGAGCAATCGACAAAGACTGGGAGCTTATCGGCACAGTATTCCATCGCTGGGTCAGGGATAACAGCAACCGTCTGAAACTGGGCCTTGAACACCAGAATTTCGACATGATCCAAAGCCGTTTTCTGTTCTTCGCAAAGGCCTATCGCCGTATTCTGGAAGCAAGTCGTACATACACGAAGGGCCTGGAAGCTGTTTTCTACAATGCACATAATGATTTTACATGGCAAAACACGGTCCTGTTAGCACCGCTGATCGAAACCGATGACGATGAGACTGTTCGCCGCAAACTGGCCGTCACATCAACCTATCTTGACATCTGGCTGATGCGACGGGTTGTGAATTACATTCGCGTCGGTTACTCCAGCGCGTCCTACGCGATGTGGCTGCTCTGCCGGGATATTCGGCGCAAGCCGCTAATTGAGCTGATCAACATTCTGAACGAGAAGCTTGCCACGGATGATGTAACTTTCCAGGGCTGCCCAGCCAAGGGGCGGAACGGGATTGGAGAACTGGTTTTAAACCAGTTCAGCCGCCGTTACATCTTTCATCTCCTTGCGAGGATCACAGCGGCCACTGAAGCAGGTTCAGGGCGAACGGACTCATTCGATAAATACGTGGACCGATCAGTCAAAAACCCATTTGACATCGAGCACATCTGGGCGGATGATTTTGCCTCAGTCAGTGAATTCTTTACTTCAGAACAGGAATTTCAGGAATGGCGGAATCACGTAGGATCTTTGCTTTTACTGCCTCAAGATGTGAATCGCAGTCTGCAAGACAAGTCATTTACCGAAAAGCAATCTCATTATGTCCGACAAAACTTTTATGCGGCCAGCCTTGATTCAAGCGTGTACCAGCATCAGCCACAGTTCGAAAAGTTTCGGCAAAATCATGATCTACCGTTCCGCTCGTTTACCAGCTTCGGCAAGACAGAACAACAGCAGCGCCGAAACCTTGTGGCCGCCCTGGTGGAATTCGTCTGGTCACCAGAACGGCTCATTGAGGCAGCAAAATGATCCCCGTTGGCCAATGTGAAATAGAAACCCAGAAGCGTGTAATTAAATTTTTCCTGGAATCACTATACTACCGTTACCTGGGCCACTGGCAGGACCGTGAAGGGAACAGCCACATCGAGGATGAGCTGCTCGTCAAGTGGCTGAAACGGCGGGGGCACAGCGACAAGATCATCCAGAAAGTATTGTACGAACTGGGCAAGGCGGCGGCGCTGGGCGGCAGCAAGACCCTCTACGACGCCAACCGCGAGGTCTACAGCCTGCTGCGATACGGCGTGAAGGTGCGGCCGGAGGCGGGCGCGGCCCACGAGACCATCTGGCTCATCGACTGGGCCGAGCCCGCCGCCAACGACTTCGGCATCGCCGAGGAAGTGACGGTGGCCGGAGAGCACAAGAAGCGGCCCGACCTCGTGCTTTACGTCAACGGCCTGGCCCTGGGCGTGCTGGAGCTGAAGCGCTCCACGGTGTCGGTGACGGAGGGCATCCGCCAGAACCTCGACAGCCAGAAGAAGGAGTTCATCCGCCCCTTCTACGCCACGGTGCAGCTGCTCATGGCCGGCAACGAGACGGAAGGATTGCGCTACGGCGTCATCGAGACGCCGGAAAAATACTGGCTGCGCTGGAAGGAGGGCGAGGCCCATCCAGCCGCCGCCGACAACCCGCTGCTGCGGGAGCTGGGCCAGCTCTGCACCACGGAACGGCTGCTCGAACTGGTGCACGACTTCATGGTCTTCGACGCCGGCATCAAGAAGACCTGCCGCCACAGCCAGTATTTCGGCGTGCGGGCGGCCCAGGCGCGGGTGCGCCGGCGCGAGGGGGGCATCATCTGGCACACCCAGGGGAGCGGCAAGAGCCTCATCATGGTCTGGCTGGCCAAGTGGATCCGCGAGCACGTGCGCAACGCCCGGGTGCTCATCATCACCGACCGCACCGAGCTGGACGACCAGATCGAGAAGGTGTTCAAGGGGGTGAACGAGAGGATCTACCGCACCAGTTCCGGCGCGGACCTGGCGGCCGTCCTAAATGAAAACACGGAGTGGCTGGTCTGCTCCCTCATCCACAAGTTCGGCCGTTCCGACGAGGGGGACATCGACGCCTACCTGGAGGACATCACGGCCCACCTGCCGCGGGGCTTTCGCGCCCGGGGCGAGATCTTCGTCTTCGTGGACGAGTGCCACCGCACCCAGTCGGGCAGGCTGCACGAGGCCATGAAGGCCATCCTGCCGGGGGCCATGCTCATCGGCTTCACCGGCACGCCCCTTCTCAAGGACGACAAGCGGCGCAGCATCGAGACCTTCGGGCCCTACATCCACACCTACAAGTACGACGAGGCGGTGCGCGACGGCGTGGTGCTGGACCTGCGCTACGAGGCGCGGGATATCGACCAGAGCATCACCTCCCAGGCCAAGATCGATCAGTGGTTCGAGATCAAGACCAAGGGCCTGACCGACGTGGCCCGGGCCCAGCTCAAGCAGCGCTGGGGCACCATGCAGAAGGTGCTGAGCGCCCGCGACCGGCTGGAGAAGATCGTGGCCGACATCCTGCTGGACATGGAGACGCGCGACCGCCTCAAGAGCGGCCACGGCAACGCCATGCTGGTCTCGGGCAGCATTTACTCGGCCTGCCGCTTCTACGAGATGTTCCGGCAGACCCACCTGGCCGGCAAGTGCGCCATCGTGACGTCCTACCGGCCGGCCGCGGCGGACATGAAAGGCGAGGAGACGGGCGAGGGGCTGACGGAGAAGCTGCTGCAGTACGACGTCTACCGCAAGATGCTGGCCGACTATTTCAACGAGCCGGAAGACAGGGCCATGCACAAGGTGGAGCGGTTCGACCAGGAGGTGAAGAAGCGTTTCGTCGAGGAACCGGGGCAGATGAAACTGCTCATCGTGGTGGACAAGCTGCTCACCGGCTTCGATGCCCCGCCGGCCACCTACCTCTACATCGACAAGCAGATGCAGGACCACGGCCTGTTCCAGGCCATCTGCCGGGTCAACCGCCTGGACGGCGAGGACAAGGAATACGGCTACATCATCGATTACAAGGACCTGTTCAAGTCGCTGGAGCAGTCCATCAAGGACTACACGGGCGAGGCCTTCGCCGGCTACGACCAGGCAGACGTGGAGGGGCTCCTCAAGGATCGCCTGCAGCAGGGCCGGGAGCGGCTGGAGGAGGCGCGGGAGGCCGTCAAGGCCCTGTGCGAGCCGGTGGCGCCGCCCCGCGACACGGCAGCCTACCTGCGCTACTTCTGCGCCGCCGAGAGCGGCAACATGGCCCAACTCAAGGAGAACGAGCCGAAGCGCGTCGCCCTCTACAAGCTGACGGGCGCCTACCTGCGGGCCTACGCCAACCTGGCCAACGAAATGGCCGAGGCCGGCTACAGCGAGGCGGAGATCGCCGAGATCAAGGCCGAGGTGGGGCACTTCGAGAAGGTCCGCGAGGAGGTCAAGCTGGCCAGTGGCGACTACGTGGACATGAAGATGTTCGAGCCGGCCATGCGCCACCTGCTCGACGCCTACATCCGGGCCGAGGAGAGCGAGAAGCTGTCGGCGTTCGACGATATGTCCCTGATCCAGCTCGTGGTGGAGCGGGGCGAGGAGGCGACGGAGACGCTGCCCAAGGGCCTGCGCGAGGATCGGGAGGCCATGGCCGAGACCATTGAGAACAACGTCCGCCGCCTCATCATCGACGAGATGGCCGTCAATCCCAAGTACTACGAGAAGATGTCGGAGCTGCTGGACGCCCTCATCCGCCAGCGCAAGAAAGAGGCCCTGGAGTACAAGGCCTACCTGGCCAAGATCGTCGAACTCGCCCGCAAGGTGAGCCAGCCGGAAACGGAGTCGTCCTATCCGGCGGCGATCAACAGCGCGCCGCTGCGGGCGCTGTACGACAACCTGGAGGGCATGCCGGAGCCGGCCCTGCAGGAGTACACGGCAAAATACGACAGCCAATCGCCAACAGACCGCCAGGCGGCCCGGGCCCTGGCCCTGAACCGGGCCATCTGTGAAGTGAAGAAGGCGGACTGGCGCGGCAACACGTTCAAGGAGCGCGAAGTGAAGAATGCCATCCGCTCGGTGATGGGCGATCAGCCCCACCAGGTGGACAAAATCTTCGAGATCGTGAAGAACCAGCGTGAATACTGACGGACACAGCATCACGGTGCGCGGCATTCCGGTGGAGGTGGTGCGCAAGGACATCAAGAACCTCCACGTGGGCGTCTACCCGCCCCAGGGCCGGGTGCGGGTGGCGGCACCGCTGCATCTGGACGATGACGCCGTGCGACTGGCCATTATATCGCGCCTGGGCTGGATCCGCCGGCGGCGGGCCGAGTTCGTGCAGCAGGAGCGCCAGTCGCAGCGGGAATTCGTGACGGGCGAAAGCCATTACTTCGCCGGGCGGCGCTACCGGCTAAACGTGCTGGAGGGGCCGGGGCGGCCGGTGGTGCGGATGGCCAACAACACGACGCTGGAGCTGCGCGGCCGGCCGGGGGCCGGTCGCGACCAGCGCGAGGCCTTGCTGCAGCGCTGGTACCGGGCGCGGTTGCGCGAGCAGCTGCCGGCCCTCATCGCCCGGTGGGAACCGCGGGTGGGCGTGCGGGTGGCCGACGTGCGCATCAAAAAGATGAAGACCATGTGGGGCAGCTGCAACGCCGCGGCCGGGCGCATCTGGCTGAACCTGGAGCTGGTCAAGAAGCCGGTGGCGTGCCTGGAGTACATCCTGGTGCACGAGATGGTCCACCTCCTGGAACGCCACCACAACGAACGCTTCCGCGACCTGATGGACCACCTGATGCCCGCCTGGCGCCTCCACCGCGAGGAACTGAACCGCGCCCCCCTGGCCCATGAGGAGTGGGGGTATTAAGCCATTCTGAATCAAAGAAATAAATAGTGTTTGTCGCTATTGCAAGCAGAGCAGAATAAATGTCACATCGAGATCAATCTGTCAGATTCAATTTCCTTATTATTGGCCTATTCTAGAGGCCTGGTTCTAATATGGGGGACCCATGTCAAAGAATAGAAGAAGTTTGAAGAATTTTTTTCGGAAGGAAACGTCTATTGTATCTGAACAAGATCAATCTAAGGCACGGGTTGCAGTTGGTATAACCGCTGACAATCCAATCCGAAAACCAGAGGATGATGTCCTTGGCCGGTCCAATGTTGCAGCATCATTTGCAGAACAGATTTTTTCAATTGATGCCATTGAAGGTTTTGTAGTTGGTGTGTTGGGTCCATGGGGGTCGGGGAAGACATCCTTTATTAACCTTACAAGACATCATCTGGAAGACAGGGGCGCCGTAATTTTAGATTTCAATCCATGGATGTTCAGTGGAACGGAACAACTGATCGAATTGTTTTTTTTTGAAATATCAACGCAACTGAAACTTCGCCAAGGGTTTGCGGAAGTAAGTAAGAAACTCGAGGAATATGGAGAGGCTTTCGCCGGTTGGGGATGGTTGCCGGTTATTGGAACCTGGATAGAAAGAGTAAGAGGTGGATTAAAATTCTGGAAGAAAATTCGGGAGATTAGAGGAAAAGGCATAAGTGGGGCTCGGGATAAAGTCAAGGAAGCGTTGGCTGATATTGGCACACCTCTTGTTATCGTGCTGGATGACGTGGACCGTCTAACACCTGAGGAGATCGGGCATATTTTCAAGCTTGTCCGTCTTACAGCGAATTTTCCAAACATCATTTATATATTGGCCTTTGATCGACTACGAACCGAAGAAAGTCTCACAAGACTTGGTCTCCCGGGGCGCGATTACCTTGAAAAAATTTTGCAAGTTGTCATTGACCTGCCTGAAGTGCCGCCGCACCTGTTGCAAAGACAGATATTGACAGAAATCGACACGGCGCTTTCAGGGATCGAGCAGTCAGGTCCCTTTGATGAGGATGTTTGGCAGGATGTTTTTTTTGAGATCATTCGGCCCCTTATGAGGAATATGCGCGATGTTCGGCGCTACGCGATTGCTGTCAGCGGCACAGTTCGCGCTCTCAAAGGCCAAGTCGCCTTAGCAGATGTGCTTGGACTCGAAGCAATTCGCATTTTTTTACCAGATGTTTTCTGCCAAATTCACAAATCTGTCGAAGCACTGACAACGACTCGAGACAGTCTCAGTGATGAAGGAAATGATCCTCAAGAACAAAAGGAACAGATTGATCGATTGATCAAGGCAGCTGATGATCGTGCTGAGGTAGTCAATGCACTCATCAAGAGGATCTTTCCTGCAGGCAAGTACCACATTGGAGGGGAAATATTCACATCCGCTTTTAAAAAGCAATGGTTGAATGAGCGGCGTGTCGCCCATGAGTATGTACTTCGCTTGTACCTTGAGCGTGTTGTTGGTGAAGGACTTCAAGTTGTCTTGGCTGCTCAAGAGGCTTGGGCGCACATGGCCGACCTTAATGATTTCAACAGATGCCTAAGGTCTATTAAAGAGATATTTATTCAGGATGTTATTGCTTTACTTGAAGAGTATAAGGACAAGTATACCCGACAGCATGTAGAATCAGGAACTGTTGTTCTTCTTAACCTGTTGCCCGATCTACCTGAGAGACCAACTGGGATGTTGGGGCTAGACAATTCACGAATTATTGGTCGAGTGGTCAATAGACTGCTGCGTTCCCTCAATGGAGAAGATGAAGTAGCGGAAGTAGTAAGGGATTCTCTTCCTCAAATTACATCACTTTCTTCAAAGTTAAAGTTGGTTAACATGGTCGGATTGCAAGAAGGATCTGGTCCGAAACTTGTCTCAGAACAGGCAGCAAACGAGTTTCAGACGTATCTGCTAAATGAAATCCGGAGAACAACTGCCGATGATCTGGCCATGGAAAAGGAACTCCTGCGAATTTTGCTTTTTGCAAAACGGAATGTTAACCCGGAATCATCAATCAATGAAGTCCCCGACTTGCCTGAAGTGACAACTTCACTCCTGCGCTCAGCTCAATACGAGGTGCGAAGTCAATCCGAGGGGAGCCGCTATGTAAAAAGAAGTAATCGTCTTGATTGGGATGCTCTGGTTGAGTTGTTTGATGACGAAGCGATCCTTCACCAAAGGATAAAGGAACTGAAGGCCTCAAAGCCTGAGGGTATTGATGATCTGCTCAAACTTGTAGACGAATATCTTGCTGGGCAGCACCCTAATGATACTGATGAGGAGTAGATTTTCGAATCTGTAACTACTGTCAGTTTTTTTTCATACGCTCAAGGAGTTGATAATGAGCGAGATACGATCACCAGTCTACTATAAACCGGATTTTCGATCTAAATTTTCGGATGAAACCGTCCGTGGAATTGTTGGTCCACAAGCGATGTTTCTAATTAACATACTCCAACTCTTGCGCGAGTTTGATTCGCTTTATATCAGATGCAGCGCTATGCCCGAGGAGCAGCGTGAGTCGATTTTCATTAGAGATGGGTTTTCTTTGCTCATTGACTGGCCCCTTTCACCTGAAGACAAAGAGGAATTTATCCAGACATTTTACTCACAAGCACAGAAAAAAGAAGATTTTATGCGTAGCGACCGCTCAGACTCTCAAAAACGAAGGGTGCTTCGCCGCTGGTTGAGAAAACAACTTTCTGGCTTCTCAATGCCTGACGAAGTTTACATCGTCTTGGCGAGACAGCGATTGAAACAACTTCAGAATCCGCATTTTATGTGGGATCCAAAGAAGATCCCCGGATATCGGCAAGTAACCGAGGTCAATCAGGAGGTAATTGATTTTCGCGAAGAATGGAAGCTGTCCCAGCACAAAGCTCTGAAGGTAGCCAAGATTTTCAATTCATGGTTTGATGAGTGCGAACAGCAGATCTGGGAGCGGAAAACTACTCCGGCAATCAAAAAGGAATTGCTGAAAATATCCAGGGGATTTGATCAACTACAGGGAAGCCTCGAAATCCTTTCCGGAAATTCTTTTCTGCGGATGCGCTTCTGGGAGAAGTATAACGATATTGAGTATTTTCGACGAGATCTCCAGATATTTCAGTATCTGGCAAATACCTTCAGCTCCGCGGCTCGAGAGCTGGTGAAAGAATGGGAGAGCCTTTCCCCCAAAAAAGGTAGCCTGACGGGGCGATCGTCAGACAAACCCATCAATTCACTGGTTCTCAGATTGTTCTGCTTTGCTGATAAAAACGCGCGGATTACAGTAAAAGGGCGGAGGGGCGATTTGATGGCATTCGTCGAAGATGCACTCGACATTGCTGAGATGGAATATACCTCTGGAAACATCCAGTCACTGGTGACTGAATATTTGAAGAAAAAACCACAGAAATAATTTTCTCATTATCCCTGGTCTGACATGTAAACAATCTGTGAAGTTACGGATGTTCGATTGCGCAAAGAAGCTCACCCCACTCTCTCTGCTCATATATTGTTAATGATTATCAGAATTACTATCATTTGTATTTTAAACTGAAGTTCTTCCTATATAACGAGTATAACCTTCTGTATTTATTTCTGTTAGCATTGATTTGCCGTGTTGGTTACTGGACACAGCCCAGCTTCACGCCGAGCAGCTCGAAGGCTCTGGCCTGGAGG